>JAESFI010000014.1_pt1 | contig 694987 bp, 728 predicted proteins | sample 9269361 | NCBI WGS metagenome assembly JAESFI01 (sample SAMN14504119, study PRJNA617095) | algae metagenome | isolation source: Brasilonema angustatum HA4187-MV1 and co-occurring heterotrophs from moss... | place: USA: Manoa Valley, Honolulu, Hawaii | collected 2009-07-20
CGGCGTCCGCGAGCCGCTGAACCGTCGCGCCACCATCGACATCAACTTCTAAGCGCAAGCACAGAAGCCAAGTCGAAAGACCGAATGCAGGGGCCCGCCGGATCACTCCGGCGGGCCCTTCGCTTTGGTTGCCGACGTTGAGCCGCGGGTGGCATGGCGGCGGCCTGGGTCAGGCCTGAAGCCGACCCCGCTGAAGCAGGACCTTAACGACCCGCTCCGCCGCGTCTTCCGCCGACACCGCATCGGCGCGCAGGTGCACTTCCGGCGCCTCGGGACGTTCATAAGGGCTGTCGATGCCGGTGAAGTTGGCCAGCTGGCCCGCCCGCGCCTTGCGATACAGGCCCTTGACGTCGCGGGCCTCGGCCACCGCCAGGGGCACGTCCACGAACACCTCGACGAAGCGGCCGTCGCCCATCAGGTCGCGCGCCATGCGGCGTTCCGCGGCGAAGGGCGAGATCAGCGACACCAGCACGATGAGGCCGGCGTCGGCCATCAGGCGGGCCGTCTCGGCCGCGCGGCGGATGTTCTCGACCCGGTCCGCGTCGGTGAACCCGAGATCGCGCGTCAAGCCATGCCGCAGGTTGTCGCCGTCGATCAGATAGGTGTGGCGGCCCATGTCGTGCAGCCGCCGCTCGACCGCGTCCGCGATCGTCGACTTTCCGGCGCCGGACAGCCCCGTGAACCAGAGCACGGTCGGCTTCTGGCCCTTGGCGGCCGCGCGCGCCGTGGCATCGACGGTCAGCGCCTGACGATGGACGTTGTGCGCCCGACGCAGCGCGAACCGGATCATCCCGGCGCCGACGGTGTCGAGCGTCGCCCGGTCGATCAGAATGAAGCCGCCCAGCGTCCGGTCCTCGGCATAGGGCGCGAAGGCGATCTCCGCGCCCAGCGAAAGATTGCAGACCCCGACGTCGTTGAGTTCCAGCGTGCGGGCCGCCAGCGGCGCCAAGTCCTCGACCGACACGCGGCGACGGATTTCCGTGACCTGAGCCGCCACCGTCCGGGCGCCGATCTTGAGATCGTAGACGCGGCCCGGCAGCAGCGGGTCGTCGCCCATCCACACCAGATCGATCTCGAACTGATCGGCGACCTCCAGCGGAGCGTCCGCGGCGGTCAGCACATCGCCGCGCGCCACGTCGACGGCCCGGTCGAGGGTGAGGGAACAGGTCAGTCCGGCCTGGCCGACGCGCTCAGGGCCGTCAGGGCCGGCCACCTCGACGACGGTCGCCGTACGACCCGACGGCTGGACGCGGAGGACGTCGCCCGCCTGAACCCGCCCGGCCGCGACCTTGCCGACGTAGGCCCTGTCGACGCCGTCGCGTCGAACCCACTGCACGGGCATGCGGAAGGGAACGTCCGCAGCGGCTTCGCTCCCGACCGCTTCCAGCCGGTCCAGCAGGGTCCCACCCTCGACCCAGTCCGCGCCGGCCGATCGCGCGACGTTCTCGCCCGTCACGCCGGACACCGGCAAGATCTGCATCGCCGGAAGCTCGAGCGCCGACGCGAAGGCGGCGGCCTCCCCGGCCAGCTCGTCGAAGCGCTGCCGGTCCCAACCCATGGCGTCCATCTTGGTCACCACGAAAATGACCGTCGGCACGCGCGTCAGGGCCGCGATGAGGGCGTGGCGGCGGGTCTGGGCGGTCGTGCCGCGCACCGCGTCGATCAGCACCAGGGCCACGTCGGCCTGGCTGGCCCCGGTGACCATGTTGCGCGTGTACTGTTCGTGCCCCGGCGCGTCGATCAGGTGCAACTCGCGACGGGACGTGGAGACGTAGCGGTGCGCCACGTCGATGGTTATGCCCTGCTCCTTCTCCGCCATGAGCCCGTCCACCAGAGCGGCGAAATCGAGGGCGCCGTCGGGACGGGCGGCGGCGGCGGCGACGTCTTCGGGCACAGCACCGACGTCGTGCATCAGCCGTCCCATCAGGGTGGACTTGCCGTCGTCGACGGAACCGCAGGTCAGGACGCGGAGGCGATCCCCGGGCGCGCGGGCCATCAGAAATAGCCCTCCTGTTTCTTCCGCTCCATCGATCCGGGCCGGTCGCTGTCGATCAGGCGTCCGGCGCGTTCGGAGGTCCGGGCGGCGCGCGCCTCGGCGGCCACGGCCTCAAGCGTGTCGGCGTCGCTCTCGACCGCGGCGGTCAGGGGCCAGCACCCGAGGGTGCGGAAGCGGATGCGGCGCATGACCGGGGTCTCGCCCGGCAGCAGGCGCATGCGGTCGTCGTCGATCATCAGAAGCTTGCCCTCCCTGACGACCGTCGGCCGTTCCGCGGCGAGGTAGAGCGGCACCACCGGGATGTTTTCGGCGACGACGTAGTCCCAGACGTCCGCCTCGGTCCAGTTGGACAGGGGGAAGACGCGCAAGGTCTCTCCGGGCTTCAGCCGCGCATTGTAGAGATCCCACAGCTCCGGCCGCTGGCGGCGCGGATCCCAGCCATGGCCCGGGCTGCGCACGGAGAAGACGCGCTCCTTGGCGCGGCTGGCGTCCTCGTCGCGCCGGGCGCCGCCGAACGCGGCGTCGAAGCCGCCCGCGTCCAGCGCCTGCTTCAGGCCCTGGGTCTTCCACAGGTCGGTGTGCGTCGAGGAGCCGTGATCGAAGGGGTTGACGCCTCGCGCCTCGGCCTCGGGATTCCGGTGGACGATCAGGCGCAGGTCGGGATCGGCGGCCACACGGTCGCGCAGCGCATACATGTCCCGGAACTTCCAGGTCGTGTCGACGTGCAGCAGGGGAAACGGCAGAGGTCCCGGCCCGAAGGCCTTTCTGGCCAGATGCAACAGAACGGCGGAGTCCTTGCCGATCGAGTAGAGCAGCACGGGACGTGCGCACTCCGCCGCCGTCTCGCGCAGGATGTGCAGGCTTTCGGCCTCCAGCGCCCGCAACAGGGGCGACAGACCGCGTGCGGGCGTCGTCATTCGCCCTGCGTGGCATCCCGCGTCGTGCGCCACAAGGGGCGGCGGCTCAGTGCGAGGTCAGGATGATCCGGGGTTCGGCCCGGACGGTCGCGTCGTTCCGGACGGCGGACCCGATCTGGATGACCAAGGTCGCGGCAACGACGGCGCTGACGACGGCGACAAGCGTCAGCCTTGCGCCTTCGATCCAGCCCCGGTCGTCCCCGTTCACGCGAAAAAGCCCCCGACTCCACGCCCGTCAGGTGCAGACAGCATGGCCGGCGTCCGGCCGCAAGCGTGACATCACGGCGATCGACCAGAAACCGGCCGGAGCGGGCTCCGGCCGGTTCGATCGTGCGTCAGTCGTCGATCAGCCCGTGAAGGGACGGATCATGATCTCGACGCGGCGGTTCTGGGCCTTGCCGTCGGCCGTGGCGTTGGAGGCGATCGGCTGGCTCTCGCCGCGGCCTTCGACATACATCCGCGCCGGGAGGACGCCGCGGTCGATCAGATAGCGCGCGACGTTCGAGGCCCGACGCTGCGACAGGTCGAGGTTGTAGGCGTCGGCGCCGTCGGAGTCGGCGTGGCCGATGATGTCGATGGTCGAGCGGTCGTACTGCTGCAGCACCCCGGCGACGTCGTCGAGCACGGCGTAGAAGCTGCGGTTCACGGCGTCCTGGTTCGAGCCGAAGGTGACGTCCGACGGCATGCGCAGGACAAGCACGTCACCCTGACGGACCACGCCGACGCCGGTGCCGGAGAGCTGCTCGCGCATGGCCTGTTCCTGACGGTCCATGTACTGGCCGACGGCCGCGCCGGCCAGGGCGCCGACGCCGGCGCCGATCAGGGCGTTCTTGCGGCCCTGTTCGCTGTTGGAGGTGTTGGTCAGGTAACCGACCAGTGCGCCCCCGACGGCGCCGACGATGGCGCCCGTGCCGGTGTTGTTGCGGTTCGGGGTGGAGCTGTACGGATCGGTGGTCGTGCAGGCCGCGGCGGCGAGCGAGGCGACGCAGACGCCGGCGACGAGGAGTTTGGAGCGCATGGGAGAACGCCTTTCCTGAGGTGATGCGGATACCGCCGCAGAACGTCCCCTTATGGTGACGGTTCCGCTGTACCGGGGATGAACGGTCACGCCGAGCCCGTTTGCGGGTACGCCGAGAGGGGCGTATGGCGGTCGGCGATCGACAACGCAGGATCGCGTCCGTGCCCGACACAGCCTCTCCCGCCCCCGGCATCCGCCCCGTCTCCATGACCGGCTACGACGCGGACTTCGACCGGTTCGCCCATGATCTGGGCGCCTCGTTCGAGCGCTACGGCTTCGCCGTGGTGTCGGATCACGGGCTGGATGCGGCCCTGATCGACGCGGCGGTGGCCGACGCGAAGGCCTTCTTCGCCCTGCCCGAAGACGTGAAGCGCCGGTATCACCGCCCCGGAACCGGCGGCGCGCGCGGTCTGACGCCCTTCGGCATCGAGGCGGCCAAGGACGCCAAGGCGGCGGACCTGAAGGAGTTCTGGCACACGGGCCGCGAGTTGCCCGACGGCCATGCCTACACCGCGACCATGCCGCAGAACCTGTGGCCGACCGAGGTCGCGGGCTTCCGCGAGCACGTTTACGGCATGTATCAGGCGCTGGACGCGCTGGGGCGCAAGCTGCTGAGGGCGATCGCGCGGCATCTGGGGCTGGCCGACGACTACTTCGACGACAAGGTCCAGCTGGGCAACAGCGTGCTGCGGCTGCTTCACTACCCGCCCGTGCCGGCGGACGCGCCGGGCGTGCGAGCGGGCGCGCACGAGGACATCAACGTGATCACCCTGCTGCTGGGCGCCGAGGAGGCGGGCTTGCAGCTGAAGGAGAAGGACGGCAGCTGGCTGGACGTCGCGCCGCCGCCGGGCGCGCTGGTGGTCAACATCGGCGACATGCTTCAGCGGCTGACGAACCACCGGCTGCCGTCGACGACGCACCGGGTGGTCAATCCGGCGCCGGAGCGCCGCGGCTTCGCGCGCTACTCGACGCCCTTCTTCCTGCACTTCAACCCGGACTTCCGGATCGAGACGCTGCCGTCCACAATCACCGCGGACGATCCGGACCGCTACGCTGGCAAGGCGATCACCGCCGACGACTATCTGGCCGAACGCCTGCGCGAGATCCGGCTGCTCTGAGGCCTATTTCGAGATCCGAAGGCGGGTGATGTCGCGTCCGATGGCGGCGAACGCCTCCGTCAGCGCCGTGCCCGAGTTGGCCATGTGCACGTGGCGGCTGGAGGTGGCGCAGTCGTTGACCATGGTCCGCGCCCGCTCGTCGTCCACGACCTGGAAGCCGACCGTGTAGACGATGATCCCGGCCTGCTTCATCGCCGCGCACAGCGCCAGCGTCTGGTCGAACGGGTGGCCGTTCGGGGAGTCGCAGTTGATGTGATAGCTGGTAGAGCCCGAGCCGGACGTCGAGTTCCGGGCGATGACGCCCTTGCAGTACCCGCTGTTGTATTCGCCGTCGGTCATGATGACCGCGGCCTTCAGGGTGCGCGTCGCATCGTAGGCCCCACCCGCGGACGAGCCGAACAGGCCGCTGAAGTTGGGCGACAGCGTGTACCAGCCCCAGGCCACGCCGATGTGGCCGCCGGTCGAGCCGGACGCCGTCAGGGCGTCGATGTCCGTCTTGATCGCGGACTTGTTGCTGGAGAGCGGCCGCAGGGTGTTGGTCAGGCAGGGGTTCGAAGAGTTCGGGTAGTTGCGCCCCACCTTATGCAGGGTCGGAGACGCGTCGGTCCAGGCGTTGGACCCGGTGCGTTCCGTCACACAGGTCGAGATCTTCTGGGTGACCAGATCGTCGTAGACGTTCTCGAACGCGAAGTAGGTGCAGCCTTCCTGGGCGCACCACGCCTTGCCGCCCGAGGTGTAGAGATCGAGGGTGGATGAGGCCTGCATGTCGATGGTGAACGTGTTCGTCGTCACGTTGCCGACGAGGAAGGTCTCGCCGTTGAGCTCCGTCATGCCCCCGACGTCGGTGAAGTAAACGTAGTCGTTGTTCGCCAGGCCGTGGTTGGCCGAGGTGATGACCACCGAACAGTCGCTGGTCTGGCACTTCTGGATCTTGCCGCCGCTGGAGTACGAGTTGTACTCGCGCCCGTCGACGCGGCTGCCGTTCCGATACAGCTCGAAGGTGTTGTCGGACCGATTGGTGACGACGAAGGCCTTCTTGTTCAGCTGGGTCATGCCGCTGACGCCGGTGATCCAGACCACGTCGCCGTTCTGGAACCCGTGGCCGTTGGACGTGATGACCACGGGGCGCGACTTGCTGGCGCCGCTGATGTCCTTGGTGGCGCCGGTGGTCCAGCTGGCGTTGGTGACGTTTGTGGAGCCGCGGATGTCCCCACGCGCGGACCCGGCATAGGAATCGACGTTCACGGCCATGGAATAGGGGATGACCGCGACCTTGGAGTACCAGGGCGACTGCTGGTCCTGCACCACGATGTCGACCAGCTCCTTGGCCGCGGCGCGAAGGTCGATGATGCGCTGTCCGGCCATGGAGCCGGTGGTGTCCAGCACCATGGCCACCTCGACGTTGCGGGCCGAGCGGTTGACCTCCGAATGGGCGCCCACCGGCAGGTAGTCGTCCATGAACTGGCCGTACGGCGGCAGGAAGATGTTGGCGACCAGCGTCTTCACGTTGGCGCGGGCGTCCGCGACGACGATCTTTTCCTCGCTGAGCCGGAACGTCGTGCCGGCGGTCAGGAGGGTGACCTGCGGATAGGCGGCGAGGTTGGCCCGCAAGGCGGCCATGCCCACCCGCTGGATGTCGGCGTCGGCGGTGTAGGTGCTGCGGGCCGCGGCCAGGGCGGCGGCGTCCAGCGCGTCCTGCAGGTTGATGCGCACGGTCGAGGCGCGGTGAATGTCCACCCCCCCCAGCGTCATCAGGATCAGGCCCGGCAGCGCCAGGCCGAACAGCATGGCCGCGTTGCCGCGCGCGTCGGCGGCCATGCGCCGCACGAAGTGGTTGAGCCGGATCCAGATCTTGTCCACGAGCGCGCGCCCCTGACGCGCGGGCGCGGATCGCCCACCGTCATCGGGCTGAAAGATCGCCGGTCGCGGTTAAGGCTTCGACCAACGCCGAGGGTTAACGCCTACCAGCCGCAGGACTTGCCGCGGTTCTGCTCCGTCAGCCAGGTGTTCAGCGGCGCGAAGTAGTCCGCCACGGCCGAGGCGTCGTTGCCGCGCTCGCCGGTGAAGGCGAACATCGCCTCCTGCCACGGGCGGCTCTGGCCCATCTCCATCATGGCGTTGAAGCGGGCGCCGACCTCCTTGTTCCCGTAGATCGAGCACCGGTGCAGCGGCCCGGTCCAGCCCGCCTGCTTGCAGGCCGCGCGGTGGAACTGGAACTGGTAGATGTGGGCCAGGAAGTAACGCGTGTACGGCGTGTTGCCGGGAATGTGGTATTTGGCGCCCGGGTCGAAGGCGTCCGCCGGCCGCGGCCCCGGAGGCGTCAAGCCCTGATACTTCAGCATGTTGGCCGTCCAGGCGTCGTTGTATTCCGCCGGGCTGGTCTCGCCGGAGAAGACGTCCCAGCGCCAGCGGTCGACCATCAGGCCGAAGGGCAGGAAGGCGATCTTGTCCAGCGCCATCTGCAGCAGGAAGGGGATGTCGCCCTCCTCGCCCGGGACGCGGTCCAGGAGGCCAATCTGGTTCAGATAGGTCGGCGTGAGCGCGGACAGGCCGACGAAGTCGCCGATGGCTTCGTGGAAGCCGTCGTTCGCCCCGTTCTTGAACAGGAACGGCTGGTCCTTGTAGGCGCGCTGATAGACGTTGTGCCCCAGCTCGTGGTGGACCGTGTAGAAGTCGTCGGCGTTCACCTGGGTGCACATCTTGATGCGCACGTCTTCAAGGTTGTCGAGGTCCCAGGCCGAGGCGTGACAGACCACCTCGCGGCCTTCCGGCCGGGTGATCTGGCTGCGTTCCCAGAACGACTGCGGCAGGGGCGCCAGGCCGAGCGAAGTGTAGAAGCCTTCGCCCGTGCGGACCATCTTCTCCGCGTCGTAGCCCTTGGCCTTCAGGAGCTCCGTCATGTCGTAGCCGGCCTGACCGCCCGACTTCGGCGCGACGACGTCGTAGATGTTGCCCCACTGCTGCGACCACATGTTGCCGAGCAGGTCGGCGCGGATCGGGCCCGCGTCAGGCTGGACGGCGTCGCCGTATTTTTCGTGCAGGCGCGATCGAACGTAGCAGTGCAGGTTCTCGTAGAAGGGCTTCACCTGGTTCCAGAGACGGTCCGTCTCGGCGGCGAAGGCGTCGGCCTCCATGTCGTAGCCAGAGCGCCACAGGGCGCCGACGTCGGCGTAGCCCAGGTCGCGCGCGCCCTCGTTGGCGATCGTGACCATGTTGGCGTAGTCGTCCTTCATCTGCGGCGAGACGGTGCGCCAGCCCTCATACAGGGCCTTGGTCTGGGCCGGGTCGCGACTTTCGGCCATCAGGATCGACGCCTCGTCCAGCGTGATCTGCTTGCCCTGATAGTCGAACTTGCCGGTGGCGTAGGTGGAGTCCAGCCGGGTGGTGATGTCCGACAGCTGACCGGCGGCGCCCGGCCGGTTCGGGGCCGGCAGGACGATGCCGAGGCGAAGCAGGTCCAGCTTGCGCGCCACGTCGGGGGCCAGGCCCGAGACGTTCGTGAATTTCGCCGCCTCGTTGGCCAGCGCCACCTGAAGCTCGGTGTACTGGGCGTTGGCGCGGCTCTCCAGCCACATGGTGTCGTAGGTGATGTAGGTCGCGCGGGTCCACTGGGTGCGGGAGACGAACTCGCTGAGCTCCGCCAGACGCTTCTCGGCGTCGGCCACGAAGTCGGCGGCGCCCTGGGCCGTCACGGGCCACTGGGTGGCCGCCGAGGCGGAGGCCGCGGGCGCCGCGCCGGTGGTCGTCGTCGGACGGTCCATGCTCATGGCGGCGCAGCCGGCCAGCAGGGCGCCCGATGCGATCAGGGCGGCGGAGTTCAGAAGCGTGCGTTTCACTGGTCGTCTCCCGGGGCGCGCGGCTGTCCCGCGTCGTTTCGGCGCGCAGGGGACGCCCGCCGCGTCGCGTCGTCAAGACCGCGGATCAGTCGAGCACGCACCCCGCCAGACCGTCGCTGCGCACCGTTCCCATCGCGGCCTGGATGCGCGACGCCCGGCGCCGGACGTAGGGGCCGGGCGACGCCGCCTGATACCGTCGTGGACTGGGCAGGATCGCCGCGAGACGCGCCGCCTCGCGCGGGCTCAGGTCGGCCGCCGACTTGCCGAACCACTTCTGCGACGCCGCCTCGGCGCCGTAGACGCCGGGCGCCCATTCGGCGACGTTCAGATAGACCTCGACGATGCGCCGCTTGGACCAGAAGGCCTCGATCAGGACGGTGTAACCGGCCTCCATCCCCTTTCGCAGCCAGTTGCGGCCGGACCAGAGGAAGACGTTCTTGGCCGTCTGCTGGCTGATGGTCGAGCCGCCGCGCACGCGCCGGCCCCGGGCGTTGGACTCCAGCGCCTTCTCGATCGCCTTCATGTCGAAGCCGCGATGGCTGCAGAAGGTGGCGTCCTCAGCCGCGATGACGGCCTCGACCAGACGTGGCGATATGTCGTTCAGGCCACGCCAGCGATAGTCGGCCCCCTGCCCCTTCAGGCCCTGCTCAACCATGAGGAAGGTCGTCAACGGCGGCACGAGGCCGTGGATCGCCACGCCGCCGACGGGCAGCAGCACCAGAACCAGAATGAGGAGGCCGACGGCGCCGAGGCAGCCGGGGCGACGGGGCGCGCTCATGTGGCCATGATGGTCAGGCTGCGCCGAGGATCAAGCGATCTCGTTCACGCCGGCCTGACCGTCCTGGTCCGCCCAGGCCACCCGCGTGGCGTCGGGGCTCAGCGACAGGGCGGCGACGGGCGCGGCCTTGTCTGCGCGGACGAAGTTGAGGCCCTGCGCCGCCGGGTCCGCGGTCCAGACGCGGCCGTCGTTCAGGCCGGCGGCGAGGACGCCCTTGCCCGGGCGGGCGGCGACCAGGGCCACGAGCGCATTCTGATCGAAGCCGATCTCCGTCGCCTCCTTGCCCATCGGACCGTCGGCCCCGACGAAGGGCCACAGCACGGCGCCCTGCGCCCCGGACGTCGCCATCAGGCGGCCGTTGGACAGGAATGCGAAGGACCGCACCTTGGACGGATAACCGCCCATGCGCAGGTTGCGCTGATCCTTCACGCGCCAGCCGTGCAACTGGGCGTCCTGCATGGCGGTGACGACGAAGGCGCCGTCGGGCGACCAGCCGACCGCGGTGTGCGATCCGGCCCATTTCATCATGGTGGGCTTCTGGTCGGCGATCCGCGCGAACCACAGGGCGGCCCCGCCGTAGGTGGAACAGGCGATGCGTCGGCCCTTCGGCTCGAAGGCCACGCCCGACACCGTTCGCTCGTGCTGGAATTCGCGGCGGAAGGCCGGGTCCTTCGCGTCGATCACCGACAGGGCGCGGCCATGGGAGAAGGCGATCAGGCCGCTGTCGGCTGAGGCGTCGATGGCGTCGATCCACTTGCCGCTCGCGTCTGCGAGGACGACCGCCTCGTCGCGGCGTGTCCACACGACCTTGCCGTCGTCGCCGCCGGTGACGATCCCGTCGCCCGAGGGGTGCACGGCCGCGCACAGCACGGCGCCGTCATGGGCGTCGGTCCGCTCCCCGCCCTCGAACCGGATCGACCCGTCGCCCAGGGCGAAGACCGCGCCGGTGCGATCGAACAGGGCGGCGGTGGGCTGGGCGTCGAAGGTCAGCTGCATGGGCGCGGTTTAGGGCGCCGTGAAGAAGGCGTCGACCGCCTCACCCGTGCTCGCGGACGACCGAGGCCCAGAGTTTCTCGATCTCGCCGAGACCGTCCTCGAAGGCCTGGCGCTCGGCGCGGAGCCGCGCCGCCTCGATGGCGTTCTCGGTGCCCCAGACGTTGGTGCGCTGGTCCTGCATCGCCGTGGTCTCGCCGGTGCCGTAGATGAAGCCCGTCCGCACGTCGACGATCATGAAGGCGCAGGTCGCGGTGACGATCGCCTTCCTGGACGGCAGGAAGCCGAGGGCGATGGTCTGCAGCGGACCCAGTTCGGCGCTCTCGGTCCGGAAGCGGGTGTCGATGGTGTAGATCAGGATGACGTCCGCGCGCAGCTGGGCGGCCGAGGCGCGCAGGTCGGCGACGTTGTTGAGGGTCGCGGGGACCAGCAGACGGCTGACGGGCGCCACGGCAGCGATCTGCGGCATGCGGCCCAGACGCTCGAAATTCTCGTCCGTCTCGATGTCGCGCGTGGTGACGACGCTGAAGGCGCCCGCGCCGACGGCCGAGTTGGAATAGCTCTGGTAGCCCGGCGCGGCGACGCGGACGACGGCCATGCGCGAGGGGAAGACGGCCGCGGGCTCGCGCGCCATGGCCTCGGCCACGTCCGTGCCGACGATGGACCCGAGCGGCACGCCGGCGCCGGGCGTGGTGTAGGTCGAACAGGCGGCCAGCAGGCTCGCAGCCAGGGCGATCAGAGCAAGGCGTTTCATGCGGTTGAGTCCTCCCGGGCGGAAGCTGGGCGGCCAATGCGGGCGCGATTGTGGCGGGGAAAGCCTGCGTCAGAAGCCGTCAGGCCCTGTTGACTCATTTCGATGATTGGCTAAACATCAAATCATGAGTTCGGTGTTCAAGGCCCTGTCCGATCCGACCCGCCGCCGCGTGCTGCAGCTGTTGCGCGCGGGATCGATGAGCGCGGGGGAGATCAGCGACCGGTTCGATGTGTCGAAGCCGACCATGTCGGCGCACTTCGCCGTGTTGAAGGAGGCCGACCTGGTCCACGCGGAGAAGGCCGGGAAGTCCGTGATCTATCACCTGAAGCTGTCGGTGCTGGAAGACGCGCTGCTGGGCTTCGTCAATTCGTTCGAGGGCGGCGTCGCAGCGTCGGCCGCCAAAGAGGAGCCTGCGAAATGAACAAGGATCTGATCGGAGCCCTGATGTGGGGCGGCGGCATCGTGGCGCTGGCGCTGATCGCCAGCTGGGCACGAAGCCGGGGGATGATCGACGCCGACATGACCACCCGGCTCGTTCTGGTCGCGACCGGGCTGATGATCGCCTGGTTCGGCAACCGCATGCCCAAGGCCTTCGTGCCCGGCGACCGGGCGCGCTCGGCGAAACGGGTCGGCGGCTGGTCGCTGGCGATCAGCGGCCTGATCTACGCCGGAGCCTTCGCCTTCGCGCCGCTGGATGTGGCGGTCATGGTGGGCTGCGCCGCGGTGTTGCTTGGGATCGCCGTGACGTTCGGCTGGTGCCTGTCGCTGAGACAGCGGGCGGCGGTCTGACGCTCAGGCCGCGCAGGCCTCGAAACCGGCCTTCAGCGCCGCCTCGTCGAGGTCCCGTCCGATGAAGACGGCGCGCGACCAGCGTCGCTCGGCCTCGCCCCACGGCTTCTGCAGGTCGCCCTCCAGGATCATGTGCACGGCCTGAAACACCAGACGGCGATCCTCGCCCTTCACGTCGATGATGCCCTTGGCGCGAAGGATGTTCTGGCCCTGCTCGCCCAGCAGCCGGTCCAGCCACTGGGTGAACCGCTGGCCGTCCATGGGGCGATCCAGCGACAGGGCGATGCCCTTGATGTCGTCCTCATGCGCGTGGCCGCGCGGGCCGTGGTCGTGCGAGTCGTCGTGGGCGTGGGCGTGGGCGTGGGCGTGGTCGTGGTGGTGGTGATCGTGCCCGCAGTGCTCGTCGTGAACGTGGCCGTCGGCGCCGTGGGGCGGGTTGAGGAACTCGGGCCGCACCTCATTGATGCGCTCCAGGTCAAAGCCGTGGCGGCCCAGCACCTGATCCAGCGGCACGTCGGCGCGCCGGGCGTGGAGGATGGGGGCCAGCGGGTTCAAACCGCGCAGTCGGGCCTCGACGACGGTGAGCTCGTCGTCCGTGACGAGGTCGGTCTTGTTGAGGATGATCTGGTCGGCGAAGGCGACCTGCTCGCGCGCCTCCTTCGAGTCGTCCAGCCGGGCCATGACGTGCTTGGCGTCGACCAGGGCCGTGACGCTGTCGAGCACGGTCTTGGCCTTCACCTCCTCGTCGACGAAGAAGGTCTGGGCGACGGGGCCGGGGTCGGCGAGGCCGGTCGTCTCCACGATGATGGCGTCGAACGCCGGCTTGCCCGGACGCTGGCGCTTCATCAGGCCGGAGACGACGCGTATCAGGTCGCCACGCACGGTGCAGCAGACGCAACCGTTGTTCATCTCGAACACGTCCTCGTCGGCGCCGACCACCAGGTCGTTGTCGATGCCGATCTCGCCGAACTCGTTGACGATGACGGCGTAGCGCTTGCCGTGATCCTCGGTGAGGATGCGGTTCAGAAGCGTGGTCTTGCCGGCGCCGAGATAGCCGGTGAGGACGGTGACAGGGGTCTTTTCCATGGCGGTCATCTAGGGCGCGCGGCAGCGGCGCGAAAGGGCGTCAGCAGCCGTCGCAGTCCAGCGCGGCGCCCGGCTCCAGCTGCAGGGTGACATGGTCGATGCCGAAGCGGTCGCGCGCGAGTGTGCGGGCGCTCGTCAGCAGGGCCGCCGGGTCGACCGCGTCGTGGACGAGGTGCGCGGTCAAAGCCGTCTTCGTCGTCGACAGGCCCCAGACGTGCAGGTCATGGACGGCCGCGACGCCGGGCAGGCCGGACAGGGCCGCCCGGATGGCGGCGACGTCCTTTCCGCGCGGGGCGGCGTCGAGCGCGAGGTTCACCGAGTCCTTCAGCAGCCCCCAGGTGCCCCACAGGATGACCGCGACGATGATCAGGCTGACCAGCGGGTCGATCGCGGCCATGCCGGTCAGAAGGATCAGGCCGCCTGCGACCACGACGCCGAGCGACACGGCGGCGTCGGCCATCATGTGCAGATAGGCGCCGCGCGCGTTCAGGTCGTGCTGCTGGTTCATGAACAGCAGGGCCGTGCCGAAGTTGATGACGATGCCGACGCCGGCGACGATCATGACGGTGGTCGATTCCACCGGAGCGGGCTCGGCGAAGCGGCGCACGGCCTCCACCGCAATGGCGCCGCACGCGAAGATCAGCAGCAGGGCGTTCCCAAGGGCGGCCAGGACGGTGGCCTTGCCGTAGCCGTAGGTTTTGTCCGGAGACCCCGTCCGGCGCGCCAGCCAGGCCGCGCCGCCCGCCATGGCCAGGCCCAGCACGTCGGACAGGTTGTGCCCCGCGTCGGCCATCAGAGCGGTGGAGTTGGAAAGGAAGCCCGCCGTGAATTCCACCACCACGAAGGCCAGGTTGACGATCAGGCCCAGCGCATAGCGCCAGTCGCCCGTGTCCACGGGACCATGGTGGTGATGGCCGTGACCGTGATCGTGCCCATGACCGTGATGGTCATGCCCGTGTTCATGGGAATGGGCGGCGTCGTGAGCCATGGCCAAGCCTTAGTGGACGCGGGTCGCCACGAGAAGGCCGACCGCGATCAGGGCGACGCCCAGCACGGCGCCCTCGAACCGGGCCCAGCGCTCCAGCCGCAGGATCGAGGCGCCGGCGCGGGCCAGCACGGTGAACAGGCTCATGCCCAGAACGGTGCCCGCGGCGAACGCGACCGTCAGGGCGGTCAGGGCGCCGAGACCCTGCTCGGCCGACGACAGGTAGAAGGGCAGCAGCACCTCGCCGGGAGAAATCGCCATCATGGCGACCAGGCCGAGGAAGGCCGTGCGATCCGACACGCCGGGCTCGGGCGCGTGAACCTGCGGCCCGCCCGCCAGCACGGGCCGGCGGATCGCCGCGCGGACCAGATAGAACAGACCGAAGGCGAACAGCAGGGCGGCGGACAACCAGGGCAGCAGGCCCGCGACCCAGCCCTCGAGCGCCAGACCGGCCATGGCGATCAAGCCGCCGACCACGGCCGTCGAGGCGATGTGCGCAAGACCCGCGGCGACCACGGCGGCGATGGTCATGCTGGCGTTCCAGCGCTGGGCCCGGCCCACCAGAACGAAGGGCAGCCAGTGGGTGGGAAGCACGGCGTGCAGGAAGGCCACGCCGAAGCCGCTGGCCAGCAGGGAAAGCAGCAGGGGCTGGGCGGCGGCGTCGACCATGGCCCGGCTATATAGTGTTACTTTGTAACGCGCGAGAGGGCTCCCGCACTTTTTGTGCGGTCACCGGAAGATCGGCCCGTGGCGCCCCGGCCTGTGCCGCCGGGCGAGGGTTTGATGCACGCTGACCACGCCCCGTTCGAAGCCGCGCGCGAACAGGGCGAAGTAGGCCAGCCACAGCTGCACGCGCGGGGCGCCGATCAGGCGTTCGGCCTCGGCGCGGTTCGCATGGAGACGCCGCGACCATTCACGCAGCGTGCGCTCGAAGGAGGGACGCAGGGTCTCGACGTCCAGCACCTCGAACCTGTGGCGGGCCAGGCCGTCCACGGTCATGGCCAAGGTGTCCAGCTCTCCGCCGGGGAAGATGAAGCGGGTGATGGCGCGGGCGGGGCGTCCGGGCCGGCCGGGCCGCACGCCGCCGCGACGGATCGACGCCTGATGCAGATAAAGGCCGCCGGACTTCAGCAGCCGGTGCACGGTCTTGAAATGAAGGTCGTGATTGCGGAAGCCGAGGTGTTCGAACATCTCGATCTGGCTGACGGCGTCATACTGCTCCGCCAGGTCGCGGTAGTCCTTGAGCTCGAGCGTGATCCGGTCCGTCAGGCCGAGCGCGGCGACGCGGCCTTGCGCGAACGCCAGTTGTGCAGGCGACAGGGTGACGCCGTGGACGAAGGCGCCGAAGCGCGTCGCGGCATGGATGGCCAGGGCGCCCCAGCCGCAGCCCACGTCCAGCAGGCGGTCGCCGGGCTTCAGGTTCAGCTTGCGGCAGATGCGGTCGAGCTTGCGGATCTGGGCGGCGTCCAGCTCGTCGGCCTCGGGCGCGAAGGCGGCGCTGGAGTAGACGTGCTCCGGGTCGAGGAACAGGGCGTAGAAATCGTTGCCGACGTCGTAGTGGAAGCGGATGAAGTCGGCGTCGGCGCGGCCGTCGCGGTCGCGGCCCCTGCCGGCGGCCGGATCGGCCGACGGGGCCGATTCGCCGGGTCGCGACGGCACGAACAGCAGAGGCCATGCGTCCGCCAGCAGCGCGTTCACATTCAGGGACCTGCGCAGATGCACGAGGCGGCCGTGATCGATCCGGTCCAGCGCTTCCAGCGGCGAGCCGCCTTCGACCCGCAGCCGGCCCTCGGCGATCAGGCGGAACGCCGTCTCGGCGCCGGGCTTCAGCAGGAAGCGCTTGAGCACGTCGGGGCCGGCGATCACGATCAGCAGATCGTCGCGCGCCCCCGGGATCAGCGGCTGCACGCTGCCGTCCCACAGGCGCACCGAAAGGTCGGCGTCCAGCGCGGCGCCCATGCGGGCGATGACCTTGCGGGCGGCGGACACTGCGGTCATTCGTCGGCGGCCCCCTGCCCGACCTGAAGCTGCGGGCCCAAAAATCGGCCGCGTCGGACGTCCTGCGGCCCGTTTCGCCTTGACTCAAGAGGGGCGGTCCGCATATGTCGCCGCTCTTCGCCCGCGGGGGTCCCCCGGCGGGCGCAAACATTTTTGCGTTACGCTGAGGCTCCAAGATGTACGCGGTGATCAAGACCGGCGGCAAGCAGTACCGGGTTCAACCGGGCGACGTGATCGTGGTCGAGAAGCTCGACGGCGACGCCGGTTCGGACGTGAAGTTCGGCGAAGTCCTGATGCTGGGCGGCGACAAGGGCGTGACCCTTGGCGCTCCGCTGATCGACGGCGCCTTCGTCGGCGCGACGCTGGTGGAAACCCGCAAGGGCGAGAAGGTCAAGATCTTCAAGAAGATCCGCCGCCAGGGCTATCGTCGCACCAAGGGCCATCGCCAGATGGAATCGGTGCTGCGCATCACCGGCATCGAAGGCGCCGGCGAAAAGGCCAAGTGGGACGGCGAGACCTCGCTGATGACCAAGGCCGAGATGAACGCCCGCGCCCGCGGCCTGGCTCCGCGCGTCGAGACGACCGAAGCCAAGCCGGCCAAGGCTCCGAAGGCCGCCGCGCCGAAGGCCGAGGCCGCCGCCGAAAAGCCGGCCGCCGCCAAGAAGGCCCCGGCGAAGAAGGCCGCGCCGAAGACGACCGAAACCGCCGCCTCGACCGACGAAGCGTAAGACTGAAGACGAGTAAGGGAGCACCACCATGGCTCACAAGAAATCCGGCGGTTCGTCGCGCAACGGTCGCGACTCCGAGTCGAAGCGCCTCGGCGTGAAGAAGTTCGGCGGCGAGCGCGTCGTGCCGGGCAACATCATCATTCGTCAGCGCGGGACCAAGTGGCACCCGGGGTCGAACGTCGGCATGGGCCGCGATCACACCCTGTTCGCCCTGACCGACGGCGCCGTGACGTTCACCACCAAGCGTGGCGGCCGTTGTTACGTGTCGGTGGCCGCTCCGGCCAACGACCTGCAGGCCGAGAAACTGGCCGCCGAGTAAGCGATCCCGAAACAGGTTTCCGGATCGCGCAGGCCGAAAAGGCCCCGATCCGGACCAGGGAAATATTCCGCGGGGAGTCCGGATCACCGGGCTCCCCGTTTTCGTTTCCCCGCCTCTCGCCGTCCGAGCCCTGAACCCAAGGGGACGGCAGATCGACCGAGGCGACCATGTGCGTGATCGAAAAGACTCCCGTCATCGAGACGCGGCGGCTGGCCCTGCGGGCGCCCGAGGCGCGCGACGCCGCCCGCCTGTCCGAGCTGGCGTCCGACTATGACGTGGCGAAGATGACGCTGCGCATGCCGCACCCCTACCAGGTCGCCGACGGACTGGCCTTCGTCGGCGCGGTGCAGGCGCAGGACCCCCGACGGGCCGCGACCTTCGTCATCGATCACGAAGAAGCCGGCCCGATCGGCGTGATCGGCCTGTTCGAAGACGCCGATCCCGCGCCCGAGGTCGGCTACTGGATCGGACGTCCGTTCTGGGGGCGGGGTCTGGCGACCGAGGCGCTGGAAGGCGCCTTGGTGTGGGCGAAGAAGGCGTGGAAGCGGCGCGCCCTGACGGCCGGCCACTTCACCGACAATCCGGCGTCCGGCCGCGTGCTGGAAAAGGCGGGATTCCTCTACACCGGCGAGGTGCGGCGGGGCTTCTCAAAGGCGCGCGGCGAGTGGACCGACACGCGCCGGATGGTCTGGCTGGCCTGACGCCGGATCAGCCGCCCATGGCCGGCATGAAGACGGCGGCGGCGGCCACGACGCCGCCGATCACGGTGACGGCCACGCCCAGCCCGAACGCCAGGGCGGTGCGCGCGCGCACGCGCCGCACGCCGCCGGACTTCACCGAGCGCAGATAGACCTGCGGTCGCTTCTGGAAGGCTTCCGAGCCGACGATGTTGTGCTGGGACATGAACGCGCTCCCACGACTGGTCCTGAAGCGTCCATGGACCGGGTGCGGAAGGCCGAAAGATGGCGAACGCGGTTAGACTTCAGCCGCACCAGACCAGACGGCCGGAGTACGCCCGGTAATAGCCGCTGTAGGGATCGTAGGAGCGATAGTTGCGCAGGCACCAGTCGATGCGGCGCGGATCGCGGCCGCCTTGGCCATAGCCGTGGCCCGAGCCCCCGTAGACGAGGTCCGGACGGCCATAGGCCGCGGGATAGGCCGTGGCCGGGGCCTGATGGCTGTAGCCGTGACCATACTGGTGACCTTGGCCCCGCCAGCGGTCATGGCGACCGTGGCCGTACCCATAGGACGAACGCCCGTAGTCGTAGCCTTGGCCGTAACGGTCGCCGTAGCCGTAGTTCCGGTCCTGCCCCCGGTAGTCGTAACGGCTTCCGCCGCGCGGCGTGCGCCAGGCGGCGTCGCAGTCGGTGCGGTTCGCGTCCCAGTAGGCGTCGCAGCGATAATCGCCGCCGCGGTCCCACTGCCCTGCGGTGTTCCAGCCGGCGATGACTTGCGCCTCGGAAGCGGAGGCCGCCGCCATCACGAAGCCGGCGGCGGCGAAGGCGGCGGCGAACGGCTTCATGGACGGACTCCCGGAGATCTAGTTGAGGGACACGCTGATGGGGCCGCCGCGGGTCACGACGCGGCGCATCAGCACCATGCGGCCGCCGTCGGCGCCCGACACGGGGACGATCAGGAACCAGCTGCCGTCGGGCAGGCCGGCGAAGTCGAAGCGATTGTCGGAACAGGCGTCGGAACGCGTGAAGGCGCGGTAGTCGGCGTTCGGGTCCGGCACGTTGCGGGCGCGCACGACCTCTTCCGGCACGGCGGCGCGGTCGGTCGAGCCGTACAGGACCCGAAACCGCGCCCGGGTGTAGGGCGTGTCCGGCACCAGGCCGACCGACCCGGAGCAGCGATAGGCGACGCCGCCCGGCCGATAGTCGATCCGCCCGTCGATCGAGGCCGATCCGGAATGGGTCGACCACGCGAAATCCGAGGCGTCGAAGGCGCCGTCCTCGACCGGTATGGGCAGGCCGGGGCTGCCCGTCGTCGGGGCGCAGGCGGCGGCCGCCAGCGCCGCCGCGGCCACGGCCGGCAGAAGAAGGGCGGGCGAACGACGGGACATGACGGAACTCCGGGCAGACGGGGGACTGCCGACACAGTGCCAACGCGATCCCCAAGGTCAAGGTTGCGGCGCGATCCCCCCCGCGTCAAAAGGCGGTGAACGACCGGGGACGAACCCCGGCGGAAACGCGCCCGCGGGAGCCCATGCAGGTCACCTTTCAAGACGTTCTGGACGCCCGCGACCGCATCGCGGGACAGGTGGACCGCACGCCGGTCCGGCATTCGCGAAAGCTGTCGAAACTGACCGGCGCCGAGGTCTGGCTGAAGTTCGACAACCTGCACTGGACCGGCAGCTTCAAGGAGCGGGGCGCGCTCAATCGCCTGTCGCTCCTGACTCCCGAAGAGCGCAAGCGCGGCGTGGTCGCGGCCAGCGCCGGCAATCATGCGCAGGCGCTGGCGTATCACGGCGCGCGTCTTGGCGTGCCGGTGACCATCGTGATGCCGGAGGGCACGCCCTTCGTGAAGACCGAGGGCACGCGGCGTCACGGAGCGACGGTGGTCATCAAGGGGCTGGACTTCTCGGGGTCCACGGAAGAGGCGCACCGCCTGCGCGACGAGCAGGGCATGATCTTCGTCTCAGCCTTCGACGACGCCGGGATCGTGGCGGGTCAGGGCGTGTGCGGGCTGGAGTTTCTGGAGGACGCGCCGCTGCTGGACGATCTGGTGATCCCGATCGGCGGCGGCGGCCTGATCGCCGGATCGGCCCTGGCGGCCAAGACGCTGAAGCCCGACCTGCGCGTGATCGGCGTCGAGGCCGCCATGTATCCGTCCTTCACCGCCCGTCGGGCGGGCCTGCCGCCCGTCTGCGGCGGCCAGACGATCGCGGAAGGCATCGCCATCAAGGCCGTGGGCGAGGTGCCGTTCGCGGTCGCCGATCCCCTGGTGGACGAGGTGGTGGTGTGCGAGGAAGCCGACTTCGAGCGCGCCGTCGCCTTCCTCGCGACGCTGGAAAAGACCGTGGTCGAGGGCGCGGGCGGGGGCGCCCTGGCCGCCATGCTGGCGCGGCCGGAGATGTTCCGGGGACGCAAGGTCGGCCTTGAACTGACAGGCGGCAACATCGACGCCCGCATGCTGGCCGTGGTGCTGAACCGGGAACTGGTCCGCGAGCGCCGCCTGGTCACCTACCGGATCATCGGCGACGACCGTCCGGGGATGATGTCCCGCATGGCGGGCGTCATCGGCGACATGGGCGGCAACATCATCGAGATCGTCCACGACCGGCTGTCGCTGGACGTGCCGGCCAAGGGCGCGGAATTCGACATCCTGGTGGAAACGCGCGACGGGACCCATGCCGAGGAGATCGGCGATTCCCTTATGGAGCACGGCTATGCGCTTCGGCGGTAAGGTTCTTGCGGCGGCCGCGGTGGCGCTGACGCTGGCGGGCTGCGGCGCGGGCGCCGAGGACGCGGCGGGCGGGGACGCCGAAGCCCTGCGCGCCGCCGAGTTCTTCCTGAAGTCCAACGCGCGGGCCGAAGGCGTGGTCAGCCTGCCGTCGGGCCTGCAATACAAGGTGCTGCAAAGCGGTCCGAACTCCGGCCGTCAGCCCGACCGCAACGACCTCGTCCGGGTGCATTACGAAGGGGCGCTGACCACCGGCGAGGTGTTCGACAGCAGCTTCAATCGCGACCTGCCGTTCGTGACGACGCCGGAGGGCCAGCCCGCCGGCAACATCATCCCGGCGTGGACCGAGGCGCTGCAGCTGATGCGCCCGGGCGACGAGTGGATCGTCTATGCCCCGCCGGCGCTGGGCTATGGCGAGCGCGGCGCCCCTCCGGTCATTCCGGCCAATGCCGTCCTGGTGTTCCGCATCCGCATGCTGGACGTGGCGGAAACCCCGGGCGGCGAACGGGCCGCCGCGGTGGCGACGGGCTGAGGCTCAGTCGGCCGCAAGCCTTTCCAGCGCCCACGCCGCCGCATCGGCCACGACCGGATCGACGTCCGTCAGGAGGGCCCGCGCCGGCTCGACCAGAGCGGAGTCGCCGCTGTTTCCGGCCGCGTACAGCACGTTGCGGACAAAACGGTTCCGGCCGATGCGCTTCACCGGGCTTTTCGCGAACAGGGCGCGGAAGCCTGCGTCGTCCAGCGCGAGCAGGTCTACGATCCGCGGCGACTCGAGCTCCGACCGTGGCCGCAGCCGCATCTCCGAGGCGGACCTGGCGAACTTGTTCCAGGGACAGACCGCCAGGCAGTCGTCGCATCCGTAGATCCGGCTGCCGGTCGCGCGCCGGAACTCCTCCGGCCAGGGGCCGGCGAACTCGACGGTCAGGTAGGAAAGGCAGCGACGGGCGTCGAGCTGAAACGGCGCGGGAAAGGCCTGGGTCGGGCAGGCGTGGAGACAGGCGGTGCAGGTGCCGCAATGCTCGGCCTCGGCCGCGTCCGGCGCGATCTCCGCAGCCGTCAGGATCACGCCGAGGAACAGCCAGTTGCCGTGCTCGCGGCTGAGCAGGTTGGTGTGCTTGCCCTGCCATCCCAGGCCGGCGCGCTGGGCCAGGGGCTTTTCCATCAGGGGCGCGGTGTCGACGAAGACCTTCACCTCCTGCCCGGTCCGCGCGGCGATCTGGCCGGCCAGGGTCTTGAGCCGGCCCTTGATGACCTCGTGATAGTCGTCGCCGCGGGCGTAGACGGAAACGTATCCCGCGGAGGCATCGGCCATCTCGGGCAGCGGGTCGGCGTCGGGGCCGTAGTTCAGACCCAGCACGACCGCGGTGCGCGCGTCCGGCCACATGGCCGTGGGATGGGCGCGACGTTCGATCGTCGTTTCCATCCACCCCATCTCGCCATGGCGCCCCGCCTCGACGAAATGGGCCAGCCTCTCGCCGGCCGACCACGGCTCGGACGCCGAGGCGAAGCGGCAGGCGTCGAAGCCCAGCGCCGTCGCGCGGTCACGGATGAAGGCGCGGAGGTCGGCCATGCGCGGGCCGTACCCCCGGCGGGGGTCAGAAGTCGAGGTCGGCGTAATGCGGAGCGGCCTGAAGGCCGGCCAGGCGGTCGCTCAGCAGCGGGCGGAACGCAGGGCGGGACTTGATCCGCATGTACCAGGTCTTCAGCGTCGGCCAGTTCGACCAGGACACCTCGCCGAAGAAATCCAGCACCGACAGGTGCGCCGCGGCGACGAGATCCGCCTGCGTCAGGCGACGACCGGCCAGACAGTCGCGCTGGGCCAGCATGACTTCCAGTTGGCTCAGATGGGCCTTCAGACTTTCTCGTCCCTCGCGCAGGGCGCGGGCTTCCGGAGGGCCGAGGCGCAGGAGGGGCTTCTCCAGCCGCTCGTGCAGCAGCACGGCGTCGACCTCGTCGTTGAAGCGGCGGGCGAACCACTGGATCAACCTGCGCGCCTCAGCCCGCTCGACCGGATCGGTCGGCAGCAGGGCGCCCGGGGACTGGTCCTCGATCCAGCCGAGGATGGCGGGCAGCTCGCACAGCGTCAGGGGCCGCTCGCGCTCCTGCGTGACGAAGACCGGCGGCATGCCCGACGGGTTCAGCGTCCCGACAATGCAGTCGGGCTCCCAGGGGCGAACCGGATTTTCCTCGAACGCGACCTTCGCTTCGCCCAGCGCCAGCCGCGCGGCGCGGGACGCGGGATCGAAGGCGAAGTGGTGCAGGACGCCGCTCATCCGGCGAGCGATGACACGGGGCCGTTAAGGGCGCGTTTACCGCGGCCGGTCCGCCCGCAACTCGTCGATTCCGCCCCACACCAGCCACAGGGCGACGATCAGGGCCGCCGCGCCGTCCAGCGCCGGCGATCCGAGGAAGGCGGCGCCGCTCAGACCGACGGCGGCCACCAGCAGGACGGAGGGATCGGCCGCGGCCTCCGGATCTTCGGACCCCACGCCGCGTCGCAGGCCGGGGACCGAGGTTCCGGCGAGCGCCAGGGCCGAAGCCGCCACCAGAGCAAGCGCCCCCGCGGCGCCGGCCGTGATCGCCTGCGGCGAAAGGATGCGCGCGACCGCGACCGCGGCCAGCAGGCCCGCGCCGGCCATGGCCATGCCCGCGAGAAAGGCGCGGCCGCCGCCCTGACCCGGCCGCTCGCGGGAAATCAGCAGGCTGACGAAGCCGGCCAGGTGCAGGGCCGTCGCCACCAGCGCCGCCGCCGCCGCGATCGAGCCGGTCGCGGCGAGGGCGAACGCTTGCAGCGCGGCGATCAGAATCGCCAGAACGGCGACGAGCGGCCGGAGGCGGGGATGGCTTTCGACGGAAACGGCATCGGAGGTCATGTGCCGGTTGTAGCGGCCTGACCGCCCGTTCCAAGGCCCCCGCTCCGGCCCGTGTTAGGGATAACGTCATCAAACGCCGTCATGCCGGGCGGCGGCGGATGCGGAGAGCCTCCGGATGGACGGCGGAACGGGATGGATCGGTCGCGCTGACGCGCTGGCGCGGCTGGGGGTCAAGACCCAGACGCTGTACGCCTACGTCTCGCGAGGGCGCATCACCGCCCGCCCCGACCCCGCCGATCCGCGACGCAGCCAGTACGCTTCCAGCGACATCGAGCGCCTGATCCGCGGCGAGACGGCGCCGCACGTCGAAAAGGCGGCCGCACGCGGCGAGGCGGAGCTTCTGACCAGCCTCGGCGCCGAGGCCGACGGTCGTCCCCACTATCGCGGCCATGACGTCGTGACGCTTGCCGAAACCGCGACGCTCGAACAGACCGCGCGCCTTCTGTGGGGGGCGGAAGGCCTGCAGCCCTTCGCCGAGCTGAGGCCCCGGGTCGACCTGTTCACCGCCGGCACGATCCGGTCGAGGGTCTTCGCCACCCTGGCGCGTCGCGCCGGGGAGGCCGGGCCGCGCGCCGGCGACGATCCAGCCGCCATGGTCGCGGAGGCCGCCGTCGCCCTGAACGAGGCGGTGGACGCGGCGTCGGGCCCGGGACCGCGCTCGCATTTCCACCAGCGGCTGGCGCGCGGGTGGAAGATGGTGGAGCGGGACGCGCATCTGCTGCGCCGCGCCCTGGTCCTCTGCGCCGACGGCCGCATGAGCGCGGCCATTCTGGCGACGCGCACGGCGGCTTCGGGTGGAGCCTGCATGGCCGGCGCCGCGCTGGCCGGCCTGACCACGCTGGGGACGGCGGAGCTCATGCGCCGCACGCAGGCGGCCACCGCCTTCGTCGTGGCGGCGCGCCGCGACCCGCAGACGCGGCTGGACGACGGCGCCTCGACGGACGATCCGCGCGGCCCGTCCCTGCTGGCGGCCCTGTCGCTGCCCGCCGACCTCGAGGCCGTCCGGCGACGCGTCGAAGACGACTCCGGCCGCGCCGCGGACCTGCCGCTGGCGCTGGCGCTGACCGCCCGGGCGCTGGACCTGCCGCGGGAAGCGGCGGTCGATCTGGTGCTGATCGGACGGCTGACGGGTCTTCTGGGCCATGCGCTGGACCAGCGCCGTTCGGGCTCGCCCATCCGGGCGCGGGTGCGCTATGTGGGACCGCGGCCGGGCGCGAACTGACCCGGCCATCCGGACATCGAGGGCTTCATGACGGACTGGCTGGCGGCGATCCTTCTCGGCCTGATCGAGGGGCTGACCGAGTTCATTCCGGTGTCTTCGACCGGACACCTGCTGCTGCTGCGCGAGGCGCTGGGGCTGCAGGGCCGGAACTGGAACACCTTCGTGGTGATGATCCAGCTGGGCGCCATTCTGGCGGTGATCAGCGTCTATTTCGCCAAGCTGTGGAAGGTGCTGATGGGCCTGCCGACGCGGCCTGAGGCGCGGCATTTCGCCATCAGCGTCCTGATCGCCTTCCTGCCGTCGCTGGTCGCGGGCGTGTTCCTGTACGACTTCATCACCCGCATCCTGTTCGAGACGCCGCAGGTGATCTGCATCATGCTGATCGTCGGCGGCTTCCTGCTGATGGCCGTGGAACGGTTCGCCCCGCAGCCGCAGCATTTCGACGCGATGAAGCTGACGTGGAAGACGTCGCTGCTGATCGGCCTGTTCCAGTGCCTGGCCCTGGTGCCCGGCGTGTCGCGATCGGGCGCGACCATCTCGGGCTCCATCCTGCTGAAGCTGGAGAAGCCGGCGGCCGCGGAGTTCAGCTTCTTCCTCGCCATCCCCACGATGGTCGGCGCCTTCGCCTATGCGCTGCTCAAAGAGTACGAGACGATGGACTTCAGCTTCGGCTGGGTGATCGGCCTCGGGTTCCTGACCGCCTTCGTCGCCGGGCTGGCCGTCGTGCGGTTCCTCGTGAACTTCGTCGGACAGTATGGCTTCACGCCGTTCGCCATGTGGCGGATCGTCGTGGGAACCGTGGGTCTGCTGGCGATCTGGCTCTACTGAGCGGTCAGAAGGTCGCCTTCTCCGCGAACTGGCCGCCGCGGCGGTAGCGCCAGAGGTAGGACGGCACGACCGCTTCCATGCCGGTCGGCTGGACGCCGAGCGCCGCGAGACCCTCGGCCCCCTCGGCGACGACGTTGTCGGTCTCCAGCGACAGGACCTGATCGCGGGTCAGGAGCGGCGGAATGCCGAGGAAGGCGCTGAGCTGCGCCACCGAACCGATGGCGCGGGCGACCGGGAAGGGCAGCGGCGCCAGCAGGCGGCGGCGGCCCGTCTCGCGCAGCACGAGCTGCAGCACCTCCTCGAAGGTCAGCACCGCCGGCCCGCCCAGTTCGAAGGTGCGGCCCGCGAGGGAGGCGTCCTCGACCGACCGGGCGACGGCTTCGGCGACGTCGCCCACGTAGACCGGCTGGAACTTCGTCTTGCCGAAGCCGACCAGCGGCAGGGCCGGCGCGTAGCTGGCCATGCCGGCGAAGCGGTTCAGGAAGCCGTCGCCGGGCCCGAAAACCACCGACGGACGCAGGACGACCGCGTCGGGGAAGATGTCGCGCACCGCGGCCTCGCCAGCGGCTTTGGTGCGGGCGTACTGCGACTTGCCGTCGGCGTCGGCGCCGATGGCGGACATCTGGACGAACCGGCCCACGCCGGCGGCCCGGGCCTGCTCGGCGATGCGGCGCGCGGCGTCGACGTGCATGGCGTCGAAGCCGCGCTTGCCCGATTCGAACAGGACGCCGATCAGGTTCACGACGGCTTGGGCGCCGCGGCAGGCCTCGGCCACCTGCGCCGCGTCGGACACGTCGCAGCGCACCAGCTGGATCTGGCCGGGGTCGCCCGCGGGGCGCAGTTCGACCGCGAGATTGGGATTGCGCACGGCCACGCGCACCCGCCAGCCGCGCCTGGCCAGCACGCGGACGGCCTGGGTTCCGACGAAGCCCGAACCGCCGAAGACGGTGACCAGACCTTTCGTGGTCGCGACCATGGAATGCTCCGCAGACGTCGGCCGGCGCACCTGCGCACGGCCTTCGGGGGCGGGATAGACGAGGACCGCGCGGCGGGCAAACGCACGGCGAGAAAAAGGCCGTTGACCCGCATGGGCCCCTGCCTTAAGGGTCCGCGCCTTCCGGACGGGAAGCCCACGCGGCGGCCCGGCCCGAATGCCCAGGTGGCGGAATTGGTAGACGCGCTGGCTTCAGGTGCCAGTGACTGAAAGGTCGTGGAGGTTCGAGTCCTCTCCTGGGCACCAATTCTTCAAACGGCGTCGCGAGCGATCGCGACGCCGTTTTGATTCCTGACGCTCGCCCTGGCGCTCGACGCGCGGCTTCTCGCTGCTTGAGGGCGGGTGATGCGCGCCGGGGGACTTGTCGTGTATGAGCACCCCATGACCGTGCATTTCCATCAGGGCGACCTGCCCGACGGCCTCGACCTGGGCCCTATCGTCGCCGTGGATTCCGAGACCATGGGTCTGCGCTATCGCCGCGACGCCCTGTGCGTGGTGCAGCTGTCGGCCGGCGACGGCGACGCGCACGTGGTGCGGTTGAACCGCCGCGACTACGACTGTCCCAACCTGAAGCGGGTGCTGACCGACCCCGGCGTGATAAAGATCTTTCACTACGGCCGGTTCGACGTGGCGATGTTCCAGTTGCATCTCGGCGTGGACACCGCCCCGCTGTTCTGCACCAAGATCGCGTCGAAGCTGGCGCGCACCTACACCGACCGTCACGGGCTGAAGGACGTGGTCCGCGAACTGGCGGGCGTGGACCTGTCCAAGGCGCAGCAGTCCAGCGACTGGGGCGCCGCTCAGCTGAGTCCCGAACAGCTGGCCTATGCGGCGTCGGACGTGCTGCACCTGCATGCGGTGCGCGAACGGCTGATCGCCATGCTCGAACGCGAAGGCCGGATGGCTCTCGCGCAGGCCTGCTTCGACTTCCTGAACACGCGCGCCAGGCTGGATCTCGCCGGCTGGGACGAGATCGACGTCTTCGCCCACAGCTGAGCAGAACGTGAGAGACGCGCCCCCTCCCCTGCCCGACGACGACGGCCGGCTCGGCCGGGAGGCCGCGCGATGGCGCGCCCGCTCCGGGCGCGTGCGGCTGGCGCGTCGCCTGCTGCCGATCCTGATCGTGGTGCTGGCCGGCGGCGTGATCGCCTGGGTGGCGCTGCGCACCGTGATCTCCGGCGCCGAGCGGGAGGCCGAGACCCGTCAGGAGCAGGCGCTGGTCAACGCCGTCTTCCACGGACAGGACGATCAGGGCCGGTCCTTCATGATCGGCGCAAAGGGCGCGACCCGGGACCCGTCGACCGGCCGCTACCGGCTGATCGGGCCGGTGCTGAGGCTGAACCTCGGCGGCCGCAAGGTGACGGAGATGACCGCCGACGGCGGCGAGTACGACCAGGCCGCGAAGACGGTGACGATCGGCCCGAACGTTCGCATCGCCGACGGCGAAAGCGGCTTCACCCTGGTGACGCCGGAGGCCGTCATGGACACCGAGTCCGGCACGGTGAGGGGCGACAAGGGCGTGGAGGGCTCCGGCCCGCTTGGAACGCTGAAGGCTTCGGCCTATGTGATCGAGGACCAGGGCGAACGGATCCGCTTCCGCGGCCTTGGCGATCAGAAGGTGCGCGGGGTCATCAACCCCGCCGGATCGGACCGATGAGAATGAGCACGCGCAAGACCCTCGGCCTTCTGGCCGCCGCCGCCGTTCTGGCCCTGCCGGCGGCCGGCGGCGCGCAGTCCCCCGGGAACTCCGCCGACGCGCCCATCGCCTGGGGCGGGGATGATCTGGAAATCACGCCGGCCGGCTTCTCGCTGATCGGTCGGGCCGAGATCACCCAAGGCGGCAATCGCCTGCGCGCCGGCCGCGTCAACCTGACCACCGACGACCGCGGCGGCGTGACCCGGGTCGAGGCGATCGGCGAAGTCTTCTTCGTCACGCCGACCCAGACCGCGCGCGGCGACCGCGCCACCTATGACCTGAACACCGACGAGGTGGTGGTGACCGGCGAGGTGATCCTGGCCCAGGGCGAGAACGTCATGCGCGGCGGCCGGCTGGTCTACAACGTCCGGACCGAGACCGGCCGCATGGCCGGCGCGCCGACGGCCGGCGGCGACCGCGTGCAGGGCGTGTTCTATCCGGAAGGGAACGACTGAGGCGTTCGCCCGGTCGTTGAGCGCGTGGCCCGCAAGGAACTGTCCGCCCTCAATCTGGAACCCGAGGTCGCGTCCGACGCGGCCCCCGAGCGCCTGCGCGGCGAACGCGGCCTGCGGGTGGAAAGCCTCGCGCGCAGCTTCGGTCCGCGGCAGGTCGTCCGCGACGTCTCGCTGAGTCTGGACCGCGGCGAGGTGGCGGGCCTGCTGGGGCCGAACGGGGCGGGCAAGACGACCTGCTTCTACATGATCACCGGCCTGATCCCGCCCGACAGCGGCCGCATCCTGCTGGACGGGCAGGACGTCACGGCCCAGCCGATGTATCAGCGCGCCCGCATGGGTCTTGGCTATCTGGCGCAGGAGGCCAGCATCTTCCGCGGCATGACGGTGGAGGAGAACGTCCGCGCCGTGGTCGAACTGCACGAGGCCGGCAGGACGGCCGTGAAGGTGGAGACCGAGCGCCTGATGGAAGAGCTGGGCGTGTCGCATCTGGCGCAGGCGTCGGCGGCGGGCCTGTCTGGCGGCGAGCGGCGGCGGGTGGAAATCGCGCGGGCGCTGGCAGGGAAACCGGCCTTCATGCTGCTGGACGAACCCTTCGCCGGCATCGACCCGCTGGCCATCGCCGACATCCGGCAGGTCATCCGCTATCTGGCCGACCAGGGCATCGGCGTTCTGATCACCGACCACAACGTGCGCGAGACGCTGGACATCATCGACCGCGCCGCGATCATCTCGTCAGGCGCGGTGCTGTTCGAAGGCACGGCGGCGGAGATCGTGGCCGACCCGGAAGTGCGCCGCGTCTATCTGGGCGACAGCTATCGCTGAGGGGCTTGCGTTTCATCGCGGTGTAACACATCTGTCTGCGCATGAACGCCCCGCTGCCTGATCTCGCCGTCGTCTATGAACATCCCGAGTGGTTCGAACCCCTGTTCAGGGCGCTGGAGCGGCATGGGGTCAGCCACGTGAAAGTCCCCTTGGCGGGCGCCAGTTTCGACCCGGCCGGCTCGCCCGCGCCGGCCACGGTGGTGTTCAGCCGCGTGGCGATGAGCGCCTTCCTGCGCGAGCCGGAGCATCCGATCTTCTATGCGCAAAGCCTCTTCGAGCACTGGCAGGGGCTGGGGACGCGGGTGGTCAATGCGTCCGCGCTGAACATCGACACCTCCAAGGCGCGGCAGATGAGCCTGATCGCCCGACTGGGCCTGAAGGGTCCGGCGACGCGGGTCGCGCACCGGCAGGCGGACATCCCGGCCGCCGCGGAGGGTTTGCGGTTCCCTGTGCTGGTCAAGGCCGACATCGGGGGCGCCGGCGCCGGCATCACCCGCTATGAGACGCCCGAGACGCTGGCCGAGGCCGCGGCCGAGAACTGGTGCCCGGTCGGCGTCAACGGCATCTCGCTGATCCAGGAGTACGCGCCGCGGCGCGACGGAAAGATCACGCGCGTCGAGACGCTGAACGGCAAATACCTCTACGCCATCGACATCGAGAGCCCGGGCGACGCCTTCGACCTGTGCCCGGCCGACGCCTGTCTGGTCCGGCCCGGCGCGCCCGTTCTGAAGATGACCAGGGCCGAACCCTCGGCCGAGATCATCGCGGCGGCCGAGCGCATCGCCGTCGAAGGTGGGCTGGAGGTCGGCGGGATCGAGTATCTGATCGACGACCGCACGGGGGAAGCCCTCTTCTACGACATCAACGGCCTGTCGAATTTCGTGGCCGATCCGGTCCAGGTGCTGGGCTTCGATCCGCACGACGACCTGGTCGAATGGCTGAAGGGCATCATCGCGGCAGAGAAGGCCGGGCGCGGCGGAGACTTGGCGGCATGAGATACGGCTACTGGGCCCCCGTCTTCGGCGGCTGGTTGAGGAACGTCGACGACGAGCGCGAGGCGTCGTGGGAGAACCTGTCGCGTCTGGTGCGGCGGTCCGAGGAGATCGGCTGGGATCTGACCCTGATCGCCGAGCTGAACCTGAACGACATCAAGGGAATCCAGGCGCCGGCGCTGGACGCCTGGTCTTCGACCGCGGCGCTGGCGGCCGTGACCCGCAAGATCGAGTTGATGACGGCCGTGCGGCCGAACTTTCATCAGCCGGCGCTGTTCGCCAAACAGGCGGCGAACATCGATCGCATCTCCGGCGGCCGGCTGGCGCTGAACGTCGTGTCGTCGTGGTGGGCGAAGGAGGCCGAGAGCTATGGCCTGCAGTTCGACCAGCATGACGACCGCTATGCCCGGACGACGGAATGGCTGCAGGTGCTGGACCGCCTCTGGACCGAGGACCGGGTCGACTTCGACGGCCGACTGTACGCGATGAAGGACGCCATCGTGGAGCCGAAGCCGATCTCGACGCCGCAGCGCCGGCGGCCGACGATCTACGCCGGCGGCGAATCCGAGGCGGCCAAGACGCTGATCGCGCGGCTGTGCGACGCCTACGTGATGCACGGCGACGATCCGGAGCACATCGCGGCCAAGATCGCGGACATGAAGGCGCGGCGGGAAGCGTTCGGCCTGCCGCCCATGAAGTTCGGCATGGCCGGATACGCCATCGTCAGGGACAGCCCGGCCGAGGCGGACCGCGAGCTGGAGCGGATCACCACCATCCCCGGCCTGGCCGAAGGCAGGCCGCCCGCCGGATTCGCCAACTTCGACCAGTGGCTGTCGGGCACCGAGCTGGAGCGCGAGCTCAAGATCCGCGAATACAGCGTCTCAAACCGGGGCCTGAGGCCCGGCTTCGTCGGGACACCGGAGCAGGTTCGCGAGCGCATCGCAGAGTTCGAGGCTGCGGGTCTGGACCTGCTCCTGCTGCAGATGTCGCCGCAGGAGGAGGAGATGGAGCGGTTCGCCGCGCAGGTGATCCGCGCCTGATCCGTGGCGGGCTGAAGGACTTCAATCGCCGTTAACCGCTTCGGCCCGATTGTGGCCCCAGCAAGTTCCGGGCCATCCGGAGGCGGGAGCGACGACGTGCTGGGTCAGAGGCTTGAGGTCAGGCAGGGGCAGGGGCTGGTCGTCACGCCCCAGCTGCAGCAGGCCATCAAGCTGTTGCAGCTGTCGAACCAGGAGCTGGAGGCCTTCGTCGAGGCGGAGCTGGAGCGCAATCCGCTTCTGCAGCGCGACGAGCCCGACGCGCCGAGCGAGGTGGAGGCAGCGCCCGCCGAGGCCGCCGCGAGCTCGGAGAGCGAGCTGAGCTTCGAGGACGGGCGGTCGTCCGCGGCCGACGAGGCCATGGACGTGCGCGCCGACGACGGCTGGAACGACGCGTCCGAAACCGCCGCCGCCCCGACGGCCGAGGCCCAGGCCGGGCTGAACGACTGGAGCCGCGTCGGCGCCGGCGGCTCCGCCCCAGATGGCGAGCTGGAACGGCCGGACACGCGCGAGGCCACGCTGTGGGAGCATCTGCAGGCGCAGGCCTCGGCCGCGCGGCTGTCGCCGGCCGATCTGGCCGTCGCTTCGGTTCTCATCGACATGGTCGACGAGGGCGGATACCTGCGCGGCGAACTGGACGAGGTCGCCGACCGGCTGGGCTGCGGGCTGGATCGGGTCGAGGCCGTGCTGAAGGTCTGTCACGGCTTCGAGCCGACGGGCATCATGGCGCGCTCGGTGCCGGAGTGCCTGGGGCTGCAACTGGCGGAGCGGAACCGGCTGGACCCGGCGATGCAGGCGCTGCTGGACAACCTCGACCTGCTGGCGAAGCGCGACCTGCCCGGCCTGAAGAAGGCCTGCGGCGTCGACGGTGAGGATCTGGCCGAGATGATCGGCGAACTGAAGGCCCTGACGCCCCGGCCCGGCGCGGGCTTCGGCGGCGAGCCGGCGCAGACGGTGGTCGCCGACGTGATCGTCAAGCCGGACCCGGCCGGAGGCTGGCGCGTGGAGCTGAACGCCGACACCCTGCCCCGACTGCTGGTCGACAAGCGCTATCACGGCGTCGTGGCGTCGGGCGCGCGCTCGGACCAGGAAAAGACCTTCGTCGCGGAATGCGCGGCCCAGGCCAGCTGGCTGGTGAAGTCGCTGGACCAGAGGGCGAAGACCATCCTCAAGGTTTCCAGCGAGATCGTGCGACAGCAGGACGCCTTCCTGGCCTTCGGCGTGGAGTGCCTGCGGCCTCTGAACCTCAAGACGGTGGCCGACGCGATCGGCATGCACGAGTCGACCGTCAGCCGGGTCACGTCCAACAAGTGGATCGCGACGCCACGCGGCCTGTTCGAGCTGAAATTCTTCTTCACCGCGGCCATCGCCTCGGTCGACGGACAGGCGTCGCATTCGGCCGAGGCGGTGCGTCACCGGATCAAGTCGATGATCGACGCGGAAACGGCGGAGCGGGACGTGCTGTCGGACGACGCCATCGTCGACATCCTCAAGGAGGCCGGCATCGACATCGCCCGCCGCACGGTCGCCAAGTACCGGGAAGCCCTGCGCATTCCTTCATCGATGCAGCGGCGACGGATGCTCCGCGCCGGTTGATGCGGCGAACTGAAGCTTGACCACAAATTTGTGAGGTCCGTTGACACCGAACGCGCCCGGTCGCGTTCTATGGACATGCAAGTCCAGGTCAGCGGAAAGCACGTGGATGTCGGCGAAGCGTTGAGCTCGCGCATCTCCCAGGAACTCAATGACGGGGTCGGAAAATACTTCGAACGCGGCGGCCAGGACGCCGAGGTCGTGGTGTCCAAGGACGGCCCCGGGTTCAAGGTCGATTGCTGGGTCAGACTGGCCTCCGGCCAGTCGCTGGTGACCACCGGACTGGGCGGCGACGCCCACGCCGCCTTTTCGGATTCCCTCGACAAGCTCGAGAAGCGGGTGCGGCGTTACAAGCGCCGACTGAAGAACCACCACGCCGGTCCGGCCGGCCTTTCGCCCGAAAAGACCGAGATGGCGGCAGCCCGCGTCACGGTCTTCCGCGATCCCGAGAGCGTCGAGGATGAGGAGTTCGGGGAGGCCGGCGCTCCCGGCGACGCGCCAGCCGGCATGGTCATCGCCGAAAGCCAGTCGCAGGTGAAGCTGATGACCGTCGGTCAGGCCGTCCTCGAACTCGACATGACCGGCTATCCGGTCCTGATGTTCAGGAACGCCGGCCATGGCGGGCTGTCGGTGGTCTACCGACGACCCGACGGCAACATCGGCTGGATCGATCCGGCCAGAACGGCGGCGAACGGGCACGGCTGAGCCGCCACTTCAGGGTTTCGTCTTCATTCGGTGACGGTTCGCGGCTAAAGGGCCGCGGACCGGCCCGGCAGTGAGCGTTAGGGCGTTCGGGGACCATCATGCACATCGGCGCGTTGCTGCCCGTTGAAGGCGTTCACCTTCGCGGCGGCGTGACCTCAAAACGGCAGGCCCTGCACGCGCTGGCCGAGGCCGCCGCCCACGCCTACGGGCTGGAGGCGCAGACCGTCTATGACGCTCTGAACGAGCGCGAAGCGCTGGGATCGACGGCCCTGGGCGCCGGCGTGGCGGTGCCGCATGCGCGTATCCCCGGCCTGCGCGGGGTCAGTGCCGTCTTCCTGCGACTGGAACAGCCCGTGGCTTTCGGCGCCCTGGACGAACGCCCCGTCGATCTATTGCTGGGACTGTTCGCCGCGCCCGAGGACGGGGCAGGCCACCTGCGCGCGCTGGCGGCCGCGTCGCGCGCGCTGCGGGCGCCCGAGCTGCGCGAACAGCTGCGACGCGCGGAGCATCCCGACGCAGTGCTGGCGCTGTTGCTGCGGCAGTCGGAGGCCGAAGCGGCCTGAGCCGTCAGTGGACGGACACGGGCTCCAGCTCGTGCGCCACGGCGGCCGCGAACGCCGCCTCGCGGTCGATGAGAACCGCCAGACGCTCACCATCGGCGCTGTGGACGGCGTACAGGATCTGGTCCGGATCGATGTCCAGACCCTTGAGCGCCGCCTTGGGCGCATCACCCAGGATTTCGGCCGCCGCCACCTCCCGCACGTAGACCATGTCCGGAGCGCCGAGTTCGGCAAGGGCGCGCTTGGTCATGGAAGGGGTCATGGCGGTGTTTCCTGAAGCTCCACAGGGCTTTGAAGTCATGGCGTTATGATGGGAATGCGACGGACGGAGGGTCGTTCCTCCGGCCGGATAAGATCGACGTGAAGCAGGCCGTGTTCGAGCGTCGCGGCCCGCACTTCCAGACCATCCGCCAGAACGAAGGCGCGCGTGAAGCCGCGCGCGGCGATGCCGCGGTGCAGATAGGCGGCGCTTTCTCCCTCCGGCGCCTCGCGCTTGCCGGCAACGGTCAGCTGTCGACCTTCGACGGTCACGCTCAGCTCGTCCGGCGTGAAGCCGGCCACAGCCAGCGTGATGCGCACGGCGTCGCCGCCGCGCTGTTCGACGTTGTATGGGGGATAGCCTTCGCCGGCGGCGCGCTGGGCGCGGTCGATCAGGGCGCGGGTCTGGTCGAAGCCGAGCAGGAAAGGGCTGTCGAACAGGAGGGTGCGGGTCGTCATCGTCTCAAGCCCCCGAAGCAGGCCGTCCGCCTCAAGACCCCCCGCGATCGGCGGGGCCCGGCGAGCCTTGCACATGGGGATCGGACGCCTCGCCTTCAACCGAAAGGGGCCGCGTCATCGGAAGCGCTTGCGGGCGACGCTCTTCTCCCCTCTCATTCCGCCGACCCGCGCGGCGGAAGTCGAAGGAGCCTCTCATGCGTTTGTCGGTCGCGGTCTCGATCCTGTTCCTGGCAACGGCGACCCCCGCCGTCGTGGCCGCCCAGACGCCGCCCGACGCCGCGTCGACCTATCGCGATTTCCGGACGCGCGCGGAGGCGGGTGACGCCGCCGCCCAGTGGGAAGTCGGCATGATGCTGCTGAACGGTCACGGCGTGGCCCGCAACGACGCCGAGGCCTATCGCTGGGTGCGAAAGTCCGGCGAGCAGGGGAACGAAAGCGGGATGATCTCCACCGCCGTCATGCTGGCCATGGGTCAGGGCGTCGGGCGCGACCCCGGCGCGGCTCGCGACTGGTACCGGCGGGCGGCGGAGACACATGGATCGGCGCACGCCCTTCGCGGCCTGGCGGGCATGCTTCTGATGGGCGACGGCGGCGCCCCCGAACCGGAGCGCGGGCTGGCCTACCTCGAACTGGCGGCGGAGGGAGGCGACGCCCCCGCCGCACAGATCCTGGAGGCTGTCGCCCCCCAAGCGGCGGGCAAGCTCGATCGGGCGCAGGTGGACGCCTTCAAGACCGAATGGATCGCCGCGCACGGCCGGCCGGACTGAGCCGCCACGCCTCCCTGAAATGGCCACGAGGTCGCGGCATGCAGGCCGCGTCCTGACGTAGTTGAGGTCGCCCATGCCCCGGTTCAGCCCCCTCCCCCTGATCGCAGCAGCCGCGGTCGCCCTGGCGACGGGCAACGCCGTCGCGCACGCCCATCTCGCCTCGGCGACGCCGGCGCCGAACAGCGTCGTCGCGCCGACGCGGACCGTCAGCCTCACCTTCAGCGGGCGTATCGTCTCCACATTTTCGGACTTCGACGTCGTCGACGCCGCGGGCGCCAAGGCCGAGTTGCGGATCGCGCACGGCGAAGACGGGAAGTCGATGACGGCGACGCTGGCGCGGCCCCTCACGGCCGGCACCCATAGGGTGAACTGGCGGATCGCCTCCAGCGACGGCCATCGCATGACGGGATCCTATTCCTTCACCGTCCGGTGAGCGGCGAAGATGTCCTGATCGGCCTGAGGCTGATCCAGTACGCCGGGGCATGCCTGTTTCTCGGCGTGCCGCTGTTTCTCCTGGGCGCAGGGCGGGGGATGCGCGCGCCGCGGGCGCGGCCGGCTGTGATCGCCGCGGCGGCCGCGACCGCAGGGGCCGCTCTCCTTGCCCTCGTGGCGCAGACCGCCGTGATGGCCGGATCGTGGACGAAGGCCCTGGACGGGGAAGCGCTGTCGATGGTGGCGCTGAACACGGGGCTCGGCCTGTCGATGCTGGTGCGCGCGGGCGCCGCGCTTGCGGTCGGCCTGATCGCCGCCGCCGTGCGGCCGGCACGGACGAGGTGGGGGCTCGCAAGCCTGGCGGGCGTCGTCGCGGCGGCGAGTTTCGCATGGAGCGGTCACGCCGGAACGGCGGAAGGCGCAGGGGCTCTTCTGCATCCCGTCGCGGACGCCGCACATGCGGTCGCGGGCGCGACGTGGCTGGGCGCCCTCGCCTGTCTGGCGACCATCGGTGGGAGCCGGGCCGCGCATGACCCGGCCACGCCCCGCGCTTTCGCCGCCTTTTCGACCGTCGGGACCGGCAGCGTCGGCGTGCTGGCCGTGACCGGCGCCGTCAACGCCGTCTTCCTCGTCGGCCCGGAGCGGCTCGGCCAGCTGGCGACAGGCCTTTGGGGCCAGCTGTTGCTGGCCAAGCTCGCGCTCTTCGTGCTGATGCTGGCTCTGGCTGCGTCGAACCGATGGCGCCTGACGCCGGCCCTCGCGGCCGCCCAGGTCTCGGGCGATCCGGGCCCGGCCCTCGCCCGCCTGCGCCGCAGCGTGGCTCTCGAACTGCTGGCGGGCTTGGCCCTGCTGGCCGTCGTCGCGGCGCTGGGCGTCCAGCCCCCGCCGGCGCGGCTCTGAGCCGGAATTGGAAACGGCCGCTCCCCTTCAGGAAGCGGCCGTTATGGTGGAGCTAAGCGGAGTCGAACCGCTGACCTCTTGAATGCCATTCAAGCGCTCTACCAACTGAGCTATAGCCCCGAACCTTCACAGGTCGGATCGCCGGGGATCAGTGTCGCCCCCCGGCGAGGCGGCGGAACCTATGTCAGGGCTTTTTGAGGATCAAGCCCGGTCCCGCCTTTTATTTTCGACCTGGATTCAGTCCTCGTCGTCGCCCGGTTTGACGATCTCGTCCTCGAAGGAATCGTCGTCGTCCTCGTCCTCGATGAAGGGCACGGAATCGTCGTCGTCGTCGGCCAGATCGTCTTCGCCGGCCTCACCCATGCCGGGCTCCTCCGTCGGGTCCTTGGCGTCGTCGTCCTCGTCGTCGGGCGTCAGGATCGGCTCATGGCCCTCCTGGTCGATCTCGGGGGTGGCGACGGCCTCTTCCTCGTCCTCGTCGGCGTCGGCCGACTTGTCCTTGACCTGATCCTCCGCCTCGTCGTCCGTGTCCGGCACGCCGGCGGGGCGTCCGCGACGGTTGCGCAGCTTCAGCGCCTCTTCGGGATCGAAGTCCGTGGCGCACTTGGGGCAGTGCGCCGGGCGGCGGTTGAGATCGTAGAATTTGGCCTGGCAGTTCGGACAGACCTGCTTGGCGCCCAGTTCGGGATTGGCCACGGGGAGACCTTGAAAGGAGTTGCCGGAAAGCGGGGCGCTCCCTTGCCACCGCGCGGGGCCGCTGTCAAAACCCGCGTCCCGCAAAGCCTGAGGTTCCGCCCTTTGGCCCCTTCGCCCGAGACCCTGACCGCACGCCCCGGACGGCCCCTCAACGGGGTCGTGACGGCGCCCGGCGACAAGTCCATCAGCCACCGCGCGCTGATCCTCGGGGCAATGGCGACGGGGACGACCCGGATCGACGGCCTGCTGGAAGGCGACGACGTGCGGGCCACGGCGCGGGCGGTCGAGGCGTTCGGCGCGGGCGTGGAGCGGCTGGGTCCGGGGCGTTGGCGCGTGACGGGGAATGCCGGCTTCTCGCGGCCGGCCGGCGCGATCGACTGCGGCAACGCCGGCACCGGCGTACGGCTGCTGATGGGCGCGGCGGCCGGCTATCCGGTCTCGGCGACCTTCGACGGCGACGCGTCCCTGCGGAAGCGGCCGATGAAGCGGGTGACCGGACCGTTGACGGCGATGGGCGCGCGGTTCGACTGGACCGGGGCGGAAGACCGTCTGCCGGCCACCCTGACCGGGGGCGGACTGGCGGGGCTCGAGTTCACGCAGAAGGTCGCCTCCGCCCAGGTGAAGTCGGCGATCCTGCTGGCGGGGTTGAACGCGACGGGACGCACCGTCGTGGTCGAGCCGGAAAAGAGCCGGGACCACACAGAGCGGATGCTGGCCGCATTCGGCGCGCACGTGCAGGTGAACGAGGAGGGCGCGGGCTGGCGGGTCACGCTGGAGGGCGGACAGGCGTTTAGGGCGACCGAGGTCTGCGTGCCCGGGGATCCCTCCTCCGCCGCCTTCCCGCTGGCGGCCGGGCTGATCGTGCCGGGGGCGGAGGTGACGGTCAGGAACGTCATGCTGAACCCGCTGCGGACCGGCCTGTTCGAGACATGGCTGGAGATGGGGGCGGACCTGACCGTCTCGAACCGCCGCGCGGCGGGCGGCGAGGAGGTCGGCGACCTGACGGCGCGGCATTCGCGACTTGCGGGGGTGGTCGTGCCGCCGGAGCGGGCGGCCTCGATGATCGACGAGTACCCGATCCTGGCCGCCACGGCCGCCTTCGCGCGCGGGGATACCGTGATGCGCGGCATCGGCGAGATGCGGGTCAAGGAGAGCGACCGCATCGCCCTGATGGCCGCCGGGCTGCAGGCGTGCGGCGTGCGGGTGGAAGAGGAGCCGGAGGGCTTCGTCGTCACCGGCGGGTCGGTCCGCGGCGGCGGGGCCGTGACCACCCACGGCGACCACCGCATCGCCATGAGCCACCTTATCCTCGGTCTGGCCGCGGAGCGGGCGGTGACGGTCGACGAGCCAGGCATGATCGCCACGAGCTTTCCAACGTTCGTGCAGATGATGCGCGACCTGGGAGCCGACTTCGCATGAGCCGCGACCTGATCATCGCCGTCGACGGCCCGGCCGCCTCGGGCAAGGGCACCGTCGCAGCCCGCCTCGCCCGCCACTACGGCCTGCCCTACCTCGACACTGGCCTGCTGTACCGCGCGGTGGGCCTGGCCGTGCTGGACGCCGGCGGGGACCTGGACGACGCGGCGGCGGCGGAAGCCGCGGCACGCACCATCGACGCGGCGCATCTGGAGGACGTCGAGCGACTGACCGGGCGCGAGGCCGGAGAGGCGGCCAGCCGCGTGGCGGGGCATCCCGCAGTGCGGGCGGCGCTGCTGGACTATCAGCGCGCGTTCGCGGCGCAGGCGGGCGGCGCGGTTCTGGACGGGCGCGACATCGGCACGGTGATCGCGCCGGACGCGCCGGCCAAGCTGTTCGTCACCGCCACGCCGGAGGTGCGGGCGATGCGTCGCTGGAAGCAGCTGACCGGGCGCGGCGAGGTCATCGGGTTCGAGGACATGCTGGCGGACATCCTGCGCCGCGACGAGCGCGACGCCGGGCGAGGCGCGGCGCCCATGGTGCAGGCCGACGACGCGGTCTTGCTGGACACCACCGAAATGGATATAGACGCCGCCTTCGATGCGGCCCGCCGCATCATCGAGGCCGCGCGCGTCCGATAAGGACAAATCCACCGCCCGGTCTTCGATCTCCGCGGGCGCTCTGGCCACCGGCCTCGCATCCTGACGACCTGACTTCAGAAATCCCAACCCGCGCGGGACCGTCCGGTCGCGCGCCCCAACCTTTCATTCAACCCCAGAGCTTCATTTGACCGACACCCTCACCCCCACCCGCGACGATTTCGCCGCGCTTCTGAACGACACGCTCGGCGAGCGCGATCTCGGCGAAGGCCAGGTCGTCCATGGCCGCGTCGTCGGCGTCGAGAAGGACATCATCATCATCGACGTCGGTCTGAAGACCGAAGGCCGCATCGCCGCCCGTGAGTTCGGCATCGGCGAAGGCGCCGTGATCCCGAAGGTCGGCGACGACGTCGAGGTGTATCTGGAGCGCGTCGAGAACGCGCTGGGCGAGGCCGTCATCAGCCGCGACAAGGCTCGCCGCGAAGAAGCCTGGACCCGTCTGGAAGTCGTGTTCGCCGACGGCCAGCCGGTCAACGGCGTGATCGTGGGCCGCGTGAAGGGCGGCTTCACCGTCGATCTGGGCGGCGCCTCGGCCTTCCTGCCGGGCTCGCAGGTGGACATCCGTCCGGTCCGCGACGTCGGTCCGCTGATGGGCAAGGAGCAGCCGTTCGCGATCCTGAAGATGGACCGCCCGCGCGGCAACATCGTCGTCTCGCGTCGCGCCATTCTGGAAGAGGCCCGCGCCGAACAGCGCACCGAGCTGGTCGGCCAGCTGCAAGAGGGCGAAGTCCGCGAAGGCGTCGTCAAGAACATCACCGACTACGGCGCGTTCGTGGATCTGGGCGGCATCGACGGCCTGCTGCACGTCACCGACATGTCGTGGAAGCGCGTCTCGCATCCGTCGCAGGTCCTGGCGGTCGGCGACACCGTCAAGGTGCAGATCGTCAAGATCAACCCGGACACCCAGCGCATCAGCCTGGGCATGAAGCAGCTGCAGGCCGACCCGTGGGACGGCGTGGAAGCCAAGTATCCGGTCGGCGCCAAGATGACGGGCCGCATCACCAACATCACCGACTACGGCGCCTTCGTGGAGCTGGAAGCCGGCGTCGAGGGTCTGGTGCACGTCTCGGAGATGTCGTGGACCAAGAAGAACGTCCACCCCGGCAAGATCGTGTCGACCTCGCAGGAAGTCGACGTGGTCGTGCTGGACGTCGACGCCTCCAAGCGCCGCATCTCGCTGGGTCTGAAGCAGGCCCAGGACAATCCGTGGGACGCCTTCGTGGCCAACAACCCGATCGGCTCGACCGTCGAGGGCGAGGTCAAGAACGCCACCGAGTTCGGCCTGTTCATCGGCCTGGACAACGACATCGACGGCATGGTGCACCTGTCGGACCTGGACTGGAACGTCTCGGGCGAGGAAGCCATCCAGCGCTACCGCAAGGGCGAGATGGTCAAGGCCAAGGTGCTGGACGTCGACGTCGAGAAGGAACGCGTCTCGCTGGGCATCAAGCAGCTGGGCGGCGACCCGATCGGCGAGGGCGACACCTACAAGCGCGGCCAGCAGGTCACGGTCACCGTTTCGTCGATCGAGACGGGCGGCATTGAGGTGAAGTTCGGTGAGGACGACGCACCGGTTTCGGCCTTCATCCGCAAGTCCGACCTGTCGCGCGACCGCAACGAGCAGCGCCCCGAGCGCTTCGCCGTCGGCGACCGCGTCGACGCCATGATCACCGCCGTGGACAAGGCTTCGCGCCGCATCTCGGTGTCGATCAAGGCGCTGGAGATGAAGGACGAACAGGAGGCCATCGAGCAGTTCGGGTCGTCGGACTCGGGCGCGTCGCTGGGCGACATCCTGGGCGCCGCGCTGCGCGAAAAGGCCGGCTCGAAAGACTGATCGAGATTGGTCGCCCCAAGCCGCAAGCGACCGCGTCGCGCGCGTCAGGGCACGAATGATGAAGGGCGGCGGGAGCGATCCTGCCGCCCTTTTTCGCGCCCCCGACCCGGGGTTCACCACGATGACGGCGTTATTCGGCGCCCCGGGGGTTTTCTCGCCCCGCACGCGAGGTCTAGGGTGGCGTCGGAACCGGTCGGCCACGTACGGTTCCGGACACGGGAGTCACGGGCGGGGGCCTGCATGATCAAGTCCGAACTGATCGAGAAGCTTGCGGCGGAGAACCGCCACCTCACGCACGGCGAGGTCGAACGCGTCGTCAACGTCATTCTGAGCGGCATGACGGACGCCCTGTCGGCCGGCGGTCGTGTGGAAATCCGCGGCTTCGGCGCCTTTTCCGTCCGCGATCGTCCGGCGCGGGCCGGGCGCAATCCGCGCACGGGCGAGGCCGTGGACGTGCCGGCCAAGTCGGTGCCTTTCTTCAAGAGCGGCAAGGAGCTGCGCGAGCGGCTGAACGCCAGCGGCGATGCCTGACGAGACGCTGCGGTTCGGCGCGGCCGATCTGGCCGATGCTTCCGTGCTGGCGCTGATCGACCTGCACATGGACGGGATGCGGCGGTCTTCACCGCCCGAAAGCGTGCATGCGCTCGACCGATCCGGCCTGACCGCCGCCGACGTCGATCTGCGGGTGGCGCATCAGGCCGGCCACGCCGTGGCCATGGGCGCCCTGCGCGCGCTGCCGGACGGGACCGTCGAGCTGAAATCCATGCGCGTGCGCCCGGATCGCCTCGGGCAGGGGCTGGGGCGGGCGATGCTGGAGCATCTGATCCATCGGGCGCTGGCCCGGGGGCATCCCCGCATCAGCCTTGAAACGGGATCCGGCGAGGCCTTCGAACCGGCGCTGGCGCTGTATCGCGCGCGCGGCTTCCGCGACGGGCCGGCCTTCGGCGGCTATGAGGCCACGCCTTTCAACCAGTTCCTGCATCTGGACCTGCCGCCACAGGAGACGCCGGCATGAGCCTGTTCGCCGAGTTCAAGGAGTTCATCAGCCGGGGCAACGTCGTCGATCTGGCGGTGGGGGTCATCATCGGCGCCGCCTTCGGCAAGATCGTCACCAGCCTGGTCGAGCAGGTGGTCATGCCGCCGATCGGCCTGGCGCTGGGGCGGGTCGACTTTTCCCGGCTGAAGTGGGTGTTGTCGCCGGAGGATCCGACCACCGAGGCGGTGGAAGAAGTCGCGATCCAGTACGGCGCCTTCATCAACACCCTGATCCAGTTCGTGATCGTGGCGGCGGTGATCTTCCTGATGGTCAAGGCCATCAACAGGCTGCGCCGGGAAAAGGCGTCCGAACCCGACGCCGCACCGGCGGCGCCGACGCCGACCGAGGCCCTGCTGGCCGAAATCCGGGACGAGCTGAAGGCCCGGCCGCGGGCCTAGGCGGCGCGGCGGCGCTCGCCGCCCGGGGCCGGCCGCAGACAGATTTCATAGTCGCCGTCGAACGGCGTGGGGTCCCACGGCAGACCCGGGGGGGGCGTCGGTCCAGCGCAGCTTGCAATGGCCCCATCCGCCCTCGCGTCGCGCGCGCTCGCCCCATGACCCCAACGCCGCCAGAACGCGCCCCGACACGACCTGCAGCCGCAACTTGGCCACGCCGCGCGAGCGCGCCATGTCGAACAGAGCCGCCACAAGCTCCGGCACGTGGCGGTCATGGCCCTCGACCCAATCGAGATCGAGGATCTCGAGCGCCGTGACTTCCAGGGAGTTGCCCTTGGCCAGTCTCGCGCGGGCATGCGCGACCAGTTCACGTCCTTCGAACCGGCCCAGCGTGACCGCCGGCCAGGTCGCCTGCGGATCGGCGTCGCGCCAGGCCATGACCTCCGGCGATCTGTCGGGCCGGAGGCGCATCTCCCGCGCGAGCCGCAGGCGGTAGGCGTCCCAGGCCGAGCCGGGCCCGAAGTCGACGAGCGCCTCGACGCCCCCGTCCGCACCCACCGCATGCCAGTCCCCGTCGAGCCGGCGGCTGACCAGCCGCTCGCCCAGGAGATCGGAGACGCGGCGATCGTGCGCGGCGAGCCGGAGGGCGCGGCCCATGGCGCAAGCGACCGGATCGACGATCCATGCGAGCTTCAACGCATGGGTGGTTCCCGGCCACGGCGCCATGCCCAGCCGCCCATACAGCGGCGCGCCCGCGGGATTGGCGTTGAAGGTCCAGACCGCGAAAACCTCGTCCTGTTGAACGAAGGTCCGGACCAGTCGCGTCCCCGAGCCGCGGCCATGCTCGGCCGTCACGACGGAATAGCCGGTGGCTCCGGTCAGCGCCTGTCCGGCGCCGACGCAGCGGAGCCGGAGATTGCCGAGCACGCCGACCGGCCGGTCGTCTCCATCGACGGCGACCCAGGCGACGGGCGCCTCCCCGGCCGCCGGGTTGGCCGCCAGCCAGCGCCAGCCGGCGAAGGTCCGCACCGGCCAGCCGACGCCCGCGTGCAGGCCTGCGACGAGGGCCACCTCATCCGGATCGTGAGGTCGGAAGGGTCGAATCGGGGTGGTCATGTCTCATTCCGGGTGGAACAGAAGCCTTCCGCGAGACATGAGCAAAGGTTGTGCCGGTCAGGTGTGCCGGCGGGACCCAGATGATGGTGAACGCCCCCTTTACCCATCTGGCGGGACGCGTGCGGCGGAGGCCTCGGCCCAGGTTCTCGCTAAAGTTGCATACCACGTCCGGCAGCTTGGGCGGCCGGCGCCATGTGAGCGCGGGCGCTCACGCCATGTTGCGGCTTGTAATGAAGGTTTTGCGATGGCCTTATCCGGCCCGACGAGGGGCGGACGCGCGGGAGGCGGGTTCGCGAGGGTTCAACACGGGCGAAGGCCCGACAATCCGTAGGTACGCATGAACGTCGTAATCCTGTTGGGGATCGTGGTGACGCTGGTCACCGGGCTTCCCGTCCTGATGCAGATCCTGAAGGGACACCCCAAGGGGCTGATCATCTGCTTCTTCGCCGAGATGTGGGAGCGCTTCTCCTACTACGGCATGCGAGGCCTGCTGATCTTCTACCTGACCCAGCACTTCCTGTTCGACGACGACTTCGCCGCCGGCCAGTACGGGACCTACGGCTCGCTGGTCTACCTGCTCCCGCTGGTCGGGGGCATCGTGGCCGACCGCTGGATCGGCACGCGCAAGGCCATCATGTTCGGCGCGGTCCTGCTGGTGATGGGTCACGGGCTGATGGCGTATGAAGGCCTGCCGGCAACCCAGACGCTGACCTACGGCGGTCAGGAGTATTCGGTCCAGATCGAGGGCCGCGGCGAGGCGCGCGAGACGCGGCTGATGGTCGACGGCCGGGGCTATGAGTACACCTCCGGCGAGACCGGTCTGACGGTCGAGGGGCTGCCCCCCGGCGGGACCCTGCCCAACGTCCTGCCCACCGGCAGCTATGAACTGAGCGCCGAGCGCGACGCATCCGGCGTGATGGCTTTCTACGTCGCCCTGTCGCTGATCATCATGGGCGTGGGCTTCCTGAAGCCGAACATCTCGACCCTGGTCGGCCAGCTTTACCGGCAGGGCGATCCGCGACGGGATTCCGGCTTCACCCTCTACTACTACGGCATCAATCTGGGGGCCTTCTGGGCGGCCGTGCTGTGCGGCTATCTGGGCCAGAACTTCGGCTGGAGCTGGGGCTTCGGACTGGCCGGCATCGGCATGTTCCTGGGGCTGCTTGTCTTCTGGCTGGGCAAGCCGCTGCTGCAGGGCAAGGGCGAGAGCCCGTACCCCGAGCTCATCAAGAAGCCTGTGCTGGGCCCGATCAACCGCGAATGGCTGATCTATCTGGCGGGCTTCGCGGGGGTGGCGGCTCTGTACTTCATCGTGCCCAACCACGGCCTCGTCGGACAGGGCCTGACCCTGTCGACCGTCGCGGCCCTGGCCTTCATCGGCTGGTTCATCGTCTTCAAGCTGCGCGGCGACAAGGTGGCGCGTGAGCGGATGATGCTGGCCATGGTGCTGATCTTCGGCTCGGCGGTGTTCTTCACCCTGTTCGAGCAGGCCGGCTCCTCGCTGAACCTGTTCGCCGACCGCAACGTCGATCTGTCGATCACCAGTTCCGCGGGCACCCTGCTGGGCATTCCCTACGGGACCCCGGCCCAGATGGCGGCCGCGGGACTGCCGACGGACGGCGTCTGGATCGACACCTCGATGACGGCGTCGCAGACCCAGTCGTTCAACGCCGGCTTCATCCTGATCTTCGCGCCGATCTTCGCGGCCTTGTGGGCCTTCCTGGCCTCGCGCCGCATGGACCCCAACCCGGTCATGAAGTTCGGCCTCGGCATCATCCAGGTCGGCCTGGGCTTCCTGGTGGTGGTCTGGGGCGCCAACTCCGGACTGGTGGACGAGGCGTTCCGCACGCCCCTGATCCTGCTGGCCATCCTCTACATGCTGCACACGACGGGTGAGCTGTTCCTTTCGCCGGTCGGGCTGTCGGAGATCACTAAGCTCTCCGTCGCCTCGATCGTCAGCTTCATGATGGCCGTGTGGTTCATGGCCTCGTCCATCGCCCACTTCATCGGGGGTGAGATCGCCAAGCTGGCCGGCACGGAAACGGTCGGGGGCCAGGTGACGAACCCGGAGGCGGCGCTGCAGACCTCGCTCGACACGTTCAACGCCATCGGTCTGTGGGGCGTGGGCATCGGCGTCGGCTTCATCGTGATCAGCTTCGTGATCTCGAAGTGGTCGAACGGCGTCAACGACCCCGACAACCACCCCGGACCGACGCTGAACGACCGCGGCCAGGAGGACGGCAACGTCGCCCGCCCGCAGACCACGACGCTGTGACCGCGAACCACCGCTGAAAGGAGAAGGGCGGCCCCGGTGACGGAGCCGCCCTTTTTCTTGCCCGCTCCGCCGCCCGTCAGAACGTCCGGCGGACCTGCACGAACAGCCAGGGGCTCATCTTGGTGCGACGCACCTCGCGGTAGGCGACGGGGCTGACGTCGCGCGGGCCGGTGTAGATGTCCCGGTCATAGCCGTTCTGCCGGTCGGTGGCGTTGCCGACGTCGAGACGCACGGTGGTGCGGTCGTCGGGCTTCCACTGGCCCCACAGGGTGACGAAGGGCTCGGCATAGCCCTCGCGCACCTCGCGGATGCGATAGCTGGTGCCGCGGTCGACGTTGCAGCCGTGCTGCAGGCCCCACGACCAGCGCCCGCCGGCCAGCGTCTGGTCGAAGTCGACGCCGCAGCCGAAGTACTGGTTGCCCTGGAAGCGGCGCGGCTCGCCCGTCAGGGGGTCGGTGACCTCGGTCCACGACCAGCTGCCGCGTGCCACGAGCCGCCCGCCGGGCACGCCCAGGCGATCTGTGGGCAGGGTCAGGCGCATCTGGAAGAAATCCGACGTGCCGTCGCCGATGTTGCCCACGCCCTCGAAGCCGCCCACCAGGGGGATGATGTCGATCACGTCCTCGACCTCGGCGTGCTGGTAGGTGACGTCGAAGACGCCCTTGTCCCAGAAGCGCCGCTCATACACGGCCTCGAACTCCCAGGCCTTGTGCGGCTCGAGGTCCGGGTTGCCCGCCTCGACCTGGCCGATGTCGATGTCGGCGGAGGCGACGAAGTCGCCGAAGTCCAGCTGCCCCACTTCGCGTTCGACGCGGAAGCGGAACTGGTGCCCCGTGGCGGGCGTGAACGTCATCTGCAGGCGGGGCTTGGGATAGACGAAGGACTTCGACAGGTCAGTGTCGCCGGACTGGCTGATCTCCGACACCTCGACGCGCATGCCCGCCTCGATGGTCCAGCGTTCCGAAGGACGCCACGTCGCCTGGCCGAAGACCTCTCCGCGCAGCTCCTCGACCTTGACCGAAGCGTTGCCCAGCGGGATCGGCACGCCGTTTTCGGAATAGGCGGTGTCGCTGTCCAGGAAGTTGTAGGCCACCTCGCCGCCGGTCTCGTAGGCCCAGCGGTCGTTGGGACGGAAGCGCAGGACGCCGCGCCCGATCGACTCCCCGCGGCTGGCGTCGGCCGTGAAGGTGGAGGCGCCGCCCGCGCCCAGCGAGTCGCCGACGTACTCCTCCTGCCCGTAACGCTGCAGCGCCGTCAGTTCCAGCGACGTGCGCGGGCTGAGGTCGCGCGACCAGTTGACGCCGAGTTCGCCGTCCAGCTGCTCGTTGTCCTCGACGTTGAAGCTGTCGGCGCCGGGGCCCGAGCGGATCAGCAGGTCCTGCTCGAACTCGTGCGTGCCCCAGCCCAGCAGGGCGTTCACACGCAGGCGCCCCCCGGCCACGGTCCGCTGGATCGCGCCGGTTCCGCGGATGTTGCGGAAGCGGTCCCACAGGACCAGGTCCGCGTCCTGGATCAGGTTTCCGTTGACGTCGTAGCGGCGGCGGAAGCCGTCGCCCGTTCCGTCGGTGCGGTCGGTGGTGGCCGAGAAGCTGGCCTCGGTCTGGTTCTCTCCTTCGCGACGCGACCACTGACCCGCCAGGATGGGGCCGATGTAGCCGTCGGGATAGAAGTAGGCGTTGGTTTCCAGCACGCGCTCGGTCGTGACCGTACGCTTCAGCACGACGTTGGCGACGACGGTCTGGCCCTGCATGTCGATGCCGGGCGCGCCGCCGCGGATCAGCTCGATCCGCTCGACGCTGTCGGCTGAGATGCGGCGCAGAACGCCTTCCAGGCCGTCGGACTTGGACGAGGGCCGATCGCCGTCGATCAGCACGTTGCCCGCCGCGCCCGCGAAGCCCCGCGTGCCGTTGTTGCCCGGGTTGAACTGGAAGCCCGGCAGGCGAGCGATCATGTCCAGCGCCGTGTTGGGCGACGCATTGGCGAAAAAGTCCGGGGTGAAGACCAGCACGCCGGTCTGATCGGCGGCCGAGCTGGGATCGGCCGTCGGCGTCTGGATGACCTGCGCCTGCGCCGTGCCGGACATGAGCGCACAGAAGGCGGCGCCGGCGGTCAGAATGGTCTTCATGGGTCCCTCTCCCTGTCGCAGCCTGAGTGGACCGACCGCTTCGCGCCCTCCAGTTACAAGGCGGCAAGGTGGGTGAATTCGCCGAAAGGTTCGGGGCGGAAGCGCGACCGTCCGACCTGCGCGCCTTGACCCGGCCGCATTCAGGGCCCATCTGCCGCCCGTCGCAGCATCGCGACGACCGGCGCTCCGGCGCGTGTGGGCCCTTTCCGGGCTTTTCCGTAGCAGCGGCCGGTTCCTCAAGATCATTCGTCGCCACGACACGCGGGGCGACGCCCGCACTGAAGCCCCCCCGAGGGCCGAAGGCGTGCGTCGATGCCCGACATGATCGGCCGCGCGCGTCTTCGCACATGAAAGACGACACGTGACGCAATCGAACTTCGAGACGTTCGGCCTGAACCCCCAGCTGCTCAGCGCGCTGAAGGCCGCGGGCTATGAGACGCCCACCCCCATCCAGACCAAGGCCATCCCCGACGTGATGGCGGGCAAGGACCTGCTGGGCATCGCCCAGACCGGCACCGGCAAGACCGCCGCCTTCGCCCTGCCGATCCTGCACCGACTGGCCGCCAACCGCACCCCGCCGGTTCCGCGCACCACGCGCTGCCTGGTGCTGTCGCCCACGCGCGAGCTGGCGACGCAGATCGCCGAAAGCTTCAAGACCTACGGCAAGAACCTGGGCTTCCGCGTCGCCGTCGTGTTCGGCGGCGTCAAGTACGGCGCCCAGGAACGCGCCCTGCAGCAGGGACTGGACGTTCTGGTCGCTGCGCCCGGCCGTCTGCTGGATCACATCCAGCAGAAGAACGTCGACCTGTCGCAGACCGAGATCTTCGTCCTGGACGAGGCCGACCAGATGCTGGACCTGGGCTTCATCAAGCCCATCCGTCAGATCACGGCGAAGCTGCCGGCGCGGCGCCAGAACCTGTTCTTCTCGGCCACCATGCCGTCTGAGATCGGCAAGCTGGCGTCCGAGCTGCTGAAGGACCCGGTCCGCGTGCAGGTGACCCCGCAGGCGACCACGGTGGAGCGCATCAAGCAATCGGTGATCTGGGTCGAACAGGGCAGGAAGCGCGCCCTGCTGACCGAACTGTTCAGCGATCCCGCCTATACGCGCTGCCTGGTCTTCACCAAAACCAAGCACGGCGCCGACAAGGTCGCGGCCTATCTGGAGGCGGGCGGCGTCGAGGCCGGCGCCATCCACGGCAACAAGAGCCAGCCGCAGCGCGAGCGGGCCCTGCAAGCCTTCAAGGACGGCAAGCTGCGCGTGCTGGTCGCCACCGACATCGCCGCGCGCGGCATCGACGTCGACAAGGTCACCCACGTGGTCAACTTCGAACTGCCGCACGTGCCGGAGAGCTACGTCCACCGCATCGGTCGCACGGCCCGCGCAGGCAAGGACGGCACGGCGGTCAGCTTCGTCGCCGGCGACGAGATGAAACTGCTGCGCGACGTCGAGAAGACGACGCGCCAGAAGATCCCGGCCGTCGACCGACGCAACGACAAGCAACTGGCCCAGCTGGACGCGACCATCATGGCCGCTGGCGTCGGCAAGAAGGCGAGCATCGACTCGGCCGGCGTCTCGGAGCGCCAGGAGCAGCAGAACCGTGGCCGCGGCCGCGGTCGTCGTCAGGGCGAACGCCCCGAGGGCGGCGGCCAGCCGCACCGCGCCCGTAAACCCGGCGGGCAGCGCGACCGCACCCACCACGCCGAGCGCCCGGCGGCGGTGAAGACCTTCGACCCCTTGGCCGGCGAACGCACGACGCCGTCGCCCAAGCCCGAGGGCGAACTGAAGCGCCGTCCCCGTCGCCGCAAGCCGTCGAACGGCGGCAAGGGGTACGCCGGTCAGAAGGCGGGCTGAGGTCTAGACGGGGGTCGCTTCGATCCCCGCCGCCGCCAGATCGGACTGAAGTCGAGAGGCCGCCGCATCGACGGCGGCCTCTTCGCGTCCGCGCACGACCAACTGCGTGCCGATCTCTCCCACAGTGCCGTGGCCGAAGGGATAGCTGCCGAAGCTCAAGTCGCGGTCGGCCCGGGCTGCGGCCGCAAGAAGGTCGGCGATCGCCCCTTCGCCCACGCCGACGACGCGCAGGGTGCGCGAACGCACCACCGCGCCGGTGCGCAGGCGAGGCGCAACGTCCTCCAGCATCGCCCGCATGATCTTCGGCACGCCGGCCATGACGAAGACGTTTTCGATCTGGAATCCCGGGGCGTCGGTGACGGGATTGGCGATCAGGCTGCCGCCCTCCGGGATGCGGGCCATCCGCCGCCGCGCCGCGTTGAACTCGTCGCCATAGCGCCGCCCCAGGATCGCCAGCGCCTCGGGATGCTCCGGCAGGGCGACGCCGAACGCCTGCGCCACCCCGTCGGCCGTGACGTCGTCGTGCGTCGGCCCGATGCCGCCGGTGGTGAAGACGTAGTCGTGCGTGGCGCGCAACTCGCTCAGCGCCGCGACGATACGATCGATCTCATCGCCGACGACCCGCGCCTCGAGAAGGTCGATTCCGAGCGCCGACAGGAAGCGCGCGATCGTGTTGGTATTGGTGTCCTGCGTCCGTCCGGACAGGACCTCATCACCGATCACGAGGACGGCGGCGGTGGGGGAGCTCTGCGTCATGCCTCGACCCTTAGCGCACCTGCGGCGCTTGCGGCGATGTGCTATGATCGCCACCTGCACCCTCCGCCGCACTGACGAAGACCGACTGAATGTACGAGACGCCCGAGCTGGACGACGACGTCCTGGTCCGCACCCACGAGATCCGCGTCCACGACGCCGAAGCGTTCGAGGGCATGCGCGCGGCCGGGCGGCTGGTGGCGCAGGCGCTGGACATGATCACCGAGTTCGCGGTTCCCGGCGTGACCACCCAGGAGATCGACGACCGCATCCGCGAGTTCACGCTGGATCACGGCGCCCTGCCCGCCTGCCTGGGCTACAAGGGCTATGAGAAGACCGTCTGCACCTCGATCAACCACGTCGTCTGCCACGGCATTCCGGGCGACAAGGTTCTTAAGGACGGCGACGTGGTCAACATCGACCACACCGTGATCGTCGACGGCTGGCATGGCGATTCCAGCCGAATGTACGCCATCGGCGAGATCGCCACGCGGGCGAAGAAGCTGATCGACGTGACCTACGACTCGCTGGACGCGGGTCTCGCGGTGATCAAGCCCGGCGCGACGTTCGGGGACATCGGCTACGCCATTCAGCAGGTGGTCGAGGCCAACCGCATGAGCGTGGTGCGCGACTTCTGCGGCCACGGCATCGGCCGGCTGTTCCACGACAGCCCCAACGTCCTGCACTATGGCCGGCGGGGCGAGGGCGCGGTCCTGAAGGAAGGCATGTTCTTCACCGTCGAGCCGATGGTGAACCTGGGCAAGCCGCACGTGAAGGTGCTGTCCGACGGCTGGACGGCCGTGACGCGCGACAAGTCGCTGTCCGCCCAGTGCGAGCACACCATCGGCGTCACCGCCGACGGCTGCGAGCTGTTCACCGCCAGCCCGGCGGGCCTGTTCCGACCGAAATTCTGAGCGGTTGACGCCCGGCCGGGCGACGGGTCACCGTCGCGGACGCTGGAGGACGTCGATCATGCGCAGATTGTGGATTCCGATGCTGGCGGCCGCGACGCTGGCGGGGTGCGCCGGCGCGCCGCCGCTGGATGCCCGCACGGCCGTGTGGTGGAAAACGACACAGGACCTGTCTTCCGACGTGATGGAGGGGCGCGACACGGGATCGCCGGGCTATGACCGCGCCGCCGATCTGGTGGCCGCGCAGTTCATGTCGGCGGGGCTGAGCCCGGCCGGGGACGACGGCGGCTGGATGCAGATCATCGCCTTCAAGGACGTCGAGATCACGCCCGAAGGCACGCAGCTGACCATCCTGCACGACGACGGACGGCGTCGGCCGCTGAGGTTCCTGCATGAGGTCTCCGTAGGGCCTCAGTGGGGTCTGGCGCCGACCGTCGACGCGCCCATGGTATGGCGGGGCTGGTGCCGGCCGGAGGACATGACCGACGTCGCTGGCCGGATCGTGGTCTGCCTCGGTGCGAGGCGCGAAGGCCAGACGACCGGCGGCGAGCGCCTGCGCGCGGCGACGCAGGCGGGCGCGGTCGCCCTGATCAACGTCGACGACATGAGCTTCACGGTCGAGCCGCCGCGGTGGCCGGTGGCCTATGCCCGTACCGTGATCCTCGCCGAGACGACGCCGGGCGCCGCGGCCATCCCGGTTCTGCGTCTGGCCGCGCCGACGTTTGAAGGCCTCGCCGAAGCCGCGGGGCACGACGGTGCGGCCGTGCTGGCGGCCGGGGGGCGCAACGCGGCCTTGCCGCCGTTCGACCTGAAGGCAAGGCTGCAGGGCGCATTCGCGACGCGGGAGCGCGCCTACACCTCGGCCAACGTCCTGGGCGTCCTGCCCGGCACGGATCCGGCGCTGGCCGACCAGCCGGTCCTGCTGATCGCGCACCTCGACGGCTATGGCTACGGCACGCCGGTGGACGGCGACGACCTGTACAACGGCACGTTCGACGACGCCGCCTACGTCGCGACCCTGACGACGCTGGCCGCCGAGCGCGCCGGGCGAGGCTGGCGCCGGCCGGTGATCTTCGCGGCCGTGACCGGCGAGGAAAAGGGCCTGTGGGGCAGTCGCTGGCTGGCTGAGCACCCGACGCCCGGCGCCCCGACGCCGGTCGCGGTGCTGAACCTGGACCAACTGCGCCCGCTCTATCCGCTCACCATCCTGACGACGCTGGCGCTGGACGACTCCACCCTGGGCCAGACCGTGCGCGACGTCGCCGGGCCCATGGGCATCGAGGTGCGCCCGGACCGGGAGCCGGAACGCGGACTGCTGCGCCGCTCCGACCACTGGCCATTCATGCAGAAGGGCGTTCCGGCGGTCAGCTTCCTGTTCGGCTTCGACTACGGCACCCCGGCCCACGACGCCTATCTGGACTGGTACCGCCGCCGCTATCACGCGCCCCAGGACGACGTGACCACGCCCATCGACTTCCAGGCGCAGGCGGATTTTCATGCGTTCTGGTTCGCGCTGGTCGACGCCGTAGCGAACGCCGACGCTCCCCCTCAGTGGCTGCCGGACAGCCCGAACCGACCGCGCGGAAACTGACGTGAACGGCGGCGCGCGCCCTGCCACCGCCAAGCCCCACCACGCCGGCCATCGCGAGCGGCTGCGCGAGCGAGCGCGCGGCGCGGGCATCCACCACTGCCCGACTATGAGCTGCTGGAGCTGTTCCTGTTCCGCAGTCAGCCGCAGGGCGACGTGAAGCCGATCGCCAAGGCGCTGCTGGCGCGCTTCGGCTCGCTGGCGGCGGTGCTGGCCGCTTCGGTCGAGGATCTGATGACCGTGCGGTCCGAGGACGCCCGGGGGCGAACCAGGGGCGTGGGCGCGGAGACGGCGCTGGATCTCGCGGCGCTGCAAGAGGTCACGCTGCGAGTGGCCAGGGAGCAGGCGAACCAGCGCACGGTCATCTCCAGCTGGACGTCCCTGCTGGCCTACGTCCGCCTGTCGCTGCAGCACGAGCCGCGCGAGCAGTTCCGTGTGCTGTATCTGGACAGCCGCAACCAGCTGATCCTCGACGAGGTCCAGAACCGGGGCACGGTCGATCACGCCCCCGTCTATCCGCGCGAGGTGGTGCGCCGCGCGCTGGAGCTGTCGGCCAAGAACATCATCATCGTGCACAACCATCCATCGGGCGATCCGACGCCATCGCGCGCCGACATCGACATGACGAAGCAGGTGATCGAGGCGGCGCGGGCGCTGGCCATCACCGTGCACGACCATCTGATCGTCGGCCGCGAGGGCGTGGCCAGCTTCAAGCAACTGGGACTGATGTGATGCCGACCCGACGAGATGCCCTGACCGCCGCCGGACTGGTCCCCCTGGGCGCCGCGCGTCTGCCGGACCCCCCGCCTGCCGTGATGGTCTCGACCTGGGATTTCGGACGGCAGGCCAATGCGGCGGGCGTCGCGCGCCGGCGGGCCGGCGGCAGCGCCCTGGACATGGTCGAGGCGGGCGGTCGCGTCGTCGAGGCCGAGGGCGGGAACGGGTCGGTCGGCCTGGGCGGCATGCCGGACCGGGACGGACGCGTCACGCTGGACGCCTGCGTCATGGACTGGGAGGGCGGAATCGGCGCGGTCGCGGCGCTGGAAGACGTGGTGCATGCCGTGTCGGTCGCCCGCGCCGTGATGGAAAAGACCCCTCACTGGATGCTGGTCGGCGGCGGCGCGCGGGAATTCGCCGTGGCGCAGGGCTTCCCGACGCAAGACCTGCTGACCCCGGCGGCCGAGGCGGCCTGGCGCGAATGGCTGAAGACCAGCGAGTACGCGCCCCGCCCCAACAGCGAGAACGAGGGATGGGCTTCCATGCCCGGCGGGCCGAACAATCACGACACCATCGGTCTGCTGGCGATCGACGCGCAGAGCCGCATGGCCGGGGCCTGCACGACTTCGGGCATGGCCTTCAAGATGCGCGGGCGCGTGGGCGACAGCCCCATCGTCGGCTGCGGCCTGTACGTCGACGACGCGGTCGGCGGCGCGACGGCCACGGGGGTCGGCGAGGACGTGGTGCGCGTCGCGGGCAGCCATGCGGTCGTCGAAGCCATGCGCCACGGCATGGACCCGACCGCAGCGTGTCGGTCCGTGATCGAGCGGCTGGCCACGGTGCGCGGCACGAAGGTGGCCGGCCACCAGGTGGCGCTGCTGGCGCTGGACAAGCGGGGCCGGGCCGGGGGCTTCGCGCTGCAGCCCGGCTTCACCTACGCCGTCACCGACGCGGACGGCGGGACGCGCATGGAGCGGGCCGGGGCCTTGTTCGCATGACCGTGCTGACGACGGCGCGCCTGACGCTCAGTCCCATGACCGAGGCCGAATGGCCGGAGCTGTGCGACCTCTGGTCGGACCCGGAGTTCGTGCGCCACATCTTCCCGGCCGGGCTCAGTTCCGAGGACGTCTGGACCCGCCTGCTGCGGGACGTCGGACACTGGGCGACCGTCGGGTACGGCAACTGGGCGGTGCGGCTGACGGACACCGGCGCGTACGTCGGCAGTGTCGGCATCCTGGACTATCGCCGCATCGTCGATCCGCCCATCGACGTGCCGGAGCTGGGCTGGGGCGTGGCGCCGCGATTTCAGGGGCAAGGTCTGGCGGCCGAGGCGGTGCGCGCCGCGCTGGCCTGGGCCGACTCGGTCCTGAGGGCGCCGCGGACCGTCTGCATGATCTCGCCGGACAACGCCCCTTCCCTGACGCTGGCGGAGCGGCTGGGATACGTCGAATACGTGCGCACGACCTATCGCGGCGATCCGGTCGTCCTGCTGGAGCGAGCCGCCCCGTAGCCGCCCGTTAAGGTTTACGCGGCACGCTTGGCGGCGAAGTCCGGAGACCGCCCGCCGCATGCCCATGTCCGCCGAAACCCTGCGCGCGCACATCGCCGAGGCGTTTCCCGACGCCGACATCCAGATCGTCGATCTGGCCGGCGACGGCGACCACTACCGCGCTCGTGTGGTTTCGTCGGCCTTCGCCGGCATGGCGCGCGTCCGGCGGCATCAGGCGGTCTATGCCGCGCTGAAGGGCCAGATGGGCGGCGAGCTTCACGCGCTGGCGCTGGAAACCCTGACGCCCGAGGAGGTCTGACGATGCGCTATCGGCCTTTCGGACACGGCGGGCAGGCGGTCTCGGCTCTGACGCTCAGCTTGTCGCAGCGGGATCTCGCGCGGGGCCCCACGGCCGGCTGCGAGCTGATCTACACCGCGCTGGAAGCGGGCATAAACTCCTACCGGCTCGAGAACGCCGACCCTGTTCTGGCGGAGGTGCTGGGCGAGGCCCTGCGCCACGTGGACCGCAAACTGGTGCAGGTCGCCATCACCCTGGGCGCCGGGGACGGCCGCCGGGGAACCGAGCGCGACTTCTCGGGAGACGGCATGACCGAGGCCATGGACCGGGCGCTGCGCGTGTCCGGGCTCGGCTGGTTCGACGTGGCCATGCTGGACCAACCGGCAGAGCATGAGCTGCCGCAGACCGCGCTGAACGCCCTGAAGTCGCTGCGGGCGAACCAGCGCGTTCGCTTGCTGGGCGTCAGCGGGGACGGCGAGGTGATGGACGCCTATGTGTCGACCGGCGCCTTCGACGTGCTGTCGACGCCGTATCACGTGAACTCCGAGTGGAAGGTCCGCAACCGGCTTCGTACCGCGCGCGAACAGGACATGTCCGTCTTCGTGCACGGATGGTTCCCCGAGGAGTTCCAGTCGGCCAAGAAGGCGGCGCAGGTGAACCAGCCGAAGAAGAGCGGTCTTTTCGGATTCGGCGGCGGCCGCAGGTCGCACGATCCGCTGGCGGGCGCGGGAACCTTCGCCTTCCTCCACCAGACGGCCAACTGGCCTGCGGAGACGATCTGCCTGGCCTACGTTCTGACGGATCCCGGCGTATCCAGCGCCGTGATCAGCCCCGGCAGCGCGGAACGTCTGGCGGTCGTCGCCGAGGTGCCCGACCGCGACATGCCGCCGGGACTGGCCGCCCAGATCGAGATGGCGCGCGTGGCGGGCGCCAAGGCGGCCTGAAGCCTACTTCTGCCGGGGGCTTTCCAGCCCTTCCGAGGTCGACACCAGCTTGCCGTCGCGCCGCGCCCGGCAGGCCCGCGCGAGCTCCAGTGCGGCGATCCTGACCTCCGCCCTGATGGCGTGATCGCGGTCCAGCGCCTCGTGGCTGGTGGCGTAAGGCTCCCAGTAGCCGATGTAGCGGTCCAGCTCCGCCTCCGGGCCAGCGGGGATCAGCTTCATGAACCGCAGCCAGTCCGAGAGCGACCGGCGCACGTTTTCGGCGCCCTCGACGTCGCCATGCACCACCACCGAAAAGATGCGGCCCGCGAGGTGGCGGGGATAGTCCCAGCCCTTGAGCTCCTCTTCCTTGGCCTTCTTCGCGTCCTTGCCGTGGGTCAGGGTCGGATCAGGATTGCCGCCGTCGGCGCACACCAGCCGGTCCATCATCAGCTTCACCGGCGAAGAGGCCATGTACCAGTTGACCGGCGTGATCAGGAACACCCCCTGCGCCTCGACCCACATCGGGTAGATGTCGTTCATCCAGTCGTGGACCTGCCCGAGGCTGTAGTTGGGATAGCAGCTGCACGGCCAGTGGCAGAGCGCCGCCGCGGTGGAGAAGCACGCCTTGCAGGGGTGGATCTCGCGTCCGTACTCGCTGGTCAGCCGCGACAGGTCGAGGATCTCGACCTCGAACCCCTCCTCCTCCAGCGCGGTGCGCGCCACTTCGGCCAGACGGAAGCTTTTGGACATCTCGCCGGGACAGGTGTGTTCGGAGCGGGAGGAGCCGTTGACGACCAGCACCTTCGGCTTGCCCGAGATGTGGTCATGCCGTTCCTGCGCCTCGTCGATGCGCCGCCTGGCCTCGATCCAGTCGACGGCAAGGTCGTAGTCGGGATCTGCGTAGCCCGGGCCGGCCTTGCGGGTCACCGGCGACTTCCGGCCGTCCTGATAGGCGTCCCAGGCAACGTCGGCGATCTTCTCCAGCTCGACCGACAGGGCGCCGAAAGCCGGGTCGGCGAAGCGGCTCAGGAAGCGCGCGGTGAAGTCTTCGCGGTTCAGCTTCGGGGAGGGCATGCCCTTGCGGGGATCCGGCGTGGTCATATGTCGGCTCCTGGACGCGGGACCACGGCAACGCTGCGGCGAGCGTCGCCGTTCCGCGCCGGGCGGCGATACGTCGATTTCCGGACCGTCGATCACGAGAGCGTCAATCCCTTGGCCGACCATCACAGGTGAAGGCCGGCCGGCGGCGAACGCGCGAAGTTCCGTGGAGGAAGGACGCCATGGACAGCCGACAGCTGCATCATTACGCCCGCCGTTGGCGGGACCGCGCGGATCAGGCGCGTGACGAGGCCGAACGGGCGGACTGCCGACGCCTGGCCGAACGCTATGAGCGGGTCATCGCGCTGCTGGACATGTCGGAAGCGCCCATCCTGCGGCTCGATGGTGGCTGCTGAAGCGCCCGATCGCTTGACCCGGGACCTTGCGGCGCCTAGCTGACGGCCTTGCACGAAAGGCCTGCACCGTGACCGACGTCGCCGCCAATCCCGTCCACGACTTCATCGCGAAGACCGTGGCCGACCACGACGTGGTCCTGTTCATGAAGGGCACGCCGGACGCGCCGCGATGCGGCTTCTCGGCCCAGGCCGTGCAGATCCTCGACCACGTCGGGGCGCCGTTCGTCGGCGTCGACGTGCTGCAGGACGAGGCGCTGCGCGAGGGCATCAAGGTCTTCACCGACTGGCCGACCATCCCGCAGCTGTACGTGAAGGGCGAGTTCGTCGGCGGCTCGGACATCGTGCGGGAGATGTTCCAGGCGGGAGAGCTGGCGGCGCTGCTGAACGACAAGGGCGTGCCCCTCGGCGAGGCCTGACGCCGGATGCCGCGCGCCCAGCTGGAGCCCCGTGCGGATCGCGAGATATTCGAGCTGCCGCTGGACGTCCGGCCGGAGCACATCGACGAGAACGGCCATGTGAACAACGTGGTCTACGTCGGCTGGCTTCAGGATGCGGGCACTGCCCACTGGAACGCTCGCTTCGACGCAGACACACGCGCTCGGTGGTCCTGGGTCGGCACCCGGCACGAGGTGGACTACTTCCGCCCCCTGCCCCCCGACGCCAAGGGCGTGAAGGCCCGAACCTGGGTGGGCGAGCCGCAGGGGCCGCGCTTCAACCGCTATGTCCGCATCGAGGACGGCGAGGGCCGGCTGTGCGCCCAGGGCGTGACGGAATGGGTTCTCGTCGATGCAGCGACGATGCGCCCGCATCGCATCCCGGCCGACATGCTGCCGGCCTTCGAACGCGGCTGAGGGTTCAGCGGGCTGCGGTCGTGATGGCGTCCGGCGGCTGGCGATAGGGATTTGCCACGGTCAGGCTCTCGCCGGACTTCAGCCCCAGCTCCTCGAAGGTCCACGTCATCTCGACCGATTGCGGCCGGCCGCAGTCGTCGGGGCGTAGCCTCGACAGCACCAGCTGCGGCCCATCATGCCGGCGCCGGACGACGGCGCTCAGGCTGTCCTTGTCGGTGCAGCCGTTGGACGCCACCCACACCACTGCGCGGTCGCCAGACACGGCCGCCGCGTGGACGGCCGGATCGAGTTCCGTGGTCGGCGTCGGCTCGCCGCGATCCAGCAGACGCGTCAGGCCGCAACCCGACAGAGCGAGGGCGGAAACGGCCACAAGGGCGAAGCTGGCGACGCGCATGGCGATCTCCCCGACGAGACGCTGACGTGGCGGCAACATGCCCGGATTCCGGACGCGACGGAACCGCCGGAAACGAAAAAGGCCCCGGATTGCTCCGGAGCCTTCTGCGTTCTTCGACCGGCTGGCCGCCTTACGAAGCGTAGTATTCCACGACCAGGTTCGGCTCCATCTTCACCGGGAACGGCACGTCGGCCAGTTCCGGCACGCGGACGTAGCGGACCGAGAAGCCGCGGTCGCCGATTTCCAGATAGTCCGGAACGTCCCGTTCCGACGACTGCTGGGCTTCCAGGACCAGGGCCATGTTGCGGCTCTTTTCCTTGACCTCGACGACGTCGCCGACCTTCACGGAGTAGGAGGCGATGTTCACCTTCTTGCCGTTCACCGTGACGTGCCCGTGGTTGACGAACTGACGGGCGGCCCAGGGGGTGGGGACGAACTTGGCGCGGTAGACGATGGCGTCCAGGCGCGATTCCAGCAGGCCGATCAGGGCCTCGGCGGTGTTGCCCTTCTTGCGGGCCGCCGACTCGTAGGTCTTGGCGAACTGCTTTTCGGTGATGTTGGCGTAGTAGCCCTTCAGCTTCTGCTTGGCCTTCAGCTGCAGGCCGAAGTCCGAGACCTTCGACTTGCGGCGCTGGCCATGCTGGCCGGGGCCGTAGCTGCGCTTGTTGACCGGGGACTTCGAGCGGCCCCACAGGTTTTCACCCATGGCGCGGTCGATCTTGTACTTGGCGCTGTGGCGCTTCGACATACGTCGTCTCTCTATGCTGATGCGGCCCGGCATCCCCGAAAGTGGGAATGCGATCTCAACGGCGGTCCACGCATCGTCCGTAGTGATTTCGCGCCGCCGACGGGGTCGGTGGCGTGAAGGCGGGGCTTATGACGGCCCCGCCCCCTTTCGTCAAGGCTGGGCGGGCGTTTCCGGAACCCAGACGAAGCCGTCGCCCTCACGACGCACGCGGCCCAGCCCCGGGAAGGGGAAGTGGACGGCGTAGAGACGCAGGTTGGCGTCGGCGGCCCGGCCGAACACGGCCTTGCGGCTGGCCTGGGCGGTCGCGGCGTCGCCGTCGAACTGGATGCGCCAGTCGGGGCGCTGGACCGAGATGACGTGATGGTGCGCCATGTCGCCGATATAGAGCAGTCGCTCGTCGCCGGAGGTGATCTCGTAGCCGGTGTGGCCGGCCGTGTGGCCGTCTATGGCGTAGGCCTTGATGGACGGGGTGACCTGCGCGTTCGCCGCGAAGGTCTCCACCTTCGGCGTGATGGCGGTGACGACGGCGGCCATCGACGCGTCCGCCTTCAGCGCGGTCCACTCGGCTTCGGTCATGCGGATGGTGGCGTTGGGGAAGGTCAGGGCTCCGTCGGCCGTGACCAGGCCGCCGACGTGGTCCCCGTGGCCGTGCGAGATCAGGACGTCGGTGACCTGGCCCGGCTGCACGCCCGCCGAAGCCAGCGAGGCCGGCAGCTTGCCCGCGCCCGCGCCCATTCCCGAGCCCGCCCCCGCGTCGATCAGAACCACGGCGTCGCCATCGCGCACCAGCAGCGGCTGGATCGACAGGTCGAAGCTGTCGCCCGGCAGCCCTGCGGCGGTCAGGACGGCCGCGACCTCCTCCGGCGTGCGGCCGACGCCCAGGATCTTGTTGTCGTTCGGGACGCCGGTCATGCCGCCGTCGCGCAGGGCGACGACGTCCAGCGCGCCGACCTTGAACGGCTGGACGTCGGCGCTGGCCTGAACGGTCGTCGCCGTCGCGTCGGAAGCTTCCGTCTTCTCGGCGGCGGGGGAACAGGCGGCCAGCAGGGCCGAGAGCGCCGCGGCGGCGGCGGCGAGCTTGAAGTGCGCGGTCATGGGCAGCCTCCCTTGAGTTCGGGAGACGATATGGTCAGGCCGGCGTCGCGCGCCAGACCGCCGCGGTGAAGTTTCCGCGACGGCCCCGTCGGCGACGTCAGGCCGCGGCGAACAGCGCGTTGACCTTGTTCCAGTTCACCACCGACCAGAAGGCCTTCAGATAGTCGGCGCGGCGGTTCTGGTACTTGAGGTAATAGGCGTGCTCCCACACGTCGGCGCCCAGGATCACAGTCCCCTTCTCGTCCGCGACGTCCATCAGCGGATTGTCCTGGTTGGGAGTGGAGGTGACCTTCAGCTTGCCGTCCTGAACGATCAGCCACGCCCAGCCCGAGCCGAACTGGCCGGCGCCGGCGGCGTTGAAATCTTCCTTGAACTTGTCGAAGCCGCCCAGGTCGCGGTCGATCGCGGCCTTCAGCTCCGCCGACGGCTCGCCGGTCTGCCCCTCGGGGGCCAGCAGCTCCCAGAACAGGCTGTGGTTCCAGTGCCCGCCGCCGTTGTTGCGCACCGCCTTGGGCAGTTTCGACATGCCGGCGAACAGCTCCTCCAGCGACTTGCCCTGCAGCGCCGGATCCGCGTCGACCGCCTTGTTCAGGTTGTCGACGTAGGTCTGGTGATGCTTGTCGTGGTGGAAGGTCATCGTCTCCTTGTCGATGGCCGGTTCCAGCGCGTCGTAGGCGTACGGCAGGGGCGGCAGGGTGAAGGCCATGGGGAGGCTCCGGGCTTGAGGTTTCGGGCCCCTGATCTAGGGGCGGCGGTCCGGAACCCCAAGCTTCCTTGCGCGCCCGAAGTTCCCTTCACGCCAGCTTAGGCACGGTCTGCGGGAACTGCGCCCGGCAGGCACCTTAGAGATGCATGGAGGTCGAAGAGATGACGGTTCATGTCGTGGCGCCGAAACGGCTCGGCGACGCCCGGTTCGACGCCCTGTGCCTTCGCGTCGGCGAGGCGGCGGAGATGATGACGGACGACCAGATCCTGTGTCTGGCGGACGTCCTGCACGAGGCTCTGCGGGTCCGTCGGCGTCTTCGTCACGAGGTGCAAGAGCGGGTCGAGCGCCGTCTGTGCGCGTCGGAGGGGCTGGCCTTCCCGTTCTAGCGCGGCAGGTTGGCCTTCAGACAGTCCCGGATGGCGCGCTTGAGATCGCCGGGTGCGTTAGGCTCGTCGACGCCCTCTGCGGCCAGCACCGCTCTGACGGCGGCGTCCAGACCGTTCGGAAGGGCGGCGATCACGCGCTGCTCCCCCTTCTCATGCAGGCAGAAGCCCACCTCCCGGCACAGGGCCGCGAACATTTCGGAGTGATCGGGGGCGGTCATGCCTGAGCTTTAAGCCTGCGCGCATGAAACGCCACATGGTCGGCGATGAAGCTTGCCATGAAGAAGTAGGAGTGGTCGTAGCCGGGCTGCATGCGAAGGGTCAGCTTCCGGCCCGAGGCTTCCGCCGCCGCGACCAGGAGGTCCGGCTTCAGCTGCTCGTCCAGAAAGGGATCGGCGTCGCCCTGATCGACCAGAATGTCGTCGAAAACGCCCTTCGCCGCGCCCGCCCCGATCAGCAGCGCCGCATCGTGTCGCGCCCATGCGGCGCGGTCCGGGCCGAGGTAGGCCGTCAGGGCTTTTTCCCCCCAGGGACAGCGCGTGGGCGATGAGATCGGCGCGAAGGCCGAGACCGACCGGAACAGCTCCGGATGTTTGAGCGCCAGCGTCAGGGCCCCGTGCCCGCCCATGGAATGACCGGAGATCGACCGCTTCCCGCTGGTTGGAAACTCCGCGTCGATCAGCGCGATCAGTTCGTCTACGACGTACGTCTCCATGCGGAAGTGCGGCGCCCACGGAGCTTCCGTCGCGTCGACGTAGAAGCCCGCTCCCTGCCCCAGGTCGTAGGACGCGTCGTCGGCCACGCCCTCGCCCCGAGGCGAGGTGTCCGGAGCCACGATGATCATGCCGTGCTCGGCCGCCGGGCCGTACGCGCCGGCCTTGGTGGTGAAGTTGTCCTCTGTGCAGGTCAGGCCCGAAAGCCAGATCAGCACCGGGAAGGGGCCGTCGCCCGGGGGCACGAAGACCGACAGGCTCATGGGCGTGCCGGTCACGGTGCTGTCGTGCTTCAGATAGCGCAGCGTTCCGCCGTGGACGGCGTGGATTTTCAGCGTCTCCATGAGCCGCTCTTCCCATCCGGGGCGCGGCTTGTCATCCCGGAAGCCGCGTCGCGCCCGTCAGGGACGATGCACGGCGCAAATCTTGTTGCCCGACGGATCACGCAGATAGCCGAGGATCAGGGTGCCGAAGGCTCCGTTGCGCTCGCCCGGTGGGTCCTCGATCGCCGTGCCGCCCGCCGCAACGCCGGCGTCATGGAAGGCCTGGACCATGGCCGCCTCTTTCGCCCCGAAACCGATCGTGCCGCCGTTGGCGTGACAGGCGGGGTCGCCGTCGATCGGCTTGCCGACGGCGAAGGCGCCCATGCGCGTGCGCCACCAGTATCGACCCTTGGGATCCGGCCCCTGCGCCGGCTCGTGTCCCAGGGCGCCCAGCACGGCGTCGTAGAAGCGGCGCGACGCTTCTACGTCGTTGGCCCCGACGGTGACGTGGGTGAACATGCGATCTCCTCCCTCTCCCGGACGAGACCTAGCTCAGTCCGTTTCTTTAGGCAACCAACCTCAGAACACCACGACGCTGCGAATGCTTTTGCCTCCGTGCATCAGGTCGAAGGCTTCGTTGATGCGGTCCAGCGGAAGGACATGGGTGATCATGGGGTCGATCTCGATCTTGCCGTCCATGTACCAGTCGACGATCTTCGGCGTGTCCGTGCGGCCGCGCGCGCCGCCGAAGGCGGAGCCGCGCCACACGCGGCCGGTGACCAGCTGGAACGGCCGCGTGGCGATCTCCTTGCCCGCCTCGGCCACGCCGATGACGACGCTCTCACCCCAGCCCCGGTGACAGGCCTCCAGAGCCTGGCGCATCACCGTGGTGTTGCCGGTGCAGTCGAAGGTGTAGTCCGCGCCGCCGCCGGTCAGCTCGACCAGATGGGCGACGACGTCCGCATGGTCCCCGGGCTTCACGAAGTGGGTCATGCCGAAGCGGCGCCCCCACGCCTCCTTGTCGGGATTGACGTCCACGCCGATGACCATGTCGGCCCCGACCATCTTCAGGCCCTGGATGACGTTCAGCCCGATGCCGCCCAGGCCGAAGACGACGCAGTTGGCACCCGGTTCGACCTTCGCCGTGTTCACCACCGCGCCGACGCCCGTCGTCACGCCGCACCCGACGTAGCAGGCCTTGTCGAAGGGGGCGTCCTTGCGAATTTTCGCCACCGCGATCTCGGGCAGGACCGTGTAGTTCGAGAAGGTCGAGCAGCCCATGTAGTGGGCGATGGTCTGGCCCTTGTACGAGAAGCGGCTGGTCCCGTCGGGCATCAGGCCCTTGCCCTGCGTGCCGCGGATGGCGGTGCACAGGTTGGTCTTGCGGCTGAGGCACGACTTACACTGGCGGCATTCCGGCGTGTACAGCGGGATCACGTGGTCGCCGACCTCGACCGAGGTCACACCGGGCCCGACCTCCACCACGACGCCCGCGCCCTCATGGCCGAGAATGCTCGGGAAGATGCCCTCGCTGTCCAGACCGTCTAGCGTATAGGCGTCCGTGTGACAGATGCCCGTCGCCTTGATCTCGACCAGCACTTCGCCCGCGCGCGGACCCTCCAGGTCGACCTCCACGATCTCCAGCGGACGTTTGGCCTCGAAGGCGACGGCGGCGCGGGTCTTCATCGGCGGGGGCTCCCTGATCGTCGAACGCGCGACGATTAGGGAGCTTGGTCCGCTTGCGCCAGTCCTAGCTCAGGACGACGATCGCCACGCGCCGGTTCTGGGCGCGACCCTCGCGGGTCGTGTTGTCCGCGACCGGATTGGCCTCGCCGTAGGAGATGGTCGCCATCCGGTTCAGCGGCACGCCCTGCTGGCTCAGGAAGCGACGAACCGCCTCGGCGCGCTGCTCGCCCAACTGCATGTTGTAGGCCTCGTCGCCGGCGGCGTCGGTGAAGCCCTGGATCTCCAGGTAGACGTTGCGGTTCTCGGCGCGCAGGCGTTGGGCCAGTTCACCGAGTCGGGCCTCGGCTTCCGGCGACAGGTCGCTGGCGTCGTTCGGGAACTTCACCGAGTCGTCCGACAGCACGACCTCGTAGAGGAACTTGCCCTCAGCGAGTTTGTGGGCAGCGTCGGCGCGGGCCAGAGCCTCGCCGGCGGTGCCTTCCACCCGGGTCACGCGGCCGTCGACCTCGGTGACGCGCTGATCCACAACGGCGACGTTGTCGCGCACGAAGCGGTGGCTGGCGCAGCCGCTGACGACCAGGCCGAGGGACAAGAGGGCGCCGCCCATCAAGGCCGTGCGCATATTGGATCGGGTCAAGGGGAGAACTCCATCATCGCCGGCGCGCCACCTCGGCCCCTAGGCGCAAGCGGGGCAGGTATCTTGGCGCGCAGGGCGAGCTAATGGCGCGCTTCGGGCAATGTTTTGGCGCTCCGAACGCCGGTATGTCGTGTTTTCGGCACGATTCGTGTCGGTTTGGAACAAAACGTTTTCACCAAGGGTTGTCGCGGGCGGCGCTGACGGGACGCGGGGGGACGGGAAGGGTCCGGCCACGTTCCTGACACGCGGCGCCGCTTCATCCACAGGCATGAGACGCTCCCGGAAATCGTCGGGCGAGGGATCCGGCACGGCCCGCTGGTCGGCGGCGCTGGCCGTCGCGGCGGGTCTGCAGACGGCGATGATCCTGGGCCTGTCGTTGCGGACGCCGGACGCGCCGCCGCCGGAACCACCCGTGACCCTGGTCGAGCTGATTGCGCCCCAGCTGCCGCCTCCGCCGCCCGCGCCCGAGCCCGATCCCGAGGCGGCGGCCGAGGGACCGGCGGCGGAAAGCCGCGTCGCGGGGCCCGAGCCGGAGCCCGCCCGGGCGCCGTCCCCCGCTCCCCGCCCCCGTGTCATGGCCCGGAACACGCCGCGCCCCCCGCCCGACGTGCCGACCCGCCCGGCGGCGCCGGAGGCCGAACGCTCGGTCCCCGACCTGCCCCTGGTCGGCGGGGCGCGGCTGGCCGGGGCCTTGCGCGCCGGCGGAGGTGGTTCGGGCGTGGGCGCGGGAGGTGGGGGTGCGGGCGGTGACGGCGCGGGCGGCTCTTGCGACATGATCGGCCGCCTGGAGCGGGCGCTGGGCGACGACCTCGAACTTCGCCGGGCCGTGGCCGCCACCCTCGGCGCGCGCGGCGCGACGGGGCAGGCCGTGCTGGTCTGGGACGGCGACTGGCTGCAGAGCCCCGGGCAGGCCGGCAAGGGCCTGGCCGGCATCCGCCAGGCCGTGGCGGTCGAGGTAGGCTTCGCGCCACGCCATTGCCGGGACGAGCAGGTGCGCGGCCTGGCCGTCGTCTCGCTGGACGGCACGGCGAACGGGCCAAAGGTGGCGCTGGGCGCCGGGACTTGGCGCTGGCGCGATCTGCTCGGGCTCTGATAGGCCGGACGGATGAGCCTTCGGAACATCGTCGTCCTGACCGGCGCCGGGATTTCTGCCGAGAGCGGCGTGGCGACCTTTCGCGACGCGGGCGGTCTGTGGGAGGGGCACAGGTTCGAGGACGTCGCGACGCCGGAGGCGTTCGACCGCGACCCCGTGCTGGTCCAGCGCTTCTACGACCTGCGCCGTGCGGCCCTGCCGACGGTCGAGCCCAATGCTGCGCATCGTGCCTTGGCCGACCTGGCGACGCGATGGCCCGGGCGGCTTACGCTGGTGACGCAGAACGTCGACGACCTGCACGACCGGGCGCATGCGGAGACGCCGCCGCGGGACGGCTTCGCGCTGATCCACATGCACGGCGAGATCATGAAGGCGCGCTGCACGGCCTCTGGCGCCGTCACGGACTGGGCCGGCCCCATGGCTCCGCATGAGCCGTCGCCGCACCACCCGACTGGCCGGATGCGCCCGCATGTCGTCTGGTTCGGCGAAATGCCGCTGGAGATGGACCGGATCGAGGCGGCGCTTGCGGCGTGCGACCTGTTCGTCTCCATCGGCACTTCGGGCGCGGTCTGGCCGGCGGCGGGCTTCGTGCGTCAGGCGAGGGCGGCGGGCGCCCGGACGCTGGAGATCAACCTCGAACCCTCACTGGGCTCCGGTCTGTTCGACGAGACTCGCCACGGCCCGGCGTCCGTGGAAGTTCCACGATGGGTCGACGAGATGCTCAATCCGCCGCCGGCGGCGCCGGCATGAGGTTTCCGTAGGGGGCCGCGTCTGCGAGCGCACGCTGAAACGACGGTCGCGCCGTCAGCCGGGCGTGCCACGCGCGCAGCCGGGGCCTGTCGCCGAACGGGACCAGACGGCGAGCATAGGTCGTCAACGGCGCGGCGGCGCAGTCCGCGAGGGTGAAAGTTTCGCCCGCGCCCCACGTCCGGCCGTCGGACAGGCGGTTCTCCAGCCAGTCCCAGGCTCGCGCCAGCTCGGCCTCATCCTGCTCCATGGCCACCGGGTTGGGCGTCCCGGCGCGGCCGAGGCGATTGAAGACGATCCGGTTCATCGGCCCGCCGACGTAGGTGTCGACGATCCGGTCGATCAGTCGCGTCTCCAGCGCCGCGTCGGGATCGGCGGGGATCAGGCGTCCGCCGCCGGCATGGCGGTCCATCCATTCGACGACGATGCTGGATTCGAACACGGTGCGGCCCTCCGCGTCCACCAGCACCGGCATCTTGCCGAAAGGCGACAGGCGTCCGAACTCGGCCATCAGCTCCGCGTCGGCGTGGTCCAGCACCTGCAGGGTGAAGGGCGTGCCCAGTTCATACGCCGCGGTCGAGGCCTTCTGGCCGTAGCCGGCGTAAGGGTGAAGCCAGAGGGTGAAGCTCATCTGGGGTCTTTCCTCACGATCTTCAGATGGGTTGCGCGTTCGCCGGCGGTGCTTTCGACGACGTCATAGCCGAGCGCGGGCAGGTCCAGTCCCGCCCACAGGGGTTCGCCAACGCCCAAGACCACCGGGGACACCGCGACGTGCATCTCGTCGATCGCCCGCATGCGCAGATACTGGCGTATGGTCGCCGCGCCGCCGCCGATGCGGACGTCCAGATCCCCTGCCGCCGCACGTGCTCGCTCCAGCGCCGCCGCGGCGCCGTTCGTGACGAAGTGGAAGGTCGTGCCCCCCTTCATGGCGAACGACGGCCGCGGGTGGTGCGTCAGCACGAAGACGTCGCAGCGATAGGGCGGCTCGTCGCCCCACCAGCCTTTCCAGGCGTCGTCCTCAGCCCAGGGCCCGCGGGAATGGGCGAACATGTTGCGGCCGAGGATCCACGCGCCCAGCCCCTGCATGCTGCGCTTGCCGAATTCGTCGTCGACGCCCGTCTCGCCGGGCTGGCCGAGATGCTGCGTGCGGAAGGCGTCGGTCGGGAAGAACCAGTGATGCAGCAACGGCCCGCCCCGGCCGAGCGGATTCTCCAAGCTCTGGTCAGGCCCGGCGCCGAAGCCGTCGACCGAAACGCCGAAGGCGGATACGCGCACCTTGCCGGTCATCGGGATTGCTCAAGTTCGCGGGCCAGATTTTCCAGCATTTCGGCGCAGCCTTCCTTGCGCAGCGGCAGGTGGTCACCGCCGTCGTCGCCGTAGTAGGCCCCCTGCTCGGTGTAGATCAGCCGGGTGCCCTCGCCGTCGGGCAGCAATTCGATGGTCGCGAGCGAGGCCGACTCGCGACGCGCCCCGCCTTCCAGCTCGCGGCCCATGACATAGGCCAGAACGATGCGCCGGTTCTCGACCAGATCCAGAAACACCGTCTCGTTGAAGCCGACCGGCGTTTCGGGCCCGCCGAAACGGTAGCGCCCGCCGCCGTGCGCACCGATCGTCAGATCGTGCCGCCAGTCGAGGACGGTCGCCCCCGGGCTTTCCACGAACCATCGCCGAAAGGCGGCCGGGTCGGCCCACGCTCGAAAGACGCGCGGCGGCGAAGCGTCGTAGCGACGCTCAAGGGTGAACATGCCATGGGCCAGACGACCGGTCATTTGCGGGGCTCCGTTTCGGATTTCGTCTCCTCGAGGAAGACGCCGAGGCGATCCAGCCGGGCCTCCATCGACAGGCGGCGCTCGGCGATCCAGCGCTCGGCGGCCGACAGGGCGTGCAGGTCGATGCGGCAGGTCCTGATGCGGCCGGACTTCTCCGACGTCACCAGTCCGGCCTCCTGCAGCACCTTCAGATGCTGGACCACCGCGGACATCGACATTGGCAGGGGCGCCGCGAGGTCGCTGACCGAGGCCGCGCCGCGGGTCAGCCGCTCCACCATGGCGCGGCGGGTCGGGTCGGACAGGGCGTGGAACGCCAGATCAAGCGGGCGATGTTGAAGCATTCACTTAAGTATCAGGGCGCGCCCGGAGCCGCAACCCCCCGTTAAGCGACGCGGCGCAGCCTTCGCCTCACAGGCAACGCCGGATGGCCGTCATGTCCACAATCCAGACCCAGAGCTATCGCCGCACCCGCGACCACTTCGAGCCGCAGGACATCGATCCGCAAGAGCAGCGGCGGCTGCGCGGCCAGTTGGAGCAGATCGACTATGCGGCCTTCGTCGCCAACCGCGAGGTCGTCGGCCAGGCCCTGCAGGGGGTCGAGCCCGCCACGTTCCAGCGACTGGCCGTGCTGACCGCTACGGCGCGCGCCCGCTGGGTCGCCGAAGCGTTGCGGCAGTCGGAGTCCGGCGCGCCGTCGACGCCGGACCAGATCGCCCGCCTGACGTCCGCCCGCGCGGCCTATGAAGAGCTGGCCGAGGCGTATGAGGGTCTGCGCCGCATGGTCGAGCGCGGCTACGTCACACTGAAAGCCTGACGCCGATCAGCGCGGCCGCGTGACGATGGTCTCGCCGTCCGTGCGCGGGGTCGGGTCGGCGGGCGGAGACTCCACCGGCGGCTGACGCGTCGGCTCGATCAGGGGCGCCGTGTCGATGGCCGGAGCGGGTGGCTCAGCGACGGTCGCGGTCTGCGGTTCCGGCGCGGCCGGAGCGGGCTCGGGTCGGGTGACCGCGGGCGGCGGCGCGACCGTCCGCTCTGTGTTCGCGACGCGGGGCCCAGTGACCGAAGCGGCCGTCGACGCGGGAGCGGACCCCACGGCGGGCGCCGCCGTTTCGATAGGCGTCCCGACGGGCGTCGACTCCACCGCCGTCGGGGCCGCGGCGGCCATGGCGGAGGGCGGCGCTTCGGTCGGCCCGGGCCCGGGCACGCGCGGGATCAGCAGCCACACGGCCACGCCGGCGGCCAGCACGGCCGCAGCCGCGCCTCCGATCAGGACAGGCCGTGCCGGCCCCTTGCCCTCGGTCGACCGGGCGAATGCCGGCACGACGACGGGTTCGGCGGGGTCGGACGGAAGAGGCGAGGGGCCGACGGGGGCGGGGCCGGGCCTGACCGTCGTCACCGGCGTCGCAGCCGCAGCCGGGACGGTCGCCGGCGTGGAAGGCAGCGGCCTGACCGTCATGTCCGGCGCCGGCGCAGGCGGTGGAGCGGTCGTCGGCGTCGTCGGCGGCGCGGACGTGGGTCGCGCCTGCGGCACCAGGGAGTCCCGAAACAGGTTCACAGGCCGCGACGGGGCCGGGGTCGCGCTCCGTGGCGGTTGAGGGATCGGGTCAAGCCGTTCACCCGTGGGCAGCGGTCCGGCGCGAAACACCGGCGCGGCCGAACGGCGCCAGTCTATGGAGGCGGGGGACGGCGGGCGACGGTCGTCGGACATGGGGGATCACTCGGCGGTACGCGTACTGAAGCGCACGACCGTGGCGCTTGATCCCGACCATTTCTTGGCGGGCGGCGGGTCAGGCCTTGAGGCGCCAACCCGTCCGGAATATCCAGCCGACGAAGGTCAGCAGGACCAGGAAGAACACCAGCGTCGCGCCCAGGCTGATGGCCACGGGAACGTCGCCGACGCCGAAGAAGGCCCAGCGGAAGCCGCTGATCAGATAGACGACGGGATTGAACAGGCTGACCGTCTGCCAGGCCGGCGGCAGCATGTCGATCGAGTAGAAGGCGCCGCCGAGGAAGGTCAGCGGCGTCACCACCAGCATCGGAATGAAGTTCAGCTGCTCGAAGCTCTGGGCCCAGACTCCGATGATGAAGCCGAACAGGCTGAAGGTCGCGGAGATCAGGATCAGGAAGGCGATCATCCAGACCGGATGCAGGATCTGCAACGGCACGAACAGCGCCGCCGTGGCCAGGATCACCAGCCCCAGGATGACCGACTTCGTCGCCGCGGCGCCGACGTAGGCCAGAACCGTCTCAAGGGGCGAGATGGGCGCCGAAAGCAGTTCGTAGATCGTGCCGGTGAACTTCGGGAAATAGATGCCGAAGCTGCCGTTGAAGATGGAGTTGGTGAACAGGCTGAGCATGATCAGGCCCGGCACGATGAAGGCGCCGTAGGGCACCTCCGACACGCCGCCCATGCGGCTGCCGATGGCCGAGCCGAACACGACGAAGTACAGCGCCGTCGTCACCACCGGGGTGATGATAGACTGCCAGAGGGTGCGGAAGGTCCGCGCCATCTCGAAGCGGTAGATGGCCCAGACGCCGTGACCGTTGAAGCCCATCACGCGGCCTCCCTCGACTGATGGACCAGACCGACGAAGATGTCCTCCAGACTGGACTGCTTGGTCGACAGGTCCTTGAAGCCGACGCCGAGATCCGACAGGCGGCGCATCAGCGACGGTACGCCCGTCTTTTCGGCGGTGGAGTCGAAGACGTATTCCAGTTCCGTCCCGTCGGCGTTCAGCGCCAGCTTCCATTCTGCCAGCTCCGGCGGCAGCGCGGCCAGCGGTTCCTGAAGCTGAAGCGTCAGGGTCTTGCGGCCCAGCTTCTTCATCAGGGCGGTCTTCTCCTCGACCAGCACCAGCCGGCCCTTCAGGATCACGCCCACCCGGTCGGCCATCTCCTCGGCCTCCTCGATGTAGTGGGTCGTCAGGATGATGGTCACGCCGCGCTCGCGCAGGCGGCGCACCATGGCCCACATGTCCTTGCGCAACTCCACGTCCACGCCCGCCGTCGGCTCGTCCAGGAACAGGATGTCGGGCTCGTGGCTCAGCGCCTTGGCGATCATGACCCGGCGTTTCATGCCGCCGGACAGCGTCATGATCTTCGCGTCCTTCTTGTCCCACAGGGACAGATCCTTGAGCAGCTGTTCGATGAAGGCCGCGTTGGGCGCCTTGCCGAACAGGCCCCGGCTCAGCGTGACCGTGGCGAGAACCGTCTCGAAGGCGTCGGTCGTCAGTTCCTGGGGCACGAGGCCGATCGCCGACCGCGCCTTGCGATAGTCCTTGCGGATGTCGTGGCCGTCCGCGGTGACGGCGCCTTCGGTCGCGGTGACGATTCCGCAGACGATGGAGATCATGGTCGTCTTGCCGGCGCCGTTCGGGCCAAGCAGGGCGAAGATTTCACCCTTCTCGATCGAGAGGTCGACGGCGTCCAGCGCCTTCAGCCCGGATTTGTAGGTCTTGGTCAGACCCTGGATTTCGATGACGCCGGCCATGGCCCCTCCCCGCGCGGTCAGGCGAAGTTAGGCCGCGACCGGCGTTCCGCAAGGGCAAGCGGAGCGGTTGGGCCCGGCGGGCGTTCACGACCGGCCATGACGATGATCCCCCTGCCCGTCCGCTCGCGTCTCGCTCGCCTCGGCGCGTGGTCGCGCCGACGCATTCCGCTTCTTTCACGCACGCCGGAACTGAAGCACTGGATCGAGTGGGCCGCGCGGGTCGGCTTCGGCGCCCGCGGGTTCGTCTATCTTTCCGTGGGAGCGCTGACGCTGCTGGGCGTTTTCGGCGTGGGAGAGGCGGTCGGAACGGGCGGGGCTCTGGCCTGGCTGGTGACGCGGCCGTTCGGCCGGGTGTGGCTGGCGCTGGTGATCCTCGGCCTGGCCGCCTTCGTCATGTGGCGGCTGATGCAGGCGCTGTTCGACGCGGACCACGAGGGCAAGGACCGCGAGGGCCTGATGGCGCGGATGGGTCAGCTTTTCAGCGCCCTCGGCTATTCGGCGATGGCCTTCGGCGCCTTGGGCCTCCTGTTCGACAAGCCCGAGAACGCGGAACGGGAGGCCGTGGTCGCCAGTCGCCAGACGGCGGAGACTGTGACTTCGCTGCCTTGGGGCGACTGGCTTCTGGCCCTCGGAGGTCTGGCCATCATCGGCATCGGCATCGCCAACGTCACACGGGCGTGGCGCGAAGATTTCACGCAGCACCTCGCATGCTCCGAACAGCTGTGCCGCAGGGTCGCGCCTCTGGCGCGCTGGGGCTACGTCGCGCGGGGACTTGCCTATCTGCCGCTGGGCGCGATCGTGGTTCTCGCCGGCCTGCACTCCCAGCCGTCGGACGTGACCAGCCTCGGGGCAGCTCTGGAAGCGGTCGAGCGCCAGCCGGCGGGTCCATGGGCGCTGATCGCCATGGCGTCGGGTCTCATCGCCTTCGGCGTCTTTTCCTTCGTCGAGGCGCGCTGGCGCCGGATCCGTCCGCCGAGGGAAGTGCTCTGACGCGTCCGGATCACGGCCTGCGACGTAGCTCGAGCCGTCCGCGACCGGAGTTGCCCATCATGCGCCTGACCGCCCTCACCCTCGCCGTAGCGCTGACGCTGGCAGGCTGCGTCTCGGCTCCCCCGCCGTCGCAATGGCGCGCGCCCGCTCCGGCGAAAGTCGTCGACGCCGAACGCCTGTGGTCCGGGCGCTGGCTGGAGATCGCGCGGACGCCGATGTCGCTGACCGACGGCTGCGTCGCGGGAGCGTCGAACTATCGCCTGACCTCGCCCACACAGGTGGAGGTCCGCGACACCTGTCAGGTCGGAACGCCCGACGGCCGTGAGAAGGCGGTGGAGGGCTCGGGCCGGATCCTCGATCCCGGCACGAATGCCAAGCTGCGGGTGAAATACTTCTGGGGCTTCGTGACGTGGGACTACTGGGTCCTGGACCGCGCCGACGACTACTCATGGTTCATCGCCGCCAGCCCCACGCTGGACAAGGCCTTCATCTACGCGCGGGAAGTTCCGTCGATCGCGGAACGCGACGCACTGGTGAGGCGACTGGGTCAGCTCGGCTACGACGTCGCGCGACTGGAGTTCCCGGCCGTCGCCGACTGAGGCGCGCGAAAAAGCCCCGGCGAGACGCCGGGGCTTTCACGATCAACCGTGTCGGGTCTTCACTGACCCGGAAAGGGCTGCACCTCGATGGCGGGGGCACGCGGCTCAGCGGTCGGCGTCGACGTGACGACCGGCGCCTGTGAAGGCGTCGTAGTCCGCGCGGCCTGGGCGCGGTTCAGTTCGGCCGTGGCGTCGTCTCCGGAATCGACGGCGATGCCCGGCTCCACAGCAGCTGCCGCGGGCGCCGCGCGACGCTGGACCGGCGCGGCGCGGCGAGCCGGCGCAGGAGCGGCCGACCGTTCGACCGCAACCGGCGCGGGGGCCGCCTCAACCGGGCGCATGGCCGTCAAGGCGGCGGCGCCGCCAGCGGCGGGCGCAGCCATCATGTCGGTCAGGGGCGCGACGGCAGGAGCAGGAGCGGCCGGCGCCGCGGTGGGCTCGGCTTCGCCGCCGTTCATCATCATGGCGGCCGCCGCGCCGCCGACGACCAGCACGCCGAGCGGCGCCAGGATCATCCACGTCTTAACGCCGCCCCTCGACCCCATGCGTCCGCGGGCCGCCCGCTTGCGGGCATAGACGGGCACGTAGGCCTCCTCGACGACGTCATCGCGATGCGTGTAATCGCGGTCGGTGTAGGTGACGCTCATGGTCTTCCTCCTTGCGTTGGTTGACTGAACCCCGATATCGCAGCGCCGTTCCGCTTCCGCCAGTCGAGCCCCCAAGATACCTTGCCCTCGCCACAGTTATGGCGACGCTGGCGACTGCTCCGTTTCTATGGCTGTTCTTTGAACTGCCGACGCGCGGCCGCGGCTGTGCTGCGAGCAGGACGGCGAAAGTACGGCGAAGTTTACCTTGCGTCGTGCCTGAGGGGTCACATCATGCCGGCGAACGCCACGCGCGTTCGCCTGACGGTTGACCGCGCGGGGCGGCGCGGCCATCACCGGAGACGGGGCAGCCTTGGCACGAAGGAATCACCGATCCATGGGCCTGATCGCCGACATCCGACGCGACGTCCGGTTCGCGAAGGGGCTCAGCCGTCTGCTGAAGCGCATCAAGCCCGTGTCGCTCGACAGCCTCGATCTGGTCTGCGACGACCTCGAAGAGGCGGTCGACAAGTTCGGCGACCACGTCGCGGTCGAGGACGAGCGGCGCAGTCTGACCTATCGCGAGTTCGATCAGCTGGCGAACCGCTTCGGCCACTGGGCGCGGGGCCGCAATCTGAAGCGCGGCGATGTGGTCGCCCTGATGATGTGCAACCGGGTGGAATACCTGGCGGCCTGGGTCGGCTTTTCCAAGGTCGGCGTCACCACGGCGCTGATCAACACCAACCTGACGGGACAGGCGCTGGCCCACTGCATCGCCATCGCCAACACCAGCCAGATCGTGGCCGACGAAGGCTGCTGGAAGCAGGTGGAGGAAGCCCGCCCCCATATCGACCGGCATCTGATGCTGTGGGTGCTGGGCCTGCAGGACGCGGACGAGACCAGCGACCGTCGAGATCTGGACAAGCCGGTGCGCGGCGCCAGCTCGGTGCGCCCGCCGCGCAACCTGCGCCAGGGCCTGACGAACCGCTCGACCGCCTTGCTGATCTACACCTCGGGCACCACCGGCCTGCCCAAGGCAGCGCGCATCACGCATGCCCGGGCCCGCACCTACATGCGCGCCTTCGCCGGGTGCACGGAGGCGACGGACAAGGACGTGATCTTCAACGTCCTGCCTCTCTACCATTCCACGGGAGGTCTGGTCGGCATCGGCCCCGCCCTCCTCAACGGCGGGCGGCTGGTGCTGCGCAAGCGGTTTTCCAGCACGGCCTTCTGGTCTGACGTCAAGGCCTCCGGGGCCACACTGTTCGTCTATATCGGCGAGCTGTGCCGCTACCTGATCAATGCGCCGGAAGGGCCGGCCGAGCGGGACCACAAGCTGCGCCTCGCCTACGGCAACGGCATGCGCCCCGACGTGTGGGAAGAGTTCCAGCCGCGCTTCAACATTCCCAAGGTCCTGGAGTTCTACGGGTCGACCGAGGGCAACGTCTCGGTCTTCAACTTCGACGGCAAGATGGGCGCGATCGGCCGGGTGCCGGGCTTCCTGAAGAAGCAGATCAACATCCGTCTGGTCGAGTTCGACGTCGACAGCGAGGCGCCGGTGCGCGGATCCGACGGTCTGTGCCGGATCGCGCGGCCTGGCGAGGTGGGCGAGGCGATCGGCCTGATCGCCGACGACAACCGCCACGACTTTTCGGGCTACGCCGACAAGGCCGCCAGTCAGAAGAAGGTGCTGACCGACGTCTTCAAGAAGGGCGACCGCTGGTTCCGCACTGGCGACCTGATGCGTCAGGACCGCGCCGGATACCTCTACTTCGTCGACCGCATCGGAGACACCTTCCGCTGGAAGGGCGAAAACGTCTCGACCGCCGAGGTCGAGCAGAGGCTCGCCGACGCGCCGGGCGTGAAGGAGGTCGTGGCCTATGGCGTCCCCGTGCCGGGTCAGGAAGGCAAGGCCGGCATGGTCGCCCTCGTCACCGACGGCAAGTTCGACGCCGCAGGCTTCGCCGAGTGGGTCGATCGCGAACTGCCGACCTATGCTCGCCCCTGTTTCGTGCGCCAGCTGAAGTCGGCCGACACCACCGGCACCTTCAAGTACCGCAAGGCCGACCTCGTCGCCGACGGGTTCGACCCGGACGCCGTGGCGGGCGGCGTGTGGGTGAAGGGGGGCAAGAGCGGCTACACCAGGCTGTCCGCCAAGGCACGAGACTCCATCCTGACCGGACAGACGCGACTGTAAGCGCTTACGGCAACTCCGGATTAAGCATTAACGGGCCAATGTCCGGCGGACGTCCCTCTCCCCGCCGAAGGCTTTTCCGCGCCCATGTTCCAGATCATCGGCATCGTCCTGCTGTTCGGCATGGTGTTCGGCAGCTACATCCTGGCCGGCGGCAAGATGGAGGTGATCCTCCATTCCCTGCCCTATGAGCTGATGGCCATCCTCGGCGCCGGGGTGTCGGCCTTCCTGATCGGCAACTCGGTCGGGACCATCAAGGCGACGCTGGGCGGCTTCGGCAAGGTCTTCGCCGGGCCCAAATGGAAGCGACAGGACTACAAGGACCTGTTGTCCCTGCTGTTCCAGCTGACCAAGACGATGAAGTCCAAGGGCGTGATCGCCCTAGAGAGCCACATCGAGAAGCCCGCGGAATCCACGATCTTCCAGAAGTATCCGAAGATCCTGAAGGACCACTTCGCCACCGATTTCATCTGCGACACCCTGCGCATGATGACCATGAACCTCGAGGATCCGCATCAGATCGAGGACGCCATGGAGAAGCAGCTGGAGAAGCATCACCACGAGGGTCTGGCCGGCGCCCACGCCCTGCAGACCATGGCCGATGGCCTGCCGGCGCTGGGCATCGTCGCGGCCGTGCTGGGCGTCATCAAGACCATGGGCTCGATCACCGAGCCGCCCGAGGTGCTGGGCGGCATGATCGGAGGCGCCCTGGTCGGCACCTTCCTCGGCGTGTTCCTCGCCTACGGGCTGGTGGGGCCGATGGCGGCGCGCCTGAAGGAGATCGTCGACGGCGACGGCGCCTTCTACAAGATCATCCAGTCGGTGCTGGTGGCGCACCTGCACGGCAATGCGGCACAGATCTCGTGCGAGATCGGCCGCGGCGACATTCCGTCCGGCGCCCAGCCCAGCTTCGCCGAGATGGAAGAGACGCTGTCGAACGCCCCCGTCGAGGCCTGACCGCTCACGCTCCGATCACGGAACGCGGCGCGGCGACCGGGGTTATCTCCGGCAAGGCTTGGCGTCGCGCCGGCCCGATTGGAGGATTTCATGACCGTACGCACCCTGATGCTCGCCGCCGCAGGCGTGGCCGCCCTGAGCCTCGCCGCCTGCAACCGTCCCGCCGAGGAGACCGCCACGACCGGTGACGCCGCGATGGACGCCGAAGCGACCACCGCCACCGGGGACGCCGCCGCGGGCGGGACCGCCGGAGGCGCCGCCGCTTCCGGCTCGACGGCCGGCGGTTCCAACTCAGGTGGAGGCCGATCGGCCTCTTCGGGCGGCTCCGGATCGACGGCTTCGTCGGGTGCGGGCTCGACGTCGTCCACGTCCGGCTCGGTCGCGGTGACGGGACAGGTCGACAGCGCGATCCCCGCGGACGCCCCGTCGCGCAACACGCGCGAAACGCAGGCGGCCGCCGGCACGAACACCGGCGAGACGGCGCCCTACGCCTATTCGCCGACCAATCCGCGCGTCGATCCTAAGCGGTAAACCCGACGGAACACGCACCGATCACGGGGATTGTCCTTCGGTCACGAGGACGTGACGCGGCGTCATTCCGGCGTCGCCTCACGTCCGGACCGGAGGAAACGATGATGAAAACCGCACTGACCCTCGCCGGCGTCGCGGCCGCCGCCCTGGCGATGGCCGCCTGCTCGCCCGCTCAGGAAGAAGACGCCAACACCCAGGAAGGCATGGCGACGAACGCAGACACCATGCCGCCTGCCGAAACGATGCCGCCCGCCAGCGACGGCACGGCCGGCGCGGGAACGACCGGGACGACCGGCACGACCGGAACCACCGGCACAACGACGGGAACGATGCCGGACGGAACCACCGGCGCCGGCACGCCCCCGACGTTGCCGCCGGAGACGCCGCCGACCCAGTGACGACTGCGCGAGCGCTCGCCGCCCTAGGCGGCGAGCGCCTCGTGAAAGTGATCACGAACCCGTGAGAATTCGCTTGCGGTGCGCCTCACGATTCCGTTATTGCGGGGGTGCGGGGATTCATGACCCCGTGATCCTCCTTAAGGAACATCAAAATGCGCATCGTTGCCCTGATCGCCGCTTCGGCCGCCGCCCTGACCCTGGCCGCCTGCCAGCCCGCCGCCGAAGACAAGGCCGCTGAAGCCGAAGCCGCCGCCGGCGAAGCCACTGAAGCCGCCGCCACGGCCGAAACCGCCGCTGCTGAAGCCGGCGCCGCCGCCGCCACCGCCGAGACCGCCGCTGCCGACGCCGCGACGACCGCTCCGGCCGCCGACGCCGCTGCCGCTCCGGCCGCGACGACGGAAGCCCCGGCTGCCGCTCACTAAGTCGAGCTGACGAGGCCCTCGGGCCTCTGACGGAAAGGGCCGCTCCTCACGGGGCGGCCCTTTTTCGTTGCGCGGCGCCCGCCGCCGATGGCACCGCGTCGGAATGACCGACGACCGCTCGCCGCGACTGGACTGGACTGAGGACGGCGCGCCCGTCTCCGGCCGCTTCGGGGACGTCTACTTTTCGCGTGAAGACGGACTGGCAGAAAGCCGCGCGGTGTTTCTGGCCGGTTGCGGCCTGCCGGACGCGTGGAAGGCGCGCAACCGCTTCACCGTCGCCGAGCTCGGCTTCGGCACCGGCCTCAACGTCGCCGCCCTGATCGCCCTCTGGCTGCGCCAGCGCCCCGTCGGCGGGCGTTTGCACGTGTTCTCCGTCGAGGCCTTTCCGCTGACGCGCAACGAGGCGGCGCGGGCCCTTTCGGCTTGGCCGGAGCTGGCCGACATCGTCGAGGGGCTGATCGCCGCGTGGCCCCCCGGCACTCCCGGCTTCCACCGGTTCGCGCTTCCGGCCGACTGGGGCGTCAGTCTCGACCTGGCCGTCGCGCCGGTCGAGGACGCCCTGACCGACTGGATGGGCGCGGCCGACGCCTGGTTCCTCGACGGCTTCGCCCCGGCCGCCAATCCGGAGATGTGGAGCGACGCGGTGCTCGACCTCGTCGCGGCCCGATCAGCCCCGGCAGCACGCTTGGCGACCTTCACCGTCGCCGGGGCCGTGCGCCGCGGTCTTCAACGTCGCGGCTTCACGGTCGACAAGCGACCCGGACACGGACGCAAGCGCGAGCGGCTGGAAGCGAGGGCCGCCGGCGAGGCCGGGCCGACCTCCCCGGCCCCGCGGGTCGCGGTCATCGGCGCCGGCATCGCGGGCATGTCGGCGGTCCGCGCCCTTCGCGCGCTGGGAGCCGACCCGGTGCTGATCGACGGCGACGGTCCGGGCGCGGGCGCCTCGGGTTTTCCCGCCGCCCTCGTCACGCCCCGACTGGACGTTGGCGACCGGGATCTGGCCGCCCTGTACGCCCAGGCGCTGGACCGTGCCGGCGCCCTGTACCGCCAGGTCGACGGGGCCGTGCTGACGCATGGCGTCGTTCAGCTGGAGCAGGCGCCCCGGGACGCCCGGCGATACGACCATATCCCGAAGCAGTCGATCTGGCCCGACGGCGCGATGGTCCGTCTGTCGGCCGAAGCCGCCGCCGAACGGCTCCACGAGCCTCAGGCGACGGGCGGCCTGCTGATGACGGAGGCCATGGTCGTTCGTCCCGCGGCGATCCTCTCGGCATGGGCCGACGGCGTGGCGACGGCGCCCATGCGGGTGGCGAAGATCGACGCGTCCGACACGGGCGTCCTGATCCTGGGCCAGGACGGCGAAAGGCTGAACGTGGACGCCGTCGTGCTGGCGGCCGGCTGGGGCGTCGACGCCCTGCGTCCCGAACTGGGGCTCCGCCCCGTTCGCGGACAAGCCGACTGGGTGGAAGGCCCGACGGGGCCCGCCGTCGCCTGGGGCGGGTACGTGGCGCCGACGACGAACGGTCTGCTGTTCGGCGCCACCCACGACCGGGATCGCACGGACGTCGAGGTGGACCCGGCGGACACCGCCCGAAACATCGACGCCCTCGCGTCCCGTCTGCCGGGCCTGGCCCGGCGACTTCCGGCGGCGGAAGCGCGCGGGGCCCGGGCGGCAGTCCGGGCCACCACGCCCGACCGGCTGCCGGCGGCGGGCGCCCTGTCCGAACGCGTTTTCCTGATCGGCGGCTTGGGATCCCGCGGCTTCTGCCTCGCCCCCCTGCTGGGCGAACACGTCGGCGCCATGGTCGTCGGTGCACTGAGCCCGTTGCCGCGTCGGCTGGCCGCGCGGCTGTCGCCTTCCCGACTTGCGGAACGCAGCGGTCCACGGGATCGTTGACCGTCCAAATCGGAGGTTTCTCATGCGCGCCGCCCTGTTCGTCGCGGCCACGTCGGCCGCCCTGGCCACGTCGGCCTGCGCGCCCACCACGGACGGAATGGCCGACGACGGGGCGGCACCCCGCGCCGAAACCCGCTGCTTCAGCAGCGATCAGGTCCGCAACTTCCGTCAGGGCCGCACCGGCCAGGTGTTCGTCCGCGCGGCCGGCGGCGACGTGTTCGAGATCGAGGCGTACGGCTGCAACGATCTGGACTTCGCGCAAAGACTGGCGTTCCTGCCCGACGTCGGCGGCGTCGGCGGCGGTCGCGTCTGCACCTCGGATTCTTTGAGGATCGCCACGCCGGGCGCCACTTCCGCGACCGACGTCTGTCGGGCGCGGGTGACGCGAGTTCTGACCGACGAAGAGGTCGCCGCCCTTCCCAGCCGCCAGCGTCCGTGACCCGATGAAGCCGATCTCGCGCGTTCTCCTGCTCTCCTTCGGTCTGGCGCTGACCGCCTGCAACGCAGGGGACGTGCCCCGCGCCACGATCGACGGACCGTCGCCGGAGCGAGCCTGCTTCATTCCCGACACCGTCCGGAACTTCCGACCCGAGGGTGACGCCCGGGTCTACGTCCGCGCCGGCCGCAATGAAGTCTATGAGCTGGGCAGCGGTTTCTGCCGGGGGCTGTCGTCCGCGCGCAGTCTGGCGCTGAGCGCCGGCGCGGGTGGTGGAAGGTCCTGCGTCGGCGACTCCGTGGAGATCGCCGTGTCCGGCCCCGGCCTGCAGGGCGAAAACGACAGCCGCTGCCGCGCCCGCGTCGTGCGCCGCCTCACCGAAGCCGAGATCGCCGCGCTGGAACCCCGCCTGCGGCCGTGAGGCCTCAGACGCCCGGCCTCGGCTGGGCGTAACCCAGACGCTGGTTCAGCTTCTCGATCAGATCCACCGCGGTGTCGGCGATGACCGAACCGGGCGGATAGACGGCGGCAACGCCCGCATCCAGCAGCGGCTGCACATCTGCCGGCGGGATCACTCCGCCGACCACCACCATGATGTCTTCGCGGCCCAGCTTCTTCAGCTCGGCGATCAGCTCCGGGGCCAGCGTCAGGTGACCGGCGGCCAGCGACGAGGCGCCGACCGCGTGAACGCCCTTCTGCACCGCCGCCTTCGCCGCCTCGGCCGGGGTCTGGAACAGGCTGCCGGCCGTCACGTCGAAGCCCAGGTCGCCATAGGCCGTGGCGACGACCTTCTGGCCCCGGTCGTGGCCGTCCTGTCCCAGCTTGGCGATCAGTATCTTCGGGGGGCCGCCGTCGTTCTCCACAAAGGCGGCGACCATGTCGCGGGCGCGGCTGAAGCGGGCGTCCTTCCTGGCCTCCGTCTCATAGACGCCGGACACGGTCTGCACCGTCGCCACGTGCCGCCCGAAGGCCGCCTCAAGCGCATCGGAAATCTCACCCACAGTCGCCTTGGCGCGCGCCGCGTCGATGGCCAGGGCCAGCAGGTTGGCGCCTCCGTTCGCTCCCTCCGTCAGGGCCGCCAGCGCCGCCTGCGTCGCCGCATCGTCGCGTTCGCCCCGCAGGCGCTTAAGCTTCTCGATCTGCGCGGCCAGCACGGCGGCGTTGTCGACCTTCAGCACGGGGATGTCGTCGATCTGGTCGGACAGGTAGCGGTTCACGCCGACGACGGTTTGCTGGCCGGTGTCGATTCGGGCCTGTGTCCGCGCAGCCGACTCCTCGATCCGAAGCTTCGGCACCCCGGCCTCGATGGCCCTCGCCATGCCGCCCAAGGCCTCGACCTCGGCCATGTGCGCCCGCGCCCGCTCCGCCAGTTCGTGCGTCAGCCGCTCGACGTAGAAGCTGCCGCCCCACGGATCGATCACCCGCGTCAGGCCGGTCTCCATCTGGAGCAACAGCTGGGTGTTGCGTGCGATGCGGGCCGAAAAGTCCGTCGGCAGAGCCAGCGCCTCGTCCAGCGAGTTGGTGTGCAGGCTTTGCGTCTGGCCGCCCGCCGCGGCCATGGCCTCGATCATGGTGCGCGACACGTTGTTGAACACGTCCTGCGCCGCCAGCGACCAGCCCGAAGTCTGGCAGTGGGCGCGCAGGGCCAGGGACTTCGGATTCTTCGCTCCGAACGCCTGAACCGCCTCGGCCCAGAGCAGGCGGCCGGCGCGCATCTTCGCCACCTCCATGAAGTAGTTCATGCCGATGGCCCAGAAGAAGCTCAGACGCGGCGCGAAGGCGTCCACGTCCATCCCCGCGCCGACGCCCGCCTTCAGATATTCGATGCCGTCCGCCAGCGTGTAGGCCAGCTCCAGGTCGGCCGACGCGCCGGCCTCCTGCATGTGATAGCCGCTGATCGAGATGGAGTTGAACTTCGGCGCGTGGGCCGCCGTCCAGGCGAAGATGTCCGCGATGATCCGCATGCTGGGCGCCGGCGGATAGATGTAGGTGTTGCGGACCATGAACTCCTTGAGGATGTCGTTCTGGATGGTCCCGGTCAGCTTGTCGGGGCCGACCCCCTGCTCCTCGGCGGCCACGACATAGAGCGCAAGGATCGGCAGGACCGCGCCGTTCATGGTCATCGACACCGACATCTGGTCCAGCGGGATGCCGTCGAACAGGGTGCGCATGTCGTAGATGCTGTCGATGGCGACGCCCGCCATGCCGACGTCGCCCTTCACTCGCGGATGGTCGCTGTCGTAGCCGCGGTGCGTGGCCAGATCGAAGGCGATCGACAACCCCTTTTGACCCGCTGCGAGGTTGCGCCGGTAAAAGGCGTTCGACTCTTCCGCCGTGGAGAAGCCCGCATACTGCCGGACCGTCCAGGGGTTCTGCGCGTACATCGTCGGATAGGGTCCGCGGTGATACGGCGCGATGCCGGGCAGGCCGTGGATGAATTCCAGACCGTCGCGATCCGGCTCCCCATAGGCCGTGGCGACCTCGATGCCTTCCGGCGTCGACCAGGCCGCGCGGGCGGGACCGGCGTCAAGGGGCGACAGGTCGAGCGTCAGAGCGGAAAAGTCGGGACGGGTCATCGGGCATCTCCCGCATCTTCCAGCGCCGAGGAAAGGCGCACCGGCGCCAACGGCGCGCAGGCGTCGCCGCCGCCTTGCGCCGCCGCCCCGGGACGCGGCGTCGCGGCCGCGGGTCTCGGTTCCGCATCGATGAATTTCGTCACGCCCACCAGATGCGCCGCGCCATCGGCCAGCGCCGCCTCCTGCGCCTGACGCGCGCGCGCCACGCGGGACTGGATCAGGCCCGCGCGCAGGCACTCCACCAGACCGCCCTCCGACTGGATCCACTGAAACTCGGCCCACCCCGTCTCGGCCAGCTCGCGCGTTCGCTGGTCGAGGTACCAGCTGCCGGCCGCCGGGTCGTCGACGCGGCCGAGGTTCGCCTCCTCCATCAGTACCAGCTGCGTGTTGCGCGCCTGGCGAAGGGCGAAATCGTCCGGAAGCCCGGCGGCGGCGGTGAAGGCGTCCAGCACCACCGCGTCCGCCCCGCCGACGGCGCCCGCGAACCCGGCCGCCGTCAGGCGCAGCAGGTTGGGCCAGGGATCGCGCGCCGACAGCATGCGCCGCGACGAGCGCGCCTCGATCGCAGCCTCCGCATCCACTCCGTAGGCGGCGCCGATGGACCGCCAGATGAGCCGCAGCGCCCGCACTTTCGCCAACCCGTCGAAGTACGCCTGATCGACCGCCACGCCGAGCACCGTGCCCTTCAGCGCCCGCTCGGCCGGCATGCCCGCCGCGACCGCGGCCTCGACAAGCAGGACCGCGTTCGCCGCCGCAAAGGCCAGCTCCTGACCGATCGATCCGCCCGCCTCATGTACGACGCGGCCCGAGGCGAGAAAGAAGCGGGCCTCCGGATAGGCCCCGGCGTGGCGGGCCGCCGTGTTCGCCGCCAGCGACAGATGCTCCTCCATCGACCGCGGGGCCGCGCCCGTCGCCGCGAAGGTCGACGCCGGGTCCATGTGGAACATCAACCGCGCGCGGGGAGCGCCCTTGGCCGCCACCGCCAGCGCGTTGGCGGCGTCCGGACCGTCCAGACCCGCATCCAGCGCCACGGACGCCAGCTCCAGGGCGACGCCGTCCAGCACCCGCGCCAAGGGCTCGCTGTCCGCCAGCACGGCGCCCGACAGGATCACCGAAGCCGCCCCGCCCTGCAGCTCGGCCAGCACCCGCCGGTTCGCCTCAGACGGGTCGTCCGCCTCAACCTGCGACCGCAGGTCCCAGGCCCGCCCGTCCGCGTCGGATGGGCGCGGCGCGAACAGCGGCGTCACGCCGGTCGCCGCGGCATAGAGCGGCCGCACCGCCAGGCCGTCGGCGTCGAGATGAACCAGACTTTCGACCGCCCGGTCCTTCAGGGCCTTCTCGGCGAGCTGACGCCAGTCGGCGGGCGTGGGGATCGGAAAGGCGACGTTCGACATGGCGGCTTAATGCGTCTCGCCGCCCACCGGGTCAAACCGCCTTGACCCGGCGCGACCCGCGCCGCACCTGACCCGCATGGCCGCCGCCTTCACGACCGACGATTTCGCCCGTCCCGTCGACGAGGTCGCACGCCTTCTGATCGGCGCGACCCTGACGGTGAACGGCGTCGGCGGCCGCATCGTCGAGACCGAGGCCTATGACGTGGGCGATCCGGCCTCGCACAGCTTCCGCGGTCCCACGCCCCGCAACGCCGCCATGTTCGGCCCGGTGGGGCGGGCCTACGTCTACCGCATCTACGGCCTGCACTGGTGCCTGAACCTCGTCTGCGGCGACCACCCGGGCGGCGCCGTCCTGATCCGCGCACTGGAGCCGACGCACGGGCTGGAGATCATGTGGGCCCGGCGCGGCGTCGATCGCGCCGGCCTGCTGTGTTCCGGCCCCGCGCGTCTGTGTCAGGCGCTGGGCGTCGACGGCGCGCTGGACGGCGCCCCCATGCTGTCGCCTCCCTTCGCCCTCACGCCCGGACCGGCCACGCCTGAGCTCCTGTGCGGGCCGCGCATCGGCATCACGAAGGCGGCCGACCTGCCCCGTCGCTGGGGCGAGTCCGGGGCCTGGCTCAGCCGCCCCTTTCCGCGCGCCTGAAATTCCGCTCGCCCCTCAGGGGAATGTGGGAACGAACGATTGACGACGGGCTTGACCGTATGCTCGTTAACCCTGTCCCGGATACCGGGGTTCGGCTGGAGGGGATGTCCATGATCGAGTTGCTTTCCACGGCGCTTACGTTTTCGCTGACCGCGGGCATGGCCATGCCGGATCCGCACGGCTGCCCCGAGCGGCCGCACACCGACCACGAATACTGCGAGTGCACCCGCGTGGTGGACTTCTATCGCCCGGTCGCGCCCGGCGGCCCGATCCGGATCACGCCTCCGGGCATCCGCGTCATCGGCCGCCCGGTCGACGTCGCCGGACCCGTGATCCACATCGCCGGCCCCCCGGTCTACGTCGACGCCCCGCCCGTGCGCGTGCGTCCGGCGCAGATCTTCATCGAGCGTCCGGAAGTCATCGTCCGTCCGTCCGAGGTCATCATCGACCCGCCGGAAGTGCGCTTCGCCGACTGCCGGGACCGCACGGACTGCGTCGCGCCGGAGTGATCCATCGCTGAACGGAAAGGGGCGTCGGGCGACCGGCGCCCTTTTTCATGCCCGCAACGTCACCGTCCGCAGAAGGCGCGGGCTTCGCGGGCGAGGTTCAGATGGCCGGCTTCCAGCGCAGCGGCCACGGCCGCGTCGCACCGCCCCTGTGCCAGCAACGACGCCACCTCGCGCCGTTTGACGTCATAGGCCGCCGCGGAGTCCCGCAAGGCGCGCGCGCGCCGACGGTCGCCGGGCAGGCACAGGGAAAGCCAGCCCGCGTCGGCGCAGCGACCGACAAGCGCGCGCTCCGCCTCGTCCAGGACGCCCTCGTCCGACGGTCCGTCCGCGACCACGGCCGCCGGTTCGACGCCGAGGCTGCGGGGCGGCTCCTCCACCACGCGGATTTCCGGCATCTGATAGCGGCAGACCCACCGCTCTCCCTCCATCGCGCATCCCTGCAGGGTGGCGACCGCCGCGTCGTCGGGCCGCGACGTCGGCGGCGGCGCTCCGGGCGGAGGATCCTGGGCGAGCGCGGCGAAGGCGCCACCCGGGGGCGGGTCCTGCGTCGGCACGGCGATCAGAAGGCTCAGCGCCAGGACGAGCATCGCGGCCGGCTCCGTTCAGGACGCCCGACCGTGCCCCTTCCCGCGCCGCGTGACAAGGCGCGCCGCCAGGCAGCGACCGAAACCTGATGGTCACCTGAAGCCCACGCCGCCGAACTGTAAGCTAATTTGAGGAGAGACGAGCAGGGTTTGGCGCCCTGCTCGTCTCCCGTCAGAACTTACGGCTCACAAGCATGCGGAACTGGCCCATCAGCTCGTCGCCGCGCGTCCGGCCCTCGGCTTCGCCACGAACAGACCAGCCGTGCTCGCCCGTCAGGCCCAGGCTAACGCCGACCATGCCTTGAGTGCGGCTCCAGCCATCTTGCACGAAGCCATAGCTGGGGCCGTCCAGCCAGTCCGCATAGCGGAGCGTCTGGGCGTCGGCGTCGGCGAACTCGTTGGACAGCTCGAACCGCAGACCAGGCGACCAGACGTTGGGCGAGCCGACACCGAAGTCGCGTTCCCACCGCACGCCCACGACGCCCTGCAGCGACTGCACCGAACGATCGTCATAGCTGAGCGCCCAGAGCGGAGAGCCCGTTTCGGTGAAGGCTTCGAGATCGGCCGTCATGCCCTCGGCGCGCCCGTAGACGCTCCAGCGGGTCGGGCCGGCCGCGTGGTCGATGCCGCCGGTGACCGCGGCGAAGACGATTTCGCCCTCACGCTGTCCAAATACCAGCGACTGATCCACCGGCGTGCGGCGTCGCGTGTCGTAGGACAAGCTGCCGTAGCCGAGGATGCCGTCCACGAACACGCGGTCGTCCGGACGCCATGTCAGGTAGCCGACGCCGACCCAGGTTTCGGCTTCCAGGCGCGTGCCCGTTGATCCGACGTCGGTGTCTTCCTGACCGAAGCCGACGCCTAGCCCGACGTCGAGCTGGTCGGACACGCTCATGTCCGCGCCGACGCTGAGCCCGCCCGTGCGGATGTCGAGCTCGGCCCGACGCGTCGTGGCGTCGCGCTCACCCAGGCTGATGGCGCCGCCCGCCCAGACGCGCACTCCGCCGGGACCGGCCTGCGCCGCCGCGGTCGGCACGGCTGACGCCGCGTCGAGGCGTTGGCGGTCCGGCGCGCCCGCGGTCAGCAGTCCGCGCAGGGCCTCGCGGTCGTCGAACCGCCCGCTCACGCCGAATCGGTCGCCGGCCGTGCGGCCTTGGCCACCCTGAGCTTGGGCCAGGGGACCGCGCACCGCCTCGTCGTCAGACAGCGACATGAAGGCCGAACCGTCCAGACTGACGTTGAAGGCGCCGCTCGCGCCGCCGCCGCGACGGATCTGCTCGAGACGACGGGTGAAGTTGCCGATCTGGCTCTGCGAGAAGCGGCGCGCCGCGTCCGCCTCGGCCGCGGTGAGGCCCTGCACGTCCGGGTCTGCGGCCGGATCCGGGCGCGCGGTGACCGTGAGGGTCAGGGCCGCCCCGCCCGTGTTGCCGAAGCTGTCCGTCGCCGTGATCGTGAAGGCGAACGTCCCCCCGCTGGACGGGCGACCGCTGAGCAGGCCGCCGGTCGTCAGCGTCAGGCCGGACGGCAGCGCGCCGCCGGTGACGGCATAGCTGTAGGTCCCGCGCCCGCCTGTCGCCGACATCTGCTGGCTGAAGGCGGTGCCGGCCAGAACTGGCGGCAGGGCCGTCGGCGTGACCGTCAGGGTCAGGGCCGAGATCGTGACCGTGTAGGTGGCCGATCCCGTGTAGGGGCCCGCGCCCCCGGCGCTGTCGCGTGCCGTCACCGTGAAGGTGAACGAGCCGACCGCCGTCGGCGTGCCCGACAGGACGCCCGCGGTCGACAGCGTCAGCCCCGTCGGCGGAGCGCCGGCGCTGACGGCGTAGGCATACGGCGCCACGCCGCCGGTCGCGCCGACGCCGGCCGAATAGGGCGTGCCGCGCGTGCCGGCCGGCAGGCTGGCGGGCGAGACGACGATGGTCGAGGCCGCAACGGTCAGGGCGTAGCTCTGCGACACCGTGAACGGCCCGGTCCCCGTGGAGGAGTCCGTCGCCGTGACGGTGAAGTTGAACGTGCCGCCCGCCGTCGGCGCGCCCGACAGTTGGCCCGCGCCGGACAGGGTCAGACCCGCGGGAAGCGCCCCGCCGGTCACCGCATAGGTATAGGGCGCGGTGCCGCCGGAGGCCGAGACCGTCTGGCTGTAGGCCACCGCCACGCGGCCCGCCGGCAGCGTGGACGGCGAGAGGACCAGCGTCGGCGCAGCCAGAGTCACCGTCACGGTCGCCGGAGCCGACGCGACGCCCGCCTGACCGCCGTCGGCATAACCGACGGAGCGATAGGTGAAGGTCACCGTTCCATAGAAGCCCGGCTGAGGCGTGTAGCGGATGCTCATGCCGTCGACCGTGGCGCTGCCATGGGCGGGCGGCGTCACGATCTCGATGCGGGCGGCGTTGGCGGTCTGCGCAGACAGATCGATGGTGGTCGGTCCCGTCGTGGAGGTGGCGGGAACCGTGACGACCGTCGGCCGGGCGTCCGGAACGACCGGGGCTTCGACGACCAGCGTCTGGGCCCCGTCGGCCGACACGCCGCCCGCGTCCATGACCCTGACGGTGAAGCCGAACGTTCCGCTGGCGGTTGGCGTGCCCGACAGGGCGCCGCTCGTGGACAGAACGACGCCATTGGGCAAGGCGCCGCCGACCACGCTGAACGCATAGGGCGCGGTCCCGCCCGTGGCGGTCACCGACGTCGCATAGGCGACGCCGACGCGCGCGTTGGGCAGGGCCGCGGTATTCACGCTGATCGGGTTGTAGGTGAAGCGTACGGTCGACGAGGCGGCCGAGACGTTGCCCGCCGCGTCCGTGGCGGTGGCGACGACGACGTGCGGGCCGATCGCCAGGCCGGTCGAGGGCGTGAAGGACCACGCGCCGCCGGTCGCCGTCACGGTTCCCAGGCCCGTACCGTCCACGGCGATCGAGACTCGGGCGTCCGCTTCGGCCGTGCCGCTGAAGGTCGGCGTGGCGATCAGGACGCGCGCGCCGTCGACCGGAGCCGTGACCACGGGCGCCGCCGGAGCGACGGTGTCGATGGTCCAGGCGTGGCTGACCTCGCCGCTGACGCCGCCGGCGTTGGCCGACCGGAACCGCACGACGTGCGGGCCGTCGGTCAGGCCGGTGAAGATGACCGGCTGGGCCGCGATGGGGGTGAAGGCCGCGCCGTCCAGCGACGCCTCGATCGACACGCCCGAGAGCGTGAACTGCGCGGTCGAGCTGGCGCTGAGGCTGGGCGGGGCCTGGACGATCTGCGGCGTGTTCGGCGCGGACAGATAGCTGAAGCTCTGGGCCGGAACGGCCCCGTAGGTCCAGGTCAGGACAATCGGCTGGACGCCCGTTCCCGCCGGCGTGTCGAAGGCGACGCTGGTGGCGCCGGCCACGACGTTGGTCGCCGCGACGCCGCCCACGGTGACGCCCGTGACCGTTCCCAGCCGCTGGCCGGTGACCGTGACCCGCGTTCCGCCGGCCACGGGGCCTTCGGTGACGTCGAGCATGGCGGCCGAGGGCTGACCCACGAAGGTGTAGTCGTCCTGCGGGCCGGCCTGCGGATTGTCCTCGCCCGAGGGATTGGCGACGACGATTTCGGCGACGCCGCCGTTGGGCGCGATCCCCGCCACGTTCGGCGTGACGACCGTCAGGGTCGCGTCGTCCACGACCACGAAGCTGCTGGCCGAGACCACGTTCGACGCGCCTCCGGCCGCCGGGACGCTGAAGACCACCGAGGTCGCGCCGGTGAAGTTCTGGCCCGACACCGTCAGCGACGCGCCACCCGGCGTGCCGCCGGTCGACGGCGAAACCGACGTCACCAGCGGTCGGCCGATGAAGCGGAAGTCGTCGGTCGCGCCGGCGTCCGCGCTCGTGCCGCCCGGCGTGGCAACGCTGACGTTCACGACGCCTGCGGGGACGAAGACGGGCACGACCGCGTCGATGCGCGTGTCGGAGACGACGGTGAACGACGCGGCGGGCGCTGTTCCGAACAGGACCGACGTGGCGCCGGTGAACTCGGAGCCGGTTATGGTCACCGGCGTGGTCTGGAACTGGTGGCTGGCTGCGACCGAGAGGCCGGTGATCACCGGCGCGCCCTGGCCCACGTTCAGGCTGTAGGCGCGCGATCCGGAGTACGGGCCGGAGCCCGTGGACTGGTCCGTCGCCGCGATGGTGAAGTTGTAGACCCCCGTCGTCGAAGGAATGCCGGACAGAACGCCCGACGGCGACAGCGTCAGTCCGCCCGGCAGGGCGCCTGCGGTGACGGCGAAGCCAAGGGGGCCCACGCCACCCGAGGCGGCGATCGGTTGCGAATAGGCCACGCCGCGCGTCGCGCCAGGCAGCGTGTTCGGCGACACGACGATGGTGGGCGCCTGGACCGTGAGGCTGTAGACGCGCGTCGCGGTGAACGGCGCGGCGCCGCCCGTGCTCGAGTCCGTGGCCGTGACGCTGAAGGTGAAGGCGCCGCCTGCGGTCGGCGTGCCGGACAGGACGCCGCCCGTCGACAGGCTGAGGCCCGCGGGCAAGGCCCCGGCCGTGACGGCGTAGGCATAGGGCGCCGCGCCGCCGCTGGCGGTCAGGGTCTGGGAATAGGCGATCCCCGCGGTCGCGTCCGGCACGGTCGTCGGCGTCAGGGTGATCGTCGGCGCGCCGACGTTCAGCGTGACGGTCGCCGGCGACGACGTGGCGCCGCCGTTGCTGGCGACGAAAGTGAAGGAGTCCGCGCCGCTGCGCCCGGCCAGGGGGGTGTAGGTGTAGTTGGGCCCGGCGCCGCTCAGCACGCCGTTCGAGGGCGGATTTGCGATGCTGTAGGTCAGCGGCTGAGGCGGCGTGTTGGGATCAGAGCCCGTCACGGTGATGCCGGTCGCCGTGCCGTAGGGGACCGCGACCGTCTGCGCGTTGGCCGTCGGACGATTGACGTAGGTCAGTTGCGCGGTGGCGGAGCCGCCGCCCGTCGTGACGATGACGTTCACCGTGCCGGCGGCGTGGGCCGGCGCCGTGAACGAGCGCAGGCTGCCCGTGTTCTGGACTGTGCCCACCGGCGCGCCGTCGACGGTGACCGTCGAGCTGCCCAGGCCGGAGCCGTTCAGCGTGATCGTCCCGCCTCCGGCCGTGGAGGTCACCGCGGGCGAGATCGTCGTGATCACTGGCGGCGCGATGTAGGCGAAGGCGCTGGTGAGGGTGCCCGTGCCGACGCTGTTGGTGGCCGAGATGGAGGCGGCGCCTGCCGTGGGTGCGGCGGCCGTCGTGAAGGTGACCTGGGTGTCGCTGACGACGGTGACGTTGGTCGCTGCCACGCCGCCGACCGTGACCGCGGTCGTGCCGGTCAGGTTCGAGCCGGTCAGCGTGACGTTCGTGCCGCCGGACTGCGGTCCGGTGGCCGGCGACACGCCGGTGATCGACGGCCTCGCGCGCTGGACCGTGAGGGTGTTCGACGTCGCCGCCGCCCCGGTCAAGGTGAAGGTCGTGGTCGCCGTGCCCGTGGCCGTCGGCGGGGCGGTGACGAATTGGAAGCTTCCGCTGGCCGTCGGTTGCTGGGTCGACGTGGCCGTGCAGGATCCGTTGGCGGCCAGATCCACGCCGCTGAGGACGAAGGCCGAGCTGGCGTTGTAATTGCCTGAACCGCCACAGAACGTCCCGAATGCGGTCAGGAAGAATGGCGTGTTGGCCCCGTTCGAGGCCACGCGCGCCCCCCGGATGGCGACGGGGTTGGGATTGGTCAGGGTGACCGAGAAGCCGGTCGTCCCCGAAGTGCCCACGATCGACGACGTGCCGAAGCTGACGGTCACGACCGGCGGCAGGACGTAGCGATAGGCATCGACGGCGGTGCCGGACCTGTAGCTGGCGTCGAACACGGTGACGTTCACGAGCCCGCCGGTCCCATTGGCGGGGGGCGTCACGACGATGCTGGACGCGCTTTCGCTGACGATCGTGCCGGGCGTGCCGCCGAACTGCACCATGTTGCCGCTGGCCGAGAAGTTGGAGCCGGTGATGGTGACGTCGGCGGGACGGGTCGTCGCGCTGGCGGGGCCCTCCGCCGGGCTCACCGCGCTGATCGTCGGCGCCAGCACGTAGGTGTAGGTCGCGCCCGAAGAGGTGCCGCCGGGCGTCGTCACCGTCACGTTCACCGGGCCCACGGCGCCGGCAGGGCTGGTCGCGATGATCTGCGTGGCGCCCTGGACCGCGAAATTCGTGGCCGGCGTTCCGCCGAAGCTGACGCCCGTGGCCCCCGTGAAGTTGGTGCCGAAGATCGTGACCGGCGTCCCGCCGGCAAAGCTGCCGGAGTTCGGCCCCAGGAAGCTGATGGTCGGCGCAGGCGGCGCCGACACCGCGATGGTGACGCCAGCCGGGGCCGCATAGGCGAGCGCATCCGTGCCCGAACGGACGAAGTTGAGCGTCACGTTGCCGGCAGGGGCCGTCGCGGTGAAGGTGAACGTCTGCGGAGCCGCGCTGGTGAAGGTCAGGGACGAGGTGCTCAACGTCCCCGACAGACCGGACTTGGACAGGGTCACGACCAGGTTGCCGTTCGGCGGCGCCATGGAAGGCGTGACCGTGATGGTCGCCACGTCCCCCGCCGCCATGCTGGCCGGAACGCCGGTGACGCTGATCGTCCCGCTGGTGACGGTGAAGCCGGTGGAAGCTGGCGCAGCATAGGCGGCGCCGCTGGCCCCGCTCAGCGAGTACGAGATCGTCTTAAGACCCGACGGCGCGCCCGCCGTGAAGGTGAACGTCTGGGGGTTGGCGTTGGTGAAGGTGAGCGTGCTGGTGCTCAACGTCCCGCCGGCGGAACCCGACGCGTTCAGGGTAACCACCAACGAGCCGCTGGGCGGCGCGAACGACGGCGTGACCGTGACCGTGGCGCTGTTGCCGGACGCCAGGTTGGTCGCCGTCGGCACGACCGATATCGTGCCCGTCTGATAGGTGAATTGATCAGCCGCGCTGGTCGCGCTGGTGCCGCCGGCGGTGGTCACGCGCACATCGACGGTTCCGGAGCCGGCGGGCGCCGTCGCCACGATCTGGGTGTTGCTGTTCACAGTGAATGCGGTGGCGGCCGTCGCGCCGAAGCTGACGGCGGTCGTGCCGGCGAAGTTGGTGCCGCTGATGGTCACCGAGGTGCCGCCGACGGTCGGCCCCGACGTCGGCGCCAGCGCCGTCACTGTCGGAGCGGCCCGGTAAGTGAACTCATTCGCCGCGCCGGTCGCGCTGGTGCCGCTCGCCGTGGTCACCGTGACGTTGACCGTGCCTGTGCCCGCCGGCGCCGTGGCGGTGATCTGGGTCGCGCTGTTGACGGTGAACCCGGTGGCGGGGTTTGCGCCGAAGGCCACCGCGGTGGCGCCCGAGAGGTTCGTTCCGGTGATGGTGACGATCGTGCCGCCCACGGTCGGGCCCGCGGTCGGGGCTATGGAGGTGACGACCGGCGCCGCCACGTCGTCGTTGACGATTGTGCCGACGCCTTGCCCATCGACCACGATCGCGTTCACGACGTTGGTCACGTTGACGAAGAAGGTTTCGCTCGGCTCAAGCGTCGTATTGCCATAGACCGAGACCGTGAAGGTGTACGTCGACGATCCCGCCGGGATGGTTTGGCCGGTCAGATTGCTGCCGACATAGTCGGCTCCCACAGTCGCGGTGCCGTCGGCCGTGCCGATGTCGAAGGTCACGCCGCCGGGGCCCGCGGGCGCGCTCAGCGAGACGGTGAACGTGAAGTTGGTGGTCCCCGCACTGCCCTCGTTCGCCGTGACGTCGTTGATCGTCAGATTGGGCAGATCGTCGTTCAGGATCGTGCCGGTGGCGGCATTGGGGACGCCCACCGTGTAGCCCGCGCCCGCGCCCAGCGTCAGGGTGACGGTCTCGTTGGCCTCGATGGTGGCGTCGGCGGTCGGATTGACCGTGATCGTGCCGGTCAGATTCCCCGCCGGGATGACCAGCGGGCTGGCGATCGTGGCGTAGTCCGTGCCGTTCGTCGCCGTGCCGGTAATGGTGTAGCCGACGCTGGTCGAACTGAGCGCCGCCTGGTTCAGGGTGATCGTGTAGACCAGGTTCGGCGCCCCGTCCTCGGCCACCGAGGCCGGGCTGACGGCGATGGTCGCCGACGGCACGTCGTCGTTCAGGATGGTCCCGGTGGCGGACGCGGGCGAGCCGACCGTGTATCCGGCGCCCGACGCGACCGTCAGCGTGACCGTCTCGTTCGCTTCGACCGCGCCATCGACTGTGGGGTCGATCGTGACCGTGGCGGTCGTCGCGTTGGCGGGTATCGTCACGCTCGCGACGCCGCCGGTGTAGTCGGTGCCGGAAGTGGCCGTTCCGGTCGTCGTCAGGTTGACGGTCAGGGCGGACGTCGACGTCACGCTGCGGGTGACGGTGTAGGTCAGGTTGGTCGCACCGTCTTCCGACACGCTGGCCGGGCCGACCGTGATCGACACCGAGGGCGTCGCCTGGGTGCAGCTGGCCGTGAACGAGATGTCGGCCGAGGCGAGGCCGCCCTCGCGCCAGGTGCGGATGCCGAAATAGGTCTCGCTGCCCGTGGCCGTGTAGGTCGAGGACGAGGAGCCGTTGCCATTGATCGAGAAGGCGTTCGACGTGCCCCGCAGGGTCACGCCGACGATGTCGCCGGGGCTGGCGAAGTTGGTCGTGGTCGCGGTGACGACGATCTGCTCGCCCGCAGACAGGGGGGTCGCCGAGTAACCGCTGCCGAAGGGCGTGGTCCCGTACGTGGGGTCGGTCCCGCCGGATTGGGTCTGAATGTTGTGAACCGACTCCTGGCCCGCGAAGTAGTTGGCCGTGGTGCCGCTGGCCGACACGTTGGCGCTGACGCGCCGCACGGTGTGGTTCAGAGCGCCGTTGTTGATGGCGGTGCATCCAGCGGACTGCGCCAGCGCAGGTCCGCCCCACGCGGTCAGCAGGATCGTCATAGTCGCCAGCGCGGCGCCCAGGCCGCGGCGGGTCGGTCGTTCACGGCGCGCGCCCACACGAACGCGCGCGCTCAGGCCGCACGCGGCCAGGATCGATCCAAACATCAAAAAAGCCCCCCGACGGCACACGGCCGACGCTCACCGACACCCGCCCCACGCGTCCGGTTAACGGATCATTAGTGATGCGGACGAGCGCGATAACACGGGTTCACGCGGATCGACTTGAACGTCGGTCGCCGAAAAATTGAATGTCGTCCGGGGGTAATGGTTAAGCTGTTCCGTCGTCCCCCCGCCCCGCCGCGGCGCGGCGGTCGCTGCGGTAGTCCCTCGGGGAGACGCCGAAGCGTTTGCGGAATGCACGGCTGAGGTGTGCCGCGTCACTGAACCCCAGGCGGTGGGCGATGTCGCCGATCGGCTCCTGTCGGCCGCGATCGGCCAAGGCCGACCGCGCCTCCTCCAGCCGCCGGGACAACAGGTAGGCCGCCAGGCCGCCGTCGCCGCGAAACGCGGACACGATCTGCTCGACCGGCACGGCCAGGATCCGGGCCAGTTTCGCGACGGTCGTCGCGCTCAGACCCAGACTGTGGTCGATCTCGGCGATCGCCGCGTCGCGAAGCGCGTCGCGTCTTGCCCGCGCGGGCGCGCCGGGGAGGGCTTGGTGAATGCCGGCGACGAGAAGCTCCAGCATGGCCGCCTCCGCCCGCGCGGCGCCGTCGGTCGTCATGTCCGGAAGCCAGCTCCAGACCGTCCCGGCAAGGTTCAGGAGCGCGCCTGCCGCGGGACCGTCGACGACCAGACCGTGCAGATCGTCGATCGGCACGCCCATGCCCTCGACGACGTCGCGCGGCAGCATCAGGCCGTACGTCAGACTGGCCGTCGAGGTGTGAAGCGAGGGGCGGCTCAGATCGTGGAAGTGATAGGTTCCGGCAGGTTCCAGAAACGGCCTGCCGTCCAGATCGCCGTGCGCCCGTCCGCGGACCATCATGCTGACGATGATGGCGTTCATGTCGGAGGCCCGGATGTCGTCCGGATGCCGCTCCCAGATCATCGCCGAGATTTCGGTTCGAACCAGCACGGTCCGGGCGAGGGCCGCGTGCTCCATGACCACGTCGAACGGCTCCAGCGGCACGGTTCGGTAGACCCGGTCGACCCTCGGCCAATCCCGCTCCAGCCACGCCTGAAGCCGGGCCTCTTCTGGAAGATGGGTCGTCGAGAAACGCTTCAGGGGAATCACAGAACGACCGAACGCTGAGGAACGAAGTCAGATCGCGCCCGCGAACAGTGTTGTCAACGACAACCAGTGGTGGCCAGACCAAAAGCCCACGTCACTGTCGTCCGCTGCGGAAGCCACGCAGGGGGCCGGCCATCGACGGGAAGCCGCACTGACGCCCGCACCGACGTGGAATGCAAAGCCGAACTGATTTCTTGGGGGTTTTTGGGCGGCGGCGGAGGTGGCCAGCCCCCAGGTCATTCAAAGAGAATGGTGGACGCGACAGGGATTGAACCTGTGACCCCTACGATGTCAACGTAGTGCTCTCCCGCTGAGCTACGCGTCCGCCGAAACGGCCCCGGAATGCCCCGGGGCGGGAAGGCGGGGTGCATAACCCGGCCCGTGGCGGCCCGCAAGGGCCGAGGACGGCGGAAACGAAAAAGGCCGGGGCGAACCCCGGCCTTTTCGTTCCGACGGTCGCGTCAGCCCGCCGCGAGGTTGCGCAGCACGTAGGGCATGACGCCGCCGGCGCGGAAGTAGTCGAGCTCGGTCTGGTTGTCGATGCGGCAGCGGACCGGGAACCGGGCCATCTTGCCGTCCGAGGCGCGGAACAGCTCCACCCACAGGTCCTGACGGGGCTTCAGCTTGCCGACGTTGGCGTCGCTGAGGCCGCGGATGGTGACGATCTCCTCGCCCGTCAGGCCAAGCCGGGTCCAGCCCTCCTGTTTGAACTGCAGCGGCACCACGCCCATGCCGATCAGGTTGGAGCGGTGGATGCGCTCATAGCTCTCGGCGATGACGGCGCGGACGCCCAGCAGACGCGTGCCCTTGGCCGCCCAGTCGCGCGACGAGCCGGTGCCGTATTCCTTGCCGGCGAAGACCACCAGCGGACGGCCCTCTGCCTGATAGCGCATGGCCGCGTCGTAGATCGACATGACCTCGCCGGAGGGGAAGTGCTTCGTCACGCCGCCCTCGATCTCGGGCGTGATCCGGTTGCGGATGCGGATGTTGGCGAAGGTTCCGCGCATCATGACTTCATGATTGCCGCGGCGCGCGCCGTAGCTGTTGAAGTCCAGCGGCTCGACGCCGTGCTCGACCAGATACTTGCCGGCCGGCGACGACGCCTTGATCGAGCCCGCGGGGCTGATGTGATCGGTGGTGATGCTGTCGCCGAAGATGCCCAGAATGCGGGCCTCGACCACGTCCTTCACCGGCGCGGCCTCCATCGACATGCCCTCGAAATAGGGCGGGTTCTGCACGTAGGTGGAGCCCGCGTCCCAGTCGTAGGTCTGGCCGCCCTCGACCGAAATGGACTGCCAGTGCCGATCGCCCTTGAAGACGTCGGCGTAGCGCTTGGCGAACATCTTCGGCGTCACCGACTTCTTCTGGATGTCGGCGATCTCCTGGCTGGTCGGCCAGACGTCCTTCAGGAAGACGTCCTTGCCCTTCTTGTCCTGGCCGATCGGCTGGGTGGCCAGGTCGATGCGCATCGAGCCGGCGAGCGCATAGGCGACCACCAGCGGCGGCGAGGCCAGATAGTTGGCCTGCACGTCCGGATTCACCCGGCCTTCGAAATTGCGGTTGCCCGACAGCACCGACGTGGCGACCAGCCCGTTTTCGTTGATCGCCTTCGAGATCGCGGGGTCGAGCGGACCGGAGTTGCCGATGCAGGTGGTGCAGCCGTAGCCGACCAAGTTGAAGCCGATCGCGTCCAGATCCTTCGTCAGGCCGGCGTCGGTCAGATAATCCGTGACGACCTGCGAGCCGGGAGCCAGCGACGTCTTGACCCAAGGCTTGGGCTTCAGGCCAAGGGCGTTGGCCTTGCGCGCCACCAGACCGGCGGCGATCAGGACGGAGGGGTTGGACGTGTTGGTGCAGCTGGTGATGGCGGCGATCACCACGTCGCCGTCGCCCACGGTGAATTTCTCGCCGTCGACGGCCGCGCGGGCGGCGTCGGCCGGACGGTTGAAGGTTCCGGTCAGGTGGCCTTCGAACTCGGCGGCGGCGCTGGTCAGCTCGACCTTGTCCTGCGGGCGCTTCGGACCGGCCAGCGACGGCACGACGGTGCCCAGGTCCAGTTCCAGCACGTCGGTGAAGACCGGCTCTTCCGAGCCCGGCTCGATCCACAGCCCCTGCGCTCTGGCATAAGCCTCGACCAGCGCGACCCGCGCCTTGTCGCGGCCGGTGGCCAGCAGATAGTCGATCGTCGCCTGCGAGGTCGGGAAGAATCCGCAGGTGGCGCCGTATTCCGGGGCCATGTTTGCGATGGTCGCCTGATCTTCCAGCGTCAGGCCCGACAGGGCGTCGCCGAAGAACTCCACGAATTTGCCGACCACGCCCTTCTTGCGCAGCATCTGCGTGACCGTCAGCACCAGATCGGTGGCGGTGGCGCCTTCCGGCAGGCGGCCGGTCAGGCGGAAACCGACGACCTCCGGGATCAGCATCGGGATCGGCTGGCCCAGCATGGCGGCTTCAGCCTCGATGCCGCCGACGCCCCAGCCCAGCACGGCCAGACCGTTGATCATGGTCGTGTGGCTGTCGGTGCCGACGACGGTGTCGGGGTAGGCCACGGTCGCCTTGCCCTCGGCGTCGATCCACACGGTCTGGGCCAGGTTCTCCAGATTGACCTGATGGCAGATGCCGGTGCCGGGCGGGACGACGCGGAAGTTGTTGAAGGCCGACGAACCCCAGCGCAGGAATTTGTAGCGTTCGATGTTGCGCTCGTATTCGCGCTCGACGTTGCGCTCGAAGGCCTTGGAGTCGCCGAAGTGGTCGACCATGACCGAGTGGTCGATGACCAGGTCGACGGGGTTCAGCGGGTTGATCTTCGATGCGTCGGCGCCCAGGCCGGTCATGGCGTCGCGCATGGCGGCCAGATCGACCACCGCCGGCACGCCGGTGAAGTCCTGCATCAGGACGCGTGCGGGACGAAAGGCGATCTCGTGTTCGACGGCGCCCTTGTTCTCGATCCACGCGGCCACGGCCTTGAGGTCGGCCTCGGTCACCGACACGCCGTCCTCGTTGCGCAGCAGGTTTTCCAGCAGCACCTTCATGGATCGCGGCAGGCGCGAGATGCCGGTCAGACCGGCTTCCTCGGCGGCGGGAAGGCTGTAATAGGCGTATTTCTTGCGCCCGACGGTGAGGTCCCGGCGGGTTTTCAGGCTGTCGACTGACGGCATGGGAGGCTTCCTCTGGTCATCGCCGCCCGAACATCCGGTCGCTCCCTGCCGCGCCTTTCGACGGGGCGCACAGGTCCCCGCCGCGCGCGCTCAGGGCCTGCTGCGGCTGGGGCGGTCATAATGTGCGCGGGCGCGCCCGTCCATGAGTCCACAACGCCGACGTGGACATTGAGAACCGGTCGCAGATGATCGCCGCGCTGACCGTTTTCGATCTTTCGGTTTCCCGGGGCGAGCGCCGCCTTTTCGACGGCCTGTCGTTCGCCTTGCGCGCCGGTGAGGCGGCTCAGCTCACCGGGGCGAACGGGGCTGGGAAGACGTCGCTGCTGCGCGCCGTCGCGGGCCTGCTGCGGCCCGACGGGGGAGAGGTGCGGTTCGAAGGGGCCGGCGGTCCGCTGGACGCGGGCACGGCGCGCGCCGCCGGGGTGCAGTTGCTGGCGCATCAGGAGGGTTTTCGGCCGGGCCGAACAGCGCGCGCCGAGCTGACGTTCCAGGCGCGATGGTTCGGGGCGTCGGCCGAGGCGGTGGCGGCGGCGGCGAAGCGGCTGGATCTGACGCCCCTGCTGGATCTGGAGGTGCGCGTCCTGTCGGCAGGACAGAAGCGGCGGCTGGCGCTGGCTTCGCTGGTCGCGGCCGAACGCCCGATGTGGCTGCTGGATGAGCCGCTGGCCCCTCTCGACGCCCGACGACGCGCCCAGGCGGCGGAGATCATGGCTGAACACCTGAACCGCGGCGGCATGATCCTGGCCGCCGTGCACGATCCGTTGCCGGTCGCGGCGCGCGAGATCGTCGTGGGGGCGCCGGCATGAGCGCGCTGATGCTGCTCTTTCGGCGCGAGCTTGCGCTGCTCTGGTCCGGAGGGGGCGGGCCGCTGCTGGCCTGCGGCTTCGCGCTGGCCGCGACCGCCGCCCTGCCGCTGGCGATCGGCTCCGAGCCGGTGCGGCTGGTTCCCATCGCCGCCGGCGCCACGTGGATCGTGCTGGCGCTGGCGTCGCTGCTGTCTCTGGAGCGCCTGTTCGAGCGGGACCACGAGGACGGGGCGCTGGATCTGCTGGCGCTCGGGCCGTTGACGCTGGAGGCCGTGTTCGCCGTCAAGGCGGCGGCGCAGTGGACGGCGGTGGGCCTGCCGCTGGCGCTGGCGGCGCCCGTCGCCGCCCTGGCTTTGGGCCTGGACCCGGCGCTGGCCCCGCTGACGGCCGGCGTCGCGGCGCTGGCCGGGCTGGGCTTCGCGGCGGTGGGCGCGCTGGCCGCCGCGCTGTCGCTGGGGTCGAAGCGGGGGGGACTGCTGGTCGCGGTCATCGCCCTGCCCCTGTACGCGCCTCCCGTCATCTTCGGCGCGGGCGCGATCGCGGCGGCGCAGGAGGGGACGTCGCCGGCTCCGGCGTTGGCGCTTCTGACCGCCTACGCCCTGTTCGCCTGCGCCCTGTCGCCCTTCGCCGGCGGCGCGGCGATCCGGAACGCGCAGGGGTGACGGACGCGCGCGTCAGCACGTCGCTTGTCGCCCGAGCAAGCGAGGGGTAGAGCGCGCGCCATGTTCGGTCTGGCCAATCCCGAGCGCTTCATGCGCTTTTCGGCGCCGCTGGTCGGGCCGCTGTGGATCGCGGCCGGCCTGTTGCTGGCCGTGGGCGCCTGGTTCTCACTGAACACGCCGCCGGACTATCAGCAGGGCGACAGCGTGCGGATCATGTTCGTGCACGTGCCGGCCGCGTCCCTCGGGCTCATGGCCTATGCAGCCTTGGGCTTCAGCTGCCTGTTCTCGCTGGTGTGGCGGCACCCGCTGGCCGACGCCGCGGCCCGCGCCGCGGCCGTGCCCGGCGCCGCCTTCACGGGACTGGCGCTCGTCACGGGCGCGATCTGGGGCAAGCCGATGTGGGGCGTGTGGTGGACCTGGGGCGACGCGCGTCTGGTGTCGGTGCTGGTGCTGTTCCTGTTCTACCTCGCATGGCTGGCGCTCAGGGCCGCCATCGAGGACGAGGCCAAGGCCGCCCGCGCCAGCGCCGTGCTCGGTCTGGTCGGGTTGATCAACCTGCCGATCGTGAAGTTCTCCGTCGACTGGTGGAACACCCTGCACCAGCCGGCCAGCCTGCTGCGTGCCGACGGGCCGTCGATGACCGCCGCCTATCTGACGCCCCTCCTGACCATGATGGCCGCCTACGCCGTGCTGTTCGCGGCGGTCTGGATCACAGGCATACGCACGGAAGTGCTGGACCGGCGCCTGCGCACCCTGCGTGCGCGCCGGGCGATGGAGGCCTGATGGACCAGATCCCCCGCAGCTACGTCGAATACGTCGCCGCCGCGTGGGGTCTGAGCGCGCTGGTGCTGGCCGTCGTCGCCGGCCGCGCCCTGCTGACCGCGCGGCGGGTGCGCGCACGCCTGCAGGAACTGGAGGACGGGAAATGAGGCGCTGGATCCTGCCGGCGATCCCGATCGTCGTCCTGCTCGCCCTGTTCGTTCTCTTCGCCGGCTGGTCGCTGAAGCGCGATCCGGACGTGAAGCCGGCGGCGCTGGTCGGGCGGCCGGTCCCCGAGACGGTGCTGCCGATGTTGCAGGGCTCAGGGACCGGGGCCGTTCTGGATCTGAAGACGGCCGGCCGCGGACGCCCGATGCTCATCAACGTGTTCGCCAGCTGGTGCGCCCCCTGCAAGATCGAGCACCCGAAGTTGATGGCGCTGAAGGCGCAGGGCGTCACCATCGTCGGCGTCGCCTACAAGGACCGGCCCGAGGACACCCGCGCCTTTCTGACCGAACTTGGCGATCCCTTCGCCTTCGTGCTGGTCGACGCGGACGGGCAGGCCGGGCTGGACCTCGGGATCACCGGCGCGCCCGAGACGTTCGCCGTCAACGCCATGGGCACGGTCACGGCCAAGCATTCCGGCGTGCTTCTGGACGACGCCGACGTGGCGCGGCTGGTCGCGGCGGCGCAAGAAGTGGGGCCGCGAAACCCGCGTTAACCGTTCCGCGACGGATTTCGTTAACCCTGCGGCCATGACCGCCATCGGCCCCGGCCTCGCTCCCTCCATCGCCGCCGCCCAGACGGGCGCGCCTCCCGGCGCGCGCGCGGCGCAGGCGGCCTTCTTCCGCACGGCTATGGCCGCGGCCCAGACCATCCAGCCGGTCGCGCCCGTGGCCGCCCCGACCGCCCAGACGCCGACGATCGCCGTGGACGAAACGGGAGCCGCGCGCCCGAGCCGTCCGGGTGCGTTGCTGGACATCCGCGCCTAGGGCCTTTCCCGCCATCCGGACGCGTGATTTGAAGACGCCGTGACCGTGCTCCGCATAATGCCTGATCGACAGACCCTGCGCGGCTTGGGCGTGGCGCTGGCCGGAGGCGTGCTTCTGGCGTTGACGGGCGCGTTCAACACGGGTGAGGCGCCCCTGTGGCTCCGGCTGGCCTACTGGACCTTCGTCATGTTCGTCGGAGCGATCTGGGGAACGGTGGCCTCCCTGCTGGCCGAGCGTCTGGTCGATTTCGACGAGCGGCCCTGGCTGGCGGCGATCGTCCTGACGGCGGTGATCACCCTGCCGATGACGGGCTTCGTGTGGTTGGTGACCGGGCTGATCTTCGTTCGGGAAGTCTATCCCGCGGAGGCCTTCGTGCACCTGCTGGGGCCCGTGGCGCTGGTGACGGCCACGGTCAGCGTCCTGAACGTCTTCCTTGGGCGCAAACCGCGCCAGACCCATGTCTCGGAAGGAGTGTCGCCGGCGCCGGCGCGATTCCTTGACCGGCTTCCCGCACGGCTTCGCGGTTCGCGGCTGATCGCGGTCCAGGCCGAGGACCACTATCTGCGCCTGCACACCGATCGTGGTTCGGATCTGATCCTGATGCGGTTGTCGGACGCCGTCACCGAGCTTGAGGGGCTGGAAGGCGCCCAGACGCACCGGAGCTGGTGGGTGGCCCGCGACGCGGTACGCGACGTCGAACGCGGCGACGGCAGGGCGCTGCTCACGCTGGACGGCGGCATCTCCGTCCCCGTCAGCCGGCGCCACGCCAAGGCTCTGCGCGCCGCCGGCTGGTGGTGATTCCTACCCTTTCCACGTGCCGTGAAAGCCGGCGGGCAGGGCGACGTCGGCGCGCCAGCTGACGACCGGACCGTCCGATACGCGCGCGGCGTCCAGCACGTGCAGTTCGGTGCGGGCGGCGGTGAGGTTGATGGAGGGCACGACCAGCCAGGCGTCGCGCTCGGCGGACCGCCCCGGCTTCGGCACGAACAGGGCTTCCTCGACCACGTGCCCGTCGCCGAAGTCGAACACGTCGGAGCGTCCGGCGTCCCAGTCGTGCACAGCCAGTCCGGTCGCCAGCGGCCGGTCGCCGCGCTCGCCGGTGACGTGTACGGTCAGGCTGCGGCGCAGACCCCGACGGCGGGGGTCGGCGCCGACGAACTCGGCGGTGACCTCGGTGCGCGACAGGTCGGCGCGTCCGTCGGGACGCAGGGTCACCATCGACAGGCGGCTGGGCGCGCCAGGAACCTGTCCCCTGCCCTCGACCAGCACGCGCGCGCCGTCGACGGCGAACTGCACGTCCTCGCCCGCCGGCAGGTCGAAGCGGATCGTGCCGTCGGCCTCCTCCCAGGCGTCGCCCAGATGGAAATGACTGAAGGTCGGCAGCTCATAGGTCCGCATCCTCGTCAGATCGTCCTTGTCGACCACGGCGACGAGCGTCCCCATCTCCGGCCGCCAGTCCAGGCGGGCAGAGAAGGGCATGGTGTTCCGCGCGAACACCCACGGCTGAAGCACGAACACAAGATGCCGGTCGGTGGCCGTGAAGTCGTGCATGTAGCTGGCGCGCGGCAGCTTCAGCATGCGCGCGTCGATCAGACCGCCATCGGGCTCCAGGGCCCAGACCACGGCCATGTCGCCATTCGTTCCGACGTTCCAGATCGTGCCTCGGGGGTCCACGCGCGGATGCGCCTGAAACGGCATGCCCTTGAGATCGTCGCGCAGCGTCACGAAGCCTTCGGTGGCCAGCGTATCCGTGTCCATGGCCAGCGGCGAGCCGCCTTCCCACAGCGCCCAGACCTTGCCGCCCACGGCCATGACCGAGGTGTTGGCCGCGTTGGCGTCGTCGCTCGATCCGACCTGGGCGCGCGCGTCTCCGGCCGTTCCGAACCCCGGTGTGACGACGGCATCGAGTGCGGTTTCGTGCCGGCGCTTCGGCGTGTCGGCGAAGCGCGCCTGGAGCGACGCCTGTCCGTCATGGATGCGGAAGGCGCGCATCAGGCCGTCGCCGTCGAACCAGTGGGTGGCGCTGCCGCCCGGTCTGCGGAATTTCGCCGGTCCATTCCGAAACAGCGTGCCTTCCAGTGCGCGCGGCGCCCGGCCGTGGAAGCGGGTCATGGCATGGCGGGCGACGTCGGCCTCGACGTCGCGCGTGGCAAGGCTCCAGTCATGGGCGACGCGGTCCAGCGCGGCGGCGCGGACCAGTTCAGGGGTGGCGACCGCGGCCGACAGGGCGGCGCAGCCGGCGAGGAACGACCGTCGGCTGGTCATCACTTCAGCTCGATCACTTGCGTGACGGCGCCGTCGACGCGGAAGCTGGCGCGATCCCAGCTCGCAGGGCCCATGTTGCCGACCGCATTGTTGGAAAAGGCATAGGGCTCGGTCGGCATGCCGAAGGGATTGGTGTTCATCTGGCCGTCGCCGTTCACGTCGTGGAAGGCGCGCATCGCGTAGTCGCCGGCCGGCAGATCCTCAAAGGTCACCGAGGCTCCGTCGGCGCCGACGGGGACCATGCGGTTGGCCACGGGCGCGCCGCGACCGGCGTAGGCGTCGGCCGAGTCGAACAGGGCCAGCATCACGGCGCCCTCGGCCCGGGCGGTTGCGAACTCGAACGTGATCCTGCCGGAGTCCTGGGCGTATGCTGCGGCGGGCGCGGCCAGCAACAGGGCGGCGGCGATCAGGGTCTTCATGGCGTGTCCTCCGTGGCCGGCGCCGGGGCGGCGTCCGTCGACGAAGCGACCGTGTCCCCGCCCCCGGCCCGCCGCCACAGGACATGCGCCGTCGGCCGCCGGCATTTCGCCAACGACCACGCCCGCCGTTGGCGCTTCGCGAATGGACGCCTCAGTCCGCCTCGATGTGATCGATGTCGTCGTCGGTCAGGCCGAAGTGATGGCCGATCTCGTGGATCAACACGTGGGCGATCATCTCGCCCAGCGTCACCTCGCCGTGCTCCGCCCATTCGTCGAGGATGGGACGGCGGTACAGGAAGATGCGGGACGGCTCCGCCGCAGGTCCCATGGAGTCGCGCGCGCCCACGTCGACGCCGTGATACAGGCCGGTCAGCTCGAACGGATCCTCCATCTCCATCGTCGCCAGCGTTTCTTCGTCCGCGAAGTCGTCGACGCGGAGGACGACCTCGCCGGCCAGCCCGCGGAAAGGTTCGGGCAGGGCGTCGAACGCCGCGCGCGCCAGGGCCGCGAAGTCGTCGAGGGAAGGGGCGGCGAGGTTCGTCCAGTCTGTGCGCATGTCGCAGGGATAGGGGCGCGACCCGAGGGAAGAAAGACGGCGGAGCGTCGCGCGCCTCGTCCCTGATCCCTAGTCCCTGGTCGCCGATGAGGTATGGTTACCGAATCAGGACGCCGGGAGCTGATCGAGGGGCATGGCCGACGCCGACATGGCCTATTGGGCGACCGCGGGCGCGGCGGGGCTGGCGCTGGCCGTGGGGGCGTGGGCCTGGCGCTTTACAGCCCGCAGCCGAGCTCGGCTGGAGACCCTGACCGGCGCCGTCGAGGAGGAGAAGCGCAAGGGCGACCTGTGGCGGGCCGCCTTCACGGCCGGCGGCGACCTGAGACTGGGTCCGCTCGGCGCGTTCGACGGCCCTCGCCTGCTGGGGTCGGACGCCGTGGCCCGGGACCTGACGGGCGGCGAGAGCGCGGAGGCGGAGGCGGTTCTGTCGCGCCTGCGCGTGGAGCTCGGCGGGGCCATTGATCTACTGGAGTCGGAAGGCCGCCCGTTCGAGGCCCGCGTCGCCGCCGGCGACAGGGCCTGGCGGGTCAGCGGACACGTGGAGGCGGGCGAGGCGTGGCTGGCCGTCGCCGACGCCCCGGCCGTCCGCGGCGGCGACGGCGCGGCCGCGGGCTTCGTCGCCGAGGCGTCTCCGGTTCCGACCTGGGCACTGGACGGCGCCGGGCGACTGGTCTGGGCCAACCGCGCCTGGCTCGACGCCGTCAGGGCCGCCAGCGTCGAGGAGGCCGTGCGCCGCGACGTCAGCTTCGACCGCGGCGCGGATGCGCTAGCGATGGAGGCCGCCCGTCTGGGGCAGCGTCAGGAAGGGTTTCGCTGGACGGCCGCCGACGGCCGTCGGCGCGCGTGGCGCATCGTCGCCGAGCCCGCGCCCGGCGGCGCCTCCACGGTCTATGCCCTCGAAGTGACCGAAGCGGAGGAGACGCGCGACACCCTGCGTCGGCACGTCGAGGCGCACGACGAGACGCTGAACCACCTTGCCGACGCGGTCGCGATCTTCGGACCTTCGCGCCGGCTGGCCTTCCACAACGTGGCCTTCCAGCAGCTGTTCGGACTGGACCCGGCGTGGCTGGACGAGCGCCCGACGCACGCCGAACTGCTGGACCGCCTGCGTCAGCGCCGGCTGCTCCCCGAGGTCGTGGACTACGCCGGCTGGAAGGCGGCCGAACTCGAGTTCTACGGGGCGGCCGAGGCGGGACCCGACGACGGCTGGTCCCTGCCCGACGGCCGAACGCTGCGGGTCGTGCGTCAGCCGCACCCGCTGGGCGGACTGCTGCTGCTGTTCACCGACATCACCGACGAACTGAAGCTGCGCAGCCGGTTCAACGCGCAACTGCAGGTGCAGACCGCAACGCTGGACAAGCTGAACGACGCGGTCGCCGTGTTCGGCTCAGACGGCCGCCTGCGCCTGCACAACGAGGCGTTCGAAAGCTTTTGGAAGCTGGGGGGCGACGAGTTGCGCGCCGCCTCGGACTTCGACGCCGTGGCCGAGCTGTGCCGCCGGATCATGCCCGAGCCCGGCCTGTGGCTGGGGCTGAAGGCGCGCATCGCCGACCCCGATCCCGAGAGCCGGGTGGCCGTGTCCGGAGAAGCCGCCACGGCCGACGGACGACTGGCTGCATGGCAGACGCGCCCCCTGCCCGACGGGGCCACTCTGGTCGCCTTTTCGGACGTCACGGCCCGGCGCGGTCTCGAGCGGGCCTTGCAGGACCGGGAGGCGGCGCTGGAGGCCAGTCAGGCCCTCAAGCGGGAGTTCGTGGGCAGCGTCAGCTACGAGCTGCGCACGCCGCTGACGACCATCGTCGGTTACTCCGAGCTGCTGGAGATCGCGGGTGACCTGCCCGAGCGGGCCCGGCAGCACGCCGGCGCGATCCGGACCGCCGCCCAGCAGCTGGCGCGCTCCATCGACGACGTGCTCGACATGTCCCAGATCGACGCCGGGGAGATGGAGCTGGTGCACGCCGAGACCTCCATCCCGGTCCTGATCGAGGATGCAGCCGAACGCGTGCGGGCGCGGGTCGAGGGTCGCGGCGCCGCGCTGGTGGTCGCGGTCGATGCGGGCGTGGGGGCGATCCAGGCCGACGGCCGCCGTGTGGCGCAGGCGCTGGACCATCTGCTGGAGAACGCCGCCCGTGCGGTCGGCGAGGGCGGTCAGGTGACGCTGGAGGCCCGCTCGGGCCCCGAAGAGGTCCGCCTGCGCGTTTCGGACACCGGGCGCGGCATCCCCTATCACCTGCAGGCCCACGTTTTCGACCGCTTCGTCCGGCGTGAACGCGGCGGGCCCGGGGTCGGCCTGGCCCTGGTCAAGGCCCTGGTCGAACTGCACGGCGGCTGGGCCGAGGTGGAGAGCGAGCCGGGCAAGGGCGCGACCTTCGTCCTGCATCTGCCGCGCCGCGCCGCGGGCAAGGTGTCGGCGCCGGAACTGGAACTGCGGGCCTAGTCCGGACGGTAGCGCAACGCCTCCACCAGCAGGGCGAAGGCCGGCGTCGGCTGCCTGCGGCTGGGATAGTAGAGGTGGTATCCCGGGAACGGCGGGGACCAGTCCGCCAGCACCTCGATCAGCCGGCCGTCGGCGAGGGCTTCGGCGGCCTGGTCCTCCATCACGCGGGCGATGCCGAGGCCGGACATCGCGGCGTCCATGATCAGATTCATGTCGTTCAGGACCAGCGGCCCCTCGACCCGCACGTTCAGCTCGCGCCCGTCCTTCTCGAACTCCCACGGATAGATGGCGCCGCGCGTCGGCAGGCGCAGGTTGACGCAGCGATGGGCGGCCAGATCGTCGGGGTGGCGCGGGATCGGCCGATGGGCGAAGTACCCCGGCGTGGCCACGGCCACCAACCGCACTTCCGGACCGATCGGCACCGCGATCATGTCCTTGCCGAGATGCTCACCGAGGCGGACGCCCGCGTCGAACCGCCCTTCAGCCAGATCGACCATGCGGTAGTCGGTGGCCAGCTCGACGCAGACGTCCGGGTTTTCGTGCAGCAGGCGCTCGACCACGGGCCAAAGGGCGGTTCGCGCCGCATGGTCGCCGCACGTGATCCTGATGGTGCCGGACGGCCGGTCCCGCAGATCGCTGAGGGCGTCGATCCGCGCCTCGATGCCGTCGAAGGCCGGGCGCAGCGTCTGCATCAGGCGCTCGCCAGCCTCGGTCGGCGCAACGCTGCGCGTCGTGCGCACCAGAAGACGCAGGCCCAGACGGGCCTCCAGTCGCCGCACGGTGTGGCTCAAGGCGGACTGCGACACTCCAAGCTGGGCCGCGGCCCGGGTGAAATTGCGCGCTTCGGCCACCGCCAGGAACGCCGCCAGATCGCCCAGCTCGTCGCGCCGCATTCATGAGCTCCATTCACGGGTTCATGCAGGTTCTAGCGGGTAATCGCAGAAGGCGTCGCGGCCTATCTTCCCGCCATCGACGGAGGACCTTCCCATGCAGACCATCGGCTATGCCGCCCATTCGACGACGTCCCCGCTGGAGCCGTGGACGTTCCAGCGCCGCGAGCTGCGGCCCAACGACGTGCAGATGCGCATCAATTACTGCGGCGTCTGTCACTCGGACCTGCACCAGGCGCGCAACGACTGGGGCTGGTCGTCCTATCCCGTGGTGCCGGGGCACGAGATCGTCGGCGTGGTCACCGCCGTGGGCTCCGACGTCACTAGGTACCGCGAGGGCGACCGCGTCGCCGTCGGCTGCCTGGTCGACAGCTGCCAGCACTGCGACGAGTGCGAAAAAGGCGAGGAGCAGCTTTGCCGCGAGGGCAACACCCAGACCTACAACGGCCGCGACCGGGTCACCGGCGAGCCGACCTATGGCGGCTATTCCAAAGATCTGGTCGTGCGCGAGGAATTCGTCCTGCGCATGCCGGACGGTCTGGACATGGCCAAGGCCGCGCCCCTCCTGTGCGCCGGCATCACGACCTGGTCGCCGCTGAAAACCTGGGGCGTGACGGAGGGGACGCGCGTTGGCGTCGTCGGGCTGGGCGGACTGGGCCACATGGCGGTCAAGCTGGCCGTCGGTCTGGGTGCGCACGTGACGGTGCTCAGCCGCACCGCCGACAAGGAGGCCGACGCCAAGGCCTTGGGCGCGCACGCCCTGCTGGTCTCGTCGGATCGTGAGGCGATGAAGGCGGCGGCGAACAGCCTGGACCTGATCATCGACACCGTGCCGGTCGAGCACGACCTGAACCCCTATCTGCCGCTGCTGGACGTGGACGGAACCCTGGTGCTGGTCGGCCAGCTGGGTCCGATCCCGAACATGTCCAGCCTGCCGCTGCTGCTGGCCCGTCGCCGCGTCTCCGGCTCGCCCATCGGCGGCATCAGGGAGACGCAGGAGATGCTCGATTTCTGCGCCGAGAAGGGCATCCTTCCCGACGTCGAGATGATCCGGATGGACGAGATCAACCACGCCTTCGAGCGGCTGGAGAAATCCGACGTGCGCTATCGCTTCGTCATCGACATGAGCACGCTGGACGCAGCGGCCTGATCTCCCGTTTTTGACAGCCGCCATGCGCGGGCCTAACGGCTCGCGCATGGCCCTGCTCAAGACCGCCCTGATCTACGACTTCGACGGGACGCTGGCCCGCGGCAACATGCAGGAGGTGACCTTCATCCCCTCCGTCGGCATGGGCATCGGCGATTTCTGGGGCGAGGCCGACCGCCTGACGCGCGAGGCCGACGGCGACAACATCCTGATGTACATGCAGCTGATGCTGCAGCGGGCGCGCGAGAACGGCGCGCCGATCACCCGCGCGACCCTGCGCGAGCACGGCCACGACGTTAAGCTGTTCGACGGGCTGAAGACCGACCTGACCGGTCCGGGCTGGTTCGACCGGATCAACGCTTTGGGCGCCGAGTGGGGGCTGGAGATCGAGCACTACATCGTCTCCGCCGGACTGGAGGAGATGATCGAGGGCTGTCCGATCCGGGACGCCTTCGCCCACGTCTTCGCCAGCCACTTCGTCTATGACGCCGATGGCGTGGCGGTCTGGCCCGCGGTGGGGGTGAATTACACCACCAAGACCCAGTACCTGTTCCGCATCAACAAGGGCGTGCAGAATCACTACGAACACGAGGCCATCAACCGCTTCATGCCCGACGAAGCGCGGCCGATCCCGTTCGAGCGGATGATCTTCCTGGGCGACGGCGACACCGATGTGCCGACCATGAAGATGATGCACACCAAGGGCGGCTTCTCGATCGCCGTCTACGACCCTCGAAACTCCGAGCGGGACCAGCAGAAGATCTATTCCCTGATCTCGGAGGACCGGGTGAACTTCGTCGCTGCGGCGGACTATCGCGAAGGCCGCCCGCTGGACCTGATCGTCAAGGGCCTTCTGGGTCGCATCGCCATCAACGCCGGGACGATGCCGGCGGGTGTCTGAACTCTTCCCGGCACGCCGCCGGCCGCGCTAAAGCGGACGCACGGGAGACAACGACGCATGACGACGCTAACCAATGCGCCCGGCTGGATGACCGGCTTCGGCAACCACTTCGCCACGGAAGCCGTGCCCGGCGCGTTGCCCGAAGGCCGAAACTCGCCCCAGCGCCACGCCCTGGGCCTGTATGCGGAACAGCTGTCGGGCACCGCCTTCACCGCGCCGCGCGCCGAGAACCGCCGCAGCTGGCTGTACCGGCTGCGGCCCTCGGCCCAGCACCCGGCCTACCAACCGTTCGCACAGGGCCATGTCCGGTCCGGCCCGTTCACGGACGCGCCGCCCAGCCCCAACCGAATGCGGTGGGATCCGCTGCCGATGCCGACCGCGCCGACCGACTGGGTCGAGGGCCTGGTCACCTACGGCGGAAACGGCGATCCGGAAGCCGGCGTCGGCACGGGCATCCACCTGTACGCGGCCAACAGATCCATGACGGATCGCGTGTTCTACTGCGCCGACGGCGAGCTGCTGATCGTGCCGCAGTCGGGCGACCAGACCTTCGTCACCGAGATGGGCCGCATCGACGCCCGCCCCGGCGAGATCGTGCTGATCCCGCGGGGCGTGCGCTTCCGCGTCGAGTGCGGAGGCCCGATCCGCGGCTACGTCTGCGAGAACTACGGCGCCCCGTTCCGCCTGCCGGACCTCGGCCCCATCGGCTCCAACGGGCTGGCCAATCCCCGTGACTTCCGCACGCCCGTCGCCTGGCATGAGGACGTCGACCGCCCGACCGAATGCGTGCAGAAGTTCGGCGGCCGCCTGTGGACCACGACCTTCGACCACAGTCCGCTGGACGTGGTCGGCTGGCACGGCACCTACGCGCCCTGCAAATACGACACGGCGCATTTCAACACGATCGGCACGGTCAGCTTCGACCATCCGGACCCGTCGATCTTCACGGTCCTGACGTCGCCCAGCGACACGCCCGGCACGGCCAACTGCGACTTCGTCATCTTCCCGCCCCGCTGGATGGTGGCCGAGGACACCTTCCGTCCCCCCTGGTTCCACCGGAACGTCATGAGCGAGTTCATGGGCCTGGTGTTCGGCGAGTACGACGCAAAGGAAGGCGGCTTCGCGCCCGGCGGGGCCAGCTTGCACAACTGCATGAGCGGGCACGGCCCGGACCAGGCCAGCTACGAAAAGGCGGTGAAGGCCGACCTCAAGCCGGTCAAGATCGAGAACACCCTGGCCTTCATGTTCGAAACCCGCATGCCGATCCGCACCACGGAATGGGCGCAATCCACGCCGACGATGCAGCTGGACTACGACGACGTCTGGACCGGGTTCGACAAAGGCACCGCATGACGAAAGCCGCCCGGCTCGCCGCCTGCGTCCTCTTCGCCGCCGCATGCCAGCCCGTGCCGTCCACGGGTCCAGTGCCGGATGAAGGTCGTCCGGCAGTCCCCGTCACCGCCGCGGCCTGCAAGACCGCAGGCGGATCCTGGGGGCGTCAGGGCCTGCTGGGAACCGAGCAGTGCGTGATGCCCATGCCCGACGCCGGCAAGACCTGCCGCGACGGCGACGACTGCGTCGGCGACTGCCGCGGCGACCCGTCCAGCGGCGGCGCCGCGCCCGGCGACCGCATGACCGGCAGATGTCAGGCCACCACCAGCCCCTTCGGGTGTTACACGCGGGTCGAGGACGGCAAGGCCGAAGGCATGCTGTGCGTCGACTGATCTGATCGCGAGGAGTTTCCCATGCGCGTCCTGCTGACCCTCAGCGCGTCCCTCGCCCTGCTCGCCGCGGGCGCCTGCACCCCGTCGATGTCTCCGCAACAGCTGGCCGAGCGCGACTGCGCGGCGCAGGGCGGACAGATGCAGAGGGTCGGCCGGGCCCAGACGCTGCAGTGCGTCATCGCTTACCCGGACGCCGCCAAGACCTGCCGCGACGGCGACGACTGTCTGGGCGACTGTCGCGTGCCGGGCGGCGTGATCGTCGAGGACGGCCGTCCCGTGGCCGGACAGTGCGCCGCCACCAGCGACAGGTTCGGCTGTTACACCCGCGTCGAGGACGGCCGGGCCACGGCGGCGATCTGCGTCGACTGATCGGACGTCCGGCGCATCCGCAAGCGGGGCCGTGACGTTTCTGGGCCATGACCGACGTCCTGATCCTGCTCGCGATGAACCTCGCGCTCGTGCTTGCCGTCATGGCGGCGCTCTGGACCGTGGCGCTTCGGCTGAAGGACGTCAGCTTCATCGACGCGGTCTGGCCGATGGCCATGCTGCTGCTCGCCGTGGCCACCTGGCCGCGAGCCGACGGCGACGCCACCCGGAAGATCCTGCTTGTCGGGCTGTGCGCCGCCTGGGCCCTGCGGCTCGGCGGCCATCTGTATCTGCGCTGGCGGGGCCACGGCGAGGACCGCCGCTACAAGGCGCTGCTTGAAGGCCAGGCGGAAAAGGGCCGCGGTTTCGCGGTCGCCAGCCTGCTGTTCGTCTTTCTGCCGCAGGGCGCTTTCGCCTGGCTGAACAGCCTGCCCGTTCAGCTGGGCCAGATCGACCCGACGCCGCCGGTCGGCTGGATCGGCTGGGCAGGGGCGGCCTTGGCGGCGTTCGGCATCGTCTTCGAGGCGGTCGCGGACGCGCAGTTGTCCGCCTTCCGCAAGGACGCCGCGAACAAGGGTCAGGTCATGGACCGCGGACTGTGGCGCTGGTCCCGCCACCCGAACTATTTCGGTGAGGCGTGCACATGGTGGGGGCTGTACGTGCTGGCCGCCGAAACCGCGACCGGCGCCTGGGCGGTCGCCGGGCCGATCTTCCTGACCTTCACCCTCACGCGCTGGTCGGGCATCGGCCTGACGGAGAAAGGCATGAGCGAGTCCAGACCCGGTTACGCTGACTACGTGTGCCGCACGTCGGCCTTCATCCCCCTGCCCCCAAGGAAGGCCTGAGCTCAAAGAGAAACCCCCGCCGCTGTCGCGACGGGGGTCGATCCTCCGATCCTGTCCCGGGGTTCATGAGACCCCGGGTTCGGGATCACATGGCCTTGTCGGCTTCCTGCGTCGCCGTGGTCGGCGAGGTGTTCGGCGTGTTGGCCGTGGTCGCGCCGCCGTCGGCGTTGCCGGCCTGCTGCTCGATCATGTCGGCCTTTTCGTTCAGGGCCTGCTCCTGGGCCTCGTTCGGCGTGGCGGCGGCCTGTTCTTCCAGGGCGTCGGCCTGCTTCTCGGCGGCGGCGTCCTGCGGGCTTTCGCAGGCGGCCAGACCGGCCAGGGCGAAGGTGGCGGCGGCGGCGACGATCAGTTTACGCATAGTGGGATGCTCCCTTCCACAGTGGAGCCTGTTGAATGCGCCGTCGGACGTTAGGTTCACGCCCACGTGAGAATTATGTGAGTTCCCTCACGTTAGCGCGAAGGCGACCCGCGCCGCGCCCAGCAGGGCGGCATGTTCGTGGGTGATCACCCGCGTCGGGATCGCCTTCATGTAGTCGGTGAACCGCCCCTTGCGCTCAAACCGCTCACGGAACGGGCTGGCTTGAAGAAAGGGCAGGATGCGCTTGGCGATGCCGCCTCCGACGTACACCCCGCCGCGGGCTCCGCACGTCAGGGCGATGTCGCCGGCGACCGAGCCGAGAATGGCGCAAAAACGCGCCAGCGTGTGGCCGCAGGGGCCGTTCGGCTCGGCGAGGGCTTCGCGCGTGATCTCGGCCGGGTCCTCGACGCGGGTCTCCCGCCCTTCGATCTCGGCCAGGGCGCGGTGCATGTTGAGAAGGCCCGGACCGCAGATCAGCCGCTCTATGGAGACGCGATCGTAGCGCCGGCGCAGGATGCGCAGGATCTCGTCCTCGACCGCGTCGCCCGGCGCGAAGCAGGCGTGACCGCCTTCGCTGGGCATGGCGACCTCTCCGCCATGGCCGTCGCGGACCAGGGCCGACATGCCGAAGCCGGTGCCGGGCCCGAGAACGGCCACGGTCGCGCCTGGTTCGCCCGCGACCGGCGCGCCCAGCCAAGCTAGGTCCGCCTCAGGAACGACAGGAGCGCCCCACGCCAGCGCCTCGAAGTCGTTGATCAGCCGCACGGGGTCGAGCCCCAGCGTCGCCAGTTCGCGTTCCGACACCCGCCATGGCGAGTTGGTCAGGTCGATGGCGCCGTTCGTCACCGGGCCGGCCACGGCGATGACGCCGCCCGACGGCTTTTCCTCGCAGTCGTCGACGAACGCCTTCACGCCGTCGAGGAACGTCGGATGGTCGGCGCCCTTGAAGCTTTGAAAATGCTCAAGCACCGGCCGGCCTTCGATCATGTGGGCCAGGGCGAAGCGGGCGTTCGTGCCGCCAACGTCGCCGACCAGCAGGGTGCGGTCCCAATGCAGCGTCATGCGGTTTCCTCAGGCGTCCACGGCGCGGTCGACGACGTTGGGATCGGGCGGCGCGTCCACGTGGCTGCGCGCGTGGGTCGGTGCGGCGAAGCAGACGCTGGCCCCCTCCTCGGCCGTCGACACGACGTCGCGGAAAGCGCCGAACAGCTCGCGGCCGTAACCCCAGGCCGATCCTTCGGCATGCGCCTGCGAGCGGGTCGCGGCAGGGCGCTGCGACAGGTCCCCGGCACCCAGGGTCGAAAGTTTGCCGGTCACGGCGTCCAGCCGGATCACGTCGCCGTCCCGAACGTGCGCCAGCGGCCCGCCGGCCAGGGCCTCTGGGCTGACGTGGATGGCCGCGGGCGTCTTGCCGCTGGCGCCCGACATCCGGCCGTCCGTAACGAAGGCCACCTTGAAGCCCTTGTCCTGCAAGACCGACAGGGCGGGCGACAGGCTGTGCAGCTCCGGCATGCCGTTGGCCCGCGGTCCCTGGAAACGCAGGACGACCACGACGTCGCGGTCGAGCCGGCCGTCACGGAACGCCTGAAGCGCGTCCTCCTGCGTTTCGAACACGGCGGCCGGCGCCTCGATGACGCGATGCTCCGGCTTGACCGCCGACACCTTGATGACGGCACGACCCAGATCCCCCTGGAGGAGGCGCAGACCCCCGTCCGGCTGGAACGGGTCGGACGCGGGGCGAAGAATCTCGAGGTCGAGGCTCTCGTTCACCCCGTCGACCCACGTCAGTTCGCCGTCCTGCATCACGGGCTCCCGGTAGTGGGCTTCCAGCCCCTCGCCCATGATCGTGGTCACATCGGCGTGCAGGTGGCCGTTCTCGGCAAGCTCGCGCGTGACGAAGGCCACGCCGCCGGCGGCCTGAAAGGCGTTCACGTCGGCCGAGCCGTTGGGGTAGACCCGCGCCAGCAGCGGCGTCACCGAGCTGAGCCGGTCCATGTCGGTCCAGTCGATGAGCACGCCCGCCGCCCGCGCCATCGCCACCAGATGGATGGCGTGGTTGGTCGAGCCCCCGGTGGCCAGCAGGGCCACGATCATGTTCACGATGGTGCGCTCGTCCACGACCTCAGCCATCCGGCCGCGCCCCTCGTTCGCCAGCGTCACCGCCTGCTTCGCCGCCGCCGCCGTCAGGGCGTCCCGCAGGCCGGTCTCGGGGTGCACGAAGGCCGTCGACGGCATGTGCAGTCCGGCGATCTCCATCATCATCTGATTGGAGTTGGCGGTGCCGTAGAAGGTGCATGTGCCCGGCGAGTGGTAGCTGCCGATCTCGCTTTCCAGCAGCGTCCGCCGATCGACCTTGCCCTGGGCGTAGTCGGCCCGGACCCGCGCCTTTTCGGCGTTCGGGATGCCGCTGGGCATCGGTCCGGCCGGCGCGAAGACGACCGGCAGGTGGCCGAAGGCCAGCGATCCCATGAACAGGCCCGGCACGATCTTGTCGCACACGCCCAGCATCAGGGCCGCGTCGAATGCGTCGTGGGTCAGGGCGACGCCGGTCGACATGGCGATGACGTCCCGGCTGAACAGGCTCAGCTCCATGCCGGGCCGCCCCTGCGTGACCCCATCGCACATGGCCGGCGTGCCGCCGGCCACCTGCGCCGTGGCGCCCATCTCGCGCGCCGCCTTGCGGATGATCTCGGGGAAGCGCTCGAACGGCTGATGCGCCGACAGCATGTCGTTGTACGCCGTGACGACGCCGACGTTCGGAGCTTTTCCGCCCATCATGGTCAGCTTGTCGGCCGTGGTCTGGCCCGCGAAGGCATGGGCCCAGTTGGCGCAGGACAGCTTGGCCCTGCCGGGCCGACGCCCGGAGGCGGCGTCCATGCGGCGCAGGTAGTCGGCGCGCGTGACCGCGCTGCGCTCGCGAATGCGGTCGGTGACCTCGGCGACGACAGGATTCAGCGGCTTCACGCGGCGCCCTCCGTCCAGAGCACCTCGAGCGCCACGTTCGCGGCGATCAGGGCGGCGATGGGCGTCACCTTCGGGTCGCCTTGCGCATCCCGCTCGAAGACGGCCCGCTTCTGTCTGCCGGTGATGGCCAGGACGACGCGGCGCGCCGTCATCAGCCACGGAAGGTTCATCGACAGCCGCTCGCGGGTCGGGGCCAGGCCGTCGCGGCCTTGGGGCACGCCCAGGATCGCGGGCTTCAACGTGGGGGTCAGCAGGGTCTTCAGCGTCGGGCTTTCGGGGAACATGGAACAGATATGGCCATCCTCACCCATGCCGAGAAGAACTGCGTCCAGCGGCCGACCGTCCAGTTCGATCGCCAGTCGTCGCGTCGCGACGGCGGCGGCGCGATCGACCGTCACTTCCGGGCTGAACAGCGGCACGAACCCGGCCCCCGTCGCCGCCCCCGTCATCAGGGTGCGCTTGACGAGCGCCGCGTTGGACTCCGGGTGGTCCTCGGGAACGTAGCGCTCGTCGATCAGCGTGACGGTGGTGTGCTGCCAATCCTGCGTGGCTCGCAGGCCGGACAGGTGGCGGTATATGGGTTCCGGCGTCGATCCGCCCGAGCAGGCCAGGGACGATGCGCCCCGGTTCTCACGCGCGCCCGCGGCCAGCGCTTCCGCCAGCCGTTCCGCGCAGGCGGCCGTCCAGTCGTCGGCCGTCGGGAAGGTGCGGATCTCACTCATCGCCCACGTTCCAGCTGCGCCCCGTGCGGCCCAGCAGGTAGGACGCCTCGCGCGGGCCCCACGTTCCCGCGGCATAGTCGATCGGCCTGACATGCCTCTCGGCCCAGGCGTCGGAAACCTCGTCGACCCACTTCCACGCCTGCTCCGCCTCGTCCCTGCGCACGAACAGGGTCGAGTCGCCGTTCAGGGCGTCCAGCAGCAGCCGCTCGTAGGCGATGCGCCGCCGCGGCGGCCGCGCGCCGCGGTCCTCCTGCCCCCATGACAGGGACATGCGTATCGGCTGCAGCTGCATCTTCTGATCCAGCCCCGGCCGCTTGTTCATGACAGACAGGCTGATGTCCTCGTCGGGCTGCAGCTCGATCACCAACCGATTGGCCTGGATGACCCCGCGCCCGCCGTCGAAGATGCTGTGCGGCACCTCCTTGAACTGGATGACGATCTCGGTCCGCTTCTCGGGCAGACGTTTGCCGGTGCGCATGAAGAAGGGCACGCCGGCCCAGCGCCAGTTGTCGACGTCCGCACGGATGGCGACGAAAGTCTCGGTGTCGCTGTCCTGCCCGCGCTCATCGTCATAGCCGGGGACGGCCTTGCCCTCCGACGTGCCCGCTCCGTACTGGCCCCGCACCGTCACCCGCTCCGCCTCTTCCGGCGTGATGCGGCGCAGCGACCGCAGCACCTTCACCTTCTCGTTGCGCACCGAGTCCGGTTCCAGATCGCTGGGCGGCTCCATGGCGACCAGGCAGAGCAACTGCAGCATGTGGTTCTGCAGCATGTCCCTCAGCGCGCCGTACTCGTCGTAATAGGGCCAGCGGTCGCCGACCCCGACGGTCTCGCCGACGGTGATCTGGACGTGGTCGATGTTCTGGCTGTTCCACAGCGGCTCGAACACGGTGTTGCCGAAACGCAGGGCAATCAGGTTCTGGACCGTCTCCTTGCCGAGATAGTGATCGATGCGGAAGACCTGCTGTTCGGAGAAGGCGTCCGACACGGCGTCGTCGATCTCGCGGAAGGTCTCCAGATCGCGGCCCACCGGCTTCTCCAGCACGACCCGGTCTCCGGCTTCGGCCAGCCCGGCCGCGCGCATGGCCGTGACGATGCGGGCGTACAGCGACGGCGAAACGGCCAGGAAGCTGGTCACCTCCCCGGGGCCCACCTTGTCCTTGAGCGGCCTCAGGCTCTCGGCCGACGTGGCGTCGACCGCCAGGTAGTCCAGCCGCGATGCGAACCTGTCCCAGATTTCCACGGACCACGCTTCGTCGGCCTTCGCCTTTCCTTCGACCGCAGTCTTCACCTTGGCGGCGTACTCGGCGGCGCTTTCTTCCGAGCGGGCGGCGCCGATGATCTTCAGTCCGTCGGGCAGCAGGCCGTCGTGCTCCAGGAAGTAGAGCGAGGGCAGCAGCATCCGCATGGCCAGATCGCCGCCGCCGCCGAACAGCACCAAGGCCGGCATGCGTGCTCCTTTCCTTCCTCGTTCCATCGCCTGTTAGGCTGCCGGTCGCCGTCCCGCCAAGCTTTCGCCGGGGGGTGAAACAGCAAGTGACGGCCTGCGCATGCCTCACCCAACGTGGCGGCCCCGCGTCCGTTGCGGCGCGGGACGCTTGGCGCGGTCAGCCACGGCGCCCTATGTGCGCTGCATGAGCAAGGTTCTGATCGTCGGCGCCGGACATGCGGGCGGCACGGCCGCGGCGCTGCTACGCCAGTACGGCTTTGAGGGCGAGATCGTTCTGACCGGAACCGAGCCCAGCGCGCCGTATCAGCGCCCGCCCCTGTCCAAGGCCTGGCTGAAGGGCGAGGCGGGAGAGGAGGAGCTTCTGCTTCGCCCCGAAAGCTTCTACGCCGAACAGGCCATCGACCTTCGGCGCGGCGCGACCGCCGTCCACATCGACCGGGCGGCGAAGACGGTCGCCTTCGCCGACGGCAAGACTCTCGATTACGATTGGCTGATCCTGGCCCAGGGCGCCGAGGCCCGCCGACTGGAAGGGCCGGGCTGGGACGATCAGCGCGTGCTCGTGCTGCGCGACATGGCGGACGCGGAGGCGCTGAAGGCCGCGCTGGCCCCCGGCCGGCGGCTGGTGGTGGTGGGAGCCGGCTACGTCGGGCTCGAGGCCGCGGCGTCCGCGCGATCGCTGGGCGCGCAAGCCGTCGTGCTGGAGCGTGAGGGACGCGCCCTGTCGCGCGTCGCGTCGGACGTGGTCGGCGACTTCCTCGCGGCCTATCACCACAAACGGGGCGTCGAAGTTCGGCCGGGCACGGATGTGCGGGGCGTACAGGCGACGGCCGAGGGGGCCGCTGTTCTGGGCGGCGGCGCAGCGGTCTTCCCGGGCGACGCGGTGCTGGTCGGCGTCGGCGCGCGGCCCGTCACGGGGCTGGCCGAGGCGGCCGGCCTGACCTGCCGGGACGGCGTCCTCGTCGACGACCAGGCCCGCACTGACGATCCCGCCGTCTTCGCCATCGGCGACATGACCTGTCGACCGGTGCCCGTCCTCGATCTCGCCGACGTGCGTCTGGAGAGTGTGCCCAGCGCGCTGGAGCAGGCACGACAGGCGGCCTCGGCCATCTGCGGACGGTCGCCGCCGCCGCCGGAAGTTCCGTGGTTCTGGTCCGATCAGTACGACCTGAAGATCCAGATCGCCGGCCTGCCTGCGGGCGCCGACGCGCGCGTGGTGCGGGGCGATGTGGACGCGGACCGCCCGGGCGGGTTCGCCGTGTTCCATCTGAAGGGTGACCGCATCGTCTGCGTGGAGGCCGTCAATGCGCCGGCCGAGTTCATGGGCGGGCGACTGCTGATCCAGAAGGGGCAGGCCGTGGATCCGGCAAGACTGGCCGACCCGTCCGTACCGATGAAGGCCGTCGCCACGGGTCAGGCCACCGCGACGGCGTCCTGATCGCCGTGGCCCGCGTCGCCGTTGAGCTTGGCGATCAGTTCCTCGAGCGGGACCGGGCGGCCGATGAAATAGCCCTGCGCCATGTCGCAGCCCATGCCGCTGAGCAGGGCCAGGGAGGTTTCGGTCTCGACGCCCTCGGCCGTCACCTTCATGCCCAGACCGTGGGCGAGATCGATGGTCGACTTGACCAGCAGGGCGTCGCGGGAGGACTGGTCCAGTCCCATGACGAAGGCCTTGTCGATCTTCAGCTCGTCGGCCGGGATGCGCTTCAGATAGGCCAGAGACGACAGACCTGACCCATAGTCGTCCAGCGACACGGAGATGCCGCCCGCGGCGAGCCGGTCGATGATGCGCAGCGCCGCCTCGGGATCCTGCATGGCGGCCGTTTCGGTGATCTCGACTCGCAGCCGGCCGGCCGCGCCCCGCGACGCGGCGATCAGCGTGTCGGCGAACGCTTCGTCGGCCAGCAGACGGCCCGAAAGATTGACCGACATGCACACCTGATGCCCGGCGTCGGCCAGCCGCCGCTGATCGTCGATGGCGCGACGCACTGTCCATTCCGTCAGGGCGCGGATGTGGCCCGTCTCTTCGGCCATGCCGATGAACAGGTCGGGCGGAACGGCCCCGCGGCGCGGGTGGGTCCACCGCATCAGGGCCTCGACCCCGGTCACGCGGCGCGCGCGACAGTCCCACTTGGGCTGATAGGCGACGCCGACCTGATCGTGCGACAGGGCCGACATCAGCTCGCTGATCAGCGACAGGGCGCCGGCGGGATCGCCGTAGGCCTCCTCGTCGAAACGACCCCACGGCCGATGCGCAGCGCGGGCCTGTTCCACCGCCACGGCGGCGCGGTCGATCGGGGAATCGAGTTTGGCGCCCGGCCCGCCGCGCCCGGCCACGCCCACGCGCAGCGACACGTCGATGGGGGCGCCGGCGACGACGATGGGGCTTTCGGACGCGTGCAGCAGACGCGCCACCATCTCCTCGACCGCGTCGGCGTCCCGGCCCGGGATGGCCAGGCCCAGCGCGTCCGCGCCGATGCGGGCGATCGCGGCGCCGCCCGACAGCACCGCCAGCCGCGCGCCGAGCGTCCGCAGCAGGGCGATCATGGCGTCGTGGCCGATGGCGCCACGGACCACCTCGTGGCGGTCGAGCCCGACCACGACGACGCGGACGTCCGGCGTCCGCGCGCACTGGCGTTCCAGAAAGCGACGGTTCGGCAGGCCGGTCTCGTGATCGTGAAGGGCCAGATGAGTCAGCTTGTCCTCGCGGTCGCGCAGGACGGACACCATGGCGTTGAAGCCTTTCGACAGGCGGCCGATCTCGTCGTCCGAGGACACCTCGACCTCGACGTGCTCGCCCCGTTGAAGCGCCAGCACGGCGTCGTTGAGACGATCTATGGGCCGGGTCACCGTGCCGGAGGCGGCCAGACTGCCCAGCGTCAGCATCGCCGCGCCGACCAGACCCGCCAGGGCCAGCCAGACCAGGAACAAGTCCTCGCCCAGAGTCATGCCCAGGGACGCGCCGACGACGGCAAGCACCGAGGCGACCAGCAGCGCCTGGATCAGAAGCATGCGCACGCCCAGCGTCGACAGGGCAGACAGCCGCATGGGACCGCGCGCGGCGCGGGTCTGCGAGGTCTGCCGGGGCGCCGGGTCCATGGCCATCGTCCCTGGTCTAGGGCCGCCCGCTGAAGACGGGGTGTTCAGGCGTGGTTTCGCGAAAGTGAACGGATCAGGCCGCCCGGCGCCGACCTGTGGACGGTTCCTGCTCGAACAGGGCCGCCAGATTCTCGACCATGGCCCCGCCCAGCTGCTCGACGTCGGCAAGGGTCACCGCGCGGCGGTACCAGCGGGTCACGTCATGTCCGATGCCGATGGCCAGCAGCTCGACCGGCGAGCGGGTCTCGATCTCGGCGATCACCTCGCGCAGGTGCCGGTCCAGATACAGCGGCTGATTGGCCGACTGGGTCGAATCGTCCACGGGGCTGCCGTCGGAGATGACCATCAGGATTTTGCGTTGCTCAGTCCGCGCCATCAGGCGGTCGTGGGCCCACAGCAGGGCCTCCCCGTCGATGTTTTCCTTCAACAGACCCTCGCGCATCATCAGGCCGAGGTTCTTCTTGGCGCGCCGCCAAGGGGCGTCCGCGGCCTTGTAGATGATGTGGCGCAGGTCGTTCAGACGCCCGGGGTTGGCCGGCTTGCCCGCCGTGATCCACGCCTCTCGCGCCTGTCCGCCCTTCCATGCCCGCGTGGTGAAGCCCAGAATTTCCACCTTGACGCCACAACGCTCCAGCGTCCGCGCCAGGATGTCGGCGCACACAGCCGCCACCATGATCGGCCGTCCGCGCATGGAGCCCGAGTTGTCGAGCAGCAGGGTCACCACCGTATCCCGGAACGGGCTGTCGCTCTCGGCCTTGAACAGCAGCGGGCTGGTCGGATCGACGATGACGCGGCTCAGGCGCGCGGCGTCCAGCACCCCCTCCTCCAGGTCGAAGGTCCAGCTGCGGTTCTGCTGCGCCATCAGTCTTCGCTGGAGCCGATTGGCCAGCCGCGCCACGATCGAGGACAGGGCTGTGAGCTGCTGGTCCAGCAGGGCGCGCAGCCGGCCCAGTTCGACCGGGTCGCACAGGTCGGCCGCATCGACGGTCTCGTCGTGGGCCGTGGTGAACACGCGATAGGCCGCCGGGTCCGCGCCCGTCGCCGCCTTGCCGGAGCGTTGCGGCGGCGCGTCGGGCATCTCCTCGCCCATCTCGGCGGCGTCGCCGTCGCTTTCGACGGGACTGCCGTCGGGACGGGACTGGCGCTCCTGATCGGACTGGTCGTCGTCGGCCGTGCCTTCCATCGACTGGCCGTCGCCGCCCCCCGGATCTTCCTCCTCCTCGTCCTGATCGTCGGCCGCGTCGGGCTCTTGGGGGTCCGGCTGGTCGTCGCCGACGTCGTTCGACGCGTCGTCGCCCTCGCCGTCGCCCGGGTCGAGGTCCAGCGCGCGCAGCACGGCCTTCATCCGCTCCGTGAAGGCGGCCTGGTCGTCGGCCGCTTCGACCAGCGCGTCGATCTCGCGCCCCGCGCGCGTCTCCAGCCCGCCGCGCACCAGATCCAGCAGCGCCCCCGCCCCGTCCGGAGCCCGCGTTCCCGTCAGGCGCTCACGCACCATAAGCGCCACCGCCTCGTGCACCGGAACGCGATCGGCGTCGGTGACGCGCAGGGCGCCCGTCCGCTCCAGCCGGGTCAGCGTGGCGGCGTCCAGGTTCGCCCTCACGCCGGCCATGACCCGCGCGCCCAGCCCCTCGACGCGCGACTGTTCGAGCGCGTCATAGACCTCGGCGGCCTGCGGATCGGACGGGCGCGACCGGCCGTGCAGGGCCTCGTCGTGGTTGGCCAGCCTCAGCGCCATGCGGTCCGCCTGACCGCGCAGGTTCGCCGCCTCCGGCCCCGACGGATTGCGCGGCGGATGCGGCAGGACCAGTCCGTCGGTGGTCAGCCGCGGACCGTCGGAGCCGTAGGTGACCTCCAGCTCCGCCCGCTCGGCCAGGGCGCGGGCCGCATGGGCCAGCGCGCGCTTGAACACCTCCTGCGGGCTGTCGTCGGCCATGCGGTCTAGGCTGCCTTCTGCGAGTCCAGCCACCGCACGGCGTCGGCGTCGCGGGCGCTGAGCTCGGGATAGTCTGGATCGGATCCGACGTCGGGCACGCGCCGCCACGAGCGGGCGCATTTGGCGTGTTCGGCCATCTGCACCTCGACCGACGGGCTTTCCCCACCGACGCGAAGCTCCGCGCCCGAGGTGCGGAACACCTCCGCGGCGTCCAATCCCTCGAACGGCGCGAAGGCGTCTGCCGGCCCCGTCACGATCGGCCATGCGTCCAGCGCGCCACCGATGCGCTTGTCGCGGCGCGCCGCCTCGAGGGCGTCATTGACCACTTCCAGCACGGCCTGGACCCCGGCCCAACGATCGGCCTCCGTCGCGTTTTCCCACGCCGCCGGCGTCTCCGGGATCACCCGCGCGCAGTTCGACCCCGCGTCCGGGTACAACGTCCCCCACGCCTCCTCCATGGTGAAGGGCGTCAGCGGGGCCAGCCAGGCGGTCAGGCGCAGGAAGACCTCGTGCATCACTGTGCGGGCCGCGCGCCGGCGGATCGCGTCGGGGCGGTCGCAGTAAAGGCTGTCCTTGCGAACGTCGAAATACAGGGCCGAAAGGTCACCGGAACAGAACTCCAGCACCGGCCGCACCACGTCCTGGAAGCGGTATTCGGCGTAGGCGTCGCGCACCTGCCCATCCAGCTCCCACAGGCGGTGCAGAATGAACCTCTCCAGCGGCGGGAACTGGTCGTAGTCGGTGATCCGCTCGGCCTCGTCGAAGCCGTTCAGCGCGCCCAGCAGGTAGCGGACGGTGTTCCTCAGCTTGCGATAGGCGTCGACCGTGGTCTGCAGGATCTGCTTCCCGATCCGCTGGTCCTCGGCATAGTCCACCAGCGCCACCCACAGGCGCAGGATGTCGGCGCCCGACTCCTTGATGACCACCGCGGGGTCGGTCGTGTTGCCCCGCGACTTGGACATCTTCTCCCCGTTCTCGTCCTGGGTGAAGCCGTGGGTCAGGATGGCACGGTAGGGCGCGCCACCGCGCGTACCGCAGCCCTCCAGCAGGTTGGACTGGAACCACCCGCGATGCTGGTCCGAACCTTCCAGATAAAGGTCCGCGGGCCAATGGCTGTCGGCACGGCCCTCGATCGTGAAAGCGTGGGTGCAGCCGCTGTCGAACCAGACATCCAGGATGTCGGTGATCTTCTCGTAGTTCGCCGGGTCGTGAACGCCGAGAAAGTCGGCGTCGGGCCGGTCGAACCAGGCGTCAGCGCCACCTTCGGTCACCGCCTTCAGGATCCGCGCGTCCACCTCCGGGTCGTTCAGCGGCTGTCCGGTGTGCTTGTCCACGAACATGGCCAGCGGCGTGCCCCAGGCCCGCTGGCGGCTGACCAGCCAGTCGGGGCGGCCCTCGACCATGGAACGGATGCGGTTGCGCCCGCCCGCCGGATGAAATGCGGTGTCGTCGATCGCCTTCAGCGCCAGTTCGCGCAGCGTCTCGCCGGCCTTCAGGGGCTTGTCCATGCGGATGAACCACTGCGGCGTGTTGCGGAAGATCACCGGCGCCTTGGACCGCCAGCTGTGCGGATAGGAATGCTCCAGCCGCCCGCGCGCCAGCAGGTTGCCGGTCTGGATCAGGGCCTCGGTCACCGCCTTGTTGGCCGGGCCGAACTTGCCGATCCTGTCCTTCTTGCCCTCGGTCTCGATGACCTTCAGGCCGGCGAAAAGGGGCACCGACGGATAGTAGGCGCCGTCCGGATCGACCGTGTCGGGCACCTCGTGGTGGCCGTGCGCCTTCCACACCTCATAGTCGTCGGCGCCGTGGCCCGGCGCCGTGTGCACGAAGCCCGTGCCCGCGTCGTCGGTCACGTGGTCGCCGGCCAGCAGGGGCACGGAGAAGCCGTAGCCGGAATGCAGCTCCGCCAGAGGATGCGCGCATTCCAGACCCGACGGATTCAGGTCGCCGACGCGGGTCCAGCTCGCGATCTTGGCCGCCTTGAACACCTCCCCGGCCAGCTTGTCGGCCAGGATCAGCCGATCGCCCGGTTTGGCCCAGGGCTCGAACTCAAGCCCCGTCTCCATCGCCGTGACCTCGTAAAGGCCATAGGCGATCTCCGGACCATAGCTGATGGCCCGGTTGGCCGGGATGGTCCACGGCGTCGTCGTCCAGATCACGACCGACGGCGTGGCGTGGCGGAAAGCCAGCAGGTCGTCGTCGTGGTCGTCGCTCATGCCCGTCACCGGGAACTTGACCCAGACGGTCGGCGAGACGTGATCGTGGTATTCGATCTCGGCGTCGGCCAAGGCCGTGCGCTCGACCGGCGACCACATCACCGGCTTGGAGCCACGATACAGCTGGCCGGAGTTCTTGAAGCGGTGGAACTCCGCGACGATCGCCGCCTCGGTCGAGAAATCCATGGTGGCGTAGCGGTTCGCCCAGTCGCCCAGCACGCCCAGCCGCTTGAACTGCGCCATCTGCACGTCGATCCATCCCGACGCATATTCGCGGCAGGCGGCGCGGAAGGCCGCCTTGGACACCTCTTCCTTGCGCTTGCCCTCGGACCGGAACCGCTCCTCGATCTTCCACTCGATCGGCAGGCCGTGGCAGTCCCAGCCGGGCACGTAGTCGACGTCCCTGCCCAGCAGGAACTGCGACCGGACCACGAAGTCCTTCAGCGTCTTGTTCAGCGCGTGGCCGATGTGGATGTCGCCGTTGGCGTAGGGCGGGCCGTCGTGCAGCACGAACAGGGGCGCGCCCTGCGACTGGCGTAGCCGGCGCAGGTCCCCGTACAGGTCGCCCCACTTCGCCAGGATTTCCGGTTCCTTCTGGGGCAGGCCCCCGCGCATGGGAAAGGGCGTCTCCGGCAGGAAGACGGTCTCGCGCCAGTCGCGCGTGGAGGGGGCAGCAGTTTCGCCGGCGTCGGCCATGAGTCTCTCGTCGTTCGATCGTTCGCGTGAAGTTCGAAATGATCCCGGCGTGCGCGGGGAAAGCCCCTGCGGCGCTACGCCGGGCGGCTAATCGAAATCACACGGATCACGCGGACGGTCATGGTGTCTGCGGTCTATCAGCCGCGCGGGGCGTTCGCCAGTGCTTCGCGGGCCGCCCCGGCGTCGGCCTCGATCTGCGCCTTCAGGGCGTCCAGTCCGTCGAGGCTCATTTCCGGCCGCAGGAAGGCGACCAGCTCCGTCTCGATCGTCCGGCCGTACAGATCGCCGTCGAAGTCGAACAGCCAGACCTCGAGCAGCGGCGCCTCAAGACGCCACATCGGCCGCAGCCCGAGGCTCGCCACCCCGTCGATCACCCTGCCGTCGTCCAGGCGCGTCTGCGTGGCGTAGACCCCGAAGGCCGGCCGCATGTAGTCGCCCAGCGCGACGTTGGCGGTCGGCACGCCGATCGTGCGCCCGCGCTTGTCGCCGTGAATGACCTCGCCCTCGATGGCGAAGGGTCGGCCCAGAATGGCCGCGGCGCGGGCCATGTCGCCGGCGTGCAGCGCCTCGCGCACGGCGCTGGACGACAGCTTCAGCCCGCCGGCGTCGTCGATCCTTTCCGTGGTCGATACGGTGAAGCCGAGCCCTCCGCCCAGTTCCCGCAGCGCTTCAGGCGAGCCGGTCCGGCCCTTGCCGAAGGTGAAGTCGAAGCCGACGGCCGCGTGCCGGATGCCAAGACCGCCGGCCAGCACGTCTTCGGCGAACTGCACATGGCTCATGGCCGCCATCCCGGCGTCGAACGGCAGCAGGAACAACGTCTCCACGCCCAGTTCGCCCAGCGCCCGCGCCATCTGATCGGCCGTCATCAGGCGAAAGGGCGCCGCGTCCGGCTGGAACCAGCGGCGGGGATGCGGATCGAAGCTGACGACGGCCAAGGGCGCGTCAATCGCCCGGGCAGCCTCGCGGGCCTCGCCGATCACCGCCTGATGCCCGCGGTGAACGCCGTCGAAGGCGCCCACGGCCACCGCCGCGCCCCTCAGCTCCGGCGGCAGGTCGCGCCAGGCCCGAACGATGCGGGCGGCCATGCTCAATCCCGGGCCGGACGCCGGCGCCGGGGCACCCGCACGGTCGCCTCGCCGTCCAGCACCACGTCGTCGCCCACCAACCCCTCGCAGCGCAGCACCACCCGCGCGCTCTCCAGGTCGATGGAGGCCACGGTGACGCGCGCGATCACCACGTCGCCGATCCTCACCGGCTTGTGGAAGGCGGTGTTCTGGCTGAGGAAGATCGATCCCGCGCCGGGCAGGATCATCCCCACCACCGCCGAGCCGAACGACGCCGACAGCAGGCCGTGGGCGATGCGCCCGCGATAGGCCGTCTTCGACGCGAACGCCTCGTCCACGTGCAAAGGATTGAAGTCGTCCGAGGCTTCGGCGAACTGCTGGATGCGCGCCTCGTCGACCGGCACCGCCTTCTCGGCGGTCATCCCGACCTGAAGTTCCTCAAGGATGTAGCCGCCCGAGGGGTGGGCCTGAACGCTTTGGGTCATGCGGGCGGGATTAGACCCGTCCGCCGGCTTTGACCACACTCACCAGGCCAGTTCCAGCGCCGCGTATTCCGCCGTCAGCCCCTCGGCGTCCAGCAGGGCTTTCGCGGCCTGCGGATCCAGCCGACCTGCGGCGTCCGCCGCCGCCTCGTGGATGCCGGCGGCCACGAATAGGCAGTCCAGCCCCTGATCGTTCGCGCCCTTCACGTCGGTGACGACGCCGTCGCCGACGCACAGCACCCGCGCACGATCGACCGGCCGGCCCAGCAAACGCTCGGCCTCGATCATCGACAGGTCGTAGATCGGCGCGAACGGTTTGCCCGCCAGCGTCACCGGCCCGCCCAGTTCGGCATAGAGGTCGGCCAGCGCGCCGCCGCAATAGATCAGGTCGTCGCCGCGCCGCACCACCTTGTCCGGATTCGCGCAGATCATCTCGATGCCGCGCGCCGCGGCGGGCAGGAACCGCTCGCGGTAGTCCTCGGGCGCCTCGGTCGCGTCGTCATAGGGGCCGGTCACGGAGATGAAAGCGGCGTCCTCCGCCCCGTGGGCCGTCCGCAGACCCAGCCCTTCATAGAGCGGCCAGTCGCGATCCGGACCGATGACCCAGGCGGGGCCCGGCGCGCGCTCGGCCAGGACCATCCGTGTGGCGTCGCCCGAGGTGACGAAGGCGTCCCAGCTCTCGCGAGCCACGCCCAGCCGGTCAAGCTGGGCGATGACGTCCGACGACGGCCGCGGCGAGTTTGAGACCAGCACCACGCGGCCGCCGCGTTCGCGGAACCGCGTCAGCGCCGCCACCGGTCCCGGCCAGCTCTCGCGGCCGTTGTGGATCACGCCCCAGACGTCGCAGAACAGGACGTCATAGTCGCCCGCGACCGCTTCCAGATGAGGCAAAGGCGCGGGCGTCGTGCTCATGGGTCAGGCCGCGTTGGCCGCGCCGGACTTGCCGTCGGCCTTCAGCTTTTCCTGATGCGCGCGGATGCCCTGGGCGATCAGCTCGGCCGCCTCGCCGGCGTCGCCCCAGCGCTTGACCACGGTCTCCTTGTTCTTCTCCAGATCCTTGTAGCGGGTGAAGAAGTGCTGGATCTGCTCGATCATGATGGCCGGCAGCTGCCGATAGCTGGCCACGTCGGTGTAGTAGGGATGCAGGGCGTCGACCGGCACGGCAAGGATCTTCTCGTCCATGCCCTTCTCGTCCTCCATGATCAGCACGCCGATGGGGCGCGAGCGGATCACGCAGCCGGGCACCACTGGCGTGGGGTTCAGGACCAGCACGTCGCAGGGGTCGCCGTCGGCCGACAGGGTGTGCGGAACGAAGCCGTAGTTGGCCGGATAATACATGGCCGTGTGCAGAAAGCGGTCGACGAACAGGGCGCCGGACGCCTTGTCCATCTCATATTTGACCGGCAGACCCCCTTGCGGGATCTCGATGATGACGTTCAGGTCCCAGGGCGGATTGGGGCCGACGGGAATGGCGTCGATGTTCATGACGGACCTGATTGTGCGACTGCGAAACGGGGAGGCGGGCGTGATAGTCTCCGGTCGTGGCGGAGGCAAGGCGGCCCCGGCCATGGCGGAGCGTGACGCATGACCTTTCTGGACGGCCTCGCCCTTGGCCTCTTCGCCCTGTGCTGGCTGGGGTACGGCCCCCTGCTCGACGTCCTGGCGCACAGGACGGGCACCCTGAACGACGACATGATGATCATCCGCCGCGTCTGGATGACGGCCATGAGCCACCGGGAGGCGCCGCGGCTGGTGGACAGCCAGCTGATGGGCCACACCATCAACTCCGGCGGCTTCTTCGCCTCGACCAACCTGCTGCTGATCGCGGCCGTGGCCGGCATCCTGTTCGGCGGCCAGCAGGCGCTGGACGGCTTCGCCGCGGTCGGGGCGGAGGGCGTGCCCCGCCGCCTGCTGGAGGTGAAGCTGGGGCTCATCCTGCTGTGCCTCGTGCGAGGCCTCCTCGACTTCATCTGGTCGATCCGGCAGATGAACTACGCCCTCGCGCTGATCGGGGCCTCGCCCGAGGCGCACACCGAGGCCGATCGCGTGGCCCTCGGAGCCGCGGCGGCAGACCTGCTCAACCCCGCCCTGTCGGCCTTCAGCCAAGGCGTCCGCGCCTACTATTTCGCCCTCGCGGCGGCGGCGTGGCTCTTCGGACCATGGTGGCTGGCGGGCGGCGTCATCCTCGCCTTCGGGCTCCTGCTGTGGCGTCAGGCAGGCTCGCCCGCGGCCCGCGCCATCCGCGCGGCGCGGCGCCTTCTCGACCCCGACCTGAACCACTGACGCCGCGCCGGCGGTTCACACGACCGATTTTTGCCCTCTGAAATCGGTTACACGACAGATTGACGCACCGATTTTTCGAAACACGTCGTGAAGCGGGCCCGCTGTTTGCGCCTTGACGGATTGTGCACTGCAACCTAACTTCACCGTGACGCCTTCGGGCGTCATGCCCTTCCTGGGCGTTTCCTCCCTATAGACTTTCAAGGCCGCGCCTCCGGGCGCGGCCCTTTTTTCATCCGGCCAGCAAGGCGGCGATCACCCTTTCCACGCCGGCCGTGCACCGCGCCCAGCCCGCACCGGGTCGCAAGGCGCCCGCGTCCAGATAGAGGCCCCGATCGAGCTCGATCTGGACGGCGTGAAAGCCCTCGGACGGCCGCCCCCACCGCTGTGTCGACCACCCTCCGGCGTAGGGGACGTTCAGCGCCGTCCGCCAGCCTTCCGCCTCGAACAGCCCCTGGACACGCCGGCTGAGCTCCGGCGCGCACGACTCCCCGTGCCGATCTCCCACGACCACCCGCGGAGCGCCGGCGTCCCGCGTGGCCGGCATGGAATGCCAGTCGATCAGGATGGCCCGGCCGTGCGCCGCGCGGGCCGACTGCATCAGTTCCGTCAGGCGCGCGTGATACGGCGCATGCCAGGCCGCGACGCGGGCGTCCGCTTCGGCCCGCGTCAACCTCGCCGCGTTCAGCGCATGGCCGTCGCCCGACAGCCGGGGGATGACGCCGTAGCCCGCCGCGGCCCGGGGCGACACCGGCGCCCCTGCGTCAACCCCGTCGATCAGGTCCGGGTCCAGCTCGTCCGGCGCGCGGTTGAGGTCGACGTAGGCCCGGCTGACGTCGCCCAGAAGGAGGGCGGCCCCGCGCGACGCGCCCGACGCGATGAGCCGGTCGACAAGGGCATCCTCCGCGCTCCTGAGGCTGCGCCTGGACAACCCGGGGGCCGGGCGCATGTCAGGTGGGACGGTCGTGCCCGAGTGCGGCGAGGCGAAAACCCACGGCGTCGGCGGTCGCGCATCCTCCCTTCGCCCCGCCACGTCCTGCATCGCGCCGCCGCTCCAAACCCCTGCGAATCCGCCGGTTTTCATGGCCGGTTTACGGATGCGGGGCTAGTGTGCCCGCTCACTCGGGGATCACGGACGGCACATGGCGCGCATTCTTCTGGCGGAAGACGACTCCTCGCTGCGCGGCTTCCTGACGCGCGCGCTGGAGCGAGCCGGTCATTCGGTCGTGGACTGCGAGAACGGCGACGACGCCATCGACGCGCTGGATCACGGCCCCTACGACCTGCTGCTGACCGACATCGTCATGCCGGGAGCGGACGGCATCGAGGTCGCCCGCGTGGCGGCCCAGCGTCAGCCGGGCCTGCGCATCATGTTCATCACCGGCTTCGCCGCGGTCGCGCTCAGCGCCGCCCAGGCCACGCCGCAGGCCAAGGTCCTGTCCAAGCCCGTTCACCTGCGCGACCTCGTGGGCGAGGTCGAGAAGATGATCGCGGCCTGAGGCCCGTCAGCGGGCTCCCAGCTCCGTGCAGATGCTCTGGCCGAACAGGTCGCCGGCCGCCCGCCGGCGCGCCTCGACGTCGCCTGCGGTCGGCAGGTCGACCGCAACCGGAAACCGGGCCAGGACCCGACCGCGCGCGTCCTTCACCTCCACGCTTGCCGACAGTCGACCGTCCGACAGGTCGGACCCCCTGTCCAGCGCATGCACGAAGACGACGGCCGTCGCGCCCGCCGGCCCAGACAGACAGACGTCGGTCCGGGCCTTGAGGGCGGGCACGAAGGCGCGGGAGAAGGCGTCAGGCGGGTCGTAGTAGCTGCTGCGCACCTCGACGCGATCGATGCGGAGCGTCGCGGCCGTGCCCGGCTCTATCGCGATCTGCGTGGACGGAGTCATGTCCCAGAACTCCGCCGAGCAGCCCGTGACGAACAGGGCCGCGATCCAGATCAGCCCGCGCATCAGCCCGGCGTGGCGTTGTGCGGGCCCGGGCGGCGGGGATTGCGGGCGAAGGCGGCGTCGCACAGCGCGCGGCCGAACGCTTCCGCCGCGATCATCTGGCGGTCGCCGAACACGCCCGCCAGCCGGCCGCCGGCGTCGACCTCGACGATCAGCGGGTAGCGGCCGACGATCAGATTGTCCCGGCGCGGATCGACCAGCTCTGCGACGGCGCGGATCTCGTGCGTGCCCTCTCCCGTGACGGCGGTCTGGAACCGGCCGGCGCGGCGGACGTCCTCGACGTGCAGGCGCAGATCCAGAGGATAGGTGCCGTAGGCGCACATCTGCATCTCCTCGTCGACCTCCTCCACGAAGGTGTCCGAGAAGTCTTCCTCGACCTGCAGCCACTCGCTGGACATGTAGACCGTACCGATCTGGGCCGTCTCCGCCAGGCCGGGCGGCAGGTCCAGCGGCGGTCCGCCCTGAACCACGGGGGCGCAGGCGACCGTGCCCAGCAGGGCGGCGACGATCAGGGCGGCGGCGGTTTTCATGGCGGTGGTCCCGGAGAACGAGGTTTCCCTAGGCATGCCGTGCGCATCGGCCACAGCCTAGTGACATTTCCGCAATGCAGGTGACTTCGCCGTAAGGTCAGTCCAGCCGCAGCTCATCCGCCAGCAGGCGCGCCTCCGCGGCGCGGCTGGACCCCTTTCGCCACGCCACCACGATCTCGCGACTCGGGCCGCCGCCGGGACCACCGGCCAGCGGTCGCACCACGACGCCGGGGGCGTCGGCCAGACCGGCCTTGATGGCCATCTCGGGCAGGAAGCTGACGCCCAGACCCGACGAAATCATCTGCACGAGCGTGTGCAGACTGGTGGCGGCGAAGACGTCCTCGCCCTTGGGCGCGTCCAGCGACAAGGCGGCCAGCGCCTGATCCCGCAGACAGTGGCCGTCTTCCAGCAGGATCAGGTCGTCGGACTTCAGCTGACCCGATTTCACCGACGCCGCTCCGGCCAGTCGGTGGTCGGCGGGCGCCACGGCCAGGATGGCGTCGTCGCCGATCCGCGCGTGGTCCAGCCCTGCGGCGGAATACGGCAGGGCGATCACGGCCGCATCCAGCCGTCCGGCCTTCAGCTCCCCCACCAGCCGCGGCGTCAGGTCCTCGCGGATGAAGAGTTTGAGACCGGGATGCGCCGTCTTCAGTCGCGGCAGGCGGGACGGCAGCAGGAAGGGCGCGATCGTGGGAATGACGCCCAGCCGGAACCGTCCCGACAGCGGCTTGCCGGCGTTGCGGGCGGCCTCGACCAGGTCCTCGGTGCGCGCCAGAACATCCTCCGCGCGCCTCACCGCCTCGGCCCCGACGGCCGTCAGGGTGATCTGCCCCCGGGTCCGCTCCACCACCGGCGCGCCGAGGATGCGCTCAAGCTCCTGAACGCCGCTGGACAGCGCCGGCTGGCTGACGTGCGCGGCCTCGGCGGCCCGGCTGAAGGAGCCGTGCTCGGCGAGCAGCTTGAGGTACTGCAGCTGTCGGAGGGTGGGTAACATGGCGCCGGACATAAGAGGTTCCTATGCCCGGCGCCACGCCGATATGATCAGCCTCAGTCCTGGCCCACCGCGTGCGCCCTCTTTCGGGCCCGCGGCAGGTCGTAGCGATCATTCTCCATGACCTTCACCCACGCCGAAACGAAGTCGCGCACGAACTTCTCCCCGGCGTCGGCCGACGCATAGACCTCGGCCAAGGCCCGCAGCTGCGAGTTGGAGCCGAACACCAGGTCGGTCCGCGTCGCGGTCCATCGCTTCTCGCCGGTGATGCGGTCCGAGCCGACGAAGGTCTCGTCGCCGGAGTCGTCGACCTGTTTCCAGCCCGTCCTCATGTCCAGCAGGTTGACGAAGAAGTCGTTGGTCAGCTGGCCCTTGCGATCGGTGAAGACGCCGTGGGCGCTGTCGCCATGATTGACGCCGAGCACCCGCAGACCGCCGACCAGCACCGTCATCTGCGGCGCCGTCAGACCCAGCAGCTGCGCCCGGTCGACCAGCAGCTCCTCCGTGGGCACGTTGAAGCGCACCTGAAGATAGTTGCGGAAGCCGTCGACGCGCGGTTCCAGCACCTTGAAGCCGTCGACGTCGGTCTGGTCCTGCGTCGCGTCGGTGCGGCCCGGCGCGAACGGCACGGTGATCGCGTGCCCCGCCGCCTTCGCCGCCTGCTCCACGCCCACGCCGCCGCCCAGCACGATCAGGTCGGCGATGGAGACGTTCAGGCCCGACGACGCCTTGATGTCCTCATACACGGCCAGGACCTTCGACAACTTCGCCGGCTCGTTGACGTCCCAGTCCTTCTGCGGCGCCAGGCGGATCCGCGCGCCGTTGGCGCCGCCGCGATGGTCCGAGCCGCGCCAGGTGGCCGCCGAGGCCCAGGCCGTGCGCACCAGCTCCGCGATCGACAGTCCCGAGGCGGCGATGCGGTCCTTCAGCGAGGCCACGTCGGCGTCGGTCAGCTTCGGCCCCGTGTGCGCCGGAATCGGATCCTGCCAGATCAGGTCCTCCTGCGGCACTTCCGGCCCGAGGTAGCGGACCTTAGGTCCCATGTCGCGATGACACAGCTTGAACCAGGCGCGGGCGAAGGCGTCGCCGAAGTAGGCGGGGTCCGCCCGGAACTTCTCCATGACGGCGCGATAGGACGGGTCGACCTTCATCGCCATGTCGGCGGTGGTCATCATGGTCGGCACGCGCTTGCCCGGCGTGTGCGCGGCGGGAGCCAGGGTCTCTTCCGGATTGCCGACCGGCTGCCACTGCTTGGCCCCCGCCGGGCTGCGGACCAGCTCGTACTCGTGATCCAGCAACATGTCGAAATAGGTCATGTCCCAGGTGATCGGCGTCGGCGTCCACGCGCCCTCGATGCCCGAGGTGATGGTGTGGTCTCCCATGCCGCTCTCGTGCCCGGAGACCCAGCCCAGACCCTGCTGGGCGATGTCCGCGCCCTCGGGGCTGACGCCGACCTTCTTGGCGTCGCCGGCGCCGTGGGCCTTGCCGAAGGTGTGGCCGCCGACCGTCAGGGCCACGGTCTCCTCGTCGTTCATGCCCATGCGGGCGAAGGTCTCGCGGATGTCGCGCGCCGACTGCAGGGCGTCGGGATGTCCGCCGGGACCTTCCGGATTGACGTAGATCAGGCCCATCTGGATCGCGGCCAGCGGCTCTTCCAGCGCCATCTGCTTGTCGGGCTGGATGCGGGTCTCATTGCCCTCGTCGCCGACCCATTGTTCCTCGGTGCCCCAGTAGACGTCCTTCTCCGGCTCCCAGACGTCGGCTCGTCCTCCTCCGAAGCCGAACACGGGCCCGCCCATCGACTCGATGGCGACGTTGCCGGCCAGGATCATCAGGTCGGCCCACGACAGGTTGGCGCCGTACTTCTGCTTGATCGGCCACAGCAGACGGCGCGCCTTGTCGAGGTTGCCGTTGTCCGGCCAGCTGTTCAGCGGGGCGAACCGCTGCTGGCCCGCGCCGGCGCCGCCGCGCCCGTCGCCGGTGCGATAAGTGCCGGCCGAGTGCCACGCCATGCGGATGAAGAACGGCCCATAGTGGCCATAGTCGGCCGGCCACCACGGCTGGCTGTCGGTCATCAGGGCGATCAGGTCGCGCTTCACCGCCGCATAGTCGAGCGCCTTGAACGCCTCGGCATAGTCGAAGTCGTCGCCCATGGGATCGCCCGACTTGCCCTGCTGGTGCAGGATTTCGGTCGAGAGATGATTGGGCCACCAGTCGCGGTTGGTGCGGCCCAGAAGACTGCGGAGCGCGGCGGGCTCCTTCCTGGGGTCGCTGAGCGGGCTGCGGTCGTTTCCGTCCATGACTGGCCTCTTGCGGCTGAGGGTTGAGGCGCCACGCTGGGCGGCCGAGCCGTCAAAGCCAAATCGATAGTTCTCATGCCAAGGGAAGGCTCAGCTTATAGATCACCCATAAGCGCAGCTTTTGTGCAGACGCGAAATGATCCATTTGACTTCGCACTCGCAGCAATCCATCTACGCGCCGACGGCGGCCTCCCCCGCCGAACCTCTTCATCGAAAACGGAGTTCACCATGCTGGGCGTCGGCCAGACCCTGCCTGATTTCAAGATCATCGGCGTGAAGCCGGGGTTCAACAGCCACGAAGAGAACGGCGTCTCGGCCTTCGAGCCGATCACGAAGGACTCCTTCGAAGGCAAGTGGAAGGTCATCTTCTTCTATCCGAAGGACTTCACCTTCGTGTGCCCGACCGAGATCGCCGAGTTCGCCTCGCTGGCCCGCGATTTCGACGACCGCGACACCGTCGTCCTGGGCGGCTCTACGGACAATGAGTTCGTCAAGCTGGCCTGGCGGCGCGACCATGCCGACCTGTCGAAGCTGCCGATCTGGCAGTTCGCCGACAACGGCGGCGTCTTCGCCCGCGCCCTGGGCGTGCTCGACGAGTCTGAAGGCGTCGCCTTGCGCGCCACCTTCGTGGTCGATCCGCACAACGTCGTGCAGCACGTCTACGTCACCAACCTGAACGTCGGCCGCGCGCCCGCCGACACCCTGCGCGTCGTCGACGCCCTGCAGACCGACGAGCTGTGCGCCTGCAACCGTCCCGTCGGCGGCGAGACCTTGGCGGCCTGAGCCGTCCGTCAGGACTGAAATGAAGGGCGGCGGCGGTCACCGTCGCCGCCCTTTCTCATTGCACTTGAAGGAACACCCCATGTCGCTGGACGCCCTGCGCGATCTGATCCCGGCCTACGCCAAGGACATCTCCCTGAACCTGTCGTCGCTCGCCAATGAGACGACGCTGAACGACCAGCAGAAGTGGGGCTGCTTCCTGGCTTCCGCCCATTCTCTCGGCGTGGCCCCGCTGGTGAAGCTGATCGAGGCCCAGGCCGCGACCGTTCTGACCCCGGAGGCGATGAACGCGGCCAAGTCCGCCGCCGCCGTCATGGGCATGAACAACATCTACTACCGCGCCCTGCACCTGATGAAGAACCAGGAGTACGCGACGATCCCGGCTCGGCTGCGCATGAACGTCATCGCCAACCCGGGCGTAGTGAAGGTCGACTTCGAGCTGTGGTGCACGGCCGTGTCGGCCATCAACGGCTGCGGCGCCTGCCTGGACGCGCACGAGGCGGAACTGCGCAAGCACGGGGTCCCGGCGGCGCAGGTGCAGGCGGCGCTGCGCATCGGCGCGGTCGTTCACGCGGCCGGCCGGATCGTGGCGTCGGAAGCGGCGCTGGCGGCCTAGGCCGGCTCGAACGTCAGCGGGGCGCCCCAGAACTGCGACACGCGTTCGCTCTGGGGCCCCGCCTTGCCGGTGGTCAGGAAAAGCCGCCCGGCCCCCGCACCGAGGTCATACTCGGGATGGCGCGACACGTAGCGTTCCAGCGCATCCGCGACCGCCGAAGGCTGGTGAATCAGCGGCGTCCCCTGGGGCAGTTCGCGCGCGAACACGTCGGCGACGATCTCATAGTGGGTGCAGCCGAGGATGGCCTTGTCCGGGTGGCGGCCGACGCGGCGGCGCAGGCTGTCGACGTGGTCGCGGACGACCACCTCCAGCTCCTCGTCCGGCGCGCCCAGCTCGATCAGGCCGGCCAGTCCCGGGCAGGGCTCGGAGAAGACGGCCAGATCGTCGCGGCGCTTGTCGATCTCGATCTCGTACACCCGGCTCATGGCCGTCGCGGCGGTGCAGAAGACGCCGGTGATCTCCAGCGACTCCCGCTTCTCGCCCTCCTCGCGCAGACGATCGGACTCATAGGTCCAGGGCAGGCCCGTGGCCGCTTCGATGGTCGGCACGATGATGCCCAGCACGTTGACCGGTCGGCCGGTCCGCGCGCGCACCTCGGGAACCCACGTCTGCTGCAGCCGGCGCAGGGCGATGGCCGAGGCGGTATTGCAGGCCAGCACGATCAGGCTGGCTCCGGCCTCGACCAGACGCTCGCAACCGGCACGGGTCAGGTCGACGATCTCCTCGCCCCCGCGGCCTCCGTAGGGCGCCATGGCCTGATCGGCCAGATAGACGAAATCGGCGGCCGGAAACCGCCGTGTCAGCTCGCGGTGGACCGTCAGTCCGCCCACGCCGGAATCGAAAACGCCCATGGCCATGCCGCGGCCTTTAGCGACGAAGGGCCGCGCACGCCATGGCCGAACATTACGGCCCGTTCAGGTGACAGTCAGGCGCGCGCCGCCCTAAGGTCCGCAACCGAATAAGATGCGGAGACCTTTCGTCATGCAACGACGCCATTTCCTGATCGCCGGAGGCAGCCTGCTGGCCCTGACCGGATGCGCCACCGCCGGCGCCGGCCCCACCGGCACGCCCACGGCCACGCTGCAGGCCGACGCCGCCGAGGCGCGGGCCGTCCTGCCGGTCCAGACGCCGCGCGCCGAGCTGCTTCAGGAATGGACGGGACCCTACGAGGGCGTGCCCCCGTGGGACAAGGTCACGGCCGACAAACTCAAGGCCGCCATCGTCGAAGGCATCGAGCTGCAGCGCGCCGAGTACGCCGCGATCGCCGACAACCCCGCCCCACCGACCTTCGCCAACACCCTGGTCGCCAACCAGATGGCGGGCGAGCCGCTTGGCCGCGCGCTGTCGCTGTTCGGCGTCATGACCGGCAACATCGGCACCGCCGACTATCAGGCGCTGCAGCGCGAGGTGTCGCCGCTGCTGACGCAGGCGTCGAACGAGATCACCTTCAACGAGAAGCTGTTCGCCCGCTTCAAGGCGGTCGCCGACAATGCCGACGCCATGGGCCTGACGGCCGAGCAGAAGCGGCTGGCCGAGCGCACGCGCGATCAGTACGTGCGCAGCGGCGCGGCCCTGAGCACCGCGCAGAAGGCTGAGCTGGGGCGCATCAACACGGCCCTCTCGGCCGCCTTCACCAGCTTCAGCCAGAAGGTGGTGGCCGACGAGAACGCCTGGACGCACATCCCGAACGAGGCCGGCGTCGCCGGTCTGCCGGCGTCGGACAAGGCCGGGGCGGCCGCGGCGGCCCGGGCCCGGAACCTCGACGGCTGGGCCATCGTCAACACGCGGTCCAGCGTCGACCCCTTCCTGACCACGGCCGACGACCGCGCGATGCGCGAGACGGTCTGGCGCAAGTTCGTCAACCGCGGCGACAACGGCGACGCCAACGACACCAATGCGACGATCGCCGAGATCGTGAGCCTGCGCCACCAGCGCGCCCGCCTGCTCGGTTACGCGAACCACGCCGAGTGGCGCATGCAGGACACCATGGCCAAGACGCCCGAGGCGGCGATGGACCTGATGATGCGCGTCTGGCGTCCGGCCGTCGCACGGGTGGCGGAGGAGGTGGCGGACATGCGCGCCATCGCCGGCCACGACATCGAGCCGTGGGACTACCTCTACTTCGCCGAGAAGGTGCGTAAGGCGAAGTACGACCTCGATCAGAACGAGATCAAGCCGTACTTCGAGCTGAACGCCGTCAAGCAGGGCGCCTTCTACATGGCCGGCCGGCTGTACGGCTTCGACTTCGTCAAGCTGCCGAGGGGCGCGGTTCCGGTCTTCCATCCGGACGTCGAGGTGTTCGAGGTCAAGAACCGGTCCGACGGCAGCCACGTCGGCTTGTTCTATTCCGACGACTTCAACCGCACCGGCAAGCGCTCGGGCGCTTGGGCCACCAGCTATCGCGGCTACTCGACGTACGACGGCGTGAAGAACGTCCTCTCGTCGAACAACAACAACTTCAACAAGGCCGAAGGCGGCGCCCCGCTGCTGATCTCGCTGGACGACGCCGAGACCCTGTTCCACGAGTTCGGCCACGCCCTGCACAGCCTGTCGTCGAAGGTGACCTATCCGTCGCTGGCCGGCACGCCGCGCGACTACGTGGAGTATCCGTCGCAGGTGCACGAGCACTGGGTGCTCAGCCGCCCGATCCTCGACGGCTACATGAAGCACGTCGAAACCGGCCAGCCGATGCCGCAGTCGCTGGTCGACAAGATCGAGGCCGCGGCCACATTCAACCAGGGCTATGCGACGGTCAGCTATCTGTCGTCGGCGCTGGTCGACATGGACCTGCACACCCAGGCCGTGCCGCCGACGGATCCGGACGCCTTCGAACGGGAAAGCCTGGCGCGCTACGGCATGCCCAAGGAGATCGTGATGCGGCACCGCCTGCCGCAGTTCAATCACCTGTTCACGTCCGACGCCTACTCGGCCGGCTACTACAGCTATCTGTGGTCCGAGGTCATGGACGCCGACACCTGGGCGTACTTCGAGGAATCGGGCGACGTGTTCAATCCGGACATCGGCCGCCGCTACAAGGAGATCATCCTGGCGGAGGGCAACACCACGGACCGCGCCGAGGCCTATCGCCGCTTCCGGGGCCGCGATCCGGACGTGGCCGCCCTGCTCAGGGTCCGCGGCTTCCCGACTTCCTGAGTGGCCCAGCCGTTCGCGACGCGGTCGCTCGCCGCTTGAGGGCGCCCGGCTGAACGCGCTCAACCAGCAAGGCTCCGCGAGCCGCGCGGTAGCGCAAACCAAAAAAGGCCCCGGCGGTTTCCCGTCGGGGCCTTTCTTGATTTCCTCAGGGGATCACCGCTCCGATGCGGGAACCTGAGCGGACAGCAGGTCGGTGGCGCGCACATAGTCCGCACGGGCGCGCAGCGGCAGGGCGGCCATCACCTCTTCCCGCACGCCGGCCTCGCAGTACGCGCGGTCCGACAGCCGACTGCCCGGACGACGGGCGTCGTGGCACAGGGCGTCGGCGGCGGCGTCGATGCGCGCGTCCAGCAGAGCCGCGCCGGAGGCCGTGCCGAGGTCCAGGTCGGCCAGGGAGATGCGCAGCGGGTCGGCGGCCATGGCGGGAGCGGTCAGGGTCAGGGCCGCCGCGGCGGCCAGGATCAGCGTCTTCATCGGGGTCTCCTGAGAGGATGCGTCGCTCTTGCCGGCGACCCCGCTTCAATGGCGACGCTTCATTGCGGCATGTTGCGAATCCCAGGGCGGAATGGTGACGCCGGGTGAATTCGGCGAAAGCTGAACGTCGATCAGCCACGTCGTCGCCCTCGCCTTGTCTTGGCGCGGCTTTTCCGCCATAAGCCGCCGCTTCCGGCGCAATTTCCCTCGCGCCTCCCCCATCACGACCCCCGATCATCACCGGGACGAGGATGGGGAGGACCCCAGTCGACGTCATACGTCCACTGGGGCTGAGGTCGTTTTGCGCCCTGAAAGGGTTTGGATGTTCGAGGCTCTGAACGAGCGGCTGACAGGCGTCTTCGACCGGATCACCGGCCGCGGCGCCCTGTCCGATAAGGACGTGGCCGAGGCGATGCGCGAGGTGCGCGTCGCCCTGCTCGAGGCCGACGTCGCCCTGCCCGTCGTCAAGGACTTCATCGCCTTCGCCACCCAGCGCGCCACTGGCGAGGAAGTCATCCGCTCGGTCAAGCCGGCCGATCAGGTGGTCAAGATCGTCTACGACGGCCTGATCGAGATGCTGGGCGGCGAGGCGCCGGTTCCCCTCAACACGAACGCGACGCCCCCCGCCGTCGTGCTGATGGCCGGCCTGCAGGGCTCGGGCAAGACGACGACCTCGGCCAAGCTGGCGCTGCGGCTGACGAAGTTCGATCGCAAGAAGGTCATGATGGCCTCGCTGGACACCCGGCGCCCGGCGGCGATGGAGCAGCTGGCCACGCTCGGCAAGCAGATCGAAGTCGCCACCCTGCCGATCGTGGCGGGCGAGAGCGCGGTCCAGATCACCAAACGCGCCCTGCAGTCGGCGAAGCTGCAGGGCTTCGACGTCCTGATCCTCGACACCGCCGGTCGCATCACGCTGGACGAAGGCCTGATGGCCGAGGTGGCCGAGGTCGCCGCCGTGTCGAAGCCGGTCGAGACCCTGCTGGTGGCCGACAGCCTGACCGGTCAGGACGCCGTGCGCACCGCCAAGGCCTTCCACGAGCGCCTGCCGCTGACCGGTCTGGTCCTGACGCGCGCGGACGGCGACGGCCGCGGCGGCGCCATGCTGTCGATGCGCGCCGTCACCGGCCTGCCGATCAAGTACCTGGGCGCCGGGGAGAAGGTCGACGCGCTGGACGTGTTCGACGCCCGCCGCGTCGCCGGCCGCATCCTGGGTCAGGGCGACATCGTCGCCCTGGTCGAAAAGGCCAGTCAGGAGCTGGATCAGGCCAAGGCCGAGAAGATGGCCAGGAAGCTGGCCAAGGGCCAGTTCGATCTGGACGACCTGATGGGCCAGCTTCAGCAGATGAAGCGTATGGGCGGGCTTCAGGGCATCATGGGCATGCTGCCCGGCGTGGCGAAGATGAAGGCCCAGATGGCCGACAGCGGCGTCGACGACCGCATGATCGCGCGTCAGGAAGCCATCATCTCCTCGATGACGAAGCTGGAGCGCAAGAAACCCGACCTGCTGAACGCCAGCCGCAAGCGCCGCATCGCGGCCGGCGCCGGCGTCGAGGTGCAGGAGGTCAACCGCGTGCTGAAGCAGCACCGTCAGATGGCCGACATGGTGAAGTCCCTGTCGCGCGGCGGGCCGAAAAAGATGCAGCAGATGGCCGCCATGCTGGGCGGCCTCGGCGGCGGCCCCGGCGGCATGGGCGGCCCCGACATGGCGCGCCTCAAGGCGATGGGCGGCGGCAAGATGCCCGAACCCTCGGCCGACGAACTGAAAGCCATCCAGGACCGGCTCGCCGGGCTGGGCGGCGGACAACTTCCGGGGGGCCTTCCGGGTCTGCCGGGCTTCCCTCCCAAGAAATAAGACCGACTAGAGAAAGAGACCGAAAATGCTGAAGATCCGTCTGGCCCGCGGCGGCGCCAAGAAGCGCCCCTACTACTACATCGTCGTCGCCGACTCCCACTCGCCGCGCGACGGCAAGTTCATCGAGCGCGTCGGCACCTACAACCCGATGCTGCCGCGCGACGGCGAGCAGAAGCGCGTCAACCTGAAGACCGACCGCATCGCCGAATGGCTGGGCAAGGGCGCCCAGCCGACCGACCGCGTCGCGCGCTTCCTGTCTCAGGACGAGGCCCTGGCCGGTAAGGTCAAGTGGACGCAGGGCCAGAACATGAAGAAGGCCGAGCCGGGCAAGAAGGCTCAGGAGCGCGCCGCCGAGCGCGCCCAGCGTGAAGCCGACCGACTGGAAGCCGAAGCCCAGGCCAAGGCCGACGCCGCCGAAGCCGCCGCCCGCGCCAAGGAAGAGGCCGCCGCCGCCGCCGAGGCCGCCAAGAACGCTCCGGCGCCCGAGCCCGAGCCTGAAGTGACCGAGGAGGCTCCGGCCACCGAAGCCGCCGCGGAAGAAACCCCGGCCGAAGCCGCCGCCGAGGAAGCTCCGGCTGCGGAAGCGACCGAAGAAGCCCCGGCCGCCGAGGCGAACGAGGAAGAGAAGACCGAGGCCTGATCGCCTCATCTCTCCGGAGATTGAAGGGGCGGCGTCGTTTGGCGTCGCCCTTTCTGCTATCCGGCGCGTCGCATGACCGATCAGAACCTCATCCTCGTCGCCCAGGTCGCCGGCGGATTCGGCGTGAAGGGCGAGGTGCGCGTCACCGCCTGGACGGCGGATCCCATGGCGCTGGTCGCCTATGGTCCCCTGCTGCGCGCCGACGGCTCCGTCGGCCTGACCCTGACCTCCGGCCGGCCCGAGAAGACGGCGATCGTGGGCCGGGCCAAGGAGATCGCCACCAAGGAACAGGCCGACGCCCTGCGCGGGCTGAAGCTGTTCGTCCCGCGCGACCGACTGCCCCCGCCCGAGGACGAGGACGAGTTCTATCTGACCGACCTGATCGGCCTGTCCGCCCGCGACGCCGACGACCGCGTGATCGGCACGGTCAAGTCGGTGCCCAATTTCGGCGCCGGCGACATGCTGGAGATCGCGCCGGCGGAGGGCGGCCCGACCTGGTACCTGCCCTTCACCCGCGACGCCGTGCCCGAGGTCCGCGTGGCCGACCGCTGGCTGCGCGCGATCCGCCCGGAAGAGGTGGACGAACGGGAGCCGGAGTGAGCCTTGCGGGTCGCCCGCACGGGGTCTAGACCCGCGCGCATCCTCCCCATCGAACCTTCGGAGACTTCCCTGATGGCACGCGCCAAGATCGCCCTCATCGGCGCCGGCATGATCGGCGGCACCCTGGCCCACGTCTGCGCGCGCGAGGCGCTGGGCGACGTGATCCTGTTCGACATCGCCGAGGGCACCCCGCAGGGCAAGGCGCTGGACATCTTCCAGGGCTCGGCCGTGTTCGGTCAGGACGTGTCGCTGAAGGGCGCCAACGACTATGCCGACATCGCCAGCGCCGACGTCTGCATCGTCACCGCCGGCGTGCCGCGCAAGCCGGGCATGAGCCGCGACGATCTGATCGGCATCAATCTGAAGGTCATGAAGGCGGTCGGCGAGGGCATCAGGGCGCACGCCCCGAACGCCTTCGTCATCTGCATCACCAACCCGCTGGACGCGATGGTGTGGGCCCTGCAGAAATTCTCGGGCCTGCCCAAGGAGAAGGTCGTCGGCATGGCCGGCGTGCTGGACAGCGCCCGCTTCGCCGCCTTCCTGGCGGAGAAGACCGGCGTGTCGATCCAGGACGTGCACGCCTGGACCCTGGGCGGTCACGGCGACGACATGGTGCCGATGGTGCGCCACTCGACCGTCGGCGGTCTGCCCCTGCCCGACGCGGTCAAGGCCGGGTTCCTGTCGCAGGCCGATCTGGACGCGATCGTCGAGCGCACCCGCAAGGGCGGCGGCGAGATCGTGGCCTTGCTGAAGACCGGCTCGGCCTTCTACGCCCCGGCGGAATCGGCGGTCGCCATGGCCCGCTCCTACCTGCTGGACCAGAAGCGCGTTCTGCCCTGCGCCGTCTGGGCGTCGGGCGAATACGGCCTGAACGACCTCTACGTCGGCCTGCCGGCCCTGATCGGCGCCGGCGGCGTCGAGAAGATCGTGGAGTTTACCACCGACGACGCCGAGAAGGAGATGCTGGCGAAGTCCGTCGCCTCGGTTCAGGGCCTGATCGAGGCCTGCAAGCAGGCCGACCCCTCGCTGGCCTGACGGAACCCCGAGTCGCGGAAAGACGCTGGAGAGGCATGCCCTCCAGCGTCATCCGCAGCTTTCGCTATGACCCGGACGCCCGCCGCCTGAGGATCCTCTTCACCTCCGGCGACGTCTATGACTATGAGCGAGTCCCGCCGGAGCTGGTCGAGGACTTCCGCGCGTCGAAGTCCAAGGGCCGCTTCTTCGGCCCGCACATCCGGGACTCGTTTCCGTATCGGCGGGTGGGGCGGGGCGAAGGCCGGGCCTGAGCCTCAGCCCTCCTCGTCCGCAGCCATGCCCATCATGTGGAAGCCGGCGTCGACGTGGATGACCTCGCCGGTGGTGGAGAAGCCCAGGTCGGAGCACAGCCACAGGGCGCAGCCGGCGACGCCCTCCATGCTGGTGTCCTCCTTCATGGCGCTCATCTCGCGGCCCTTGCTGAGCATGCCGCGGCCGCCGGAGATGCCAGCCAGCGACAGGGTCCGCATGGCCCCTGCCGAGATGGCGTTCACGCGGATGCCCTTGGGCCCCAGGTCGCGCGCGACGTAGCGGGTCGCGGCCTCCAGCCCGGCCTTGGCCACGCCCATGGTGTTGTAGTTCGGAATGGCGCGCTCCGACCCCAGATAGGTCATGGTCACGATCGACCCGCCGTTCGGCATCAGCTTCGCCGCCCGCTTCGACACGTCCACGAAGCTGAACACCGAGATGTTCATGGCCAGCAGGAAGCTGTCGCGCGTGGTGTTGTCGACGAACGATCCCTGAAGCTCGTTCTTGTTGGCGAAGGCGACGGAGTGGACCACGAAGTCCAGCGTGCCGAAGGTCGTTTCCAGCTCGGCGAACAGGGCGTCCATCGAGGCGTCGTCGGTGACGTCGGCGGGGACCAGCAGCTTGGCGCCGACGCTTTCGGCCAAGGGGCGCACGCGGCGCTCCAGACCCTCGCCCAGATAGGTGAAGGCCAGCTCCGCCCCTTGCGCGGCCAGCTGCTGGGCGATGCCCCAGGCGATGGAGTTGGCGTTCGCCACCCCCATGATCAGGCCCTTCTTGCCCTTCATCAGCTCGCCGGTCGGCATGTTCCAGCTGGATTCGGCCATGAGAGTCTCCTTTGTCGGCCTGCCGCTCGCGACGCGGTCGCTCGCTGCGTGAGGCCGCATATGTGCGGTGTGTGCGGGGTAGCAGCCCGCGCCGCGCCGCGAAAGTCAGCCCGCCCTAGACGTCCGCCACTTCGTGAGCCGCTCCAGCAGCGGCGTCGCGGTGACCCCGTGAACGATGATCGACGCCAGAATGATGAAGCCGATCACCGCCCACAACCGCTCGCTGTCGCCGAAGCGGCCGTGGTTCAGCGCGTAGGCGACGTAGTAGATCGTGCCCACGCCGCGGATCCCGAGGAAGGCCAGCAGCACCTTCTCGCGAAACGGCTGCGGCGCGCCGATCAGCGACAGCAAGCCGGCCACAGGCCGCACGACGAACAGGATCACCAGGCCGACCGCCGCGTCGATCCAGGTCAGACCGGCCAGCAGCCCGTTGGCGATCGCCCCGCCGAACAGCACAAGGAGCAGCATCATCAGCAGCCGCTCGATCTGGTCCGACAGGTCGTGCATCTCCTCGTGGAAGTCATGGTCCCGTTCCCAGTTGCGCATGGTCACGGCGGCGGCGAACACGGCCAGGAAGCCATAGCCGTGCGCCAGTTCCGTCGCGGCGTAGGCGATGAAGGTCGCGGCCAGCGCGATCAGCCCGTCGCCGAGATGCGACAGCTTCCGCTTCGAATCCCGGAACAGCATCCAGCCGAACGCGGCCCCGACCAGCCAACCCGCGCCGACGCCCGCCAGGATCTTCCACCCCAGCTTGACCAGACCCCAGTCCAGCAGCGCCTGTTGCGACGCCAGACCGCCCAGCGACGCCAGGATGGCCAGATGCACGAAGGGAAAGGCCAGGGCGTCGTTCAGACCCGCCTCGGACGTCAGCCCGAACCGCACCTCGTCCTCCTCGCCCGAGCCGGGCGGGCCTACCTGCACGTCGGACGCCAGCACCGGATCGGTGGGGGCCAGGGCCGCGCCGAACAGCAGCGCCATCGGCAAGGCGAAACCCAGCCCCCATATGCCGAGGGCCGTTCCCGCCGCGATCGTCACGGGCATGGCCACCGCCAGCAGCCGCCACGTCACGCCCCAGCGCTTCCACCCGATCTTGCGATCCAGCTTCAGTCCGCAGCCCATCAGGCTGATGATCACCACCGCCTCGGTCAGCTTTTCGGTGACCGTGTCCCATGTCCGGGGATCGGGATCGAAGGCCAGAAGCCCGGACGAGAAGATCGCCACACCCAGCGCCACGCAGACGATGGCCAGCGTCAGCGGCAGCCGCTTCAGCCCCACCGGTGCCCAGCTGACGAGCAGGATCACCAGTCCGAGCCCCAGCAGGAACAGGATGTAGGGATCGGCGGTCAGCGCGCGCTCCATCAAGGTCGGCTTGAAGGCGTAGGATCACATCGGGTTCCCCACAAGGTCCCTCAGACGGTCCGGGATTGTGACGATCGCTCCGTAAGCTGATCTACTTTGCTGTTTTCATTGAAAAACTTTCACGCTGCGCCAACTGCTTGTTAAGCGGCCGGGCCTAACCCTCCGCAAGGGCCGCGTCTCGGGCCCGGGAGGCTTCATGGCGCGCATCGGCGACTACATCGAAGCGGCGGAGCCGGTCGGGCCGGATACGCGCGGGGCCGAGGTGTACGAGCGGTTTCTGGCCGAGCCCAACACCCTGGTCATCGCCGTGGTCGATCCGGAGCGGCGACCGCTGGGGCTGATCGAGCGCAACGCCTTCACCCTGACCATGGCCGGCGCCTTCGGCCGGGAGCTCTACGCACGGCGCCCGGTGTCGGCGCTGATGAACGACCGGCCCTCGATCGCGCGCGCCGAGGACGGCGCCGAGGCCTTCTTCTCGACCGTCGATTCCGGCGAAGCGGCGTCGCTGCTGGGCGGGTTCATCGCCGTGGACGGTCACGGCCGTTACGTCGGGGTCGGCGCCATCCTTCAGGTGCTTCGCGCCGGCAGCGCCCTGTATCGCCGCCGCGCGGAGGAAATGGGCGAACTGGCGCGCGGCCTGGCGGCCGCCGAGGCCCGCGCACGGGCCTCCAGCCGCGCCAAGTCGGAATTCCTGGCGGTCATGAGTCACGAAATCCGGACGCCGTTGAACGGCGTGCTGGGCGTCGCCGCGCTGATGCAGCGCCTGCTGACGCAGGAGGAGCTGCGGCCGCACGTCGAGACCATCGTCTCGTCCGGCCAGGGCCTGCTGCGCCTGCTGACCGACGCCCTGGACATGTCGCGCGCCGAGGCCGGACTGCTCGCGCTCGAACCCGCGCCGCTCAGCCTGTCCGAGCTGGCCGGCGACCTGGACCGGCTGTGGCGCCCCCGTGCCGAGGAGAAGGGGCTTTCGCTGGACGTCGACGCCCAGGTCGACGTGCGCGACGGAATGCAGGCTGACGGCGTCAGGCTGAAGCAGCTGTTCAACAACCTGATCGGCAACGCGATCAAATTCACCGAAGCGGGCAGCGTGCGGGTGACCCTTGTGGCCGAGCCGGTCGGCGACGACGTACGCCTGACCGCCACGGTCGACGACAGCGGGCCCGGCGTTCCGGAAACCGCCGCGGCGACCATCTTCGAGCCGTTCAACACAGGCAATGCGGGTCGATCCAGCGCCGGCGCCGGCCTTGGGCTGGCCATCTGCCGCCAGATCGTGGATCGGATGGGCGGATCGATCGCGCTGGCGACCAGTCCCTCGGGCGGGGCCCGCTTCGTCTTCTCGGTCTCTGCCCCTGCGGTGGAGGTGGAGGCGGCCAGCGAATCCACCATGGCCGCGCCGACCCCGCACGAGACGATTCACGTGCTGGTCGCCGACGACAACGCCACCAACCGCTTCCTCGCCGTCAGGCTGCTGGAGATGTTCGGCTGCACCGCCGACGTGGTCGAAGACGGCGCAGCCGCGCTGCAGGCCGTTCAGGTCCGGCCGTACGACCTCGTCCTCATGGACATCAAGATGCCGGTCATGGACGGGGTGGAGGCCACGCGCGCCGTCCGCGCCCTGTCGGGGCCCGCGGGCCTTCTGCCCATCCTCGCCCTGACCGCCAATGCCGACGACCGTGACGCCGAGACCTATCTGGCCGCCGGCATGGACGGCGTCGTGCAGAAACCGATCCAGCCGGACGTCCTGCTGGACGCCATCCGCCGTGTGCTGACGCCGCCCGAACAGGCCGGCCGCGCCGCGGCGTGAGGAGTCAGATCTTCGACAGGATCAGCGTGCCGTTCGTGCCGCCGAAGCCGAAGCTGTTCGACATCACGTGCGTCAGCGGCCCGTCCTTGCGGGCGCGCAGGATCGGCATGCCCTCGAACTCGGGGTCCAGGTTCTCGATGTGCGCGCTCTCGGCGGCGAAGCCGTGCTTCATCATCAGCAGACAGTAGATCGACTCCTGCACGCCCGCCGCGCCGAGGCTGTGGCCCGTCAGCGATTTGGTCGAGGAGATCATGGGCAGGTCGTCGCCGAAGACCTCGCGCACCGCGCCCATCTCCTTGCTGTCGCCGACGGGCGTCGAGGTGCCGTGCGGGTTCAGGTAGTCGATCTTCGGATTGCCGGCCATCTCCAGCGCGATGCGCATGCAGCGCGCCGCGCCCTCGCCCGAGGGGGCGACCATGTCGTAGCCGTCGGAGTTGGCGCCGTAGCCGGCGACCTCGGCATAGATGGTCGCGCCGCGCGCCTTCGCCCGCTCGTATTCCTCCAGCACGACGATGCCCGCCCCGCCGGCGATGACGAAGCCGTCGCGGTCCTTGTCGTAGGCGCGGCTGGCCTTCTCGGGCGTGTCGTTGAAGTTCGAAGACATGGCGCCCATCGCGTCGAACATGTTCGACATGGACCAATCGATGTCCTCGCAGCCGCCGGCGAAGACGACGTCCTGCTTGCCCCAGGCGATCTGTTCGGCCGCCGCGCCGATGCAGTGGGCGCTGGTCGCACAGGCCGAGCTGATCGAATAGTTGATGCCCTTCAGCTCGAACCACGTCGCCAGGACGGCCGAGGGGCCCGACGCCATGGCCTTGGGCACGGCGAACGGGCCGATGCGTTTCGGCGAGCCCTTCTCCCTGGTCGTCTCGGCCGCCTGCAGGATGACCTGCGTCGAGGGACCGCCCTCGCCGACGATCAGGCCGATGCGCTCGTCCTTGATCTCGTCGGGCGTCATGCCCGCGTCCTTCAGCGCCTCCTCGAAGGCGATGTGGCCCCATGCCGTGCCGTTTGCCAGGAAGCGGGCGGCGCGGCGATCGACCAGCGGCGCCCAGTCCTCTGCCGTGTGCCCCAGGGCAGGCGGCGCCCAGACCTGCGACCGAAAGCCGTGCTCGGCGTGGTCGGGCGCGAACTTCACGCCGGACTTCGCCTCCCGCAGCGAAGCCGCGACCTCGTCCTGGCCGGTGCCGATGGAGGAGACGATGCCCAGTCCGGTGACGACGACGCGCCGCATGTTTCAGTCCCTTCGGTCTTCGATCGAGCCGTCGCTCTGCGGCGACTGGCCCCTTAACGCGCTCAGTCCTGCCCGGTCGCGCCGAACAGGCCCACCCGCATGTCGGTGGCGGTATAGATGGGGACGCCGTCGGCTTCGAGAACCCCGTCGGCGATGCCCATGACCAGCTTGCGGTTGATCACGCGCTTGAGCTCGATCTTGTAGGTGACCTTCTTCACGTCGGGCAGCACCTGCCCCGTGAATTTCACCTCGCCCACGCCGAGTGCCCGGCCCTTCCCGGGACCGCCGATCCAGCCGAGGTAGAATCCGACCAGCTGCCACATGGCGTCCAGGCCCAGGCAGCCCGGCATCACCGGATCGCCGATGAAGTGGCACTGGAAGAACCAGAGGTCCGGACGGACGTCCAATTCAGCCTCGATGCGGCCCTTGCCGTGCGCGCCGCCCACGTCGTCGATGTGGACGATGCGGTCGAACATCAGCATCGGCGGCGCCGGCAGCTGGGCGTTGCCGGGCCCGAAAAGCTCGCCGCGGCCCGAGGCCAGAAGCTCGTCGTAGGTGTAGCTGGACCGGCGGTTCGCCGGGTCCGACATCGGGGTCGCGGTGCTCATGCGGCGGGTTTGCGCCGCCGGGCGGGCGCGGTCAACCGGCGGCGGGGCCCGCCGGGCGGCGCCAATCGCACTGGGCGCGGGGCGCGGTGCCGAACACCGCACTCTCCTGAACCCAGCCCTTCAGCCGGCCGTCGCGGACCTTGCACCAGCCGTCCTGGCAGTCGTCGGCCGAGATCAGGCTGCGTGGACCCAGCCGTGCCTTGACGGAGGATCCCGCGTCGCGCCCCGCGTGGATCGGGACGGACTCTGCGCCCATGTTGAACACGCGCCGCCGCCCGCTGGTGACGGTGCGATGGATCCACACCACGGATCCCTCCGGATCACAGACCTTCCGCCACTCGCGCGTCTCGGCGATGACCTGCACGGGCAGGCCACGCGCCGTGTATTTCCATAGGATCGGATGGTCCGTTCCCGGGCCGCGGCGGCCATAGACCTCCTTGGAACTCAGGGCGATCCAGCGGGGCACTTCGAAGCCCGTCGGGGTCGGCCGTCCGTCAGGCATGGTCGTCGCCGCCCCCGCCAGCAGCGCGCAGCCGAGCAGCAGCGTCGGACGTTTGATCGCGCCGAGGGCTTTGCTAAGCGTCACGAGCGTCACGTAGCGCTCTCCGGGAAGGGAATCAGCCGCCAGATGTCCGCCCGCAGCCTTAAGGTCACCTTAACCCGCCGGCTGCCGGACGCGGTCGAGACGCGAATGCGCGAACTTTTCGACGCCCGGCTGAACCTGACCGACCGGCCCATGTCGCGGCAGGAGCTGGCGCAGGCCATGGCCTCGTCCGACGTGCTGGTGCCGACCATCACCGACCGCGTGGACGCGGAGCTGATCGACGGCGCGCCCGACACGCTGAAGATGATCGCCAACTTCGGCGCGGGCACGGAACACGTCGACGTGGCGGCGGCCCAGGCGCGCGGCATCCTGGTGACCAACACACCCGGCGTGCTGACCGAGGACACCGCCGATCTGGCCATGACGTTGATCCTCGCCGTCTCCCGCCGCGTGGTCGAAGGCGCTGAAGCGCTGAGGGAAGGCCGGTTCGAGGGCTGGACCCCGACCTGGATGATGGGCCGCAAGTTATGGGGCAAGCGGCTGGGGATCGTCGGCATGGGCCGCATCGGTCAGGCGCTGGCCCGCCGGGCCCGGGCCTTCGGCCTGCAGGTGCACTATCACAACCGTCGCCAGCTCAGCGCGATGATCGAAGAGGAGCTGGGCGTCACCTGGTGGGACGATCTGGACGCCATGCTGCCGCGCATGGACGTGATTTCGCTGAACACGCCCGCCACGGCGGAAACCCGGCACATCGTATCCGCCGAGCGCCTGTCGCGGCTGCAGCCCCACGCCATTCTGGTGAACACCGCCCGGGGAGAGCTGATCGACGAGGCGGCGCTGGCGCGGGCCCTGATCGAAAACCGCCTCGGCGGCGCCGGGCTGGACGTGTTCGAGCACGAACCTGCCGTCCACCCCGACCTGTTGCGCCACCCCCGCGCCGTGCTCCTGCCCCACCTGGGCTCCGCAACCGTCGAGTCGCGCCAGGACATGGGCGACCGCGTGATCCTGAACGTCATGACGTTCGCCAACGGCCACCGCCCCCCGGATCGTGTGCTGACCTAGGCTCCGCAGACCTGGCAGTGCGGGTCCGCCGCGATCCGCACCGTCCGCGCCGTGCCCGTCAGCCCGTCGAACACCAGCAGCCGCCCGGTCAGCGGCTCGCCCGCGCCGGCGATCAGCTTGACGGCTTCCAGCGCGCTCAGGCTGCCGACCACCCCGGCCAACGCCCCGATCACCCCGACGCGGGCGCAGGTCTCAGCCTCGGGCGGCGCTGCGGGCACAAGGCAGGCCCAGCAGGGCCTACCGGTGAAAACTCCGACCTGACCGCCCCACCGGCCGATGGCCCCGGACACGAGCGGCACGTCAAGCGACAGACAGACGGCGTTGACGGCCCGACGAACCTCGAAGTCGTCGGTCCCGTCGATCACCACGTCGCAGCCATGCAGCAGGCCCTCGGCCGTTTCCGGCGTCAGCGCCTCGCGCCGCGGCTCGATCGTCACGTGAGGATTGAGCGCCACCAGCCGCTCCGCGGCCGCCGCGACCTTGCTCCGGCCCACGTCGGCGGTGGCGAACTGCACCTGACGTTGCAGGTTGGAAAGCGACACGGCGTCGGGATCGATAAGCCTCAGCGCGCCCACGCCAGCCGCGGCCAGATCCATCGCAGCCGGACCGCCGACACCGCCGACGCCGACGACCGCGATCCTCGCGGCTTTCAGCCGGCGCTGTCCCACGCCGCCGACCTCGGCCAGCATCAGGTGCCGCGCGTAGCGCTCGATCTCGTCGTCGTTGAGGCTCACCGCTCCGACATAGGGCGCGGGACCGGCGCCGTCACGCAGCCAGACGTCGTTCCACGAAGGCCTCCGCGACCTCGGCGGTCATCAGGGACAGGCACGGCAGGCTCACGGCCCTCAGGAAAGCCTCAGGGTCGTCGCACAGGGCGATCGCCTCGCCGGTCACGCGGCGCGTCGTCGTCGTGTCGACGAGGATCTCCACATCGGTGTGCCGGGGATCGGCCTGCACGCGGGCCAGCGTCCGGCCGACTTCGTTAGCCGGCCCCTCCAGCGCCTGCAGAATGCGATCGCCGTGCACCACCAGACCGCTGGTGATCTGGTCTCGGCGGTTGTTGCGCTCACCCGCGCCCAGGATATGCGCCAGCGACACGGTGCTGAGCCCGGCTCCGCCGATCGATCGGCTCGTGTAGACGACGCGTCGCAGCATTCCATTTCCCTGAAGGGGATATTCTTGGGTGGAATGTGTCCGTGTAACGGGTTACAGTGGTCGAAATATGACTTATACGTGACGCTGAAATCGCACAGCTTTCGCTTGATGCGCCGCATTTCTGTCGCCATCTGCGGCGGATGACGAGTTCCACAATCTTCCCCGACTGGCACGGCACCACCATTCTGGCGGTGCGCAGGGACGGGCGCACCGTGATCGCCGGGGACGGTCAGGTCTCCATGGGCCCCACCATCGTCAAGGGATCGGCGCGCAAGGTGCGGGTGCTGGCCGGTGGCAAGGTGCTGGCCGGATTCGCCGGGGCCACGGCCGACGCCCTCACCCTGATCGAGCGACTGGAGGCCAAGCTGGAGCAATTTCCCGACCAGCTTGCTCGCGCCTGCGTCGACCTGGCCAAGGATTGGCGGACCGACCGGTACCTGCGGCGGCTGGAGGCGATGCTCCTGGTCGCCGACCGGACCTCCATCTACACCGTGACGGGCGTGGGCGACGTCCTGGAGCCCGAGCACGGCGTCGCCGCGGTCGGATCCGGCGGGAATTATGCCCTCGCCGCCGCACGGGCCCTCCTGGACAACTCCGACCTCGACGCCGAAACCATCGCCCGCAAGTCCATGGCGATCGCGGCGGAGGTCTGCGTCTACACCAACGGCAACCTGACGGTGGAGACGCTGGAGGGCTGAGTCCTACGACGAATTCACCTGACAGTGGGCTCATTTCGCGCCTTCATGGAGGCATGCGCGTCCTCGTCCTGACCCTCGCACTGTCTCTGCCGTCCATGGCGGCCGCTCAGATGCCCGACGCCGCCCCCGTCATCGCGGCCGAACGCGCCTTCGCGGCCGACGGCCGTGCCTTGGGCATCGCGGGCAGCTTCAACAAATGGGCCGAGCCCGACGGGATCGTAATCGCCGCTGGTCGGGCCCAGCGCGTGTCGGCCGTCTATCCGCCGGAGGCGGTGCGCGACCCGCAGGAGCCGCTGCTGGAATGGTGGCCCAACTTCGCGGGGATCGCCGCGTCCGGCGACCTCGGCTTCACCACGGGCGGCGTGGCGGTGAACGGCCAGCGCGCCGGCCACTACTTCACGGTCTGGCGTCGACAGGCCGACGGCTCGTGGCGCTGGGTCTACGACGGCGGCCCCGCCTCTCCGTCCTCGGACGTGGCCGGGCCGGACGCCGATCCCGTCGTTCTGCCGGCATCGCCGGTCGCCCCGATGCCGGCCGACATGGCGGTCCGGTCGGTGCGGGTGAACGAGGAGATGCTGCACATGGGCGCTTCCATGGCCCAGAAGGAGGTCCACCTGACCTGGCTGGCGCCGGACGCGCGCCTCTACGTCGCAAGGCTGCCGCCGGCCACGGATCCGCAGGCGCAGGCCGCGGCTCTGGACGCCTGGCCTCACGGCTTCCAGTTCGGTCCGGCCGAGAACGGCGGCGTCTCCGCCCATGGCGATCTGGTCTGGGGATACGGCCCGGCGCGTTGGGAAGCTGATGGGCTGGCCCGCACCGGTCACTGGGTCCGTCTGTGGCAGCGCCGGCCGTCGGAGCCGGGCGACCGGGTGGGCGAGTGGCGGATCGTGGTCGCCTACCTGATCCCGGCGCCGCCCCCTCCCGCGACGCAGTGAGCGCCCCCATCTGGGGCCCATGACCGACCTTTCCCCCCGCGAGATCGTCTCCGAACTGGATCGCCACATCGTCGGACAGGCCGACGCCAAGCGCGCCGTGGCCGTGGCGCTGCGAAACCGCTGGCGGCGCAAGCGCGTGGATCCCGCCCTGCGCGACGAGGTGACCCCCAAGAACATCCTGATGATCGGCCCCACCGGCGTGGGCAAGACCGAGATCGCGCGCCGTCTGGCGAAGCTTTCGGGCGCGCCATTCCTGAAGGTCGAGGCCACCAAATTCACCGAGGTCGGCTACGTCGGCCGCGACGTGGACCAGATCATCCGCGACCTCGTCGAGGCCGCGCTGGTGATGGTCCGCGATCGCCGCCGTGCCGACGTGCGGGCCAGGGCCGAGGCCGCGGCGGAAGAGCGCATTCTCGACGCCCTCGTCGGCCCCGGCGCCCAGCCGGCCACCCGCGACAGCTTCCGCGCGAAATTGCGCGCCGGCCAGATGGACGACAAGGAGATCGAGATCGCTCTGGCCGACACCGCCTCCCCGCTGCAGGGCATGGACCTGCCGGGCGGCAACGTGGGCATGCTCAACCTGTCGGAGATGCTGGGCAAGCTGGGCGGCGGGCGCACCAGGACCGTGCGCACCACGGTGCGCGACGCCGTCGCCCCCCTGACGTCCGAAGAAGCGGACAAGCTGCTGGATCAGGACAGCCTGACCCGTGAGGCCGTCGCCCTGGCCGAGCAGGAGGGCATCGTCTTCCTGGACGAGATCGACAAGGTCGCCGCCCGGTCCGAGGCCCGGGGCGCCGACGTGTCGCGCGAAGGGGTGCAGCGCGACCTGCTGCCGCTGATCGAAGGCACGACGGTGTCCACCAAATACGGGCCCGTGAAGTCCGACCACGTGCTGTTCATCGCCTCGGGCGCCTTCCACGTCGCCAAGCCGTCGGACCTGCTGCCGGAGCTTCAGGGCCGGCTGCCGATCCGGGTCGAGCTCAAGGCGCTGACGCGCGAGGACTTCGCCCGCATTCTGACGGAACCGGAGGCCAACCTGATCCGCCAGAACGAGGCCCTCATGGCGACCGAGGGCGTCGAACTGAGCTTCACACCGGAAGCGGTGCAGGCCTTGGCCGACGCGGCCGTGGCCGCCAACACGGCGGTCGAGAACATCGGCGCGCGCCGCCTCCAGACCGTGGTGGAGCGCGTGCTCGAGGACCTCAGCTTCACCGCCCCCGACCGATCCGGTCCATTCGTCGTCGACGCCGACCTCGTCCGCTCGCGGGTCGCCGATCTGGCGAAGGACGCCGATCTGGGCCGCTACATCCTCTAGGCGGTCGGCGGCGGCGTGGTCCGCCACCAGCCGGTGACGGCCAGGCGCGGGTCCGGCGCGAAGTCGGCCACCTGCGTCACCAGATGCGGCTGGGGCACGCGGAACACGTTCAGCGTTCCGAATGCGGGAACGAAGGTTTCGGACACCCGGACCCAGTCGTCGAGGAAAGCCAGCAGACCGCCCCACTCCACGCGCCAGCGCGGCGTCAGGTTCAGGACGTAGGCGTACAGCCGCCCGGCGTCCTCGTGGCGGTCGTCGTGCCCGTTCAGGAAGTGACCGGGGAGATAGCGGGTCGCTTGGGCGTCGACGTAGGCGATGCGGTCGTCGCCGGTCAACGACCGGGCCCAATCCAGCCACTCCGGCGCGTTGAACAGGGCGTGCAGGCCGTCCAGCGGCGGCGGCAGCGGCAGCCCCATCGCCCGAGCCTGACCGAGTCGCAGCCGGTCGTAGATGAACTGGAAGCCTTCGCCGGCCTCTTCATGAACCATGGCGATCAGGCGCGCCTTCTCGACCGGATCCTGGGCGTCGAACACCGTGGCCGGAACGTCCGTGCCGAAGGGCGTGCGGATCGCCCGGTTCCAGACCATCTCCGGGGAGGCCAGGGCGTGATGCAGACCCTGCGTCAGCTCCGTCCCCAGCGGCATGTCCACCCGCACGCGACCCGTCTGCGCCAGCCGCGTGATCGCCTCCGCCGGAGGCGGCGTCATTCCACCGTCACCACGATCTTGCCCAGGGCCGACCGGTCGCCCAGCGCCTGGATGGCGTCGGCGGCGCGCTCCAGCGGGAAGGTCCGGCTGACGCGCGGCTTGATCTTTCCCTCGCTCCAGAAGCGCATCAGGTCGGCGACGTTGGCCGCATGACCCGCCGGATCGCGCATCACAGCCGCGCCCCAGAACACACCCACCACCGACACCGACTTCAGCAGCGTGAGGTTCAGCGGCAGGCTCGGTATCCCCGCCGGGAAGCCGACCACCAGGTACCGGCCGCCCCAGTCCATCGCCCGCAGCGCCGGTTCGGCGTAGTCGCCCCCGACGGCGTCGTAGACCACGTCGGCCCCGTCGCGCCCGCTGGCCAGCTTCAGCTCGCCCGACAGTTCCTTCTGCGCGGCCTTGTCCATCGGTCCCGAGGGATAGATCAGGCCGTTGTCGGCGCCGGCCTCCAGGGCGAACTGGACCTTGTCGTTGGTTGAGGCCGCAGCGATGACGTGCGCGCCCATGGCCTTGCCCAGCTCGACCGCCGCCACGCCCACGCCCCCGGCGGCGCCCAGCACCAGCAGGCTCTCTCCCGCCTTCAGCTCCGCGCGGTCCTTCAGCGCGTAATAGCTGGTGCCGTAGGTCATCAGCAGGGCCGCGCCCTCTTCGAAGGACATGCCCGCCGGCATCTTGACCACCGCATCGGCGCGCACCGCGATGCGCTCGACCAGTCCGCCCCAGCCGGGCACGGCGATCACGCGATCTCCGCGCTGCAGCCCCTTCACGCCTTCCCCTACCGCGTCGATGACTCCGGCCACCTCGGCGCCCGGCGAGAAGGGTCGCGGAGGCTTGAACTGATATTTGTCCTCGATGATCAGGGTGTCGGGAAAGTTGATCCCCACCGCCTTAACCTCGATCACCACCTCGCCCTTCAGCGGCGTGGGATCCAGCGCCTCCTCAACGACCAGGGTCTCGGGTCCGCCGGGGGCTTTGGACAGGACGGCGCGCATGGTGATCCTTTGGCTTGCGTCGGGGAGGACGCCGACGCTAACGGTCGCGCACGCTTCCGCATAGGCCCGCTTCCGATGAGGCACGCATGACCCGCCCGGCCCTGATCCTGCACGGAGGCGCCGGCGCGCGACGCAGCAAGGACTATTCGGCCGAGCGCGCCCACATGGGCGAGGTGGTGGCCCGCATGGCCGAGCGGCTGAACGCCTGCGCCGCCGCCCTGGACGTCGCGGTCGAGGCCACCGTGCTGCTCGAGGACTCCGGCCTGTACGTCGCCGGGCGCGGCGGCTCGCCGAACCTCGCCGGGGCCTTCGAACTGGACGCCAGCCTGATGGACGGGGCCACCGGACGCGTCGGCGCCGTCGCCGCCCTGCAGGGATTTCGCAATCCGGTCGTCGCGGCCCGCGCGGTCATGGATCACACACCGCATGTCCTGCTGGCCGGCGAAGGGGCCGCCCGGTTCGCCGGCGAATGCGGTCTGGACCGGATTGAGGACGTCAACGCCTGGTTCACCCGCGCCGGTCAAGGCGAGGACAATCATCCGCCGGGCACGCTGGCGCACGGCACGGTCGGCTGCTGCGTGCTGGACGCGCAGGGTCGCCTTGCAGCTGCCACCTCGACCGCCGGCGTCTTCGGCAAGGCGCCCGGACGCGTCGGCGACAGCCCGGTCGTGGGCTGCGGCGTCTGGGCCGACGCCCGGGTGGCCGTGTCGTGCACGGGTCAGGGGGAATACTTCATGCGCACCGTCGCGGCGGCCCGCGTGGGCTGGTCGGTCGCGGGCGGCGCATCGGTCGACGACGCCGCGCGCGCGGCGATCGACGCCGTGGGGGCCCTCGGCGGCGACGGCGGCCTGATCGCGCTGGACGCCTCCGGCCGCGTGTCCCACCCCTTCAACAGCCAGGGCATGAAGCGCGCCTGGCTGGCGCCGGACGGCCAGATCCACGTGGCCGTCTTCGACGAGGACATGGCCTAGGCGGACAGACAGATCACCTGCGCCACGCGCAGGTCGCGGCGCAGGGCGTCGGCCACGCGCCCGTAGTTGTCGGGCGTGACGGGCTCGCCCAAGGCGGGTTCGTCGGCGTGCTGGATGCCGCGAACGGCCGGCAGGAAGGTGTCGGGGGCGGTCGTGTACACCCGGCCCCGCCGCGGCGCCTCGGCGATGGTCACGCCCACCACATTGCCGAACCGATCCAGCGCCGGCGCGCCGGACAGGCCCGAAAGCGTTCCGCGAAGGCCGTCGGTGCGCGCGATCTCCGCCCACGCCAGGACCGGCTCGTCGCGGGCCCCGCGGCCGCGCACCTTGAACGTCTCGCGCCCCAGCAGGCGGGTCGTCACCTCGCCCGGCCGGCCCTGCGGAAACCCGGGATGAAACCCCCGTTGACCCACCCTCAGCGGCAGGTCGACCGGGACGTGCAGCGCGGGGGGGCCGCCGTCGGTCAGCAACAGCGCCACGTCCGCCCGGGGAGCCAGGCGGACGTCGGCGGCCACGGCGCGCCCGCCGCCGACCACAATGGCCGGCCTCCGGCAGCCCTCGACCACGTGGCGCGCCGTCACCCAGCGCCCCTCGCCGGCAATGGAGAATGCCGTTCCGGCCGCCGGCTGAAAGGGAATGTCCGGCGCGTTTACCGTCACCGCCGCGTCGAACGGCGTGACGGGCCCCAGCAAGGCGCCTTCCGCCTCTCCGGGGGGCGGCGGCGCGGGCGGCGTGTAGACGTCCTCGCGCACGGAGGCCGCGGCCACGGCCAAGGCGCCTATGACCGAGGCGTAGACCAACCAGTCGGGAAGCTTCATCGGTTCAGGCGGACAGCGCGGCGGCCAGGATCAAGGCCGTCGCCAACTTCGCGCCCACCAGCAGCACGGCGGCCGAGACCTCTCCCTCGCGAATCCGCTGCGGCAGGCCGGTCAGGATCATGTCCACGACCCGGAAGGCGAGCAGCTGAATCACCACCGTGGCCAGTCCCCACAGGCCGATTTCGCGCAGGGAGGTCGACGCCGTCAGCGACACCGCAAGCGGCACGGCCAGGCCCACGAGCACACCGGCGAAAGCCACCGCCGCCGCGGCGTTGCCCTCGCGGATCAGCTCGATTTCCTTCCACGGCGTAAGGGCGACGTAGATGATCGCGCCCAGCACCAGCAGCCCCAAGGTCGCCGCGAGATGTAGCAGCATGGTCGGGAACCCGCTCGCGAAGGCCTGAACCTCGGCGCTTGCGAGCAGATCGGAGAGGAAGGATTCCATCAGGACGCGAGCCGGCGGCGCCCCATGCGCCTGGTCCGGACATGCCTCAATCGCGCCCCAATCCGCAAGCGCAGGGGGGACACACCCGGTGACGGATGATTACAGGGGGCGGACGATCAGGCCGCCTCGGCGCCCGCGTCCCGCTCCGCCTGCCTGAGCGCGCTGGCCCGGACCTTTTCGCTCTCGCTCTTCAGCTGCCCGCAGGCGGCCAAGATGTCGCGGCCGCGCGGCGTGCGGATGGGGCTGGCGTAGCCGGCGCGGTTGAGGATGGCGGCGAACGCCTCGATCGTCTTCCAGTCAGAGCACTGGTAGTCCGTCCCCGGCCACGGATTGAACGGGATCAGGTTCACCTTGGCCGGGATGCCCTGGATCAGCTTGACCAGCGCCCGCGCCTCCTCGGGGCTGTCGTTGACGCCTTTCAGCATCACGTATTCGAACGTCACCCGACGCGCGTTGCCCAGACCCGGATAGGCGCGGATGCCGGCCATCAGTTGGTCCAGCGGATATTTCCTGTTCAGCGGCACAAGCACGTCGCGCAGGGCATCGTTGGTGGCATGCAAGCTGATCGCCAGCATGGTCTGGGTCCGCTCACCCAGCGCCTGAAGCTGCGGCACCACGCCGGACGTGGAAACCGTGATCCGGCGCCGCGACAGGGCGATGCCCTCGTTGTCCGAAATGATGTCGACCGCATCGGCGACGTGGTCGAGATTGTAGAGCGGCTCGCCCATGCCCATGAAGACGATGTTCGACAGGCGACGGTCTTCCTTGGGCGACGGCCATTCGTCCAGGTCGTCGCGCGCCACCTGCACCTGGGCCACGATCTCGGCCGCCGTCAGGTTGCGGACGAGCTTCTGCGTGCCGGTGTGGCAGAAGCTGCAGTTCAGCGTGCAGCCTACCTGCGAGGACACGCACAGGGCGCCGGCGCGCCCCACGTCGGGGATGTAGACGGTTTCGATCTCGATCCCGGGCGCGGTGCGGATCAGCCACTTGCGGGTGCCGTCCTTCGACACCTGCCGCTCCACGATCTCGGGCCGCGCCAAGGTGAAGGCTTCGGTCAGCTTCGCCCGCGTTTCCTTGGCGACGTCGCTCATCTGGGCGAAGTCGGTCACGCCGTAGTGGTGGATCCAGCGCCACACCTGCGACGCCCGCATCTTCGCCTTCTCGGGCGGACAGATGTCCGCGTCGATCAGCGCCTGACGCAGGCCCTCGCGCGTCAGACCGGTCAGGTTGACGGGGGCGGCGGGCGCAGGCGACGCGCGCGTCAGGTCGAGGGTCAGGCTCAAGAGAGATCGATCCGCGTTCGGAAAGGCGTGGGGAATGTCGGGGTTATAGCACGAAAGGCGGCGAACGCGTGGCCTCAGCCGTCGAGGCGCTTCAGCGCGTCTTTGGCAAGTTCGTGGTGCCTCTTGCGGACGTTTGCGCCCAGCGTCGCCAGCAGGGCGGCGATCACCGCCGCGTCGTCCGTGAAGCCGATGCCGGCGAAAATGTCCGGAATGGCGTCGATCGGCATGACGAAATAGGCCAGCGCGGCCAGCATGATCCCCTTGGCCGCCGCCGGCGTCTCCGGATCGCGGGCTGCGTACCAGACCGACAGGGCGCGATCGGCGAAGGGGACGCGGGTGGCCACGCGCCGCATCTTGGGCCAGAAGCCCCGCGTCACGCGACGCTCGTTGACCTTCTGCACCGAGGGCACCAGCGCCCGCCTGGGGTCCAGCACCTCATCCGGATCGATCGGTTTGGCATCGGCGGGCATGGCCGCTAAACCCTCGCGCAACTCAACGGTTCAGCCAACATAGGGACTGCCTCCATGAAACTCGACGGGTCGATCGCGGCGGTGGTGACGGGCGGAGCTTCCGGTCTGGGCGAAGGCACGGCGCGGGCGCTGGCGGACAAGGGCGTGAAGGTGGCCATCTTCGACCTGAACGCAGAGCGCGGCGAGCAGGTCGCGTTCGAGATCGGCGGCGTCTTCTGCGAGGTGAACGTGACCAGCGACGAGAGCGTCGCCGCCGGCTTCGCCAAGGCCCGCGCCGCGCACGGTCAGGAGCGCCTGACCGTCAACTGCGCCGGCATCGCCACCGGCCAGAAGACGGTGTCGCGCAATCGCGAGACGCAGGAGCCGCGGGCCCACGACATGGCGCAGTTCGAGCGGACCGTCTCGATCAACCTGTTCGGCACCTTCCGCGTGCTGTCGCAGTCGGCGGCAGGCATGGTGACGCTGGACCCGCTGGAGGACGGCGAGCGTGGGGCCATCGTCAACACGGCCTCGGTCGCGGCGCAGGACGGCCAGATCGGACAGGCGGCCTATTCGGCCTCCAAGGGCGGCGTCTACGCCATGACGCTGCCGGTCGCGCGGGACCTGATGAACGAGGGCGTGCGGGTCAACACGATCCTGCCGGGCATCATGTGGACGCCGATGATGGCCGGCATGGACCAGAAGGTTCAGGACGCCCTGGCGGCCATGATCCCCTTCCCCAAGCGGCTGGGCACGCCGGCGGACTATGCGGCGCTGGCGATCCATCTGGCCGAAAACGTCTACATCAACGGCGAGTGCGTGCGGCTGGACGGCGCGATCCGGCTGGCGCCGCGCTGATCAGTCGACGACGGTGAAGCGCCGGGCGTCGAAGACGCGCAGGACGGGCTCAAGCTCGCGGCCCCGCTTCAGCACCTGACCGCCCGAGCCGTAGACGGCCCACTGGCCTTGCCGGCGCTGCAGGGAGGGGCGCTTCTCGATGCGATACAGCGGCGCGTCGCCCGACCGATGGAAGATGGCGAACTCCGCCGCGTCCTCGTGGCCGAGCACCGAATAGTCGCGCCACTGCCCGGCGGCGACGCCGCGCCCGTAGACCCGCAGGATGCGCTCAAGTTCGCGGCGGTCGAAGAAGACCGGACCGGCCTTCGGATCGGGCAGGGCCTCGAAGCTCATGCAGGGAGAGTGGGGACGATTCCGCCCCGGCGCCAGCCCTTCTCCCGAGACACGAAATGGCCCCGTTTCGGACTTTCACGCGCCGCGTTGGCCGATGAAGGTCCTCTCATCGGCTCGCCGGGGTTCGGAGTGAACCTGGATCCTGAACAGCCCCCCCAGCCCCCCGGTTCATTCCGCTACGGGCTCCGGCGGGCCGATGCTTCCTCCAAGCGAGACGTCCGCCCCGCCACCCCTCCCCCTCTAGGCGGCGGCGGGCGTCTTCGTTTCGGGCTCCTTCAGATCGTGATCTGGACGTCCTCGCCGCCGCGCCGGACCGTGAGGGCGTGCGTGCCGTCGGCTTCCAGCCGGGACGCGGACGACAGATCGGCGACCGGCGTGCCGTCGACGGCGACGATCACGTCCCCGGCGCGCAGCGCGCCTGCCGCGGCGGCCGATCCGCTCTCGACCGACTCCACCAGCAGGCCGGCGACGTCGCCGGACGCGACGGCCAGGGTGGCGCCGCGCGCGACCACCCGGTCGGCGCCGACGACGATCGCGCCCGGCGCGGACATGCGCACCTGCACCTGACCCGACATCTCGACCCCGTCGCGCAGCCACACGACCGACAGACGGGCGTCGGGGGCGGCGACGCCGACGGTGGCCAGCACGGAACCGGCGTTGGCGACGGGGCGGGAGTGGATGCGCGTGATCACGTCGCCGGCGCGCAGACCCGCTTGCTCGGCCGGCGAGCCCGGCGCCACGTCCAGCACCACGGCGCCGCGGACGATGCCCAGACCCAGTTCCCGCGCCCGTTCGGCCGTCAGCGAGCCGAGCACGGCGCCGATCTCGCCGCGGCGCACCTCGCCGAATGCACGCAGCTGGCCGACCACGACCATCATGATGCGCGTGGGCACGGCGAAGGCGATGCCGTCGTTGCCGCCGCCCCCGCCGGACAGGATCGAGGTGTTGATGCCGATCAGCCGGCCGCGGCTGTCCAGCAGCGGTCCGCCGGAGTTGCCGGAGTTCACCGCCGCGTCGGTCTGGATGTAGTCCTCGACCGCGTCGCCGAGGCCGGACCGGTTCAGGCCGGAGATGACCCCCATGGTGACCGTCTGGTCCAGACCCAGCGGATAGCCCACGGCGAAGGCCACGTCCCCGGTGCGCAGGGTGTCGCTGTCCACGATCTCGACCTGCATCAGGTTCGGCGCGTCGATCCTGAGCACGGCGATGTCCGTGGACTTGTCGGCGCCGATCAGGGTGGCGTCCACCAGACGGCCGTCCAGCATGTCGACGGTGAATTTGGTGCCGTTCTCCACCACGTGCTGGTTGGTGACGACGATGCCCTGACGGGCGTCGATGATGACGCCGGACCCGGTCGCGATGATCTTGGGATCCCGACTGCCGGAAGACGGGCCTTCGGACTGTCCCAGCGTCGTCACCTGCACCACGGCCGGGAGCGACTTCTCGAGCCCCGCGGCGAAGGTGAACACCCCCCGTTGGGCGTCGTACGGCGCGGGCGCCGACTGGGCGTGGGCCGCCGCGGCGGGCAGGGCGGCGCCCAGGGTCAGGGCCATGCCAAGCGAAAGGCGGACGGTGCGACGCATGCGGAATCCTCTGTTCGCCCCCACGCTAGCGCGAGAAAGTCGCCGTGACGACCGTGCCCGGATCGGCGGAGCCGACGTCCAGGGTCGCCCCGTGCCGCCGCATCACCGCCCGCACGAAGGGCAGGCCCATGCCATGGCTTTCGGCGCCGCCGGCGGCCTGCGCGCCGAAGCCGGGGCCCTGATCGGCGACCGTCAGGACCACGCCGTCGCCCTGCGTCCTCGCCGCCAGCGTCACCACGCCGCCGTCGGGCGAGAACTTCACCGCATTGTCGGTCAGGTTCACCAGGGCCCGCTGGATGAGGGAGCGGACGCCGAGGATGGCGCAGGGCCCGGCGTCGACGACGACGGCGACGCCGCGGGCATCGGCGAGCGGCTCGTAGAGCTCCGCGACGGCCCGCAGCAGCTGGGCCACATCGATCCGTTCGAACGCCCAGGCCTGGCCGTCGCGCAGCATCAGGGTTTCGGCCATGGCCTGGCTCAGCCGATCGAGGTCGGCGCGGGCCTCGGCCAGCAGACGGCGACGCTCGGCGGCGGTCGACGCCTCCTCCAGCGACTCCAGCCGCGCCGTCGCCCGGGCCAGCGGGGTGCGGAAGTCGTGGGCCAGCTGGTCGGAGGAGTCACGAAGCCACGACATCAGGTCGTCGAGCCGGTCCAACGTGCGGTTCACGTGGCGGGTCAGCTCGTCGAGCTCCGGCGCGACCCCCTCCTCCGGCGCGCGCCGCGACAGGTCGCCGACGGCGGCGCCTTCAAGAGCCTGACTGACGGCGTCGAGGCCGACGGACAGGCGGCCCCGGGCGATCACGGCGCCGGCGAGGGCGGTGATCAGGATCAGACCGGCGGCCCCGGCGACGCTGACGACCGCCCAGATCCAGGCCTCGCCCATGGGGGCCACGACCCGTCCCACGCGGATGTCGAGAGCGCCGACGGACTTGGCCACGACCACGACGTCCACGGCCCGCCGCGGACACAGCTCTCCGGGCGCCAAATGGACGGCCCAGACGTCGTCCCCGAGCGCCGGCAGACGGGTGGCGGGAGCCTGCTCCAGCGCCGCCAGCCCGGCCGGCTTGCCGACCGGGGCGCGGATCAGGCGCACGCCGGCGCCGCCGCGACCGGTGCGGCAGGTCTCCTCCAGCGTGACGTCGTTCTGGGCGGCGGCGGGGCCGTCCTGAAAGGCGGCGAGCCAGGTCGAGAAATAGGCCGCGTCCGCCGCCGTCACGGAGCCTTCGGCGAGGCCGGCGTCGGCGCCCAGCTTGGACGCCATGGCGGCGTAGTCGGCCAGGGCGGACAGTGCGGCCTGCTTGCGCTGCTCGGCCCGGACCGCCAGACCCGTGACGATCAGGGAGCCGGTCAGGGCCAGCGCCGCCAGCACGCCGACCGCCACCGACAGCTGCGCGAGCGTGCGACGGCCCAGCCAGGCCCGGAAGCGCGTGCCGATCACCTAGGATGCGGGCCCCAGGTCGCGGAACACGAGGCTCTGGCTGCGGGCGGAGACGATCAGGGGGTGCATCTCGTCCGGCACCTCCGGGCACTGCTCCTTGAGCCGCTTGCGCAGGGCCGAGATGCGGGCGTCGATGATGTTGACGAAATTGTCGGGCAGGAAGTTCCACTCCACCCAGCAGCGGTCCCACAGCATGGTCTTGGTGACCGGCTGGCCGCGGGCGCCCATCAGTTCCGAGACGATGGCGAACTCCAGCGGGGACAGGTCGATCACGCGGTCGCGGCACTTGAGGGTGCGGGCGCCCGGCGAGAGGCGGAACGGGCCGTTGACCAGCTCGGACGGCGCCGCGGGCGCGGCCTTCGACGAGCGGCGCAGCTGTGCGGCGATGCGGGCCAGCAGCTCCTCGTCGCCCACCGGCTTGGCCAGGTAGTCGTCGGCGCCGGACAGCAGGCCGTCGACCTTCTGCCGCTCGCCGCCCAGCGCGGTCAGCATGAGGGCCGGAGCCTGGGCCGAGGGTCCCGACGAGGCGCGCAGGCGCTTCAGCGTCTCCAGCCCGTCCAGCCCGGCCGTCAGGCGGTCGAGGATCATGACGTCGTAGGCGTGGTCCGCCGCGGCGCCCAGCGCGCCCTCGCCGGCGTCGAAGCGGTCGACGCGCGCGAACCCCGCGCGCCGCAGCCGCGCCTCGACGTGCTCGGCCAGCGCGGGGTCGTCCTCCAGCAACAGGGCCGAGCGGCCCGCGAAGACAGCGCCCAGCTGGGCGAAGGCGTCGTCCTCGATCGCGGCGTCGGTCATCACGGCACTCCCCTGCGCCGGCCGACGATGGCGCGGGATGGCCACACGGGCAAGCCGACGGTTCCTGACACGGGTCGGCGCCCCGTCGCTTTCGCGCGGAGTTGGAGGGCGGGCGGAGCGCCGGGCGCGAAGCCCGGATGCAGAAAGAAAATACCGTTTCGGCTTCGCGTGACGCTCCGCGCGCGTGGTTTTCCGGAAGCCCGCGTCGGGTGGCGCTGTTCACGCCTTACCGCGGTCGCCTCCGGCGGGCGGCGACGTCCCTGCGGACGGTCCCGGATCGGTCCGAGTATTCCCCTCGACCCTTGCCGGACCTCATCTCTTGGTGAGACCCGTCGGCCCCGCCGCCCGAAGGCGGCGAGCCCCGCTCCACACGCTCCCGCCGCCGCAAGGTCGCAGGCCTCACGAGCCCTCCGGTGCGACGGGACGAAGGAAGGGTGGGTCAGGTCCGGAGCGACGTCGACGCCGGAGCCCAGAAAATCGAATGGCCTCTGATCGGCCTCATGAAATCGGCGCCGGTCATCGCGATGTGGCGGGGCCGGCCGACGTGATCCTCATCCCTTTGCGGGAGAAGGAAACCGCGTCGTCAGAAGGCGGCCTGCCCCGTGATGGCGCGGCCCAGGATCAGGGCGTGGACGTCGTGGGCGCCTTCGTAGGTGTTGACCGTCTCGAGGTTCATGGCATGGCGCATGACGTGCATTTCGCCGGTGATGCCGGCGCCGCCGTGCATGTCCCGGGCCTCGCGGGCGATGGCCAGGGCCTTGCCGCAGTTGTTGCGCTTCATCATCGAGATGGCTTCCGGGCACCAGTCGCCGGCGTCCAGACGACGGCCCAGCGCCAGCGCGCCCTCGAAGCCGAGGAAGATCTCGGTCTGCATGTCGGCCAGCTTCTTCTGCACCAGCTGGCGCGCCGACAGCGGACGGCCGAACAGGGTGCGTTCGGCGACGTAGTCGCGGGTGGCGTGGAAGCAGAACTCCGCCGCGCCCATGGCCCCCCAGCTGATGCCGTAGCGGGCCTTGTTCAGGCAGCTGAAGGGCCCGCGCAGACCCTTCACGCCCGGCAGCAGATTCTCTTCCGGCACCAGCACGTCGTTCAGGCCGATGTCGCCGGTGACCGAGGCCCTGAGGGACAGCTTGTCGCCGATCTTGTCGGTGGTGAAGCCGTCCATTCCGCGCTCGACCACGAAGCCGCGGATCTCGCCGTCCAGCTTGGCCCAGACCACGGCCAGGTCGGCGATCGGGGAGTTGGTGATCCAGTATTTGGCGCCGTTCAGGCGATAGCCGCCCGCGACCTTCTCCGCCCTGGTCTTCATCGAGGCGGGGTCGGAGCCGCCGTCCGCCTCGGTCAGGCCGAAGCACCCGACCAGTTCGCCCGCCGCCATGCGGGGCAGCCAGCGCATGCGCTGCTCCTCCGAGCCGAAGGCGTAGATCGGATACATGGCCAGCGAGCTCTGCACCGACATGGCGGAGCGATAGCCGCTGTCGACCGCCTCGATCTCGCGCGCGATCAGGCCATAGGCGACGTGGCTGGCGCCGGCGCCGCCGTACTGCTCCGGCAGGGTGGCGCCGAGGAAGCCCATCTCGCCCAGTTCCGTCATGATGGCGCGGTCGAAGGTCTCGTCGCGGAAGGCGGCGACCACGCGGGGCAGCAGCTTCTCGCGGGCATAGGACCGCGCCGCCTCCTGAATCATGCGCTCGTCGTCGGTCAGGCGGCCGTCGAGGTCCAGCGGATCGTCCCAGCGAAAGGATTTGCCAGAGTTCGCGGCGCCGTCGGCCATGGTCGTCTTTCCCTGATGCGCGGGGCTTCCGGCGATCGTGAGCGAGCGTGACGATCGGACCCCTTTTCTGGCGCGCGGTTTAGGCCAGAATGGCCGCTTCGGACAGGGGGTCCGCCTCCGCAAGACACGCAGGGTCATGAGCCGCACGCTGAAACGCCTGTTCGCCGACCATCCGCGCGAGGTCGACGAAACCTATCTGGAGCACATGGCCGCTTCGGGTCGGTTCGGCTTCAAACTGCTGAGGCTGGCCGGCTGCGCCTTCTGCCACGCGCTGGTGCCCGGCGTGTTCAAGACGACCGTCTCGGACGAGATCAAGGCGACGGCGCGGACCATGACGCACCGGGCCGACGAGGCGCGCGAGTGCCGCATGCGCGACGCGGGGGTCTGGGACCCGGGTTTGTAAGGGTCGAAGCCCGGAGCTAAGCAGGGCCATGACCCAAGGCCCCCTCGACGGCATTCGCGTGCTCGACCTGTCCCGCGTGCTGGCGGGACCGTGGGCGACGCAGACCCTGGCGGATCTGGGCGCCGAGGTGATCAAGATCGAGCGGCCGGGCGCGGGGGACGACACCCGCCTGTGGGGGCCGCCGTTCACGACGAAGACCGATGGATCGCGCGGGGACGCCGCCTATTTCCTGTGCGCCAACCGGGGCAAGAAGTCGGTCGAACTGGACATCGCGACGCCGGGGGGCGCGGAGGCCGTGCGCCGTCTGGCGGCGACCTGCGACGTGGTGGTGGAGAACTTCAAGACCGGTGGGCTGGCGAAGTACGGTCTGGACTGGCCGTCGCTGGAGAAGCTGAACCCGCGGCTGGTCTATTGCTCGATCACGGGCTTCGGGCAGGACGGGCCGGACGCGCACCGGGCCGGCTACGACTACATGATCCAGGCCATGGGCGGGCTGATGTCGATCACCGGCCAGCCGGACGGCGCGCCGGGCGCCGAACCGATGAAGGTGGGCGTGGCCGTGGTGGACCTGTTCACGGGGCTGTACGCGTCGAACGCCATCCTGGCGGCCCTGATGCACGCCCGGGCGACGGGCGAGGGGCAGCACGTGGACGTGGCCCTGTTCGACGTCCAGGCGGCCATGCTGGCCAATCAGGCGACCAACTGGTTCGTCTCGGGCACGGCGCCGACGCGGATGGGCAACGCCCATCCGAACCTGGCCCCCTACCAGCCCTTTCCGTGCACGGACGGCATGGTCGTGATCGCGGTGGGCAACGACGGGCAGTTCCGGGCCTTGTGCGGGGCCTTGGGCGCGCCGGGGATGGGATCGGACCCGCGCTTCGCGACCAACGCGGCGCGGATCGAGCACCGGGCGGTGCTGACGGCGGAGCTGTCGGCGCTGACGGCCGGTCATGGGATGAAGGCGCTGATGGCCCTGCTGGAGGCCGCCGGCGTGCCCTGCGGGCCCGTGAACACGGTCGATCAGGTCTTCGCCGAGCCGCAGGCCGTGCATCGCGGGCTGGAGGTGGAGCAGACGCGCGCGGACCTGTCGGCGCCGGTGCGCACCGTGGCCAGCCCCATCCGCCTGTCGAAGACCCCCGTCCGCTACGACCGCCCCCCGCCGGCGCTGGGGGCCGACACGGACGAGGTGCTGGGGGAGCTCAGCCCAGCCGCAGGAACGGCGCCAGCCAGGTAAGCGCCAGCGCCGCCATCATCGCGAAGGCGATCCAGTGCACCGGCTTCATCCGGCGCGGCAGGCTGGTGCCGGAAAAGCCGCCGGTCGCCCAAGCCGCGAGGGCCAGCACGCCGCCGGCGGCATGGGAGGGAACGTCGCGCGGCGCGAGATCGTCGCCTTCGTCCATGGCGAACTCACCGGACCGGGCCCGCCCCAGCAGCGTCAGCGCTTCGTCGCGCTGAGCTTCCGGCGCCATGACGCGCACGGCCAGCGCCCGCTGCAGGATGGGATCGATCGAGGCGTGACCCCGACCTTCCAATTCGGCCTCGATGCCGTGGGCGCGCAGGAAGGCCAGCGCGAGGTCGCCCTCCACGAGGTCCTGAAAGCGGGCTATCTCGATCAGCGCCACGGCGTCACCTTCCCACGAACTGTCGAGCAAGACGCGCACTCTCGCCTTGCGTCGACATCCAGATCAAGGCGTCGACGGTGGCCGCGACCGCGGCGTCGAGCACCGGCGACGGTCGGCCGCCGCGGTCCGCCCACTCCAAGTGTCCTTCCTCCTCGGTCTGGACTCCGGCGATGGCGGCGATGAGCTCCGCGTCCGTGCCGCCCGCAGCGCCCCGCAGCCACGCGAGTTGCTCCGACAGGTGGCGATGGACCGTGCGCTCGACCGCCCGGGTGCAGGCGAAGACTCCCGACGTGCCCAAGGCCCCCGTCATCAGCCCGAGCGCCGCCCCGCCGACGCCCCACAGCCACATCAGACGGCACGGGCGGGCCTGCCGGGCGGGCATCAGCGAACGGAACAGCTTCTCGTGCCGCCGCTCGTGCTCAAGCAATTCGGCGAGTTGAGCCACCAGATGCGGACACCTGACGCGCGCGAGGGCGATCTGGGCTGCGTAGATGCGAACCGCGCCGTGCTCGCCGCCGTGGTTGACCTTGAGGATGCGGGCGACCGTGGAGGCCATCGCCCGACCTCAGATCACAGGTCCAGCAGGAACCGCTGCGGGTCTTCGAGGTGCTCCTTGATCCGCACCAGGAAGGTGACGGCTTCCTTGCCGTCGACGAGGCGGTGGTCGTAGCTGAGGGCGAGGTACATCATGGGGCGGATGACCACCTGGCCGTTCACCGCCACCGGGCGCTGGACGATGTTGTGCATGCCCAGGATGCCGGACTGCGGCATGTTCAGGATCGGCGTCGACATCAGCGAGCCGTAGATGCCGCCGTTGGTGATGGTGAAGGTGCCGCCCTGCAGCTGGTCCAGCGTCAGGTCGCCGTCGCGGGCGGCCTTGCCCAGATCGGCGATGCCCTTCTCGATGCCCGCCAGCGACAGCTGGTCGGCGTCGCGCAGCACCGGCACGACCAGACCCTTGTCGGTGCCGACGGCCACGCCGATGGCGTAGTGGTTCTTGTAGATGACGTCCGTGCCGTCGATCTCGGCGTTGACGGCCGGGATCTCCTTCAGGGCCTCGACGACGGCCTTCACGAAGAAGGACATGAAGCCCAGCTTGATGCCGTGGCGCTTCTCGAAGGCGTCCTTGTACTTCGTGCGGATGTCCATGACGGCCGTCATGTCCACCTCGTTGAAGGTGGTCAGCTGGGCGGCGGTGTTCTGGGATTCCTTCAGCCGGCGCGCGATGGTCTGGCGCAGACGGGTCATCTTGACCCGCTCCTCGCGCGGGCCGAGGTCGCGTGGCGCGGCCGGGGCGGCGGCGGGAGTCGGAGCGGCGGCGGCGGCCTTCGGGGCCGAGGCGGCGGCCACGGCGTCGGCCTTGGTGACGTTGCCCTTGGGGCCCGTCGGCGTGAGCGACTTCGGATCGACGCCGGTTTCGGAGACGACGCGCTGGACCGCCGGGGACAGGTGCGGGTCTTCCCCGGACTTGATCTGGGCCGAGCCGGCGTTGGCCGGGGCGGCCGCCGCGGGCGGCTCGGGCTTCGGCTCGGCCTTCGGGGCGGCGGCGGGCTTCGCGGCCGCGGCGCCTTCGGCGACCACGCCCAGCACCGTGCCGGGGACGACCGTCGCGCCGGCCTCGGCCCTGATCTCGGCCAGCACGCCGTCGGCGGGGGCCACGACCTCCAGCGAGACCTTGTCGGTCTCCAGCTCGACCAGGATTTCGTCCTTGGTCACCGCCTCGCCCGCGGCCTTGGTCCACTTGGCGATGGTGGCCTCGGTGACGCTTTCACCGAGGGCGGGGGTCAGGATGTCGGCCATGGTCGGGTCTTTCGGGGAGGTTCGGGTCAGCTTAGCGGGCGAAGGCGTCGGTCAGGAAGGCGTCCAGTTCCTTCAGGTGGCGGCTCATCAGGCCGGCCGCGGTCGAGGCGGAGGCCGGGCGGCCGACGTAGCGCGCGCGCTTCGCCTTCACGTCCAGCTTCTCCAGCGTCAGCTCCAGCCACGGGTCGACGAAGGTCCAGCCGCCCATGTTGCGCGGCTCTTCCTGGCACCAGACCAGCTCGGCGTTCGGGAAGCGCGCCAGCTCGGTCAGCAACGACTTCATCGGCCACGGATAGAACTGCTCGAGGCGCATCAGATAGACGTCGTCGACCTGATCGCGTTCGCGGCGTTCCAGCAGGTCGTAGTACACCTTGCCCGAGCACAGGACGACGCGGCGGATGTCGGCGTCCGGCTTGATCGCCACGCCCGCGACGTCCGGACGGGTCTGGGCGTCGTCGTGCAGGACGCGGTGGAAGCTGGAGCCCTCGGCCAGCTCGGCGAGGGTCGAGGTCGCCTTCTTGTGCCGCAGCAGCGACTTGGGCGTCATCAGGATCAGCGGCTTGCGGAAGGGCCGCTGCATCTGGCGACGCAGGATGTGGAAGTAGTTGGCCGGGGTCGTGCAGTTGGCGACCTGCATGTTGTCCTCGGCGCAGGCCTGCAGGAAGCGCTCGAGACGGGCGGAGGAATGCTCCGGACCCTGACCTTCGTAGCCGTGCGGCAGGAGCATCGTCAGACCGCACATGCGCAGCCACTTGCGCTCGCCCGACGAGATGAATTGGTCGATGACGACCTGGGCGCCGTTCACGAAGTCGCCGAACTGGGCCTCCCAGAGGACGAGCGTGTTCGGATCTGCCAGGGAGTAGCCGTACTCGAAGCCCAGCACCGCCTCTTCGGACAGGGCCGAGTCGATGACCTCGAACGGGGCCTGGCCCTCGCGCAGATTGTTGAGCGGCGAGTACCGTTCCTCCGTGGTCTGATCGACCACGCCGGAGTGGCGCTGGGAGAAGGTGCCGCGCACCGAATCCTGGCCCGACAGGCGGACGGGGAAGCCCTCGTCCAGCAGGCTGGCGAAGGCCAGGCTCTCGGCGGTGGCCCAGTCCAGACCTTCGCCGGTCTCGATGGCCGAGCGGCGGCCCTCGATGACCCGCTTCAGCGTCTTGTGCACGTCGACCGAGGCGGGGATCGAGGTCAGCCGGTCGCCCAGCGACTTCAGCTTCTCCAGCGGGACGGCGGTCTTGCCGCGGCGCTCGTCGTCCTCGGGCAGACCCACGCCCTTCCACTGACCATCCAGCCAGTCCGCCTTCTTCGCGGCGAAGTCCTTGCCGGCGTCGAACTCGGCGTCGAGGAACTTTTCGAAGCGCGACACCTCGGCGTCCACCTCGGCGGCGGCGATCACGCCCTCCTCCACCAGACGACGGGCGTAGAGCTCACGCGTCGACGGCTGGGCCTTGATCTTCGAATACATCAGCGGCTGGGTGAAGGTCGGATCGTCGCCTTCGTTGTGGCCGAAGCGACGGTAGCAGAACATGTCCACCACCACGTCCTTGTGGAATTTCTGGCGGTACTCGGCGGCGACCTTGGCGGCGAACACCACCGCTTCCGGATCGTCCCCGTTGACGTGGAAGATGGGCGCCTGGACCATCAGGGCGACGTCGGACGGATAGGGCGAGCTGCGGCTGTTGCGCGGCGAGGTGGTGAAGCCGATCTGGTTGTTCACCACGAAGTGGACGGTGCCGCCGGTGCGGTAGCCCTTCAGCCCCATCAGGGCGAAGCATTCGGCCACGACGCCCTGGCCGGCGAAGGCGGCGTCGCCGTGGATCAGCAGCGGCATGACCTTGGTGCGATCCAGCACGCCCTTGGGCTCCGTCGCGCCGCCGGTGGCCTCGCGGATGTCGAACGCCTGCTTCGCCCGCGCCTTGCCCAGCACGACCGGATTGACGATCTCGAGGTGCGAGGGGTTGGCGGTCAGCGACAGGTGCACGCGGTTGCCATCGAACTCGCGGTCCGAACTGGCGCCCATGTGGTATTTGACGTCGCCCGAACCCTCGATGTCGGACGGGACCGACGAACCGCCCTGGAACTCGTGGAAGATGGCGCGGTAGGGCTTGCCCATCACCGCCGCCAGCACGTTCAGGCGACCCCGGTGGGCCATGCCCAGCACGATCTCGTCGACGCCCAGGGCGCCGCCGCGCTTGATGATCTGCTCCAGCGCCGGGACCATGGCCTCGCCGCCGTCCAGACCGAAGCGCTTCGTGCCGGGGAAGCGCTTGTGCAGGAAGCGCTCGAAGCCCTCGGCCTCGATCAGCTTGTTGAGGATGGCCAGCTTGCCTTCCTTCGAGAAGCCGGTGCGGGCTTGCGAATCCGCGCCCTCGAACCTCTGCTGCAGCCACGACTTCTCGTCGGGCTCGGCGATGTGCATGAACTGCACGCCGACGTTGCCGCAGTAGGTGGCCTTCAGGATCGACAGGACCTCGCGGATGGTGCCGGTCTGCAGGCCCAAGACGCCGTCGAGGAAGATCGGGCGGTCCAGGTCGCCGGGCCCGAAGCCGTGGAATTCCGGGGTCAGCTCCGGGTTCTGGACCGGCGGCTCGATGCCCAGCGGGTCAAGATTGGCCTGCAGGTGGCCGCGCACGCGATAGCTGCGGATCAGCATCAGGGCGCGAATGGAATCCTGAGCCGCGGAGCGCACCGCGTCGGCCGAGGCCGCAGCGGGCGCGGACTTCGCCGTCTTCGGATCCGGCTTCGCGGCCGGCCAGCGGCCGTCAAAGGGCGCGGTGTCCTCGCTGGGCTCACGCGTCACCGGGCGCCCCCAGGCGCCGGCGCCGGCGCTGGCCTTCACCGCGTCGGCGTTGTCGCGCAGCTGGTCGAAAAAGGCGCGCCACTCACCCGAGACGGAAGCCGGGTCCTCGGCCCAGCGGGCGTGCAGATCCTCGATGAAGGCGGCGTTCGAGCCGTACAGGAAGCTGGTCTCGGCAAAGACCTGGTTCAGCCGTCCGGCGTCGTCAGCCATCGTCTCTTCTATCGTCCCATGAGCCCGCGCGCGCACGTCTGCGGCCGGGCCGGCGCTCATATAAGCGCCAATTGCTCACGGGTCATGACCGAAGCTTGGCGAAAAGCGCGGAAATTCGCGCTTTTGGAGACCTCAGCCCTTGAGGGCCGCCAGCAGGGTCTCGCCCAGCGCCGCCGGGGACGGCGACACGCGGATGCCCGCCGCCTCCATGGCCGCGATCTTGTCGTCGGCGCCGCCCTTGCCGCCCGAGACGATGGCCCCGGCGTGGCCCATGGTGCGGCCCGGAGGGGCGGTGCGGCCCGCGATGAAGCCGGCCATGGGCTTGCGACGGCCCTTCTTCGCCTCGTCGATCAGGAACTGGGCGGCGTCTTCCTCGGCGCTGCCGCCGATCTCGCCGATCATGATGATCGACTCGGTCGCGTCGTCGGCCAGGAACATCTCCAGCACGTCGATGAACTCGGTGCCCTTGACCGGGTCGCCGCCGATGCCGACGGCCGTGGTCTGACCCAGGCCGGCGTTGGAGGTCTGGAACACGGCCTCATAGGTCAGGGTGCCCGAGCGCGAGACCACGCCGACGGAGCCCTTCTTGAAGATGTTGCCCGGCATGATGCCGATCTTGCATTCGCCCGGCGTCAGCACGCCCGGGCAGTTCGGGCCGATCAGGCGGGAGCTCGAGGTTTCCAGACGGGCCTTGACCTTGACCATGTCCATCACGGGAATGCCCTCGGTGATGCAGACGATCAGCGGCACCTCGGCCTCGATGGCCTCCAGGATCGCCGCGGCGGCGAAGGGGGGCGGGACGTAGATGGCCGAGGCGTTCGCGCCGGTCTTGTCGACGGCTTCGCGGACGGTGTCGAACACGGGGACGTCTTCCAGCACCGTCATGCCGCCCTTGCCGGGCGTCACGCCGCCGACGACCTGGGTGCCGTAGGCGATGGCCTGCTCCGTGTGGAAGGTGCCCTGGGCGCCGGTGATGCCCTGGGTGATGACCTTGGTGTTCTTGTCGACGAGAATGGACATTCCGGGCCTTCGGATCGCGGCGAGGGGAGGTCGGCGACCGGCGTCGCCGCGCGGGTGATTAGGCGATCCGACGGCGGGACGCCAGCCCCGCCCCGGCATGAAGAAGGGGCGGTCGCGTCGCCGCGGCCGCCCCTCGTCGTCGTCACGAACGGCGCACGCGGCGCCGATCCGTCATTGAACCCGAGGGTTCATGTACATGACCATGGTCACGCCGCCCTGGTCGCCGACCATGAGCATGCGCAGTTCGCCCGTCATCATGCGTGCCCCAAGGCCTTCGTCAGTGATGTTGGGATCGACGGGCACGGGGCGACCGTCCTTCATGGACACGACGTAGCCGCGGAACTCCGGCGTGTTCATTTCCGGCACGGGCGCCGAGGCGCCGGTCCAGGACTTGATCTGGCCCTCGATCGAGGCGGCGTCGGCCGGCTGACCGCCGATGGCGCAGACGCCCATGTTCATCGACATGGCGCCCATGCCCGGCATCGGCTCGACCATGTCGCCGGTCATGGCCATCTGGAATCCGGCCCCGACGGGCTTCATCCAAGCCTTGAGATTCTCGAACGGAACCTCGTCGCCGAACATGGCGGGATCCAGCGGCACCCAGCCGCCCTCGGACGACAGCGCGGCGGCCGCCTTGCCCGCGTCGCCGTCGCCGGCGATGCAGATCTCGCTGAAGGCGTCGAAAACCGGGTCCTGCGCGAGGGCGGGAGCGGCGAAAGCCATCGCGCCGACGGCGCAGGCGGCCAGGACGCCCGTTTTCAGGGGCGAGCGGAAAGCGAACATTGAACAGCCTCGATGATGATCAGGAACCGGTCCCCCCGGTCTCGGGCCGACTTTACCCGTCCATGGCCGCGTCGCAAAGCGGAGCCGTGGCGGCCGATCACTCCGGACTGACGCGCAGCAGGGCCAGGCCGGAGCTGCGGGCGTCGCCCACCAGCGTCAGCATCAGCAGCGGGCGTTCCAGCGCGATGGCGAAGCCGGCCTCGGGCGAACCGGCCGCCGCGAAGCTCGCCTTCTCGTCAGTGAAGCCCGCCTGACGCGAGCCGGACACCAGCCAGACCGGCCCCTGCGCCGTGGGCTGGCCCGGCAGGCCCATGACCTCCGCCACGGCCCGCTCCAGTCGATCGTGGGGTCCGGCCGAACCGCCGTATGGTTGCAGGATGCAGGTCCGCACAATGAGGCCGCCCTCGAGGTCGCCGGGCGAAGAGGCCGAGGTCAGAAGCTGCCCGCCATAGCCGTCGGGGCTGTCGAACGCCGCCAGATCGATTGCGGAAGCGACCTCGGGGCCGCCCTGCCCCGGCGTCCAGCCGGCCTCCTCCGCCGCCGCGCGCACGGCGGCGCGCTCGCCGCCCGTGTCCAGGCAAAGGCGCGTGAAGTCGGCGACATAGCGTGCGGTCCCGGCTTCGTCGGGCACGTACGTCGGCGGCGCGGCCGGCGCCACGGGCTGCGGCGGCGTCGCAAGCTGAGCCCAGGCGGGCGCGGCGACCAGGGAGACGGCGAGGGCGAGACAGGCGATGCGCTTCATTTCAGGGTTCCGTACATCAGGCCGGCGCCGGAGCCGACCGGCAGGACGGCGAAGATGGAGACGGGGCGTTCACGCGCCACCTCGGCGATGCGGGCGTCGGAGGAACCGACCAGCTGGGGCTCCGAGCGCCAGACGTCGGGACCGCCGGTGAGATACCACATGGGAGCGCCCGCGGCGCCGTCGGTGAAGGCCGGGAAGCCCAGCTTCGTCTCCAGCCGCGTCTCGGCCGACCCGGCGTCCAGCGCAGGCGCCACGACGATGCAGGTCGTGCCGGTCATGGCGCCGAAGTCCTCGCGCGGGGCGGTGCCGGCGATGAAGATCTCCATGGCCGCGCCCTCGCCGCGCGTCAGGGGCACCGCGTCCGGAAAGTCCGGCAGGCGGAAGGTCCGCGCCACCTCGGCCGGGGCGTCGCCGAAACCGGCCGCGCGCGCCTTTGTCTGCGCCGCGGCGACGTCGCCGGACGGCGCGACGCACAGTTCCAGAAAGTCGTCATAGGGATCGGCCGCCGCCGGCGTGGCCAGCAGCAGGGCGGTCAGGGCGAGGACGGTCTTCATGCGGGCGGCTCCGTGAGGGTCGCGCGATCAAATCCGCCGCCGGGGGCGAAAAGGCGGCGTCAGGCCGCCTTCACCGCCTTGACGATCTTTTCGGCCGCGTCGGCCAGGTCGTCGGCCGGGATGACGTTCAGGCCGCTGTCGCGAAGGATCTGCTTGCCCAGCTCGACGTTGGTGCCCTCCAGACGCACCACCAGCGGCACCTTCAGGCCGACTTCCTTCACGGCCGCCACCACGCCCTCGGCGATGATGTCGCAGCGCATGATGCCGCCGAAGATGTTGACCAGAATGCCCTCGACGTTCGGGTCAGAGGTGATGATGCGGAAGGCCGCGGTGACCTTCTCCTTCGAGGCGCCGCCGCCGACGTCGAGGAAGTTGGCCGGCTCGGCGCCGTAAAGCTTGATGATGTCCAGCGTCGCCATGGCCAGGCCGGCGCCGTTGACCATGCAGCCGATGGTGCCGTCCAGCGCGATGTAGGCCAGGTCGTATTTCGAGGCCTCGATCTCCTTGGGGTCTTCCTCGGTGACGTCGCGCAGCGCCTGCACGTCCTTGTGGCGGAACAGGGCGTTGCCGTCGAAGCTGACCTTGGCGTCCAGCACGCGCATGCGGCCATTTTCCATGACGATCAGCGGATTGACCTCCAGCATCGACATGTCCTTCTCGACGAAGGCCTTGTAGAGCGCGGGAAACAGCGACTTCGCGTCCTCGCGGGCGGCGCCGTCCAGCTGCAGGGCGTCCGACAGGGTCGCCACGTCGGCGTCGGTCACGCCCGCCGTGGGGTCGATCACCACGGTCTGGATGCGCTCCGGCGTGTCGTGTGCCACCTGCTCGATGTCCATGCCGCCCTCGGTCGAGACGACGAAGGCCACCTGGCCGTGGGCGCGGTCGACGAGGATGGACAGATACAGCTCGCGGGCGATGTCGGCGCCGTCTTCGATGTAGAGGCGGTTCACCTGCTTGCCGGCCTCGCCCGTCTGGGCGGTGACCAGGGTGTTCCCCAGCATCTCGCGGGCGTTGGAGACGACCTCGTCGATCGATTTGGCCAGCCGGACGCCGCCCTTGGCGTCGGCGCCGAGTTCCTTGAAGCGGCCCTTGCCGCGGCCGCCGGCGTGGATCTGGCTCTTCACCACCCACAGCGGGCCGGGCAGCTGCTTCGCCGCGGCCTCGGCCTCGTCGGCGGAGGTGATGGCGACGCCCTCGGCGACGGGCACGCCGAAGCCCTTGAGGACCTGCTTGGCCTGATATTCGTGGATGTTCATGAGAAGCGCCGCCGATCGGGAGGAGGAAGTCGGGGCGCTTATAGGCGGCGGGTCGAGAGCGGCGCAACCGCCCCCGACCCGGTCCGGTTCAGTCGACCCAGTCGCGCTTCAGCGTGCGCGAGGCGCCGATGAGCAACAGGGCGGCCAGCACGTAGAATCCCATGCCGGTGTAGATGGCCCAGCGCAGGCTCTCTTCGCCGAAGCGGGGCTGCAGCAGGTCCGACACGGCGCCGAAATAGTAGAAGCCGACGGCGATGCCGAGCAGGTTGTTGATCAGCAGGAACAGGGCCGAGGCCGTCGACCGCATGGGCGCGGCGACCAGATGCTGCACCGAGGCCGTGATCGGCCCCAGCCATGCCAGGTTCAGCCCGGTCGGGATCAGGAAGATCAGGAAGGCCACGGTCAGGGCCTGCACCTGCGTGCCGCCGCCGGGGATCAGCTGGGCGATCAGCCAGTCGGAGTTCATGGCCAGGATGAAGCAGGGCGCCGAGATCAGGAAGGCGATGGCCGGCACCAGCGGATAGGCGCCCTTGCCGCGCCTGGCCGTCTTGTCGGCGATCATTCCACCCAGCCAGATGCCCAGCACGCCGCCGATCAGGGCGATGCCGGCATAGTACCAGCTGACCTGTTTCAGCGTCAGGTCGAAGCTGCGCATGAAGAACAGCGGCAGCCAGCCGGCGACGCCGTAGCCGCAGACCGACGACGAGGCGGCGCCCAGGGCCAGCAGCCAGAAGCTCTTCTTGGGGATCACCGCCGAGGCGGTCACCTGGGCGATCAGCAGGGACACGCCGATGACCAGCGCCAAGAGGCCGCCGAACGCCAGCACCAGCGCGTCGCCGAAGGCCAGGCCGACGAAGTGGTTGAGCCCCGCGAGCGTCAGCAGACCGAGGCCGAGGCCGAGCATGATCAGGGCCGCCGTGCGACCCACGCGGGCCGAAGCGCGCGCGGCGACCGGCGCCGCGTCGACGGGCGCCCCGCTCTCGACGGCCTTGGGCGCATCGGTCGCGCCGCGCTTCGGATCGCGGATGGTCAGCCGCATGAGGGGGGCCAGAACCACGCCCAGCAGGCCGACGACGACGAAGGCGGTGCGCCAGCCGTACTCCGCCGCCAGCAGGCCGCCGACGAGCGTGCCGGCCGCCGTGCCCAGCGGGATGCCGAAGGCGAAGCCGGCAAGCGCGCGGGCGCGCTGGTGCGGCGGGAAGTAGTCGGCGATCAGGGAATAGGCCGGGGCCACGCCGCCCGCCTCGCCCACGCCGACGCCCATCCGGTAGAGGAACAGCTGGGTGAAGCTGGTCGCCGTGCCGCACAGGGCGGTGAAGCCCGACCAGACCGCCAGCGCGCCGGTCATGATCCAGACGCGGCTGAAGCGGTCGGCCAGCCAGGCCAGCGGAATGGCGAGCGTGGAATAGACGCTGGCGAAGGCGATGCCGCCGAGCAGGCCGAACTGGCTGTCGGAAAGCTGGAACTCCTCCTTCAGCGGGGCGGCCAGGATGCCGATGATCTGGCGGTCCAGAAAGTTCAGCATGTAGACGAGGATCAGCACCGCCAGAACGTAGAAGCGGTAGCCGGGGCGTTCGGTCTTCACCGTGGCGTCGGTCATGGTCGGCCCCTCCCCGGGCTCGTCTTCAGGCGACCCTAGCAAGCGGGTCCGCAAAGAAAAATGGGCGGCGACCCCGAAGGAGCGCCGCCCAAGTCGTTCAGGAACTTGAACCGATCAGAACTTGACGGTCACCGACGCCGTCACGGTGCGCGGCGGGCCGTAGTAGCCGATGATCGAGTTGTCCAGGAGCGCGCCCGGGAAGTTGTAGCCGCCCACGCGATACCGCTCGTCCGTCAGGTTCTTGCCGTAGATGCCGACGACGAAGCGGTCGTAGGTCCAGGTGGCCGACAGATCGACGAGGGCGAAGCCTTCCTGGTCCAGGATCGGGTTCGGGAACTCGAACTGGCTGTAGTCGTCCCGCCAGGAGACCTGCGGGACGATCGTGAGATCGCCGCCGGCCAGAGGGCTGTTCCAGGTCAGGCCCAGATACCCGGTCCACTCCGGGGCGTTCTGGAGGACGACGAGATCGGAGATGTCCTCGAACATCATGGTCGTCAGGTTGTAGCGGATGAACTCCTCGAAGTCGGAGTTCAGGTAGCCGACCGCGAAGTTGGCCGTGAGGTTCTCGGTCAGGAACAGCGAACCCTCGAACTCGGCCCCGTAGAAGGTCGAGGAGCCGACGTTGTCGACGAAGCTGGCGATCGTGGCGCCCGACGGCACCTGGGTGGTCACCTGCTGGTCCTGGTACTCGTTGTAGAAGGCGGCCGAGCTGAACGACAGCGGGCCGAGGCGGCCCTTCAGGCCGATCTCGTAGCTGTCGACCGTCTCGGGATCATAGCCGTTCACCGTCTGGGGCGTGGCGACGGCGTCGCCGCGCATGTCGAAGCCGCCCGACTTGAAGCCTTGCGAGAACGAGGCGTAGGCGGTCACGTCGTCGGTGACGTCATACGACAGGGCCACCTTCGGCGTGAACTGATCGAAGGAGTTCGAGCGCGTGTAGTCGGTGCGCACCGCGCCCAGGACCGGCCGGGGCGTGCCCCCCGTCAGCGGCGAGCGCGTCGCCCCCAGATAGTTCGCGCGGAACACGTCGCCCGTCTTGTCGTCCAGCGTGTAGCGGCCGCCCAGCGAGAGGTGGAGCCGATCGGTCAGGTCCAGATTGACGTCGACGTAGGCCGAGATCGACGTGGTTTCTACATAGCCGCCCGTGCCGGTCACGATGCCCGCGCCGCCGATGATCGTGTCGAACGCGCCTTCGGCGCGGCCGTCCAGATAGAACAGGCCCATGACGCCCTGCACGCGGTCGTAGTCGAACAGGCCCTGGAACTCGAGCGTGGTCTGCTGGTCCTCGTAATAGGCGGGGATGTCCAGCGTCGGGCGCGGGGTGTTGTCGAAGTCGATGACCGTGTCGGTGCGGCCGTCCCGACGGGCGACGATCGACTTCAGGGTCCAGTTGTCGTTCAGGCGGCCCTGGACGGTCATGGACCAGCCCTCGGTCTGCACGGAGTTCTCGTCGCCGACGCCGGCGTTGGTGTCATAGACGTTGTTCAGCACGGCGCCGTCCGGCAGGGCGCCCGCGACCTCGCGGTGACCATGACGCGGATTGGAATCGTCGTTCATCAGGTCATAGGCGAAACGCACGAACACGTCGTCGTTGGGCGTCAACTCAGCCGAGAACCGGAACGCTTCCACGTCCTTGTCATAGTGTTCGGCGCCGGTGTTGATGTTGGTGCCGTAGCCGTCGCGCGTGTACTTGGCGAAGGCCCCGCCGATGCGGAAGTTGTCGGTCAGGGAGCCGCTGCCCATGGCCAGCACGTCGACCTGATTGAAGCTGCCGTAGGAGCCCTTGAGCGTCAGCTCGGTCTCGGGCGACAGCCGCTGGGTGACGTACTTGATGGCGCCCCCGACCGTGTTGCGGCCATACAGCGTGCCCTGAGGACCGCGCAGCACCTCGATGCGCTGGACGTCGAACACGTCGAGCACCGCGCCCTGCGGACGGGCCACGTAGACGTCGTCGATGTAGAGGCCGACGCCGGGCTCGAAGCCCCACAGCGGATCCTGCTGACCGACGCCGCGGATGAAGGCGATCAAGGTGGAGTTGGAGCCGCGTGCGACCTGGACGGTGGCGTTGGGGGTCTGCTGCTGCAGGGCGGTGATGTCCGCGGCGCCCGTCTGTTCCAGACGCTCTTCGGACAGGGCGGACACCGCGATCGGCACGTCCTTCAGCGCTTCGTCGCGGCGACGGGCGGTGACGACGATCTCGTCGACGGTGGTGGCCTCCGGCTCCTGGGCCGGAGCATCCTGGGCGGCGGCCATTCCGGCCATGGCGCTCCAGGCGGCGCCCGCCAGCAAGGCGGCTTTGACGAATTTCTTCATGATGAACCCCAATTCCTGATGTTTCAGCCCAAGACGCTTTTATTCAGCGTTCAATGATTTTCGCGGAAGGTAACCGCTTTCAGGGGCCTGTCAAACGGTGAGGCTTGGTCCCGCGCGTGGCGCCTTGCGGGTGTGGCGCCGTTGCACACCGGGGTTCGCCGGGCCAAGGATGGCCCATGACCAAGCTTGACGCCCCGCCCGCAGACGCCGCCCCGAGACGCGGCCGGCCGAGGAAGGCCCAGGCCGGCGCGAGCGGCGACACTTCGGCCTCGATCCTGGACGCGGCCGAAGATCTGTTTTCCAAGCACGGCTTCTACGGGGTCACCATCCGCGAGGTGGCGCGCGAGGCCGGCGTCGACACGGCGCTGGTGCACTACTACTTCGGCTCGAAGCGGGAGCTGTTCGACGCGGTGTTCCTGCGCCGCGCGGAGATCTGGAACGGCGAGCGGGTGGCGGCCGTCGACCGCTATGCGCGGGAAGCGGGGCCGGACGGCATGACGCTGGAGGGGCTGCTGGAAGCCTTTCTGCGGCCGCCGTTCCAATGGTCGCTGAAGGGCGGGCCGGGGTGGAAGCATTATTCGGCGCTGGTGGCGCAGACCAACGCCAACCCCACCTTCGGCGGGGAGACCATGGCCCGCTATTTCGACCCGGCCATCCGTCGGCTGATCGAGCTGATCAAGCAGGTCCTGCCCGAGGCGCGCGAGGTCGACCTTTACTGGGCCTATCACAACCTGTCGGGCGCCCTGACGCTGACGCTGGGCGAGACGGGGCGGCTGGACAGGCTGTCGGGCGGCCTGTGCCGGTCGGGTGATCTGGAGAGCGCCTGCGACTACATGGTGCGGTTCGCGGCGGCGGGATTCCGGGCCGTCTGCGCGCCGCCGGAGAAGGGCTGAGTCAGGCCGCCTCGTCGGCCGGGACTTGGGACTTCTTCGGCTTCTTGCCGCCCTTGACCGGCTTGTCGGCCTTCTTCGCCGCCTTCTCCGCCTTGCGGAGCTCCTTCTGCCGCTTCTTCTCGGCCTTGGCCTGCAGCTTCGCCTGTTCCGGCGCGGCGTCGGCCGCTGCGGCGAGTTCGGACAGGGTTTCGAGGAAGGCCTCGCGGCGGCCCTTGGGGAGCATCCCCATGATGCGCTTGTCCGCGGCCTGGACGCGGGGGCGGGCGGCCTCCAGCATGGCCGCGCCCTCGGGCGACAGGCGCACGGCCATGGCGCGGGCGTCCAGCGTCGAGCGTTCGCGCTGCAGAAGGCCCTTGGCGGTCATGCGCGAGACGAGGTCGGCCAGGGTGGAGCGGTCGATGCCGGTGGCCTTGACCAGATCGGTCTGGGTCAGGCCGGCCTGGACCGACACGGCCTCGAGCACGGCGAACTGCCTCTGGGTGGGGCCGTCCGATCCCACCTCTTCGGCGTAGACGTCGAGCGCCAGCTGCAGCGCGCGGTGCATCTGATGGCTGGGCGAATCGGCCAGGGCCCCCTGCCGTCGCGCCTGCTTGCCGGACTTCACCATGCGACCGCTCCCCATACTGACCCGGGCAGGGCTAGCAGCGCCGTTTTACGGTTTGACGACGGACGATCCGGAAAGCGTCAGAGACCGGGATCGGGCGAGGCGGGTTCGACCCCGTCGTCGTCCTCGTCCTTGATCAGGTGCTTCATGATGAAGAAGACCTGCCAGACGCCGAAGGCGGCCGACGCCATCCAGAGCCCGCCGCGGAAGGCGACCCAGACGTCGTCGGTCTGGGTGCGCCAGACGACCTCGTTGGCGATCGCCACGGCCGCGAAATAGAGGCCGTACCGCAAGGTCAGCCCCCGCCAGCCGGCTTCCGTCAGGCGGAAGGCGCTCTCCAGCAGATATTTGAAGGGATATCTGCCGAAGGGCAGCGAGCCGAGCAGCACGGCGGCGAGCAGGCCGTTCTGGATCGTGAGCTTGATCTTCAGCAGGACCGGATCGTTGAAGATCAGGGTCAGCGTGCCGAACAGCAGGGCGAAGCCGCCGGCCAGCAGCGGCAGGGGCGCCAGCCGCTTTTCCACGATCCAGCCGACCAGCAGGGCGATCGCCGAGGCGGCCACCAGCACCCAGGTCGCCTGGACCAGCGCCTGATCTCCCTCCAGCCCGCGCACGAACCGGTTCACCGCATAGGCGGCCATGAAGGCCAGCAGGGCGCCGAAATCGACCAGTTGCCGGACGGTCGTGGCCGTCCTGTTCGCCGAACCGCTCATGCCGCCTCCTCCAGACCCACCAGCGACCGCGAGAAGGCGCGCGCGTCGAACGCCTGAAGATCCTCGACGCCCTCGCCCACGCCGATCAGCTTGATGGGCGCGTCGGACGCCTGGGCGACGGGCACCAGAACGCCGCCGCGCGCGGTGCCGTCCAGCTTGGTCATGACCAGACCGGACACGTAGGCGGTGCGGCCGAAGATCTTCTCCTGCTCCAGCGCGTTGCGGCCGACGGTGGCGTCCAGCACCAGCAGGGTCTCGTGCGGCGCGTCCGGATCGACCTTCTTCAGCACGCGCACGATCTTCAGCAGCTCGTCCATCAGGGCGGACTTGTTCTGCAGACGGCCGGCGGTGTCGATCAGCACGACGTCGAAGCCCTCCGCCTTCGCCCGGGTAAAGGCGTCGAAGGCCAGACCGGCGGCGTCGGCGCCGTCCCGGCGGCTTTCGAAGGCGGCGCCGGAGCGCTCGGCCCAGACCTTCAGCTGCTCGCGGGCGGCGGCGCGGAAGGTGTCGCAGGCGACGATCATCACCTTGGCGCCCTGCCCCGTCAGGTCGGCGGCGATCTTGCCCAGCGTCGTGGTCTTGCCCGAGCCGTTGACGCCGACGAACAGGGTCACGAAGGGTTTGGGTCCGGACAGCGGCTCATAGCGCGCCTCGTGGTTCGCCAGCTCGGCGTGCACCGCGTCGGCCAGCGCCTCCTTGACCTCGCGCGCGTTCGCCCCGGCGTTGAAGCGCAGCTCGCGGAAGCGGGCGACGATGCGGTCCGTCGCGGCGGGACCGAGGTCGCTCTCCAGCAGGTGCTCCTCCAGCCCCTCCAGCGCGGCCTCGCTGAGCGGCTCCTTGACGAAGGCGGAGACGACCTGGTCGGTCATCTGCTTCGAGGAGCGGCTGAGGCCCTCCGTCAGACGGGAGAACCAGCCCTTCTTGGTCGCGTCGGTCATGGGGACGGGCTTAACGCACCGCTCTGCGGCGCGAAAGGCGGGACCGGTTCTTCTTGCCGTTCGTTCAAGCCTGTATGAACGCGTCCATGGCCAAGCTTCATCCCTTCCACAGCCCCCGCACGCACGGCTTCGTCCGCGTGGCCGCCGCCACGCCGGTGGTCCACGTCGCCGACCCGGTCGCCAACGCCGACGAGCACGCGGGGCTCATCGCGCAGGCCGGCGCCCGGGGCGTCGACCTGATCGTGTTTCCGGAGCTGAGCCTGAGCGCCTACGCCGTGGACGACCTGCACATGCAGGCGGCGCTGCTGGATCAGGTCGAGCGCGCCCTGCCGCGGCTGGCGGAAGCGGCGCGGGACGCAGGGGTGGTGGCCGTGGTCGGCGCGCCGCTGCGCCTGCGCGACCGCCTGTACAACTGCGCGGTGGTGCTGGCCGAGGGCGCCGTTCTGGGGGTCGTGCCCAAGACCTACCTGCCGAATTACCGCGAGTACTACGAGAAGCGCTGGTTCTCGCCGGCCTCGGAACCGGGACAGGACGAGGCGCTGATCGAACTGGCGGGCGGCGTCGCGCCGTTCGGAACGGACCTGATCTTCGAAGCCGAGGACCGGCCGGGCTTCACGTTCGGCGTCGAGGTCTGCGAGGACTATTGGGCGCCCCTGCCCCCTTCCACGCGCCAGGCCATGGCGGGGGCGCGCATCCTGCTCAATCTTTCGGCCTCGAACGTGGTCATCGGCAAGGCCGACGACCGCGCCCTGCTGTGCGCCAGCCAGTCGGCGAGGGCGATGGCCGCCTACGTCTTCACCGCCTCGGGCTGGGGCGAAAGCACGACGGATCTGGCGTGGGACGGACAGGCGACGATCCACGAGCTGGGCGCCCGGCTGGCGGACGGGGAGCGGTTCGCGATGGAGAGTCATCTGACCGTCGCCGACGTCGACGTCGACCGCATCGGGCTGGAGCGGCTGCGCACCGGGACCTTCGCCGACTGCGCCCGGCGGGAGCTGGCCGGGTTCGACTTCCGCCTGTGCCGCTTCGCCGCGCGCGAGGACGCCGGCGACGGGCCGCTGCTGCGCCGGCTCGACCGCTTTCCCTTCGTGCCGGACGACGCGGCACGGCTGGACCAGGACTGCTACGAAGCCTTCAACATCCAGGTGCAGGGACTGATGCGCCGGATGAAGGCGACGAACGGCCGGCGCATCGTCATCGGCGTGTCGGGCGGACTGGATTCGACGCAGGCGTTGCTGGTCGCCTGCCGGGCCTTCGACCGGCTGGGCCTGCCGCGGACCGGCATTCTGGGCTTCACGATGCCGGGCTTCGCCACCAGCGAGGGGACGAAGTCGAACGCCTGGGCGCTGATGACGGCGCTGGGCGTGACCGGCGCCGAAATCGACATCCGCCCGGCCGCGACGGAGATGCTGAAAGGCATCGGCCATCCCGTCTCCCGCGGCGAGGAGGTCTATGACGTGACCTTCGAGAACGTGCAGGCCGGGCTGAGGACGGACTATCTGTTCCGGCTGGCCAACCAGAACGGCGCCTTCGTGTTGGGCACCGGCGACCTGTCGGAGCTGGCGCTGGGCTGGGCCACCTATGGGGTGGGCGACCACATGAGCCACTACAACGTCAACGGCGGGGTGGCTAAGACGCTGATCCGGCATCTGATCCGATGGGTCGCCGACCGGGAAGTGGTGGGCGCCGACGCCGTGCCGGTGCTGCGGGGCATACTGTCGACCGAGATTTCGCCGGAGCTGGTGCCGGCGAAGGACGGCAAGCTGCAATCCACGGAGGGCACGGTCGGGCCGTACGCGCTCAACGACTTCTTCCTGTTCTACCTCACCCGCTTCGGATTGAAGCCGTCGAAGGTGGTCTATCTGGCGCACGAGGCCTGGCGGGACGCCGCGCGCGGCGACTGGCCCGCGGGCACGCCGGAGGAGGAACGGGTCGCCTACGACCTGCCCGTCATAAAGCAGTGGCTGCGGAAGTTCCTGATCCGCTTTTTCCAGACCAGCCAGTTCAAGCGGTCGGCCCTGCCGAACGGGCCCAAGGTCGTGACGGGCGGCAGCCTGAGCCCCCGGGGCGACTGGCGCGCGCCGTCGGATTCCGCCGCCCGCGTCTGGCTGGACGAGCTGGACGCGAACGTGCCGGACTAGGGCACGTCAGCCAGAAATTCGAAGATCGCCGCCTTCGCCTCCGGCTCATCCAGCATCGGCGCATGGCCGACGCCGGGCACTTCAGCGAACTGCATGGTGGGCGCGCGTTTGCGCATCTTCGCGGCGATCTCTGCGCTGAGCAGGTCGGAGGTGGCGCCGCGGATCAGCAGCGTCGGGCGACCTTTCGCCAGACGGCCGAACATCGGCCAGAGATCGGGAACGAGACCCTTGGCGCCCATGGCGCGTATCGGGACGGAGATGTCCGGGTCGTAGTCGAGGATCGGGGCGCCGTCCGGTCCCTCGCGGAAGACGCGGCGGGCGAAGGCGTCCCAGTCGGCGTCGGAATAGTGCGGCAGGGCGACGGCGTTGTGCCGCCGGGCATACTCGGCCGCCGCGGCCCAGGTGGGGGTGTCGACCGGCTGCCCGGCATAGGCGGCGATGCGCGCAAGGCCTTCCCTGGCCACCTCCGGGCCGACGTCGTTGATGATGGCGGCGGCGATCGCCTTCGACCGGATCGCCGCCAGGGCCATGGTGATCAGTCCGCCCATGGATGTGCCGAGGAAGACGGCGCGCTCGATCCCCGTCTGTTCCATCAGGGCCAGCACGTCCCTGGCATAGACCGCGGGCTGGTAGGTCATGGGATCGGGCGCCCGGTCGGACAGGCCGCGACCGCGCACGTCGACGGCCAGCACGCGCCGTCCCGCCCGCGCCAGATCCGGCGCGATCCCGCCGAAGTCGGCCGAGTTGCGCGTCAGGCCGTGAATGGCGATCACCGGCAGCTTCGCGGCGCCGGCGCCGGGGGCGTAATCGCGGGCGTGGAGGCTGAGGCCGTCCGGGCTGTTGAAGCGGCGATCGACGTAGGGCTGGGTCATGGCCACCACCCTATTTCATCGTCCGCTGAAATCTAGCCGCCGAACAATTCGTGGACGTAGTCGTCCAGGTTTCCGCCGTCGAAACGGAAGCCCGGGATGCCGCCGCGTCGCGCGGCCTCGACGTCCGACGGCTGGTCGCCGATCAGGAAGCTGCGGGATTGATCGATGCGATGCTCGGCCATGGCGCGAAGGATCATGCCGGGGTTGGGCTTGCGCTCGGGGTGGTCGGGGTGGCGCCACTGATCGACGGTGGCGTCGGCGTGATACGGACAGGCGTAGACGGCCCCGATGATCGCGCCCTTCGCCGCGAGACGGCGCACCAGCAGCGCGTTGAAGGCGTGCATCTGGTCCAGCGAGAACATGCCCCGCGCGACGCCAGACTGGTTGGTCACGATCACGCAGAGATAGCCCAGCCGGTTCAGGCGGCGAACGGCCTCGGCCGCGCCGGGCATGAGCTGAAGCTGATCCTCGCGGTGCGGATAGCCCACGTCCTCGATCAGGACGCCGTCCCGATCCAGAAATGCCGCGGGCACCACCGGCGCGACGCTGGACGACTGATCCAACACTATCCCTTTGAAACCTGGGGCGCGCCCCTGTCCGCTCCTAGCGTGCGCCGTTGCAACCCGCAACGCGAAGTGACCCGCCGCGATTTGGCGTGTCCGGACGGTTCGCGGTAAGGCCGCGCGATTTTCTCAGGAGGCGTCCATGAGCATGGCGTTCATCGACCTTCAGGCCCAGCGCAAGCGTCTGAACGGCAAGATCGAGGCGGCGGTCGCCGAAGCGGTGACCGGGGGAGCCTGGGTCATGGGTCCGCAGGTGCGGCAGTTCGAGGCGGATCTGGCCGCCTTCGGACAGGCGAAGCACGCCCTGGGCTGCGCCAACGGCACCGACGCCCTGGTGCTGCCGCTGATGGCGTGGGGCGTGGGCGCCGGCGACGCGGTCTTCTGTCCCAGCTTCACCTTCACGGCGACGGCGGAGATCGTGCCGTGGGTCCAGGCCACGCCGGTGTTCGTGGACGTCGACGCGCGCACCTACAATCTCGACCCGGTGAAGCTGGAAGCGGCGATCGAGGCGGTCAAGGCCGAGGGCCGGCTGACGCCGCGCGTGGTCATCGCCGTGGACCTGTTCGGCCAGCCGGCGGACTATCCGGCCATCCGTGCCGTCTGCGACCGCCACGGGCTGAAGCTCATCTCCGATTCGGCGCAGGGATTCGGCTGCACGATCGGCGGCGCGCATCCGCTGAAGTGGGCGGACGTGACCACCACCAGCTTCTTCCCGGCCAAGCCGCTGGGCTGTTACGGCGACGGCGGCGCCGTGCTGACGAACGACGACGATCTGGCGCAGGAGATGGATTCCTATCGCGTGCACGGAAAGGTCGTGGCCAAGGACCTGGCCGCCGGCGCCGCAGAGTTCGCCCACGATCCGAAATATCTGGCCATGCGCATCGGCATGAACAGCCGGCTGGACACCATTCAGGCCGCGGTGCTGATCGAGAAGCTGAAAGTCTTCGCCGACGAGATCGAATGGCGGAACCGCATCGCCGCCCGATACAACGACGGCCTGCGGCCCCACGTCGCCGCAGTGCCGGACGTGCCTGCCGGGAACGTGTCCAACTGGGCCCAGTACACGATCGAACACGCCGATCGCGACGGGCTGGCGGCGCACCTGAAGGATCAGGGCGTGCCGACCGCCGTCTACTATCCCGTGCCGATGCACCTGCAGCCGGCCTATGCCCACTTCCCGCGCGGCGCGGGCGGTCTGACGGTGACCGAGCGTCTGAAGGACGTGGTGATCAGCCTGCCCATGCACGCCGATCTGGACGAGGCGACGCAGGATCGCGTGATCGCGGCGGTGGCCTCGTTCGCCGGGCGCGCCTAGAACGGTCGCATGAGCGCACATCCCGCCCCCCTCAAGGTCGGCGTCGCCGGCGCCGGCGTCATGGGCCGCAACCATGCGCGTGTCCTGTCCGACATCCGCGATTTCCGCCTGACGCACGTGTTCGACGCCGACGCCGTGACGGCCGAAGGCGTGGCCGGGGTCTATGAGGCGGTCGGCGTCGACACGGTCGAGGCCTTCGCCGGCGCGGGCCTGGACGCGGCCGTGATCGCGACGCCCAACCGGACCCACGGCGACGTCGGCGTGGCCCTGCTGGAGGGCGGCGTCCACGTGCTGGTGGAAAAACCGATCGCCGCCACCGTCGCCGACGCGCAGCGCCTGATCGACGCGGCCCGGGCGAACGACCGGGTGCTGATGGTCGGGCAGGTGGAGCGCTTCAATCCGGCCGTCGAGGCGGTCAAACGCGCCGTCGCCGACGAGCAGATCATCTCCATCCAGATCACCCGCGTCGGCCCCTTCCCGCCGCGCATGGGCGAGGTGGGCGTGGTGATCGACCTGGCGGTGCACGACATCGACATCATCCGTCATCTGACGGACAGCGAGATCGTCGAGGTCCAGCCGCAGCTGGCCCGCACCAAGGCGGACCGCGAGGACACCGCCCTGCTGCAGTTCCGTCTGGCCGACGGGACGATCGCCCACATCACGACGAACTGGGTCACGCCCTACAAGACCCGTACCCTGCAGGTCGCCACGCCGAACAAGTTCGTGGTCGCCGACCTGATGACGCGACAGGTGACGGAGTATTTCGGCCAGCAGCCGGACGGCAGCTATTCCACGCGCGGCGTGATGAGCTGGCCGAACGAGCCGCTGAAGAAGGAGCTGGAGGCCTTCGCCCACGCCATCCGCACCGGTGAGACGCCGGCGGTCACCGGCGAGGACGGGCTGAGAAATCTGGAAGTGGCGCTGAGGTGTCTGGGGGAGTAGCCGCGTTCGAGTGCTTGGCTTCCAGCGAGGTCAAAGCCTAGGCTTTTGGGATGCAGCGCGCCAGCAAACGCTCAAGCGGTAGAACGCTCCTGATGTTCGTGGCATTTGGCCCCGCAATCGGCGGCACTGCCTTGGGCCTTTGGTTCATTGCGCTCGACATCCTCGACGGCGGTCAGTTCCATTGGGGCGCGATCACGACACTGCCGCTGCTCGCCGTGGCGGCATATATCTTCGGACTGCTGCCGGCGTTCTTCACAGGGGTCGCGGCAATGGCCCTCTCGCCCCGAATATTCAACGACCGTCTCTGGCTGTTGGCAGTGACGGCGGTCGGACTGGTCTCCGGCGTGGTGTATGTCTTTCTTTCGCCGTCCACCGGTCTCCTGATGGGAGGGATCGGGGCTGTTGCTGCGCTGGCCAGCGGCATTCTCGCGCTAGCCATCCGTCCGCTCGGCCCAGAGATTATTCCAGCGATCCTGACGCAGGGCCGTAGGGGTTCGACGAACCCTCACGGGTCGCAGACAAGCAAGCGGATGATCCGGTGATCGCGCGGGATGGCGTACCCGTGCAACCGCTACTGGCGGACGACTGACTGGCGGCCTTCGGCTGAAGCCGACCGGCGTCAGGCCCGGCCGCGCGCGCGGAACGTCAGCCGGGCCCTGAGCCCGCCCGGGGTCCAGTCCATGTCGGCGGCGCCGTCGAGGTCCCCCTTCACGCTGGTCGAGATCAGGCGCGAACCGAAGCCGCTGCGGGTCGGGGCGGACACCGCGGGACCGTCGCGCTCCAGCCAGTCCAGCGCGTGGCGGCCGTCCGGCCCCGCCCCGGTCCACGCCACCACCACCGACCCGCCGTCGACGCTGAGGGCGCCGTGCTTGGCGGCGTTGGTGGCCAGTTCGTGGACGATCATGCCCATGGCCAGCGCCTGCGACGGGCCGAGGATCACTTCCGGTCCCTGCAGGCGGAACTGGTCGGGGGAATAGGGGCGCAGTTCCTTCTCCAGCAGATCGCGCAGGCCCGCCTGCTCCCAGCCGGTGGCGGTCAGCAGGTTGTGCGTCTCCGACAGGGCCATCAGCCGCGCCTGGAACTGGGCGCCGAAGGCCTCGACGGAGGTGGCGCGCCGCGCGGTCAGGGCGGCGATCGACTGGACCGTGGCGAGGGTGTTCTTCACCCGGTGGTTCAACTCGTTGATCAGCAGCTTCTGGCGCCGCTCGCTGGTTTCCAGATCGTCGAAGGCGCGCTTGCGGTCGGTGACGTCGCGCACCACGCCCGCCAGCTTGATCGGCCTGCCGGAGCGCGACCGCACCAGCGTGCCATAGGCCTGCACCCAGCGGTCGCCGTCGCCCATGCGGAACTCGACGTCGTAGGGCGCCTCGCCGGCCAGGGCGCGCTCCAGCGCGGCGGCGCGCTGCGCGGCGTTCTCCGGGCGGAGCCACGGCGGGTCGTGGTAGGCGTAGGTCGTCTGCCCGGGCGCGAGGCCCATCATCTGCCGCGCGCCCTCGGACAGGCGGATGGAGCGATCGCGAAGGGCGATTTCCCAATAGCCGACGCCGCCGGCCTCGATCACGTCCAGCAGGCGCGACTTCTGATCCGCGATGGACGCGCCCAGGGCCATGAACAGGATGGCGGCCGTGACGGCGGCGACGCCGACGGCCAGCGCCAGCGGAGACGCTCCGCCCGCGGCGGCCGCGGCGGTCGGCTGCAGCATCAGCGCGGCCATGCCCGTGTAGTGCATGCCGACGACCGCGACGCCGAGCGTGAGCGCCGCGCCCAGACGCCAGACGGCCGTCGTCTCGCGCCCTGCAGCCCAAAGGGCGGCGAAGGAGGCGGCCACGGCGATGGCCACGGACAGGGCGACCAGTTCCGGGCGCCACCCGACCGTGGCGGCCGTGCGCAGGGCCGACATGCCGACGTAGTGCATGGCGGCGATCGCCAGCCCCATGGCCGTGGCGGCGACCGGCAGCCGGACCCGTCCCAGACGCGTGCGCGACGCCGCGAAGAAGGCGCCGCCGGTTCCGACCACCGCCAGCAGGAAGCTGAGCGCGGTCAGTCCGGGCTCGTAGCTGACGGGCGCGCCGGGATCGAAGCCCAGCATGGCGATGAAATGCATGGCCCAGACGCCGCCGCCCATGACCAGCGCCGCCACCGCCAGCCAGCGCAGGCGGTCGCCGCCGTCGCGGTCCCTGACCCGTCCGAACAGATCCAGCGCCGTCCACGCCGCAAAGGCCGCGACGACGTAGGACAGGAGGACGAAGACGCCGTGATGGGAGTGCAAAGGCGTTACCGGAACCAGAAACAGCGTACGCTATCGATCACATGGCGAAGGGTCCGTCCACCCTCAGGCGACGACCTGCATGCCCAGCCATTCGGCGATCAGGGCCGGCTTGTCGGCGCCGTCGATCTCGACCGTGAGCTCGTGTTTCAGCAGCCAGCGGCCGCCGCCCTTGTCCTCGGCGGACAGGAGCCTGAAGCGTCCCCGCACCTTCGATCCGGCGGGCACGGGGGCCAGGAAGCGCAGCTTGTCGAAGCCGTAGTTGACGCCCATCACGACGCCCTGAAGCGGTTGCACCGCGTCGTAGCTCATGGCCGAGGCCAGGCTGAGCGTCAGGAAGCCGTGAGCGATCGTGCCGCCGAAGGGCGTGGCCTTCGCCGCCTCGGGATCCACGTGGATGAACTGCTCGTCCTCCGTGATCCTGGCGAAGGCGTCGATGCGCGCCTGATCGATCTCGAACCATCTCGAGACTCCGACTTCCTGGCCGATCAGAGATTGAAGCTGGCTGGGCTCGGTCATGGGACGAAGCGCTCCTGGATGATGTCGGAGAACAGGCCGGGGTCGACGTTGCCGCCGGACAGAACGATCGCGGTGGTGCGGTCGCGGGCGTCGACCTTGCCGGTGAGCAGGGCGGCCAGAGACACCGCGCCGCCCGGCTCGACGACGAGCTTCAGCGTGCGGAAGGCGAGGCGCACCGCCTCGGCCACCTCGGCGTCGGACACGGTGACGACCTCGCGCAGACGGCGATTGATGGGGAAGGTCAGCTCGCCCGGGCGGTCGGTCATCAGGGCGTCGCAGATGGAGGGCTTCTGCACCGGCGGGTGGGTCATACGCTGACCGGCGGCCAGCGAGCGACGCGTGTCGTCGTAGGCCTGCGGCTCCACGCCGATGACGGGAACGTCGGGACGAAGCGCGGCCATAGACAGGTTGATCCCGGCGATCAGACCGCCGCCGGAAGCGCCGCACAGCAGCTGGTCGATTTCGGCGCCCATCGCCTGCGCCTGTTCGACGATCTCCAGCCCGGTGGTCCCCTGCCCCTCGATGACGAAGGGATCGTCGAAGGGGCGGACCAGCACGCTGCCGCGCGTGGCCGCGATCTCCTCGCCGATGGCCTCGCGGCTTTCCGCGTAACGATCGTAGGTGCGCACCTCACCGCCGAAGGACAGAACGCCTTCGACCTTCACGCGCGGGCTGTCGGCCGGCATGACGATGACGGCGCTCGTGCCCATCATCTGCGCCGCGGCGGCGACCGCCTGGGCGTGGTTGCCGGAGGAATAGGCGACGACGCCGCGCGTCAGCTCCTCGGGCGTCAGCCGACTGATGCGGTTCCACGCGCCGCGGAACTTGAAGGCGCCCGCGTGCTGCAGGTTCTCGCATTTCATGAGCACGCGGCCGCCGAGGCGCGCGTTGAGGGCGGGCGATTCGACGAGCGGCGTCCGGACCGCGACGCCGGACAGCTGGCGGGCGGCGTCGCGGACGCCGTCGAAGGAGGCGACATGCATGGCGCCACTTAACCCGACCGCGGCGCTGCGCGTAAGGTGCGGGCCATGTCGAAACTGATCCTCGCCATCGACCAGGGCACGACCTCGACCCGCGCGATCGCCTTCGAGACCGCGCCCGAGGGCGGACTGCGGCCCGTCGCCGTCAGTCAGATCGAGCTGGCGCAGCACTTCCCGCATCCCGGCTGGGTCGAACACGACGCGGGCGAGATCTGGAACGCCACGCTGCAGACGTGCCGTGAGGTGATCCGCAAGGCCGGCGGCGTCGGCCGCTTCGCCGCGGTCGGGATCACCAATCAGCGCGAGACCTCGGTCATGTGGGACGCCGCGACGGGCGAGCCCCTGCACCGGGCGATCGTCTGGCAGGATCGCCGCACCGCCGAGGCGACCGGCGCGCTGGCCGCCGCGGGCCACGAGCCCGAGGTCCAGGCGGCGACGGGACTGATTCTGGACCCCTATTTCAGCGCCTCGAAATACGCCTGGCTGCTGGACGCCGTGCCCGGCGCGCGCGCGCGGGCAGAGGGGGGCGAGGTCAAGCTGGGCACGATCGAGTGCTGGCTGATCTGGAAGCTGACGGGCGGGGCCAGTCACGTCACCGACGCCACCAACGCCGGCCGCACCTCGCTGATGGATCTGACGACGCGCCGGTGGCGACCGGATCTGGCGGCGCTGTTCGGCGTGCCCATCGCCGCCCTGCCCGAAATCCGCGGCTGCGCCGATCTGCTGGGCACGTGCGAGGCGTCGGCGCTGGGCGCCGCCCTGCCGATCCATGGCGCGGCGGGAGACCAGCAGGCGGCCCTGGTCGGTCACGGGGCGCTGAAGGCGGGCGAGGCCAAGATCACTTACGGAACCGGGGCCTTCCTGGTGGCCAATGTGGGCGCCGCGCCGGTGGCTTCGACCAGCCGGCTGCTGGGGACGCTGGGCTACGACGCGGGCGAGGTGGCCTATGCGCTGGAGGGATCGATCTTTTCCGCCGGGTCGGCGATCCAGTGGCTGCGCGACGGACTGGGGGTGCTGGAGGAAAGCCGGCGGTCCGAAGCCATGGCGCAGGGTCTGAAGGACAACGGCGGAGTCTATCTGGTGCCCGGGTTCACGGGCCTAGGCGCGCCGTGGTGGGCGCCGGACGTACGCGGCGCGGTGGTCGGCCTGACGCGCGACAGCGGCCCGGCCCATTTCGTGCGGGCCGCGCTGGAGAGCCTGGCCTACCAGACCCGCGACCTGCTGGACGCGCTGGAGGCCGACGGGGCGCCGCCGCTGGAGGTGCTGAAGGTGGACGGCGGGGTGACGGCCAACGCCTGGGCCATGCAGTTCGTCGCCGATGTGTGCGGCGTGACGGTCGAGCGGCCGGCGTTCCAGGAAATGACCGCGCTGGGCGCGGCCAAGCTGGCGGCGCTGGGGGTGGGCCTGATCGGAGATCTGGAAGACCACCCGGTGGAGGCGCCGGCACGCTGGACGCCCCGCATGGACGCCGGCGAACGCGAGCGGCTGCTGAAGGGCTGGCGCGCGGCGGTGAAGGCGGCCATCGTCGCCGTGCCATGACCGACGCATCCCAGGCCGACGCCCAGAGCACATTTTCCGGCACGCGCGAGGTCGATCCGCGTCACGCGCTGGACGCCGCCGCGCTGGACGCCTGGATGGCCAGAAACGTGGACGCCTATGTCGGGCCCCTGAGCATCCGTCAGTTCAAGGGGGGCCAGTCCAATCCGACCTATGAGCTGACGACGCCCGGCCGGACCTACGTCCTGCGCCGCAAGCCGCCGGGCGTGCTGCTGGCCAGCGCCCATGCGGTCGACCGCGAGTTCGCCGTCATCTCGGCCCTGCACGCGCAGGGATTTCCCGTGGCGAAGCCCTATGCTCTGTGCACGGACGATACGGTCGTGGGCTCCATGTTCTATGTCATGGAGAAGGTGGAGGGCCGGGTCCTGTGGGATCTGAAGCTGCCGGGGATGGAGCCGGCGCAGCGCCGCGCGATCTATGAGGCGCAGGTCGACGTGCTGGCGCGCCTGCACGCCTTCGACCCGGAGGCCATCGGTCTGTCCGACTACGGCAAGCCCGGCAATTATTTCGAGCGGCAGGTCGGGCGCTGGACCAAGCAGTACCGGGCGTCCGAGATCGAGCCGATCCCGGCCATGGACCGGCTGATCGACTTTCTGCCCGCGACCCTGCCGCCGCAGGGGCCGACGCGAATCGTCCACGGCGACTTCCGGCTGGACAACCTGATCCTCGCCCCTGAGGCGCCCGAGGTGCGGGCGGTCTTGGACTGGGAGCTGTCGACGCTGGGCGATCCCATGGCCGACTTCTCCTACCTGCTGATCGCCTGGGTCATCCCGGCGACGCAGAGGAACGGGCTGGCGGGCGTCGACGTCGCCGCTCTGGGCATTCCCTCCATGGAGGAGATGGCGGCCCGCTATGCGGACAAGGCCGGGATCGCCGCCCCCGACAATCTCGACTGGCTGTTCGCCTACAACCTGTTCCGGCTGGCGGCCATCTGCCAGGGCATCGCCGGCCGCGTCCGCGACGGCACGGCCGCCAGCGCCCACGCGAAGTCTATGGCCGCGCAGGTGCCGCTGCTGGCGGAAGGGGCGTGGAGCTTCGCGAAGAAGGCGGGGGCCTGATCGCCCGGCCGATGGGGGCTACGGCGCGCCCACCAGAGTGAACGCGGCCCAGTATGCGGGGTGCCGCCAACGCGTTTCGGCGCGCACCGCCAGAGACGCGTCGCGCAGGGCGCGGGCGCGGGCGGCGGGGTCGGCGCCATAGGCGTCCAGTCCGGAGAAGGTGCGGCCGGTCAGGGTGCGGGTGGCCTGATCCGACACCGCCCAGTGCGACACCAGCACGGCGCGACCGCCCGCGTAGAAGAAGGCGCGGGCCAGACCGGACAGACCCTCGGCCCCCGGACGGCCGTCGGGCGCGGCGGTGTTGCAGGCGGACAGGACCACGAGGTCGGCGTTCAGGCGCAGGCCCGCCGCCTCCGACGCCGTCAGGTAGCCGTCGTCGACCGCGCTGGCCGCGTCGGGCGGCGTCAGCACCAGGCCCGGCTCGGCGAAGGCGGACCCGGCCATCAATCCATGGGTCGAGAAGACGACGAAGCGGGCGCGCGACAGGGCGTCGGCGTCGGTCGCCTTGACCGCGGTTTCGGTCGCGTCGGCCCCGATGCGGACGATCCCGGAGGGGTAGCTGGCGGACAGGGCCTCAAGCTCGGCCCTGGACCCGGGAAGGGAAGGCAGGGCGCGCAGCTTGGCCGGATCGGCCAGGGCGCCTTCGCCGCGAACGGCGTCCGCATCGGTCGGCGCCCCGCGCGGCCCGGACACGGCCGCGCCGCCGAGCGTCGGCGCGCCGTAGGCGACCAGCGGCAGACGGGCCCCCGCCTCACGCATTTCAGCGCGCGCGGTCAGGGCGGGGGGACAGCCGGGGTGCCGCGCCGGGCCGACCACCAGATGACAGCGCAGCGACTTCAGGCTGGACGCCGCCGGCAGGGTCGCCAGGGCATAGCGGTCGATCAGCCAGCCGGCGTCGTCGGCGGATCCCGGGGGCGCCGGCGACAGCACGGCCAGCGGCAGGCCGGTCAGGGGGCCGGACACGACCGACATCAGGGTGGTCTTGCCGGCGAAGGCGCTTTCCACCGGTTCGATCAGGGCCTTGTACAGACGATGCGCCTCGGCCCGGTCGAAGGTCAGGCCGCCGCGGCCGGCCCAGATCATCGGATCGACGGTCGGGTCGCCCTCGTCGCGGCGGGCGCCGGCGGTCGTCAGGGTGGAGCGCAGACGGCCGACGGACCGCGTCATCTCCGCCTCGCCCAGGTCCGCAGCGCGGGCCCAGACCACACGCTCGCGCGAGATGCCCCAGACATAGGTCGCTTCCGGATTGACGAGGACCAGCAGCAGGGCCTCGTCGGGGTTCAGCAGGGCCTGGGTCTCCGCGACCGACAGGGCGCGCGGCGCGACCAGTTCGGCGTAGGCGGGGAAGCGGACGTCGATCTCGGCCTCGACGGCCTTGAGGCCGTCCAGCGAGGCCTCATAGGCGTCGGTCAGTTCGGCACGGCGCGCGCGGGCGGCGTCGCCTTCGGCGCCGTAGAGGGTCGCCAGCTCGCGTTCCTGAGCGTCGCGCCCGGCCAGCAGCCGCTCGCGGCGCTCGGCCAGTTCGCCCAGCTCCCCCTGCCCCTCGGCATACCGCGCGGACACCCGGGCCAACGCCTCCGCGGCGTCGGACGCCATGGCCCACTGGGCCGCCTCATAGGCCTCGGCGCGCAGGGCCTCGGGAGAGTTGTCCGGATCCTGCGACCCGGCCGGAGACGCGAGCAGGACGACACCGGCCAGTCCGGCGGCGAGCCGGCGAAGCGCGCGCATCAGTTGCTCAGGATCTGGACGCGCGTCCAGATCGCTCCGCCATTGGTCACCTCGATGCGGACGCGGCCCGTGCGGGGGCGGACGGTGCAGACCGGGTAGTGGTCGACCAGACCGCTGCGGCACAGAACGCGGCTTCCCTCGCGGATCACCAGATCGAGCGGCGCGTCGCCGTCGCCGATGCCGGCGACGCGGAGGATCTCGTTCGGGCGCGCCGTGACGTCGAAGCCGTACGCCTCCCGCGCACGCATGGTCTTTACCGTGGCGATCGGGCCGTCGCCGTAGGGGCTGGAGACCACGCCCCGGTTCGGATCCTGACGGACCACGGCGATGGCGGCGGCATAGGCCGGATCGCCGTCGGACATGGCCAGGGCCTCGTCCAGCAGGGCGTCCGCGGTGAAGAAGGGCGCGGCCTCGCCCTGCGCCCGCACCGGCACCTCGCCGACCATGCGCGCGGCCAGGATCAACGCGCCGGGATCGTCGCGCTCGCGCCCCCAGTCGGCCAGCTGGGCCGCCGTGGCGAGTCGCGCCACGCCGCGCGCGGCCCCCGGCTCCTCCTGCGCGGAGACCCCGACGGCGGAGACGGCCCACAGCAGGACCGCCGTCAGACCGGCCTTCAGTCCCGCCCGCACGCCCATCCCGCAACTCCCCGTTCAGCGACCATCATGCCGTGACAGCGGAACGGCGCAAGCCGGGCCAGTGATGGAAGCTGATTCAGCGGCGGGCGGCGCCGAGAATGCGACGGTCGCCGCGGGACTGGACCAGCACGGCCACCCCGTCGCGGTCGCCCAGAGCCTCGGGCAGGGCGTAGACTTCGGGGCGGCCGGTCCAGGCGCCGAGGCGCGCCACGGTCCGGACGACGTTGACCTGACGCACCGTCTTGCCGCGGTTGTCGCCCGAGCCCACGCGCACGCTCTGGACGCCGGGCGTGTAGATCACGGCCACCACGTCGGCGCCGCCTTGCGGCACGCGGCCGGAGCCCACGCCCACGCGGTCGCCATCGGCGCGGAACTCGACCTCCGGCGGCCAGTCGCGACGGGCGGCGGCCTCGGTGACGGCGACGTCCAGCGGGCCGGCGGCGGCCGTGACGACGCGCCGGCCGTCGATGATGACCTGGGGCGTGGCGGGCGCGCGCAGGCGCAGGGCCTCGACGTACTGTCTCTGACGCGCGCTGAACGAGGGGCGCGCGAGCGTGTCCTTCCAACCCAGCCAGTCCCAGTAGTCGACGGGCCAGGTCAGCAGGATGACGTCGGCCTGATCCGCCAGACGCTCGACCACGCCATTGGCTTCCGGACAGCCGGCGCAGCCCTGGGCGGTGAAAAGCTCCACCACCACCGGCTCTTCGGCGACGACCGTCGGGCGCGCGCCCGTCTGGGCCGACGTCTGCGCGCCGCCCATAACCAGCGCGGCCAGCGCCGCGGCGACGATTCCTCCGATCCTCATGGCGGCGGAGCCTATCGGCCCGCGCGGCCGGCGCCGCTCATAATCCCGTGAGCAGGCCGTGACCCCTGTGGACGAAGCCGGGGATCAATCCATCAGCTGCTGGGCCAGATAGACATAGTGGCGGGCCCAGCGCCGCGCGTTGGCGACCGGGTCGGCGTCGTTGGAGTGACCGCCCGCCGTCTCCTCGTAATAGAGGTAGTCGTGGCCCTGGGCCGCCAGCCGCGCGGCGAACTTGCGGGCGTGGCCGGGGTGGACGCGGTCGTCTCGCGTGTTCGTCGTGATGTAGACGCGCGGATAGCGGACGTCGGGGCGAAGCTGCTGATAGGCGGAGTAGCGGGCGATGTACGCCGCCTGCTCCGGAATGCGCGGGTCGCCGTATTCGCCGATCCACGAGGCGCCGGCGGGCAGCAGGTGGTAGCGCAGCATGTCGATCAGCGGGCTTTCGATCACCGCGGCGTTGAACAGCTCCGGATGCTGGGTGATCGAGACCGAGGTCAGGACGCCGCCGTTGGAGCGCCCGTAGATGCCCAGCCGGCGCGGGCTGGTGATGCCGCGGTCGATCAGGTCGCGGGCCACCGCGGCGAAGTCGTCGAAGGCCAGCTGGCGGTTTTCCTTCAGCACGGCCTGGTGCCAGCCGGGGCCGAACTCGCCCCCGCCCCGGATGTTGGCCTGGACGAAGACGCCGCCGTTCTCCAGCCACAGCTTGCCCATCTCGGGCTTGTAGGCGGGCGGGAAGCTGGCCTGGAACCCGCCGTAGCCGAACAGGATGGTCGGCGCCGAGCCGTCCATGCGCAGGCCGCGCGGCATCACGACGAAATAGGGGATCTTCGTCCCGTCCGACGACGTGGCCTCGAACTGCTGCACCACGTGGGTCGAGGCGTCGAACTTGGGCGGGGCGGCGCGCAGGGCCGAAAGCGAGCGGCCAGAAGGTTCCAGCAGACTGAGCGTCGGCGGCGTCAGGAAGCCCTGGCTGGAGACGAAAACGCGGCCGGAGCCCTTGGACGCGTCACCCAGGGACAGCGCACTGGAGGTCGGGGCCTCGATGTCCCGGAGCACCCAGTGCGGGTTCGGGGCCGCCCTCTCAGGTGTCGAACCGACATGTATCAGCCGCCCCGACACGTTGTCGGAGATGGCGAGGATCAGGTGGTCCTCCAGGACGGCGACGTCCTGCAACGACTGGCGCGGCCCCGGCGAAAAGATCAGTGCAGGCGGGGACGGCTGGTCCTCCACAGGCGCGCGCAGGTCCATGAAGGGCACGGAAAGAAGCGACCCCGGCGGAACGTCGGCGCCTTGCAGCGCCCAGGCCTCGTCGTTGGAGAAGATCAGGCGTCCGCCCTGGGTGCCGTAGATCGACACCCGTTCCGGCAAGGCGAGGCGCGTGGGGCCCTGATCCGTCAGAAGCGCAGTCTCGGAGCGGAAGGTGTCCAGGGGCCGGCTGAACACGACCGCCTCCACGGCCCCCCCGGCGTCGCGGAAGACGGATGCGGAGACGCCGTAGCCGCCGTCGGATTGCGCCCCGCGATAGACCTCGGTCGCCTGCGCCAGGGTCTGGCCGCGCTTCAGCGACTTGATGATGTAAGGATAACCTGACTCCGTCAGCGTGCCGGGGCCGAAGTCGGTGGCGACGAGAAGCGTGTCGCGGTCCAGCCAGCTGAGGCGGTGCTTGCCCTCGGGCAGGACGAAGCCGCCGTCCACGAACGTCTTGGTCGTCAGGTCGAACTCGCGCACGACCACGGCGTCCTTGCCGCCGTCCGACAGCGAGATCAGGCAGCGGGTCTCGTCCGGAGCCAGGCACGAGGCGCCCTTGAACACCCAGTCCTTGCCCTCGGCGCGGGCCAGGGCGTCGACGTCCAGCAGCGTCTCCCACCGCGTGTCGGCCGACGCATACGACTCCAGCGTCGTGCGGCGCCAGACGCCCTTGGGATTGGTCGCGTCCTGCCAGAAATTGCCGATCCCGTCGCCGAGGAAGGACGGCGCGGGGATGCGGTCCGTGGCCGTCAGGATCGCCTCGGCCTCGGTCCGGAAGGTCTCGTAGCGAGGGTCGCCGGTCAGGGCCGACAGCGCCGTTTCGTTCGACGCCCGCACGAAGGCCATGGCTTCGGCCCCGTCCACCTGCTCCAGCGCCAGATGGTCGTCGGCGGCGGCCACGCCCTCGGGGGAGAGGTCGTCAGGCATGTGCGGAGGCGGCAGTTCAATCGAGGTTCCGCCCGGATTGGACATGACTTCCGTAACCGTCACGTACTGAGGCGCGCAGGCGGTCAGGGCCAGGGCCGAGGCGGTGATCAGAAGGGGGGCGCGCATCGTCGTACTCCGTTCAATCTGGATTTCCTCTGCTAGAAGCCGGGCGGAGGAGACCTTACCGGGCTCAATCCATCAGCCGCCGCGTCAGATAGGTGTATTCCAGCGCCAGACGCCGGGCCGTCTCGCGCAGGTTGGCGCCGGCGGCGTGGCCGCCGTCGGTGTTCTCATAGAACAGGACGTCGTAGCCCAGCTCCTGCATCCGGGCCGCGGCCTTGCGGGCATGGCCGGGGTGCACGCGGTCGTCCTTGGTGGAGGTATGGATGAAGACCTGCGGATAGGGCTGGCCCGCGCGCAGGTTCTGGTACGGCGAGTAGGCCGCGATCCACTCGCGCTCGGTCGGGACGTCCGGGTTGCCGTACTCCGCGATCCACGAGGCGCCGGCCAGCAGCTTGTGGAAGCGCAGCATGTCGAACAGCGGCACCTGGATGACGGCCGCGTTGATCAGGTCCGGGCGCTGGGTCAGCATGGCGCCCATGAACAGGCCGCCCTGCGAGCCGCCCATGACGCCGAGACGACGCGGGCTGGTGATGCCCCGGGCGATCAGGTCCAGCGCCACGGCCTGGAAGTCCTCATGCGCGCGCTGGCGGTTCTGCTGCAGCGCCGACTGGTGCCAGCTGGGCCCGAACTCGCCGCCGCCGCGGGTGTTGGCGACGACGTAGACGCCGCCGCGCTCCAGCCACAGCTTGCCGACGTTGGCCGAATAGCCGGGCAGCAGCGACGACTGGAAGCCGCCGTAGCCGTACAGCAGCGTCGGGTTCGATCCGTCGGTCGGGATGGCCTCGCGGCCCACCACGAAGTACGGGATCTTCGTGCCGTCGGCGCTGGTCGCCTCGAACTGGCGGACCTCCAGCCCCGTGGCGTCGAACTTGGCCGGCAGCGACTTGACGCTGCGCGCCTGCCCGGTCGCGGCGTCGACCAGCCACAGCGACTGGGGCGTCAGATAGCCGGACACCGAGGCGAAGACGCGGTCGTCCTGATCGGAGGCCGAGCCCAGATTGACGGACACGTTCTCCGGCAGATCGACCCTCGTCGCGGTCCAGCCGCCGTTCCGGTCGGGAGCATACGAGACCAGACCGCCGCGGACATTGTCGTACAGCGCCACGACCACGCGATTGCGGGTGTTGGCGACGCCCTCGATGGCCTGACGTTCGGTCGGGCGCAGGATGAGTTCGACCGGCGCCTGGGTGCGGCCCAGCAGGCCGTCCAGATCCCAGGCCACCAGATCTCCGGTCCTGAAGTCGCGTCCGCCGTGGCTCCAGTCCTGCTCCAGCGTCATGATGACCTTGCCGCCGACGAAGCCCGAGATCGACGACTTGGCCGGCAGCGGCAGTTTCGTCGTCGTGCCGTCGTCGTTCAGGACGTAGGTCTCGGTCTCGTAGAAGGTCACGCCGCGGTTGATCAACGTCGCCCGCAGCGCGCCGTCGGCGTCGCGCAGGGTGAAGCCCGAGGCGGAGACGTCCGTCTGCCGGCCGCGGAAGACCTCGACCGCCTGATCCATCGGCGTGCCGCGCGTCCAGCGCTTGACCACCATGGGATAGCCGGAGTCCGTCAGCGTGCCGGGCCCGAAGTCGCGCGAGATCAGCAGGGTGTTTTCGTCGATCCAGGTCGCGCCGCCCTTGGACTCGGGCAGGACGAAGCCTCCATCGACGAAGGTGCGGGTCGACCGGTCGAACTCGCGCACCGTGACCGCGTCCTTGCCGCCGTCGGACAGGGTGACGAGGCAACGGGTCTCCGCAGGCGACAGGCAGTTGGCGCCGCGCCAGACCCAGTTGGCGTTCTCGGCCTTCGACAGGGCGTCGACGTCGATGATTGTCGTCCATTGCGTCTGGTCGCCCAGGTAGCCGTCGACGGTGGTCATCCGCCACAGGCCGCGCACGTTCGTGCCGTCCTGCCAGAAGTTGGAAATTCCCTGCGCCTCGCCCTCCAGCCCCATGGCGAAGCCCGGCGCCGGGATGCGGTCGCGGGCCTCGAGGATGGCCAGCGCCTGGTCGTGGAGGCCCTGGTAGCGGGGGTCGCCCTGCAGCGTTCCGAGGCTGGTCTCGTTCTGCGCCTTGACCCAGGCCATGGCGCGCTCGCCCTCGACCTCCTCCAGCCACAGGTACGGGTCGGCGGCGTCGGTCTGGGCGAAGCCGGCGGCGGCCGCCTCCTGCGCAAGGGCGGGCGCGGCGGCGGGCAGGATGAAGGCGGTGGTCATGGCGAGCAGCGCGAGCCTGGTTTTGATCATGAAGGTCTCCCCGGAACTGGGGCGCACCTTAAGGACGCGAGGCCCGGCGGCAAGCCGCGATCAGTGGTTCCCCTCGTCCGGGATGCACAGCAGATTGCCGCAGGCCTTGCAGTGGACGGCGTCCGGGTCATGCACCTGCAGGCCGCAGCGGTCGCAGGGATAGCGGACCTTGTGCGGCCGCAGCAGGGTCTGGCCCAGCCGGACGAACAGGGTCACCCCCATGAGCATGATGGCGATCGAGACGATCCGGCCCCACGCCCCGGGCAGCAGGATGTCGCCGTAGCCCGTGGTCGTCAGGCTGGTGACGGTGAAATACAGGGCGTCGATCCAGCCGATCATGCCTTCCGCCTTCTCGAGGAAGAAGGTGTAGACGAAGCCGGTGGCCACGAAGACGAAGGTGATCAGGGCCGTCATCGACTTGGTGATCTCCTCCACCCGCGTGTCGTCGTAGCGGCGGCCGACGGTGCGCCAGAAGAAGTCCGAGTTGATCAGGGTCCAGAGCCGCAGCACGCGCAGGAAGCCGAGGTTGAACAGCCAGGCCGGGAACAGCAGCGTCGCCAGGATGAACAGGTCCATCCAGACGATCGGCTTCTTCAGCCAGTCCTTCAGATCGGAATAGCAGAGCGCCCGCGCCGTCAGGTCGGCCGCGAGGATGAAGGCGATGACGTAGTCGACGACGTAGAAGGCGATGGGCTGGTGCCGCAGCAGCGGCGCCGCGATGAAGAAGGCCACGATGGCCAGATCGACGACCAGCACGGCCAGGCGGAAGCGCACCGCCGTCGTCGACGTGCCGTGATACAGGGCCCGCAGGCGCGGCCTCAGGCGGAAGCCTTCATTCCGGGGCGCGGGCTCGGCCTTGGTCATCGTCCGGGCATAACGCGCGTCGCTCGCATCGGAAACCGCCGCGCTCTATATCCCCGGCATGAGCGGGCGTCCCTTCGTCAAGATGAACGGCTGCGGAAACGACTTCGTCGTCGTCGACGCGCTGTCACGTCCGTTCGCGCCGACGCAGGCGGAGGCGCGGGCGATCGCCGACCGCGCGACCGGACAGGGCTGCGACCAGCTGATCGCCATCGAGCCTTCCGCCCACGCCGACGCCTTCATGCGCGTGTGGAACGCCGACGGCGGCCCGGTCGAGACCTGCGGCAACGCCCTGCGCTGCGTCGGCTGGATGCTGATGGAGGCCAGCGGTCGCGACGCGGTCGCCATCGACACCCTGGGCGGGCGGACGACGGCCACCCGCGCCGGGCCGCGCCGCGTGACCGTGGACATGGGACCGCCGCGGCTGGACTGGCGCGACGTGCCGCTGGCCGAGGAAATGGACACGCGCGGCATCGAGCTGCAGGTCGGGCCGATCGACGCGCCGGTGCTGCACACGCCGGGCGCGGTCAGCATGGGCAATCCGCACGTGGTCTTCTTCATCGATCATGTGCCGGACGACGCCTTCGTGCGGGCGACCGGATCGCTGATCGAGCACCACCCCCTGTTCCCCGAGGGCGTCAACGTCGGCTTCGCCCACGTCGAGGCGCGGGACCGCATCCGGCTGAGGGTGTGGGAGCGCGGCGCGGGCCTGACCCTGGCGTGCGGCACCGGCGCCTGCGCCGCCCTGGTCGCCTGCGCGCGCAGAGGGCTGACGGAGCGCGCCGCGACGGTCGCCGTGGACGGCGGCGAGCTGGAGATCGCCTGGGACGAGGCGACGGGTCACGTGATGATGACCGGGCCGGTCGAGGTGGAGGGGACGGGTACGCTCTAGAGCACCTTCTTCAGGATCGGCCTGAGGCTGACCGCGCCCGCGCGGAAGTCGGGCCAGGGGTCGGGTTTCTTGAGGAGGGCGGCGGCGTCGTGGAGGGTGAAGGCGCGCGGGTCCAGGCCGGATTTGACCTGCCCCCACGACAGCGGGAAGGCGACGCCCGCGCCCGGCCGCGCGCGGGGCGACCAGGGGGCGACGGCGGTCGCCATGCGGCCGTTGCGCAGGTAGTCGAGGAAGATCTTCCCGCCTCGCGCCTTCTTGGCGATGGTGGTGGTGAAGCGGTCGGGCTGGTCCCTGCGGACGCGCTCGCAGACCTCCTTGGCGAAGGCCTTGCACTGATCCCATTCGATGCGGCTGCGGGCGTCGGTCCGGATCGGCACGACGACGTGCAGGCCCTTGCCCCCCGTGGTCTTGACGAAGGGGTTGAGGCCCAGCGCCTCGAGCTCCTTCTTCATCACCTTCGCGGCGGCGATGACGTCGGCGAAGTCGAGGCCCTCGTCGGGGTCGAGGTCGAAGGTGATCTGCTCCGGCGTCTCCGGATCGTCAGGGGCGCAGCCCCAGGGATGCAGCTCCAGCCCGCCGGACTGGCCGATGGCGACCAGACCCCCGACGTCCGACACGGCGACGTAGGGCGCGCGCTCCTTCACGTCCATCAGCTTCAGCCGGGGGTTGGAGCCGGGCATGGCGTGGCGCTGGAAGAATTTCTGGCCGGCGATGCCGTCGGGCGCGCGGATGATGGAGACGGGGCGGTCGGCGACGTGCGGCAGGATGCGGTCGACGGCCATTTCGTAATAGCGGACCAGCTCGCCCTTGGTGATCGCCGGGCGGTCGTCCACGGCGGGCCACAGGATCTTGTCGGGGTTGGAGATCGACACGCCGGCGACGATCAGCTTGCCCCTTTTTCCGCCGGGCGCGGGCTCGCCGGGCACGTGCAGGGCGGCGGCGACCCTGTCAGGTTTTCCTGACTTCCCGGCGGGCGTGGGCGCCTGCGGCCGCTCGGTCACCTCGGCGGCGGCCTTGTCCTCGCGCAGGCCCTTGTAGGCGGCATGACGCAGGGTGCCGCTCTCGGTGTAGCCCCCGTGTTCGATTTCGGCGACCAGCACCGGCTTCACCCAGTGGACGTCGCGGCCGCCCCGCGGCGCCCCCTTGCCGGCGAAGGGGCTGGTGTCCGAAGCGGCGGCCTTGAGCGGCGGCAGCAGGGTCTTGAGCAGGGGCTGGGCGTAGCCGGTGCCGACCCGGCCCAGCGAGCGCAGGCCGCCCGCCTCGCGCACGCCGACCAGCAGGGAGCGGAAGCGCGTGCCGCCCTCGGACGACCAGCCGCCGATCACCACCTCGTCGCGACCGCGGCACTTGGACTTCAGCCAGGCGCCCGACCGGCCCGCGGCGTAGGGCGCGTCCAGCTTCTTGGAGATGACGCCTTCCAGATCCATGCGGCAGGCGCTGTCCAGCACGGCCTGACCGGTGGTGGCGAAATGGTCGACGTAGCGGACGCGCTTGCCGGCCGCCTTCGGCACGCGGTCCAGATGGGCCTGAAGCCGCGCCTTGCGGTGCGAAAGGGCCAGTTTGCGCAGGTCCTCGGTCCCCTCGGCCAGCAGGTCGAAGGCGAAGAAGACCAGACCCGCCGTCCGCCCGTCGCCGATGGCGGCCTGCAGGGCCGAGAAGTCGGGCATGTGGTCGGCGTCCAGGGCGCAGACCTCGCCGTCCACGATGCCGTCGGGCCAGGACGCGGCGTCGGCGGCCAGTTCCGGAAACTTCGCCGACCAGTCGTGGCCGCGGCGGGTGTAGACCCTTGCCTGGCCGCCGCCGGTCGAGACCTGCACGCGGTAGCCGTCGAACTTGATCTCGTGCGCCCAGCCGGCGCCGGACGGCGGGTGGTCGGCCACCTTGCAGAGCTGGATCGGGACGAAGGCGGGGGGCTTGCCCAGCTTCGCCTCGCGCGCCTTCGGCTCCGGCGTCTTCGGAGCCTTCCGGGCCACGGGCTTCGACGAGGTCCACTTCTTCTTCCCCTCCGCGATCTCGGCCAGCGAGCGGCCGGTGGTCACGCTGGCGTCGATCTCCAGATTGGCGTCGCCCTCGCCCGGCACGGCATGCTCGTCCTTCTCCTTGATCAGCAGCCAGTTCGCCCGTTTGGACGGTTTTCCCCGATCGCTCTTCAGCCGGACCAGGGCCCAGCCGCCCTGCAGGCGCTCGCCCGACAGGGTCATCTTGATGGAGCCGCGCGCCCAGTCGTCCGACAGGGTCTCCGGGTGCTGGGGTTCCCACGTGCCGCGGTCCCACATCTGGACCGTGCCGGCGCCGTAGTTGCCCGACGGGATGGTCCCCTCGAACCCGCCATAGTCCAGCGGATGATCCTCGACCTCCACCGCCAGCCGCTTGACCGCGGGGTCGCGGGAGGGGGCCTTGGTCACGGCCCAGGATTTCAGCACTCCGTCGACCTCGATGCGGAAGTCCCAGTGCAGGCGCGTGGCCGCGTGGCGCTGGATCAGATAGGACCCGCCGGCCTTGCCCGCCCTGCCCTTCTTTCCCTTCGGCTCCGGCGTCTCGTCGAAGCGCCGCTTGGCCTGATAGGTCTTCAGTTCGCCCTTCGCCATGAGGGCGGAACGCACCATTTCCGGAATCGCTCAGCCTTCCGATGCAGCCGCTGAACGCCCAGACCAGCCGCACCATGAGCCGCGTGCGCTCGACCGGCACCACGCCGGAGACGCGCACGGCCGAGGCGCTGCGCGCGATCGGGGTGAAGTACCGCAAGCACGTGCGCGCCCTGCCGGGCACGCCGGACTTCGCCAACCGGACGCAGGGGTGGGCCGTGCTGGTCCACGGCTGCTTCTGGCATCGCCACGGCTGCAGGCGGACCACCACCCCGGTGCACAACGCGGAGCACTGGGCCGCCAAGTTCGCGCGCAATCAGGCGCGCGACGCGCGGGTGGAGGCGGCGTTGACGGCCAGGGGGCTGAAGGTGGTCACGGTCTGGGAATGCGAGACGAAAGACCGCGCGGCGCTGGAGGCGCGGCTGCGGGCGGAGCTTTCCTGAGCCGTCGCCTGCCCCCATCTGTCCGCCATGACCGACGCCGCGCCCCCCGCCCCCGCCGCCCGCACCCTGAAGATCGACTTCGTCTCGGACGTGGTCTGCCCGTGGTGCGTGGTGGGGCTGGGCGGGCTGGAGGCGGCGCTGGCGCGGCTGAAGGCCGAGGGGATCGGGGCCGAGATCACCTTCCGCCCGTTCGAGCTGAACCCGCAGATGGCGCCGGAGGGCGAGAACATCGTCGAGCATGTCGGCCGCAAATACGGATCGACGCCGCAGCAGTCGGCGGCCAACCGCGCCATGATCACCGAACGCGCGGCCGAGGCCTGGCCCGGGTTTCAGATGCGGATGGGCGAGGACAGCCGCATCTGGAACACCTTCGACGCCCACCGGCTACTGTGGTGGGCCGGGACGGTGGGGCCGGAGGCTCAGAGGGCGCTGAAGGAGGCCCTGTTCCGCGCCCACTTCACCGAGGGGCGCCGCCTGACCGACCCCGAGGTCCTGGCCGACGCGGCCGCGGCGGCGGGGCTGGACCGGGCCAGGGCCGTCGAGGTCCTGGCCGACGACCTGTACGCCGCCGACGTGCGCGCCGAAGAAGCCCTGTGGCGCGCCCGCGGCATCACCGGCGTGCCCGCCGTGGTGGTGGAGGGGAAGTGGCTGATCAGCGGCGGCCAGCCGGCGGCGGTGTTCGAGGAGGCGTTGCGGGGGATGGCAGGGGAGGGGTGAGGGCGTCGCGCCCTAATACCAATTTTGCAGAACAAAGGTTGAACATCGCCCCGAGCGGTGGTGTGATGAATCTCAGCAGGAGCGAGTCGAATGACAAAACCTCTCGGAGAAATCACAGCCACGTTCCGGTGCACGGCGTGCGATCAGCCGACCAGTCTCTCGGTCGACGACGATGATCAGGCGTCCTGTTCGAACTGCGGCGAAGCGTTCGGACCCATGTCCGAAATCCGAGCTTCGGTCCGAAAACAATCCGTCGATATGGCGAGGTCGGCGGTGAGAAAGGCGTTCCAGCGCCGCTGAGCTCCTGCACTGCCGCTACTGGTAGTCGATCATCGAGTAGTAAGCAGGCGGTTCGATCCCCATTAGGCCGTATCTAAGATAAAACTTCCGTGCAGCGCGCCAAGCGCGCACGAAACTGGGGGCCGCAGAGTCCTGTGCGATTGCGCCAAATGTATACCAAGAACCGTCAACGATCTGCGATCTGGTGAGTCGTTGGAGCGGATACCCATGAGCAGTCGCTACTCGGGCTCTCTCTCGCTGAGCACGGACCAGCATGTTCAGAAGCCAGCCATCCAGTTGCTCAAGCTGCCTACGGTTCGTGAGTAGGGGCATGAAGCCCATCAGCCCTCGTATTCCAGGTGGCTTCTGGTTGTGAAGCAGGAACTGCTGGATCTGGCGCTCGCCGAGACCGCCATAGATGTATTTCCTGATCTCGTTCAAGCAGGTGACGAAATCCCAATCGAAGAAATCCGCGCCAATCCTGTTTTGACCCATGATGCCGTGTGGGCCTCTCGTGTAAAGAAAGAGGTGTTTGTGGACTATGGATGAAATCCGTTTCTTGATCCGCCGCAGTGATTTGTCAGGGAGTTCAATCCTATCGTGGCAGATTCGGTGTCCTAGATAGTCGATATGATCAATTGTTTTAAGGTCGGCAATATCGTCATCGTCTATTGCCATGATGCGTTTCTCAAGCTCACTGCTTCCGCCTAACAGGCGGATGCCGGGAGATTTTTCCCGGTTGATCCGCAGGCCTGCCGCGGCGCAGTGCGCGCGGAACTCTTCGGCCACACGCAATGCATCAGTGAACGTTTGAGTGACGGCGACGACGTCATCCGCGAAACGGACAAACGACCCGTTCATTTGTTCCAGTGAAAGGTCGAGGGCGTGGCCAGTGGCGTTTGACAAGAACAAGGACATCGAGCTGCCTTGAGGAACGCCCGCGCTTCGCTGTTCAAACGTTCCGCCGGGGTAATCTGCTACGCGAGCAAAGCGGTGACGCAAGAACGCCTTTGCGACGGTGCGCTCCGCGTTGGACAGGATAAATTTGCGCCGATCCGATATGATTTTCGAGATGTAGTCCTGATCGATAGTATCGAAGAACTTCGAAAAGTCGTACTGGACGACATAAACTTTACTCCCAGTAACGGAGCGCTTGAGGTTTATGATAGCATCAAATACGGACTTGTCTGGACGGTAAGCAAAGCTGTTGCTCGAAAGAATATTGATGTTTCTTCGCGTAGCGGCGCGATGGACGACATTTGCAACAGCAGCGTCTGGAATGGAGAACGCCATGATGACGCGAGCGCCTCCGCCCGGCTTTTCAATTTCGTATTGGACAGCGGGGGTTGGTTCATACTCCCCAGCCTGAATTTTGCGCCAGATCGTGCGACTCAAGAAACGCGAGTGCTTGATGCAGTATTTTGGATCGAAGTGGGGATGCAGGCCCCAAGCACTCGGGTCTGTAATGCGGGGAGCGCCGGGAGCCTGGCCGGTCCGCTTGGAATACTTGGAGGCGTACTTTCGGCTCGTCGCTATTCCCGCGTGATGCCGACGTAGTGCCGATCTCGCCTTACGGATAAGCGCTTCTTCTATGAGTTCTTGCATTCTCAAGCCCCCAATGTGGAGGCACCAGCGTCGGCAAGTCAGGGCTTCTTTTGCGAAAGGGCGACCCGCTAATCTCGCTGCAGGCCTGCAAAGTGATTTTCCCGACGCTGGCTAGCGCACCTCGCACATAGGCTAAGCTTGGACAGCGCACCTGTGGTTGTCAAGCTGGCCCTCGTCACACCTTCACCTCAATTTCCCCTCCCCCGGCCCTGAACTTCTCGCTCATCGCCGCCATGCCCGCTTCGGCCTCGGCCAGCGAGCCCCCGGCGTCGTTCTGGACGCGCGCGGCGTCGCGGATGTCCTGGCTGATCTTCATGCTGCAGAACTTGGGGCCGCACATGGAGCAGAAGTGGGCGGTCTTGTGCGCCTCTTTCGGCAGGGTCTCGTCGTGGTACTGGCGCGCCGTCTCGGGGTCGAGGCCGAGGTTGAACTGGTCCTCCCAGCGGAACTCGAACCGGGCCCGTGAAAGGGCGTCGTCGTGGGCGCGGGCGGCGGGGTGGCCCTTGGCGAGGTCGGCGGCGTGGGCGGCGATCTTGTAGGTGATGACGCCGTCCTTGACGTCCTGACGGTCGGGCAGGCCCAGGTGCTCCTTGGGCGTGACGTAGCAGAGCATGGCCGTGCCGAACCAGCCGATCATGGCCGCGCCGATGGCGCTGGTGATGTGGTCGTACCCCGGCGCGATGTCGGTGGTCAGCGGCCCGAGCGTATAGAAGGGCGCCTCGTGGCACCACTTCAGCTGCTCGTCCATGTTCTGCTTGATCTTGTGCATCGGCACGTGGCCGGGGCCCTCGATCATGACCTGGCAGCCGTGGTCCCAGGCGACCTTCGTCAGCTCTCCGAGCGTGCGAAGCTCGGCGAACTGGGCCTGGTCGTTGGCGTCGGCGATGGAGCCGGGGCGGAGCCCATCGCCCAGCGAGAACGACACGTCGTAGGCGCGCATGATCTCGCAGACCTCGTCGAAGCGCTCATACAGGAAGCTCTCCCTGTGATGCGCCAGGCACCACTTGGCCATGATGGAGCCGCCGCGCGAGACGATGCCGGTGACGCGGTTCGCCGTCATCGGCACGAAGGGCAGGCGCACGCCGGCGTGGATGGTGAAATAGTCCACACCCTGCTCGGCCTGTTCGATCAGGGTGTCGGCGAAGACGTCGAAGGTCAGGTCCTCGGCCACGCCGCCGACCTTCTCCAGCGCCTGATAGATGGGCACGGTGCCGATGGGGACGCTGGAGTTGCGGATGATCCAGTCGCGGATGTTGTGGATGTTGCGGCCGGTCGACAGGTCCATGACGTTGTCGGCCCCCCAGCGGGTGGCCCAGACCAGCTTGTCGACCTCGTCGTCCACCGAGGACAGGACCGCCGAGTTGCCGATGTTGGCGTTGATCTTCACCAGGAAGTTGCGGCCGATGATCATCGGCTCGACCTCGGGGTGGTTGATGTTCTGGGGAATGATGGCGCGGCCGCGGGCGATCTCCTGACGCACGAACTCGGGCGTGACGAAGTCGGGGATGCTGGCGCCGAAGTCCTCGCCGTCGCGGACGCAGGGGGCGGTCTGCTCGCGCCGCAGGTTCTCGCGGATGGCGACGAACTCCATCTCGGGCGTGATGACGCCCGCGCGGGCGTATTCCAGCTGGGTCACCGGGCGGCCGGGGACGCCCTTGAACACCTGATGCCGGCTGACGTCGAAGCGGGGGGCCAGATGCTTGCCGGACGCGTGGCCGTTGTCCTCGGGCTTCACCTCGCGCGGGTTGGCGACGGGGGCGACGTCGCCGCGGTCCAGCCGCCAGGAGGACATGACCCTGGGCAGGCCCCGGGTGATGTCGATGGCCGCGTCCGGGTCTGTGTAGGGGCCGGAGGAGTCGTACATCGTCACCGGCGGCTCATTGGCGCTGGGGTGCACCGCGACCTCGCGGAAGGGCACGCGGATGTCAGGGTAGAGCTCGCCGGAGACGTAGACCTTGCGTCCGCCCTCGCGCGGACCGACGGGCACACGGCCGGCCTTTTCCGCCACCTTGCGGCGGGCCTCGGCCAAGGGAAGGGTCGAGGACTCGGGCTCGACCGGCGCGGCGGTGGGGACGTGGACGTTCATTGGCGGCCTCTTCTCGCAAGAGGGACCGCCGGCGCGGTGTGAGACTCCGGACGTGCTCCGGAGCGTGTCTCGTCCCTTCGCCGGCATGACCCGGATCAGGTTCGGCCGGTCAGAGGGACACCTCTATCTCAGCGGCTCAGGCCGCCCCCGGGAGAACGGCCGGACGATAGCGGAGCGTCAGGGCTCCGACCACCCCTTCACCACCGGCAACGTCGCGGCGGGATCGGCGGGGACGATCAGGGTCAGGCGCGCCTTGCCATGGCCGGGGACGTAGTCGGTCTCGGCCTCGGACCCCATCAGGGCGACGCGGGCGCGGGCGGCCGTCTCGTCGCCGCGGTTGACGACCTCGACCTCGGCCGCCCAGCCGTCGGCCAGGGGGCGCGCCTCGACGACGTGGGCGGTCAGCTGGGGCGGCGTTTCCTCGCCCTTGGCGTCCTTCAGCAGCAGGGTCAGGGTCAGCAGGATCACGGCGGCGCCCAGCGCGGCCATGATCCACTCCAGCACCGGCGGGCGGGGCGGGGGCGACTTCGACTTCGCGCGCGCCCTGGACTTCGGAGCCTGGGCCATCAGACCAGCAGCCGCGCGGCGGCGGCCCCCAGACCGGCGGGAAAGCCGAGCACGACGGCCAGCGCAGCGATCTCGTGCGCGCCCTGCCCGTCCGTGCGGCCCAGCAGCCACAGAACGTAGAGGCAGGTCAGCAGCACCAGCCCGTAGCCCGCGACCGTGAAGTGGAAGAAGGCCAGCAAGGGGCGGTCGTGCGCGTGCTGCCCGGCGAAGCCGACGCCGTAGACGAAGGCGTGCATCAGGCCGAGGGTCGCGGCCAGCAGGGCGACGCTCTGCACCGCGTTCAGCCGCCATGCGATGAGGAGCATCTCCTCCGTCGGGGCCATGTTCAGCGCGAGGAACAGGGCGCCGACGATCATCAGGAACAGTTCGGCGGCATAGCCCCGAGGTTCCCCCGCGCGCGAGGCGCCCAGCTGTCGACGCGCCAGAAGGGCGCCGATGCCCGCCGGCACGCTCTGCAGCGCCGCCTGCCCCAGCCAGGCGTCGACGGGAAGGTCCAGCCTGAGCGCCCCCACGCCGAAGAGCACCGCGGTGGAGACGAGAAAGCCCAGCGCCACGGCGGTCAGGGTCTCCAGCGCGTGGTCCAGCCAGCCGCCGCCCTCGCGCAGGCCGACCGACCACGACAGGCCGAACAGCAGCGGCAGGCCCGAGGCCACGAACAGCGCCAGCCGCGGCCGGTCCATGGCATGGCCCAGGGCCCACATCTCCATGGTCATCAGCAGCGGCACGGCGAAGATCAGGGCGCCCGCCGCCCCGCGCGCCAGATCGCGGGCGAAGGCGAGGTCGGACGGGACGCGCGGGGCGGCGACGGCGGTCATCCGACGGCAACGCTTGAAGGGCGCCGGAGGCTCCCGTCCCGTCCGGCACGGTGCTAAGCGGGACGCCTGATCCCAAGGAGCCCCCATGCACCTCGCCCGCTTTCCCCGCGTCCGCCTGGCCCATCTGCCGACGCCGCTGGAGCCCCTGCCCCGACTGGGTGAAAAACTGGGCCTCGATCTCTGGATCAAGCGCGACGACGCCACCGGACTGGCGGGCGGCGGCAACAAGACGCGCAAGCTGGAGTTCCTGCTGGGCGACGCCTTCGAGAAGGGGGCCGACGTGCTGGTGACGCAGGGGGCCGTGCAGTCCAACCACGTGCGTCAGACGGCGGCGGCGGCGGCGGCGCACGGCTTGGGGTGCGCCATCATTCTGGAGGCCCGGACGGGCTCGACGGCGCCGGACTACGTCGGCAACGGCAACGTTCTGCTGGACAAGCTGTTCGGGGCCTCGATCCGCACGGTGGACGCCGGCACGGACATGAACGCCGAGCTGGAGACGGAGGCGGCGCGGCTGCGCGGCGAGGGACGCCGGCCCTACGTCATCCCCGGCGGCGGCTCGAACCCGATCGGGGCGCTGGGCTACGTCGACTGCGCGCGCGAGATCGTGACGCAGGCGGACGATCTGGATCTGGCGATCGACCGCATCGTGACGGCGACGGGCAGCGCGGGCACGCACGGCGGACTGGTGGCGGGGCTGGCGGTGATGGGCGCCGACGTGCCGGTGCTGGGCTTCGGCGTGCGCGCGCCCAAGGCCCGGCAGGAAGCCATGGTCCTGAAGCTGGCGCGCGAGACCGCCGCCCTTCTGGGCCGGCCGGACGCGGTGACCGACGACATGGTGGTGGCCGACTGCGACTACGTCGGCGAAGGCTATGGGCTGGTGGATCAGGGGGTGATCGACGCCCTGGTCCTGGCCGCGCGGACGGACGGCATCGTGCTGGACCCCGTCTATTCCGCCAAGGCGATGAAGGGCCTGATCGCGCGAACCGCGGAGTTCCGGGGCGAGACGGTGGTGTTCCTGCACACCGGCGGGGCGCAGGGGCTGTTCGGCTACCAGAGCGTGCTGGAGGGGGCGCTCGGTCACGGCGGCACGGTCGAAAATTGACGTAGGAACCGCCGCGCAGGCCTCGGGTTAGACCGGCTCGCACAGGAGAGCCGAGATGCTGGCCACCGATTACCGCGGGCCGCGACGCGTGCGCGTCGTGGAGAAGCCGATGCCGCGGATCGAGCATCCGCGCGACGCCGTCGTGCGGGTCACCCGCTCCTGCATCTGCGGATCGGACCTGCACCTTTATCATGGCATGGTGCCGGACACCCGGGTGGGGACGACCTTCGGGCACGAGTTCTGCGGCGTGGTCGAGGAGGTCGGGTCGGCGGTGGAGACGCTGCAGAAGGGCGACCACGTGCTGGTGCCGTTCAACATCGCCTGCGGCCAGTGCCACTTCTGCAAGCAGGGCCTGTTCGGCAACTGCCACGAGAGCAATCCCCAGACCACGGCGGTCGGCGGCATCTTCGGCTATTCGCACACCGCCGGCGGCTATGACGGCGGACAGGCCGAGTATGTGCGCGTGCCCTATGCCGACGTCGGGCCGACGATCATCCCCGACTGGATGGACCCCGAGGACGCCGTCCTTCTGACCGACGTCGTGCCGACCGGCTATCAGGCCGCGGAGATGGGCGGCATCCAGCCGGGCGACACCGTGGTGGTGTTCGGCGCCGGACCCGTCGGCCTGCTGGCCGCCCGAAGCGCCTGGCTGTTCGGCGCAGGCCGGGTCATCGTGATCGACCACCACGAGTACCGTCTGGAGTTCGCCCGCACCTCCTGCCCGGCCGAGGTGTACGACTTCCGGGAAATCGGCGACCCCGTGGTGTTCCTGAAGAAGATCACCGACATCGGCGCCGACGTCTGCATCGACGCGGTGGGAGCGGACGCGTCCGGCAACGCCTGGCACACCGTCTTCGGCAAGAAACTGAAGCTGGAGGCGGGCAATGCCGTGCCCCTGCACTGGGCGATCAACTCGGTGAAGAAGGGCGGCGTCGTTTCCATCGTCGGCGTCTATGGCCCGACGGGCAACGTCGTGCCGATCGGGAACGTCGTGAACAAGGGCATCACCATCCGGGCCAATCAGGCGTCGGTGAAGCGGCTGCTGCCGCGCCTGATCGAGCATGTGAAGGAAGGGCGCATCGATCCCAAGGGGATCATCACCCACCGGATGCCGCTGGAAGAGGCCGCCGAGGCCTATCACCTGTTCTCGTCGAAGCTGGACGGCTGCATCAAGCCCGTGCTCATCCCGAACGCCGCCTGAGGAGACGACGATGACCCAAAGCGATCAGGCGAAGGCCGCGGCCGCAGCGGCCGTCCCGCGCATCGATCCGGCGACGGTGCCCGGCTGGGGCGTGGACGCGGATCCCGACAATGACCCGACATGGCCGATGCGCGACCGTACGCGCGACGACGGGCCGGGCATGAACTGGACGCCTCCCGAAACGCAGACGGCCGACGTCGAAATCCTGCAGTCCGTCGAGCATCAGCGGCGGCCGGCCTCGGTCGGCACCACCCTGCCGCCACGCGGCCTGAGCGGACTGATGCGACGGCGGGCCTTCCGGCTGAGCGAGAGCCAGTGGGGCCACTGGCTGATGCTGATGGCCGCGGATCGCGTCGACACTGTGGAAGGCCTGATCGACGACGTGCGGGGCGGACGGATGCCGAACCCGCTGGTGGAGATGGGCCTGGTTCCGCGCGCCCGCGCGCGGGAGGCGGCGATCGGCACGCTTGCGGCAGTGGTCGGCGTCGGCGTTCTGATCGGCTATGGACTGTCGCGGCGACGCCGATAGCGCGCCATGAGGCGACAGGCGGATCGGGGCGAGGCGAATGAAGGTTCTGGGGGTTCTCGGCGGCATGGGGCCGGCGGCGACGGTGGCCTTTCTTCAGCGCGTCCTTGAGCTGACGCCCGCGCGCGAGGATGAGGACCACGTCCGCGTTCTGATGGACATGAACCCGCAGGTGCCGAACCGGCATCGGGATCCGCCCGGCGCGAAGGAGGCGCTGGGGGCCATGGCCGCGCGGCTGCGCGACATGGGGGCGGAAGTTCTGGCCATGCCCTGCAACACGGCGCACGCCCATGCCGACGCCATCCGCGCGGCGGGGGCGCCGTTCCTGGACATGATCGAACTGACGGCGGCTGAGGCGGCGGGGCAAGGCGCGACGAAGGTCGGCGTGCTGGCCACGCCCGGAGGGCAGGACCTGTATGTGGCCGAGCTGGAACGGCGCGGGCTGACGCCGGTCGTGCCCGCGGTCGGGCGACGGCGGGCGTTTCTGGATCTGGTGTTCAAGATCAAGGCCGGCGACCTTGGCGAGGATCGGCGTGCCGACATGCGGGCGCTGGCGCAGGCGCTGATCGACGACGGGGCCGAGGCGCTGATCGCCGGCTGCACGGAAATTCCGCTGGTCATGAGACCGGGCGACGTGGGCGTGCCGCTGGTCGACTCCGCCGAGGTGCTGGCGCGCGCGTGCGTGAGGGAGTGCGCCTAGAACCCGAGTTCCGCCCGCACCCGCGCCGGGTCCACACCACGTTCGCGGATCGACTGCAGCGTCTCCGCCTTGTCGCGCTTGGCGAGGCGGCGGCCCGAGGCGTCGAGCAGAAGGGGGTGGTGTCGGTAGGTCGGCGTGGGCCAGCCCATCAGGGCCTGGATCAGGACCTGGACATGCGTGGCCTCGAACAGGTCATGGCCGCGGATCACGTGGGTCACAGCCTGCAGGGCGTCGTCGTGCGTGACGGCGAGATGATAGGCCGTGCCGGCGTCCTTGCGCGCCAGCACGACGTCGCCGGCGGTTTCGGGCCGTGCCGGGATCAGGCCGCGTTCGCCGTCCGGCCCGGCGCCCTCCTCCACCCAGGCCAGCTGCGACCAGGCGCGGACGCCGAGGGCGGCGCGGGCGCGGTCCAGCGACAGTCTCCACGCGAAGGGACGCCCCTCGGCCAGCAGCGTCGCCTCCTCCTCCGCGGGATGCGGACCGGGTCGTGCAGCCTCCGCCGGGCCGTGCGGGGCGTCGCCGATGGCGTCGAGAATGTCCTTCCGTGTACGGAAGCATCGATAGAGCAGACCCCGTCGGCCCAGCACGTCGACCACCCCGGCATAGTCCTGCAGATGATCCGACTGCCGCCGGATCGGACCGTCCCAGTCGAGACCGAGCCACGTCAGGTCCTCGACGACCCCCGCCTCGAACTCCGGCCTGCACCGCGTCGGGTCGATGTCCTCGATACGGAGGATGAAGCGCCCTCCCCCGGCCCGCGCGGCGGTCCACGCCGTCAGGGCCGACAGCGCGTGGCCACGATGAAGCCGTCCGGTCGGCGAGGGCGCGAAGCGGGTGGTGAAGGCGCTCATTCCGCGATGATGCCAGTCCGCGCGCCGGGCGACGAGGTCCGCAAAGCGCGGGCCGACGCTTGCGGGCCGGCGGCCAGGGCGTAAGGCTGGGGCAATGCCCGCCCCGCCCACGCCCACCGATCTGACCGCCGCGCGCGCCGCGCTGGTGGCCGACGACCCGGCGCTGGCCAAGGCGGACGCCGTCGTGCCGCCGTTCGAATGGCGCGCCCGCACGGGCGGCTTCGCAGGGCTGCTGCGGATGATCGTGGAGCAGCAGGTGTCGCTGGCCTCCGCCGCCGCGATCTGGAAGCGCGTGGTCGAGGGGCTGGACGGCGTGCTGACCCCCGAAGCCGTCATGGCGCGAGACGTCGCCGCGCTTCGCGGCATGGGACTGTCGATCCAGAAGGCGACCTATGCCCACGAGATCGCACGGGCGCAGGTGGAGGGCCGGATCGACTTTCATCATCTGGAACGGCTGTCGGACGCGGAGGCGGTGGCGCGGCTGACGGCCATCAAGGGCGTGGGTCTGTGGACGGCCGAGACCTTCCTGATGTTCTGCGAGGGCCGGCTGGACGTGTTTCCGGGTGGGGACATCGCGCTTCAGGAGGCGATGAAGTGGGCGGACGGCCTTGCGGCGCGCCCGAACGCGAAGGCTGCCTATGCCCGGGCCGAGGCGTGGCGGCCGCATCGCGCCGTGGCGGCGCATCTGCTGTGGGCGTGGTACGGGCTGGTGAAACGGGGAGACGCTACCGTATGACCGCGACCGTTCTGACGCCGGAAATCGTCGCGCCCGAGAGGCTGCTGGCGGTGCTGGATTTCGCCGGCGTGGCGGTGTTCGCGGCCACCGGAGCGCTGGCGGCGGCGCGGCTGAAGCAGGATCTGGTGACCGCCGCCTTCTTCGCCGCGATCACCGGCGTGGGCGGGGGCACGCTGCGGGACCTGCTGATCGGGGCGCCGGTGTTCTGGGTGACCGACTGGCGCTACGTCGCCGTCTGCATCGCGGCCGCGGTGGCCGTCTGGCTGATCGGCGCGCGCGAGTGGCGGTTCCGCGCCCTGCTGTGGCTGGATGCGATCGGGCTGGCGGCCTATGGCGTGCTGGGGGCGGCCAAGGCCGAGGCCTGGGGCGTGCCGCCCCTGATCTGCGTGGTCATGGGGGCCCTGACCGCCTGCTTCGGAGGCGTTGTGCGGGACCTGCTGGCGGGCCAGCCGTCGATCCTGCTGCGCCGCGAGATCACGGTGTCGGCGGCCATTCTGGCGGCGGCCGTCTACGTCGCGGCCACGCGGCTGGGCCTGGGGGACTGGCCGGCGGCGATACTGGGCTCCCTGCTCGGGTTCGGCCTGCGCGCCGGCGCCCTGCGCAAGGGGTGGAGCCTGCCGGCCTTTCCGGCCCGCGGCTGAGCGTCATGACGGCGTCGTCGAATCAGGCGTAGGCTGGAGACGTCGGAGGAGACGCGTCTTCAGTCACGCACGCCCACACGTCCGAAGAAGTCCGGGGACCTGAGATGCGGGTCTCGGAGCGACCGCCGTCCGGTTGGCCGGCCCTGGTGCTGAACGCCGATTTCCGGCCGCTCTCCTACTATCCGCTGTCGATCTGGCCCTGGCAGGAAGTCGTCAAGGCCGTGTGGCAGGACCGCGTCGACGTGGTCTCGGTCTACGACAAGGTCGTGCGCAGCCCGTCGCACGAGATCCGGCTGCCCAGCGTCATCTCGCTGAAGAGCTACGTCGATCAGGATCGGGCGCCGGCCTTCACGCGGTTCAACGTCTTCCTGCGCGACGACTTCCGCTGTCAGTACTGCGGCGAGACGAAGGAGCTGACGTTCGACCATGTGGTGCCGCGCAGCCGGGGCGGTCGCACGACCTGGGAAAACATCGTCGCCGCCTGCGGCCCCTGCAACCTGAGGAAGGGCGGGCGGACGCCGGCCCAGGCGGGGATGCCGATCCTGCGCGCCCCGCACCGGCCGAACGCCTGGCAGCTCCAGGACGCGGGGAGACGCTTCCCGCCGAACTATCTGCACCAGAGCTGGCTGGACTACCTGTACTGGGACATCGAGCTGGAGCCCTGAGGCTTCGCCCGGATCAGCCCACCCACCAGCCGCGGGGGTTGGGCACCGGGCGGCCGCGGGTCAGCAGGAAGACGCCCCACGCCCCGCGGATCACCAGCCAGCCGACCAGCACGAACAGCACGAAGACGCCCAGGTTGATCACGATCAGGATCACGCCCACCACGGCCGCGATCGCCGCGGTCCAGAGCGTGCGGCGCTGATAGAGGTGGTGGCTCGCGAACGGCTCCTCCGTCGGCGCGTCGCCGAACAGGATCGCCAGCAGGCCGACGACGGCGGAGACGCCCAGCGTGGGCACGGCGAACAGGATCAGGGCGTAGATCGCATAGAGGCCCATCGGCGCCTCCGGCGCCGGCTCGCGATCGCGCCGGCCAAAGGCGGGCTCGGGCGCGGCGGGCGGCGTCGGCTCGAAGGCGGCGCGGGCGTCGACCGGCTCGGGCGCTGCGGGCTCGGGGGGCGCGAACAGGGGGGCAGGGTCGGGGTCCGGCCCGGGTGCCGGCCGCGGTTCCGGCGCGCGGGGACGACCGGCCAGCGAGGCGGGCGAGGCGAAGCCGACCAGATCGTCGGGATCGTGATCCGGGGTCGGATCTTTCGGAGGCTGGCGGTCGCCGGTGTCGGTCATCGTCTACCCTTGCAGTGCCGCGATCATGCCGGGCGGGCCGGTCAGGCGCAACGCCGCTCAGCCCGCGCGCGACAGCCTGACCTCGCAGCCCGCCGCCTGGGCGCCGCGCAGGGCGCCCGGCTTTTCGACGCGCACGGCGACGGCGCGGACCCGGACGTCGATCAGACAGGCTCGGGCCAGCCGCTCGGCAAAGGTCTCGATCAGCTCCATGTGGCCCTGGGCCACCAGATCCAGCGCGGCTGCGCGCACCGTCTCGTAGTTCAACGTGTCGGACAGATGCTCCACCGGGCCGGGCGTCAGCTCCAGCGTCACGTCGACGTCAAGCGGCTGGGTGATGCCGCGCTCATGGGGATGGACGCCGATCTCGGCGGCCAGCGACAGGCCGCGGACGAAGACGGTCAGGCCGTCGCGGCGGAAATCTTCGCTCATCGGTCAGTCCTGCACGTCGGGCGTGCGCCAGGCCAGCCGCTGACCGGAATCGACGGCGATCGTCTGACCGGTGACGTGGACGGCGACGGCCAGCCAGATCACGGCGTCGGCGACGGCCCGCGGATCCACCGCCTTTTCCAGAGGAACATTGGACCACTCGGCTTCAAACTCGGCGGCCGACTGATGCGTCGACTGCAGCGTCGGTCCCGGCGCGACCGCGTTGACGCGGATGCGCGGCGCCAGCGCCTGCGCCATCGTGGTCGTCGCCCAGTGCAGGCCGGCGCGCGACAGGGCGTAGGAGAAGAAGCGCGGATCGGGCTTCAACACGCGTTGGTCCAGCAGGTTGACGATCGCCGCGCCGTCGGGCGCCTGGGCCGCAAAGGCCTGGGCCAGCAACACAGGGGCGCGCAGGTTGACGTCCATGTGGGTCGACCAGCTGTCGCCGGTGACGGTCTCGAGCCGGTCTTCCTGAAAGACGGAGGCGTTGTTCACCAGCAGGCTGACCGGCCCGAGCGCCTCGGCGGCGCGGCCGATCAGGGCATGGGCGGCCGCGACGTCGGTCAGGTCCGCCTGCAACACGGCGGCGCGACGGCCGAGGTTCCGGACGTCCGCAGCGACGGCCTCGGCCTCCTCGACGGAAGAGCCGTGGTGCACGGCCACGTCCCAGCCGGCGCGGGCGGCGCGCAGGGCGATCTCGCGCCCGATGCGGCGGGCCGCGCCGGTGACGAGCGCGACCCCGCGGGCGGGCTCAGTCAACCCGGCCGAACTCGAAGAAGTTGATCGCGGCCAGAACGGCGACGAAGCCGAGGATGACGTAGAGGGCGAGCATGGAAAAAACTCCGAAGGGTCGGGCGGGCATACCGGCGGCGCTTCGTGCGTTCAAGTCGGACGCCGAAGGATGACTGAATGAACGCCAACCTCTTCGCCATGTTCGCCGTCTTCGCCGCGGGAGCCGCCGCGGCGGTTCAGGGGCCGACCAACGCCCGGCTGGCGCAGGGGCTGGGCACGCCGCTGAACGCGGCTCTGGTGTCGTTCACCGTGGGGACGGCGGCACTGCTGGTGCTGGCACTGGCCATGCAGCACCGGCCGGAGGGGCAGGCGGTGCGGGAGGTGCCCGGCTGGGCCTGGATCGGCGGCCTGTACGGCGCGCTGTTCGTGGTCGTGCTGGCATGGGCCACGCCGAAGCTGGGGGTGGCCACGTCGCTGGCGGCGGTGGTGGCGGGGCAGCTCGTGCTGGGCCTGATCGTCGACCATTTCGGCCTGATGGGCGTGCCGCGTCAGCCGATCAGCCTGTCGCGGCTGGGAGGCACGGCCATGGTGATCGGCGGCATGCTGCTGGTGCGGCGCGGCTGAGGTCCGCCTATATTCGCCGACGATGACCGAGGCGATTCCGGCCCCTGAAACCGACCTGAAGGCCGCCGAGCTGATCCGCGACGAGGCGCGTCGGGCCCCTGACAGGCCCGGCGTCTATCGCATGTACGGCGAGGACGGCACGTGCCTGTACGTCGGCAAGGCGCGGTCGCTGAAAAAACGGATCGTGCAGTACGCGCAGGGGCGCTTCCACACCCAGCGGATCGCCCACATGGTGTCGCTGACCCGGTCGATGGAGCTGGTGGTCACGGCGACCGAGACCGAGGCTCTGCTGCTGGAATCCAACTTCATCAAGAAGCTGAAGCCGCGCTTCAACGTCGTCCTGCGCGACGACAAATCGTTCGCCGAGCTGATGATCCGGCGCGATCACCGGGCGCCGCAGGTGCGCAAGCATCGCGGCGCGCATACGATCAAGGGCGATTACTTCGGCCCGTTCGCCTCGACCTGGGCGGTGAACCGGACCCTGACGACGCTGCAGAAGGCCTTTCTGCTGAGGTCGTGCTCGGACAGCGTCTACGAGAGCCGCACGCGGCCCTGCATGCTGCATCAGATCAAGAGATGTTCGGCGCCCTGCACCGGACTGGTCTCGCTGGAGGCGTACGCGGGGCTGGTCGACGAGGCCGAGGCCTTCCTGCGTGGCAAGTCGCGGGCGGTCATCGGCCGGCTGTCGAAGGAGATGCAGGCCGCCAGCGACGACATGGATTTCGAGACGGCCGCGCGCGTGCGCGACCGGATCCGGGCGCTGTCGGCGATCTCGATGGAGAACTCGGTGTCGGCCGAGGGGGTCGCCGAGGCGGACGTCTTCGCCCTGCACGCGGACGGCGGCCAGGCCTGCGTGCAGGTCTTCTTCTACCGGGGCGGCCAGAACTGGGGCGGACGCGCCTACTTCCCGCGCGTGGACCGGTCGGACACGGACGCCGACATCCTGGGCTCGTTCCTCGGACAGTTCTACGAGGACAAGCCGGTCCCGCGGGAAATCCTGTCGAACGTCGTCCCGTTCGAGAAGGAACTGCTGGAAGAGGCCTTTTCCATGATGGCCAGGCGGAACGACGGGCGACGGGTCGTTTCGATCGAGCGGCCGCAGCGCGGGGACCGCAAGGCGCTGGTGGACCACGCCCTGACCAATGCACGCGAGGCGCTGGCGCGACGGCTGGCGGAGAACTCGGCGCAGGGGAAGATCCTGGACGAGGTCTGCGAGGCCTTCGGTCTGGAGGGACGACCGGAGCGGATCGAGATCTACGACAACGCCCACATCCAGGGCTCCAACCCGGTCGGCGCCATGGTCGTGGCCGGGCCCGAGGGCTTCCGAAAGAACCAGTACCGGAAGTTCAACATCCGCGGCGAGGAGCTGAGCCCGGGCGACGACTTCGGCATGATGCGCGAGGTCATGCGCCGCCGCTTCAGCCGTCTGGTGAAGGAAGAGGACGAAGGCGAGGCGCCCGAACGGCCCGACCTGCTGCTGATCGACGGCGGGCTGGGCCAGCTGTCCGCCGTGCGGTCGGTGCTGGACGAGCTGGGGCTGGAGGACATCCTGGCCGTCGGCGTGGCCAAGGGTCCTGACCGCGACGCGGGGCTGGAGAAGTTCATCATCCCGGGCAAGGCGCCGTTCATGCTGCCGCTGAAATCGCCGGCGCTGTATTACATCCAGCGGCTGCGCGACGAGGCGCACCGTTTCGCCAACGGGGCGCACGCCAAGCGGCGGTCGATGGACATCAAGCGCAATCCGCTGGACGAGATCGAGGGCGTCGGCCCCGGGCGCAAGAAGGCGCTGCTGCACGCCTTCGGCTCGGCCAAGGGCGTGGGCCGGGCGTCCGTGGTGGATCTGGAGAAGGTCGAGGGCATCAACCGGGCGCTGGCGGAACGCATTCACGCGTTTTTCCACCCGGCCGGCCGGGGGTAGGGTGACGGCATGAGCGATTTCGCGGAAGGCACGGTCCATCGGGCGGCGGACGACATGAAGTCGGCCATCCGCGCCGACGCCGCCGCTCTGGCGCTGTGGCAGGGCCTGACGCCGCTGGGCCGCAATGAGTTCATCTGCTGGGTCGAGGACGCGAAGCAGGCTAAGACGCGCGCGCGCCGCATCGCCCGCACCCTTGAGGAGATGCAGGAGGGCAAGCGCAGGCCGTGCTGCTGGTCCGGTTGCGTCCACCGCGACGACAAGGCGCCCAGCCCGTCGCAGCTGTTCATCGCCTCGAGGAAATCCGCGAAATGACCGACGCCGACCCGCTGTTCGCCGGCTATCGGCGTTTCCGCAAGGACCGCTGGCCGGAGGCGAAGGCTGAATACGAGGCGCTGGCCGCCGACGGCCAGACGCCGCATACCCTGGTCATCGCCTGCTCCGACAGCCGGGCCGATCCGGCGCTGATCTTCGACGCCGCGCCGGGCCAGCTGTTCGTGGTGCGCAATGTGGCCAACCTGGCGCCGCCCTATGCGCCTGACGGCGACCTGCACGGCGTATCGGCGGCGCTGGAGTTCGGGGTCAAGGTGCTGAAGGTCCGCCGCATCGTGGTGATGGGGCACGCCCACTGCGGCGGGGTGGCGGCGATGCGCAAGGGCGCGCCGGACAGCTGCCGCGACTTCCTGCAGCCATGGATCGCGCAGGGCGAGCCCACCGTGCGGCGTGTGGCCGACGCCGTGACGCAGGATCAGGTCGAACAGGCCAGCGAGGAGGCGGTGGTGCGGCTGTCGCTGGACAACCTGCGGACCTTTCCATGGATCGCCGAGCGGGAGGCCGCAGGTGAACTGGAACTGGTCGGCCTGCATTTCGGAATCGCCGAAGGACTGCTGCGCAGGCTGACGGGCGCGGGGCCGTTCCAGCCGCTCGCCTGATCCGACGAAGCGTGGCATCTCAGGTCATCAGCCCGAGGACGCCATGACCCCCGCCCCGCATCCCCACGCCAATCCCATCCCCAACATCCTGACCGGCCTGAGGCTGGCGGCGGGGGTGGTGATGTTCCTGATCCTGGCCGGGGCGACCGGGGGCGTGCCCTATCTGTCGAGCTATCTGAGCCCCGAGGACCAGTTCGCCCTGTACCGCGCCGCCTTCTTCATCTTCGTGGTGGCGGCGTCGACCGACTGGGTCGACGGCTATCTGGCCCGGCGCTGGCACGCGACGACGCGCTGGGGCGCCATTCTGGACCCGATCGCCGACAAGGTGCTGGTGACGGGCGCCATCCTGGGCGTGCTGACCAGCGGATCGGTGCCGCAGATCGCCATCCCGTGCGGCCTGATCCTGTTCCGCGAGTTCGCGGTGTCCGCCCTGCGCGAAACGGTGGCCGGCAAGGTCAAGCTGCAGGTCACCCTGCTGGCCAAATGGAAGACGACCCTGCAGCTGGTGGCGCTGGGCGCCCAGCTGTTCGCGCGCAACTGGGACGGCTTCGGACTGGAGTTCGACTGGCTGCCGCACTTCCAGCTGTTCGCCGACGTCCTGATCTGGCTGGCCGCCGTCATCACGGTGTGGACCGGCTGGCAGTACTTCGAGAAGGCGCGCCAGAAGATGAGCGCGATCTAGGCGGTAGGCAGTAGGCAGTAGGCAGTAGGCAGTAAGGATTAGCGGCTCAATCGGAGGCGTGGGATTCAAGCTTCACGATCAGTGCCCGCAGCATCCGTCCGAGTTCGTCGGCCTGAGTGAGGATGGGTGCCGATGCAGTCTCGGTCACGAGTCCGACCCGAACCCCCAGCAGCAGGTGGGTCTCCGCCTCCTTGAGTGAGCCTTGGGCAATCCTGAGGAAGTTCAGGTACGAGCCTTTCGATGAGCGCCCGTAGCCTTCCGCAATGTTGGCGGCAACGGATGCTGCAGCCCGTCTGGCCTGAGCGGTCATGCCGAACTGCTCTTCTCTCGGAAACGAGCGCGTCAGCTCGTAGACGGCCTGTGCCACGTCCATCGCTCGCTGCCAAACTCTCAAGTCGCGATAGCTGTTGATCTGATCCATGCCGTCGTCTGACGCGCCGCCGCTTCCCTACTGCCTACTGCCTACTCACTACTGCCTCGCCTTCAGACCCCCAGCTCGGCCAGCAGGTGGTCCATCCCGTAGACGTCGCGGAGCGCCACCGTCACCGCGCCCGTGGTGACGATGACCGAGCGGTTGACGTTCGGGTCGTAGCCGTAGGCGTTGCGCTGGGTCAGGATGGTGGAGTCGAAATTGGCGCCGATGATCTCGCCGGCGGCGTTGACGGCGGGCGAGCCCGACGAGCCGCCGATGGTGTCGGTGGACGCCGCCATGTTGATGACCGTGTCGCCGGGGATGCGGTCGCGGGCGGCCAGCAGCTTCGGCGCGACGTCGAAGGGCGCGGCGCCCGTCATGCGGTCCCACAGGCCGGCGAAGGTGGTGAAGGCCGGCACGGTCTGACCCTGATAGGTCCAGCCCTCGACCCGGCCCCAGGTCAGCCGGAGCGTGCCGGTGGCGTCGGGATAGACGCTGTCGCCATAGGCGCCGAAGCGGGCGCGGGCCAGGGTTTCCGAGGCGCGGTCGGTCGGGCCGACCACGCGTTCCTCCCACTCGGCGCGGGCGGCGCGGCTCTCGTCCTGGATCGACAGGACCCACCGGATCAGGGGGTCGTCCGAGGCCTCGATCGCCGCCAGCCCGCCGTCCCACAGGGCGCGACGCACGGCCGGATCGGCCAGCTTCGTGCCGCCGATGACGCGGGCCGCCAGACCTTCGGGCGACTCACGGCCCAGCAGGCCGCGCACGCGCGGATCGTCCACCGTCAGCCATTCGCGCGTCTTGGACAGCCACCAGCTGACCTGCATCTCCTCAAGCTCGGCATAGATCGGCCGCTCGGCGGTGATGCGGCTCTGGGCGGCGCCCAGGCGGCCGTCGACGTATTCCGGCAGGCGCTCGGCCGAGGGCTTCGCCCGCTCCTGCGCCGCGCGGACAAGCGTCCAGGCATAGCCGAACAGGACCGAGCCGCCGCCGGCCCGCGCCTCCAGCATCGTGTACGAGGGATAGAGCGCGCGCTGGATCGGCTGGATGGCCGCCAGTTCGCCCCACGGATCGCCGACGTCGGCGGCCAGCGCCGGATTGGCGGCCACGCGGGCGCGGAAGTCGGCCTCGTCCGCCGCGCGCTTGGCCATGAAGTCGACGTCGATCAGGGCGCGCATGCGGCCGATGCCGCGCTTGTAGGTGTTCTCCAGCGACACCAGCGGATCCATGACCTGGAAGGCGTGATCCGGACTCTCCTCGCCATAACGGATCATGCGGCCGCGCAGCTCGGAGCTGATCAGCTGGTCCATCGGCAGGATGACGTCGCGGACGGTGTAGAGCTGGTCCTGCGTCAGCAGGCGCTGGGTCGCGCCGGGGCTGCCGGTGACGAAGATGGGCTGGCCCTCGACGGGCTTCGACGCATTCCATTTGAAGTGGATCGGGGTCGCGGCCGGGGCGCCGTTCTCATACAGGCGGATGAAGGCCGCATCGATGGCGAAGCGGGGGAAGTTGAAGTTGTCCAGGTCGCCGCCGAAGGTCGCGGCGCGGTCTTCCGGCGCCCAGGCCAGACGCACGTCGGCATAGCGCTTGTAGGTATACAGCTTGAACTGGCCGCCGCGGTACAGGGTCACCACCTGGCAGCGGCTGTCGGTCTTGCCGGCGCAGGCCTCGGCCTCGATGGCGGCGGCCTCGGCGTCGCGGGCGCGCACGAAGGCGGCGCCCGACTGACCGGCGCCGGCGGCCTGCATGCGCCGGGTCACGTCGGCGATGTCGGTCAGGATCTCGGCCGAGGCTCCGGGGCAGCGCTTCTCCTCTGCGCGAGAGGCCGGCAGGAAGCCGGTGGCGGCGTAGTTGACCTCGGGCGTCGACAGCTGCGCCACGCACGAGGCGACGCAGTGGTTGTTGGTCATCACCAGCCCCTCGGGTGAGACCACGCCCGCCGAACAGCCGCCGAACTTCACCGACGACAGCCGCACCCGGTCCAGCCACGCCTGGTCGATGTTGGTGCCCAGCGTCTGGTTCACCCGCGCGATGGGGAAGTTGTCGAAGGTCCACATCCCCTCGCCCGCCTGCACGGCGGGGGCGGCGATCAGGGTGAAGGCGGTCGCGGCGGCGACGATCCGGCGGCCGAGGGTCATGCTGTGGCTCCGACACGAAAACTGACGCGGCGGACAGTGAAGCGGCGGCACGAGAGGCGCAACATGCAACATTCGACGACTGGAAGCGCTTCAGCGCCATCCCAGTCTAAGGAGGGTGCTGTAGCGCGCCCATCCGGACTTGAGCCGAGCCAGAAAGCTCTGGGGAGCCGCTGACCTGTCTTCCGATGCACGTGCATGGTGAGCGAAATACATTCCGTATTCTCCTCGGCCCTCAAACCGGTCGGGAGCAAAGCCTTCGGGGGCCAAGCCGATAGCGCGGACACGCATGCGCTCAGCTCTCGCCTCCCACTCCACTTCGTCGCCCAACGCCCAAGGAAAGAGATCAGCCATCAAGGCCGCGACGTGGAGAAACTCCGCGTCCTCCGAGTGCTCCCCGCCAAAATGATTGAACGCTTCAATCCACAGTCGTGCAGCCTCGGGGTCATCTTCGAAACCTGTGACAAACAGCGGATCCGCCCAGTGCATCCACGACAGGTAAAGGAGGTGGAGACTGTTCTCGCGCGAGCGGTCGCCCGCCCGCCATGAGGCTTTTCGAAGTCGATACTCGGCCTCCATCAGCGCGCAGTCGCCTCCCGCATGACCGCCGCATAGCCCGGCGCCACTTCGATCCGCTTCCCCGGCTCCGTCGCGCGGACGGCGCGGTGCAGGGCCGGCAGCTTCCAGCAGGGGACGTGCATGAACAGGTGGTGCTCCGCGTGGAAGTTGACCCAGTAGGGGGCGATGAAGGCGCGTTCCCACCAGCTGGCGCGGGTGGTGCGCGCGGCGCGGAAGGGGTCGGTGGAGGAGCCCTCGACGCAGGCGTGCTCGGCGATGTTCCTCAGCCGCGTCACCATCGGGAACCACGTCGCCAGCGGCAGCAGCCACAGCACGAACCAGGCCCACCAGACGCCGGCCAGCGCCATGACGACGAACAAGGCGGCGTTCGCGGCGAGAAAGGGAAGCACCGACTTGCCGGTGACCACCGCACCCTCGGCCACGTCCGCGTCGTGTGACGTGCGGAACGCTTTCAGCGCGAACAGCACCCGCTGCTTGAAGAAGGTCTGGCCGGTCAGGTCGCGGATGATCTTGCGGCGCAGGGACGCGCGACTGACCGGAAAGGGCGCGGACAGGACCAGGTCGGGGTCCTCGGCCTGCTGGGCATACTTGTGGTGGGCCAGATGATAGGGCCGATAGGCGGCAAGGCTCGCGCCCACCGGCACGGCGCACAGCCAGTGGCCGAGAAAGGCGTTCAGCCGGGCGTTCGGCGACAGGCCGCCGTGGGCCGCCTCGTGCATCAGGATGGCCAGCCCCAGCTGCCGCGTGCCGATCACCATGACGCAGACGGGGATCAGGATCGGCCAAACGACGCCGACCGCCGCCGCCAGCGCGATCACGCCCCAGCAGTGCGCGACCAGCAGCGGCCCGACCCAGGCGGCGCGCGTCTGGAACGGGGCCCATTCCTCGGGGCTGAAGACGTCGGCGGCGCGGACGCGCGGGGCGGCGGGCATGGATCGACGATACCGCTGAACCGGATCAGGATGAAGCCGCGCGCGTTCAGGCGGCGGGCCGGAGGAACGACATGGACGGGGTTTCGATCGAGGCGGCGCGCGAGACGCTGACGTCGCTCTGGGGCCAGACGGGCGTCACCTGGGTGCTGCCGGTCCTGCTGGGTCTGGGCCTCGCGGCGGCGACCGGGCTGCGGACCTTCCTGCCGCTGCTGATGATGGCGGGAGCCGAGCGGCTGAGCCTGTTCGGTCTGCAGTTGAACGAGAGCTGGAGCTGGGTCACGTCCGACGCGGCCATCATCGCGCTGGGCGTCGCGGCGGTGGTCGAGTTCGTCGGCGACAAGATCCCCGGCGTGGACCACGCCCTGCACTCACTGGGGCTGGTGGCGCGGCCGGTGGCGGCGGCGGTGGCGGCCGGCGGCCTGTTCGCCGGCGTCGACCCGACCACGGCGGCGGTGGCGGGCGTCATCGTGGGCGCGCCGACGGCGCTGGCCTTCAACGCGGCGCAGGGCGGGACGCGCGTGGCGTCGACCGCCACCACCGGCGGTCTGGGCAATCCGGTGCTGAGCCTGATCGAGGACGTGCTCAGCTTCTTCACCGTGATCCTCGCCTTCCTGGCGCCGATCCTGATCCCGGTGCTGCTGGTCGCCCTGGCGGTGGCGGTGTTCCGGCTGGCGCGGCGGCTGCGGCGCTGGCGCGAGGCCCGTCCGCGACCGGCCTAGAGGGTCTTGGCCGCGATGGCGCGGATGCTTTCCGCCTTTGCCGGCAGGTCGGAGGACAGGCGCGAGGCCATCTCACGGGCGCCCACCGGATAGGCGTCGCCGCCCTGGGCGATGCGGTCGGCGATCTGGGCGGCGGCCTTCAACGTGCGCGCCAGCTCCTCGACCTCTTCCAGCGCGAGGGCGCGCGCTTCCATCTGCAGGCGCTTCACGCGCTCCGCCGTGGTCTCCGGCGTGCGCATAAGGTCGTAGATCTCGGCGTCTCCGACGACTTTCAGACTCGGACGGGCGGGCTTTTCAGCGGCCATGGGAACACTCCTTCAACCTGTGCAATGCGGGTCGGAGTCGGAGCGTTCCGCCCCCGGAGCGAAGTCCGCGCCGGGTGTGGCGTCCGCGCCTCAGCCCTTCGACGGCAGGAAGGGCGAGAAGGTGATGACCGTGAAGGTGTCGCGGATGTGCGGCCGGGTCTGGACCGACTTCGTCACGAAGGTGCCGATGTCCATCTCGCGCGGCAGGTTGAACTTGGCCAGCAGGTCGTACTGGCCGGAAGTCGAATAGACCTCGGACACGTGCTCGACCTCGTCCACCAGATCGGCCGCCACGTCGTTGGCGTGGCCCAGCTCGCATTTGATGAAGACGAAGATGGCGGTCATCATGGCGGCGGTTCCCTTGGTGCGAGGCTTCTAGTGGCGGACGGCGCGGCGGGCGGCAAGTCGATCGATCTCGAAGCCGAGTACAACAACCGCGCCCGCGTGCCCGACCACCAGACGGTCATGCTGCGCTGGAAGGCGGACGCCGAGGCGGCGCGGGCGACGCGGCCCGTCGAGCTTCCATACGGCCCGGGCGCGCGCGAGGTCATGGACCTGTTCGAGGCGAGCGAAGGAGCGCCGGTCGCCGTGTTCCTGCACGGCGGCTACTGGCAGGCGCTGGACCGCAGCTGGTTCAGCTGGATCGCGCCGGCGCTGGTGGCGCGGGGCATCAGCGTGGCCATCCCCTCCTACGACCTGGCGCCCTCGGTGCGCCTGGGGCGCATCCTGATGCAGGTGCGCGACGCGGTGGAGACGGTCCGCCGGAGGAGCGGCGCGCGCCCGGTCGTCTTCGGCCACTCCGCCGGAGGCCACATGGCGGCGGCCATGCTGTCGGAAGGGCGGGCGTCGGCGGCGCTGGCGATCAGCGGGGTGTTCGATCTGGAGCCTCTGATCCCGACGTCGCTGAACATCGCGCTGGGGCTGGACGCGATGGAGGCGCGGGCCCTGAGCGTGACGAACTGGCCCGTGCCGGACGGTTCAGCGCCCGGCGGCACGACGCTGGACTGCTGGGTGGGCGGCGAGGAGAGCGCCGAGTTCATCCGCCAGTCGCGCGACATGGCGGCGCTGTGGGGCGGGCGGGGCGTGGAGACGCGGGTCGAGGTGGTGCAGGGCGCCGATCACTTCACCGTGCTGGACCCACTGAGGGATGCCCGGAGCGCGATGGTGCAACGGGTGGCGGATTTGGCGACCGCACCCTGATCGGCCTCAGCGGCGCGGCTGGGTGGCCTGCCCGGCGACGTTTCCGACGGTGCTCACGGTGTTGTCGACGACGCCACCCGGCTGAAGCGTGGTGTTCGCGACACCGCCCACCGTGTTCACGGTGTTGTCCACCGTCGCCAGCAGGCCTTCCAGAATCTCCGGATTGCGGTCGATCGTCGTCAGGGTTCGATCGATGATGTGGGCGACGTTGTCGAGGCGGACCACCAGCTGGACCGAGGCCTCGACGCCTTTGATCTGGATGGACACCTTGTCGACCGACACCTGGGCCCCGGCGCGCAGATGCAGCAGGTTGGCCAGACGGGCGTCGAGCGCGAGGTCGGCCTGAAGGTTCTCCACTTCAATCGTGATTTCTTCGACCTTCAGATTGGGCACGTCGAGAAAGACGTCGGGCTGGTCCGACGGCGCGCGCGACGTCTGCGGCGTCGCGTCGGACAGCGGCTGGACCGGCGGCACGCCCTCGCGGTTCTGGGCGGCGGCGGCGCCGGCGGACAGGAGCAGGGCGGCGAGGGCGACGGTCAGCGTTTTCGTTCGGCGGGTTCCTGTGAGGGGACGTCTTCGGTGGGCGGCGGGGCCGCGCCTGGCCCCGTCAGCGATGCGGCGGCGCGGAGCGTCCAGCCGACGTTGCGGAAGGTGCGCTGGCCCGGGATGGGTCGCGGCAGGCCGGTGCTCAGGTTTTCCTCGATCACCGCGCCGGACGGCTCGCTCCAGGCACGGACGGTGACGGAGCCCGTCTGCCGCCAGCGCACGCTGTCCGCGCGGGCATTCACCGAGATGGCCACATCCGAGGGCGGGGAGGCCGCGGGGGCCGGCGGCGGATCCTGCGTCAGAACCAAAAGTGACGGAATCAGGGCCAGCATTGGAGCACTAAAGCGGAAGGGACGCGTGCGGTTCCAGCCGCCCTTGACGAAACCTGCCGCACGGCCGAGTCAGGCTGAGGAGATGCCCATGCCCCACGACCGTCTGAGCGTGCTGACCGCCCTGGAGGCGCAGGGCGTGTGCCCGGTCTTCTACCACGCCGACCCGGAGGTCTGTCTGCACGTGATCCGCGCGTGCGGGCGCGGCGGGGCGCCGGTGGTGGAGTTCACAAACCGGGGCGACTTCGCCGTCGACCTGTTCGGCGAGATCGCGCGCGAGCTGCAGGGGACGGACCCCGACGTCATCCCCGGCATCGGCTCGGTGATCGACGCGGGCACGGCGGCCGACTTCCTGAACCGCGGCGCGCGCTTCGTCGTCAGCCCGGGGCTGGTCGAGGAGGTGGCGGTGGTCTGCAATCGGCGCATGACGGCCTACTTTCCCGGCTGCGGCTCCGTCACCGACATCATCCGCGCGCAGGAGCTGGGCTGCGAGATCGTGAAGCTGTTCCCGGGCGCCAGCGTGGGCGGACCCGATTTCGTCAAGGCCGTGAAGGGGCCGATGCCCTGGACGAAGATCATGCCGACGGGCGGCGTCGACCCCGACCCCGCCTCGATCGCGAAGTGGTTCGGAGCCGGCATCGTGGCCGCCGGCATGGGATCGAAGCTGATCACGGACGCGGCGGTGGCCGCCGGCGACTGGGACGGCATCGCCGCCCGGGTCCGCGCGGCCGTCGACGCGGTGAAGGCATTCAGGGAGGGCTGACGCCCTCCCCGCCCCCTTACTCGATGCCCAGATCCGCCGCGTTCAGGTCGACGTCCTCGGCCTTGATCACCACCAGATCCGGATGGGCGGCCCGCAGCGGCTCGAGGAACTGCGCCGCGTCGCCGACCACGACGACGTAGGCCCGCTCGCGACCCAGCCAGCGACCGGCCACCGACGACACCGCGGCCGGATCGACCGCGCGCATCCGCTCCGGATAGGTCTGCAGTTCGGACAACGGCAGGCCCAGGGCCACCGTGTCGCCGATGAAGCCGCCGAGACCGCCCGTGGTCTCGATCGACCGCGAGAACCCGCCGAGGACGAAGCTTTCGCGATCGGTGGCGGCCTGATCGGTCATCGCCTCGCCGGTCAGGCGGTCGACTTCCGACAGGACCAGTTCGACGACCTCGGCCGCGCTTTCGTTCTTGGTCTGGGTCTGGGCGGCGAACAGGGAGCCGTCCACGCGCGTGACGAGGCTGGAATAGGCCCCATAGCTGAGGCCGCGCTTGGCCCGCACCTCATTGAACAGATGCCCGCCGCTGCCGCCGCCGATGACGGCGTTGGCGACGGAGGCCGGATACCAGTCGGCGTCGGACCGGTCGGGCCCCCGGACCGCGACGGCGACGGCCGCCTGGCCCGCGCCCGGCATGTCGACCACCAGGACGCGCGGCGCCGTGGCCTGACCGGCGCGGTCGCCGATCACCGGCAGGGCCGCGGCCGGCCTGGCCCAGTCGCCGAAGGCGGCTTCGGCAAAGGCGAAAGCGGCCTCGGGATCCATGCCGCCGGTGATGACCAGCGCGGCATTGTCCGGTCGCCACCAGCGGGCATGATGGGCGGCGACGTCGTCTCGCGTCATGGCCGACAGGCTCTCGGCCGTCCCTGAGCTGGGCGCCCCGTAGGGCGCACCGGCGAAGACCACCCGGTTCAGCGTGGCCGCGGCGAGAGTGGCCGGATCGCGGAGGGCCACGCGCAGGCCGTTCAGCGACCGCGTGCGCAGACGCTCCAGTTCGGCGGCCGGGAAGTCGGGGCGCAGGACCACGTCGGCGAAGATGGGCGTGGCGCGGTCCAGCGACGCCACCGGCGCCGACAGACTTACGGTCGTGACGTCCGGATTGGCCCCCGCGCCGATGGAGGCGCCGAGCGATTCGAGCGAGGCGGCGATCTGGGGCGCCGTGCGGCCGCCGGCGCCTTCACGGGCGAGGGCCGCCGTGGCCGACGCGAGACCCATGCGGCCCTCCGGATCGCCGGAGGCCCCGCCGCCGATGATCAGCTGGGCGTTCATGATCGGCAGATCGGTCGACTTCGCCACGATGACGCGCAGGCCGTTGGGCAGGGTGCGCTCGGCCACGGCCGGCGTGGCGGCGACGCGGGCGGCGCCCGGAGCCGGAGGGGCCATGCGCCGGCCCTCGGGCAGAAGCTCGTTCGGCGGCAGGATGGCCGGCGGCACGCTGACGAAGGTCGGGACCGGCGCCGGATTGCGCCAGCTGTCCTCGGGCACGCCTTCCGGTCGCTGGCTTTCGTCCAGATATCGGACGCGCACCACGGCGTCGTCGCGCAGATAGGTGCGCGCCACGCGCAGGACGTCGTCGACGGTCACGGCCTGGATGGCCGCCAGACGCGCGTCGGGCGCGTTCGCGTCCCCCTCCGACACCAGCGCCTGCCCCAGGATGAAGGCGCGGCCCGACGCCGTCTCGCGCTGACGCAGCTCCGACGAAATGATCTCGACCTTGGCTTCGTCCAGTTCGGCCTGGGTGACGGGGTTCGTGCGGATCTCGGCGATGACGGCGTCATACGACGCCTCAGCCTGTTCCAGCGACTTGCCCTGGGCGACGATCACGGTGCCGGAGACGACGCCGTCCTCCTCCATGGTGTTGGCGCCGAACGACGCGCTGGTGGCGACCTGGTCGACGTAGACCAGGCGCTGATACAGGCGGCTGTTCTGACCGCGAGACAGGATGCCCTGCAGCACGTCGAGCGCCGCGGCGTCCGGATGGGTCGCCTCGACGCCCGGCCAGATGCGGCCCACGGCCGGCAGCGGCACGTTCGGCGCGTAGGACACGACGTCCCGCGGCTGGGTCCGCGGCGCGGCGGTCGGGCGCTGGAACACCGGGACCGGCCGCTCCGGGTTCGGAATGCCGGCGAAATACTGGTCCACCCAGCGGTCCAGCTGCGCCGGATCGAAATTGCCTGAGACGATCAGGGTCGCGGTGGCGGGGCGATAATAGGCCTCGTGGAAGGCGCGGGCGTCGTCGATGGTCGCGGCGTCCAGCTGCTCGATCGAACCGATCACGCTGCGGCGATAGATGCTCTCGTCGAAGCTGTTGTCGCCGATGACGAAGACGCCGAGACGGCCATAGGGCGGCGCATACACGCGCTGGCGCAGCTCCTCCTTCACGATCGAGCGCTCGGCCTCGAACACGGCCTGATCGACCACCGGCCGCGCCATGCGCTCGGCGTGGGTCCAGAGCATGGTCTCGAGATATTCCGGCGGGACGGTCTCGTAGTAGTTGGTGAAGTCCTGACCGGTTGAGGCGTTGCGGCTGCCGCCGGCGTTCTCCACCCAGGTCGAGATCTGGCCGTAGGGGATGTTGACCGTCTTGCGGCTGAGGATGTGCTCGAACAGGTGGGCGAAGCCGCTGCGGCCCTCCGGATCGTCCTTGCCGCCCACGTCGTACCAGACCTGGACCGTGACGGTGCCGGCGGTCGGGTCGGGCATGGCGTAGACGTCCAGCCCGTTGGACAGTTCACGGTGCGTGTACTGCAGCGGCGGAACGACCATGGCGGCGTCCTGCGCGCGCACCGCGCCGGGAAACGCGGTCAGCAGGGCCAGCGCCGAGGCGGCGAGAAGGGCGGCGCGGAGGGGACGCGGACGGATCATGGCCGAAGCTCCTGAACAGGGGTCGGCCGGACCCTATCAGGGCGGGAAGGCGGCGAAAGTTACGGTGCCGTAATGCGCCCTCAGGCGGCGCGGGCGCGCGCCTCAGGTGCGGCCGCAGGCGTGGGACGCCGGAGGGGCATGACGAAGCTGACCGTGGTGCCCCTGCCCGGCTCGCTCTCCAGACCCAGTTCGCCCCCGTGCATCTCCACCAGCGACTTGGTGAGGGCCAGTCCCAGACCGGTGCCCTGGGTCGTCTTGGAATGCTGTCCCTCGACCTGCTCGAACGGCCGCGCCAGACGGTCGATGTCCTCCGGCGCGATGCCGATGCCGGTGTCCGTGACCGCGACGCGGACGTGGTCGCCGTCGGGCCGGGACAGGGCCACGACGATCGAACCGCCTTCCGGCGTGAACTTCACCGCGTTGGATATGAGGTTCAGCAGCACCTGCTTCAGCCCGCGATGATCCGCCTCCACGTCCGGAAGGTCGGGCGCATCCAGCATGGCGGTCAGCCCCGCCTCCTCGATCTTGCCGCGCATCAGGCGCAGGGCGTCGTCGCACAGCTCCTTCAGCGACACCGTCTCGTAGTGCAGCGTCATCTTGCCGGCCTCGATCTTGGCCATGTCGAGGATGTCGTTGATCAGGCTGAGCAGGTGCTGGCCCGAGCGCAGGATGTCGGCGGCGTAGCCCTTGTAGCGGGGGTCGCCCAGCGGGCCGAACATCTCGGCCGACATGATCTCGGAAAAGCCGTTGATGGCGTTCAGCGGCGTGCGCAGCTCATGGCTCATGTTGGCCAGGAATTCCGACTTGGCCTGGTTGGCGGCCTCGGCCCGGGTCATCGCGACCTCGTACTTGCGGGCGAGCTGCGCCAGCTTCTCCTGACTGGATTCCAGCTGCGAGACCATGACGCGCAGGTTCTCGGCCGACTTCCGGCGCTCCTCTTCCTGGCGCTTGATGGCCGTCACGTCCGCGGCGGTGACCACCGTGCCGCCGTCGCCGGTGAAGCGTTCGGACACCTGCAGCCAGCGGCCGTCGTGCAGTTCCAGCTCCCGCGCGCCCGCGCGGCCGCCGGTCGCCGGCTGATCGGATTTGACCGCCAGGGCGGCGATGCGGTTCAGCTCGTCCTTCAGGGCGCCGCGCTTCACGGCGCCGGGCTCGAACCCGAAGGCGTCCTCGAAGGCGCGGTTCCAGAGAATGAGCCGGCCCAGACGATCGAACAGCACGAAGGCGTCGGTCACGCTCTCGATGCCGTCGCGCAGACGTCCCTCGGCGGCCTGGGCCTGCGCCTTTGCGCGACGCTCCTCGGTGATGTCCAGCGCCATGCCCATGATGTGGGTGAAGCCGGTCTCGTCCTTATGGCCTTGGGCCTGGCCGCGGGCGTCGATCCAGCGGGGCCGGCCCTGCGCGTCCGGCACCGGGAAGGTCGCCTCGAAATGTCCGAACGTCTGGGCCTGACGCAGGGCATGACGCAGCGGCTCGCGGTAGTCCGGATGGACCCGGGACAGGATGGCCTCGGACGAATGCAGACCCCCGTCGAGCCCAAGCAGGGCGGCCATGTAGTCGGACAGGTCCACCTGATCGGTGCGCAGGTCCCATTCCCAGATGCCGCACCGCGCGCCCTCGACGGCGATGCGGAAGCGCTGTTCGGTCTCGTGCCATTCGCGGCGGATGGCGGCCTGACGCGCGTTCAGCGCCAGCACGAGGCCGATCATCATCAGGCCGACGGCGGCGGGAACCATCAGGATCCACCCGTCGCGGGTGACGTCGCCGGGGTTCAGCGAGACGCCCTGGACCCGCGTCACCCACAGGGCGTACAGACCCAGCCCGACTGCGGTCAGCAGGACGAGGATCCGCACCCACGGCGGCGGCCCGCGGCGGCGGTCGGCCACGCGGCGCCCGTCTCCCGAAATGCGGCGCTCCTGGCCCCGCAAGGCGCCCTCCGGTCAAATCATCCTGAGCGACGAATCTAGGCTGCGTCGCGGAATCTTGTCGACCCTGCGCGGAACGTGATTCAGGCGGCGCGAGCCGCCTCGGGCGCGGCCAGCACCTCGTCGACCGGGCGCAGCAGGTCGCGCGCGCGCCGCGCCAGTTCCTGCATGGCCGGGGGCGCGTCGTCCGGCGCCTCGGCCACGGCGGCCAGCAGATCGCGCGCCAGCTTCTCCAGCGCCGGGGACGCGGCGATGAGGCGGGCCTGACGCTCGATGCGGTCGGGATCGCGGTCGTACTCGGCGCCCGGCACACGCCAGCCGCCCCAGTCGGTCGGATCGGTGACCACGACGGGATAGGTTCCCGGAAAGGGATGGTGCGGACAGTCCTCGGCGGCCTGCCACTTGTTGCGGGCGCGCAGCAGCCGCCAGTTGTCGCCGCCATGCGAGGCGCCGTCCTCGACCGGCGTCAGCAGTTCCTGCGCCAGAAACTCGCGACCCAGCCCCACGTCGTATGTGACGCGCACGGGCTCGTCGAAGCCCTTGGCCCACACCGGCAGGACCTTCTCGACCTGGGCCCATGCGCCGACGCACTCGACCCAGACCTTCTGACCCTTCTGGAATTGCGCGCGCGCCATCGACAGCTCCGATCCCTGACCGGGGAGGATGACGCGCGCGGGTGAACGGCCGGTGTGCCCGGTCGGTTAACGGGAGATTTCTTCCAGGGCCTCGCCCGCGTACCTTTCCTTCACACGGGTCGACAGGTCGCCCAGCGAGACGACGCCGACCAGACGGTCGTCCTTGTCGAGCACCGGCAGGCGCCGGATCTGCGAGCCGCCCATGGAATCCAGCGCCGCCTTCAGATCGTCGTCGGCGCGCACGCATTTGGCGTCGCGCGTCATGCAGCCGTCGACGGTGGCGTCCGGGCCGACGCCTTCAGCCAGTCCACGGACGACGATGTCGCGGTCGGTCACCGTGCCCAGCAGGCGGTCGCCGTCGGCCACCGGCATGAAGCCGAAGTCGCCCGCGCGCATGCGGCCCGCGACCTCACGCAGGGTGTCGTTGGGGCGGGCCACCTGCACGTCCCGGCTCATCACGTCGCGCACCTTCATGGTCTTGTCCTCTCAAGCTTGCGGGGGGTGAAGCCAGAACCCGGGGCGCGGCGCGGGGTTCCGCCACGCCGCGCGGGCCGCTATGCGGGCGCCGAACGGGAGACGGACGATGGCGGCGATCGACGAGGCGTGGGAGGTGCTGGCGCGGCTGGGCGCGACGGCCGAGGGCGCGGAGACGGGCCTGAAGACCCGGTCGCCGATCGACGGCTCCGTCGGACGGACGCTGGAGGAGACCCGCGATCTGGAGGGCGTGGCCGCGCGCGCGGTCGAGGCGTTCCGGGCGTGGCGGCGCGTGCCCGCGCCCCGACGCGGCGAACTGGTGCGGCTGTTCGGCGAGGAGCTTCGCGCCAGCAAGGAAGACCTGGCCCGTCTGGTGACGCTGGAGGCCGGCAAGATCACGTCCGAAGGCCTCGGTGAGGTGCAGGAGATGATCGACGTCTGCGACTTCGCCGTCGGTCTGTCGCGCCAGCTGTACGGCCTGACCCTGCCCAGCGAGCGGCCGGGGCATCACATGCGCGAGACGTGGCAGCCGCTGGGCGTGGTGCTGGTGATCTCGGCCTTCAACTTCCCCGTGGCGGTCTGGGCGTGGAACGCGGCGCTGGCTCTGGTGTGCGGCGACCCGGTCATCTGGAAGCCCTCGGAGAAGACGCCGCTGACGGCGCTGGCGACGCAGGCGGTGTTTCAGCGCGCGCTGGCGCGGTTCGGCGACGACGCGCCCGAGGGCCTGTCCCAGGTGGTGATCGGCGGGCGCGAGGCGGGCGAGACGCTGGCCGCCGACCCGCGCATCCCGTTGGTGTCGGCCACCGGCTCTACCCGCATGGGTCGGGCGGTGGCGCGGACGGTCGCGGAGCGGCTGGGACGCAGTCTGCTGGAACTGGGCGGCAACAACGCCATGATCGTGACGCCGTCGGCCGATCTGGACATGGCGGTCCGGGCGATCGCCTTCTCGGCGGTCGGCACCTGCGGTCAGCGCTGCACCACCCTTCGTCGCCTGCTGGTCCACGAGGACGTCGCCGCCGCCCTGATCGGGCGGCTGAAGTCGGCCTACGGGACCCTGCCCATCGGCGACCCGCGAGACGACGGCACGCTGGTCGGGCCGCTGATCGACGCAGATGCGGCGGAGGCGTTCGACCGGGCGCTGGCGCAGGCCGTGGCCGAGGGCGGCGAGGTGATCGCCGGCGGCGACCGCATGGCGCGCGACGGCGCCTACGTGCGGCCCGCCATCGTGCGGATGCCGGCGCAGACGGCGGTGGTCGAACACGAGACCTTCGCGCCGATCCTGTACGTGCTCACCTGGCGCGACTTCGATCAGGCGGTCGAGATGCAGAACGCCGTGCCGCAGGGGCTGTCGAGCTGCGTCTTCACCGACAGCGTGCGCGAGGCCGAGGCCTTCCTGTCGGCCTGGGGCAGCGACTGCGGAATCGCCAACGTCAACATCGGCCCGTCCGGCGCCGAGATCGGCGGGGCCTTCGGCGGCGAGAAGGACACCGGCGGCGGGCGCGAGAGCGGCTCGGACGCCTGGAAGGCCTACATGCGCCGCCAGACCCAGACCGTGAACTTCAGCCGCGACCTGCCGCTGGCGCAGGGGGTGAGGTTCGACCTCTAGAGCGCGTCCGCGAGCGCCTCGGACAGATCGCCCCTCCCCGCCACCTCGACCCGCTCCAGACCCAGCCATCCGGCCATGCGTCCGAGCTCCGCCGCCAGCCGCGCGGGGGTCTCCGGCGTCGCGTCGGTCTCGCGCCAGGCCGCCTGAACGAGGAGCGCCCCGGCCTTTCGGTCGGACTTCAGGTCGACGCGGGCGGTGATCGCCTCGTCCTGCAGGAAGGGCAGGACGTAGTAGCCGTGGGCGCGCTTGTGAGCGGGCGTGTAAATCTCCAGCCGCACGCGCACGCCGAACACGCGCTCGGTGCGGTCTCGGGTCCAGATCAGGTTGTCGAAGGGCGACAGCAGGGCGTCGCCGGTCACCTTGCGCGGCGCGCGGGCGCCGGGCGCCAGATACGCCGTCTGCTTCCACCCCTTCACCGCCACGGGCGTCAGCTCACCCGCCTCGACCAGTTCGGCGATCCGCGCCTTCGTCTCCGCCAGCGGCAGGCGGAAGACGTCGCGCAGGTCGGCCCCGGTCGCCACGCCCATGGTGCGGGCGGAGATGCGGATCAGGTCGCGCTGGGCGTCGGCCTCCGTCGGGGTCGGCTGGTCCAGGATGCGGGCCGGCAGGGCGCGTTCGGTCAGGTCGTAGACGCGCTCGAAGCCGCGCCGCGTCTTCGTGGTGATCAGCCCGGCCCAGAACAGCCATTCCAGCGCGCGCTTTCCGTCCGACCATTCCCACCAGCCGGGCGCGCCGCGGGAACCGGTGGCGAAGTCGCCGCCGGTGACCGGGCCGCGCCGCTCGATCTCGGCCAGCACGCCGTCGACGTAATCCGCCCGCTCGCGCCCGAAGCGGGCCAGCCCGGTCCACATTGCGCCGTCGCGTGCTCTTTCCATCCGCCAGCGGAACAGGGGCTGGAGTTCGAGCGGGAGAAGCGACGCCTCATGCCCCCAGTATTCGAACAGCGATCGTCGCGGACCCCACGCCTCGGCCTCCAGCGCCTCGCGGGGATAGGCGCCGAGGCGGGAGAACGTCGGCAGATAGTGGGTGCGGGTCAGGACGTTGACGCTGTCCATCTGGACGACGCCCAGCCGCCGCACGAGGTCGCGCACGTGCCGTCGGTCCGGCGATGCGGGGCGGGCGCGTCCGAATCCCTGCGCGAACAGGGCGATGCGACGGGCGGTCCTGAGGCTTAGCGTGTCCACGCCCCCGCTTAGCATGTCCTGACCGCCCGAAACTGGCGTCAGCGCGGCGGGCGCCCTACCTGTCGGTCAAGCTTTGGGGGATCGACGACATGGCGGCGGAAGCGGGCGGCGGGCTGGAACTGGGTCATGCGGTGGCGCTGCTGGCGACCGCGGTCGTGGCCGTGCCGCTGTTCCGTCGGCTGGGGCTGGGTTCGGTGCTGGGCTACCTCGCGGCCGGCCTGCTGGTCGGGCCGTGGGGCATCGGCCTGGTCCGCGAGCCGGAGGCCGTCCTGCACGTCGCCGAACTGGGCGTGGTGATGTTCCTGTTCATCATCGGCCTTGAGATGCGGCCCGCCCGGCTGTGGAGCCTGAGGAAGGACATCTTCGGTCTTGGCGCGGCGCAGGTCGGAGCGGCGGGTCTTCTGCTGACGCTGACGGGAATGGCGGGCGGGCTGAGCGCGCCCGTGGCCTTCGTGGCGGCGATGGGCTTCGTCCTGTCGTCGACCGCCGTCATCATGCAGATGCTGGACGAGCGCGGCGAGCTGGGCACGCCCTTGGGTCAGCGGGCGGTGTCGATCCTGCTTCTGGAAGACCTGGCCATCGTGCCGCTGCTGGCGATCGTCGCCGTGCTGGGCGGGGTCCTGGGAACGGCGGGCGAAGCCGCCCCGCCGTTGTGGCGCACCGTCGGACTGGCGATCGGCGCGATCGCGGTCGTCTTCCTGGCCGGGCGCTTCCTGATGAACCCGCTGTTCCGTGTGCTGGCGCAGTACGGCGGCCGCGAGGTGATGACCTTCGCCGCCCTGCTGGTGGCGGTCGGCGCGGCCTGGCTGATGGGCGAAGGCGGGCTGTCGATGGCCATGGGCGCCTTCCTTGCCGGCGTGCTGCTGTCGGAATCGACCTTCCGTCACCAGCTGGAGGCGGACGTGGAGCCGTTCCGCGCCATCCTGCTGGGCCTGTTCTTCCTGAGCGTCGGCATGAGCCTGGATCTCGGGGTCGTGCTGGCCGACTGGCAGGTGATCGTCGGTGGAGTGATCGCCTTCATGGCGGTGAAGGCCGTCGCCATCTACGCCGTCGCCCGACTGTTCCGGGCCACCGAGCGCGAGGCGGTCGAGCGCGCCGTCCTGTTCGCCCAGGGCGGCGAGTTCGCCTTCGTCCTGTTCGCCGCCGCGGGCATGGCCGGCATCTTCGACGCCCGCATCTCCGCCTCCATGACGGCGATCGTCATCCTGTCGATGGTGCTGACGCCGCTGACCACCATGGTGGTCGGGCGCTTCATGCCCGCGGAGACGCTGTCGCCGGAGGACGCCGAGGGCGTGGAGAAGGCGCGAGACCTTCGGGAGCGGGTCCTCGTCGTGGGCTTCGGCCGCTTCGCCCAGGTCGTCTGTCAGTCGTTGCTGGCGCGCGACGTCGACGTGTCGATCATCGACAACGACGTCGAGATGATCCAGGTCGCCGGCAACTTCGGCTTCAAGGTCTATTACGGCGACGGCACCCGGCTGGACGTGCTGCGGGCCTCGGGCGTGGACAAGGCCGAGGCGGTGCTGGTGTGCGTCGACAAGCCGGAGCAGGCCGACCGCATCGTCGAACTGGTGAAGTCGGAATTCCCGCTCACCAAGCTGTTCGTTCGCGCCTTCGACCGCGGCCATTCGATTCGCCTGATCCAGGCGGGCGTCGACTACCAGATCCGCGAGACCTTCGAGAGCGCCCTGGTCTTCGGCCATGAGGTGCTGGTCGATCTCGGCTTCGACCCGGTGGAGGCCGACGAAACGATCGACGAGGTCCGTTGGCGCGATCGCGAGCGCCTGACGCTGCAGCTCGCGGGAGGACTGACCGCGGGCCGCCACATGATGCGGGGCAACATGCCGACCCCGCAGCCGGAGCCCTACATGAAGCCGAAACGCGAGGGCCGGCTGCTGAACGAGGACGAGGTCGAGAAGGCCGAGTCCTGACCGGCAAATGGAAAGGGGCCGCAGAAGCGACCCCTTTCGTCGGCGTCGGGAGTGTCAGCGCCCGGCGCGGGCGTCGGCCAGCGCCACGCGGGCGCGCAGGCGGGGCTCGGCCGAGGCCGCGCCGCTGATCTCGTTGAAGCGCTCCAGCGACAGGCCCGAGGCTGAGACGATGCCGGCCATCTCGGCCTGCTGCGCCTCGTTGGGGGCCGCGCCGTTCAGCGACTGAGCGATGGGCGTCAGCTTCGCCATGGCGGCGGCGTAGGCTTCGACTTCCTGATCGGTGACGCCGGCGTCGACCGTGCCGGCCGGGGCCTGGGCCACCAGCACGCGGGCGCCGGTGACGCGGTCGGCGCGGGCCGCCGTCGAGATGGCGTTGAAGCGGTCGGGCGTCAGGCCGGCGGCCTCGATGGCCGCGACCATCTGGGCCTGCTGTTCGGCCGACGGCGCGGCGCCGGCCAGCGACTGGGCGATCGGCGCGATCTTCGCCATGGCGGCGGCGAAGCCCTGGATTTCGGCGTCGGTGAAGTCGCCGGCCTGAGCGGCGGCGCCGGCCGGTTCACCGGCGGTCGTCGCCTCCTGCGCCAGGGCCGGGGCGGCCGAAAGGGTCAGGGCGGAGACGGCGACGAGGAAAGCGATGCGCATGAACTGTCCTTGAGTGGGGGGAGGCCTCGACGCCGATCGGCGCCGGGTGTCGTCACGAGCATAGGCGCCCCTGCGATCCGCTTGCAACTTGGGCGGGACGGCGCCGGGAATGGGGCGCGTCGCGCCGCGCGGGGATTTCGTGTAGGAGGCCGCCGTCATGACGCCTCCCGCGCACAGACTGTCCGTCGCGCCGATGATGGACTGGACCGACCGGCACTGCCGCGCGTTTCATCGCGCGCTGACGAGGCGCGCCCTGCTGTACACGGAGATGGTGACGGCCGAGGCGGTGCGGCACGGCGACCGCGAGCGTCTGCTGGGGTTCGACGCGGCGGAGCATCCGGTGGCGCTGCAGCTGGGCGGCTCGGACCCGGCGAAGCTGGCGCAGGCGGCGCGGATCGGCGCGGACATGGGCTACGACGAGATCAATCTGAACGTGGGCTGCCCCTCGGATCGGGTGCAGTCCGGCCGTTTCGGCGCGTGTCTGATGCGCGAGCCGGCGCTGGTCGCCGACTGCATGGCGGCGATGGGCGCGGCCGTCGACGTGCCCGTCACGGTCAAGTGCCGGATCGGCGTGGACGATCAGGAGCCGGAGGTCGCCCTGTTCGCGCTGGTGGACGCCTGCGCCGAGGCCGGCGTCCGCAGCTTCACCGTGCATGCGCGCAAGGCATGGCTGCAGGGCCTCTCGCCGAAGGAGAACCGCGACGTGCCGCCGCTCGACTACGGGCTGGTGCGGCGGCTCAAGGCGGAGCGGCCGGACCTGACCATCTGCCTGAACGGCGGGGTGCCGTCGCTGGACGACGCGCTGGAGCATCTGGCGCCCGGCGGCGACGGGGTGACGCTGGACGGCGTCATGCTGGGTCGCGCCGCCTATCACGAACCGGCGTTGCTGGGCTCGGTCGACCGCGAGGTCTTCGGCGAGACAGGGGCGGAGGTCGATCCGTTCGCGGCGGTGGAGACGCACAAGTCCTACCTGTCCGCGCGGCTGGCCGACGGCGTGCCGCTGGCGGCCATGACCCGGCACATGCTGGGCGTGATGCACGGCCGGCCGGGCGCCCGCGCCTTCCGCCGCATCCTGACCGTCGAGGCGATCCGGCCCGGCGCGGGTCTGGAGGTCGTCGACCGGGCGCTGAACGCCGTGCGCGAGGCCGAGGCAAGGCGCGCGGCGTGAGCGTCGCGGAGGGGGCCGCGCTGATCGCCGCCCTGCTGGGCGCCGGCGTGTTCGCCGGGATGATCGCCGGCCTGTTCGGCGTGGGCGGCGGCACGGTGATCGTGCCCGTCCTGTTCTGGGCCTTCGAGATCCTGGGCGTCGGCGGCGAGAGCAATCTGCATGTCGCGGTCGGATCCAGCCTGCTGAGCATCGTCATCACCAGCTGGCGCTCGCTGGCGGCTCACCGGCGGCACGGCGCCGTCGACGAGGTGGTTCTGAAGGCCTGGACGCCTTGGGTCGGGGCCGGGGCGCTGATCGGCGCAGCGATCGCGGGACTGGCGTCGATGGAGGGTCTGGCGATCGTCTACGGCCTGGGGCTGGGCGCCGTCGCCCTGCAGCTGGCCCTGACGCCCGAGGGCTTCCGCCTGCGGCCAGACCTCCCGACGGGATGGGCGCGGCGGCTGGTGGGCGCGGGCATCGGCGGGCTGTCGGCCATGATGGGCATCGGCGGCGGCAGCTTCGGAGGGCTGATGATGACCCTGTGCGGCCGACCGATCCATCAGGCGGTGGCGACGGCGTCCGGCTTCGGCATGGCCATCGGCGCGGCGGCGACCGTGGGCTTTGTGGTCTTCGGCTGGGGGGCGGAAGGCCGGCCGCCGCTGTCGCTCGGGTGGGTCAACGTGCCCGCCGCCCTGATCATGGGCACGGTGACCGGACTGGTCGCGCCGTGGGGCGCGCGGCTGGCGCACAGCCTCCCGAAGCGGACGCTGAGGCTGTCGTTCGCGATCTATCTGCTGATCGCGGCCGGCGCGGTGGTCGTCAAAGCCCTCTAGGGCCGCAGGGTCAGGGCGTCGGCCGAGGCCTCGAAGCCCGACAGGCGCCCCAGCCAGCTCATGCCCAGAAGCGAATGCGGCAGGCCGTTCTCGACGACGACGGCGTCCACGTCGGCCACGCGCACGGCGCCGACCGACAGCGAGGGAAGCCGCACGCGCGCGGCGCGGGCAGGACCGGCCGCGGTGCGGATCTCGTCTGAAAAGTCGGCGGGAGACAGGTCCAGTCCGAGGCGGTGCGCGTCCTCGGGCGTCAGGGCGACCACCGTGGCGCCGGTGTCGACCATCAGGTGAACGGCGCGGCCGTCGACCATGGCGTCGGCCCACCAGTGACCGTCGGGCCCGCGCAGGATCTGCGTCGCGCCGCCTCCGGCCGCGTCGCGGGGCCAGTCCTGCTGGACGACCACCGGCACGGCGGCGTGCGCGGGAGAAACGGCCTCCAGCTGATTCAGCCACCACGCGGCGGTGAAGGCCGAGCCCGCCGCCATGACCGCCGCCGCCAGATTGGAACCGCCCAGTCGCATGCACGCCTCGCTCACGCGTCCGCTTCTGCGGACCGGATCCTTCTAGAGGCGGCGGGTGAGAACGCGGTGAAGGGACGTGGCTGACGAAAGGTTGACGCTCAGAACGGCGTCTCGCGCGACGGCAGGTCGGCCATGATCGCCGCGCGCTCCGCGTCCGAAAAGCGGGACCACTGCGCGATCTCCGGCAGGGTGCGCTTGCAGCCGAGACAAAGTCCGGACGTCGGCTCGACGATGCAGACCTGCACGCAGGGCGTCGGGATCGACCGCGGCGAGATGGACGGTTTCACGAAATATGCTCCGAAACCGGACGAAAAAGCTGGACAGGCGGCCATGCGTGTCCCCATATGGAACCGTGACGCGAAACGACTGAGAGGGTGAGAATCCCTGAGAGCACGCCGCGTCTCTTTTCCTCGTTCCGTGAAAGGAGACGCCAAAAATGAACGAAGAACGCAGAAACCTGCAACACGCCATGACCTCGTTCGCCTACTTCGGCGGACTGCTGGTCGATCCGGCCCCGAGACCGCGGCGCGCGCCGTTGTTCTCCCTCAAGGGCCTGCTCGGGTCGAAGACCCGCTAAGCGCACCCTTCGGCGTGAAGTGAACCCCGGCCCCAGGCCGGGGTTGTTCATTTGGACGACAGCTTCATCAGCACGATGCCGGCCACGATCAGCAAGGCCGCGGCGACCCGCATCGGTCCGACCTGCTCGTTCAGCACCGCGGCGCCGACCACGAAGGCGCCGACGGCGCCGATCCCGGTCCAGACCATGTAGGCCGTGCCCAGCGGCAGGGACTTCATCGACAGCGACAGCAGGCCGAAGCTCAGCCCCATGAAAACCAGCGTGCCGATCGACGGCCACAGCTGGGTGAAGCCGTCCGACCTTTTCATCAGATAGGCCCAGACCACTTCCAGCAGTCCGGCGACGACGAGATACATCCAGGCCACGAGGCGTTCTCCCTTGGGAAACGCCGGGCCGTCCCGGACTTGAAACCCGCGCGCGGGCGGGGGAGGACGTGGCCTCGCTTGGCGCGCTCCATATCGGAGGCGGGGGCGCGGGTTCAAGGGGCGACCATGACCGATCTGATCCAGCGGCGGCGGGACGGCCACGTCGAAATCTGGACGCTGGACAGGGCGGACCGGCTGAACGCCATGCCGGACCTTCAGGACGGTGAAGCCTTCGCCGCGGCCTGCGAGGCGGTGAACGCCGACATGGGCGTGCGCTGCGTGGTGCTGACGGGATCGGGCCGGGCGTTTTCCGCCGGCGGCGACCTGAGGGCGATGAAGGACAGGCGCGACCTGTTCGCCGGCTCGGGCGCCGAGATCCGCGAACGGTATCGCCGCGTCGTCCATCGGATCGTGCGATCGTTGTACGGGCTCGAAGTTCCGCTCGTCACCGCGATCAACGGACCGGCCATGGGACTGGGCTGCGACGTCGCGGGGCTGGGCGACGTGAAGATCGCCAGCGCCCACGCGGTGTTCGGCGTCCCCTTCCTGAAGCTGGGGATCGTGCCCGGCGACGGCGGGGCGTGGCTGATGCCGCGCCACGTCGGCTATGCGCGCGCCGCCGAACTGCTGTTCACGGGTCGATCCATCGACGCGGAAACGGCCGAGCGCTGGGGCCTGGTCAACCGCGTCGTCCCGCACGACCGCCTTATGGTCGAGGCGATGGACACGGCCGGGCAGATCGCCGCCCAGGCGCCGCACGCCCTGCGGATGGCCAAGGCGCTGCTGCGGCAGGGCCGCGACGTCACCTTCGACCAGATGCTGGAAATGACCGCGGCCATGCAGGCGCTGGCGCACCTGACCGACGATCATGCGGAGGGCGCGTCGGCCGCCCTGGACAAGCGAACGCCCGGGTTCGAGGGGCGCTGACAGCGGCCGCGCTTCGGCTAAGCTGACGTGATGCTGGAGGGACTGGTCTTCGGATGGCGGACGGCCGTGCTCGTCACCGCGACGGCGGTCGTGCTGCCGGTGGCTCTGGGCCTCTGGTTCAGCTTTCATGACCGCCGGGCCGCGCGCACCCTGGCCGCCCTTCTCGTGGTGCTGGTCGGCGTCTTCACCCCGTGGACCATCGGCTTCGCCGGGTTCTACGACCGCTGGCCGTGGCTGACGTTCCTGCCCGTCGCCAACGCCCTGTGGGCGGCGCCGCTGCTGTGGCTGTACGCCTGCGCGCTGACGACCGGCGGGTGGCCGGCCAGATGGTGGGTCCACCTTCTGCCCGGCGCGGCGCAGTTCGTCTGGCAGGCGGCCGCCTTCATCCTGCCCCTGTCCCTCAAGGGCCGCTGGTCCGACCTGACGAGCCCGGTGTCGGAATTGGTCGTCGCGGTGGGGCTGGCCGTCGGCTTCATCGGCTATGGCTGGGCGACCGCGCGGGTGCTGAGCCGACATCGGCGACGGCTGGCCCGGTCGCGAAGCGACGACGCGGGGTTCGCCGCCGGCTGGCTGGACCGCGTGACCGTGGCCGGCGCCGCGCTGGGCGTGTTCTGGGTGACGTACGAGACCTGGGACGCGGTGCGGCCGCTGGGGTATCGCGGGCTGATGGGCCTGTACCTCGGCGTCGCCGCGATGGCCGTCTATCTGGCCGTCGAAGGCTGGCGCCAGACGCGGACGCCTTGGCCGCGCCCCGAGGTCGACGCGCCCGATGCGGGAGCCCCGGCCCGGGACTGGCGCGCGCAGGGGCGGGTCTGGGCCGAGCGCGTCCGGGCGGAGGGCTGGCACCGGCAGCCGGACCTGACGCTCTCCGGCCTGGCCCGGAAGCTGGGCACCAACGCCGGCTATCTGTCGCGCGCCGTCAATGAGGGGCTGGGCGTCAACTTCTCGACTTTCGTCAACGACCTGCGCAGCGACGAGGTGGCGGAACGTCTTCTCGCCGGATCGGACGAGGGCGTGCTGGATCTGGCGCTGGAGGCGGGCTTCGCGTCCAAGGCCAGCTTCAACCGGGCGTTTCTGGCGCGCCACGGCGTCACGCCGCGCCAGATGCGCGCGCGGGCGCGACGTCCCGAATCCTGAGTTTTCGACCTTCTGCCGTGATCTGGGACGACCCCGCGCCTCCGGCGTGGCGACGTGACCGCCTGAAGCAGGAGGCGACGATGACCCTTCCCCTCTCGAGACGAACGATGCTGGCGGGCGCCGCGGCGGCGGCGCTCGCTCCGTCCATGGCCATCGCGGCGCCCGAAGACCTGCCCGCCGGCGCCCTGGTCGAGGACGTGCGGGCGCTGCGCCGCGTGTACGAGACGCTGCATCCCGGCCTGCTGCGCTACCTGACCCCACCGGAAGCGGCGACGGCCTTCGAACGGCTGGAAGCCGAGGCGGCGGACGTGCGGTCGCTGGAGGCCGCCTATGTGACGCTGTCCCGGTTTCTGGGGCGGGTCCGCTGCGGCCACACCTATGCGAATTTCTATAATCAGACGCGCGCGGTGCAGGCCCGGCTGTTCGACAGGCCGGACCGGCTGCCGTTCCACTTCCTGTGGCTGGGCGACCGCATGGTGGTGACGGCGGATCCGACGGGGACGGGCATCGCGCCCGGCAGCGAGGTCGTGCGCCTGAACGGCCGGCCGGCGGGCGAGGTGCTGGCCGGTCTGATGTCCGTCGCGCGGGCGGACGGCGGCGCCGACGGCAAGCGGCGCCGGCTGATGTCGGTGCAGGCCACCGACGGCTACGAGAGCTTCGACGTCTTCCACTCCCTGCTGTTCGGGGCGCGCAGCCGGCATACGCTGGAGGTGGTCGGCCCCGACGGGCGGACCCGGTCGGCGAGCGTCGACGGCCTCTCGCTCGAGGCCAGACGGGCGCAGCGCAAGGTGACTGAGCCCGACGGCGACCAGCCGATCTGGACCCTGGAGCGGCTGGGCGACGCTGCGGTGCTGACCATGGGCGACTGGGGCCTGTACGACAGCGGCTGGGACTGGCGCGGCTGGCTGGACCGGCAGATGGACCAGCTGGTCGCGGACGGCGTGCCCCGGCTGATCGTCGACGTCCGGGCCAACGAGGGCGGCATCGACTGCGGCGACGTGCTGGCGGCGCGTCTCACGGACCGGACCCTGAGACCCGCGCCCGTCCGCCGGCTGGTGCGGTATCGCCGCGTGCCGGACGATCTGAAGCCGATGCTGGACACCTGGGACCGCAGCTTCGACGACTGGGGGGACGCGGCCGTGCTGTTCGACGACCGCTACTTCAGCCTCGAGCGAGGCGCGGAAGTGGACGGTGAGATCGTGCCCAAGGGGCCGCGGTACCAGGGCGCGGTGTCGGTGCTGGTGGGACCGCAGAACAGTTCGGCCACCTTCAACTTCGCCCAGATGATCCAGCGCGAGGGGCTGGGCCGTCTGGTCGGAGAGACGACCGGCGGCAACCGGCGCGGCATAAACGGCGGGGCCTTCTACTTCGTGCGGCTGCCGGCCACGGGACTGGAGGTCGACCTGCCCCTGATCGGGCAGTTCCCGCCGGAACCGCAACCCGATGCCGGCGTGGAGCCGGACGTCTTCGCGCCGCAGACCTCAGAGGCCATCGCCGCGGGTCGCGACGCGGCGTTGGAGGCGGCGCTGGCCTAGGTCAGCCCGCCTTCTTCATCGCCCGGTCGGGGCCGACCCCGACGACCGCCGGACGGGCGGCGCCGGCGGTCTGGCCGGGCTTCATGAACTTGACCAGCACACGCTGGCCGATCAGCAGCGGCGCCTCGTCATAGGCGACCACGACCTCGACGACGCGCTCGTCGGAGCGTTGCGACGGGTCGTCCGACGCCAGCTTGCGGGCCCCGAACACGGCCGCGCGACGCAGGACGCGGCCGACGTAGACCTTGGACGGGTCGCCCTCGGGGCTGATCTCGACCTGTTGGCCGACGATGATGTTGGGAATGTCGCTCTCGACGATCTCGGCGCGCACGATGCGCGGCGCGTCGGGCTCGAGGTCGAACATGGTCGAGACGTTCAGGGTCGAGGCGCCCGCGCCCGGATTGGCGTAGCGGCGCACGATGCGGCCGCTCATCGGCGCCCGGATCACCGTCAGCTCCAGATTGTAGGCGGCCTCGGCCAGCCGGGCGCGGGCGGTCTGGATCGAGGCGTTCTGGCTTTGCATGCGCGCCTCGGCCGAGGCCACCGCATCGCGGGCCTGATCGATCCGCTGGGCGGCGACGAAGTTGGAATCGACCAGGGCCGAGAGACGCTCAAGCTCGCGCCGCGCGGTCGACAGCTCGACCCGGATCTGGGCCAGCTGGCTTTCGGCCTGGGCCACCTCGGCGGCGGCGCGGCTGTAGGCCAGACGGGCCTCGTCGTCCTCCTGACGGGCCAGGATCTGGCCGGCGACGACGCGGTCGCCCTCCTGCACGTAGACGGCCCGCACGATGCCGCCGCGGCGGGCCGCGATCTGCACGATGCCGCCCTCGACGTCCGCCTTGCCGTTGGCGACGGCGGCGTAGGGGCTCTCCGGCGCCTCGGCCGCGGCCTTGTCGTCGGCCGCCTTCTTCGCCGCGCCCTGCGCCTGCATGAACATGAAGCCCACGATCAGCAGCACGATGATCGCGAGCCCGATCCAGGTGCGCTTCTTCTTCAGGAAACCGGGCATGGCCATGGTCTTTCGCGGCTCAGTGATGCGACGCCAGAACGGCGTTCGGGTCAGGGACGTGACGACGGTCGTCGATGATGACGCCGTCCTCGATCTTGATGATGCGATCGGCCCAGGCCTCGAGGCGCGGGTCGTGGGTGACGCAGATGACGGCGGCGCCGTGCTCGGAAGCCGCCCGGCGGAGCAGCCGGATGACGACCTGACCGTTCTCGCCGTCCAGGGCCGAGGTCGGCTCGTCGGCGAACAGGATCTTGGGATCCTTGGCCAGGGCGCGGGCGATGGCGACGCGCTGCTTCTCGCCGCCGGACAGGGACGAGGGACGCATGTGCAGGCGCGGGCCCAGGCCCACCTCCTCGAGCGCGGCCTTCGCCCGCTTCTTCGCGTCGCCGTCGGACAGGCCCTGGAACTTCAGCACGGTCTCGACCTGCTGCAGGGCCGTCAGCGCCGGGAACAGGTTGAAGCCCTGGAAGATGAAGCCGCAGTGATCCAGGCGGAACTTGTCGATGCGGCCGGACGACAGCTTCCACAGGTCGTCGACGTCCAGCACGTCGACGCGCCCCTCCTCCGGCTTGAGGAGGCCGGAAAGGGCGGCGATCAGGGTCGACTTGCCCGAACCCGACGGCCCCATGACCATGGTCAGGTCGCCGTGGCGGGCGTCGAAGTCCACGCCCTTCAGCACCTCGATGAAGGTGCGGCCGGTCTTGAACCGCTTGCGCAGCCCCCTGGCCTCGATGGCGAAGTCGCCGTGCTTGCCGTGAACCTTGGTCGTCATCATCGCAGCAGGTCCGCCGGCTGGCTGTTCTTGAGCACGCCCAGCGACAGGAAGCCGGACATCATGGCGATGAAGATCAGGCCGCCGCCGACGACGATCAGCATGGCCGGGGTGATGGAGATGATGACGGCTCCGGCCATGGCGAGCAGGGACACCAGCCACGTCAGGCCCGCCGCGGCGATGACGCCCACGATGCCGACCCAGAAGCTGAGCTCCATGATGATGCGGCGCAATGACCCCATGCCGACGCCCAGCGCCCGCAGTGAGGCGAACTCCTTGATGTTGGCCATGATGGCGCCGCGCAGCGTCTGCCAGGTGATGGCCACTCCGATGATGGTGCCCAGCACCACGCACCCGCCGATGATGACGACGAGGATTCCCTCCTCGAACATCGACGCCTCGTTGGCCTGGGCCAGCTCGCTGCGGGTCCAGGCGCGGTACTGACCGGCCCCCATTTCGTTGAGCTGGGCCGCGACGATCTCGGCCCGGGCCGGATCCCGGACCTTCACCATCAGCGGGCCGACCCGCAGACTGGAATCGTTGGGACCGCCGATCATGCGCAGGGTGTCGCGCGACATCACCACCGTGGCGACCATCATGTTGGGGTAGCCGCGCGTCACGCCCACGACGGTGACGGTGTTGCCGTTCAGAAGGGCCTTGTCGCCGAGCTTCACGCCCAGCCGCCGGAGCGCGGTCTCGTCGATGGCGACCGTGTACGGCTGGCGCAGGGCGTTCACCAGTTCGTCGGAATAGTCGGTCGGAATCGTCACGGCGCCGGGCGCGGTGTCGACCACGCTGATCTGGACCTGCTCCTGCCGCGGCGCGCCGCGCTTGGCGCGCTGGGCCGCGGACTCGGTCGGATCGTATTCCTTGATGCTCTGGAACTGGCCGCCCCAACCGGACAGGGCGCGGACCTGGACGACCTCGGGATGACGGTAGACCAGCGGAATGAAGCGACGGGGCACGCCGGAAGGGCCGTTGCCGAGCGCCTTCGCTCCGGGGGCCAGCACCATCACGTCGGCGCCGGCGCGGTCGATCTGGGCGGTGAAGCCGCGGCCGATGCCGATGAACAGGCCCGTCATGGCCATGACCAGCAGGCCGGACAGCGCCAGCGCCATCACGGCGGCCATGTAGCGGCGCCACTCATAGAGCAGCGTTGCGAGCGCGAGCGACATTCGACGCGAGTTCCCCTGACAGTGTTCCGGTATCCCCCGCGAAGGTCGGGGGGGCCAAGTTAAATCGGGGTAACGGACCCTCTTGCCCCGCGGCCCGCGCAGGAGGATGGTCCGCCGTCTCGTCGCGGAAGGTCCGCGGCGCCCGGAGCCTTTCACGCATGAAATTCCGATCCCTGCGCCTGTCCATGGCGCTGTCGGCGGTGATCGCCGCCGCCCCCATGATGATCGCCGCGCCCAGCGTCTCGGTGGCGCGCGACGAAGGCATGTGGACCTTCGACAACTTCCCCCTGCAGACGGTGAACGAGAAGTACGATCTGAGCCTCGACCAGGCCTGGCTCGACCGGGTGCGGATGGCGGCGGTCCGCATCCAGGGCTGTTCGGCCAGCTTCGTCTCGCCCGAAGGTCTGATCCTGACCAACCATCACTGCGTGGTCGGCTGCCTGCAGGAGCTTTCGTCGTCCGACACGGACTACGTGAAGGACGGCTTCCAGGTCGGCACGCGCGAGGAAGAGAAGCGCTGCCCCGGCCAGACCGCTGAGGTGCTGACGGAGATCGTCGACGTCACCGACCGCATGCTGATGGCCGGCATGGGCATGGAAGGTCAGGCCTTCGCCCAGGCCCGGCAGGCCGAAGTCGCCCGCATCGCGCAGGAGAGCTGCGCCGGCGATCCGAAGTTCAACTGTCAGGTCGTCGACTTCTACCGCGGCGGCCGCTTCGCCCTGTACAAGTACCGTCGCTATGACGACGTGCGCATCGCCTTCGCGCCCGAGTTCCAGGCGGCCTTCTTCGGCGGCGACCCGGACAACTTCAACTTCCCGCGCTATGCGCTCGACGCCTCGTTCCTGCGGGCCTACGAGGACGGCAAGCCGGTCGCCACGCCCAATCATCTGAAGTGGAACCCGAACGCGCCGCGCGAGGGTGAGCCGACCTTCGTGGTGGGCAATCCCGGCTCGACGTCGCGCCTGCTGACCATGAGCCAGCTGGAGCGTCTGCGCGACCAGCAGCTTCCGATCACGCTGATCCAGTCGTCCGAGCTGCGCGGCCGGCTGCTGACCTACGCCGCCTCGGGCGACGAGGCCAAGCGCGTCTCCGTCGATCCGATCTTCGGTCTGGAGAACAGCTTCAAGGCGCAGTACGGGCAGCACCAGTCCCTGCTGGACCCCGCCTTCATGGGGACCAAACGGCAAGAGGAGGCGCGCCTGCGCGCCGCCGTCGAGGCGGACCCGGCGCTGAAGCAGCGCATCGGCGACCCGTGGACCGAGCTGGAAGCCATCCAGGGCGTCGCCCGCGACCTGTACCTGCCGTATCGCCAGCTGGCGCAGAGCGCCGGCGGCGGCTCGCAGCTGTTCGCCTACGCCCGCGCCATCGGCCGCGCCGCCGCCCAGAACGCGGCCGGACAGCTGACCGCGGAGCGCAAGACCCAGCTTGAGGCGGCCTTGGGCGAAGCGACGCCCATCTACATGGACATGGAGGAGATCCGTCTCGGCTACTGGCTGTCCAAGACGCGCGAGTACCTGACGGTCGACCATCCGCAGGTGAAGGCGCTGCTGGGCCGCGAAAGCCCTGAGGCGCTGGCCGACCGCGTGATCGGCGGCACGAAGCTGGCCGATCCGGCCTTCCGCGTCGCGGCCCTGTCGATGACGCCGGAACAGCTGGCCGCGGCCGATCCGCTGATCGCCTGGGTCATGGCCAACGACGCGGCCTCGCAGGCCGTGGCGACCGAGTGGAACCAGAAGGTGACCATCCCGACGGCCCAGGCCGCCGAACGCGTCGCGCAGGCCCGCTTCGCCGTCTACGGCTCGAACATCTATCCGGACGCGACCTTCACCCTGCGCATCAGCTACGGCGAGGTGAAAGGGTGGACCTATCGCGGGGTCGAGGTTCCGGCCTTCACCCGGATCGGCGGCCTGTACGAGCGCGCCACGGGTTCGGAGCCGTTCAATGCGGCGGCCGGCTTCCTGGCCGCGGAAGGCCGGATCAACAAGGATCTGGTATTCGACTTCTCCTCGACCAACGACATCATCGGGGGCAACTCGGGCTCGCCCGTGATCAACGCCCGCGGCGAGGTGATCGGCGCGGCCTTCGACGGCAACATCCATTCCCTGGGCGGAAACTTCGGCTACGACGCCGCGCTGAACCGGACGGTGTCGGTGTCGACGGCGGCGGTGACGGAAGCGCTTCGGGTCGTCTATCCGCAGCCGCGCCTGCTCCGGGAACTGGGCGTGCGCGGCTGACGCTCCGCCCGCGCTGAATGATGAAGGCCCCTTCCGGCGACGGAGGGGGCCTTTTCATGAGCGGGAGGCCGCGGCTCAGAACCGGGCGGACAGCGTCAGGCGGGCGTTGCGCGGCGCGCCGGGGGTCAGGTTGTTGTTGTTGTGGGCGTCCGACCAGTAGCCCTCGTCCAGCAGGTTCTCGACGTTGATCTGCACGTCCACCGACGGCGTAAGGGCCCAGAAAACCGCGGCGTCCACGCGGGTGAAGCCTGGCAAACGGGTGGTCGTCGGTGCGGTCCGGATGGCCGCCCACTGATCGGACTGATGCACGACGCCGAGGCCCAGCCCCAGCGTCGCGGTGACCTCGTAGCGGTTCCAGAGCGACAGGCTGTGCTCCGGGGCGTGGGCCAGTTCGACCGCATCGTTTCCGTCCAGCGCCGCTTCCTGCCAGGTGTAGCCTCCGGCGACGGTCCAGCGGTCGGTGACGCTGCCGGCGACGCCGAGCTCCAGCCCGCGCGTGCGGGTCTCGCCGACGTTGATGGTGACGGCGGGATTGGCCGGGTCCGGCGTGGTGGCGTTGGTCCGGCGCAGCTCGAACAGGGCGGCGGTCAGCGAGAGGCCCGGCCGCGCGTCCCACTTGGCACCCACTTCCAGATTCTCGAACTCCTCCGGCTCCAGATTCTGGGTCGTGGGGGTCAGCGAGGCGAACTGCTCGCCTGAGCGCGGCAGGAAGGAGCGGCTGTAGCTGGCGTAGAGCGAGGCGGCCTCCGCCGGCTTCCAGACCAGGCCCAGGCGCGGCGACACCATGTCGTCGGTGCGGCCGAAGGCGCGGTCGGGCGTCGGCAGGAAGTCCGTCCCCTGGATCTCGAACCGGTCCCAGCGCAGGCCGAGGATCACGTCGAAGAACCGGCCCAGACCGATCTGGTCCTGGGCGTAGGCGGAGGTGGTGGTCACCCGGCTGACCGTGTCGCGCGCGGCCGTGCCGAAGGTCACGGTCGGATAGGCTGGCGCGCTCAGGCTGAAGGTGGGGTTCGACAGCGTTCCGTTCAGGCGGGCGTTGTCGGTGTCCTGATCGCCGTATTCGACGCCGATCATGACGCGGTGCTCGATCGGGCCGCCCAGGACCTCCCAGATCAGGTTCGACTGCAACAGGGCGTTTGTCCGGTCCGTGGCGTCGACGTAGGCGGCCAGCGGCACGGTCCCGGTCGGCGAGGTCGCCGGGCCATTCGGATATACGTTGGCGTAAAGCTTGTCGTAGTCGGCATAGACCAGCGTCGCGTTCAGGCTCAGTCCGGGGGCGATCCGGCCGTCCAGACGCAGCTTGGCGACGTCGGCGTCCAGCGTGGTCCGGTTCACGCCGGGGACGCCGAAGAACAACTGGTCGTACCCTTCCAGCGGGCGACCCAGATACGACGGCGCCCCGCGGTCCGGCACACGGTCGTCGTCGACGTGCTCGTACGACAGACCCAGGTCCCAGCCCGGCGCGATCTCGGCCGCCAGATAGGGATTGATCGCCCAGCGCGAGCCGTCGACGAAGTCGCGGAAGCTTTCGCTCTCCTCGACCATGGCGTTGAGACGGAAGGCGACCCGGTCGCCCAGCGGCCGGTTGACGTCGATCCAGGCGCCACGGCCGCCGTAGCCGTCGACGAAGATCCGGGCCTGTCCGAAGGCCGCGTCGGCGCCGGGGGCCTTCTGCACGCGGTTGACGATGCCGCCCCCGCCGCCCCGGCCGAAGATCAGGGCATAGGGGCCGCGGAGCACCTCGATGCGATCGAGGTTGTACAGCGGTCGATAGTACTGGACGTCGTCGCGCACGCCGTCGACGAAGAAGTCCGCCGTGGTGTTCTGGCCGCGCAGGGTGATCTGGTCGCGGTTGCCCTCGCCTTGCCCCACGGTGACGCCGGGGACGTAGCGCAGGACGTCGCCGAGGCTGTCCAGACCCTGATCCTCGACCTGCTCGGCGGTGACGACGGCGACGCTCTGGGGGACGTCGAGCAGGGGGGTGTCGGTCTTGGTGGCCGTGACGACGTTCAGAGCCCGGTAGCCCTCCGCCCGGCCCGTGACGACGATGGGATCGACGATGGTGGGCCCGGCTGCGGCCGGGGCCTGCTGGGCGTGGGCGGCGCCCGCGACGGCGGTGAGGGAGACGGACAGAAGCAGCAGGGGGCGCATGGGACTCGACGGCGGCAGAAAGCGGGGCGCGCACGTCTATTGCGAAGCATTGTCATATGCAACACCAAGCGTCGCCGCACGCGAAGACGCCCGCCTCCGGAAAGGAAGCGGGCGTCGCGCAGCAGCGGTCGGGGGGAATCTACTGCACGCGTTCGACGGTCACGCCGCGCCTCGCGAGGATCGTCTGCACGGAGTCGTCGCCGGCCAGGTGGGCGGCGCCGACGGCGATGAACACGGTGCCTTCCCCTTCGAGCAGGGTCTGGATCTGGCCGGCCCAGTTGGTGTTCCGACGCGTCAGCATGGCGTCGTAGATGCGGGCGTCGTCGTCGCGCATCTCGTGGGCGAACCCGGCCAGACCGTCGACGTCCCCCGTCGACCAGGCGGCGACCAGATCGTCCAGCTCGGTGGCCGCGTTCTCATAGGTCTCCAGCGACTGGCGCAGGAAGTTGAGCTGGGCGTCCTCCGGGAACCCGGCGAGGATCCGGATCTGCTCCTCGATCGTCTCCAGCCCCTTGACCGGCTTGCCCTCGGCCACCGCGCGGGCGCGCAGGACCAACTCGATGCCGGACGTCGGGTCGTAACCGGCCTTGACCAGCGGCGCCATCGACAACGTCAGGCCGACCAGCCAGGGCCTCATGATGTTCAGTTGCTGGACCGGCACACCGACGACGCCGGCGGCCTCTCCCAGTTTTGCGTATTCGGCCTCGGTGAGCAGCGTGTTCAGCGGGCGCGACGGGTCCATGCCGTGCTCCATGATCAGGGGCAGGGCCGCGGCCTGATCGTCCGGATTGGTGATCTCGAACCAGATCTCTTCGGCGTCGGCGAAAGCCGCGTCCACCGCAGGGGTGCCCCACGCCGTGGTCGGGCGCAGCACGTGGACGGTGCCGAACAGGTAGATGGTGGAATCGGCGTCCCTGACGACCCAGAGGGCGGGTCCGGAACCGGCCGGGGCCTGGGGCACGATCGCGGGGGCGACGGCGATTTCCTGGGCCCAGGCGGCGGGAGAGCCGGCCAGCGTGGCGACGAGGCCCAGACCGAGCGCGGCGCCGGCTGCGGAGCGGGTCAGGGCCGCAACGGAGGTCTTGAGGCGGGAGGCGAGGGTCATGTGGAGGTCCTTTCGGGGAGGGTTCAGTCGTCTGTGAAGATGGCTTCGATCGGCTGTCCGAAGACGCGGGCGATCTTGAAGGCGAGGGGGAGCGACGGGTCGTAGCGGCCGGTCTCAAGCGCGTTGACGGTCTGGCGGGAGACGCCGAGGCGGTCGGCCAGATCGGCCTGGGACCAGTCGCGTTCGGCGCGGAGCACCTTGAGGCGGTTGTTCATGGCCTGCCCCTACCGATGCCGCAGCCACCAGAGCGCCCAGGCGATCGCATAGCCGACGATCTGGGCCCCCACGGTGAAGGCGATGCCGGTCATGATGAGGTCGTCCGGGCCGCTGCCCAGCGGCGGAAGGGCGACGTCGATCGCGCCCCAGGTCGACAGGGCGAAAAGGCCCATGGCGGCGGCCATGCCGGTCGAGCCGCCCCAGTACCACGCCCACTTGTGCGCCTCGCGCACGGCTTCATCGGCGCTCCGCCACCAGGCCACGCAGATCCAGGCGGCCGCGGCGACGCCGGCCGACAGCAGGGCGATCCGCAGCGGACCGGCCGCCGCGCCGCCGACGTGATCGATCAGGGCGGACAGGCCTCCGACGACCAGGCCGACGAGCGCGCTGACGCCCAGCATGGCCACGTAGCCGAGGCGGCGACGTCTGCGGATCGGTTGGTCGGTCATGACAAGCTCCCCCGTCGATTTGACAAGGGTGTTTTACATCGATCGGCAACACTGTCAAGCGACCTTGTCAGAAAGTCCGCAAGGCTTGTCGTCGTCAGCCGGCGGGGTCGGCATCCACAGCGGCATCCAACAGCGAGGTTTCCTGCCGTCCGTCGGCAACGACCTCGACGCTGCGCAGCTGGCGCTCTACCGCACGGGTGCGACGTCCCGCCTCGTCAACAGTCTTGCGGGCGGTGTCGAGTTGCCGACCCAACTGCTCCCAGACGGCGCCGTATTTCTGAAACTCAGACTTTGCCATGCCCAACACCTTGGCGATGTCGCCGGCGTTCTTCTGAATGGCCAACGTTTGGAAGCCCATCTTGAGACTGTTCAGCGTGGCCGCCAGCGTGGTTGGACCCGTCACGGTGACGCTGAAGTCCGCCGAGAGAGCTGCCGCCAGCCCAGGTCGGCGGATGACCTCAGCAAACAGACCTTCGGTTGGCAGATACAGGATGGCGAAAGGCGTCGTCTCCGGCGGATGCACGTACTTGTCGCGAATGCTCTTGGCTTGAATCCGGATGGCCTTTTCCAGCCCCTTCGCCGCCGAATCGACCGCGGCGGGATCTCCCAATTCTTGTGCACCCATCAGGAGCTCGTAGTCCGCCGCCGGGTATTTGCAATCGATCGGTAGCAGAAGGCGGCTGCCCTCGTCACGGCCGGGCAAAAAAACAGCGTAGTCGACGGCCTCAGCCGTGCCGGGCCGTACGCGGACCTGCCGCCCGTACTGTTCCGGGGTCAGCATATCGTCCAGCAGGGCGCCAAGTTGCACCTCGCCGAAGGAGCCGCGCGCTTTGATATTACCCAGCGTCCTCTTGAGGTCACCTACGCCGGTGGCCAGAGCCTGCATCTCGCCCAGTCCGCGGTGGACAGTGTCCAGCCGCTCGCTGACCATTTTGAAGTTCTCGCCCAAACGCTCGGCGAGGGTGGCCTGAAGTTTTTCGTCCACCGTAGCGCGCATCTGCTCGAGCTTGGCCTCATTCTCCTTGCGCAGCTTCTCCATGTTATCGCCCAGCGCGGCGCGGACCTTCTCAAGCTCTTCGGAAAGGGCTTTTCGGCCTTCGGCCTGCTGGTTCGCCAAAGTCTCGGTCAGCTTCAGCACCGCTTGATTGGTCTCCCCCAAGCGTTGCCGCTGGCTCTCGGCCAAGTCGGACGAGGACTTGGTCTGCAACTCGGCGAAGGCGCCTAACCGGGTGTCGAAGTTGGTCGTCAGGGCGCCTATGCGTTGGTCCAAGCTGTCGGACATCCTAGAGAGACCCGCCGAGACCTCCTCGCGCTGCATCTGCGCCTTGCGGTCCATCTCGTCCCGCAGACGATCCACCTCGCGCGTCAGCGCGGTTTCAAGCCCGGCGGTCGATCCTCCGCGTCGCGCGGCCACGGCGATGATGATGGCAACCAAGGCAGCAGCGACTGCGGCGAGGGCGACGATGATTTCTGCGTTCATGGTCCGTTCCTTAGCGGGAGTCGCGGCGACGGACCATCGCCATGACGCACGTCAGAAACGGTCGTGGATCAGGCGGGCCGCCGGGCGCGGAGGGCCTGGACGATGGTGCCGTCGTCCAGCCAGTCCAGCTCGCCGCCGACGGGAACGCCGCGGGCGAGGGTCGTCACCTCCGCGCCGGCGCCCGCCAGCCGCTCGACCAGGTAGTGGGCCGTGGTCTGGCCGTCGACGGTGGCCGGAAGGGCCAGCACGACCTCGGCCGCCTCGCCGCCCTTCACCCGACCGACCAGCTCGGTCACCCGCAGGGCGTCGGGACCGACGCCGTCCAGCGCCGAAAGCAGGCCGCCCAGCACGTGGTAGCGCCCGCGGAAGGCGCCCGAGCGCTCCATGGCCCACAGGGCGCCGGCCTCCTCGACGACGCAGATCAGGCGCCGGTCGCGCGTCGCGTCCGAGCAGATGGCACAGGGGTCGCGGGTGTCAGGCGTGCCGCAGACGGAGCAGGACTTCACCTTGGCGGCCACGTCCACCAGCGCGTCGCCCAGAGGGAGCAGAAGCTGGTCGCGCCGCTTCAGCAAGGCCAGGGTCGCGCGACGGGCCGAGCGCGGGCCCATGCCCGGCAGCTTCGCCAGCAGGCCGATCAGCCGCTCGATCTCGGGTCCGGCGGAGGCGGCCACGCCGTCAGAACAGCTTCGGCATGCCGGGGATGTTCATCCCGGCCATCGGCCCGGCGGCCTCGCGCATCAGCTGGCCGTTGACCTCGTCCAGCTTGCGCTTGGCGTCGGCATGGGCGGCGACGATCAGGTCGGCCAGGATCTCGCCTTCGCCCGGCTGCATCAGCGAGTCGTCGATCTTCACCGACGTGATCTCGCCCGGCCCCTTCAGCGCCACCGTGACCAGCCCGCCGCCGGAGGTCCCCTCGGCGGTGGATTCGGCCATGCGCGCCTGGGCCTCCTGCAGTTTCTGCTGCATGGCCTGGGCCTGTTTCATCAGATCGGTCAGGTCTTTCATGGGGCCAAGATAGGGGGTCCGGACCGCGTGCGACAGGGGCCCGATCAGGTCGTCGGCCACTCCCGAGCGAAGGACGGCCATGGGTGGCCGAAGTCCGCGCACGTCGCGCGAAACCCGTTCAACGTCGCGTCGATGTCCCGCAGGTGGCGCGCCTGCTCGGCCAACATGGAGCCGGGATCGGCCTGTGCGGTCCACCTGGCGGCCGTCCACAGGATCTGGCAGGCGCGATCCGGCTGGTTGGCCTCGAACCGCACGATGGCGGTGCAATAGCTGGCGCCCGCGAAGGCGACGGGAGCGAGGTCCTTGTAGCCGGCCATCCGCCCGCACAGCGCGTACATCCGCTCGCCCAGATCGGCGCGCTCGCGACTGCCCGGCGTCAGGGTCTGAAGGCGGCCCGTCATGTCGGCGAACTCGGCGAACAGGTCGGAATAGGCGTCGTGGGCATCGACCCTGGCGGTCTCCGCGGCCGCGCGACGCTCGCAGATGGCGCGCGGGTCGCGCACGGTCAGCGTTTCCCAGTCGTTGTCGCGATAGATCCGGCAGGCCTCGTCCGGATTTCCGCTGAGGGCCTGCGCGTCGGCGACGCAGGCGTACGCGCGGCTGAACCACTCGCCGACCCTGCCATAGTTCCCCAGGCCGGCGTCGCGGTATCGGGCCACGGCCGCGTAGCAGTCGCGAATGGCCCCGTTCCAGTCCTCGCGCTGAAGGGCCTCCAGACCGCGCTGCAGGGCCCCATCGCCCTGACGCACGGTTTCGGCCTGGGAGGCGGTCAGTTGCTGGCCGTCGACTTCATAGACGTAGTCCTGCGCCTGAACAGGGCTCGTCGACACGGCGAGCAGCAGACCGGCGCTCAAAACGAGGCGGATCATTGCGCCGCAGCCTGCGCCGCCCGCTGGGCGGGCGTTCGGACGGTCAGGAAGGTCTCCACCACCCGCTGGTCGAAGGCGACGGCCACGTCCATCAGGCGGTCGGTCTGCCCCTCGATCACCTGCTGGGCACGGCTCATGTCGTCAGAGCTGGCGATTCCGGCCGAGCTGACCACGATCTGGCGATCGGCGGTGCGGACGACCACGTCGGAGCGGAAGGTCCAGCCCCCGCCGTCGGCGTCCTGTCCGATGGAGGCGCAGCGGTGACCCCCGCCCCCCGGCACCGTGAGGCGCGAGAAGTGAACGACCCGCCGGTACGGCCCCGCCGCGATCAGGCAGGCCTGCGCGTCGGCCTGCAGCGGCAGCAGATCCCCGGGGGGCGTCTGGTCCGTCAGAGGCTTGAAACGCAGGTCGTAGTCGATGTCGAAGGCGTAGTCGTCGCCCGGCGGCAGCCCGGCCTGGACGGCCTCGGCCAGGGGCGTCAGCAATGGCGCGAAAGCGGGAACCTCAATGTCGAGTTGGGCCGCCAAGGGGGCCATCTGGGCGTCGAGAAACGCCATGCCCTCGGCGATTTCGGCGCGTTCCTCGGGCGTGAGCGGCGGCACGCCCGCCTCCTGCGCATGGGCGGACGTGACGGCCACGACCGCTGCGGCCGACGCCGCCAGCAGAATGATGCGCATGTGGAAATCCCCCGTTATGCGAGACGACCATGACGCGCGACGGTCCCCGAAATCCAGAGCCGTGACGTGCGTCGTCGGGTTTCGTCAGTCCTGATCCAGGTCGGTCTGGATCCACTCGGGCGAGTGGTGGACGTCGATCGTCTGCAGACGGCCGGGGCCGAGGTTCTCGAACCTGTGCGGCACGCCGGCGGGCCCCAGCACGACCTCGCCGGCTTCGGCGTCCAGCGTCCGGTCGCCGACGAAGAAGCGGGCGCGTCCCTGAATGACGATGAAGGTCTCGTCATAGGGATGAACGTGCAGGCGCGGACCGACGCCGATCTCGTCCGTGCCGTAGGCCAGGACGGTGATGCCCGTCTGTTGCGTCAGGCCGGGCACGGCGCCGCGCCAAGGCCCCTCGACGGCAGGATCGAACAGGCGGGTCTTCGTCGGCGGGCGGCCGTCGGGAGTGATGGTGGCCGGGTCGAAGTCGCGGCGCGCCATCAGTCGTCGTCCTCGACCTCGTCGGGGATGGTCGGCAGGTCCGGCGCGGGGGGCGGAACGCGGATCTCACCCAGCCTGGCGCCCGGGAAGGTGGCCATGACCGAGGCGACGAAGGGGTCGGCTTCGACCTCAGCCCGCTGGGCGGCGCGGGCCTTCTTCTCGATCTCGATCAGGGTCTCGCCACCGCCCTGACCGTTGGCGGCGATCAGCCAGACCTTGCCGGTCCATTCCTTGAGGCGGCCGGCCAGCCGCGTGGCGAGGTTGGCCGGCGCGCCCTGCACCGGTTCATAGGTGATGCGGCCGGGCTGGAACGAGACCGGACGGACGTAGCGCTGGACGTCCATCTGCAGCGCCACGTCGCGCTTGACCCCGATGAGCCCGACGACCTGCTCAAACGTCTGCGGGTCAGGCAGGGCCGGCGCCGCGGCCATGCGCGGAGCCAGAGCGGCGGACGCGCCTCCGCCCCCGCCGCCGCCGCCGCCGCGCGAAGGGCCGGAGCCGCCGGTGACGTCGCCGTCGCGCAGAGCCTTCAACGCCTCCTCCGGTCCCGGCAGGTCGGCGGCATAGGCGAGGCGGACGATGACCATCTCCACCGCGTCGGCCGGGCTGGGCGCGCGCCGAACCTCGTCCAGTCCCTTGAGAAGCATCTGCCAGACCCGCGAAAGCGCGCCGGCGGAGATGGCCGCGCCGAGCGCCGCGAGGGCCTGGGCCTGATCGTTGGGCAGGCGCGTGGCCTGCGGCCCCAGCATCTTGGACACGGAGGCGGCGTGACAGTGCTCCAGCAGATCGCCCATGACCTGCACCGGATCGGCGCCGTAGCCGTACAAGGTGCGGAAGGTCTCCAGCGCCTCCGGCGTGCGCCCCGCCATGACCTGTTCGAACAGGGCGATGGTGCGGGTGCGGTCGGCCAGACCCAGCATGTCGCGCACGGTTTCTGCCTCGACCACCGCGCCGCGCTCACCCTGCACCAGCGCCTGATCCAGCAGGCTGAGGCCGTCGCGCACCGAGCCCTCGGCGGCGCGCGCGATCAGGGCCAGCGCGTCGGCCTCGATGGCCATGCCTTCCTTTTCGGCCACCTTGCCGAGATGGGTCACCAGCACCTCCGGCTCCACGCGGCGCAGGTCGAAGCGCTGGCAGCGGGACAGGATGGTCACCGGCACCTTGCGGATCTCGGTGGTGGCGAAGATGAACTTGGCGTGGGGTGGCGGCTCCTCCAGCGTCTTCAGCAGGGCGTTGAACGCCTGCGTCGACAGCATGTGAACCTCGTCCAGGACGTAGACCTTGTAGCGCGCCTCGACCGGGGCGTAGCGGACGCTGTCCAGGATCTCGCGGATGTCGCCCACGCCGGTGTGGCTGGCGGCGTCCATCTCCATGACGTCGATGTGCTGGCCGGCCATGATGGCCGCGTCGTGCCGGCCGGACGGGGACAGGTCGAGCGAGGGGCGGTCGATCGTCTCCGTCTCATTGTTCAGGGCGCGGGCCAGCAGGCGGGCCGTCGTCGTCTTGCCGACCCCGCGGACCCCGGTGAGCATGAAGGCGTGGGCGATGCGACCGGTGGCGAAGGCGTTGGTCAGGGTTCGGACCATCGCCTCCTGCCCGATCAGGTCGGAAAAGGCGCGGGGGCGGTATTTGCGCGCCAGAACCGTGTAGTCGGCGTCCACCTCGGCCGGTCCGGACGCAGGAACCGCAGGCCCCGCCCTGGGCAGGGCGGGCGCATCGGCGACGAGGTTGGGCGCGGGCTCCGGCGCGGCCAGCGCCTCTGCGACGCGCATGCCCTCGGGCTCGGGCGCGCCGAACATGTCCTCGGTGTTGGGATCCCGCTCCTCCGCCGCGTCCGAGGGTTCGTCCTCGTCCCAGGGCGGCCCGTCGGGATTCGGTCCGGCGTCGCTCATGCAGGATGCTTAGCGCGGACTGGCCGCGCCGCGCATCCCCCCTGCGAAGCGAAGCGGTGGATCAGTCGGTCAGGTCGCGGATCTGGCCGCCGTCGGCGCGGATGCGTTCCAGCACCTTTTTGTGCAGCCACATGTTCATGGCGGCGGTGTCCGACTTGTCGCCGTCATAACCCAGCTCGTCGGCCAGCTCGCGGCGCTCGTCCAGCGTCGAATCCATGCCGGTCAGCTTCATCAGGTCGACGATGGAGGTGCGCCAGTTCAGCTTCTGGTCGCGCTGGTCGTTCATGAAGTCGAGGATGCCGTCGACGTCCACGGGCTGGGCGGCGGCGTGCGGCTGGGGCGCCGTGGCCGCGCCGGCGTCGATCGTGGAGGGCGCGGGCTTCGGCGCGGGCGCGGGCGCCGACGTCGGCGTCGCCGTCCGGTCCGGCTTGTGACCGGGGCCGGCCTTGGCGCGCTCCCAGATCGGGCCGAGGATTTTTCCGAGAATGCTCATGGGTCGCTCCTTCCGCTGTGCGGGAAGGAAGGAGCGAACGCGCGCGAGGTTCCGCACTGCCCTCAAGCAGCGAGCGCCCGCGGGGCGAGCGGCAGGGCCAAAAAGGAAAGGAGGTGGAGACCGCGACCCGAAGGGGAATTCGTTGTGGCTGCTGCCTTCCGGCCCTGACCAGGTTGGCGAAGCCTTCGCCCGCGATCTCCGCGAGGACATATGCGATTTCGCGGTCGCGGACGCAAGCGGGGCCACGCTATTCAGGCGGCATGAGCGACGCGCCCTCGAACATCTTCGCCGGAAATCCGCTGGACCGGGCTGGCGACCGCCGCAACGATCCGGCCTTCCTCGCGCGGATGGCGGCCCATCCGGAAGCGCTGGCGATGCGCTGCGACGCGGCCGGGCCGGTGGTCGAGGACGGCCCCGAGGGGCCGCGGCTGGCCTGGACGCCGCTGGACGTCTCGCGGCCTGGCACCGTTGGCGAAGCGGTCTTTCTGGGACTCTGGAAGGATGCCCCGGCGTTCGCCGTGGAGGCGCCCGACGGCGGAACGCCGCTGCGCGAGGCGGCCATGGCGCTGTCCCCCGCCGACGCGGCCATGGCGGGGGCGGCCAAGAGTCTGTTCGACTGGCGGCGGCGGCACCGGTTCTGTTCCAACTGCGGCGCGGCGACCGACCCGGCGGCCGGGGGGTGGAAGCGCGTCTGTCCGTCGTGCGCGGCCGAGCATTTCCCGCGCGTCGACCCGGTCTGCATCATGCTGCCGGTGTTTCAGGACCGCTGCTTCGTGGCGCGCGGGCCGACGTGGCCGGCCGGACGGATGTCTGCGCCCGCCGGATTCATCGAGCCGGGCGAGACGATCGAGGAGGCGTGCGCGCGGGAGCTGTTCGAGGAGGCGGGGCTGAAGGTGACGCGCGTGCGGCACCACTCCAGCCAGCCGTGGCCGTTCCCTTCGCAGCTGATGATCGGCCTGGTCTGCGCCGTGGAGAACGACGCGGTCACGCTGGATCCGGCCGAACTGGCCGAGAGCGCGTGGCTGACGCGTCAGGAGGCGGCCGACGCCCTGGCCGGCCGCCATCCGACGGTGATCGCGCCTCCGCCCGTCGCCATCGCCCGGACGCTGATCCGGGCGTGGGTCGACGGGTTCGAGGCCTGAGCGGGGCTCAGTTGCCGGCGTTGTAGGAGCGGACGCCCCAGTGGCAGTTGGCCGAGCAGGTCGCCATCTGCACCTCGAAGGTGTAGCGGCCGCCCGAACCGGCCGGGATCACCACCATGGGGGCGTCGTCGTCCTCGAAGTCCGAGCCGACGTCGTTCCCCGAAGCGTCGCGCACGACGAGGTCCAGATCCGAGCAGCCCTCGTCGCAGGCGCCGATGACGATGTAGGCGGCGTTGGCCGAGACGTTGAAGGTGCCGGTGGTCGAGCCGCCTTCCGACAGGCGGCCGGTCGCGCGGCTGGCGGCGGAGATGCCGAACTCGCCTTCCAGCTGGCCGAAGATGTAGTCGACCAGGGCTGCGCCGGTGGCGTCCTGGGCGGATGCGGCGCCGGCGGCGCCGGTCAGGGCGAGCGCGGCGACGGCGGCGGCGGCAAAGCGAAGCATGTGTGTCCCTCCGATGAGGAGCCTTTCATGCGCCGCCCCGGGCGCCGGCGCAAATGACGGAGTCTGACTGCGTGGGATTTCAGACCAGCGCCCGCGCGGCCTCGAGGTCGGCGGGATTGTCGATCGACAGCGGAGGGGCGTCGACGACCGCCGCCCAGAGGGACAGGCCGAGCTCCATCGCGCGCAGCTGCTCCAGCTTTTCCCGGCGCTCCAGCGGCGACGGCGGCGCGGCGCAGAACCGCTCCAGCGCCGCGCGGCGGTAGCCGTAGATGCCGACGTGGCGCCAGACGGGTCCGTCGCCGTACAGGGTCGAGCGGGTGAAGTAGAGGGCGCGGCCGTGACGTTCGCCGGGCTCCATGGCCAGTACGGCCTTGACCACGTCCGGGTTGGACCGGTCCGAGACGTCGGCCTCGGGCGCCACCAGCGTGGCCACGTCGCAGTCCGGCTGGCCGTGCAGCAGGGCGGCGCAGGCGGTCGCCAGCCCGGGGTCGGCGAATGGCATGTCGCCCTGCAGGTTGATGACGGCGTCGTGGCGCCCTTCCGGGTCCAGGGCGTGAAGCGCGGCCATGATGCGGTCCGACCCCGACGGCAGGCCGGGATCGGTCAGCACCGCCACCCCGCCCGCATCGGTCACGACCTCGACGATTTCCGGGTCGCCGGCGGCGACGGCGACGGGCAGGCCGGAGGCGGCCGCCTGCCGCCATGCGCGCACGATCATGGGCGTGCCGCCGATGTCGGCCAGCGGCTTGTCCGGCAGGCGGGTGGCGGCCATCCGGGCCGGGATGATGACGAGCGGGTTCATGGCGGAGTCTCCCCGCGGGCCGGTTGCGAAGGGCGCGCTACCGTGTCAGAGACGCCCACGCAAGGCGAGGCCGCCCGCGCACCCGCGCGCGCGGTCTGGCGTCATCAAGACATGGGATGCGACGACGCGATGAGCGGCGACCTGAAGTGGAACAAGATCATGGGCGCCGGCCTGGCGACCGCCTTCGTGATCATCGGCGTGCAGCAGGTGACGGGCGCGATCTATCACTCCGAGCCCCCCGAAAAGATGGGCTATTTCGTCGACGCGCCTGAAGAGGCGGCGGCCGGCGGCGCGGCCGAGGCCCTGCCGATCGACTGGGGCACCGTGCTTCCGACCGCCGATCTGGCCGCGGGCGAAGCCGCCTTCGCGCGCTGCAAGGCGTGCCACTCGATCGCCTCGGGGGGACCCGACGGCATCGGTCCGAACCTGTTCGGCGTGGTCGGCGGGCCGGTCATGCACCGCGCAGGCTTCGCCTATTCCGACGCCATGGCCGCGCACAAGGCCGAGGCCCCGACCTGGGGCTACGACCAGCTCGACGCCTTCATCACCGCGCCGGCGCGCTACGTCCCCGGCACCAAGATGTCGTTCGCCGGCCTGCGCGACGAAGAGACGCGCGTGAACCTGATCGCCTACCTGCGCAGCCAGGGCTCGGGCGGCTTCGCCATTCCGGCGCCGGATCCCGCGCGTCAGGCCGGCGCGACCGCCGCTCCGGCGGCCGACGCGGCGGCTCCGGTCGAAGGCGCCGCGGCCACGGGCGCGACCACCGGCGCCCCCGTCGCCGGCGGCGGCGCGGCTCCGACGGCCGAGACGGCTCCGGTCGCGCCTCCGCCGACCGACGCCGCCCCCGCCAACACCGGCGAGCGCTAGTAGCTCAAGAAATCCGACGGAACGCCGGCGCGCCGAAACCCTCGGCGCGCTGGTGCGCGTCCACCTCCGCGATCGGCTCGATCACCACGGATCCGGCGCGACCGGAGGCGTGAATGACGGTGGCGGCGTCGACGGCGACGGCCGCGTGACCGCTCCAGCCGGGGCCGCCCTTCGAATGAAGCCACACGACCAGGTCGCCGCGGCGCAAATCCCCTTGCGTGATCGCCCGCCCCAGTTCGGCCTGTCCGTCGGCATAGCGCGGCGCAGCACGGCCGCAGGCGATCAGGCAAGTCTGGACCAGACCGGCGCAGTCCGTGCCGCCGTCCGAGCGCCCGCCCAGGCGATGCGGCCGACCCAGCAGGCGTGCGGCCACGGTCGGGAGGTCCCGCTCGAACTCGCCGATCGGCATCAGGGGCACGTCGCCGACGGGATCCCGACCGGAATCGATCACCGCATTGAGCGGCAGGCGGCCCCCGACCGACGCCACGCGATGCGTCGGGGTTCCGGCCCCGGCGGTCAGGGCGTCGGCGGCGATCCAGCCGACGACGCCGTCGCGGCGGCACTGGCCCCAGGCGCGCGCGCCGTCGTGCGCCAGCACGTCGAACGCCTCCCCGTGAAGCAGCTGGCTGATCAGGTTTCCGTCGTCGTCCAGAAGGTCGGCCACCGCCGCCGCGCCGCGCATGGGTTCCGTCGCGCGATACGCCGGCGCGCGCACGATCCCCTCCAGCGCCGCGGCGGCGAGGTGGGGTCGCGCGGGCAGGAAGCGCGGGTCCGGGCTGTGGAGATCGTGCGGCAAACGTCGGGTCCGGTTCGTCGCCGATCCTGACGCGGAAGGCCGAAAGGGCCGTTAACGCCCGCCGTCAGCCCTGTGGAAATCTGCGCTGCAGCATGTCGAAGGCGGCGCGGACGCCCTGGGCCTCGGCGCCTTCCGGCCAGCCAGGGCGCGCGCGGGGATTCCATGCGAACACGTCCAGATGCGCCCACGACCCCGTCGCCGGCGCGAAGCGTTGCAGGAACAGGGCCGCCGTGACCGAGCCGGCCTGCGCCCACGCCGCGGAATCGTTGCGCAGGTCGGCGATCTCGGCCTCCACCGACGACCGGTATCCCGGCCAGAGCGGCATGCGCCACAGCGGATCGCCGACGCGGGCCGACGCCGTCATCAGGTCGGCGGCCAGCGTCTCGTCGTCGGTGTAGAGCGGCGGCAGCTCCGGACCGAGCGCGACGCGCGCCGCGCCGGTCAGGGTGGCGAAGTCCAGCGTCAGGTCCGGCCTGTGCTCGCCCGCGCGGGTCAGGGCGTCGGACAGGATCAGCCGCCCCTCGGCGTCGGTGTTGCCGACCTCCACCGTCAGCCCCTTGCGGGTCTGCAGCACGTCGCCGGGGCGGAAGGCGTCGCCGGAGATGGCGTTCTCCACCGCCGCCACCAGCACCACCAGCCGCACCGGCAGGTTCGCGCCCATGATCAGCTCGGCGAGGCCGAGGACGTGGGCGGCGCCGCCCATGTCCTTCTTCATGTTGCGCATGCCGGCCGCGGGCTTGATGTCCAGTCCGCCCGAATCGAAGGCGACCCCCTTGCCGACGAGGGCGACGAGCGGCCGGTCCTCGGCGTCGAGGTTCCAGCCGAGCTCGATCAGACGCGGCGCGCGATGCGGCGCCGCAGCCCGGCCGACGGCGTGCACGGCCGGATAGTTCGCCTCCAGCAAGGCGTCGCCGGCGACGACGGCGATCGAGGCGCCGCCGGCCTGCGCCACCTCGCGGGCCTCGGCCTCGATTTCGGCCGGGCCCATGTCGGCGGCCGGGGTGTCGACCATGCGGCGCACGCGGAAACAGGCGTCGGCGACGGCCTGCGTGGCCGCCGGATCGAGGTCTTCAGGGACGGCCAGCCGCGGACGCGGCGCCGACTTCGCCCTGTAGCGGTCGAACCGGTACGCCCCGAGCGCGAAGGCGAGCGCCAGCGCGTTCGCTTCTGCCGCGTGCCAACCCTCCAGCCGCCAGTCGCCCGCCGGAAGCTTCGCCGTCAGGGGCCGGCCCGCCATCGGATCCACGTCCCCCTCACCGACCCCGAGGAGGGCGTGGTCGGGCGTGCCGCTGGAACCGGGAACGATCAACACCTGCCCCGGTTTGCCCGTGAAGTCGTTCGCGGCGGCCCAGGCCGCGGCGGCGCCTTCGAGCCCCTTGACGCCCCGCGCGGGGCGCACGGGCAGGGCGGCGTCTGAAGAGGTGATCAGGACGTCTGCGGCGGCGATCATGCGGGGCTCCGGGCGAGCGAGCGTTAACGGTCCCTTGACGCGGCGGCGCGATTCTCGACGCCACGCCGAACGGACGTCGATCATGTCGCGCACCCTCCTGCTCGCCGCAACCGCCCTGACCCTGATGGCCGCGCCCGCGCTGGCCCAGCAACAGGCCGCCGCCCCGGCGCCCGCCGAGGTCCGGGCGAGCTATGACCGCATGGACCCGCTGAGCCGCAGCCTGTTCTGGTCGCAGGAATTCGAGAAGAATCCGGCCGACGCGCAGGCGGGCGCCGCCCTGCCCCGCTCGCTGCGGGAATTGGGCCGGCATCAGGAGGCGGCCGAGGCCGCAGAGCGCGCGCTGGTGGTCCAGCCCGACAACGTCGAGGTGCTGCTGGAGGCGGGGCGGGCCCACATCGCGCGCGGACAGGCCTTCTACGGCATCGCGCATCTGGAACGGGCGGCCCGGCTGGCGCCGCGCGACTGGCGGCCCCATTCGCTGCTGGGCGTCGCCTTTGAGCAGACGCGGCGGCCGGAAGACGCCGCGGCGGCGTGGGCCCAGGGCCTGGCCCTGTCGCCGGAAAATCCCGCCATCCTGACCAACATGGCCATGGGTCCCATGATGGGCGGGGACCTGGCGACCGCCGAGACCTATCTGCGCCGCGCGGCCGCCCATCCGGACGCCGGCCTCCAGGTGCGTCAGAACCTGGCGCTGGTCCTGGGGCTGAAGGGCGAGCTCGGCGAGGCCGAACGCATGCTGCGCCGCGACCTGCCGCCCGAAATGGCCGACGCCAACCTGGCCTGGATCCGGCAGCGCTCGGCGGGCGGAACCGGCGCCGGCGGCCGGACGTGGGGTTCGCTGCAGTAGGCTCGCCCGCGGGGCCGCGAGACCCTATGTTCCGCCCATGATCGACGAGATCTATTCCAGGGACGTCCTGCGGCTGGCCGCGGACCTGCCACACGCGGGCCGGCTGGACCGTCCGCACGGCACGGGCGAACGCACGGCGAAGCTGTGCGGATCGCGCGCCGTCGTCGACGTGACGCTGGACGCCGACGGGAGGGTCTCGGACTTCGCCCAGGACGTGAAGGCCTGCGCCCTGGGCCAGGCGGCGGCCTCGATCGTCGGGGGGCACGCGCGGGGGGCGACGCTGACGGAAGCGCAGGCGGCCCGCGACGCCATGCGGGACATGCTGAAGGCGGGCGGCGACGGTCCGACGGGCCGTTTCGACGGGTTGCGCCTGTTGAAGCCTGTGGCCGACTATCCGGCGCGGCACGCGTCCAGCATGGTCGCCATCGAGGCCCTGTGCGACGCCGTCACGGCGGCGCTGGAGGCGCGAACTCTCCGGGCCGGCGCGGCCTGAGCCCGTGTCCGGCCGGACCCTGTACGAAGGCGGCGTTCGCTTGGCGCATCGCGCCTACAAGCTGACCTTCAGCCTGATCTTCGGGCAGCAGTGCCGGTTCCTGCCGACCTGCTCCGACTATGCCCGCGACGCCCTGATCCTGCACGGACCGGCGCGCGGGGGATGGCTGACGGTGCGCCGCCTGTGTAAGTGCCATCCGTGGGGAGGGTCGGGGTACGACCCGGTGCCTCCGAAGAAGACAGCAGAATGATCAACCTGAAATTTCCCGACGGCGCGGTGCGCCAGTTTCCCGCCGGCACGACGGCCCGCGACGTGGCCGCCTCCATCTCGCCGTCGCTGGCCAAGAAGGCCCTGCTGGCCGAACTGAACGGCGAGCAGCGCGACATGTCGCGCGAGCTGGAGACCGGCGGCGACTTCCGCCTGATCATGCGCGACGATCCGGAGGCGCTGTACACCATCCGCCACGACACGGCGCACGTGCTGGCCGAGGCGGTGCAGAAGCTGTTCCCCGGCACGCAGGTGACCATCGGCCCGGCCATCGAGGACGGCTTCTACTACGACTTCTTCCGGGAGGAGCCGTTCTCGACCGACGACTTCGCCGCCATCGAAAAGGAGATGGGGCGCATCGTGGACCGCGACGCGAAGTTCGAGCGCGAGGTCTGGGACCGGAACGACGCGATCAGGTTCTTCGAAGGCAAGGGCGAGAAGTTCAAGGCAGAGCTGATCCGCGACCTGCCCGAGGACCAGACGATCACGCTGTACAAGCAGGGCGACTGGATCGACCTGTGCCGCGGTCCGCATTTCCCCTCGACCCGCCACGTCGGCAAGGCCTTCAAGCTGACCAAGTTGGCCGGCGCCTACTGGCGCGGCGACAGCAAACGCGAGCAGCTGCAGCGCATCTACGGTACCGCCTGGGCGACGAAAGAGGACCTGGACGCCCACCTGCAGCGGCTGGAAGAGGCCGAGAAGCGCGACCACCGCAGGCTGGGCCGGGCCATGAACCTGTTCCACATGCAGGAGGAAGGCCGCGGCATGGTCTTCTGGCACCCCAAGGGCTGGGTGCTGTGGCGGGTGATCGAGGCCTACATGCGCCGCCGGCTGGACGCCGCCGGCTATGTCGAGGTCAAGACGCCGCAGGTTCTGGACCGGAAGTTCTGGGAGGCCTCGGGCCACTGGGAGAAGTACCGGCCCAACATGTTCGTCTGCGAAACGGTGGAAGGGGAGGAGCTGTCCCTGAAGCCGATGAACTGCCCGGGCCACGTGCAGATCTTCGACCAGGGCCAGCGGTCGTACCGCGAGCTGCCGTTGCGCATGGCGGAGTTCGGGGCGTGTCACCGCTATGAGCCGTCCGGATCGCTGCACGGTTTGATGCGCGTGCGCGGCTTCGTTCAGGACGACGCCCACATCTTCTGTCGCGAGGACCAGATCGTCGACGAGACGGCGCGGTTCATCGAGCTGGCCCGCAGCGTCCACGCCGACCTCGGCATGGAGACGGCCTACATCAGCCTGGGCACGCGGCCGGAGACGCGCGCGGGCTCCGATGAGTTCTGGGACAAGGCCGAGGCCCTGATGGCCGAGGCGGCGCGCGCCGCCGGGACCGAACCGGTGATCACGCCGGGCGACGGCGCCTTCTACGCGCCCAAGCTGGACTTCATCGTCAAGGACGCCATCGGCCGCGAGTGGACCTGCGGCACCATCCAGCTCGACTACGTCCTGCCGGAACGGCTGGGAGCGGAGTACGTCGGCGAGGACGGGCAGAAGCACCGCCCCGTGATGCTGCACCGGGCCATCCTGGGCAGCTTCGAGCGGTTCATCGGCATCATGATCGAGAACTACGCAGGGGCCTTCCCGCTGTGGTTGGCGCCCGTCCAGGCCGTGGTGGCGACCATCGTGTCCGAAGCTGATCCGTATGCGGAGGACGTGGCGGCGAGGTTCCGCGCCGCGGGCCTGCGCGTAGAAACGGACCTGCGCAACGAGAAGGTCGGGTACAAGGTGCGCGAGCACTCGGTGGCCAAGGTGCCGGTCATTGCGGTGGTCGGGCGGCAGGAAGCCGAGCGGGGCGAGGTCGCGATTCGCCGTCTGGGCAGCCAGGCGCAGGAGGTGGTGTCGGTCGACGAGGCCATCCGCATCCTGACGGACGAGGCGACGCCGCCGGACCTGAAGCGCGCCTGACCCAAGCGTCGGGTGCCTGACGCAGCCAAGCGCGGCCGTTGGCGTTGAAGCGGGATGGACCTCCCAGCCGAGAACCGATTCATCGCCGCGCTCGATCCCGAGGACGCGGCCGCGCTGCGCCCCCTGCTGCGGCGGGCGCAGCTACGGCTGGAACAGGTCGTCATCGAACAGGACACGCCGGTCCGGGAGGTCCATTTCCCGATCGACGCCCAGTTCGCCAACCTGATCCGCTTCACCGACGGCTCGACCGTCGAGACGGCGGTGATCGGGTTCGAGGGCCTGACGGGGCTGGCCCCGTTCATGGCCGACCGGCCCTGCGGCTGGGAGGTGGGCTGCCGGGCGCCGGGGACGGCCTGGATCGCCGAGGCGACGGCGTTGCGGGCGCTGGCGGAGAGCCGGCCGGAGCTCATGCGACGCCTGCACGACCTGACCGACTTCTATCAGGCCCAGGCGGCGCAGACGGCCGCCTGCAACGCCCGGCATTCCGTGCCCGCGCGCGTGGCCCGCTGGCTGCTGACGGCGCGCGACCTGTCGCCAGTCGACACGCTGCACTTCCGGCAGGAGGAACTGGCGCGGCTGGTCGGCGCACGTCGTTCCACCGTCAGCGAGGCTGCGACGCTGCTGAGACGACGCAAGCTGATCGCCTATGCGCGCGGCGCGATCCGGATCGTCGACCGCACGGGGCTGGAGGCCGCCGCCTGCGAATGCCACGCCATCCTGCGGCAGCGGCTGGAATCCATCGTCGGCCCGGCCCGGTGAACGCGATCGGGAACCCGTGCGAGGCAAGCCGCGCTCCCCTTTCATCACAACAAGGAGCGAACCATGACCCTGCGCGTCTATGAAGTGACGCTGGGCCGCGACGGCCAGACACGCACCGTCCGCGTGCCGTCGGAGACCGACGTCCAGGCCACCGACGCCGCCATGCCGCTGGCCCTGCCGGGCGAAAGCGTGATGTCCGTCAAGGAAGTCGACGACTACACGGGGCAGGACGACCTGCAAGGCGTCCCCCCGAAGTCGCAGGCGGCCGAGCTTGCGGACGTCACGCCGGGCGCCGCGGCCAGCCGCGCAGGCACGGCACCCTTCACGTGAAGTTCAGGCCGGGCTGAGTTCGGCGCGTTCACCGTGGCGCGCGACCAGCTTCCAGGGCTCGCCGCGGATCCACAGCCGATCGCACTCGATCGCGGTCCAGCCCGCGGGCAGCACGACGCGGTCCTGCGCCCACGTCGACGGGTCGGCGTCCGTGATCTTCAGCCTCGGCATACCGGTCAGCAATCCGCTGACGAAACCGCCGATGTTGGCGAAGAAGGGCCCCGAGGCGACGCCGTCGATCCTGTCGAGGCGGTACTCCAGCGTCTGGGCGAACCGGCCCATCTGATATTTCGCGTAGCCCTCGTCGAGGAGCTTCAGCGACAGGTCGCGGTCGCCGGTCCAGGCAGCCCACGTCCCGTACAGGGCCGCAAGCATCGGCGAACCGACGTAGTCGCGCCAGTGCTTGAGATAGAACTCCAGCGTGCGCTCACGCGTCGTCGGGTCGAGGTCGGCCCAGTAGGGAAAGATCGCCATCAGGGATCCCGGCGTGGCGCCTTTCGGTTCGTCGACGCGGAAGTCGGCGTGCGAGGCGATCGCGCCGTCCGAGCGGATCACGGGCCGCAGCCCGTCGGCGACCTCGGTCCAGCGCGCCGGGGCGACGCGCTCCAGCTGGGCGGCAGCGCGCACGGCGCGCCGCAGAACGACCTGCGCGGCCAAGGTCGTGAGGGCGTCGGCGTCGATGAAGCCCGGATTCTCGGCAGGCCCGCCCAGCTCCTCGAAGCGGAAGCCTTCCCGCGTCGCAGTCACCCGGTCGGCGATCCAGTCGCAGACGCCCTCAAGCACCGGCCATGCCTGCTCCGCGAGGAAGCCGGCGTCGCCGGTGGCGTCGGCGTGGAGAGCGAAGGCGCGGGCCACGTGCATGTTGACGTGCACCTCTCGCACCGCGGCCGAGCCGGCGCCGGGACTTGTCTCCTCGCCCGCCCGGGGCCCGCTCTCCCAAGGAAACTGAAGTCCCGCCCGACCCTGCATCCGGGCGTTCATCCGCGCGGCGGGCAGGCATCGTGTGCGGTACTCCAGCATCGCCCGCGCCGCGTCCGGCTGCAGCAGGCTGAGCGGCGGCGCCCCGAAGGCGTCGACGTCCCACATCACGTGGCCGAAATAGTAGTGGTAGTCGATCCACGTCGCGAGGCCGTAGATCGAGGTCGAGGACGGCGACGATCTGTGAACGGACGAGTTCAGGTAGAAGAGGCCCGCGTCGGCCAGCGCCTGCCATCTCTCGTCGGCGCCTTGGAGCCGGATGCGGCCTTTCCAGAGCTCGCCCCATGCGGCCCGGTTGCGGCGGCGCAATTCGTCGAAGCCGAGCTCCGCCCTGTGGGCGACCAGACGCAGGGCCTGACGCTGGGGCTGGGCGTGCATGACGTCCGGCACGAGGGAGACCAGGCGATCGACCACGACCGGACGGGCGCCGCGGGGAAAGCTCCACGTGGTCGACAGGGGTCCGTGCTCATCCCACGGCTCCTGCGTGCGCTCGGCCTGATCGCGGGCCGTGGTCGCCAGCGAAAGGCCCAGCCGGCCCAGGCCACCTTCCGATTCCCACAACAGGGTTCCGTCCGCCGCAGGGTCCGGCTCGCCGGGCGTGTCGAGACGGCGCTCCAGAGACCGTCCGCGCAGACCGGTCACCGACACGCGCGGGCGCACCTGGATCTTCCGGCTTCCTTCCGGCGTCACCCGGATGCGTTCGCAGACGAGGGTGGGATGGCTGCGGCTGCAGAAGGCCGTGGTTTCGACCACGGCGGCGGCCTCTCCGACGCGAAGGCGGACGCGTGTCGTCAATTCGGCCGTGGCGAAGTCGTACGTCTGGTCCGGGGGTTCGACGGCGGCGGCCTGATCGGAGGCCCAGAGACCGTCCAGCGAGACGTCGAGCCCGAGCGGAAAGGGTCCCGCGGCGGCCGCCTCGATGCGGCGCTCATGGTGTTCGCCGACGAAGCCCGACACGATGCACAGGCCCGGCGTCAGAGGATCCTCGCGCACGCGCAGGCCGATCAGGCCGTTCGACAGGTAGGCCGGCAGGTCGGCCCCGCGCGGTCCCCGGGCGGGCGGCGGAGAGATGGGCCCGGACGTCATGCGCCGCGCGCGTAGGGCGGCTCCTGATGGATGTCGGCATGGCCGCCGCGCCGCAGGTGCGTCTCGTCGATCTCGTTCACCAGTTCCAGGCCCCGCTCCTTTCCGACCAGTTCAAGCAGGGCGTCGATCTTCGCCTCCAGCCGGTCGTCGTTCTCCTTGGAGGAGGGCGAGCCGACGTAAAGGAAGTAGGCCAGGCCGACGACCTGCCACAGCAGCTGCAGGAACTCCGACTGCCAGTTTTCGAAGGTGTCGCGCCCCATTTCGGTGAGGTAGGCGGCCACCTCGGGCGTCTGTCCGTGGTCGCGCGCCTGGTCGACGAAGGCATTCCAGCCGAAGAACCAGTGCAGGCCGAACGACACGGCGAAGAACAGGAGGGTCAGCCAGGCGTAGGCGTAGCGTTTCAGCATGGCGGGCTCCTAGTCGTGGCCGGGCATGCCCTTGGACGGATCGTCCGAAGGCGTGTTCGGGTCCAGCCGATCGTTGCGCTTGCCGGTCCGCATGCGGGCCCAGATGAAGGCGATGAGCAGCGCGAGGGGGCCAAGGACCACCACGACGAGCCAGGGGGCGTTCTGCAAACTGTCCATGATCATCCTCTCGTCAGGCCTGGCCGGCCCTGCGCCGGCGCGTTTCCCAACCTTTTTTCGCGGCCGCGGAACGGTCGGCCTTCGATCGTGAAGCCGAAGCGGCGCCGCCCTTGCGACCCCCCTTGTGGGCCGACGGATTTCCGGTGCGCCTGCCCCGCCCGGAACCGGACCTCTTGCCCCCGCCGTCGTCCTTGTTGACGGTGGCCCAGGCCCGGCGCTCGGCTTCTTTCTCCGCGACGCCGCGGTCCTCGTAGCCCTCCGCGATGTGCTCGGCCTTGCGGCGTTGCTTGTCGGTGTAGGCGGACTTGTCGCCTCCGGGCATGTGAAACTCCTTGCGTCAGGCGGCCGCGCGGGCGCCCGCGTTCAGGCTCATTTCGATCAGGTCGAGCACGCATTTCAGGCAGGACAGGCGCACCGCGTCCCGGCCGATCGCGCCGAAGTGGGCCTCGCGGGTCTCCGTCGCGCGCCCTTCGCGGGCGAGCGCGAAGTGGACCAAGCCTTCCTCGTCGTCGGGCCCGCCGGGTCCGGCGAAGCCCGTGATCGACACGGCGAGATCGGCGCTCGAGCCCTTCAGCGCGCCCTCGGCCATGGCGACCGCGCAGGCGCGCGAAACCGCGCCGTCGGCTTCCAGAATGCCGGCCGGCACGCCCAGGACGCGGCGCTTGGCGTCGTCGGAATAGGTGACGAAGCCGCATGTCAGGACGTGCGACACGCCCTCGACGCCGGCCATGGCGGCGGAAGCCAGGCCGCCGGTGCAGCTTTCGGCCAGGGCCACGGTCAGGTCGGCCTCATCCAGCCGCGTCAGTATCTCCTCGAGCCGTCGCGCCGTCGCCTCCGGCAGGGCCGAGGTCAGGCCTGTCTGTGGATCCTGCGTCATCTCGCGGAACCGCCCCGATCACATAGAAGCCGCGCTCGACCAGCGCGGCGATGAGGTCGGTGAGATCGCGGGAGGGCATCGGCCCTCCCGCCGGGTAGGGCGGTCGGCAGCTGCCCTTTTCCTGAAATCCTGGGTCATGTGGAAAACTCCTCCGACCCAGCAACGGCACGGCTTTGCGGGCGGTTCCTGTGCCGATTTCCGACTTTCCGATCACGATTTCGGGCGCGCCGGGCAGGCGCGAAACCCCGGCGCGCGCGAGCCATTTCAGCGGCTCACCCCAGGCTCAACGGAGTGCCGACCATGGCCGAGAAGACGCTGGACGACCTGTTCCACGACACCCTGCGCGACATCTACTATGCCGAGCGCAAGATCCTGAAGTCGCTGCCCCGGATGGCCCGCGCGGCCCAGGCTCCCGAGCTGAAGGCCGCGTTCGAGAAGCACCGCGACCAGACCGAGGGTCAGATCGAACGGCTGCAGCGGGTGTTCGAGATCATCGGCAAGACGCCGCGTGGGAAGACCTGCCCGGCGATCGACGGCATCCTGGACGAGGGCGACGAGATCGCCGAGGAGTACAAGGACACGGCGGCCCTGGACGCTGGCCTGCTGGCCGCTGCCCAGGCCGTCGAACACTATGAAATCACGCGCTACGGCACGCTGAAGCGCTGGGCCACGGTGCTGGGCCTGGACGAAGCCGTCCGGCTGCTGGACGAAACCCTGCAGGAAGAGTCGCAGACCGACGAGGATCTGACGACGATCGCCGACGCCGCGGTCAACGCCGAGGCGATGCGGCCCAAGGCGGCCTGATCAGCCGTCGAACGACAGGCTGGTGAACTTGCCGTCCACGCGCCCGCCGATGCCGGCCTTCACGGTGCGCCCGGAGGAGAAGTCCACTTCGTAGATTTCCCGCCGGGCGTCTCCCTCGCCCTCATGGTCGACGAGACGCATCTCGGTGATCGCGCCGAACATCTGCAGCGCCTGACCCACTTCCCACAGCTGCTCTTCGCAAAGGGGGACGAAGTCGGGCGCGAGGTGCGCGGGGTCGCACGTGCCCTCGGCCAGACCCGTGATGATGGACTGGAGAGGGACGCGGAACTGACCGTCCGTCGCGGGATCCTGCGCCGCGGCGGCGCCCGCGCCGAACAGGGCGGCGGCGAGGGCGACGGCGGCGGCCGGCGTGCGCATCAGCGGCCGGTGCCGGCGGAGCTGAAGCGGCCGTCGGCGCCGCGGTCGCCGATGAACCAGACCAGCGTCGGGCCGGCGTCATAGGTCACCTCGTAACGCTCGACCTTCGCCGCGCCTTCACCCTCCGCGCTCACCAGCACCATGGAGGAGATGCCGCCCAGCGACTGCAGTGCGGGGGCCATCTGGCCGATCTGGCTTTCGCAGGCCTCGAGCAGTCCGTCGGCCATGACGTCGGCGGGGCAGACGCCCTGGGTGGTCTCGGTCAGCATCTTGGTCAGGGCGGCGCGGTACTCGCCGTCCTTGGCGGGATCCTGGGCGGAGGCGGCGCCGGAGGTCAGGACGACGGCCGCGATGGAGGCGAGGGCGGCGAGGGCGAGGCGCATCAAGGGAACTCCGGGGATTGAGCCCCGAGGATGCGGCCCCGCCGGCCACCTCACAAGTGAAACCGCGGTAAGGTGCGCGTTCAGCGCGGCGCGGCGGCGCGTGGAGCGGCCGTCGGAGAAGCCAGGCCCGTCTCGCCGCGTCCCATCAGCCGCCAGTCCTCGACGACGTAGCCCTCTTCGGCCAGGCATGCGCTCATGGCGGCGGTGATCTCGCGTTCCTTGTGAGCGCGCTGCATTCGCGACACGCCGAACATGGCCAGGGGCGCGAAGACGACCAGTCCGGCGGCGAGGCCGACGCCGCCTGCGACGCCCGCCAGCATGCCCGCGCCGGAGGCCGCCGAGGCCCCCGTCACCAGGGCCGCGGCGCCGCCCAGCGCCAGCCCTCGCGCGGCCGACCCGCCGCGGCCCTCGCGGAAATTCTCGCGGCGGCCGGCCGCCACCTCCGCGCCGCACACGTCGAACGCCGCCTGGAAGGCCGCGGCGTCCTCGGGCGGAACGGACATGACGGGGGCGAAACCTCGGGGCGTGGAGGCGCAAGCCACCAGGGCGCCCACGGCGACCAGCGCGGTCGCGGTGCGGACGAGCTTCATGATCGCGGCCTCCCCGCCGCGACGATCAGCCTACAGACATTCGGGCGAAGCGGAAGAGCCTACGCCGAACGCCCTCAAGCAGCGAGCGACCGCGTCGCGAGCGGCAGGGCCGTTTAAATGTGGATCGCGTGGCCGAGCGCGCGCAGGGACGCTTCGTGGAACGCCTCGCCCAGCGTGGGATGCACGTGGATGACGCCGGCGACATCTTCCAGAATCGCGCCCATCTCCAGCATCTGGGCGAAGCTGTTGGACATCTCGGAAACGTGCTGGCCGACGGCCTGGACGCCCAGCAGGCGGTGGTCGGCCTTCGACGCGATCACGCGCACGAAGCCGCCGTCCTCGCCCGCCTCGATGGCGAGCGCCCGGCCGATGGCGGACAGGGGGAAGACGGCCTGGATGACGTCGTCGCGCCCCTCGACGTCCTGCGGGCCGAGACCGGCCGAGACGATCTCCGGCTCGGTGAAGCAGACGGCGGCGATGGTGACCGGATCGAAGCGCCTGTCATGTCCTGCGATGATTTCGGCCACGACCTCGCCCTGTGCCGAGCCCTTGTGGGCCAGCATGGGTTCGCCGGTCAGGTCGCCGACGGCCCAGACGTTCTTCATCGAGGTGGCGCAGCGCTCGTCGATCTTCACGAACGGCCCGGCCATGGCCACGCCCATGTTTTCCAGCCCCCAGCCCTTGGTGCGGGGGCGGCGGCCGACGGTGACCAGCACCTTGTCGGCCTTCAGCTTGACCGCTTGGCCGTCCTTGTCGGTGACGTTCAGCGCGCCCTTCTCGAACCCGCCTGCCTTCGCGCCGAGCATCAGGACGACGCCGTGCTTCTCCATCCACTTGGCGACGGGATCGGTCAGGGCCTTGTCGTAGAGCGGCAGGATGCGGTCGGCCATCTCGACCACCGTCACCTCGGCGCCCAGCTTGCGGTAGGCGATGCCGAGTTCCAGCCCGATGTAGCCGCCGCCGACGACGACCAGCCTGCCCGGGACCTTGTCCAGCGACAGGGCCTCGGTGGAGGAGATGACGTCGCCGCCGAACGGCAGGAAGGGCAGTTCGACCGGCTCCGATCCCGTGGCCAGGATGACGTGCTCGGCGGTGATGACGACCTCGCCCTCGGCTGTCGTCACCGTGCAGGTCTTGGCGTCGCTGAACGTCGCCCAGCCGTTCACGACCTTCACCTTGGCCTTCTTCAGCAGGGCCGCGACGCCGCCGTTCAGCTTTTTGACGATGCCGTCCTTCCACGCGACCGTGGCCTTCAGGTCGATGGCCGGCTTCGACGCCGTGATGCCCAGGGTGCCGCCGTCGGCGGCCTTGGCGACCGTCTCGAACTTGTTCGCCGCATGAATCACCGCCTTGGACGGAATGCAGCCCACGTTCAGGCACGTCCCGCCCAGCCCATCGCCGCCGTCCACCAGCACGGTGTCCAGCCCCAGCTGACCGCAACGGATGCCCGCGACATAGCCGCCGGTGCCGGCGCCGATGATGAGGACTTTGGTCTCAATCTGCTCAGCCATTCGTCAGTTCATCCACAGCGTCGCCGGGTGCTCCAGCAGGCCCTTGATCCGCTGCACGAAAACCGCCGCGTCGTGGCCGTCGACGATGCGGTGATCGAAGGACGAGGACAGGTTCATCATCTTGCGCACGACCATCTGGCCGTCGCGCACCACGACCCGTTCCTGGATCTTGTTGGGGCCGACGATGGCGACTTCGGGGTGGTTGATGATGGGCGTGTGCGTGATGCCGCCCAGCGTGCCCAGCGAGGTGATGGTGATGGTCGAGCCGGACAGCTCCTCGCGGCTGGCCTTGCCGGACTTGGCGGCGCCGGAGACGCGGGCGATCTCCTCGGCCGTGTCGTACGGATCGCGCGCCTCGGCGTGGCGGACCACCGGGACCATCAGGCCGTTCGGCGTCTGGGCGGCGATGCCCAGGTGAACCGCATTGTGGGTGGTCAGCACCCCGGCCTCGTCGTCGTACCAGCTGTTGATGGTCGGCTGATCGCGCAGAGCCACCACGATGGCACGGGCGATGAAGGGCAGGACGTTCAGCTTCGGCCTGCCGGTCGTCTTCGCCTGCGCGTTCAGATGGGCGCGCAGCTCCTCCAGCGCCGTGACGTCGATCTCTTCGACATAGGTGATGTGCGGGATGCGGCGGACGCTCTCGGCCATCTTCTCCGCGATCTTGCGGCGCAGGCCGATGATGCGGGTTTCGGTCGTGCCTTCGGCCTTGGCATAGGTCGAGCCGGCTGATCCTCCGGACGCGGACGATCCGCGCCCGCCCGAGGCCACATAGGCGTCCAGATCGCCGTGCTCGATGCGGCCGGCCGGGCCCGAGCCGGGGACGTACTGCAGCTCGATGCCCAGGTCACGTGCGCGGTTGCGGACGGCGGGGGACGCCAGCGGGCGCTGGCCGGCGACGCGGGTGGTGAAGGCTTCGGCTTGCGGCTTCGACGAGGGCTGTGCTGCCGGAGCGGCGGCCTTGGCGTCTGGAGCCGGAGCGAGTTCGGACTTCGGGGCCGGCGCGGGGGCCGGAGTGGGCGCCAACGCCGACACGTTGCCCTTGCCCTCGACCTTGAAGCTGACCAGCGGGCCGCCGACGGCGACCTGCTGGCCCGCCTCGCCGTGCGTCGCCACGACGAGGCCGGAGACGGGCGAGGTGATCTCCACCGTCGCCTTGTCGGTCATGACGTCGGCCAGGATCTGGTCCTCCGACACCGTGTCGCCGACCTTGACGTGCCAGCCCACCAGCTCGGCCTCGGCCGTGCCTTCGCCGACGTCGGGCAGCTTGAAGACGTAGTTGGCGCCCGAGGCCGGCTGTGCCGCCGTGGCCGCGGCGGGCTTCGGCGTCTCGACCAGAGCCGGCGCGGCTTCGACCTTCGGTGCGGGGGCCGGCGCCGGTTCGTCGGCGGACGCATTGCCCGCGCCCTCGACCTCGAACTCCACCAGCGGGCCGCGCACGGGGATCATCTGGCCGGGCTCGCCGTGGATGGCCGTGACCTTGCCCGAGACGGGGGCGGTGATCTCCACCGTCGCCTTGTCGGTCATGACGTCGGCGACGATCTGGTCCTCGGCGACCACGTCGCCGACCTTGACGTGCCAGCCGACCAGCTCGGCCTCGGCGGTGCCTTCGCCCACGTCCGGCAGTTTGAAGACGAAACGACCCATCAGCGGCCCCCGCTCATCGTGACTTCCAGGGCGTCGGCCACGCGTTGCGGGCCGGGGAAGTATTCCCACTCGAAGGCATGGGGGTAGGGCGTGTCCCAGCCGGTGACGCGCGCGATCGGGGCTTCCAGCCAATGGAAGCAGCGCTCCTGCACCAGGGCCGACAGCTCGGCGCCGAACCCGGACGTCTTCGGCGCCTCATGCACGATGACGCAGCGGCCGGTCTTCTTCACCGAGGCCTCGATGGTCTCGATGTCCAGCGGGACGAGGGTGCGCAGGTCGATCACCTCGGCGTCCACCCCGGCGTGGTCGGCGCCCGCCAAGGAGACCCAGACCATGGTGCCGTAGCACAGAATGGTGACGTCGTTCCCCTCGCGCATGACCCGCGCCTTGCCGATCGGCTCGACGTACTTGCCGGTCGGGACCTGGGCCAGCTCCTGCGCCTTCCACGGGGACACCGGCTTCTCGTGCCAGCCGTCGAAGGGGCCGTTGTAGAGGCGCTTGGGCTCGAAGAAGACGACCGGATCGTCGTCCTCGATCGCCGCGGTCAGCAGGCCCTTGGCGTCGTAGGGGTTGGACGGGATGACGACCTTCAGCCCCGCGATGTGGGTGAACAGGCTCTCCGGCGACTGGCTGTGCGTCTGGCCGCCGAAGATGCCGCCGCCGTAGGGGCTGCGGATGGTGATCGGCGAGGTGAACTGCCCGCCCGAGCGGTAGCGCATCTTGGCCGCTTCGGAGACGATCTGGTCGTAGGCCGGATAGATGTAGTCGGCGAACTGGATCTCCACGACCGGACGGATCCCGTAGGCGCCCATGCCGATGGCGGCGGCGACGATGCCGCATTCGCTGATCGGGGCGTCGAAGCTGCGCGTCAGGCCGTGCTTCTTCTGCAGGTGATCGGTGACGCGGAAGACGCCGCCGAAATAGCCCGCGTCCTCGCCGAACGACAGGACGTCCGGGTCCTCCGACATCTTCACGTCCAGCGCCGAGTTCAGCGCCTGGATCATGTTCATTGGCTGGACGCCGGCGTTCGGCGCGGCGGATTTCGGCGCGTTGTTCGCATCGACCATGTCGGGCTCGACGCCGTCAGCGCGGTCGGCGTCGGTGAAGACAGCATTGTCGCTCATGCTCAGACTCCCACCTCGCGGCGCTGCTCGACCAGGCGCCAGTCCTCGGTGGCGTAGACCTCCTCGAACATGGTCTTCACCGACGGGCGCGACTGGCCCAGCGTGCCGATCGCCTCGGACTCCTTGCCCGCCGCGCGGACCTGTTCGACGGCGTCCTTCTCCGCCTCTTCCTGCTGCGCGTCGGACCACTCGCCGAGCTGGATCAGATGCTGCTTCAGGCGTTCGACCGGATCGCCGAGCGGCCACTTCTCGTGCTCGTCGCCGGGGCGGTAGCGGCTGGGGTCGTCGGACGTGGAGTGCGGGGCGCCGCGATAGGTGAACAGCTCGATCACCGTCGCGCCCTGGTTCGTCCGTGCCCGTTCCTCGGCCCACTGGGTCGCCGCCCAGACGGCCAGGAAGTCGTTGCCGTCGACCCGCAGCGCCGGCAGGCCATAGCCGATGGCCTTGGACGCGAAGGTCGTCTCCAGCCCGCCGGCGATGCCCATGAAGGACGAGATGGCCCACTGGTTGTTGACGACGTTCAGGATCACCGGAGCGCGGTAGACGGCGGCGAAGGTCAGGGCGTTGTGGAAGTCGCCCTCCGCCGTGGCGCCGTCGCCGATCCAGCTGATGGCGATCTTGTCGTCGCCCTTGTAGGCGCTGGCCATGGCCCAGCCGACGGCCTGCGGCACCTGGGTGCCGAGGTTCCCCGAGATGGTGAAGAACCCGTACGCCTTCGACGAGTACATGATCGGCAGCTGGCGACCTTTGATCGGGTCCGCCGCGTTCGAATAGATCTGGTTCATCATCTCGGCGAGCGGATAGCCGCGCGCGATCAGCAGGCCTTGCTGGCGATAGGTCGGGAAGCCCATGTCCTCGCGGCTCAGGATCATGCCCTGGGCCACCGCGATGGCCTCTTCCCCCGTGCACTTCATGTAGAAGCTGGTCTTGCCCTGACGGTGGGCGCGATGCATCCGGTCGTCGAAGGCGCGGGTCAGGATCATGGCCCTCAGGCCCCTGCGCAGGGTCTCCGGATCCAGCTTCGGGTCCCACGGACCGACGGCGCGGCCCTGATCGTCCAGCACGCGCACCAGCTTGAAGGCGTGGTCGCGCATGTCGAACGGCGCGGTCGACACCGCGGGGCGGTCGACGGCGCCCGGTGCGTCCAGCTTGATGTGGCTGAAGTCCGGGGCGTCGCCGGGGCGGCCCGAGGGCTCGGGCACGCGCAGGCTCAGCGCCGGGGCATTTGGCTTCTTCATCATCGATCCCGTTCGGTTGATCCGACCGCGTTTCCTCGAACTTGCATTAGCACGGGGGCGCGCGGGAAGGCTCGCTCAAATCCGACTTGCATATCGGCTTTTGACGCTATTTCATTGCGCTGAATCAGCAATCGGAGAAACAACCTTGGCGGAAGAGCTCGACGCCATCGACGCCCGCATCCTGGACATCCTGCAGCACGACGCGGGACTGTCGGTGGCGGAGGTGGCGGACCGCGTCGGCCTGTCGGCCTCGCCGTGCTGGCGGCGGATCAAGCGCCTGGAGGATCAGGGCCTGATCGTGAAGCGGGTGACCCTGCTGGACGCCGTTCAGCTGGGTCTGGACTTCGAGGTCTACGCCATCGTCAAGCTGAACCTGCCGTCCACCGAGAATCTGGAGCGGTTCGAGGCGGCCGTCGCCGGCTGGCCCGAGGTCGTCCAGTGCGCCACCATCACGGGGCGCGAGGACTATGTGCTGCGCATCGTCACCAGCGACATGCACGCCTTCGACAAGTTCCTGCGCGAGAAGCTGCTGGCGCTCGGCATCGTCTCGGACTGCGAGAGCCACATCGTCACGCGCGGGGTGAAGAACGTGACCACCCTGCCGCTGGGCATCGTCACGCCGCACGTGCAATAGTCCCGGTTACGGTTCGAGCGAAGGGGGCTTCGACATGATCGAGATGGTGATCCAGGCCCGGAAGAAGGATCTGGGCGGGTTCGAGGTGGGGCGCATCCTGCCGTTCCACGCGCGGCGCATGGTCGGGCCCTTCATCTTCCTGGACCAGATGGGACCGGCGGAGTTCGCGCCGGGCAGCGAGGCCATCAACGTGCGGCCGCATCCGCACATCGGCCTGTCGACCCTGACCTATCTGTTCGAAGGCGAGATCATGCACCGGGACAACACCGGCGCGACCCAAGCCATTCGGCCCGGCGAGGTGAACTGGATGACCGCCGGCAGCGGCATCGTGCACTCGGAACGGACCGATCCCCTGAAGCGCAGCACGGGCGGCGCCATGCACGGCATGCAGGCGTGGATCGCCCTGCCGGAACATCTGGAAGAGACCACGCCGGCGTTCCACCACCACGGGGAGGGCGACCAGCCCACCTATGAGAACCAGGGCCTGTTCGCGCGGCTGGTGGCCGGCGAGGCCTATGGCGCGAAGGCCGGCGTGCCGACTTCGTCGCCGCTGTTCTACGTCCACTGGGAAATGGACGCCGACGTCCGCACCGCGCCGCCCCCTGGCACGGGCGCCGGCGGCATGGCGGAGCGGGCCCTGTACGTCGCCAGGGGCGAGATCGAGGTCGGCGACCGCACCTTCGGCGAAGGGCAGATGATCGTGCTGGAGCCGCACGCGGAGCCCACGGTGCGCGCGCTGCGCCCGTCCACCGTCATGGTGCTGGGCGGCGAGAGCGTGGGGCCGCGGCACATCTGGTGGAACTTCGTCCACTCGAAGCAGGAGCGCATCGAGCAGGCCAAGGCCGACTGGAAGGCCGGGCGCATGTCCCTCCCCACCGAGGACGATCACGAGTTCATCCCCCTGCCCGACGTGCCGTCGACGCCGGAACCGGCCCCTGACGTGAAGCCGGATCAGACGCACCCGGTGTGACGCGGCCTTGAACGCCCGATCCGCATCACGATCTGATGCGGATGACGGCATTTTCGGTTCTCGACCTCTCCCCCATCGTCGAAGGCGGCGACGCGCGGCGCGGCCTGCTGGAGACGACGCGGTACGCGCAGGCGGCGGACAGGCTCGGCTTCACGCGCTTCTGGCTGGCCGAGCATCACAACATGCCCGGCATCGCCTCGGCCGCGACGGCGGTGGCGCTGGCGCACGTGGCGGCGAACACGACGACGATCCGCGTCGGCTCCGGCGGGGTCATGCTGCCCAACCACGCGCCGCTGATGGTGGCCGAGCAGTTCGGCACGCTGGAGGCGCTGCATCCGCGCCGGATCGATCTGGGGCTGGGCCGCGCGCCGGGCACGGACGGCGCGACGGCGCGGGCGCTGCGGCGCTATTTCGACTCGGCCGACCAGTTTCCGAGGGACGTGATGGAGCTGCAGGCCTTCCTCGACGACCCGGTTCCCGGACAGGCCGTGACCGCCTGGCCCGGCGCGGGATCGAAGGTGCCGGTCTGGCTTCTGGGGTCCAGCCTGTTCTCGGCCGAGCTGGCGGCGCATCTGGGCCTGCCCTTCGCCTTCGCCAGCCATTTCGCGCCCGAGCTGTTGCTGCCGGCGCTGCGCACCTATCGTCAGGGATTCCGCCCGTCGAAGGCGCTGGACCGGCCCTACGCCATGGCCGCGATGAACGTCTTCGCCGCCGACACGGACGATGAGGCGCGCCGCGTCGCGACGTCCATGCAGCTGGCCTTCGCCGCCGTGGTGACGGGCAAGCCGGGGCGGCTGAAGCCGCCGGTGGACGACGTCGCCGCCCACCTGACCCCGGACCAGATCTCGGCGGTGCAGGCGCGCCTCGAGCATGCGGCCATCGGCGGACCCGACCGGGTGCGCGAACGGCTGGCCGCGTTCGTCGCCCTCACCGGCGTCGACGAGGTCATGACCACCGGAATGATCTTCGACGTCGAGGCGCGCATCCGCAGTCTGGAGATCACCGCCGAGGCCTCACAGGGATTGTAGAAAGCCGAGCAGCAGCCGGTTCACCTCATCGGGACGTTCCTGCTGCAGCCAGTGGCCGGCGCCCGGCAGCACGTGCTGGCCTCGCAAGTCGGTCAGCCAGTCCTTCAGCCCCGCCTCGTGCGCGCCGGCATAGTGGCGCACGGGATCCCGCTCGCCGACGATGAAGAGCGACGGCTGGTCCATGCGCCGGTCCTGCAGCCAGGCGGTCAGCTCCCAGTTGCGGTCGAGACTGCGGTACCAGTCGAGCGGTCGCGCGAAGCCGGCGGCCGAGAAGGCGTCGACGTACTCCCGGAAATGCTCAGGCGACATCCACGGCGGCAGGGTCGCGGCGTCGGCGATGCTGTCCAGCAGGTCGACGCCGGGGGTGAGGAAGCCGGTCGACTGTTCGCCGTCGGCCGTGGCGCCGTCATAGGCGAAGAACATCTTGCGCAGGGCGGTCGCCGGGTCCGCGTCAAAGGGCTTGTGGGCATCCGGCGCCTGGAACCGGGTGATGTAGAGGTCGCCCAGTCCGGCCCGTTTCGATATCGCCGCCATGGCCGGCGTCGGCGGACCTTTGGGCCTGCGCGGCTGGAACGGCACGGACAGGCCGGCGACGGCGGTGAACAGGTCCGGCCGCATCAGGGCGCAGTGCCAGGCCACGGGCGCGCCCCAGTCGTGGCCGACGACGACGCAGCCGTCGCGGCCCAGCGCCCGCACCAGATCGACCATGTCGCCGACCAGATGAAGGATGGTGAAGCCCGTCTCGGCGCGCGTGCCGCCATAACCGCGCATGTCGGGCGCCACGGCGTGGAAGCCGGCCTCGGCCAGGGCCGCCACCTGCGCCCGCCAGCTGACGCCCAGTTCGGGGAAGCCGTGCACCAGCAGGACCAGGGGACCGTCCGTCGGTCCCGACTCGAGGACTCGGTGGATCAGGCCGTCGGTCTGGACGTCTCTCTGGATCATCGGCCCCTCCGGCCCCATGTGCGGCCTATGAAGCTGTACACCATCGGATACGAGGGCCAGCCGCAAGCCGAGGTGATCGGCCGGCTGAAGGACGCCGGCGTTCAGGTGCTGGCCGACGTGCGGGCCGTGGCGGCGTCCCGGCGCGCCGGCTTCTCCAAGACGCTGCTGGCCGGGTCTCTGGCCGAGAGCGGGATCGAGTACGTGCACCTGCGCGGCGTCGGCACGCCCAAGGCGGGGCGCGAAGCGGCGCGCGCCGGGCGACGCGACGAGTTGCACGCCATCTACGGCGCCCATATGCAGGAGCCTGCCTTCCAGCTCGACTTCGAACGCTTGCGCCAGACGGCCCGCGACCGGCCGACCGCCATCCTGTGCTTCTGCGGCGACCACGCTAAATGCCATCGCGGCATCCTGTCGGCGCGACTGGAGGCGGAAGACGGGTCCGAGACGGTGAACCTTTAGGACCGCTTCTGTTGCGGTTGCGTTTTTCGCCATCTACCGCACACGCTCGCGGCGTCTGCTATCATCCGTCGACCCCTCCCCTCGCCTTCCCGCGTGATGGAAATGAGAGTCTTTTTTTCCCGGACTCTCACGTCCAGCCGCTGACCGATCGATCGACCTTGCCCCCTTCCGCCGACGCCTCCCCCGCCGACCGCCGTCTGGCCATGATCGTGCTCGTGGCCGCAGCCATGGTGCTGGGGCTGGCGCCGATTCTGGTGCGGCTGGCCGAGGTGGGCCCCGCAGCCGCGGGCATGTGGCGCTTCGCCTTCTCCTTGCCCCTGCTCCTGATCCTGACGGCGCGGCCGGGCGGCGACGGCGTGGGACGGCCGTCGAAATGGATGGCGCTGGCCGGCCTGTTCTTCGTGCTGGATCTGGGCTTCTGGCACTACGGCATCGTCATGACTTCGGTCGCGAACGCGACGACGCTGTGCAACCTGACCCCGGTGGTGGTGACCGCCTTCGCCTGGATCGTCTGGGGTCAGCGGCCGAGCCGGATGTTCCTGATCGCCCTCGCCCTCGCCATGCTGGGCGCCCTGGCCATGGCGGCCGGCGCCGACGGCGGCCAGGGGTCGAACCCCCTGCTGGGCGACGTCTTCAGCCTGTCGGTCGCTCTCTGGTACGCCGGATATTTTCTGGCCGTGCAGGCGGCCCGGCGTACGGCCGGCGCCCTGCGGGTCACCCTGTGGTCGACCGCGCTGGGCCTGCCACTGCTGCTGATCGCCGCCTTGGCGCTGCGTGAGGACCTGACGCCGGAAACGGCGGGCGGCTGGGCCGCGCTGGCCGGATTGGGGGTCATGCATGTGGTCGGACAGGGCGGCGTGGCCTGGGCGCTGGGTCGCCTGCCGGCCTCGGTGACGGCGGTCACCATTCTGGTTCAGCCCGTCGTGGCCGCTCTTCTGGGCTGGGTCCTGTTCGCGGAGGCCCTGACCCCGGTGCAGGCCCTTGGCGGGGCGCTGGTGCTGGGCGCCGTCGTTCTGGCCCAGCGCTCGGCCCAAAAGAAAGCGGGCGCGGAACCCGAAAGTCCCGCGCCCGCCGGTTCGTAGATCAGCTTCGGATCAGAGGACCTTGAGGTCCACCGCCGAGGTCTTGCCGCGCTGGGATTCCAGCTCGTATTCGACCTTGGCGTTCTCATCCAAGCCCATCAGGCCGGCCTTCTGAACCGCGGTGATGTGAACGAACACATCGCTGCCGCCGCCATCGGGCTGGATGAAGCCGTAACCCTTGGTCGGGTTGAACCATTTGACCGTGCCGGTCGCCATCGTGCGTCTCCGTAAACGCGCTTTCCAGGCAGACGCCCCGGCGGGGCGTCCGTCAGCCCATCTGGACAGGCTCGTTCACGAGGAGGAGCTGCACGCGGCTTTGGACACCGCGAAAATCCGGACTGCGCCGACGTTCTCACCCGCTGTGAAGCCACGGTCAACCGGATTCCGATTCGCCCGATCGGCGAGGATGGTTACGAACAGAGGCCTCGCTCGGCCCCGTCCAGATGCAGGTGATCCCGGTGCGCGGCGTTGTATTCGGGGCTGAGGACGGTGGCGAAGACGCGACAGGCGCCTTCCCGGATGCGGCGCAGGAAGGTCCCGCCCTGCACGCCCGCCGGGCCGTCCCCGTTCCAGTCGGCCAGCACGGAAACCTTGCGACCGTCCGCCAGCGTGACGCCCGCGAAGTCCAGCGCATTGGCGCGCGCGTGCTCGCTGGGGCGGGCGTTGACGTCCTCCTGACCGTAGATGCGGCGGCAGGCGTAGGTGCCCATGTTGTCCACGCGGGCGACGGACTGTCCGAAGGCTTCGCGCGCGGCGGGCTGAAGCACCTGCCGGTCCCAGATGACGTAGCGCACGGCCATGGGGCATTGCATGACGAGGCCGCCGGGGGCCAGCGGGGTGATCGCCCCGCCGGTGATCCGCACCGCCCCCTGGACGACGCAGAAGCCGCCGTCGTCGCGATCCTCGGCCCGCTGGACCTCGACCCCCGCCTCGCGCAGCAGCTGGATGCAGGCGTCGGTGACGGCGGCCGCCTCCTCGGGCGCGGCCATGCGCCGGATTTCATAGTCGGCGACCTGGGCCGAGGTGGCCGAGCCGATCGGCCGGCTGAGGTCCAAGGGCTTCCACGGCAGGTCCTGCGCCGGCGCGAACGCGTTGGCCAGCATGAAGGCGGCCGCCAGCCCCAGCGCCCCTTCCCACAGCAGGTTCCAGAAGTCCGCGAGGTCCCGCTTCATGCCGCCTCAGGTGGTCGCCGCGCGGATCAGGCGGGTCATCAGGTCTCCCGTGGCTTCGGCCCCGCGCTCCGCGTCGTTGGAGGCGGTGACGATCGCCAGTCCTCGCTCCGGCGCGACGGCGGCGCTCAGGTACCAGAAGGTGTTGGACCCGTCGTGGGTCAGCAACGGCCCGACGCCGCGGTCGCGCCCGGCCCAAGGCGCACGCATCGTGCCCCAGCCGTAGGCATATGCCGGCGGCGGCCCCTCCGGCGGGGTCGCAAGCCGGGCCAGCGAGGCCTGGGTCAACCAGCCCTTCCCCGCGTCCAGGAAGACCGCGATGAAGCGCGCATAGTCGGCCAGCGTCATGTGCGCCGTGCCGGCCGGACCCAGCGCCGCGGGGTTGTCGGCCAGCGGGCCGGGCGCGACGGGCGCGGACACGCCGTTGGCCGCGCGATGACCCCAGGGCGCGGGGTCGACCGGCGCGCCGAAGCCGCCGGTGGTGATGCCGAGCGGGGCGAACAGGTCGGTCGCCATCTGCGCTTCCCACGGCCGGCCATGAATGCGCTCCAGCGCGGCGCCGGCGATGATGTAGTTCACGTTCGCGTAGGCGAAGCTTCCGGGCCGGCCGGGAGGCGCGGCGGCCAGAAGCTGCGCCGCGACGGCGGCTCGCTGCTCGGCCATCGATCGGGTGTCGGTGCGCGAGGTGCGCAGCCAGCCCTGCTCCATCAGCGGCGCGTCCAGAAGCCCGGCCCTGTGGCGCATCAGGTCGTCCATGGTCGCCGTCGCCAGACGCTCGTGCAGGGTCAGGTCCGTGAAGACCTCGGCGACCCGCATGTCCCAGCGCGCCTTGCCCGCCTGGACGGCACGCGCCCACAGGGCGGCCGTCATGGCCTTTGTGTTCGAGCCGAGGTGCCAGCGGTCGTCGCGCGTCACGGCGTCGGCCACGCCCAGTCGGCGCACGCCGCGCACGCCGATCCACGACGCCCCCGACCGCCCGACGATCATGCCCGCCAGCGCCGGCGCGCCGCTGCGCGAGAAGCTGAGATCCAGCTGATCCTCATAGGCTCGGGGATCGGCGGCCCGCGCCGGCAGGGGAGCGGCGATGAGGGCGGCGCCTCCGGCCATAACGGCGCGACGGTCGGGACGGGCAGGGAACGGCGTCATGCGCCCTGTCTAACCCGGACGGCGCGTCGGGCGCATGACATTTCGCGCGGGACGGCGCAGGCTGGGCGCATGGGCAAGAAGGATGACCACGACCGCGAGCTGGAACGCCTGCAGGAGCGGGTGGTGGACCTGCAGCACCGGCTGATCGAGGGCGGACGGCGCGTGCTGATCCTGTTCGAAGGTCGCGACGCCGCCGGCAAGGACGGGGCGATCAAGCGCCTGACGGAGTACATGGCCCCGCGCCGGACGCGGGTCGTGGCCCTGCCCAAACCGACCGAGCGCGAGACCACCCAGTGGTATTTCCAGCGCTACGTCGCCCACCTGCCCGCGGCCGGTGAGACGGTGATCTTCAACCGCTCCTGGTACAACCGCGCGGGCGTCGAGCCGGTGATGGGCTTTTGCACGCCGGAGCAGACCGACGCCTTCCTGAAGCAGGCGCCGACCTTCGAGCGCATGCTGATCGACGACGGGATCACCCTGATCAAGCTGTGGCTGGACATCTCCAAGGCCGAGCAGGCGAAGCGGCTGGAGGAGCGGGTCGAGGACCCGCTGAAGCGGTTCAAGATCTCGCCGCTGGACGCCGAGGCGCAGAAGCGGTGGGACGCCTACTCCGCGGCCCGCGACCGCATGCTTGAGGCCACGCACGCGACTGCGCCGTGGACCGTCATCATGACGGACGACAAGAAGGTCGCCCGACTGAACGTGATCCGCGCCATCCTGACGGCGCTTGGCGAGAAGGGCGTGAAGCCGGACGGGGACGTCTGTCTGGCGGGGGACGAGGCGGTCGGGAGATTGAACGCCTAGAAGGTCACCACCGTGCGCACCGTGCGGCCGTCGGCGAGCTCGTCGAAGGCGGCGTTGATCTGGTCCAGCGGAATGGTGCGGGTCAGCAGCCGATCGACCGGGAGCCGGCCCTGCCGGAACAGGTCGACGTAGCGGGGCACGTCCCGTTCCGGGTCGGCGTCGCCGATGTACGAGCCCTTGAGCGCGCGCGCCTCGGCCACCAGCTGCACGACGTTGACCGACAGGGCCGCGTCGGGCGGCGGCAGGCCGGCGGTGACGGTCGTTCCGCCGCGCTTCGTCATGCGCCACGCCGCGTCCAGCGCGAGGGCCGACCCGGCCATTTCCAGCACGACGTCGGCGCCGCCTGCCGTCAGGGTGCGGACCTGATCCACCGCGTCGGCGTCGGCGGCGTTCACGGTGGCCACGTCGCCGAAGGATCTGGCCAGCGCCAGCTTGTCGTCGGACAGGTCGACGGCGACCACGGTCGAGGCGCCCGCCGCCAGGGCTCCCATGACCGAGGCCAGGCCGACCCCGCCCAGCCCCACCACGGCCACCGACTGCCCGGGCTGCACGGCGGCCGTGTTCATCACCGCGCCCACCCCGGTCAGGACGGCGCAGCCGAACAGGGCGGCGTGCTGGAACGGCAGGTCGTCCGGCACCCGCACGAGCGAACGGCGCGAGACCACCGCCTTTTCCGCGAAGGCGGAACAGCCGAGGTGGTGGTTCAGGTCCTGCGTCGCGTCGTGCAGCCGCCGCCCGCCGGCCAGGAGCTCGCCCTTGCCGTTCGCGGCCGCGCCGGGCTCGCACAGGGCGGGGCGGCCCGCCTCGCAGGGCGCGCAGTGACGGCACGACGGCATGAAGACCATGACGACGCGGTCGCCGGGCTTCAGATCGTCGACGCCCTGCCCGACGGCCTCCACGACGCCCGCCGCCTCGTGCCCCAGCGCCATCGGCAGCGGCCTGGGGCGATTGCCGTCGATGACGCTGAGGTCCGAATGGCACAGGCCGGCGGCCTTGACGGAGACCAGCACCTCGTCCGGACCGGGCGGATCCAGCCGCACCGTCTCGATCGAGAGCGGGAGGCTGTCGGCATAGGGTCTGGCGGCGCCGGTGGCGCGCAGCACGGCGGCGCGGATGTTCATGACGCCATCGGGGCCGCTTGACGCCGGGTCCGTCAAGCCCAAGGCTGCCGTCGAACGCGCGAAGACGCGTCAGGGGAAACGATCCGTCCTCAAGCAGCGAGACGCAGCGCGTCGAGCGGTGGGGCACAAGGAAGGAAAGCGAACGAAGTGAGCGGAACCATCGAACGCACGCGACGCAGCGACTATCGCCGTTTTCAGGCCATCTCCACGCGGTGGATGGACAACGACGTCTACGGTCACGTGAACAACGTGGTCTATTATTCGTGGTTCGACACAGCCGTGAACCGCCTGCTCGTGGTCAACGGCGTGCTGGACATCCATCACGGCAAGACCATCGGCCTGGTGGTCGAGACGGGCTGCCGCTACTTCGCGCCCACGGCCTTTCCGGACGAGATCCAGGCCGGAGTGCGCGTCGCGCACGTGGGCACCAGCTCGGTCCGGTACGAGATCGGCCTGTTCAAGAACAATGAGGACGAGGCCTCCGCCGTCGGCCACTTCGTGCACGTCTACGTCGACCGCGACAGCAAGCGGCCCGTGCCGGTGGACGACAGGATGCGCGGCTTCCTCGACAGCCTGAAGGCCTAGTCGAGGTCCAGCCGTCCCATGACCATCAGGGCGCCGACGGCGACCAGGGCGCCCAGAGCGAAGGCGCCGATCAGCGATCCGGTGGCGGCCGCGGTCGAGACGGTCACCGGTCGGGCCTCATACCACTCGACGATGTCGGCCTGACCCTCGTCGTCCTCGATCCAGGTTTCGTCGACGGCGGTCATGGCGATCTCCCGAGGAAAGGTTCGTGGCGGAAATGCCCGGCGAACGGCAGCGGTTCCGGCGTCGTGACACGCGACGCGGGCTCGGCTAGACGCCCCGACGACGCGCACGGATCGCGCTCAAGCAGCGAGCGACCGCGTCGCGAGCGTCAGCGCATTCAAAGAGCAAACAATGGCCGGCCATTCGAAATTCAAGAACATCATGCACCGCAAGGGGCGCGCGGATGCGGTGCGCTCCAAGCTGTTCAGCCGCCTGTCGCGGGAAATCACCGTGGCGGCCAAGTCGGGCATGCCCGACCCGGCCATGAACCCGCGCCTGCGCCTGGCGGTGAACAACGCCAAGGCCGAGTCCATGCCCAAGGACAACATCGAGCGGGCGATCAAGAAGGCCTCCGGCGGCGAAATCGACGCCATGGAGGAGATCCGCTACGAGGGCCGCGGCCCGGGCGGCGTCCAGTTCGTGGTCGAGGTGCTGACCGACAACCGCAACCGCGCCGCATCCAACGTGCGCGCCGCCTTCGCCAAGTACGGCGGGGCTTTGGGCGAGACCGGCAGCGTCACCTTCATGTGGGACCGCGTCGGCAAGATCCACTATCCGGCCGAGGCCGGCACGGAAGACGCCGTCATGGAGGCCGCAATCGAGGCGGGCGCCCAGGACGTCGAGAGCGATCTGGTCAAGCCGGACCAGTATGAGGATGCGCCGGGACACGTGATCTGGACCGCCTTCGAGGACCTGAACGAGGTCGCGGAGGCCATGTCGAAGACGCTGGGCGACCCCAAGTCGACCGCCGTCGTGTGGAAGCCGCAGTCCGAAACGCCTCTGTCGGGCGAGGCGGTGGGGACGCTGGTCAAACTTATGGACGCGCTGGACGCCGAGGACGACGTGCAGCAGGTCTATTCCAACGAGGACGTGTCCGACGCGGACTGGGAGACCTGGGGGGGCTGATCGCGTGAGTCGGGGAGACGAACGGCCTCCGGATACGACAGGCGGAAGTCCGCTCCTAACCTTGGCGGCGTGGACCGCAGCGCTGGCTCTCCTCGCCGGCGGGGCGTGGGCGTTCGCCGTCGGGATGCAGTCGCTGATCCGGGTCGGTCAAGCGGTCAAGGCGTCAGCCGAGGCGCCCTCGACCGAGCCGTTCGCACCGCCGCGCTGGATCTCCCGGCCCCGGCCGCTGTACCCCGTCAAGGCCCTTGGTGCGGGAGCCGAGGGGACGGTGGAGGTCCGCTGCACGGCTCGGACCGATGGCAGCCTGGATTCGTGCACGGTGCTGAGAGAGGATCCGCCGGGGCAAGGGTTCGGAGAGGCCGCTCTGGAGGCCGCCCGGCGCGGACGCATGCACCCGAGGCGCGTCGACGGGGCCGACACGGACTCGTCGGTCGTCTTCACGATCCAGTTCCGAATGGGTTGAGCCGGCCGGAACCGCCGCCCCAGACCCTCCGTTGACGGAGGAATGGACTTCGCCGACCTGCCCGCCTTCGCCCTGCCGCTGATCGCCGCCATGTCGGCCGGCGGCCTGATCGGGCTGGAGCGCGAATGGCGGGGACGGGCGGCGGGGCTGCGCACGCACATTCTGGTCTGTCTGGCCTCGGCGCTGCTGATGGAGATGGCGGTCAGCCAGGGCGCGTGGCGCTTCCTGCCGATCGCCGGGGCGGAGATCGTGGCCGATCCGACCCGTATGGCGCATGGCGTCCTGACCGGCATCGGTTTCCTGTGCGCCGGGGTGATCTTCCGCACCGGATTCTCCATCCACGGACTGACGACCGCCGCCTCGCTCTGGATCACCGCGGCGCTGGGCCTCGCCTTCGGCGCCGGCCTTTTCGCGCTCGGCGGGGCGGCGACGGTGCTGACGCTGGCGATCCTGATCGCGCTGCGGCTCATCAGCAAACGCCTGCCGGCGAGAACGGTGGTGGACGTCTGCATCACCTGGAGACCGAACGACGACGCGGGTCTCAAGGCCGTTGAGGCGGAGCTGGAGCGGCTTGACGGGCGGCTGAAGCACACCTTCCACGGGCTGGAGCCCGACGGCACACGACGCGTCGGGTATCGCGTCCGCGCCGCCGATCCCGATCTGGCGGCGCTTGCGGATCGTCTGTCGGCCACGGCCGGCGTCTGCGCCTTCACGCTCGATCCCCGCGACGACTGACGCCGGTCATTGTCCGTTAGGCATCCTTCGGGCATGACAGGAACGGATGGCGAACGAACCGACTCGAATCCTGGGACTGGACCCCGGCCTGCGCCGCACCGGGTGGGGCGTGGTGGAGGCGTCGGGATCTCGCCTGCGCTGGATCGCGCACGGCGTCGTCAGGGCGCCGGAAGACGGACCGCTGTCGGCGCGGCTGCTGGCGCTGATGGAGGGCGTAGCCCAGGTCTGCGCCGCGCACGGCTGCGCGGAGGCGGCCATCGAGGAGATCTTCGTCAACATGAACCCCGGATCGACGTTGAAGCTGAGCCATGCGCGCGCCGCCGTCATGCTGGCTCCCGCCCGCGCCGGCCTGTCGGTGGCGGAGTATGCGCCGAACCTGATCAAGAAGGCGGTGGTCGGCGCGGGCCATGCCGACAAGAGCCAGATCGCCTTCATGGTGAAGCGGCTGCTGCCCGCCGCCGGCGATGTGACGGCCGACGCGGCCGACGCGCTGGCGGTGGCGATCACCCACGCCCAGTTGCGGCGGGCGCCGGGGCTGGCGGCATGATCGGGCGGCTGCGCGGCATCCTCGCCGAGGTCGAAGCCGACCACTGCGTGATCGACTGCGCCGGCGTGGGCTATGTGGTCGCATGTGGCTCACGCACGCTGCAGCGCCTGCCCGCGCCCGGAGACGAGGCGACACTGCACGTCGAAACCAGCTGGTCGGCCGAAAATGGCCCGCGCCTGTACGGCTTCCTGGACCGCGCGGAGCGCCGCGCCTTCACCACCCTGACCGGCATCCAGGGCGTGGGTCCGAAGGCGGCGCTCAGCGTGCTGGACGTCCTGCCGCCCGGAGATCTTGCCGCCGCCGTGGCGCGCGAGGACAAGGCGGCGGTGGCGCGGGCGAACGGCGTCGGGCCCAAGCTGGCGCTGCGCATCGTCACCGAGCTGAAGGGCAAGCCGCTGGGCGACGTCAGCTTCACCCCGTCGGCGCCGGGCGTCCCCATCGACGCCCCGACCGCGCAGCCCAGTCTGTCCGGCGAGGCCGTGTCTGCCCTGCTGGGCCTCGGCGTGGCGGAGGTGAACGCGCGTCGCGCCGTCGATCAGGCCGTGATCCGGCTGGGCGAGGACGCCGACCTGTCGGCCGTCATCCGCGCGGCACTGCAGGAGCTGGGCCGGTGAGCGACGAGCGCATCATCTCGGCCGCCCCGGCGCCGGGCGAGGCCTACGACCGGGCCCTGCGGCCGCAGTCCCTGTCGGAGTTCGTCGGGCAGGAGCAGGCCAAGGGAAACCTGAAGGTCTTCATCGACGCCGCCCGCGCGCGTGGAGAGGCGCTGGATCACGTCCTGCTGTTCGGGCCGCCGGGGCTGGGCAAGACCACGCTGGCGCAGATCGTGGCGCGCGAACTGGGCGTGGGCTTCCGCGCGACGTCGGGCCCCATTCTGGCCAAGGCCGGCGACCTGGCGGCGATCCTGACCAATCTGGAGCCGCGCGACGTCCTCTTCATCGACGAGATCCACCGCCTGAACCCGGCGGTGGAGGAGATCCTGTATCCGGCCATGGAGGACCATGTCCTGGACCTGATCATCGGCGAAGGGCCGTCGGCGCGGTCGGTGCGGATCGATCTGGCGCCCTTCACCCTCGTCGGCGCCACCACTCGGGCCGGGCTGCTGGCCACGCCGTTGCGGGACAGGTTCGGCATCCCGCTGAGGCTGGAGTTTTACACCCCGCAGGAACTGACCCGCGTGGTCATGGGCGCCGCGCGCAAGATGGGGGCCACCGTCACCGAGGACGGCGCGCTGGAGATCGCCGCCCGGTCGCGGGGCACGCCGCGCGTGGCGGGTCGCCTGTTGCGCCGCGTGCGGGACTTCGCCGACGCCGAGGGCTCGGCCTCGATCGGCAAGTTTGAAGCCGCCCGGGCGCTGAGTCGTCTGGAAGTGGACGAGGCCGGACTGGATTCGCTGGACCGCCGTTTCCTCAGGGCGCTGATCGAGAACTACGGCGGCGGGCCGGTGGGCATGGACACGCTGGCTGCGGCGATCGCGGAGGCGCGCGACGCGGTGGAGGACGTGATCGAGCCCTACCTGCTGCAACAAGGCTTCATCCAGCGGACCCCGCGCGGCCGGATGGCTTGCGCCCGCGCCTATGCCCACCTTGGCCTGGGCGAGCCGCCGAAGCGGCCGGAGACCGGCGGCCTGTTCGACTGAGCTCGGCCGAAGCGGCTGGAGCGGGCAGCGGGAATCGAACCCGCACGAGCAGCTTGGGAAGCTGCCAGGCTACCACTACATCATGCCCGCGATGGCCTGGGCGCGGTCTATCGCAGCCCTGCCCCCGCCTCAAGGCCACGTCGCCCAGCATACGCGCTTGATTGCGGCCGCGCCGTGGTCAACATGGTTGCCACTGAAAACGCGGGGAGGCGTCGGTGACCGATTTCACGCCGGAGTTCGGAGCGCCGCCCGCGGCGTATGGCGGCGTCGACGATCCGCTGTTTCTCGGCGTCGAGCCGATCGTGGTCGGGCTGTTCCTTCTGTTGCTGCTGGGCGTGGCCGCACTGGCCTGGCTGATGGGCCGGCGTGAGGGCGCGGCCGACGGGCCGGACGAAGCGCCCGGCGAAATTCACAAGCGGGTCCTGAAGGCGGCGCAGGCGGCCTTGTCGGCCCCCAGCGACCGGCTGCACGAAAAGGCGAGAATTCTGCGCGCGGTGATCGAGGACCTGCTGGGCCCGGTGATCACCGTCGCCAACGGCATGGGCGCGAAGGTCAAGGCGCTGGATGAGGCATTGAAGGGCGAGGTCAAGGACGAGACGAAGCCGGCGCCGGCCGGGGGGACGAAGACCGAGGCGGCGTCCGCCGTCGCGTCGCCGCTCACCGTGAACACGGTGACGGTGATCTCACCTGCGCCGGCCTCCCCGCCTGCGGCCGACAAGCCGAAGACGCGCAAGCTGAGCCATGACGAGCAGGTCGAGGCGATCGCCAGGGCGGTGCGGGCGTTTCACGACCACTGGTCGCAGGCGGGCGCGCGTGTCGACGAACTGAAGGCGGCGCGGGCGGCGCTGTCGCGCATGCCGCCGCGCGAGGCCGCACACGGCGGCAAGGGCCATCACGACGACCATGCCCACGATCATCACGACGCGGGCAGGCGGGTCTGGGACAGGTGAGCGTCGGCCGCCGGGCGTTTCTGGCCGGAGGTCTGGTCACCGCAACCCTGGCGGCGGCGGGACCCGTCATGGCCCGCGACGTGGACGACGCGGCGCGCACCTTCATGGGCCTGACCGGGGCGCCGGGGATGTCGGTGGCGCTGGCGCGCGACGGACGGCTCCGCTTCGCCCGGGCATGGGGCCGGACCGGGCCGCAGGGCGAGCGCCTGACGCCCGGACATCGCCTTCGCATCGCCAGCCTGTCGAAGCCGGTCACGGCGGCGGCGATCATGATGCTGGCGGAGCGCGGCGCGCTGGGCATGCAGGACCGCATCTTCGGCCCCGGTTCGTGGCTGGGCGAAACCTACGGCCCGAGCTCGCCATGGGCGCAGCAGATCACCGTCGAACACCTGCTGAGCCACACGGGCGGCGGCTGGACCAACGACGGTACCGACCCGACGATGCGCGACGACGGCCTCACGCGGGACCAGATGATCGTCGGCGCGCTGCAAGGGCTGCCGCTGACGGCCCAGCCCGGGACGCTGCAGCGCTATTCAAACCTCGGCTACGTGCTGCTCGGCCGGGTCGTCGAGCAGGCGACGGGCGAGCCGTATGAAAGCTGGGTGCGGCGGGAGCTTCTGGAACCGTGCGGAGCAGGCGGCATGCGGATTGGGGCCCGCGTGCCGGGGCTGGACGAAAGCGCCTACGTCTCCATCTCCGGCGGACTGCCGCATCAACACGACCAGCGCCGGCTGGGCGCCGCCGGGGGATGGATCGCCACACCGACCGAACTGCTGCGCGTGCTGGCGCGCATCGACGGCTTCGCCGGAGTGCCGGATTTCCTGCACGCGAACACCACGCGGTCAATGGCCACCCCCCCGTATCCGGGCGCCGATTTCGGCCACGGGTGGCAGGTCGACGCCGAAGACACCTGGTGGCACACAGGCATCCTGCCGGGCACGGCCGCCTTCCTGTGCCGGACGGCCGGCGGTTACGCCTTCGCAGCCCTGGCCAATCTGGGCGGCCCCTACACAGACACCGTGGAGAAGCTGCAGCGCGCGGCGTGGGCCATGGCGCGGGCGCAGCCGGGCTGGCGGCTGTGACGGGGGCGGGCTAAGGATTCGGACATGAAACTCGCATCGCTGAAGCACGGCCGCGACGGTCGTCTGGTCGTCGTCTCCGAAGATCTGGCCTGGTACACCGACGCCTTCCTGATCGCGCCCACGCTTCAGGCGGCGCTCGACGACTGGGACCGGTGCGAGCCGGAGTTGCGCAGCCTCTCCGAGATGCTGGAGCACGGGTCGGCCCCGCGCGGACGGTTCCACGAGCGCGAGGCCGCCGCGCCGCTGCCGCGCGCCTACCAGTGGGCCGACGGCTCGGCCTATGTGAATCACGTCGAACTGGTGCGGAAGGCGCGCGGCGCCGAGATGCCCGCCAGCTTCTGGACCGATCCCTTGATGTATCAGGGCGGATCCGACCGCTTCCTGGGCCCGCGCGAGGCGATCCCCCTGGGGGACGAGGCGTGGGGCTGTGATCTGGAGGCCGAGGTGGTCGTCGTCACCGGCGACGTGCCGCTGGGCGCGAGCCGCGACGAGGCCCTGGCGCAGGTGCGGTTGGTGGGTCTGGTCAACGACGTCTCGCTGCGCAACCTGATCCCCGCGGAGCTGGCCAAGGGGTTCGGCTTCGTCCAGTCCAAGCCGGCCAGCGCCCTGTCGCCCGTCTTCGTCACGCCGGACGCCCTGGGCGACCGCTGGAAGGACGGCAAGCTGCACGGGACGCTGACCGTCGAGCTGAACGGCAAACCGTTCGGTCAGGCGGACGCCGGCGTCGACATGACCTTCGACTTCGGAATCCTGATCGCCCATCTGGCGAAGACCCGATCGCTGGGCGCCGGATCGATCATCGGCTCGGGCACGGTGTCGAACCGCGACGCCGACGGCGGCCCGGGCAAGCCGGTCGCCGAAGGCGGGCTTGGCTATTCCTGCATCGCCGAGGTCCGCACTGTGGAAACACTGCTGCACGGCAAGGCGGAGACGCCGTTCCTGAAGGCGGGCGACGTGGTTCGGATCGAGATGCTGGACGAAAAGCACCACTCGATCTTCGGCACTATCGAACAGACGGTGGAGGCGGCATGAAGACGTCGGCGTTGCTCGGATGGGTGGCCGCGTCACTGGCCGCCACGCCGACCCTTGCTCAAGAGGCCGCCTGGAGCGCGCAGGAATCGGGCGACGTGCGGCTCGCCTATGCTGTCTTTCCTGAAGCCGACGTGGCCATGATCGCCCGGTGCCAATCCGGGACGCTCGAGCTCCTCCTTCAAGGCGTGCGGCTGGCCGTACCCGAGATAGAGGGTGCCGCGCAGTTCGACGGCGGTCGCGTCCGCGACGTCAAATGGACCCGATCGGAAGACGGTCGCTATCTGGTGGCGGACCGGCCCGCCCACCTGATGCGCGGCATGGCGTCCGCCTCCGAAGCGCGCTTCCAGTTCGGATTCGGCGACCGCGCCGCAATGCTGGACGTCGCTCCGCCGGCCGACGAAACCCCGATCAAGGATCTGCTCACGGCCTGCGGCCAGCCGCTCACCAGCGCGCGGGATGAAGCGGAATTTCTTCCTCTGGGGGAGGATTTCTGGACTCGACGAGGGCGTGTGCACATCCCCGCAATGGCGTCCCGGGATCACGTATCAGGCTGGGCGGTGGTCACCTGCATGACGCGCGTCCATGTCATGCTCGACGACTGCGAGGTCGAGGCCGAGGGCCCCGTGGGCTACGGCTTCGGCCGCGCCAGCGTCAACTCTCTGAGGGAATCGCGGCTCAGGCCGGACACCCCTGTCGACAGGTTGGTGACGATCCGTCTGACGACCCTCGTGGAGTGAGGCGATGCGCGCTCTCGTCATCGCAGCCACGACGGCGGCCGTCGCATTGCCGGTGCCGGCAGGCGCGCAGGATTGGGACGTGCACCGGGACGAGCGGACGAAGACGGTGATGGCCTACGCGGTCTTCGATGCCGGCGTGGGGATCACTTTCCGATGTCAGGACGGCGGTTACGACGCGGTCATCGGGGGGCTTCCTCCCGCCGGCGACGAATCGACCCGCCCCCTGAGACTGGTTTTCGGCGAGCCGTCGGCCGCTCCGCACTTCCAGAACTGGAACGTGGCCGTCGACGACACCATGGCCGTGAGCCCATTGCCCGCGCCATTGGCCCGGCGGCTGCGGGAGGGTGGACGACTGCAGATCGTCGTCCCCGCGGCCACCGAGGGCGGCCGGAACCTGCGATATGATCTGATGCTTCCTGCCTCGGCCGCCGCGATCGATGACACGCTGACCGCTTGCGGGAGACCGCTGGTCGACCCGCGCGACGCAATGCTTACGGACCTGGACGACGTCGGCCTGCCCAGCGGCATGATGTGGACGCGTCGTCCGCGTCCCGACTATCCGAACGGCCGCAAGGTCTATGTTCGCGGCTTTGCGGTCGCCACGTGCGTCACCGCGCCCGACGGCAGACTTCGGGACTGTGTGATCGAGACGGAGCACCCCCGCGACGGCGGCTTCGGCGAGGAGGTGCTGCGAGGCGCCCGCGGGGCGCGCGTGGGGCATGCGGACGGATCCGAGGCGCCCTTTCCCGTGCGACGCGTCATGTTCCGTGTCGATTTCCGGATGCAGTGAGAGCCGCGTCGGCCCGATCCGCGGTGAGGAGCCCGCGCGCCGTCTCCGGCGCCGAGTCCGCAGGCACGGCGACGTCGGGCGTCACGCCAACACCTTCCCAGGTCCCGCCTGTGGCCGGGTGCACGGTCACGGCGACCGGCATGACGACGGTGAACCACGGGCCGAGGTCCATGGCGACGGAGGGGTTGGCGCCGCCCCCGGTCACCTCGCCGATGACCGTCGCGCGCCCCTGCGCCTGCAGGCCGTAGGCGAGAGCTTCCGCCGCGGAAAACGTGTTCTTCGAGGTCAGCACGTAGATCGGCTGGGTCGGAAAGGCGGGGTGCGCCACCGCGTCCGCACGACGGACCTGCGCGTCGCGGCGGCCGTCCTGCAGGCAGCCCTCGCGATCGTTCGGGTCGGGCTCGCAGTGGCGGAAGAAGATGGTTTCGAGCGGCAGCGGCGCGGGCGCGAGATGGCCCATCAGTCTGAGCAAGGCGGCCTCGCCGCCGCCGCCGTTCGTGCGCAGGTCGATGATCAGGGCCGGCGCGCCGCGCAGAGGCTCCAGCGCCGCGTCGATCGCCGGGCCCGCGCCCGGATGGCCGGAAAAATACGCCAGATCGAGGTAGGCCGTGCCGTCGTCCAGAAGGCGCGCCGACCGGATGCCGAACCCACGGCCGGCCTCCTCCGCGGCCATCTGTTCCATCGTCGGAGGGGGTCCGTCGGCCATGGCGTCGTCGCGGCTGCGCCCCTCGATCCAGACCTGCAGATGCCTGTCGCGGCTGATGTCATAGAGATCGGCGTTGATCGCGGCGCGGAAAGCCTCCGGGTCCGTCAGCGTCAGGTAATGCGAGCGCCGCTCGGCCAAGCGGGCGCGGATCGCGGGCGTCAACTCGGCGTGGACGTAGTGGGCCAGCCGCCGATCCAGCACGTCCAGCGCCCGCACCCGGTGCTCCGCCGTGATCGCCGCGTGGGGGTGAGGAGACGGCGCCTGGGCCATCACCAGCGTCGGGCCGGCGCACGAGGTCAGCAGGGCGGCGGCCAGAACGGCCAGTCGGGAGCGGGACATGAGGGACTCCTTCGTTCGCGGGAAGGAGGCGGCGGGCGGCTGCGGCGGATGCGCGGCGTCGCGTTACGTTTTCGACAGGCTGCAGCTCCGCTTGGATTCCAGCCCCCGCCACCTACCTCCAGAGGCAGGAAAGGCGATGCTCATGGCGACCGGATGGGCCCCCGACGGGGCGGTGCAGGACCAGATCGACGACACGGTGCGCGACGCGGTGCTCCATGCGCGTTCGCGCATGCCGCAGGGCGAGGGCGCCACCCACTGTCGTGAGTGCGGCGACCCGATCCCGGAAGCCCGCCGCCGCGCCCTGCCCGGGGTGGTGACCTGCGTCGAGTGCCAGTCCGGCCGGGACGCCCGGGCCGTGATCCCCGGCATCAACCGGCGCGGCAGCAAGGACAGCCAGCTGAAATAGGCCGCTGGACGCGCGCGGCCCGGCGTGGCATCGCGGGCACGCGCCCCGGTGGTGGAATTGGTAGACGCGCCGGACTCAAAATCCGGTTCCGCAAGGAGTGTCGGTTCGAGCCCGACCCGGGGCACCATAATTAAGTCAACGGCTTAGCCGACGCGAAGTGTCGCGCTCACCCCCTACCGCCCCTACTCCGTGCGCCGTTGATTTTCTTCCGTTTTCTCGGATTTTCGCCCGAGTCCGCCAAACTCCGAGCGCCGCGCCAGCGCCGCAAGGTTCTCTGGCTGTTCCAATCGCGAATGTGCAGCTACGCTTACGCATCGGCGGTTATGCGAACCCATTGTCAGTCCCACGCGACCATCACTTTCTTCCCCGATTCTACCTCAGCCGGTGGATCGACCCGGGGATCGGGGAGCTATGGGAATACTCGCGCCCTCGTGACTTAGTTGTTGTCCGACGGCGATCGACCAAAGGCACTGGAAAGCAGGAACATCTTTACAGCATCGCCGGCGAGGTTGACCCACAGCTCCGGGAGCAGGTTGAGCTGCGGCTAATGTCTCCCTTGGACAATGTCGCGGCAGCCGCCCTGGACCATATCGAACGCACGAAGCAGCGGCCAACAGATATAGCGCTCCGGGACGGATGGGCTCGGTTCGTCATGTCGCTGCTGCATCGGTCACCGCGGCGCTTGGCGTACTTGGAGAACCTCATTCGCAATCATATCGTCGAAACCACCCCCGAGGATGAGGCAACTTACCAAGCACTGCGTCGGCCAGAGGACCCGCCCACATTGAGTCGTGTCTTCGCCGATGCCGACGAAACGCGGCTCAGCCGCTCCCGTGCCGTGCTGCTTCAGTCGCTCGTCGACTCGACGATGATCGGAAATGCCATCGTGCTGATGAGTTGGAGTATCATTCAGTTAAGCAAACCCAAGCACGGGCTCCTCACCTGCGATGACCCTGTACTGATGAGTAACGGTCTTGACCACGACCGAAGCTTCATCGCCCTTCCGGTCGGACCGGACCGTCTGTTCCTCGCGGCCAACCGCCAAGATGTAATTCGGGCGTTCGCCGACCAAGATAGCGCGGCCCTCGAGCGAGCCTTTAACGACGCAGTCTGTCAGCAGGCAGATCAAATCGTAATCGGCCGGTCAAATCAGCATCGCAAGTTCGTAGAGAACCGTCTCGGACGTGGTGAGCCGCCGCACAATGGCGGACTGGGTGGCAGATACACGTGGGCCGCCCCGCTTCTCTAGCGACCAAGCTCACACAAGCCCGATCAGCCGTTCGCTCGCCTGCGCTAGCGCATCATCCGCGTCCGGGTCGGTCCACAAATGCCCGTACAGGTCCATGGTCAGCTGAATGGTCGAATGGCCAAGCAGATCCTGCACCTTCTTCGGTGAAAGGCCCTGCGCGATCCAGAGGCTGGCCGCGACGTGCCGCAACGTGTGTGGGCTGAACACCGCAACTGGTCGGTTCTTGCCCTTGCTGTCCGGCAGCATCTCGACCAGCTCGGCGCGACGCATCAGAGGCAGCCAGCAACCGTTGATGAAATCATCGTAGAACCAGACGTCACCCCCGTCCGGCGCGGGGAACAGCCGACCGCCGACGCGGGTCGTCAGGAGCTGTCCATCGCGGTGGCTGAACGCCCGCACCGGGCCGCGCGCCAGACGCCAGGCGCGCACGGCCAAGGCGGCGGTCTCGCCGACCGGTACATCTCGCCGCGCCTTCGCCGACTTCGGCGGCCCAAGCGTCCGGTGACGTCGCTGGAGGCGCTCGCGCACCCGGACCGTCGCGGCATTCGGTTTCAGCACGAGCGCATCGTCCGCGACCCCGAGCAGCTCCGAGATGCGAAGGCCGCCGAACATGAGCAGGCGCACGACTGCCGTGTCCCTCGCGGCGTGCGGCCCTTTTCCCGCTGCGGTGAGAAGGGCCGCCAGGGTCGCCTTGTCAGGAAGGTTGAACCCGTTGCCCTTTTCGTCGCTCGTCCGGCGCGTCCGCTCCACGACGCAGACCTGCGCGGGGTTGGCGTGCAGCCAGCCGCGCCGCATGCCGAACTTGCACCAAGTCACTAGCGTTCGGCGCACGCGGGCCGCCAGATCGGCCGAGCCCGTGCGGGCGAACGTCTCGTCGAGGAACGTTTGGATCGAGGGGGCGGTCAGGTCGCAGAGTCGTCGCCGCGCGAAGCCCGGATGGGCGGCGAGGTGGACACTGGACACCGTCCGGTAGCCGTCGAGCGTCACCGCTTCCCGCTCGCCGGCCTTCACCAAGCCGTCGAAGTACCGCATGTGCGCAGCCGCCAGCTCGGTAACGGTCATCGCCGATGAGCCGCCGACGCGACCTGCGCCGACGTCGCGGAGCCACGTGTCGGCCTCGGCCTTGCGCGGGAAATTCTTCGATTGCCGCTTGCCGTCAGGCGCAGTCCACGTCGCGCGCCAGCTCGATTTGGTCGACCCGTCCTTCCGACGCGGGTGCGTGATCTTGCGAACGTTGGCCATGCGCCCTGCCCTCCTGATCGTGAATTTTTGCACGGTCGGGCGGGGCCGTCACGTCCCCGCCCTTCCGATCCTGTTACGCAAGGGTGGACGGATCGCGCTGCCACGCGTCCAGCTCATCCACGAAGGCGTACAGACCCAACCCGTCAGCCTTCCTGATCGGCACTCGCCAGCGGCGCTCGCGGGCCTGGTAGACCCAGCGGGCCGGCTTGCCGAGGTAGGCGGCTATGGCTTCGGCTCCGTCGAGACGCTGGTTCACGGTGCTGCTCCCGACCAGAAGAGCACGTTGTCGGATTTTTGCTCCGACTGACGCTCACCGCGGTACGCCCTCCGAAGCGCAGCTGGTTCAGCGCCGATCAGCTCGTCGCCCGACCTGACGAAAATGGTGGGTTCTCGCCTCCCATGGCCCACGCCGCCCTGGGCCGGATCGCTCAGCAGTGAGCGCCCCGCCGCGATGCACCCTGCGCGGCGCAAAGCCGCGCCTACCTTTGCATCGCTGACCTTCAGATCTGGGAGTTCCAGGCGCAGCTCGTTTGCCACCTCGGCGCGCGTGAACAGGCGCTTTCCAAGTACACCATCCCGATCCTCCAAGCGGTCTTCCACCCATTCATCGAGACGGGAGCGCGACGCCTTGCGCATGTCGTCCTTGGCCTTGGTGTCCGGCGCTCGGCCCTTGGCGTTGAACGCCGAAACATCCCGATCCAAGAGCCAGCGCGCGGACTTCGCCGCCCCACCGGCCGCGAACCACGCCGCCAGCTGAACATAGTAGTCTTCGTCGCGCGGCGCGCCATCGTTCCACGTCACAAAGTATCGCCTGCCCTGACGCGTCAGCGCCAGCGCGTTCTCCATGTTGGTGAAGAAGATGACGGCCAGCAGATTGGGCACTTGGAACTGGGGCACGAACTTGATGTTGACCCGCAGCGTGTAGGGCGGCGCGGCGACCATCGGCTTGAGCTTGTTCATCATGGCCTTGCGCTCGGCCATCTCCATTTCCTCGACGATCAGGAGCCGCGTGTTCTCCAGATAGTCGGTGTTCCCGCTGGCGAGGTCTTCGGGGCCGATCTCCCGCACGTTCGCCGCGCCCAGCGCCGCGCGCACCGGGTCGAGCATCATGTCCTTGCCCATGCCCTCGGCCGTCGATCCGACCACGAGGCTCCAGTTGGGTTTCTGGCCGGGGTTCTGGACGATCCACGCCAGCCAATCGAGCAGGATGCCGCGCTCGCGCTCGTCGGGGATGACGAAGGCGACGTGATCCAGCCAGACCGCCACCTCGGCCTCGTTGGCCGTCACAGGCAGCTCGGTCGTCGGATCGGTCCACCGATTGATGCACGGCCCCGTCAGGCCCGGCAGGTTCTCGGTGACGATCAGCTCGCCGCCCGGCCGGTAGGTGACGCCCTTGACCTTGCGCATCCGCTTCGGCGCGGAGACGAAGACGGCCCATGCGCACTCGCTGTTCGAGGTCGGCGGCCCGATGTGGCTGTTCCGCACGTTGAACTGCGTCCGCGTCAGCAGCTCGCCGGTCTGCATGTCGCAGATGCGCTCCATCCGCTCCACCCAGACGTAGCGGTCGAACATCCGCTCGACCTTCGGGGAGACGGGCGGACCCTTCGAGTCCTCACCCTCGGGCGGGGCCTCGGCGATGGCGTCGAAGTCCTCCTCCGCCGCGTGGAAGGTGCCGTCGCCCTGATCGGTGGCGAAGCGGGCCAGATAGTCCCATCCGACCCTGTGGGGCGGATCGAACGACCGCCACTTGCCCTCGACCGCCTCGGGCGTGTTCTCGGGCCACTGGAGGCTCCAGTCGACGAAAAGCTCCAGCCCCTCGCCCTCACGCTCGGGACCGGCCGCCGCCTTGATCGCCCGACCGATCACCAGCCAGGTGTCGTAATCGACCTCGTTGGGCACGGCGGCCAGCGCCCGGCGGATCGCGTCGATGCTCGGGGCCAGCAGGCCCTCCTGCCAGACACCGCCGTCGCCGCCCTGCCCCATCGACCGCGACACGACCTCATAGCCGTAGAGGTCGAGGAGCTTTTCTAGGCGCTCATAGAACGCATCGAGCTTCGCGGCATCGACGGGAGCGAGGGCATCAGGACCGACGACGGCAGGAGAGCGACCGTCCCGCCAGACGTAGGGCTGGCCGGTCTTCGGATGGATGCCCTCGACGACGTATTGCTGGCCGTTGGCAAGGAACTCGACGGCTTGCACATCGGACCGGACTGGGCTTTCGCGAGACGACGTGTCCTCAGGGTGAGTGAGGCTGCGATCACTTGATGCGAGCTCGTCGGGTAGGCCTTCCTCCGGTGCCTGCCGGGCTTTTTGGAAGGCAAGTCGGCGTTTGGCGAAGCCGGCGCCGGCGTAGACAAGTATGCGACGGGAGCCGCGTCCGAAACGGACCGGGGCTTCGCCCAACAGCAAACTGGCTTCGCGATGGATGGCGTCCGCGAGCACAGCATCATCAACGTCGATGTCGAGCGCGGGGAACCGACGCCCTTGCATTCCAACACCAGCGCCCCAGCCTGCCCAGACGACGATGTCATGATGGTCAGGTTGTGCATCGGTCCAACCTCCGTACCCCTGCCAGCCCCCGGCGCGCTTCCTGCCCGGGACCTTGCCCTTGTTCTGCAGAAGCCCCGAAAAAGCGGGGCTGTCGGGATGGATTACCGCATCGTGCGGAAGGATCGGCAGCAGGTCTTTCAGAAAACCTGCGGCGGCGTAAGCTTTAAAATCGGTCACAGCGAATGACTTTCGGGCCGGGTCCTATCCAGGCGAGCGCATTCGTCGCCACAAGAACCACAGTTTGCTGATGGAAAGTCCGGCAGCACCTTCAGCGGCGCGCCAATCCTCTGAACCCGGCGATCAGTTCGTAACGCCGCCCGCCTTCGCGGAACCTGGGGACTCTCAGGGTAGCTTTGCTTTTAGTCCCGCACGACACCCAAGGTGCTGGCATCGCGACGGATCAAAGACGAGGCCGAGTCGGTCGGGCTGCCAAGCCCGGTCAGGGACAATTCGCAAAATTTTGAGCGCGCGAGGGAATGCGCGTTTCGCTTATGCGTTCGCACCCCCCGCCGGGGGGTAGGCTTGGGGGCTGTCAAAGGTCGAACCGAAAAGTCAGGGACGCTTTCGCCGCGTTGTCCCAAAAAGGATCGATTGCGGGACACGTCAGTCGCGCGTGTGAAATCAAACACTTGCGCGTCCCGAATTCCTGTATCAAAATTCCGGGATGAAATTGGGATACGCCCGCGTCTCGACAGACGACCAGAACCTCGACCTGCAAGACCGCGCCCTGCGCGAAGCCGGCGTCGAACGTGTCTTCGCCGATCGGGTGTCTGGCGCTGCGAGCTGCAGGCCGGGGCTCGCCGAGGCATTGGCCGCCCTTCGTGAAGGAGACACGCTGGTTGTGTGGCGACTGGACCGCTTGGGCCGGTCGCTACCGCACCTCATCTCGGTCGTTGCGGACCTAGGCCAGCGCGGCATTGGATTCCAGTCGTTGAATGATGGTCTCGACACCACAAGCGCACAGGGCCGGTTCGTCTTTCACATGATGGGCGCGTTGGCTGAGTTTGAACGGGCACTAATCAGCGAGCGGACGCAGGCTGGTGTTGAGGCGGCGAAGGCGCGCGGCGTGCGTCTCGGCCGGCGACCTGTCCTGTCTTCCGCCCAGCTTCAGCACGCTCAGTCGCTGATCGCATTGGGGGCGAGTCCTGCCGCGGTCGCACAGTCCTTCGGCGTCGGTCGTTCGACGCTTTACCGTTCGCTGAGGGCAGCGGCCTGACCAACGACCGTCTCATGTCTCACGTCTCAGGCAATTTTGAATAACGCGTAGAAGGAGCGTCTCCCTAGGCCTTGATGGTGACAGCCCGATTGAAGGGGTTGCGGGAACCTGGGTGAGACGTGAGATGTGAGGCGCTTCGATCAGGGCAACCACGCCGGCGGTCGCAGCCAAAGCCTTCCGCGTCCAACAGGCATGGGAGCATGGCGGCCCCTGCCCATGCAGGGCGCGACAACTTGTCTTTCTTCGCGGCTTCGAAACCGCGACGTGTAGCGAGAACCGCCTCCCACCTACCTTGCCGTCTCAGGCCGTACGATCTGCAGTCTCGTCAAGGCGAGCCACCCGATTTCGACCCACGATGGTCGCGTCCAAACCTCATAACGGCTGGCCGAGACCGGTCGGCTGAACCGCGCGAACGACCAGAAGCGAACCGGGTTCGCCATCATCCAGGCGTGCGAGGCGCGAGACGCCGAGGTGCGGCAAGGGAGGGATGGCCTTTCTGACGCGCGGCGTCGATGACGCATCGCACGGTTCTTCAAACCTGCTATGACGGGGTCGATGTTCACCGCGCCGCGCACTGCCTTCGGTCGCCTGAGCCTGGTCCTGCTGGCCTTGGCCACGCTGCTGTTCGCGGCGCCGGCGTTCGAGAGCCACGCCTGCGCCATTCCCGACGGCGACGTCTCGGTGGGCGCGATGGTCGACGACGGCGGCGCGACGGGCTGCCCGGATTGCGGGCCTGCGTGCGCGGGCGGCTGCTGCCACGCCTCCCACCCCGCCTTGCCGAGCTCCGCGCCCCCGGCTGCGACCACGCCGCGGTTCGCCATGGCGGTGGCGTGGGCCGACGTCGCGGCGCCTCCCGCCCTGCGGCCCTCCGGCCCGGACCGCCCCCCTCGATCCTGATCCTCATCGGGCCCTGCCCGATCGATGCACCGCGTGCCTGAAGCCGGGCGCGCCCAACCGCTATCGGCCCGGTGCGTCCGGGCGAGGACGACAGATGATCAAACACAAGCATTGGCTGATGACGGGCGCCGCCGTGGTCGCGGCGCTGGGCCTGGGGTTCGGCGCTGCCCGGTTGACGGAAGGCCCGGCCGCCGAGGCTCCCCACGAGGAAGAGGGACATGACGAGGGCGAATCCGCCGAAGGGTTGGTGGCGCTGACCGAGCGGGAGGCGATGAGGCTCGGCATAGAACTGACGGCGCCGCGTGCCGGCGGCGGGGGAGAGCTGAAACTCCCCGGGCGCGTCCACGCGGCGCCGGGCGCCGAGGCCAGCGTCGACGCGCCGCTGCCGGGCGTGGTTACGGCGGTCCGCGTCGGCGTGGGGGATCCCGTCCGGGTCGGCACCCCGCTGGCCATCGTGAGGAGCCCGGAGGGCGCGGCGGGTCGGGCGGACGTCGATGCGGCCGCCGCCACGGTCGACGCGGCCCGGGCCGCCGAGAGCCGTGACCGCACGCTGTTCCAGCAAGGCTGGGTGTCCAAGGCCCGGCTGGACGCCACGGCCGCCGAGGCGCGGCGGGCGGAAGCGCAGTTGCGCGCGGCGAGGGCTCGGGTCGGCGCCTACGGCGGTCCGGGCCCGGACGGGCTGGTCGCGGTCCGCAGTCCGATCGCCGGCGTCGTGACCCGCGTCAGCGTGGCCCCTGGACAAGTGCTGCACGAAGAGGCGCTGCAGGTGGCCGCCGTGTCCGACGCGGGCCGCGTCGAGCTGGTGTTCGAAGCCCCACCCTCGGCCGCGTCGCTGCTGGCCGTCGGCGCACCGGTCACGGCGGATTTGCCGGGCGGAGGTTCGATGACCGGCTCGGTCATCGCGGTCGCGCCGGCGAACGAGCAGGGCGTGGTGGTGATCCGCGCGCGCGCTGCCGGCGCGCCTCCGCCTTTGGGAACCGTAGTGTCCGCCCGGCTGTCGGCCGGCGGCGGGGGGGGCGGCCTGACTGTGCCTCTGGACGCAGTTCAGACTGTGGACGGCGTGCCGTCCGTCTTCGTGCTCACGCCCCAAGGGTTTCGCGCGACGCCGGTCGTGACGGGCGCGGTCGCCGCGGGCCGCATCGAGATCGTCACGGGCCTGACCGGCGCCGAGCGGATCGCCGGCCGCAACGCCTTCCTGCTGAAGGCGGAGCTGAGCAAGTCCGAAGCGGAGCACGGGCACTGACATGCTGGACCGCATCATCGACGCCTCCGTGCGTTTTCGCTGGCTGGTGGTCGCACTGGCGGCCGTCTTCGCGGCCTTCGGTCTGCATCAGCTGCTGCGCCTGCCGATCGACGCCGTGCCCGACATCACCAACCGGCAGGTACAGATCACGACCGTGGCCCCCGCGCTGGGACCGGAAGAGGTCGAGCGCCAGGTCACCTTCCCGCTCGAGACGGCGCTGGCGGGCCTGCCCGGCCTGACGGAGACGCGCTCTCTCTCGCGGCACGGATTTTCACAGATCACGGCCGTGTTCACCGACGCGACGGACGTCTACTTCGCGCGAGGCCTGGTCAACGAGCGCCTGCAGGCTGCGCGGGAGGATCTGCCCGAAGGCCTGACGCCCTCGATGGGGCCGGTCGTCACCGGGCTCGGCGAGGTCTACATCTGGACGCTTTCCTTCACCGGTTCGGCCGCCCGCGCCGGGACGGTCTACGTCACTCCGGAAGGCGAACGGCTTTCCAGCGATGAAGAGAAGGCGACCTATCTGCGGACGGTGCAGGACTGGATCGTCCGGCCGCAGCTGTTGACGGTCGAGGGCGTGGCCGGAGTCGACGTGCTCGGCGGGTACGTCAAGGAATATGCGGTGCACCCCGACCCGGCGCGGCTCGCGGCGTATGGCGTCGGCCTGGTCCAGCTGGTCGAGGCCCTCGAGCACGCGAACCGCATCGCCGGCGCGGGCTACGTCGATCGTGCCGGAGAGGCGTACGTCGTGCGGGCCGACGCCCGTGTGAAGTCGCTGGAGGAGCTGGCCGCGACGCCGATCCTGAACAGGGGCGGACAGGTCATCCGTGTGTCCGACGTGGCCACCGTCGAAATCGGCCGGGCGCCCCGCCTCGGCTCCGCCAGCGCCGATGGCCGCGAGACCGTGGTCGGGACCGCCCTGATGCTGCAGGGCGAGAACTCGCGTGAGGTCGCGCATCGCGTAGGCGAACGCATCGCATCGATCCGCGCCAGCCTGCCACCGGGCGTGACGATCAGGCCCGAGCTGGACCGGACGGAGCTCGTGGAAGCGACGATCCGCACGGTGGAACACAACCTCGCGCTTGGCGCGCTGCTGGTGATCGCGGTGCTGTTCCTGGCGCTGGGCAACGCCCGGGCCGCGATCATCACGGCGCTGGTCATCCCGCTCAGCTTCCTGTTCGCGGCGGTGGCGATGAAGCGCTTCGACATCAGCGCAAACCTGCTCAGCCTCGGCGCGCTGGACTTCGGCCTCATCGTAGACGGAGCCGTGGTGGTCATCGAAAACACGCTGCGCAGGCTGGGCCTTCGTCGGCAGGAGCTGCACCGCCCGCTGGCGATCGGCGAGCGGCTCTCCTGCGCGGCCGCGGCGGCCCGGGAAATGGCTCGGCCCGCGGCATTCGGCCAGGCGATCATCCTGCTGGTCTACGCCCCGCTGCTGATGTTCGAGGGCGTCGAGGGCAAGATGTTCGGCCCCATGGCGGCGACCGTCATGCTGGCTCTGCTGGGCGCCTTCATCCTCAGCTTCACCTTCGTGCCGGCGATGGCCGCCCTGTTCGTCAAGGCGCCGGCCGCGGCTCATGAGGAAACCCGCCTGACGCGGGCCGCCAAGACGCGGTACCGGCCGCTGCTGGAATGGAGCCTGGCACGGCCTCGCACCGTGGTGACCGCGGCCGTCGCGGCCTTGGTGGCGGGCGCGCTGGCCTTTGCGACCCTCGGCCGCGAGTTCGTGCCGCAGCTGGACGAGGGCGACGCCCTAGTCCAGGCCATCCGCGTTCCGTCGACCAGCCTCGAGCAGAGTCAGTCGATGCAGTTTCAGGTCGAGAAGGCCCTGCTGACGGTGCCCGAGGTCGAGCGGACGTTCACACGGACTGGCACGGCGGAGGTGGCGTCCGATCCGATGCCGCCCTCCATCTCCGACACCTTCGTCATCCTGAAGGATCGAAAAGACTGGCCTGACGGCGGTCGGTCGAAGGCCGAGGTCGTCGCCGACATGGAGACGGCGCTGACGCCCCTCATCGGCCAGAACTACGAGTTCACCCAGCCGATCGAGATGCGGTTCAACGAGCTGATCGCCGGCGTGCGGTCGGACGTGGCCGTCATGATCTACGGGGACGATTTCGGCGCCATGACGCGCACCGCCAACCAGGTCGCGGGCATCCTGTCGGGCATCCCAGGGGCGGCCGACGTGCGTGTGGAGCAGGTGACGGGGCAGCCCACGCTGACCGCCAGCGTCGACCGTACGGTGGCGGCCTCACTCGGCGTCCACGCGTCCGATGCGGCCGACGCCCTGGCGATCGGGTTGGGCGGCCGGGCGGCCGGTCAGGTTCACGAGGGCGACCGACGCTTCGACGTCGTCGTCAGGCTGGACGAAAGGCTGCGCGACGACCCGGTCGTCATGTCCGGCCTGCCGGTCATGCCGGAGAACGCCGACGCCGGGACGCCCACCGTGCCCCTGTCGGCGCTGGCCCGGTTCGATCTGGCCGACGGCCCGAACCAGATCAGCCGTTCCAACGGCAAGCGCCGGATGATCGTCCAGGCGAACGTCCGCGGACGGGATCTCGGCGGCTTCGTCGCCGAGGCGCAGCGGCGGGTGGCCGACCAGGTGACGCCGCCGCCATCCGGCTGGATAGACTGGGGCGGTCAGTTCGAGAACCTGCAGCGTGCCTCAACGCGGCTGGGCCTCATCGTGCCGATCGTGTTCCTGACGATCGGCGGCCTGTTGGTCCTCGCGCTGAGGTCGTGGCGGGACGCCGCTCTGGTCTTCGTGGGCGTGCCGCTGGCCCTGGTGGGCGGCGCCCTGACCCTGGCCTTGCGGGGAATGCCGCTGTCGATCTCGGCGGCGGTGGGCTTCATCGCCGTGTCGGGCGTCGCCACGCTGAACGGGCTGGTGCTGATGCAGGCGGTGCGTCAGCGACTGGAGGAAGGCCTTCCGCCCGCGCGGGCGGCTCTGGAAGGCGCCCTCGCGCGTCTGCGCGCGGTGATGACGACGGCGCTTGTGGCGGTTCTCGGCTTCGTTCCCATGGCCTTCGCCTACGGGCCCGGGTCGGAGGTCCAGAAGCCTCTGGCCACCGTCGTGATCGGGGGACTGACGTCGGCCACGCTGCTGACGCTGCTGGTGCTGCCGGTGCTGTCGTCGGTCTGGCTGCGACGTTCGTCGCCGATCTCACCGCCAACGGAACCAGTTCCACGAGAGTGAAGTTAACGCGGTGTCCTCTTACGGATATGATGCCCTCTCAGGCCCGTCGCGATCCCCTCGCGGCGGGCCAGTTGGTCTGTGCTTCAGTTCCCCGGTTCGTCCGGCCGTAGAGCCAGTTCACCGCGCTCCATGAGCGCCTTGCCGATTTCGATGGCCGCGCGCGGGCTGAGGATGAACTGCGTCGTCTCGCCTTCCAGCGCCGCGAGCTGCTCGGCGGAGCACGCGCCTTCCAGCTCCAGCGCAACGGCGCCGTCCAGAACGCCGATGGTGTAGCCGACGACGGGTCTCATCCCGGCTGATCCTTCTTCGTGCCGCGTCCGACGATCTGGAGCGCGCCATCAGGCAGGGGGCGCTGCAGCGCCGACGCCTCAGACCAGTCGGCGCGCAGCCAGGCGTCGCGCTCTTCCTCGGTCGTCAGGATCACCGGCATGGCCTTCGGATGCACGGCGCCGACCTCGGCGTTGGGCTCGGTCGTCAGGAAGGCGAACATCTCGCACTCCTCCCAGCCGGTCTTCATCTTCCGGACGCAGGACCAGGGCGTCCAGATCCCGGCGAAGCAGGCGAGCGGCCGGTCCTCGGCCAAGGCGAACCACACGTCGCCGCCGTGTTCGCGGTTGAACTCGCTGAAGGCGGTGAAGGGGACGAGGCAGCGGCTGTCTGTCCCCAGCCATCGCTTCCAGTGGGCGCTGGCCGTGTTGCGGACGTTGGTGGTGCCGGCGTCGGGCTCCATCCGCAGAAGCTCGGCGAAGTCGACGTCCTTGCCCTTGGCGCGCGCCTTGTCGGCGCGGCGGGTGGCGGCGTCGAGAAGCGCCTTCTTCGAGGACGGCATCCCCCAGCGCGCCATGACCAGTTGGCGCCGGCCGGCGGAACCCGCGCGCACGATCGGCGCGGCGTAGTCGGGGAAGATGCCGGGCAGGGGCGGCAGGTTGCCGGTCGGGTCGTCGTCGACCTTGAACAGCCGACGCATGGCGTCCTGGGCCTTGGTCAGGCTGTAGAGGTTGCACATGAGCGCACCCTCTCACGGTCGGGAGGCGGCCGTCGAGCGCGTCGCGACCCCCTCGCGGCGGGCCAGTTGGTTTCGGGCGTCACCGTTGCCGGCGGATCAAGACTTCAGGGTGGCCGCCGAGCCGGTGGCGAAGAAGTGCAGGACGAACAAGGTCAGCCCGCTCTCGTCGCGCACGGTGCAGTTCCACTCTCCCGTCGACCAGAACCGATCGGGGTAGGATTTCAGGAGCTCGCCCGACAGCCTGACCGCCTCAATCCGGGCCGCGTTCAACCCTTCCAGCTCGGAGCCATCGATGTCGGGCTGCAGGTCCGGGCCGTTGGCGATGTCGAAGTGAAAGCGCGGCATGAGCCGTCTCGCGTCGAGGTAGAGAATGGGAAGCGCGCGAGCGCCCCGTTCGATCCAGGGCCGTGCCCAGCACTCTGCGACCTAGTCGACCTGGCTGCACTGGGTGCGTGCGGCATTTCCCCAGCGGTCCCGAGCGCCATAGTGGTTGTTCATGTGCATCTGCCGGGCCTCATCGCAGGCCCGGATGGTCGGGTACGTCCCCAACTGCACCTCAACGCGCACCCATTCCATTGATGGGCTGGCGCCGTGCCCGATAGAGTTGCAGTAGACGGCGAGGTTGAGATTATTCGCGGCCGAGGCTGCCGTCGCGCTCAGGACCAAGATCGCGGCGATAGAAAGTGACTTAAGGCGCATAGGGTGGTCTCTCCGGCCCTGATTGAACGCCGATATCGCTGACAGGCTCTCGCGCGCCAATCAAGCTCTCGGGCAGCTCTGTTGATTCATGGTCAGGCTTCGTCAGGGTGGCGCAATCCCGCGCGCCGAACTCTGAGGAGCAGCACGTGTTTGCTGTGAACCTCGATTTTAGGCACCTCATTGACTGGGCTCCCCGCGGCACTTCAGGCGGGGTCAGGCTCGCCGGCTGCTTAGAAGCCTGTGCTTCCGAGAGGGTCGCAAGACGACCTCAAAACCTCCATGGCCGTCCTGACCCGGGTCGCCAACTCGGGCGTGTCCAAAACGAAAGACGGAGCATCGATTCCGTCCGGCATCGTACCAGTGAGCAGCACGCGCGTCGGCTCTGAGTCGGCGATCGACACGAGCGTAATCTTTGACCAGTCGATCTTGACTGATTCGATCTGGTAGTTGGGTGTCCACGCCAACCCACCGCCGAAGGGATAGCCTTGAGGTGGTGCGTGGATCAGCGTCGTCCCGCACTCGCCTTCGCCTCTGGCGGTTCGGACACCCACCGGTAGCCAGTGCGTCTCGACGCATCCGTACGAGCAGTCGCGGCCGTAAGATCCCCCGACGAATCCGTTAGTGGTCCCCGGCCAAGATCGCCACATCTTGAGTCCGCCCTGCTCCGCCACCCTACTCATGAACGTCTGCGCACCTGCAGGGGTTTGCGCCGATGCGGCGACCGGCATCATCAGCAACGCCAGCGCCACGCCCACGCCTTGCAGGGACGGCCGCACCGCGAAATCCAGCTTTGTCTGTGCCATTTGGGGTTCCATAATGAATACAAGGCTCAGTCGCCGTAATAGGCCCAGCGCGCCAAAGAGACGCCGTGACCGTCGCGGCGATTCTGGGCGATGTAGGCGTTCTTCTGATCCTCGGCCTCCTGCCAGGTGTCGTACGGACCGAAGCAGATGACGTTCGCTCCGAAGTCGCGTCCATCGTAAGCGGTCGCGAAGCTGTAGAAGCTGTTCTGGATGCCGACGTGATAGGTGCCGTCGGGCACCGAAAAGACCGTCGAGTAAAGGTGGTAGCGGCCGTAGTCCGGCTCGGACGCCTTGCAGAAGCGGTAGTCGTCGGATCTGGAGTCGGCGCTTGGTGCCGCAAGGCTTGCGACGGCCGCGGCGAACAGTTGCATCAGCATAATGTGTTCCCCTCAGGTTGGCCGCCCACTGCCAACCGGTGCGAGCAAACGCTGCGTTCCGAACCTGCCAGAGTCAACCGGGATGGCCTGACGAGAGCTGATCCTCGGCCCCAGTATTGGCGGGTGGGGTAGCCAGAAGCCGACGCTACGGAGGCCGGATCCGGGTCGGGAGTGGACCCCTCGGAAAGCGCCGATGCCGGACTTCTATCTCCCTACGCCGAGGCCCTTTACCCGGCAGTCCCGATAGAAGTCGGCGATCGACATGCGCACCTGAATCCGCGGATGGCCGTGGGCGTGGCAAGCCGTGCAGGTGAAGCGGTTGGCGACCTGGGCATAGGTCATGTCTGGGTCGAAGCGGGCGAGGGCGTCGGCCGCCGGCATCTCGGCGCGGTGGCCGCACCAGCAGGAGATCTCCAGCCCGATGCCCTGCTCGAGGTTGGCGCGCATCGGAATGCTCATCAGATCCGCACCATGACGACGTCCTCCTCGGAGCGATCGGGACGGCACACGAAGTTCGCCTTGCCCCAGCAGTGGAGACGCTTGCAGTCGACCGTGCGGCCCCACAGCTCGTAGCCGGCGCCCTTGCTCCGTTCGATGCGCTCGAGGTCGACCTTCATCTGCAGCCCGCAGTGCTGGCACATCGCGTAGACGCGCCAGCCGGATCGCCGCAGGTCGGCGACCGTGGGGGCCGCGCCCCGCCAGTTGGACGCCGTCCACTTGCGATAGCGAGGGTTGCCGCCCATGGCTTCAGTGCGCGGTGGCGACTTCCAGCGTGAGCTCAAGCCGCCCCGCGTCGTTGACGGCCTTCGGCCTCGGGATGAAGCCGGGGTGTGAGGCCTCGATCTCGCGGACGAGTTGGCCAAGGCCTGCACGGGAGTCGGATCCCGGCTGAGAAAGCAGCACCTCGGCCAGCTCCCACATCTGCGCGGCAACGCCTTTGGCGATGTCGGTGTCGGTCATGTGTCCTCCGTCGCGCCACCGACCGGTCAGCTCTGCGCTCAACCGCTTCGCTGAGCAAGGTCGGCGTTCCGTTTTTGTTCCCTCCGCTGTGGATGGGCCGGTCAGTCCTATCGCCGCCGACGCAGGCTCCAGACCAAGCCCGAAAGGGCCGTCACCAAGACGGCAAGTGCGCTGATGTGCTCTGGGGTACCTACGCTTGGTTCATGCGGCTGGAGGACGGCCGAGTGGTAGAGGTCTACGCCTTCTACGACAGCTTGGCGTTCAACGACCTGTAGCAGCGGGTGACGCAGCGCTGACACGATGAGGCAGACCTCTGCAAGTGGCCCGCTTGCCGACGGGCCGCTTTGCGCCAAAAGTGAAAATCAATTGCTGGCCTGAACGCAAACGCTCAGATGCGGTTTCACATCCGCATCAGAGCCGCCACCGGGCTGAGCTTCATCGCCAGCATCCAGACCGCCATGGCGATCATCATCAGGTTCTCGGTCAGCGACAGGAAGCCCAGCGGCACATTGCTGTCGCCGCCGACGCAGGCGCACTTCAGCTCGCGCTTGTCGATGTAGACGGCCTTGAACACCGAAACCGCGCCCATGCCGCCGATGAAGAGGGCGATCGGGACCGACAGCCAGGTCAGGACCCCCGCCAGCATCAGGGCGCCCGCTCCGAACTCGGCGAAGGGATAGACCTCGCCGTAGGGCACCCACCGCCTGGCCAGGAGGTCGTAGTTCAGGAACATGGTCGAGAAGCTCTCGACGTTCTGCAGCTTGAGCATGGCCAGAGCCATCATCGACAGGGCGATGAACCACTCGCCCGCCTGAACCGTCAGGGGCGTGCCGTGGACCGTCAGGCTCAGCATCGCCGCCATCACGGCCGTGGTCAGGAAGACGACCAGCACGGGCGTGTAGGTCAGGGCCTTGGGGTCGCGGACCTTCAGGCCCAGGAAGCGACGCAGGTCGTCGTGGCCGCCGATGCGCCGGCCGTCGATGAAGACCTGGGGCGTGGTCGTGACCCCGTGCTCGGCCTTGAAGGCGTCGACCGCCTCGCGGCTGGTCAGCCAGCGATCGTCGACGGCGTAGCCCCGGCTCTTCAGCAGGTGACGGGCCTTGAGACCCCAGGGACAGGTGTGGCCGGGCATGACCATCCGATGGAGGACGGCGGTACGGGACGGGTCTGACATGTTGCGCTCCTTGGCTTGGCGATCCGGAGCGCTCTGCTTAAGTTCCGTACTCAAGTACGGAGTCAACCATGAAGGTTCGAACGATCGCGGGCTTGGCGCGCGAGGGCGGCGTGGGCGTGGAGACGATCCGCTTTTATCAGCGGCGCGGCCTGATGCCGAAGCCCGAGCGATGGTCCTCCAGCGGCGTGGGCGAGGGCATCCGCCGCTATGGCGACGAGGATGTGCGGAGGCTCAGGTTCATCCGCTCGGCCCAAACGGCGGGCTTCACCCTCGAGCAGATCAGGGAGCTGCTGTCGCTGGACGCGGGCGAGGATCGGGAGCGGGCCCGAGCACTCGCCGCCGAACGCCTGGAGGCGCTGGACCGGACGATCGCCGATCTGGAGCAGGCGCGGGCAGGCCTTCGGCGGCTGGCGGGCGCCTGCGCGTCGAAGGACAGCGGGCCGTGCCCGATCATCGCGGCGTTCCAGGGCGAGTCCGCCTGAGGCTCAGGCTCCGTTGTGGCGCCCGAAGACGGTCGCTTCGCCCGCGCGGTTGACCAGCAGGGTGACGTAGGGCTGGCGGCCCGCCGCCTCCATGCCGGGCGACCCGGCGGGCATGCCGGGCGCGGCCAGCGCCACGGCCGCGGGGCGATCGCGCAGCAGGCGCTCGACGTCGGCGGCGGGCACATGACCCTCGATGGCATAGGCGCCGACCACGGCGGTGTGACACCCGGCATAGCGGTCCGGCACGCCGTATCGGGCACGGATCGGGGACAGGTCCTCGCGCTCGACTACCTCGACCGTCCATCCCGCCGCACGCATGTGCGCCACCCAGCCGTCGCAGCAGCCGCACCACGGCGTCTTGTAGGCCGTCATCCGTCGATCCTGCGCCATCGCCGCGCCGGCCGAGGCGAGAGCGACGGCGCCGCCCAGCAGCAGGCGGCGGGTCAAACGGGCCGTCATCAGTGGACCATGAAACGGACGGCGGCCGTCATCTCATGGCCGTCCGCGCCTTCAGCAGTCCAGTTCAGCACGTAGTTGCCGGGCGCCAGCGTCGGCAGGTCGGCCGACACCCGCGTGGTCGCGGCGGAGGCGGCGACCGGGACGGTCACGGGGGCCTGACCTTCGGCCGTCACGGTGACGGCCTTGAGCGTCATCGCGTGCGGGAAGGTCGCGGTGAACCAGTCCGGCGAGCCGTTGGTCATCGCGCCGTCCGCCGGACTGGTGACGACGCCGTGGGCGGCATGCCCGGCATGATCGGCGTGCGCCGCGGCGCTGTGGCGGGACGGCGGATCCTGGTCGGCCTTCTGGCAGCAGCAGCAAGGAGCCGCGGCGTGCGTCAGGGAGGGGACCATGAGGGTCAGGGCCAGAGCGGCGGCGGGGATGATCTTGCGCATGAACAGGTCTCCTAGAACCAGGCCTTGAGGCCGATGACGAACCGGGTGTGCTCGGGCTCTCCGCCCGCCGCGCGGGTGAAGTCGGCGGTGTCGCCGAGCTCCCGGCTCCACTCCACGCCCACATAAGGCGCGAACTCCTTGGCGATTTCATAGCGCAAGCGCACGCCCGCCTCGACATGGGTGAAGCCCGAGCCCAGACCGAGCTCCGGCACGTCGGAGGCCGAGGCCTCGACCTCGAGGCGCGGCTGCAGGATCAGGCGCTGGGTGATGCGCTGGTCGTATTCGGCCTCGACCCGCGCGGTCAGGTCGCCCTCGGTCGACAGGAAGGCGGCGGCGTCGACCTCCCACCAGTAGGGGGCCAGGCCCTGAAGCCCGAGAACCAGATGCGTCGGATCCTCGCCGTCGCCGCGGAAGTCCTGGCGCACGCCGGCCTGCACGTCCCAGAAGGGCGAGATGGCGCGGCTGTAGAGGGCCTGGACCTCGCCCTCGGCCTCGCCGTCGAAGTCACCTTCTCCCTCGGACTTCCACCAGAAGCGGTTGATGTCGCCGCCGGTCCAGCCCGCGACGTCCCAGGTCCAGCTTTCCTCGCCGTCGCCGAAGCCCGCTTCCAGCCGGTCGATGATGACGGCGGTCGCCCGCATGTCGCCGTTCTCGCGCTTCAGGACGTCGCGGGCGCGGGCCATCCGGTCCGCACCCCAGATGGCATCGGCGGCATGGGCCGGGCCGGACAGGGCGGCGGGCGGCAGGGGCGGCTGGCGCGGACGGCCCTCGTCGTCGGCGCTGGTCGGGACGTCCGGAGGACCGCCGACGGAATGGCCGCCCATGTCATGACCTGCGTGGGGGTCGGACTGTGCGGGCATCGCATGACCCGCGTGAGGATCAGAAGCCGGTGACGACGCGGGCATGGTGTGCCCCGCGTGCGGATCGGCGGTCTGCGTCGGCGCGGGCACGGCGTGGCCTGCGTGCGGGTCAGCCGCCGGGGCCTGCGCCGGAGGCCGGGCCGGTGCCGCATGGTGGCTGTGATCCTGCGCGGCCGCCGCTCCGGCGACGAGCAGCAGGGGGGCGAGCGCGCTCATCAAGCGGATCATGCCGCGTCTCCATCCAGCGGGCGGACGGTGACGACGTTGAACATTCCCGCGTGCATGTGCATCAGCATGTGGCAGTGGAAGGCCCAGTCGCCGGGCGCGTCCGCCGTCAGGTCGAAGGTCACCTTGGACCCCGGCGCCACGTTGACCGTGTGCTTCAGAGGCTGATGCCCGGACGGGCCGCCCGTCACCAGCTCGAAGAAGTGGCCGTGCAGGTGGATGGGGTGGGCCATCATGGTGTCGTTGACCAAGGTCACGCGCACCCGCTCGTTCCGCTCGAAACGGATTGGTTCGACGATCTCGGAGAATTTGCTCCCGTCGAAGCCCCACATGAACCGTTCCATGTTGCCGGTCAGGTGGATCTCGAGGGCCCGAGACGGCGGCCTCTGGTCCTTGTTGGGGGCCAGCGACACCAGGTCGGTGTAGACCAGCACCCGGTGCGGGACGTGCTCCAGCCCCATGGGCCGCTCACCCAGGCGGTTGGCCGGGTCCGACGAGATCATGTCGACCCCGACGCCGACCGCCATGCCGGCGGGGGCGTTGTCCGGGTTGCGCATGTCGTGGTCCATGCCGCCGTGACCCGTGGCGGAATGATCCATTCCGTGTCCCATGGCCGAATGGTCCATCCCGGCCATCCCTCCCATGCCCATGTCGCGCACGGTCAGGGTCGGCCCCTCGCGCAGTGGCGGAACCTCGGCCGTCATGCCCAGACGCGGCGCCAGCGTCGCCCGCGCCATGCCGGAGCGGTCCACGGACTCGGCGACCAGGGTGTAGGCGCGGTCCTCGGTCGGCCGGACGACGACGTCATAGGTCTCGGCGACCGAGATCTGAAACTCGTCGGTCTCGACGGGGCGCACGTTCTCGCCGTCGGCGTTGACCACCGTCATGGCCAGGCCCGGGATGCGGACGTTGAAGATCGACATGGCCGAGGCGTTGATGACCCTGAGCCGCACCCGCTCGCCGGGCCGGAACAGGCCGGTCCAGTTCTCGGCCGGACCATGGCCGTTGACCAGATAGGTGTAGGTCGTGCCGTTGACATCGGCGACGTCGCGCGGGTCCATCCGCATCTGGCCCCACATCCGGCGGTCGGCCAGCGACATCCCGTCCTCGCCGGAGATCAGGCCCGATAGGGTCGTGCGCGACTGGTTGAAATAGCCGGGGCTCTTCTTCAGCCGGTCCAGGATCTCGTGGGGGTGCAGGAAGCTCCAGTCCGACAGGACGATCACATGCTCGCGGTCGTAGGTGACCGGATCGGCCCTCGCCGGATCGATGATCAGCGGCCCGTAGTGGCCCATCGCCTCCTGCAGGTTGGAGTGGCTGTGGTACCAGAAGGTGCCCGACTGGATCACCGGGAACTCGTACTCGAACGTCTCGCCCGGCCGGATGCCGGGAAAGCTGACGCCCGGTACGCCGTCCATGTGGAAGGGCAGCAGCACCCCGTGCCAGTGGATCGAGGTGTCCTCATCCAGGGTGTTGGTCACCGAAAGCCGCGCCGTCCGGCCTTCGCGCAGCCGGATCAGCGGCGCGGGCAGGGTCCCGTTCACCGTGATGGCATGGCCTGTCCGGCCGCCGACGGTGAAGGGCGAGTGGCCTACGCTCAGCCGCACGTCGGGGCCTTCCAGCGTCGGGAGATCGGCGCGCAGTCCCGGCGAACCCGTTTGCGCCCAGACGGGCAGCAGGCCCTGCGCGGCCCAGGCCGTGGCCGCGCCGCCAAGTCCCTTCAGAAGTCCTCGTCGATTTCGTTCGATCATGGGATAGGGTCTCGATTCCATGGCGCAGACTTGCACTGCGTACGTTGGTACAGAGTCAACGGCATGGCCTGCGACCGACTGTCCCTTCACCCATACGCCCGTTCGGAGCCGATGATGACCCGCCTGATCCTTGCCGCCTTTCTCGGCCTCATCGCCGCGCCGGCCGCGGCTCAGGACGCGACGCCCTCCCCTTCGGCGGTGCGATCGGCCGATCCGGTCGCGGTCTCCGCCGTCACGGCCGTCGAGGGATTCCACGCCGCCTTGAAGTCGGGCGACGGCGACGCCGTTCTGGCCTTCCTGGCTGAGGACGTCGTCGTTCTGGAAGGCGGCGGGGCGGAGCGGTCGCGCGACGAATATGCTCACCACCATCTCTCCGCCGACATGGCCTTCGCCGCGGCCACGACGGCGGAGGTCACGCGACGCGCCGCATGGGTGGAGGGCGACCTGGCCTGGGTGCTGACGGAGGGTCGGACGACCGGCGAGTTCAACGGCCGCGCGGTCAACAGCGTGACGGCGGAAACCATGATCCTTCAGCGAGGACACGATGGCTGGCGCATCCGACATGTCCACTGGTCCTCGCGGACGCCGCGCTGAGCTTCACATGGAGGCGGGCGGCGACTGAACGCCCATTGCCGCGACCAGCCCCAGCAAAGCGACGCCGGCGGCCAGTTCCAGACCGACGCTAAGCCGCAGGCTGTGGACAGCTTCTGTGCCGTCGCGCCCCTCGGTGAGCGCCTGATTCAGCCTCGGCGTCAGGCTGTAGCGGTTCTGGGCCGCCAGCCAGATCATCAAGAGAAACAGCGCCAGCTTTGCGACCAGCAGCTGCCCCCAATCGGAGCTCGTCAGAAGTCGGGAGCCATCGGGGCCGACCAGGAAAGCCGCGTTCACCACTCCACTGAAGGCGAGGGCCGCCACGGCCGCGGTTCCGATCGTCCCGAAGCCAGTTAACGAGCGTGCCGACGCGTGGACGTCGTTGGCCTCACGATGAAGCAGCAGAAGGGAAAACCCTATCAGCGCTCCCAGCCAGACCGCGCCAGCCAAGGCATGGACGATGTCCGCCATAAGGTGAATCCAGCCGGCGGGCCCTTGGCTGGACGCCCCGTGCCCACTCCAGGCGAAACTAGCCGTGGCCCCGGCGAAAAGGGCGGCGGCCACCAGCGCCGCGGACCGTCGCCCGCCTCCGAGCAGCAAGACCGTCGTTCCCAGCAAGGCGAGCCCCGCGCGGACGACGTGAGCGGTCCCCAAGCTCATGGACTGGACGACATATCCGATCGCGGCGGCGTCGACCGCCTCCCAGCTGCCGGCCATCATCGCCGTCTGGCCAAAGAGTCCGAACGCGGAGGCCACCGCCAGAACCAGTCCCGCGATCATCGCCACCCGACGTCCCGAGGTGCCCGGAACGGCGGCCGATGCGTAGACTTGGAACAACGGCAGTCCGAGCGCCACGACGGCCGAGCCGAACTGCACCCACCGCAGGGCGACGACGGTCAGATCAATCGGCACGTCAGCGGACGGTGAAGCTGTAGTTCCCGGTCATGCGATGCCCGTCGGCCGCCGCGATGGCCCAGCTCACTTGGTAGACCCCTGCGGGGAGCGGGGCCGCGAACGTGCCGCCTAGGGTTTTGCCGTCTTGATAAACGGTCTTGGTCAGTGCGACCGCACGGCCCCTTTGGTCTTCGACTCGGACCGTCGAAAAAGGAGCGGCGAAGCGGTCGCTGAACGTCAAGGCGATGGTGCGAGGAGAGCTGACCGTGGCGCCGCTGGCCGGCGTGGCGGCCAAGAGCCGGGCGTGCGCGAACACCGGCGGCGCGGCGAGAACGGCCACGGCGACAGCGGCCAACGGGATGATACGACTTGAGAGCACTTCCACGAAATCCTTCGGTTGGGGCCGCGCGGGCGTTCTCCCGCGAGCCATCGTCTCCACACCCTAACACAGATCCGGACGCGGCCGATCCCGCAGTGCACCGCGGACTTGCGGCAACGTTCGGCGGCAACGCCACCACGGCTCCGGATAGTCGACGTTCTGGAGGTCCGCGAAGAGTCAGGAGCGGGCCTGCTGACTGGCTGTTCGCGCCGCAACAGCGCCGCCCTTTGGCGAACACTCTGAAAATACTTCAATCCGGCCGGACTCAAAATCCGGTTCCGCAAGGAGTGTCGGTTCGAGCCCGACCCGGGGCACCAACACTTTGCTCGCTGCCTGAGGGCGGCTGAACGCATCCGACAGTATCGTGACGGTTCCGCCGTGATCGGCGCGAGTTTCGCGGAAGCGCCGCCCAAACGTCACAGAGCCATGAGCGCCGTGCACGGACGCATCGTCTAGGACGAACCCGCCCCGTCGGAGGGGTGGTGCGGGGCGTCGCCGTGATCGGTCGGGTGCGTCAGGAAATCGGGCGGGCGGGCACGCGCTTCGTCGCGCTGCGGGCGCGGCCGGAAGGCCTGCGCCTGATGGCCGAAGGCGCGCTGGCCGTGCTGATCCTGGGCCAGACGGCGCGCGCGGCGCTCTCGCTTCTCGCACCCGCCGCCGAAGCCTCCACGCCGCCCCCCGTCGCGTCCGTGGCCCGACCCGACGCGTCCGTCTTCACACGCAGCGACGCCTTTTTTCCGGGCGCCGCAACGCCGGCCGACCCCGCTGCGGCCGGGGCCGTCGACGGCCTGCGCCTGTTCGGCGTGCGCGCCGGCGACGGCGGAGCGGGATCGGCCATTCTGGGTCTGGCGGACGGACGCCAGCTGTCGGTCGGCGTGGGGGAGGAAATCGTTCCCGGGCTCGTGCTTCGCACCGTCGCGGCCGACCACGTGACGGTGGCGCGGGGCCCCGTGGTCGGACGGGTCGAGTTCGGGGAAACGGCCGGCGCCCCCGCGCCGCCTCCGGCCCCGTCGACCCCACAGGTGGTCGCGCCGCCCCGGACCGAGCCGACGGCCGAAGCCCGGGCCGCGGCGCCCGTGGTCGATCCCCGGCGATTGATCGGCCAGGCGTCCCTGCGCCCGCGCATGAAGGGGATGTCGGTGTCGGGCTTCACGGTTTCGGCCGCCGGCGACGGGCAGGCCCTGCGCAGCGCCGGCCTCCAAACCGGCGACGTCATCCTGGCCGTCAACGGCGTCGAGCTGAACGGCATGGGCGCGCTGTCGGGCCTGCGGGCCGAACTGGCCGACGCGACGACCGTGGACATCCGTTACGAGCGCGCAGGCCGCGTCTCGACCACCACCATCCGGACGGGACGCTGATGCAAGGTTTCAGGACGGGCCTGCGGGGCTCCGCGTTCGGCGTGATGGCCGCTGTCGCCATGGCCACGGCCCTGCTGCCCACCGCGGCGGCGGCGCAGGAGCGCCAGATCCTGAACGTGCAGGGCGCGGACATCCGCGCCTTCATCCAGGACATCGCCCGCACCACCGGCCGGACGTTCATCGTGGACCCGGCCGTCACGGGCACCGTCACCGTGACCAGCGACCGGCCGCTGACGCGCGCGGAGGTGTACGACGTCTTCCTCTCGACCTTGCGCGCAAACGGCCTGGTGGTCATCCCGACCAGTTCGGGCGCCTACCGCATCGCGCCGGCGCAGGGCGCCGCGCAGGGCCCGGCGACGGTCGGGGCCGAACGCTTCGGCACCGAAGTCTTCGTGCTGAAGGACATCGACGCCGCCTCGGCCGCCGAGACCATCCGTCCCCTGATCGGCGCGCAAGGCCAGGTTCTGGCCAATCCCAACAGCAACACCATCGTGGTCGCCGACTTCGCCGACAATCTGCGCCGCGTACGCCAGCTGGTCGAGCGCATCGACGTGGATTCGAGCGAGATCGTCGTCGTCTCGCTGGAGAACTCCAACGCCCGCGAGATCGCCGGCGTTCTGGACGACGTGCTGGCGCCGCCGGGGGGGCAGCCCGGGACGGGTCTGGTGTCGGTGACGGCCGTGGAGAGCTCCAACTCCATCATCCTGCGGGGCGAGCCGGCGGCGCTGGCGCGCGTGCAGGGCCTCATCGCGGATCTGGACCGGCGGGCTCTTCAGAACGACGACGTGCGCGTGATCTTTCTTGAGCACGCCGACGCCGAACAGCTGCTGCCCGTGCTGCAGCAGGTGGTCGGTCAGCCGGTCGCGGGCGCGGCGCCGGTCGCGACTTCGACCGCCGCTTCCTCCGACGACGGAGAGACCGCGCCGCAGGCGGTGACGGCGACCACCGCCACCGGCCAGCGCGCCACCATCGCCCGCTATTCCGGCGCCAACGCCCTGATCATTTCCGCCCCGCCGGAGACGCAGCGGATGCTGGCGGACGTCATCGCCCAGCTGGATCGTCGCCGCCCGCAGGTGCTGATCGAAGCCATCGTGGTCGAGCTTTCGGACGACGCCGTGAAGGAGCTGGGCGTGCAGTGGGTGCTGGCGGGCGAGGACGGCAACCCGGTGGGCTTCACCAACTACAGCGACCGCAGCGCACCGCTGCTGCCGATCCTCGGCGGCGTCGCGGCCAATGAAGAGCTGGACGAGGACGATCCCCTGCTGGAACAGGCGCGCGACCTCGCTCTGAACAGCCTGCTGGGCGCCAACGGCTTCATCGGCGGCGGCGCCGGGCGCATCGGCGACGGCCTGTTCGGCTTCATCATCAACGCGGCGAAGACGGACGCGGGTTCCAACCTGCTGCAGACGCCGTCGGTGATCACGCTGGACAACGTCGAAGCCAACATCCTCGTCGGGCAGGAGGTGCCGGTGACCACCGGCGACGTCCTGCTGGACGGCCAGACCAACCCGTTCCGCACGACCGAGCGCATGGAGATCGGCGTCCGCCTGACCGTCCGCCCCCAGATCAATGCGGGCGACAGCGTGACTCTTTACATCCGGCAGGAGGTGTCCAGCGTGAACGGCATCCTCTCGAACAGCGCCGGCGATCTGGTGTTCGACACGCGGGAAATCGAGACGACGCTGGTCGTCGACGACGGCGACATCGCCGTGGCCGGCGGCCTGCTGGACCAGAACGAGCGCGTCTCCGTAGACGGCATTCCCGGCTTGCGCGACCTGCCGGTGGTGGGCGGCCTGTTCCGGTCTGAGAGCCGCCAGCGCGGCCGCACCAATCTGATGGTCTTCATCCGCCCGACCATCGTCCGGACGCCGGAAGACGCCCGGCGCCTGTCCGCGGACCGCTGGGGCTACATGCGCGACCAGCAGCTGCGCGTGGCGCCGGATCAGGAGCCGAGCCTCGACGAACTGCTCCGCGACTACATCCGCACCCAGCCTCCCGTCCCGCCGCAGTATCTGGAAACCGCGCCCGCCGCGCCGGTGGCCCCGGTCGAGGGCCAGCCCCTGACATGACCGCCTTCGCCGCGCCCCGGCTGCCCTATGGCTTCGCCCGCAAGGCCGGCGTCGTGCTGCTGGACGTGGGCGACACGGCACGCGTCGGGCTGCGCGAGGGCGCCGATCCGCTGGCGCTGACCGAGGTCCGGCGCGTGCTGGGAATGGGGCTGTCCGTCGAACGCCTGGGCCGCGCCGAGTTCGACCGGCGCCTGGCCGACGTCTACGCCGGGGACCGTGTCGGTGACGAGGCGGATATGGCCCTGCCCGACGGGCTGGACGGCATGATCGACGACCTGCCCGCCGCCGCCGATCTGCTCGACGGGTCGGACGACGCGCCGGTCATCCGCATGATCAACGGCATCATCGCCGAGGCGGTGCGCGCGGGCGCTTCGGACGTGCACCTGGAGCCGTACGAGACGGCGCTCGTGGTCCGTTTCCGGGTCGACGGCGTGCTGCGAGAGGCGCTGAGCCTGAACCCGCGGATCACGCCGCTTCTGGCGTCGCGGGTGAAGGTGATGGCGCGGCTCGACATCGCCGAGAAGCGCGTCCCGCAGGACGGGCGCATCCCGCTTGCACTGGGCGGCAAGACGCTGGACGTCCGGGTCTCGACCCTGCCGTCGCGGGCGGGCGAGCGCGTGGTGCTGCGCATCCTCGACAAGGATCAGGGCGACCTCGGTCTGGCCGACCTCGGCATGGATCCGGCGTCGCTGGAAACCTTCGAGGCGGCGCTGCGCGAGCCGAACGGCATCATCCTGGTCACCGGGCCGACCGGGTCCGGCAAGACCACCAGCCTGTACGCGGGACTGTCGCTGCTGAACGACGCGACGCGCAACATCCTGACCGTCGAGGATCCGGTCGAGTACGCCGTCCAGGGCATCGGTCAGACCCAGGTGAACACCAAGGTCGGCATGACCTTCGCCGCCGGTCTGCGGGCCATCCTGCGCCAGGACCCCGACGTGGTGATGGTGGGCGAAATCCGCGACGTGGAGACGGCGCAGATCGCCGTGCAGGCCTCCCTGACCGGTCACCTGGTGCTGTCGACGGTGCACACCAACGACGCGGCGGGGGCGGTCACGCGTCTGCGCGACATGGGGGTGGAGCCGTTCCTGCTGGCGTCCACCCTGCGCCTGATCGTGGCCCAGCGGCTGGTGCGGCGGCTGTGCACCGTCTGTCGCCGTGAGGAGGCGACCGACGCGGCGAGCGCGAAGCTGATCGGAATAGAGGCCGGTACGCGCGTCTGGCGCGCCGTCGGCTGTGCCGTCTGCAACCACACCGGACATCAGGGTCGCGTCGGCGTCTATGAGATGATCCGCGTCGACGAACGCGTGCGCCGCCTGATCGCGGCTGAGGCGGGCGAGGACTCCATCGCCGAAGCGGCCTTCGAGACCGGGGCGGACCTGCCGACGCGGGCGCGCGATCTGGTGCTGGCCGGCACGACCTCGCTGGAAGAAGCCGTGCGTGTGATCCGCCGGGACGCGGGCGCCGCGCCGGACGAGGCCGCGGCCTGATGGCGGCGTTCGACTATGTGGCGCTGGACGCCGGCGGGCGTCGCGTGACGGGCGCCGTCGAGGCGACCGACGAGGTCCGCGCCCGAGGCGCCCTGCAGAAGCGGCGGCTGATGCCGCTGGAGGTGAAAGCGGCCGTCGGCCTCACGACGACCGCCGCTACCGCGAAGTCGAAGGGTGCGCGTCTGCCGGCCCGGTCGCTGGCGCTGATCACGCGTCAGCTGGCGACCCTGATCGCCGTCGCTCCGGTCGAGGAGGCCGTACGCACGCTGGCGCTGCAGGCTGATCGTCCGGCTGCCCGCCGCGTGCTGGAAGGCGTTCACGCCGGGGTTCTGGAGGGCCGCCGCCTGTCGGACGCCATGGCGCGCCAGGGACAGGCCTTTCCGCCGCTTTACCGCGCCATGGTGGCGGCGGGCGAAAGCTCCGGCGGTCTCGGCCCGATCCTCGAGCGTCTGGCCGAGGGTCTCGAGCGCGACCAGCAGGTGCGCGGCAAGGTGATCACGGCGCTGGTCTACCCGGCCGTTCTGGCCGTGGTGGCGCTGGGCGTGGTGATCGCCCTCATGACGCTGGTCGTGCCCAAGGTGGTCGAGCAGTTCGACAGCATGAACCAGACCCTCCCCCTGTTGACGCGGATCGTCATCGCCGTCTCCGACGCCATGCGGACGGGCGGCTGGATCGCCGCCCTTGCCGTCGTCTGCGGGGCCGCCGGAGTCGGAGTGGCCCTGCGGCGGCCGGCGCTGCGGCTGAAGGCCGACACGTGGATCCTGACCCTGCCGGTGATCGGGCGGCTGATGCGCGACCTGCACGGGGCGGCCATGGCCCGGACGCTGGCGGCGATGATCGCATCCGGCCTTCCGGTGCTGGAGGGTCTGACGATCACGGCGCGGACGGTCGCCAACATGCGTCTGCGACAGGCCACCGAGTCGATGGCCGAGGCGGTGCGTGAGGGTGGGGGTCTGGCGGCCGCGATGCGGCGCGCCGGCGTCTTCCCCCCGATCCTGGTCCACATGACGGCGTCGGGCGAGAACTCCGGCCGGCTGGAGCCGATTATGGACCGCGCCGCCGACTATCTGGAGCGGGAGTTCACCACGTTCACGGCGGTCATGCTCAGCCTGCTGGAACCCATCGTCATCGTGGTCATGGGCGGCGTCGTGGCCGTGATCGTGCTGTCGATCCTGCTGCCCATCCTCCAGATCAACACCCTGGCCGCCGGTTGAGAGACGCCATGCGAGACACCTTGATCAAAGCCCTGCCCCGCATCATCGCACGGCGCCCCCGTCCCGGAGAGCCGCGCCGGCCGCGCGTCAGGGCCCGCACGGCCCGACAGGGATTCACGCTCGTGGAGCTGATGGTCGTGATCGTCATCATCGGCCTTCTGGCCACCGTGGTGGCGATCAACGTCCTGCCCAGCCAGGACAGGGCCATGATCGGCAAGGCGCGCGCAGACGTCGCCACCCTGGAGACCGCGCTGGAGCAGTACCGGCTCGACAATCTGGTTTTTCCGACCACGGAACAGGGTCTGCAGGCGCTGGCCGCGGCGCCCGTCGGGCTGACGCGGCCGGAGCGATATCGCCAGGGCGGCTATGTCCGCCGCCTGCCGGAAGATCCGTGGGGCAACGCGTACCAGTACCGCCGCCCCAGCGCGCACGGGCAGGCGTTCGACGTCTGGTCTCTGGGCGCGGACGGTCGGGAGGGGGGCGAGGGCGAGGATGCGGACCTGGGCAACTGGCAAGGCTGACGGCCGGCTGCCTCGGCCCGGCTTCACCCTGGTCGAGCTGCTGGTGACGATTGCCGTGGTCGGCGTGGCCGCCACGGCGGTGGTTCTGGTCGCGCCCGATCCACGCCCGGGAGTGAACGAGGAGGCCGAGCGCCTGGGCGCACGGCTGGTGGCGGCGCGAGAGGAGGCGCTGCTGGCGGGACGCGCGACGACGGTCGAGTTCCAGCGCGACGGCTATGGCTTCGCGCGACTGGACGGCGCGGCGTGGGCGCCGCTGACCGACGGCCCTTTCGGACCCGAGCGCTGGGAAGAGGGGACGGTCGCGACGGTCGTCCCGGCCGACGCCCGCGTAACCTTCGATCCGACGGGCGTGACGGAAGGCGCCGAGATCGCCCTGACCCGCGACGGGGTCCGGGCGACCGTCGTCGTCGACGCGGCCGGCGAGGTGGTCGTGCGATGACCCGCCGGGACGGGTTCACCCTGATCGAGCTGCTCGTCGCCCTGGCCGTGTTCAGCCTGGCGGCGCTGGCGCTGCTGAAACTGTCGGGCGAGAACGCGCGGGCGGCGGCGGACGTGGAGACGCGGACGGTGGCGGCGATCGTCGCCGACAATCTGGCGGTTCAGGCCCTGACCAGCGTCGATCCGCCGGCCGAGGGCGAGACGGCGGGCACGGCGTCCATGGCCGGGCGCGAGTGGCGCTGGCGCCGCATCGTCACCGCCACGCCCGAACCCGACATGATCCGCATCGAGGTGAAGGTGTCGGAAGACGGCGTCTGGACGGCCGGCGAGGCCATCCTGTTCCGGGGGCGGGCGCAGTGAGGACGCGGTCCGGCTTCACCCTGGCCGAGGTGCTGATCGCCCTGGTGATCTTCGCCCTGCTGGCCGCCGCGGGCACGGCGGTCATGGCGGCGGCGGTGGACGGCCGGTTCGCGGTGAAGGCGGCGGACGCGCGCACGGCCGAGCTGCAGCGGCTGCGGGCCCTGCTGAAGGCCGACGTGGGGCAGACCGTGAGTCGGTCCGACCCGACCGTCAGTCCGATCCAGACGGGCGACGGCGTGATGCTGGGGCTGATCCGCACCGGCTGGGCCAACCCTGCCGGGCGTGCGCGACCGTCGTTGCAGCGCGTCGAATGGCGGGTCGTCGAGGGGAGGCTCGAGCGCCGGGTGGCCGATCAGGTGACGGGCGCGGCCCTGGGTCCGGCGCAGGTCGTCGCGCGTGAGGTTTCGGACGTGCGGGTCAGCTTCGTCTCGCTGGAAGTCGAGACGCCCGTCTTCACGCCGCGTCCGCCGATGCAGATGGCGCCGGACGCGGTCCGCGTGCGGATGACGCTGAAGGACGTGGGGCCCGTCGAACTGCTGCTGCTGGTGGGATGGGACCGATGACCCGCGTGCGCGAAGGCATGGCCCTGCTGACCGTCCTTCTGATGGTGGCCGTCATGGCGGCGATCGCCGCGGCGGTGCTGGACGACGTGCGGTTCTCGCTGCGACGCGCCGTCAACGCCGACCAGATGGGCCAGGCCCAGTGGTACGCCATCGGCGCCGAGGCGCTGGCACGCAAACGACTCGCCCGACTGACGCGCGCGAACCCGACGCGCACGCCCTTCCAGCCCGATTGGAACGGTCGCCCCCTGAGCTTCCCGACCGACGAGGGCGGGGCGGTGTCGGCGGTGATGCGGGACGGTCAGGCCTGCTTCAACCTGAACGGCGTGGTGCAGGGCGGACCGGGCGCCTGGGCCGCGCGCCCGCGCGGGGCGGCCCAGCTGGTGGCGCTGGGCCGCGCCGTGGGGCTGGACGAAGGCCGCATGCGCGGCGTGGCCGAGGCCCTGACCGACTGGATCGACAGCGACGCCTCCGCCCTTCCGCGAGGGGCCGAAGACGCCGCCTACGCCGCCCTGCCCCGCCCCTACCGCACATCCGGCACGCTGCTGACCGAGGTCAGCGAGCTGCGCGCCGTGAAAGGCGTGGACGCCGAGGTCTACGCCCGGCTGAGGCCGCACCTCTGCGCCTTGCCCGAGGCCGTCCTGAGCCCGATCAATCCGAACGGGCTGCAGCCGGACGACGCGCCGCTGCTCGTCATGCTGGTCGAGGGCCGCATCACGCCCGCGCAGGCCCGGGCCGCCGTCGCCGCGCGGCCCGCCGACGGCTGGACCGATCTGAACGCCTTCTGGAGTCAGCCGGCGCTGGCGACCGCGCAGGCGCCGTCCGACGTCTACGACCAGCTGACGCTGGTCACCCGCTTTTTCGATCTCGCGATCGAGGTCCGGCACGGCGACGCGGTCGCGGTCCGGACGGCCCTGCTGCAGGTCATGCCCGACGCGACGGTTCGCACCGTCGTTCACCGCTGGACGCCCGAAGAATGATCCCGACCCGACTGATCCTTCTGCCCGGACGGGCCGACGAGGCCGCGCCCTTTATGACGCTGGACGCCTCGGGCGCCGTGCTGGAACGCGGCCGCCTGTCGCCGGACGCGCCGGCGACTGCATCGGCGCCTCGAACCGTCGTGATCGTGCCCGGCGCGCGGGTCCTGATGCGGCGGCTCGCGCTGCCGGCCGGCACTCCGGCGCAGACGCGGGCGGCCGCCCTGTGGTCGCTGAGGGACGACCTGGCGGCGCCCGGCGAGACGTTGCGCGCGGCCGTGGGCGCCGCGGACGCCGAAGGTCGGCGCTGGGTCGCGGTGGTGGACGAGGCCGCCGCGGCGTCGTGGAGCGACTGGCTTCGCCTGTCGGGCGTGACGGGGGCGGTGCTCCTGCCCGACGCCCTTGCGCTGGAGGCGGGGCTGGACGGCGCGGCGACGGCCGTCCGGTTCGGCGACGACCTGGCCCTGCGCGCCGAGGACCTGGCCGTCACGGTGCAGCCTGACCTGGCCGACGTCGTCGCCGGCGACCGCCCCCTGCTGGCCGTCGAGGATCCCGGGCGGGTCGAGGGCATGCTGGTGCGTGCGGCGATGCACCCCGCGCTGGATCTGGCCGTGTCGGCCCGATCGGAGGCCGGCGGTCTGAAGCGGTGGCGGCGGGCCATTGCGCTGGCGGGCGTCCTGGCCTTGTCGCCGCTCGCCCTCATTCTGGCCGAGGCCATCCGCGACGACGCGGCCGCCCGCGACGCCGACTCCCGGGCCGCAGCGACGGCGCGCCGCATCTCCGATCTGGCCTCGGCAGCCGATCCCGTGGCGGAGGCGGAGACGCGGCTGGCCGTGCTGCCGCCGCCCGGCGGCGTCGCCTCTGCCGCCGCAGCCCTGTTCGCCGCGCTCGAGGCCGTGCCGCAGGCGGAGATGGACAGTCTGACTGTCGATCCCGAGGGCGGCGTGCGGGCCTCGCTGCGGTACGCCGCCTATCAGGATCTGGAGGCGATCCGCACGGCCATGGAGGCGCAGGGCCTTACGCTGGTGGACGTCTCCACCGTGGACGACGGCGGCCGCGTAGCCTCGGACGTCATCGTGGGAGCTGCAAGATGAGGGCCCGCATGGAGCGGATGGCGGCGTGGTGGGCCGGGCGCAGCCCGCGCGAACGCGCCTTGCTGTCGGTGATGGGCGGCCTGATCGCTGTGCTGGCCGTGTGGTACGGCGCGGTCGCGCCATCGCTGGACTGGCGCGCGGCGGCGGCGGAGCGCCGGTCGCAGGCCGAGGTGCGGCTTGCCCTGTTCGAGGCGGCGGCCGCGCGCATGACGCCGCCGGCCGCGTCCGATCCCGCCGCGCTTCAGGCGCGGGCCGAACCGGCGGCCGCGGCGATGGGGCTGCAGGTGGGCTTCGCGCCCGGCGAACGCGGGCTGGACTTCACGGTCGCCTCGGCCGCCACGCCTGCGCTGTTCGGCTGGATCGCCGCTCTGCGCGCAACGCACGGACTCGAGCCGCTGGCCCTGACGGTCACCGAGACGGCCGAGGGCACACTGACCGCACAGGGGACGCTGGTTCAGTCCTCGGCGCGATAGACCACGACGCCGTCGACGATCGTGTAGACCGCCTTCGCCTTCGGGATGTCGGGGATCGGCACGGTCATCAGGTCGACGTCGAAGACGGTGAAGTCGGCCCGCTTGCCGACCTCGACGGTGCCGAGCTCGTCCTCGCGGAAGCTGGCCCAGGCCGGCCAGAGGGTGAACATCTTCAGTGCCGTGGCGCGGTCCACCGCCTCGTTCGGTCGCCAGTCCGGTCCCTGAAAGCCGGACAGATCCCGGCGGCCGACGGCGGCGTAGAATTCGATGGCCGGGTCGCCGCGCTCCACCGGCGCGTCCGAGCCGCCGACCACGACGACGCCGCGGTCCGTCAGGCTGTGCCAGGCGTAGGCGCCGCCCAACCGGGAGTCGCCCAGACGGGCGGGCGCGAAGTGCAGGTCGCCGATGGCGTGGCTGGGCTGCATCGACGCCACGATGGGCAGGTTCTCAAAATATCCGTAGTCGGACGGTCTCAAAATCTGCGCATGTTCGATGCGCCAGCGGACGTCGGCGCCATTCGGACGCTGTGACGCCGGCACAGCCTCCATCGCCTGCGCGTACCAGCCCGCCACCGACGCGTTGCCGCGATCTCCGATCGCATGGGTCGCGGCCTGGATGCCGCTGCGCAGCGCGGCCTCGTAAACCGGCACGATCCCGTCGCCCATCTGCATCAGGCCCGTCGTGTCGGGCCGGTCGGCGTAGGGCTCGAACAGTGCCGCGCCGCGCGAACCCAAGGCCCCGTCCGCGTAGAACTTGACCGCCCGGGTGATGACCCGGCCGTCCGCGACCGAGCGGGGTCCGGAGGCGAACAGGGCCTGAGCGCCGTCGGGCGTGACGCTGTTGTAGACCCGGATCGGGGCCGCGCCCTCCTCGGCCATCCGCTCGAGCAGGGGCACGTCGGCCCAGGGCGCGCTCATGTAGTGGATGCCGGTCCAGCCGTAGCGGGCGTAGACGCGGAAGCCGGCGTCGTAGGCGCGGCGCCTGGTCGCCTCGTCCTCACGCGGCATCAGGCCGGCGACCAGCTGCTCGGCCGCGTCGACCAGCAGGCCGGTCGGCCGGCCCTCGGCGTCCTTCAGGATCTCGCCGCCGTCGGGCGCGACCGTGTCGGCGTCGATGCCCGCGGCCTGAAGCGCGGCGGACGAGGCCACCACCGCGTGACCGTCGGCACGCCCCAGCAGGACGATCCGCCCCGGTGCGGCGACGTCCAGATCCTGACGCGTCAGGAAGCGGCCTTCCGGCCAGTGGGTCTCGATCCAGCCGCGGCCGATGATCGGCCCGTCGGGATTGGCCTCCGCCCAGTCCGACAACCGCTGCATGGCCTCGGCGACGGAGGCCGAGCCTTCCAGATTCAGCGTCAGCTCGCGCTGGCCGATGCCGTTCAGATGGGCGTGGCCGTCGGTGAAGCCCGGGAACAGGGTCGCGCCCTTCAGGTCGAGGCGCGGCATGGTGGAAATCACGGCCGGCGCGTCCCGCTCGGAGCCGACCCAGGCGATGCGGCCGGCGTGGACGACCACCACCTCCGCCGGCGGGGCGCCGTCGACCCCCGTATGGATCGTCCCGCCGTGGATGAACATGTCCTGCGCCGCGGCGGCGGACGACAGCGCCGACACGGCAGCGGCGGTCAAGGCGAGGCGGAAGCGCATGAGGACGACCTTCACAGTGAGGTCCCGTTCTAGCGCCCGTCAGCCCTCCGGCGCCAGCACGGCTCTCGCTTCGGCGCCGACCTTGAGAGCGGGATCGCGCACCTCAACCTCGATCAGGATGCCGCCCGCAGGCTCATGAGCCCACAGATAGCGGCGCTCGACTTCCACCTCACGCCCCGACGGCGCGAAGCCCGGAAAGCTGTCACCCCACGGGGTGATGCGCTTCATCTCGTCAAACGACAGGTCGAGAGCCGCATCCAGCTCCTCCATGGCCATGGCGGACAGTTCGTCTTCGGGCGGGGTCATGCCCTCCCCTAGGCCCTCCTGCCGGCCCGCGCCAGCCGCGCCTCCGTCGGCTTTCCGACACAGGAACAGTCGGGAGATCACGCGGGTTTGATCCACATCTCCAGGAGGATTCCATGACCCGACTCGCCTTCGCCGCCGTTTCACTCGCCGCCCTGACTCTGGCCGCCTGCCAGCAGGAGCAGTCGCCGCCCGCCGTCGACGCGGCCCAGGACAAGGCCGCCGCCGTCGTCGGCCAGACCTCGGCGGCCACCATGGGCGCCAACACCGTCATGGGCTACGTGCCCAACGCCGCGATGGGCGACATGTACGAGATCCAGGCCGCCGAAATCGCGCTGGAGAAAAGCCAGAACGCGGGCGTTCGCGAATTGGCGACCATGATCCGCACCGACCACACGGCCGCCTCTGAGATGTTCAAGCCGATCGCGCAGCGCGAAGCGGCCGACACCGCCATTCCGACCGCGCTGGACGAACGCCGTCAGGGCCTGATCGACAACCTGCGCTCGGCCGCGCCGGGCGACTTCGACCGCGTCTGGCTGGACCAGCAGGTGGCCGCCCACAATGAGGCGCTGACCCTGCATCGCGGCTTCTCCGACAACACGGACGCGCCGGGTCTGGCCGGCCACGCCCGCAACGTCGTGCCCAAGATCGAGGCCCACCTCCAGCAGGCCGAACGCCTGCGGGGTGCGATGTGACGAACACGCCGGACAAGCCTGACCCTCGCGCCGCGGCCGGGGGTCAGGCCGACGTGGACGAGGATGAGCTGCTGATCGACGGGCAGGAGGAGGTCTTCTCCCGCGCCGAAGTCGAGCTGGGGCGCATCGAGCACGGCGTCGGCGCGCCCGAGGATGGGCTGGGCGACCTCAGTCCGGGCGAGCGCGGCTGAGGCGCACGTCGGCGATCAGGCGCCCGGCCTGGGCGGCGGTCCCTGGCTTGGGCAGATAGACCACCTCGGCGGCCAGCCGAGCGGCATTCGGCGGCGTCCTCCCGCCCTCGTCGGCGACGGGCCGCATCGAGGTGGCCCCGCGCGTGGCGTCCTGCCCGCGCGAGCGCAGCGCGGAAACGAGGGCGTCCGGACGGGCCGTCAGGACGGGCAGCAGCCACCACCGTCCCGGCGCCTCCGCCCCGGGCGAGCCCAAGGCCCGGGCGGCCGCGTCGACCTGGGCGTCCGAAGAGGGCGGCGCCCACCCCTCCAGCCGCCGGGCCAGCAGGGCGACGAGAACGGCGGGCGGCGCGCGTCGGAAGGCCTGCGGCACCTCCGCGCCGGGAAACCCCCGGGCGGCGCCGCCGAGCACGGCGTCCGCGTCGCGCCCGGCCAGATCGAGCAGGTTGAGCGTCAGGCCCGTGCCCAAGGGTGTGGCCCACATCTTGAGGGCGGCCGTCCGCAACGCGCGCTTTCGAAGCCACGCTTCCGGCAGAGGAGGGTACGCCGCGAGCCGCGCTCTCAGGCGCGCCGCCAGATCCGCGTCGCGCAACACGGCCACCGCTCCGCCCAGAGCCGTGGCCGTCTTGATGGGTCCGAAGCTCCACAGGGTGACGTCGGCGCCTTCGCCAACATCCAGCGATCCGGCGAAGGCCTGGGCGCAGTCCTCGATCACCAGCGCCGCGCCCGGCAGTGGCGGCAGGGCCGGTCGACGGCCGTAAAGCTGGGCGATCACGACCACGCGGCCGTCGGCCGCTCCCGGTCGGACGGACAGGTCGGTCAGGTTCAGGTCCCACGCCTCGACGCGGCGCCCATGCGCGCGGGCGATCTCGGGCATGTGGGCGATGGTCATGCCCGAAAAGGCCACCGGAGCGTCCTGATTAATTTCGCTGAGCAGCGCGTCGAACAGCGTCCGGACGGACAGACCCACGACGACGTGCACGCCGGGCGGCGCAAGCCGGGCGATGCGGGCGTTCAGGCCCTCCGTTTCCGGTGGAGGCGCCAAGACCGAGGCGAGGTCGGCCCAGCTTAGGTCCGGCCTCAGCCGGGGCCGCATCAGGAGGGGCAGGCGGCGGCCCAGACGTCAGGTTCCGCGCGGGTGGAGTGCGCGCATGCCGGGGGTCACTCGCGCTCGTCGGCGTAGATCGCGACCCGGGCGGGCGCGGTGGCCGACACCCGGCCGCGATACATTCCCGACGTGTTCATGGCGAAGGCGGCCGTGCCGTCGATCCCCATGACGATGACGCCGCCGTCGCCGCCGATCGAGCCGACGTCGACGATCTCGGCATCAGCGGCGGCCTGCACGCCGGCGCCCGCCGCCGTGCGGTGGCATATGTCCCGCGCCACGGTCGCCCGGATGAAATACTCGCCGGACCCCGTCGCCGAGACGGCGCAGCCGTCTGCGTTGGAGGCGTAGGTGCCCGCGCCGATCACCGGCACGTCGCCGACGCGGCCCCAGCGCTTGCCCGACATGCCGCCGGTGGAGGTGCCGGCCGCCAGTCGCCCCTCGCGGTCCAGCGCCACCACGCCGACGGTGCCGAACTTGCGCTCGTCCAGCGGCGGGGCGACCAACGCCGCCGAGGCGTCGGGCGGCGGCGGTGCGCCTTCGGGCCGGGGCGGCATGGGCCGGCCCTCGCGCTCAAGCTGGCGAACCAGTCCCTGCCAGCGGCGCTCGGTGAAGAAGAAAGACGGGTCGACCTCCTCCAGACCCTGATCGCGGGCGAAGGCCTCGGCGCCGGCGCCGATCAGGAAGACGTGGGGCGACTTCTCCATCACGGCCCGTGCCGCGCTGATCGGATGACGCGTGCGGGTCAGACCGGCGACCGCGCCGGCGGCAAGGGTGGTCCCGTCCATGATGGCGGCGTCGTGCTCGATGCGCCCGTCGGCGGTGAAGACCGCACCGCGCCCCGCGTTGAACAGCGGGTCGTCCTCCAGCACGTGGATCACCGCCTCAACCGCGTCTAGCGAGCTGCCGCCGTTCGCCAGCACTTCGGCGCCGACGTTCAGCGCGTGGTCGAGAGCGGCGCGATAGGCGGCGTCCTGTTCCGGCGTCAGCTGTCCGCGCTCGATGACGCCCGCCCCGCCGTGGATGGCCAGCGACCAGTCCGGCCGGTCCTGCGCGGCGGCCGGCAGGGCGGCCGCCAGGGCCAGCGCGACGGCGAAGACGACGGACTTCATTGCGGATCCCCGGACGCGACGCGCACACGTGAGCGCGCGGGCATCGATAGCGCGTTCCTGCGCCCCGGCCAAAGCGTCAGGCGTCGACCTTGATGACGCCGCGTCGGATCTGATCCAGCTCGATCGAGTCGAACAGGGCCTGGAAATTGCCCTCGCCGAACGCCTGGTTGCCCTTGCGCTGGATGATCTCGAAGAAGATCGGGCCGAAGGTGTCCTGGGTGAAGATCTGCAGCAGCAGGCCGTCTTCGTCCGAACCGTCGATGAGGATGCGGTTCTTCCGCATCCGCTCCACGTCCTCGCCGTGGCCCGGCAGGCGTTTGTCGATCAGTTCGAAATAGGTCTCGATCGTGTCCTGGAAGGGAATGCCGCGGCGCTTCATCTCCTCGACGGTCTCGAAGATGTCGTCCGTGGCCAGGGCGATGTGCTGGATCCCCTCGCCGTTGTAGCGGCGCAGGAATTCCTCGATCTGGGAGTTTTCGTCCTGGCTCTCGTTCAGCGGGATGCGGATGGCCCGGTCGGGCGCGATCATGGCCTGCGAGAACAGGCCGGTGGCCTTGCCCTTGATGTCGAAATACTTCTGCTCCTCGAAGCCGAACACCTGACCGTAGAAGCCCGACCAGTTGCGCATCTGGCCGCGACGAACGTTGTGCGTCAGGTGGTCGAGGCAGAACAGGCCGACGGAGTTCTTGCGCTCGGCCTCCTCCCAGCCCTCGATCTCGTCCCAACCGTCGTACAGCGAGCCTTTCTCGCCGTACTTGTCGACGACGTAGAGCAGCGAGCCGCCGATGCCCTGCAGGACGTAGGGGTAGCCGTCGCCGAGGGCGCCGCCGTGATGCCCTTCCGCCGGTTTCGCGCCGCGCGCCACCGCGCCCTCATACGCCGCCTTGGCGTCGCTGGTCCGGAAGGCCATGCCGTTCGCCGACGGACCGTGCTCGCGTGCGAACTCTTCGGCCTGGCCCTTGGGCGCGCGGTTGACCAGCAGCGTGATGTCGCCCTGCTTCAGCCGGACGGCGCCCGTCGTCGGGTTAACGTGGGTCTGCGTGAAGCCCATCAGCTCCAGTCGCGCGACCATGGCTTCGGGCTCGGGCCCGGTGAACTCCACGAATTCGAAACCGTCCACGCCCAGCGGGTTCTCGCGGTCGATGGCCTCGGCGGTGGGGTGCGCGGCGTCGTCCATGGGGCGTCTCCTGACATGCGGGCGGCTCTGAAGGCCGGTTTCGCGGCGGAACCTAGTGATCCGGGACCGTCAAGCCAAGCCGCGCCACGCCCATGTGATCGGCGGGTGGCAGGCCGGCGCCGCATCGGCTAAGCGCCTTCCACCCTCTCCGGAGCGCCGATGACCGACCCCGACCGCCACCGAGACGATCCCGGCCAGGGGTTCATCGCCCTGATCCGCAGCCTGTCGGAGAACGCCGGGCCCGACGGCATGACGCTGCGTGAAATCCGGGACCGACTGGACGAGCGCGCGTTCGGCCTGATGATCCTGATCCTCGCCGTGCCCTGCCTGGTGCCGGCGCTGTACGGCGTGCCGCAGATCGTCGGCATCCCCATCCTCCTGCTGGCGGGCCAGATGCTGGTCGGCCGAACGGAGCCCTGGCTGCCGGAGACGATACTGAAGCGGTCGGTCTCTAAGCCATGGCTCGACCGCATGGCCGACTTCGCCACGAAGAGCATGGGCTGGACCGAACGCCTGTCGCGTCCGCGGCTGCGTCTGTTCGCCGAAGGCTGGGCGGAACGGGCCGCCGCCGTCTTCATGATCCTGGCGACGCTGACCATCGTTCTGCCGATGACCAACACCGTGCCGTCGGTGGCGCTGACGCTGCTGTCGGTCGGATTGATCCAGCGCGACGGCCTGTTCGTGCTCGGGGGCGCGGCGGTCGCGACCGGGTGGGCGGCGGCGCTGCTCACCGTGGCCGCCGGCTTCTGGCTCGGCGCGGGATGGGCGGTCGGTCTGGCCGCGCGCTTCGGCGTCGGCGCCTGATCGCATCGACGCGCGCCCACGGCGGCGCTAAGAACGGCGGATGATCGGCCTCTATCGCCTCCTGACCCGCTGGTGGACCGCCTTCGCCCTGGCGGCCTCGCTGGCCTTGCTGGGCGCCGCTCACGCGTTCGAGCGGTTCGGCGGGCTGGCGCCGTGCAACCTCTGCCTCAAGCAGCGCGAGGTGTACTGGGGCGCGGTCGCGATCGCCCTGGTCGCCACCCTGTGGGCCGTGATCAGCCGCGCCAGCCGCGGCACTCCGCGCGTGGCGTCCTTCCTGCTGTTCGCCGTCTTCACCACCGGCGCGATCACCGCCGCCTATCATGCCGGCGGCGAGATGAAGTGGTGGGAGCTGCCGGCCACCTGCTCCGGCGGGGCCGGCGTGCCGTCTCTGGAATCGCTCGCCGCGCTGGCCATGGGCACCGGCGAGCCGCCGAAGCCGGTCTTCTGCGACGCCGTGACGTGGCGCTTCGCGGGCCTGTCCATGGCAGGATGGAACACCCTGATTTCGGCCGGTCTGGCGATCTTCAGCCTGCTGGCCGCCAAACGTCCGAAGGACGCCCGTGCCCCCAGAGGCTGACCACGCCCCGCCGCCCCTGCCCCGGCCCGGTCCGGGCCAGCCGCGCCGCCGCATGGCCGAAATCCTGCGCGTCGACCACGCCGGCGAATACGCCGCCGTCCACATCTATCGCGCCCAGCGCGCCGTCTTCGAGGCGCGCCGCGGCCGCGCCGGCGTCGCCGCCGACCTGACGGAGATGGAGGCGCACGAGCAGGTGCATCTCTCGCGGTTCGAGGCTCTTCTGACGCAGCACCGCGTCGCGCCGACCGCGCTCCTGCCCCTCTGGCGGCTGGCGGCCGGGGCGCTGGGCGCGGGCACCGCCCTGCTGGGCGAGAAGGCCGCGCACGCCTGCACCGAGGCGGTCGAGAGCGTGATCGAGAAGCACTACGCCGCCCAGATCGCCGAGCTTGGGGATCGCGACCCGGCGCTGGCGGCCGAGCTGCAGACCTTCCGGGACGACGAGCTGGCTCACCACGATCACGCCGTCGCCAGCGGCAGCCGCGAGGCGCCCGCGCATCGCCTGTTGTCCGAGGTCATCAAGGCCGGCTGCCGCACGGCCATCAAGTTGAGCGAGCGGGTCTAGTCCGCCTTCGCTTCGGGCGGGCGCTCGCCGCGCCCGCCGCCCCGGCTCCTGCCCGACCGGGCCAGCAGCGGGGCGAGGCGGGCGCGGTCCTGCGGTTCCAGCGTCTCCATCAGCGCCAGCGCGTCCCGCTCCAGCCGCTGCCGCCCGCGCAGTTCGGCGGCGCGCGACCCCTCCAGCAGCGTCGTTACCGCGGCGGCGTCGAACTCCGGCGCCGAGACCGCCGCGACCGCCTCACGCCGCAGCCGCCGGGCCTCCTCGAAATCGGGCTTGGCCGCCAGAGCCGAGGCGCGCAGGGCCTGCTCGACCCGGTCGCGCGTGACGGGCTCCATGTCGCGAAGCATCTGCCGGGGCGAGCGCCGCTCGCCGCCGGGACGATGCTCGGTCTCCAGCCGCGTCTCGACGCGCTTCAACTGGACCAGGGTCGTGCCCAGCGCCGCCAGCGCGAACACATTCACCAGCACCAGAACCACAAGGGCGATCTTCAAGCCGCGCATGCTCATCCCAGCAGGTCCACGTCGTCCACGGCGCTGAGCGACGCCTGATACAGCACGGCGTCGGCCTGGGCGTCGGCGGTCAGGGTCTGGGTCAGCATCAGACCGGCGACCACGCCGGCGCAGGTCGCGGCCGCCCATCCGGCGCCGAACGCGACCCCGGTCCGGCTCCACCCCGCGGGCGACAGCACGCCGGCCCATCCCGCAAGCCCGGCCAGCGCCGGCAGGCGCGCCGGCTTCGGCGCGGCCGCGATCACGCGATCCCGCAGCGCGGGAGAGGGCGAAGGCGTCGGCGAGGCGTGCAGCAGGACGTCCAGCGTCGCCGCCTCGTCCAGCACCGCGCGCAATTCGGGGGCGTCGGCCAGCAGCCGCTCCGCCGCCGCGCGATCGGACCCGGGCCACCGGCGCAGGTCGCCGCCGTAGGTCCCCGCCAGGTTTTCGAAGCGCTCGCGCTTCATGATCATGCTCCTTCCGCGCCGGGCCGCAGGTCGGCCAAGGCGGTCCTCAGGGCGCGGCGCCCGCGCGACAGCAGGCTCTCCAGCGCCTCGACGCTGATGTCCATCGCGGCCGCGGCCTCGATGTTTCCCAACCCCTGGTGGTGGCACAGGACCACCGCCTCGCGCTGGCGGTCGGGCAGGGCGGCCAGGGCCGCGTCCACCCGCCGGCCGACGTCCAGGGCCATCAGACCCCGATCCGGCGCGGGACCCTCATAGATCTGCTCAGGAGGCGCCTCGACGGGGCGCTCCCTCCGCCGACGCAGGCGGTCGTAGCACAGGTTCAGCGCCACGCGGTGCAGCCACGTGTCGAACCGCGCCCTGCCCGGGGTCCACCTGGGGGCCTGCTTCCAGGCCCGCAGCATCGCCTCCTGCGCCACGTCCTCCGCCTCGACCGGGTCGTTCAGCATGCGCTGCGCCAAGGCCAGAAGCCGCGGCAGCTTGCGCGCCACCAGCGCCTGCACCGCCGCGGGATCGCCGCGGCCCACGCGCCGCACAAGGTCCAGATCGGGATCGACGATCACGTCTCGCGGCCGCTCCGCCTCGCGTCTGAGGAAAGAACCGCCGATCGCGATCGTCGATCCCGACATGAACCTTATTCCGAAGCGGGCGCCGGACGCGACCGGCGTTCGCGGCGCTCGGCGCGCTGCGCCTGACGCTCCTCGGCGCTCACGTAGCCGTCGCCATTGGCGTCCAGACGGGCGAAGCCTTGCTCGGCGCGCGTCCGGGCGTCGGCGATCACGACGGGGCCGCGCTCCATTCCGCCCCGACGACCGCCGCCACGGTGCATGCCGCGTCCGCCGCGGCGCTCGCCGCGTTCGGCCCTGCGCTCGCCCCGCCCGGCGCGCGAGGCGTCGAACTCCGCGCGGGTGACGGCGCCGTCGCCGTTCGCGTCCATCCGGCCGAAGGCGCGGTCGGCGCCGGCGGCGCGGCGCGCCTCACGGCCGGCCTGCATCTCCGCGGCCGAAACCGTGCCGTCGCGGTCGGCGTCGAGCGCCGTGAGACGGGCCAGGCGGCCGTCGACGAACTCCGCCTTCGAAACCCGGCCGTCGCCGTCCTTGTCGCCGCGCGCATGACGCGGCGGATCCTGCGGGACCTGCTGGGCCACCGCGACGCCGCCGGCGGTCAGCGTGAGGGCGGCCAGGCCGCCGATGATTAGGGTGCGCTTCATGTCGCTGTGTCTCCGATGGGCCCCGTGAAGCGGCCCGATGTCTGCCCCGTCGCAGACTTCAACGCGACCCTTCGGCGGTTCCGTCGCGCCGGGGCAGCAGACGCTCCAGTTCCGCCCGCGTGGCGGCGCGCACGGACGCGAGCTCCGCCCTGAGGCTCTCGAAGTCCGGAGCGTCGCCTGCACGGGCCAGCAGGTCGCGCAGACCCTGCGGCTCGTCCTCCGGCACGGGGCGATCCTCGAAGGCGCACGCCAGCACCTGCCCGACAGCCTGGTGGAGCGTCCACGACCGCGCCGGCGCCGGGTCCTCCCGCAAGGCCTCGACGGTGGAGGGGGTGAGGGTGGCGCCCTCGCGGGCCGCCTCAAGCTGACGAAACTGGGCGATGAACTCGGCGTCCACCTGCCCTCCGGGAGTCAGTTTCAGGTCCCAGAAGCCCGAAGGCGCGCGCTCACGGTCCATAAGATCGCGCATGGCGCGGACGTCGCCGGCCAGATCGACGCCGGGCCTCGGCGCCCGCAGGACGCTTTCGATCTCGCTCTCGACGGCGCGGGCGAAAGCGGGATCGCTGGCCCAGACGACGCGGGCCCGGGTCAGCGCCATCCGTTCCCATGTGTCGGCCTGGTCCAGATGATGCGCGCGGAACGCGCCGAGGCTGAGCGACACCGGCCCCTTGGACCCCGTCGGCCGCAGGCGCATGTCCACTTCATACAGCTCGCCTTCCGCCGTATGGGCCGACAGGGCCGCAATCAGGCGCTGGGTGAAGCGCACGTAGAAGACCTCCGGCGACCAGCCCTTCAGCGTCGAGACGGCGTCCGGCGACGCCTGATAAAGGGTCATCAGATCCAGATCGGATCCCGCCGTCATCTCGCGCGATCCCGCCTTGCCCAGCGCGACGACTGCGACTGCGCCCTCGATCGCGCCGCCCTGTCGCAACACCTCACGCAGGGCCGCGTCGGCAAGGGCATGCAGCGCGGCGTCGGCCAGGGCGGTGTAGCCGCGGCCCGCCGCATCCGCCCCGGCGCGCCCCGTCAGGACCTGCAGGCCGATGCGAAACACCTGTTCACGATGGACGCGGCGCACCACGTTCATCGCCTCCTCGAAGTCGGCCGCCGCGGCCTCGGCCAGCATCTGACCGACGACGCCGGAATCCTCGTCGAGGTCCAGATACAGCCGCGCGTCCAGCACGCTGTCGAGAATGGCGGGACGGCGACCCAGCATGCGCGCCAGCCGCGGCGCATGGGCCATGACGCCGACGATCGTCCGGAACAGCGCCGGCTGGTTCAGGAACAGGGCCTGCACCTGGACCCCGGCGATCAAGCCGCTGAAGAAAGACCCGAACCGGCGGAACGCCGCGTCCGGCGCGCCCGTCTCCGCCATGGCGGTCAGAAGCTTGGGAGCCAGGCGGGTGAACAGTTCGCGTCCGCGCGCCGTGCGGGTCGCCGGAATGCGGCCGTGGTGCCACGAGCGGATCGTGTCGGCGACCGCCGCGGGCTCCGAGAAGCCCATGCGGCTGAGCGTGTCCAGCGTGCCCGGATCGTTCTCGACCCCCGTGAAGACCAGACTGCCGTAGGACGACGACAGGTCTTCCTCCCCTTCGAACAACTGGCCGTAACGGTGGTTCACGCCCGCCAGCAGACCCTCGACCGACGCGTCGAACAGCGCCAGATCGCCCTCGCCCGCCAGCGCCGCCACGGCCCGCCGACGGTCGGGATCGACCGGCAGCAGGTGGGTCTGCTCGTCATCCAGCATCTGCGCCCGGTGCTCCAGCGCGCGCAGTTCGACGTAGGCTTCGGACAGTTCCAGCCGCACCTCCGGCGACACGTGTCCGGCCGCCTCCAGCGCCGCCAGCGCGTCCAGCGTGCGGGGCGCGCGCAGCGCCGGGTCGCGACCGCCGAGGATGAGCTGCTGCGTCTGGGCGAAGAACTCGATCTCGCGGATGCCGCCGCGCCCCAGCTTGAGGTTGGCGCCCGCCGCCTCGAGCCCCTCGCCGGTCTTGTGCACATGGATCTGGCGCTTGATCGAATGCACGTCGAGGATGGCCTGATAGTCCAGGCTGCGGCGCCAGACGAAAGGCGTCAGCGCCTTCAGAAACGCCCGCGCGGCCTCCGCATCGCCGATCACCGGCCGCGCCTTGATGAAGGCCGCCCGCTCCCAGTTCTGGCCGACGCTCTCGTAGTAGCCGAGCGCGAACGGCGCCGCGACGCAGGGCGGGGTGGACGACGGGTCGGGCCGCAGCCGCAGGTCGACGCGGAACACATAGCCGTCGCCGGTGCGGTCCTGCATCAGCTGGGAGAAGGCGTGGGTCAGGCGATCCAGAAACCGTTGCGGCTCCACCCCGTCCGCCAGGGCGTCGGTGACGCGATCGGGATCCCAGAACAGGCTGACGTCGATGTCCGACGAATAGTTCAGCTCGTCCGCGCCGTGCTTGCCCATGGCGAGGCCGAAAAGCCCGGGCATGGGGCCGCGGGCGTCGTCGGGCGCGGAGATCAGCTTGCCGCGCTCGCGCTGGTCATGGGCGACCGCGGCGAGGGCGGCGGCCGCCGAGGCGTCGGCGAAACGGCTCAGGGCGTGGGTGACGGCGTCGAGATCCCACAGCCCTCCGAGGTCCGCCAATGCGGTCAGAAGGTGCAGCTCCGCCTTCAGCCGCCGAAGCGGCGCCCGTATGTCGTCCGCGCCGCCGGTCAGTGCCGCCGTGGCCGTCAGCACGGCGTCGCGACGCGCGTCGGGCCCGTGTTCCAGGACCCCGCGCAGCATGTCCGGCCAGCGCCGTGCGAGGCCGAACAGATAAGGGGACGCGGCGAACGCCGGCGCAAGCGCCGCCCAGGCGGCGTCCAGAAGACCGGTCCATCCCTGCTCCGCCGCCGCCTGCGACAGCCGCTCATGCGCCCGGTCCGCCGCGGCGGCGTCGACCACGGGACCGCAGGGTCGAAGACGGGTCACGCCTCCGCCGCCGGCAGGATCAGGGCCACGCGCAGGCCCGGTCCCTGTCCGCCGTATTCCCCGGGTCCCTCATCCAGCTGGATGCGCCCTCCGTGCGCCTCCATGACGGCGCCCACCAGCGACAGGCCGAGGCCGGAGCCCGGCTCGGTGCGGCTGTTGTCCAGCCGGACGAAGCGCTGAAGCACGCGCTCGCGATCCGCCTCGGGCACGCCGGGACCGGTGTCGGTGACGGAGAACTCCACGTCGCCGGAACTGCGCCGGCGGGCCCGCAGCACCACCGCGCCGCCCGCCGGCGTGTATTTGATGGCGTTGTCCAGCACATTGGCCAGCGCCTGCGACAGGAAGGCGCGGTTCGCGTCGACCATCAGTCCCCGCTCGATCTCGGCGGAGAACTCCATCCCCTTGTCCTCGCTGGCCGGCTCGTAGAGCTCGGCCATGTCGGCGGCCAGATCGGCGGCGTCGAAGCGGCTGGGATCGGGGGTGCGTCCCGCGCCCGCCGCGGCCTGCAGCCGGGCGATGGCCAGCACGGCGTTGAAGGTCTTCAACAGATTGTCGGCCTCGGCCAGGGCCGTCTCCAGCGCCTCCACCCCGTCGACCTTCCCGGCCTCCGCGTCGATCAGGGCGACCTCGAGCCTGGCCCGCATCCGCGTCAGGGGGCTGCGCAGATCGTGCGCGATCGCGTCGCCGGCATGGCGGATGGACGCCATCGAGGCCTCCATGCGATCCAGCATCAGGTTCAGCCCCTGACCCAGCTCGTCCAGCTCGTCGCCCGATCCGCGCACGGCCACGCGCGCCTTCAGGTCGCCGTCCTGCACCGCGCCGACGACGGTGTTCAGGCGGGCCATGGCCTTTTCGACGTTACGGCTGACCAGCAGGCCGCCGCCCACCCCCAGAAGCAGCACCAGCGCCATGGCGCCCCACAGGGCCTGCGTCAGCCGGGCGAGGTAACGCTCCATGTCGCCGATGTCCTCGCCGACGAACAGCATCTCGCCGGTCGAGAGCCGGACCTGCACGCCCATCGACTGGGTACGGACGACGCGCCCGTCCGGGTCGACGTCGGTGAAGCGGAACGTCTCCCACTGGCGGGAACCCTCGAAGTCGGTGATCGGCGAGGTCGTCAGATTGCCGGTGATCTTCTGCCCGTCCGCCGTCATCAGGATGTAGAGATAGGAGCCGTTCGACAGTGTCCGGTCGATCAGCGCGCGGTTCAGGGCGTCGATGCCCCGCTCGCGATGAATGCCCGTCAGAATCTCCATCTCGCCGCGCACGCTGCGTTCGGCCCGCGTGCGCGCCTCCTGCGCCGAGGCCACGTAGACGTAGGCCAGCACCGCCGCCGCCACCGCCGCGAACAGGGCGAGGAACAGCAGCGTCAGCCGGAACGGCGTGCGGCGGAAGAGGGAGGGCAGCTTCATCGGAAGGCCCTAGGCCTCCAGACGGTATCCCGCCCCGCGCACGGTCTGCAGCATGGCCTTGTCGAAGCCCTTGTCGATCTTGGCGCGCAGACGGCTGATGTGGACGTCGATGACGTTGGTCTGGGGGTCGAAATGATACTCCCACACCTTCTCCAGCAGCATGGTGCGGGTCACTGACTGGCCGGCGTGGCGCATCAGGAATTCCAGCAGCTGGAACTCGCGCGGCTGCAGATCGATCTCCTGGCCGCCGCGATGCACCTCGCGGCTGATCAGGTTCATCTCCAGATCGCCGACCTTCAGAACCGTGGCCACCGAGCCCGTCTCCCGACGGCGCGACAGGGCCTCGACCCGGGCGATCAGCTCGGAGAAGGCATAGGGCTTCACCAGATAGTCGTCGGCGCCGGCCTTCAGGCCCGTCACCCGGTCCTCGACCTCGCCCAGCGCGGACAGGAACAGGACCGGCGTCTGGTCGCCCTCCTTGCGGAGGGTCTCGACCATGCCGATGCCGTCCAGACGCGGCATCATCCGGTCCACGACGTAGACGTCGTAGCCGCCCTTCTGCGCCTCCAGCAGGCCGAACGCGCCGTCGACGGCGTGCACCGCCTCGTGCCCGGCTTCGGACAGCCCCCGCACCATGGCGGTGGCGGCGTCCGCATCGTCCTCGACAACCAGAATCCGCATCGCCTCACCCCTCCGTCCGGGCCCGATTCGCGGGACCGCAGTTCATCCGTGATCGTTCTACCGTTCGCGTGGCAGGTCCAGCGCCACGGCGGCGTTGCCCTCACCCGTCCAGACCAGCAGGAAGATCGAGTCGCGGCCCGCGGCGCGCGCTCTGTTCACCTCGGCCTGGATCTGCTCCACCGAACGCGCCTCGGCCATGCCGACGCGCAGGATCACGATGCCCGGCCAGAAGCCGCTGGAGTTGCCGCGGGCGACGCCGGTCACCACCACCCCGTTGACGCTGGCGGGGATGGAGTAGCGCGCGCGTTGCTGCGCGCTCATCGGCGCCAGCGAGATGCCGGCGACCTCCGTGCCCGGCGAGGCCGGCGCCTCACGACCCGCCCCCTGACCGGGCTGACCGGCGTTCAACTCGGATTCAGGAGGGCGACGGGCGGCGCGGACGGTCACCGTCGTCCGGCCCGAGGCGCGCAGCACCTCCAGCCTCAGTGACTGGCCGACGCGGGCCGCACCGACCCGCCGGGTCATGTCGGTCGAACCGTCAACCGCGTTTCCGTCGACGGACAGGACGATGTCGCCCGGCTGCAGGCCCGCGCGCTGGGCCGGCCCGCCAGCGGTGACGCCGGCGACCAGGGCGCCTCGGGCGGTCTGCGGGAGCCCCAGCGCCTCGCGATAGGGTTCGAGGTCGCCGATCTCGACGCCGACGTAGCCCCGCTCGATCTGTTCGCCGCGCATCAACCGCTCGGTGATCGTCTTGGCGACGTCGGCGGGGATGGCGAAGCCGATACCGATCGAGCCGCCGTTGGGCGAGAAGATCGCCGTGTTCACGCCGATGACGCGCCCATGCACGTCGAAGGTCGGTCCGCCGGAGTTGCCCGTGTTGATGGCCGCGTCGATCTGGATGTAGTCGACGTAGGCGCTGGACTCGCGCTGCTGGCTGAGATCCCGCGACTTGGCCGAGACGATGCCGGCCGTCGCCGTGCCGCCCAGCCCGAACGGATTGCCCACGGCGATGACCCAGTCGCCGACGCGCGGCTCCGCCGAATCCTCGAAGCTGACATAGGCGAAGCGGTCGCCCTCGACCTTGATGACGGCCAGGTCGGTGCTCTCGTCGCGTCCCACCAGCCGCGCGCGCAGTTCGCGGTTGTCGGCGAGGCGGACGACGATTTCCTCCGCGTTCTCGACGACATGGTTGTTGGTGACGATGTAGCCGTCCGAAGAAATGAAGAAGCCCGAGCCGGCGCCGGCGGCCAGCTGCCCTTCCTCCTCGCCGCCCTGGCCTTCCGGCGTGCGGAACTCGAACGGAAGACCCGGGATGCGGCGCGCGGTCCCGGGGATGCGGGTGCGCACGTCGATCTGAACCACGGCCGGAGCGACCTGGTCGAAGATGGCGGCGAAGCTTGCGGGCGCTCCCGGCGGCTGGGCGAAAGGCGCGCCGGCGACGCCGGAATTCGGCGTGATCCGCAGGCCGTCGCCTGGCCAGCGCATCAAGCCGCCTGCGGTCGCGGCCGCGGCCACCAGCAGGCCCGCGGCGGCCCCCAGAATGAATTCCTTGCGCTTCATCATCGTCTGGCGGACGTCCCCTGTCCCGGGTCGGAGGCCCGGCATGGCGTGGATATAGCCGTTGCCGTGCGCGCGCCCAACCTGACTCCCGTGATGACCGCTTTCATCGGCGGCCGTCGGGCGCGTCGGCGGCGGCTTCATGGCGAAGCCTGTCCTGTTTGAGAGCCTTGGCCAGCGCGGCCTCTTCCGCCGGGCTCAGGGGCGTCGGCTCCGGCGCCGGCTTGCGCGCGCGCGCCACGGCCAGCCCGGCGCCCGCCAGCAGCAGCGCCAGAGGTCCAAGCCACAGCAGCAGCGTGCCGGGATCGAAGGGCGGCCGAAACAGGACGAAGTCTCCCCAGCGCTCCACCAGACCGGCCCGGATCTGGTCGTCCGTGGCGCCGGCCGCGATGCGGCCGCGGACCTCGGCCCGGACGTCGGCGGCGAGGCCCGCCGGTGAATCGGCGACCGATTCATGCTGGCAAACGACGCAGCGGATCTCTTCGAACAGAGCCTGCGCACGCGCCTCCTGGGCGGGATCTGGCAGCGGAGCGTCGGGCGCGGGCAGGGGCTCGGCCGCGATCAGGAACAGGGCGGCGACGGCGGCGACGATCCTCATCCGAGCCTCCGCGTCGGCGCGCGTCGCAGCCGGCGGTCCATCAGCGACAGCAGTCCGCCCAGCGCCATGATCGCCGGCCCGAGGAAGATCAGCCGCGCCATCGGATTGTGCGCCATCCGCACGCTCCATGCCCGCCGGCCGTCGGCGGTCGCGGCCCGCTCTCCGACCGTCAGATAGACGTCGTCCAGCCCGCGGAAATCCAGTCCGACCTCGGTCGTCGTCTGTCCGCCCGCGGGGAAGAAGCGACGCTCGGCCGTGATCGTCCGCGCCGCCCGACCGTCGGCGGTCCGCACCGTGAAGGTCGCGCGCTCCGCCAGAAAGTTCGGTCCTTCGACCACGCCGACCTGCTCGACGCGGGCGACGTACGGGCCCGCCGCGACCTCTCCGCCGATCGGGAGAACGGCCTGCCGTTCCGTCTTCAGGCCGGTCTCGACGGCCGCCCCGAGTATGAACAGGCCAAGACCCAGGTGGGCCAGCGTCGTGCCCCAAGCCGACGACGGCAGGGCCCGGGCCCGGCGCGCGGTCTCCGCCGCGGGGGCGCGGAACAGGCGCACCCGGTCGGCCACCTCGCTGATCGATCCCAGCACCAGCCAGGCCGCGACCGCCGCGCCCATCGCCGTCGCCGCGCGTGCCGGGCTCCACAGCGCCAGCGCCAGCAGTCCTGCGGCCAGAGACAAGGCCGCGGCAAGCGTCAGGCGCTGCCCAACGCCTTTGAGGTCGCCGCGCTTCCACGCCAGCAGGGGCCCGGCGGGCAGGATCAGGGCCATGGCGGTCATGAGCGGGACGAAGGTCAGGGCGAAATAGGGCGGCCCGACCGAGATGGTCTCGCCCGTCGCCGCCTCGAGGATCAGCGGATAGAGGGTTCCCAGCAGGACGGTCGCGGCGGCCACGGTCAGGAACAGGTTGTTCAGCACCAGCGCGGCCTCGCGGCTGATGGGGGCGAAGGCCCCGCCGGGCGTCAGCTTCGGAGCGCGCCACGCGAACAGGGCGAAGGCGGCGCCGGCCGCGAGGCCGAGGATGCCCAGCAGGGCCAGTCCCCGCTCCGGGTCGACGGCGAAGGCATGGACGCTGGTCAGCACCCCCGACCGGACGAGGAAGGCCCCCAGCATGGAAAACGTGAAGGCCAGAAGGGCGAGAAAGGTGGTCCAGCCCGCCAGCGCGCCGCGACGCTCGGTGACCACGGCCGAATGCAGCAGGGCCGCCGCCGCCAGCCACGGCATGAAGCTGGCGTTCTCCACCGGGTCCCAGAACCACCAGCCGCCCCAGCCCAGCTCGTAGTAGGCCCAGAAGCTGCCCAGGGCGATGCCCACCGTCAGCAGCGCCCACGACGCCAGCGCCCACGGCCGCACCCAGCGCCCCCAAGCCGGCCACATGGCCGATCCGCTCCGGCCTTCGATCAGCGCCGCCACGGCCAGGGAAAAGCAGACCGACAGGCCGACGTAGCCGCCGTAGAGCAGCGGCGGATGCAGGGCCAAGGCAGGGTCCTGCAGCAGCGGATTCAGCCCAAGCCCGACCACCGGCGGGTCGTCCAGCCGGGCGAAAGGGCTCGAGGTGAAGACGGCGAAGCCCACGAACAGGGACGTCAGCGCGCCCTGCACGGCGACCGCCGAGGTCTTCAGCCGGAAGCCGAGCCCGCGCGCGCCGGCCAGCAGGGCGCCGAAGCCGGCCATGACCAGGCACCAGAGCAGCAGCGAACCCTCATGGTTCCCCCAGGCGCCTGCGACCTTGTACAGGGCCGGCTTGTCGACGTGGCTGTTGCTCGCGACCACCGTCAGCGAGAAGTCCGAGGTCCAGAAGGCGAAGATCAGGGCCAGAAAGGCGAGCGCGAGGGCGCCGAAGCAGGCGATGGCGGCGCCCTGGCCCGCGCCGGCCATCAACGCGCCGGAGCGCAGCCGGCCGGCGACGGCGAAGCCGGTCCACGCCAGCGACAGCGTCAGGCTCAGCATCAGGCAGAAGGCGCCGAATTCCGCGATCACAGCTCGGGGCTCCCGGTCTCGGGTCGCCACTCGCCCCGCGCCTTGAGCTTTTCGGCCACCTCGCGCGGCATGTAGGTCTCGTCGTGCTTGGCCAGCACCTGGGTGGCCTCGAAGCTGCGGTCGGCCCGGAAGGCGCCCTCCGCCACGATCCCCTGCCCCTCGCGGAACAGGTCGGGCAGATCGCCCCTGAACGTGACCGTCGTGGTGGCCGCGCCGTCTCCGACGCGGAAACGCACTGTGCCGTCGGCATCGCGGGTCACGCTGCCGGCCTCGACCAGACCGCCCAGCCGCACGTGACGCCCGGCCGGAGCGGCCTCCGCCGTCGCCTCGGACGGCGTCACGAAAAACGTCACGCCGTCGCGCAGGGCCCACAGCGTCAGGCCGACCGCCGCCGCCAGAAGCGGCCCTACCGCCATCACGACCCAAAGGCGGCGACGCGCCTTGGGCGACTTCGGCAGCCAGCTCACGCGCCGCCCCCCGGCAGACGGGCGACCAGATCGGCGCGTCGCGGATCCGCCGGATCAAGCGCCGCGATCAGCGGGCCCCACATTTCGCGCACGCCCTGCGCGTCCCCACGCTCCAGAGCGGCCTCGCCGAGGAAGTAGCGCGCGCCTAACTGATCCGGATCCAGCCGCAGAGCCTCGCGGAATGCCGCCTCGGCGTCGCCGTCGACGCGGCCCTCGGCCGCGCGCACCAGACTTTCGCCCAGCCGGGCCCACGCCTGCGCGTCTTCGGGGTGCAGGGCCAGCAGGCGCCGGAACGCGGACGCGGCCCCCACCGGATCACCCGCCTCAAACCGCGCGGCCCCCAGCAGCGCCAGCGCCTGCGGATCGTCCGGATTTCGCCGCACGACTTCGGCCATCACCGCCGCCGCGCGGGGCGCGTCCAGCGTCTGCGGCGACGCCGCCCACTGCGCGACGCGTCCGGCCATGGGCTGGTCGGCCATGCCCGGACGGCCAAGCCCGAAATACAGGCCGCCGGCCGCCAGCACCGCCGCGGCCGCGCCCAGCGGAACCCACCGCCGCGCCCGGGCCGTCACTTCCGTGAGACCCGCCTCGGGCTCGGCCGCGAGGGCGCGGCGGGCCACCTCCGCGCGGGCCAGGTCGAAACCGGCGTCGTCGAGAAGACCGCGCGCCTTCAGCCGCTCCAGTTCTTCCAGCTCACGCACCGGACCGTCGTCGGCCACGGCGGAGCCGCGCGCCAGTTCGGCGCGGCGGGCGAAACTCAGGATCAGAAGGACGGCCCCGGCGGCCGCCAGGCCGGTCAGGCCCCAGAAGGCGAACATGGCCGACGCTCTAGACCAATCGCGCGCGCGACGGAAACGGCCCGGCGTCGCACCCGCCGCCTCAGGCGGACCGGGCCTCGCCCTGATGCGCGCCGGCCACGGCGAGGCGGCGCTTGACGGTGCGCGCCGCGTCGACGGCCTCCAGCGCGTTCAGCACCTCGGCGACGTGCGCGATCCGGGCCAAGGCGGCGTCCTCGTCCGCCGTTTCGCCCGCGTTGACGGCATGGATCGCCTCGTCGGCCCAGTCGGCCAGTTCTTTGGTCGCGGCTTCGACGCTGGCCTTGCGGTCGCCTTCGCAGCCGAAGGTGGCGGCCGGCCCCCGCAGCGAGGCGAGGAAGGCGGCGTGAGCGACCGCACGCCGTGCGGTCGCCGGCTCCAGCGGCGTGTCCAGATCGGGGCCCTGCCGGCTGTTGCGACCGCCCAGCCGCACGCGGGCGCGGGGCGCGGCGCCGCGCACGGCCCTGTCGGCGTCGCGCATCCAGGTTCCCAGCCGTGCGGTGAGACCGCGGCGGACCACGCCGATTTCCCGGCTCCAGTCCCCGGCCGGATCCGTTTCCAGGCTGATGTCGATCTGGGTCAGGGCGTCGGCCGCCCAGCGCAGGCCCGCGACCGTCGCGGCCACGGCCTCCGCCCCGCCGTCGGGATCGAACTCGGCGCCCTCGGTGCGCACGCGCACGGCGCGAACGATGCGGGCCACGAAGTCGGCCAGCTCGGAGCCTTCGAGAAATTCTTCCCGTGCCGCCGCCGACGCCGTGCGGGTGACGATGCGCAGGATGGCGGGCGCCTCGGCCAGATGGGCGAAAAGGATCTCGACCAGACGCGTGGCGCCGTCCGGCGCGATCGACGCGGCGTCCTTCAGCAGAAGGCGCAGACCCGTGCGGTCGCCGCCGCCGGCCTTGAGCCAGTCCGGCAGCTGGCGCGCGCCCTGCCGGGCCAGAGGGGCTAGGTCGAGGCATCCCGACAGCTCGGCCAGATCGCGCTCACGCGTGTCGGGCGTCAGTCCCGGGGGCCAGATCTCGTCGGGACGGTCCCGCAAGGCGCCGGCGGCGGCGCGGCAAAGGCGGTCGGCGACGCGGTCGGCGGACCCGTCGCGCTCATCCAGCAGGGGCAGATGAGCCTCCTGCCCTTGCACCGCGGCGCTCCACAGCCTGCCGAGGAGGACACGGGGGAAGGTCAGGCCTTCCACTCCGTCTTCGCGCGGCTGGAACAGCGGCAGAAAGGGCGCGAAGGCGACGGCGCGGCGACGCCGGTTGCGCATCGCCTCCTCGAGGATGGCCATGAGTTCGGAGGCACGGCCACCGCCGCCCATTTGCGGCACGACGCGGACCAGCCGCGTCAGGACCGCGTCCGGACACTGGTCGACGAGGGCCGTCAGGGCCGCCCTGTGCGCGGTCGAAAGCGCCGCCATTCCTCACTCCACCGGCCGAACGCGGGTCCGGCTGCTCGCAGGGTGAACCCGACAGGGTTAAGGAAGTGAAACGGTCAGGCTTCCGCCGCGGGCAGATCGAGGGTCGCCTTCAGCCCGCCCAGATCGCTGGCCCCCAGCACCAGACGGCCGCCGTAGGCCCGGGCCAGATCGTCGACGATGGCCAGACCCAGGCCGGATCCCGGCGCCGTCTCATCCATGCGCTCGCCGCGCTTCAGCATGGTCGCCAGCTGATCGGCCGGCACGCCGGGGCCGTCGTCCTCGATCACCGCCACCATCCAGCCCAGTCCGGTCCCGCCCGCCGAGACGCGGACCCGGCGGTCGCTCCACTTGCAGGCGTTTTCGATCAGGTTGCCGAGAATTTCCTGCAGGTCCTGACGCTCGCCCAGGAAATCGAGGTCGTCGGGGGCCCGCCAGTCGATCTCCACGCCCTTTGATTGGAAGACGCGCTCCAGCATCACGGCCATTTCGTCGATCACCTCGGCCACCGGAGTGCGCTCGCCCAGCCCCTGGGCGCGGGCCGCGGCGCGGGCGCGCCGCAGATGGTGCTCGACCTGCCCGCGCATGGCCTCGCTCTGCCGACGCACGACCTCGGCCAGCTGATCGCCGCGCCCTTCCGCCTCGGCCAGCATGACCGACAGCGGCGTCTTCAGCGCGTGGGCCAGATTTCCCACGTGGGTCCGCTGCCGCTCCACCACGTCCTGGTTGTGGTCCAGAAGCCGGTTCACCTGCTGCGCAAGCGGCGCGATCTCCACCGGGTAGTCGCCGGCGATCCGGGCCGCCTTACCCTTGCGCACCTCGGAAATCTCGTTGCGCAGGGCGAACAGGGGCCGCAGGCCGATCTGCACCTGCAGGAAGACCGCGACGACCAGACCGAGACCGAGCAGGAGAAGCGACGTCCAGGTCACCGTCGAGAACTGGCGCACGTCGGCGTCCACGGCCGCCCTGTCGACGGCGGTCATGAAGACCAGGTCGCGGCCCGACAGCCGCTTCTGCGTGGCGGCCACGCGCAGGGGCGCGCCGTCCGGGCCGGTGGCGTTGAAGCTGATGGTTTCACCGGCCGCGTCGGCCAGCATGCCCGGCAGCTCGGGCGGCACGATCAGGTTCTGGTCCCACAGTGAGGCGGACTTCGTCAGCAGACGCAGCCTTCCCTCGCCGACCGGCTCGGTCACCTGCCAGTAGGCGCCGCCGAACAGATTCAGCGTCGCCTGGTCGCTGAGCTGGCGCGAGGTCACGCCGGCGGGCGACGCTTCCGTCGCCAGCAGTACCTGGTCCAGCATGTCCGACAGGTCGGCGCTGAGCCGCCGAAGGGCCGATTCCTTGAACGTCGAGGTCAACACCAGACCCGTCGCCAGCAGGGCGGCGAGGATCCAGGCCGACGCCAGCCAGATCAGGCGTCGGGTCAGCGACCGTCCGGGGCGTCCGAACCAGCGCCCCCAGTCCTTCAGCACGCCCCCCCGGGCCGACGTCACGCGGCGTCCGCCTCGCCGGGCAGGGGCGTCAGCCGATAGCCGAGGCCGCGCACGGTCTCGATCCGGTCGGGCCCGATCTTCTTGCGCAGCCGGCCGACGAACACCTCGATGGTGTTGGAATCCCGATCGAAATCCTGATCGTACAGGTGCTCGACCAGCTCGGTGCGGCTGATGACCCTGCCCTGATGCATCATCAGATAATGCAGCAGCCGGTATTCGAGGCTGGTGAGGCGCAGCGGTTCGCCGTCCACGCTGGCGCGCGCCGCGCGCGGATCCAGACGCAGGGCGCCGCACGTCAGGGTCGCCGAGGCGATTCCGGCCGACCGCCGCAGAAGGGCGCGCAGTCGCGCCAGCAGCTCCTCCGTATGGAACGGCTTGGTCAGATAGTCGTCGGCGCCGGCGTCGAAGCCCGAAACCTTGTCCGACCAGGCGCCCCGGGCGGTCAGGATAAGCACCGGCGTCGTCCGGCCTTCGCGGCGCCAGCGCTCCAGCACCGACACGCCGTCGATCTTGGGCAGGCCGAGATCGAGCACGATGACGTCATAGGGTTCGGTGTCGCCGAGAAAATGGGCTTCCTCGCCGTCGGAGGCGTGGTCCACGGCATATCCGGCGTCCGAGAGTGCGCCTTTCAGCTGGCGCGACAGATCGACGTCGTCCTCGACCAGCAGAACCCGCATCAGCGCTCTCCAAGGATGCGGCCGGTGCGGCCGTCGACGACGATCTCGACGATGCGGCCGCCGGGATATTCCCAGATGACCACGACGTTCTGACCTTCGACGCGGGCGCCCACCCGCCGGCCGGGACGCCCGCGCTCGACGGTGCGGATGGCGGCCTGCGGATCCTGCGCCTGGGCGTGAGCGGCCTCGGGCAAGGCGACGCGCGCCTGCACCACGCCCGGGGCGGCGGTCAGGACGGCGGCGGCGATCAGGGCGAACATACGGATCATGTCGGCTTTCTGGCCCGACGCCTCTGAACGGCGTCTGAACGGGGGGTCTAGAGTCATTTCATCGTTTTCCCAACCCGCCTCTCGCCCGCGCGCGAGGGGCGAGAGGGGCGTGTCGAACAATTCATGCAGATGAACCGTCTCTTAACCGCGTCGTTCAGACCCGGCTCAGGCGCGATGCGCTTTTCTGCGGTCAACGTCGGATCCGAACGGTCCGGCGGCAGTCGAAAGGAGACCGCACCATGAAGAAGTTCCTGATCCCCGCCCTCGCCCTGGCCGCGGCTTCGGTCGCGGTTCCGGCCGCCGCCCAGGTCCGCGTGTCGATCGGCACCGCCCCCGCCTACGGCCAGGGTTACGGCTACGACGACGGCTACGGCTACGACCGCAACTGGCAGCCGATCCACCGTCGCGTCGCCAACCTCGACCGGCGCATCGACCAGGGCCTGCGCAACGGCGCGCTGAGCCGCCGCGAGGCTTCCAGCCTCCGGGCCGAGCTGAACGCGCTGGTCCAGCTGGAGCGTCGCTACTCGTACAACGGCCTGTCGCGTCAGGAAGTCCGCGATCTGGACTACCGCTTCGACCGTCTGTCGCAACGCGTCCGCATCGAGCGCCGCGACCGTGACCGTGACCGCAACCGCGGCCGCTGGTAAGCGATCGCGAAGACCTCCGACCCCAATCCGGAGGTACGGGGCGCGGATCCGAAAGGGTCCGCGCCCTTCTTCGTTTCGGTCACACCCGGAGCAGGCTCTCGACGGTCGTGACGGCCTGCCCGCGCAGCAGGACCCGGTCGCCCCGGACCTCGGTTTCGATTTCACCGCCCCGGGTGGGGAAGATCTGACGGAACCGCACCGTCGGGCGCCCGAGCCGGGCCGCCCAGAAGGGGGCCAGAACACAGTGGGCCGATCCCGTCGCCGGATCCTCGTCGACGCCGCAGCCCGGCGCGAAGAAGCGGTCGACCACGTCGACGTCGTCGCCGGCGTCGGCGGCGGCGCAGACGATCACGTGCCCCGCCTCGCCCGCGGCTCCGCGGATCGTGACCAGCGCCTTCAAGTCCGGCGAGACCGCCTGGACGGCCGCCGCGTCGGGCAGGACGACCAGCAGGTATCTGCCCGCCAGCACCTCGACCGGCTCCGCGCCCAGAGCCTCGGCCAGCCCCGGCGGAACGGCGCAGGGCCGCGGCGCGTCAGCCGGAAAGTCCATTTCATAGAGCTCGGCGACTCGCCGCACGAACAGCGGTCCCGAGCGGGTGTCGAACGCGAGGTCGGTGGCCCCGGACCCCATCTCCGCCCACAGCGCATGGGCGGCCCCCAGCGTCGCGTGGCCGCACAGGTCGACCTCCTGTCCCGGCGTGAACCAGCGCAGGTCGAACCGGGCCGCATCGGCGGTGCGGCGCAGGAAGGCCGTCTCGGCCTGATTGTTCTCGCGCGCCAGCGCCTGCATCCAGCGGTCGTCGGGCCAGGCGTCGAACGGTTCGACCACGCAGGCCGGATTGCCGAGAAACGGTCCGGCGGCGAAGGCGTCCACGGTCCACTGTCGCATCATGCGTCCTCCACCCTGACTTCCGGCCACCGCGCGCGCAGCCCGGCGACGACGCGATCCCAATCCTTCGCCAGCGGCCGGTTCGGATTGGGCCGCACCACCATCGCGAACGTGTCGTCCAGCCCGAACGGCGCGACCACGGACATCCGGCCGGCCGCCTCCATTCGCACGCCGACAGCGAAGGCGGGCGCCACGAACCGGTCCAGCGCCGCGGCGGTGTTGGCCACGGGCGGATAGGGCTCGCCGAACTTCGCCGGAAACCACTCCGACACCCGCCGCTGGTTCCTGACTTCCACCCGGCTCCGCAGAGGCTCGTCGAAGGCCTCGGCCACACGCCCGATCACCGCGTCCTCGGCCTCCCAGCTGACGTCCTCGTCGAAATAGCCGAGATCGAAATCCTTCACCCCGTGGCCCGGCGGACGCCCGGTCACCGCATTCCAGACGCACTGGTAGACGCTGCCCGAGAAGATCAGCCAGTCGTTCAGGCCCAGCGTCGCGGTCGTCTCCAGCACCCGCATCAGGTCGGGATCGTTCCGCACCGCCGCGATCAGCCGCTCTTCCAGGTTCCGGTCCGCGTCCATGGCCGCCGTTCAAGCCGATTCCCCCGGCGGCGTCACGCTGGCGTTTCGCCCGCTTGTTCTGTATGAGGCGCGCGCCTCCCCGCACCGTCGCACGAAACCTCGCGGCCCGACCGTTTCCGGCCGCCCCTCCCCGTTACCTGAATGAACCTGCGCAACGTCGCCATCATCGCCCACGTCGACCACGGCAAGACCACGCTGGTGGACCAGCTGCTGGCCCAGTCGGGCGTGTTCCGCGCCAATGAGGCGACCACCGAGCGCGCCATGGACTCCAACGACCAGGAGCGCGAGCGCGGCATCACCATCCTGGCCAAGGCCACCTCGGTGCTGTGGAACGGCAAGGCGGGCGAGACGCGCATCAACATCATCGACACCCCCGGCCACGCCGACTTCGGCGGCGAGGTCGAGCGGATCCTGGGCATGGTCGACGGCTGCGTCATCCTGGTGGACGCAGAAGAGGGCGTCATGCCCCAGACCAAGTTCGTGCTGACCAAGGCGCTCAAGATGGGCCTGCGCCCGATCCTGTGCATCAACAAGGTCGACCGCGCCCACGCCGATCCGGACCGGGTGCACCTGGAGACCATCGAGCTGTTCGAGGCCATCGGCGCCTCGCCGGAGCAGCTGGACTTCCCCCACATCTACGCCTCGGGCCGCAACGGCTGGGCCACGCTGGACCTGAACCAGCCCTCCGAGACGTTGGCGCCGCTGTTCGACCTGATCGTCGACCACGTGCCGCCGCCGGCCGTGGCGCAAAACGTCGACAAGCCGTTCCGCATGCTGAACGTCCTGATCGAGAGCGATCCTTTCCTGGGCCGCATCCTCACCGGCCGCATCGAGAGCGGCAAGGCCGTGCCGGGCATGCCGATCAAGGCGCTGGACCGCGACGGCAAGACCATCGAGCAGGGCCGCATCACCAAGGTGCTGGCCTTCCGCGGTCTGAAGCGCCAGCCGCTGGACGCGGGATCCGAGGCGGGCGACATCGTCGCCATCGCCGGCATGTCGAAAGCCACCGTGGCCGACACCCTGTGCGCGCTGGAGGTGACCGAGCCGCTGGACGCCCAGCCGATCGACCCGCCGACCATCTCCATGACCGTGGCCGTCAACGACAGTCCGCTGGCGGGGCGGGAGGGCGACAAGGTCCAGTCGCGCGTGATCCGGGACCGCCTGCTGAAGGAGGCCGAGGCCAACGTCGCCATCCGCGTGACCGAAACCCCGGGCGCCGACGCCTATGACGTGGCCGGGCGCGGCGAGCTGCAGCTGGGCGTGTTGATCGAGAACATGCGCCGCGAGGGCTTCGAGGTCTCCATCAGCCGTCCGCGCGTGGTCTATCAGACCGGCGAGAACGGCGAGCGGCTGGAGCCGATCGAGGACGTCATGATCGACGTCGACGACGAGTTCACCGGCGTCGTCATCGAGAAGCTGAGCCAGCGCAAGGCCGAGCTGAAGGACATGGGTCCGTCGGGCGCCGGCAAGACGCGCATCCAGCTGATGTGCCCGTCGCGCGCGCTGATCGGCTATCAGGGCGAATTCCTGACCGACACGCGCGGCTCCGGCGTGCTGAACCGCGTCTTCTCGCACTATGAGCCGCACAAGGGCGCCATCGAGGGCCGCCAGAAGGGCGTGCTGGTCTCCAACTCCGACGGCGAGACGGCGGCCTACGCCCTGTGGAACCTCGAGGAGCGCGGCGTCATGTTCGTGGGCGCCGGCGAGAAGACCTATCAGGGCATGATCATCGGCGAGAACAGCCGGTCGGACGACCTGGACGTCAACCCGATCAAGGGCAAGCAACTGACCAACGTGCGCGCCTCGGGCAAGGATGAGGCCGTGCGCCTGACGCCCCCGCGCCGCCCCTCGCTGGAACAGGCCATCGCCTACATCGAAAGCGACGAGCTGGTCGAGGTGACGCCCAAATCGATCCGCCTGCGCAAGCAGGTGCTGAACCCCTCGTTCCGCAAGAAGCGCGTCCGCGAGGACTGAGCGTTCCGGCCAAGCTGAAACGGCGGGGCTCCCCCGACGTTTACGCTGCGCCGGTCGTCTCCCTGGCCGGCGTAAGTGGGGAGATCTCCCATGCGTAAACTTCTGCTTCTGACCGGCGCGGCTCTGGCGGTGTCGGCGGCCCCGGCGGCGGCCCAGGTTCTGGGCGGCGGTCTCGGCGGCAACGTGACCGGCAACGTCGGCGTCGGCGTCTCGCGCCCCGATCTGGGCGTGAGCGAGACGGTCCGCGAGGGCCGTCAGCTCGGCCGCGACACCATCCGCTCCACCCGCGACGCCCTGCCCGGGGCCGACGTCGGCGTGGACGCCCGCGGCGGCACGGCGGTCTCGGCCCGGCCCAGCCGCGTCTCGACCCAGACCGACGTGGCCGTCGGCACCCAGGTGCGGGCCCGCGACGGCGACGTGATCGGCTCTGTGGTCGGGACGACCCGCAACGCGCGCGGCTACGTCCAGACGGTTCTGGTGCGGACGTCCGACGGCGTGGTCCGGTCAGTGCCGGCCGCCTCGGCGGACGTCCAGGCCGACGCTTCCGGATCCGTCGTGGTCAGCCGGTGGGATCGGCGCAGGGTTGAACGCCAGCGTCCGGTGAATCGCGAGGACTGACGGCCTGAGGGGGCGGGATCCGCGGGTCCCGCCCTCGCACTCCGACGGCTGAACGCAAGAAGGGCGGCCTCCTCTCGGAAGCCGCCCTTTTCACATGTCGCTGATCCAGAGATCAGGCCCGGCGCTTCACTAGGCCCAGCAGGAACAGCAGGATGATCGCGCCGATGGTGGCGACGATGGTCGAGCCGATCCAGCCGCCCCAGTCGAAGCCGAGGGCGTTGGCCAGGAAACCGCCGATCACGGCGCCGACGATGCCGACGATCAGATTGGTCAGAAGACCGTGGTTGCGGCCCATGATCTGTTCGGCCAGCCAGCCGGCGATGATGCCGACGATGATCCAGAAGATGATGTTCATGTCGCTCAGTGCTCCCTTCGTGCCAAGCTGACGTAACAATGCACGGCGGACCTCCGGGTTGCCTTGACCATAAACAACCGCGTTCGACGGCGATCGGGCGAACGCCGTCACTCCCCCGTCGCGCGATTGCGGCATGCCCCTTGCCGCGTGGAGGGCGAGCCGTGCCGTTTCGGGACGGTCCGCGAAAGGGGACATTGGGGCCATGGCCACCGACATCGATCTTCACCTCGGCCGCCGTCTGCGCCGCCGCCGCCGCCTGCTGGGTCTGACGCAGCAGCAACTGGCCGCCCAGGTCGGCATCCGCTTCCAGCAGATCCAGAAGTACGAGTGCGGCGCCAACCGCATCTCGGCCGCCCGCCTGTGGCAGCTGTCGGAGGCGCTGGAGGCGCCCGTCAGCTATTTCTACGACGGCCTGACCGAGGCGCTGGAGCGTCGCGAGGCGGCCCAGACCAACCACGGAGGCGAAATGTACTCCCGCAAGGAGACGCTGGACCTGATCCAGGCCTACTACCAGCTGGACGAAAAGCCGCGCCGGCGTCTGCTGGACCTGGCCAAATCGCTGCACGTCGAGGGCGACGCCGCCTGATTTGAGGTCGTGACGGCCGGGGGCGGCGTCTGTATGCCCCCGCCCATGACCGAGTTCGAAGCCTTCGCCGTCGAACTGGCCCGCGCCGCCGGCGCCGCCAGCCTGCCCCTGTTCCGCACGGGCGTGGCGTTCGACGACAAGAACGAAGGCGGGGTCTGCGATCCCGTCACCCGCGCCGACCGCGACGCCGAGGCCGCGATGCGGCGGCTGATCGCCGACCGGTACCCCCACCACGGTGTGGTCGGCGAGGAGTATGGCGAGGACCGCCCGGACGCTGAACACGTCTGGGTCCTCGATCCCGTCGACGGCACGCGCGCCTTCGTGGCGGGCCTGCCGCTGTGGACCAGCCTGATCGGCCTGCGGACGGCCGGCGTGCCCACGGTGGGCGTCGTGGCCCAGCCCTATCTCGACGAAATCTTCGTGGGAGGGCCGTCCGGAGCCCGCCTGCTGCGCGGTTCGCAAGAAACGGCGCTGCGTACGCGCGCCTGCCCCGACCTGAACGACGCGGTGATCGCCACCACGGATCCGGACATCTTCACCGGGGCCGAGCTGGGCGCCTGGCGTCAGGTGCGCGCCGCGTCGAAACTGGCCCGGCTGGGCTGTGACGCCTACGCCTACGCCATGCTGGCGGCGGGCCACGTCGATCTGGTGGCCGAGACGGGGCTGAAGGTCTGGGACTGGACCGCGCTGGTTCCGCTGGTCGAAGCCGCGGGCGGCCGGATCACGGACTGGCTGGGCGCCGCGCCGCATGACGATGGCCGAATTCTCGCCGTCGGTGACGCGGCGCTGACGGATCAGGCCCTAGTGGCGCTCAGGCGTGCCGTGGTCTGAAGCCGCCTAGCGGCGACGTCGTGCGGGACCGTGCGGCTTTTCGGTGAACGCCGCCGCCACCATGGTGGCCAGGGCCGGATTGCGCAGGAAGATCCAGCCGCCGGCGAGGGCCGCGACCGTGCCCAGGATGGGCCGCTGCCGGAACAGGGAAAAGGCGCGCGCGCCCAGTCCCTCGGGCTCGTCGTACTCCTCCTCGTCCGGCTCCGATCCGCCGAGGAAGACCGCCGCGACGGCGGCGGCCGAGATCGCGAACAGCAGCAGGGTGATGGCGGCCGCGGCCAGAGGCACGACCACCAGACACAGGGCGAAATAGATCGTCGCGCCCAGCGCCACGACGGCGACGAAGGCCGCCGCAGCGGCCGCGGCGCCTGCGACCGCCTTCTTGATCAGCCCCCGGCCCAGCATCAGCGGCGGCGGCCGGCCAGCAGCATGCCGATCAGGACGCCGACGCCGAGCGCGATCGCCGTCGACTGGACCGGACGCTCCTGCACCCGCTCGATGACGTAGCGCTGGGCCTCGTCGAAGCGCTCGGCGGCGTCGTCATAGACCTCACGGCCACGAACGCGCGCCTGCTCGTAATAGGCCTGCGCCTGAACGCGGGCCTGCTCGGCCCGGGCGCGGACCACCGCGTCCGCCTCGGCGGCCTTGGCGCGAATGCGCGCCTCGGTTTCGGACGCCTTGGCGCGCAGACGCGCGGCCTCCTCGCGGCCGGCGACCTTCACGTCCTCCTTGAGGGTCTTGAGGTCGTTCTTGACGTCTTCCCGAGCCTTGGTCGTGGCCATGTGATGCGCTCCGCTGTTCAAGCTTGACGGTTTAGATAGGGAACCCCGCCTGTCAACGCCATGCCGGGGGGCAGGTTCCCGCAATGCAGCATGGGCAGGCGCGTCGATCCTGCTATTCAACGCCCATGAGCGACTGGATCTTCCCGCCCGCCCCGACGCCGTCGCTGCCGATCGCCGGATCGACGGCCCGTTTTCCCGTCCGTCGCATCCTCTGCGTCGGCCAGAACTACGCCGCTCACGCGCGCGAGATGGGCGCCGAGCGGGCGGAGCCCTTCTTCTTCTCCAAGCCGGCCGACGCCCTGGTGACCGACGGCGCCGATCCGACCTATCCGACGGAAACCGCCGATCTGCACCACGAGGTTGAGCTGGTCTGCGCCGTCGGGCCGGACGGGATCGTCGGCTGGGCGGTCGGCTGCGACCTGACCCGGCGCGACCTGCAGGCCGCGGCCAAGAAGGCGGGACGGCCGTGGGATGCGGCCAAGGGCTTCGACATGTCCGCCCCCTGCGGCGCCCTCACCCTCGGCGCCGGACCGGGCACGGGGGCGACGATCACCCTGTCGATCGACGGAGACCGGCGTCAGTCCGGCCGACTCGGCGACATGGTCTGGTCGCCGGAGGAGGTTCTGGCCAAGGCCCGGGCGCTGTGGGACGTGCGGCCCGGCGACCTGATCTTCACCGGCACGCCCGAAGGCGTCGGCCCCGTCCTGCCCGGGCAGCGGGTGGAAGCGACCATCGACGGCCTGACGCCGCTCGGCTTCACCATGAGGGCGCGATGATCCTGCACGGCTACTGGCGATCGGGCGCGGCCTATCGCGTCCGCATCGCGCTGAACCTGAAGGGCGTCGCCTACGCCCAGCACGGCGTCGATCTGCGCACCGGCGCCCAGCGCGACCCCGCCTTCCTCGCACGCAACCCACAGGGGCTGGTGCCGGCGCTTGAGGCGGACGGCCTGATCCTGACCCAAAGCCCCGCCATTCTGGAATGGCTGGAGGAGACGCGGCCGGAGCCGGCGCTGCTGCCGCGCGGCGCCGACGAGCGCGCCCAGGTTCGCGCCATGGCGGCGCTGATCGCCTGCGACGTCCACCCCCTGAACAACCTCCGCGTCCTGACCGCCCTGCGCGGCGACTTCGGCGCCGACCAGACCCGGATCGACGCCTGGGCCGACCGCTGGATCTCGGCCGGGTTCGACGCGCTGGAGCGGCTGGTCGAGCGCCACGGCGAGGGCTTCTGCTTCGGCCCCTCGCCCACCTTCGCCGACGTCAACCTGATCCCGCAGATGTATTCGGCCCGGCGCTTCAACGTCGATCCGACGCGCTGGCCGCGCCTGTCGGCGGTTGAGGCCGCCGCCTTGGCCCTACCTGCCTTCGCCGACGCGCATCCGGATCGACAGCCGGACTCCGACGGACCGCCGCAGGGTTAATCGGCCGTCAAGGTGTTGGAAAACCGGCCTTAAGCTTTCAGCGTCAGGGTCGTGCGGTGACGATCCCTCCGGCCCGTTCCGCGCCCGCGTCCGCCCTGGCCCTCGCCGTGGTGACCGAGCCCCTGCGCGCCGCGCCGGCCGCGCCGGGCGCCCGCGAGGAAAATCTCCGCGCCTTGCTGCAGACCGCCTCCGACGGCGGCGTGCGCGCCGTGGTCAGCCGTCCGGACGGCGATCAGGAACGCCTGCTGGGCCACGCCTGGCCCTTTCCCTCGCCGTTCGAGGTCACCGTCCTGACCGTCGCCTCGACCGAAGGTCTCGATCGGGTCGAGGCCCGCGCCCGCCGCTCTCTGGAGCGGATGGGCCTGCCGCGCGCCGGCGTTCTGCTGGTCTCCAGCGCCGCCGACCTGGCCGGCTCCGAGGGGCGGGCCCTGTGGGATCGCGTGCAGGGCCTGAAGGATCGCGGCCTCTTTAAGAAGGTCGGCTTCGTGGCCGAGGTGGACGACGGCCCGTCCCTGCTGGCGCGGCGCCTGACGCCCGACGTCGTCCGCCTGTCGTGCAACCTGCTGGACCAGACCGCCTGTCGGTCCGGAGAGCTTGAGGCGCTGGGCGCCCTGGGCGTCGAACTGCAGGTGTCGTCCGTCTTCGCCAAGGGGGCCCTGTTCGGCGGCTCGGCCACGCCCGAAGCGTGGCACGGGCGTGAGCTCGATCTGTCGCGCGCCCGGCGCCGTCTGGCCGAGGCCCGCGTCGACCCCATGCAGGCCGCCCTGGCCTACGGCCTGTCCCTGCCCGGCGATCCGAAACTGGTCGTCTCGGTCGCGTCCGCCGCGGAGATGCGCGCCGTGCTGGCCGCCGTGCACGCGCCGGCGCCGGCCATCGACTGGGCCGAGCTGGACCTCGGCCGAAGCGCGCCGGGAGCCGGGGCTCCCGGCGCCCGCAGGGTCAGTAGCGCAGCCTGACGCCGACGTAGCCCGCGCGGCCCGGCTCGCCGTATCCCAGCAGCTGCTGGTACTCCTCGTCCGCCAGATTTTCGATCCGTCCGGTCAGCTCGACGTCGTCGGTCAGGCGCCAGGCGGCGTTCAGGTTCGCCGTGACGAAGCCCTCGCGCTCGCCGCCCGAGTCGGGCATGTCGCCCTCTGCGCGCACCGTCAGGGCGGCCGTGAGGCGATCTCTGGTCCAGATCAGCGTCGCCGAGCCCGCATGTTCGGGCACGCGCAGGATCGCCGTTCCGGCGCCGAGGTCCCGCGCGTCGGTCCATGCGTAGGCGACGGTCAGGTCGAAGCCCCCGCCCAGCGTCGCCCGGCCTTCCACTTCGACGCCGTCGGTCCGGGTCCGGTCGACGTTGACGTAGTAGAACTCAAAGGTGCCGGGGTCGAAGAACCCGTCGATCTGGTCTTCGACCTCAAGCCGATAGGCTGTGACGCGACCGTCGAATCGTCCGTCGGCCGAGCCCCACCCCAGCGCGATCTCGCCGCCCCTGGCGGTTTCCGGCGTCAGGGGCGCCGTCGCCGTGCCCGGCAGGACGAAGCAGAAGTCGCACACCGCCTGACTGACGCTGGGCGTCTTGAACCCCGTGCCATAAGCCCCCGACAGGGTGAAGCCGCCGCCGAGATCATACGCCACGGACACGCGCCCGGTGGTTTCGCCGTCGAAGTCGTCGGTCGCGTCGTGGCGCAGGCCGAGGTTCAGCGTCAGGCGATCCGTCGCGTCCCAGCGCAGCGTCCCGAAGGCCGAGTCCACGCCCAGATCGGCGGAGTATCCATTCAGGAAGGCCTCGGTCTCCTCGCGCTCCAGACCGAAGGCGTAGGAGACGGCCGCGCCGGCGCGGCCGTCGGCCTGCCAGCGCAGCAGCCTGCGTTCGCCCTCATAGGTCGAGGGGAAGGCGCTGACGGTGACGCGCTCGACGCCCGAGGCCGCGGCCGTGAACTGATGATCCAGACCCAGAACCCCGCGGGCGTTCAGGCGCACGAATCCCGAGCGGCTGCGGGTGTCGGTGGTGTCCAGACTGTCGACCGGGCCGAAGTCGTCGATTTCGGCGAAGACGTCGGACTGGCGTGCGCGCGCTTCGATCGACACGTGGTCCGTCAGGGCGACGCGCCCGTTCAGGGACAGGGTTTCAGCCTCGATCCCGTCCTCTTCCACGCCCGAGGCGGCGGCGGAGATGCCGTCGGTCTCGTACCGCGAGTACGACGCCCCGAAGGCGCGCCGGTCGGCGGAGACGCCTGCGGCCAGGCGGCCGCGGCGGGTGTCTAAGGAGCCCGCCTCGGCGTCCACCTCAACTCCCTCGACCTCCCGGCTGACGAACGCGATCACGCCGCCGATCGCGTCGGAGCCCCACAGCGAGGATTGGGGGCCCGACAGCACCTCGACGCGCTGCGTCGCGCCGAGGTCGAAGCCGAGAAAGTCGAAGCCGCCCGCGGGCTGGCTGGGGTCGTTCACCGGCACGCCGTCGACGAGCACCAGAGATTTGTCCTGCGAGGCGCCGCGCATGCGAACGGCCGTCACGCCTCCGGGACCGGCGCGATACACAGAAAGGCCCGGCACGTCGGCCAGAACGTCCTGGGCGAAGACGGCGCCGCGCAATCGGATCGTCGCTTCGTCGATCACGCGCGCGCCGGGCGTGTCCTGAACCACGGCAGGCAGGCGCGTGGCGGTGACGACGACGTCGTCGACGCGGGTCGTCTCCTGCGCGAGCACGCAGGTGGGCGCGGCCAGAAAGGCCGCGGTGGTCAGCAGAAGTCGCTTCATGGCGACGGTCTCCCCGGCCGGAACGGGCGCGCGCCCCGACGGATGATTGGCGACCGATCCACCCGGCATGCGGGCGACGCACGGATCGGGTCGCTTCGAAGAGACAAGCCTGTCCCCGCGCCTCCATCTGGTCCCGGATGGCGGGCGAGCGACGTCGGCGGCCAGGTCTCCTGGCTTGCGGGTCGCCGGCTGCCGTTCTCGCCTTCCCGGTTTCCCAGTGGCGCCGGGTCGAAGACCCGGGTCGAACGACGGCCTCGCCGCCTACAGTTGCGGGCACAGCCGCGGTGTTCGACCGCGTTCCCTTAACCGCCTGACGCGCCTGTGGACCGATGCGACGCGGCGTGCAAGCCGCACGCGCCCGCCCTTGAGCGGGAACGGGCGATCCGTCACCCTCCCGCCACGCATGAACGCCCGAGTCCCGCCAGAGCAGTTCACGGCCCCCGAGGGCTCGACTCCCGTCATGGCCCAGTTCCTGGAGGCCAAGGCGCAGCATCCGGACGCCTTGCTGTTCTTCCGCATGGGCGACTTCTACGAACTGTTCTTCGAGGACGCCGAGCGGGCCGCCGCCGCACTGGGCCTGGCGCTGACGAAGCGCGGCAAGCATCTCGGCGAGTACATCCCCATGGCGGGCGTGCCGGCCCACGCCATGGAAGGCTATCTGGCCCGTCTGATCCGGCAGGGCTTCCGCGTCGCCGTCTGCGACCAGCTGGAGGATCCCGCCGAGGCGAAGAAGCGGGGGTCCAAGGCCGTGGTCCGGCGCGGCGTCGTGCGCATCGTCACCGCCGGCACCCTGACCGAGGACGGCCTGCTGGACGCCCGCGCCGCCAACCGCCTGGCCGCGGTGGCCCTGCGGCGGGGCCGGGCCGCGGTGGCCACGCTGGAGTTGTCGGCTGGACTGGTCGAGGTGACGGCGTGCGCGCCCGACGATCTCGGCGCCGTGCTCGCCTCGGTTCGGCCCAGCGAGGTTCTGGCGCCCGATCGGCTGTTCTCCGATCCCGATCTCAAGGTCGCGCTGGACGGATCGGGGGGCGTCGTTCAGGCCGTGCCCCAGGCGCAGGCAGAGCCCGAGGCCGCGCGGTCGCGGGTGGAACGCCTGTACGGCGTGGCCTCGCTGGACGGCTTCGGCGCCTTCGACGACGCCGAAGTGGCGGCCCTCGGCCTCATCGCCGCCTACGTCGAGCTGACGCAGGCGGGCAGGGCGCCCGCGCTGCAGGCGCCGCGGCGGCTGGGAGAGACGGGCCGGCTGGCCATCGACGCCGCCACCCGCCGCAGTCTGGAGATCGACCGCACCCAGGCCGGCGACCGCGAGGGATCGCTGCTGGGCTGCATGGACCGCACCGTGACGCCGGGCGGGGCCCGTGCGCTGGCCGACCGCATCGCGCGGCCGCTGTCCGACCCTCTGGAGATCAACCACCGGCTCGACGCGGTCGACTGGCTGATGGAGCGGCGAGGCCTGCGACGGACCCTGCGCGAAGGGCTGAGGGGCTCCGCCGACGTGGCCCGGGCGCTTTCGCGCCTGACGCTGGGGCGGGGCGGACCGCGCGATCTGGCGGCGATCCGCAGCGGCCTGCACTGCGCCGAGAGCCTGTCGGCATGCTTCCTGACCGGGGGCGACGGTCTGCGGCCCCGGCCCCGCGAACTCGAGGCGGCGCTCGCGGATCTTTCGCCGTCGCCGGAGCTCGGGGCCCTGCTGGCCGAACTGGACGCGGGCCTCGCTCCCGAGCCGCCGCATCTGGCGCGCGACGGGGGGCTGGTCATCCCGGGGTTCCGGCCCGAACTGGACCAGGCCCGCGCCCTGCGCGACGACGCCCGGCGCGTGATCGCCGATCTCGAGGCGCGCGCGTCGGCAGAGGCCGGCATCCCCTTCAAGGTCCGACACAACGCCGTGCTGGGCTACTTCCTGGAGACCACGGCGCAGAAGGCCGAGCCCCTGCTGCGGAAGGGTCCCGACAGTCCTTTCATCCATCGGCAGACCCTCGCCAGTCAGGTCCGCTTCACGACGGTGGAGCTGTCGGATCTGGACGCCCGAATCGCCCAGGCCGGTCACCGGGCGCTGGCCATCGAAATCGAGACGTTCGAGGGTTGGCGCGCCGCCTGCGCCGCCGCCGCCGGCGCCCTGCAGGCGGTGGCCCAGGCGCTGGCCGCGCTGGACGTCGTGGCCGCGCTGGCCGAGTGGGCGGAGGAGGTGGGCGCGGTGCGTCCGGTCGTGGACGACACCGCCTGCTTCTGCGTCGAGGCCGGTCGGCATCCGGTGGTCGAGGCGGCGGTGCGGCGCGCCGGCGATCCCTACACGCCGAACGACTGTCTGCTGGACGGTGAGGCCGCGGTCGGGCCGCGACTGGCCCTCGTCACCGGCCCGAACATGGCCGGCAAGTCGACCTTCCTGCGCCAGAACGCGCTTCTGGTCGTCCTCGCCCAAGCCGGCTCGTGCGTGCCGGCGCGCGCGATGCGGCTGGGGACCGTCGATCGGCTGTTCAGCCGCGTCGGATCGGGCGACGATCTGGCGCGCGGACGGTCGACCTTCATGACCGAAATGGTCGAGACGGCCGCCATCCTCAGCCAGGCGGGCCCCCGCAGCTTCGTGGTGCTGGACGAGATCGGCCGCGGAACGGCGACCTACGACGGTCTGGCGATCGCCTGGGCCGTGACCGAGGCCCTGCACGACAGGGCCCGGAGCCGGACCCTGTTCGCAACCCATTATCACGAGCTCGCGGCGCTGGAAGGCCGGCTGTCGGGGCTGGCCAACCTGTCGATGCGCGTGCGCGAGTGGGAGGGCGAACTGGTGTTCCTGCACGAGGCCGCCGCCGGCGCCGCGGACCGCAGCTACGGCGTTCAGGTCGCGCGACTGGCCGGGGTGCCGCCGCAGGTCGTCGCCCGCGCCCAGTCCGTGCTGGAGACGCTGGAAGGCCGCGGGCAGTCGGCAGGCCGGCTGGCCGAGCTGCCTCTGTTCGCGGCGGTGGCCGAGCCGCAGGTCGCGCCCCCCGGCCCGACGGCGCTGGAGCGCGCGCTGGCCGAGGTCGAGCCGGACGACCTGTCGCCCCGAGAGGCGCTGGAGGCGCTCTACCGGCTGAAGGCCCTTAAAACCTAGCCGGCGGGCGGCGGGGCCATCGGCGTCGCGAACGTCACCACGCAGACGGTGCGCCACCGCGGGTGCGGCCCGCACGCCGCGCCGACCATCTCGTAGGCGGGGCTGAAGATGATGTCGCGGTGCCCGCGATCGGGCACGCCGTCGTCGACGATCAGCTGCATGACGGCATGCGCCGGCACTGGGCCATAGGCGATGGTTTCGCCGGTGGCGCGCCAGCTGCCGTGCCGTCGCATCCGCTGATGCGGGGCCGAGCCGTCGGCGCCGGCATGGCCCACCTGACCCGTGCGCCCTTGGTCGGCTGCGTGATCGGCCGCGGCGCGATCCAGCGCGGCCGAGCGGGCCAAAGGCGGCAGGGACGGCTGCGATTCAAGGAAACGGATCGCCTCGTCGACGGCCGCGACGCCCTCTTGCGTCACGACAGGGATTTCGCCCGGCCTCTGAAAACGGTCGCCCGTGAAGAGCGCGCGAAAATCGCGGACCCGCCGGGCGTAGGCGCGGGGATCGCGACGCGCGTCGTTCAGCTCGGCGATCAGCCCCACCGCGTCCCAAGGGTCAGCGACTGAAGGCACGTCCGCTCGGGACGTAACCGCCGCGGGGGCGCAGGCCGAGCCGATGAGCAGGGCGGCCAGCGGCGTCAGGGCCAGACGGCGGGTGAGGGTCATGCGCCGACCCTGCCAGCCTCTGGTGCGGCACGCCAGCGGGCGGTCTATATCGTCGTCATGAGCGATCGCCGCCGCGGCCCGAACGACGCGACCCGTCCCGACGCCTGGGCCGCCGCGGCCGGGGCGGTCGATCCCCGCGTCGCCGTCGCGCCGCTGGTGCGGGCGTTGCTGGACGTCGGCCGGGATCGGGCCACCCGAAGGCTGGAGGCCGGCGGCAATGGGGTCGAGGTCGCCCGCCTCTTTTCCCAGGCCGCGGACGACGCCGTGGTCGCGCTGTGGGATTTCGCCGCCCTCCGCCTTTACCCCGCGGCCAATCCCACCCAGGCGGAACGCCTGTCGCTGCTGGCGGTCGGCGGTTATGGCCGGGGCGTGCTGGCCCCGCACTCGGACCTCGACCTGCTGTTTCTGCGGCCATGGAAGACCACGCCGCGCGCGGAGCAGGTCACAGAGTTCGTGCTCTATGTGCTGTGGGACCTGGGCCTCAAGGTCGGTTCGGCGGCCAGGTCGCTCGACGAATGTCTGAAGCTGGCGAAATCGGACATGACCGTGCGGACGGCGCTGCTGGAGGCGCGCCCGCTGGCCGGAGACGCCGGCTTGGCCGATCAGTTGATAGACCGCTTCCGGATGCAGGTGCGCAAGGCGGATCCCCGCCCCTTCATCGCCGCCAAGCTGGCCGAGCGCGACGCGCGTCACGCGAAGGCGGGCGCGGTCCGCAACCGGGTCGAGCCCAACGTGAAGGACGGCAAGGGCGGTCTGCGCGACCTCAACGCCCTGTTCTGGATCGCCCGTGGCCTGTCTCCGGACAGCCCGGACGGGGAGGCGACGCTGGCCGACATCCTGACGGCGCGGGAGCGGCGGCTGTTCGCCGAAGCCTTCGACTTCCTCTGGCGGGTGCGCCACCACATGCATCTGATCGCGGGCCGGGCGGTCGAGTCCCTGACCTTCGACCTGCAGCCGGAGGTCGCGCGGCGCATGGGCTGGCGCGGCCGCGGCGACGAGCCGGCCGTGGAGCGTTTCATGCGCCGCTATTTCATCGTCGCGGGCGACGTGGGGTCCCTGACGCGCGCCTTTTCCGCGCAACTGGAAGCGCGCGGTCAGAAGGCGACCATGACCCTGTCGCGCCTGTTCGCGCCGCGTCCGAAGAAGCTTTCGGCCGACGGCTTTCTGATCGTCGGAGGCCGTCTGTCGGTCACCGGCCCCCAGGTGTTCGCGGCGGATCCGGTGAAGCTGCTTGATCTGTTCCGCGTCATGGACGCAGAGGATCTGGACCTGCATCCCGACGCCTTCGCCGCCGTGTCGCGATCGCTGAACCTGGTCACGCCCCAGCTGCGCCGGAACCCCGAGGCGGCGCGAGCCTTCCTCGACGTGCTGGCGCGGGGACAGCGGCCGTATCGCGTGCTCAGCGTCATGAACGCGGTGGGGCTTCTGGGGCGGTTCCTGCCCGAGTGGGGACGGATCGTGGGGCAGACGCAGTTCAACATGTACCACGCCTACACGGTCGACGAGCACACGCTGCAGGCCGTGGGCATCATAAACGACATCCAGCGCGGCAAGCTGAAGGACGAGCACCCGCTGGCCAGCGAGATCGTGCACCGCATCGCCGATCCCGAAGCGCTGATGCTGGGCATGCTGCTGCACGACGTGGGCAAGGGCGGCGACCGGGGCCAGCTGGAGGACGGCGCGATCGCCGCGCGGCGGGCCTGCCAGCGGCTGGGCGTGGAGGCGCGGCGCATCGAACTGGTTTGCTGGCTGGTCGCCAACCATCTGGCCCTGTCGGATACGGCCCAGAAGCGCGACGTGTCGGATCCCGCCACCGTCCGCGCCTTCGCCGAGACGGTCGGGGACCCGGAGCGGCTGCGCATGCTTCTTGTCCTGACGGCCGCCGACGTCCGCGCGGTCGGCCCGGGCGTGTTCAACAGCTGGAAGGGGGGGCTGATGCGCGATCTCTTCCTTCGGGTGGACGCCCTGTTTCGTGGCGAGGATTCCGGTGCGGTCGATCCGGCCGAGGGCTTCGAGGACCTGCTGGACCGCGCGCGCGCCTCGGGCGCGGCCGCAGATGCCGTGGTCGACCGTGAGGCCGACCGGCACGGCGGGCGCGCGACCACCCGCGTCGCGGTCGCGGCCCCCGATCGCCCGCGCCTGTTCGCCGACCTCGCGGCCGTGCTGGCGGCCGAGGGCGCGGACGTCGTCGGCGCCCGCATCGGCTCGGCCGGGAACGGCGTGACGCTGGATGTCTTCGAGGTTCAGGACGGCGCCGCGCGACCCTATGGACTGGACGAGCCGCGCCGCCTTTCCCGCCTGCTGGCCAGACTGACCGAGGCGGCCGGACCCGCCTCGACCGCCATGGCGCCCCTTCCACCCGCCGCGCCCAACGCCCGCCGGGCGGCCTTCGAGGTGCGGCCGGTGGTGGCCGTCGATCTCGACACGGTCGAGGACGCGGCCGTGGTCGAGGTGTCGGGCCCCGACCGTCCCGGGCTTCTGGCCGCGCTGGCCGGCGCGCTTGCGGACGGCGGCTGGCAGGTGCGCTCGGCGCACGTCGCGGGCTTCGGGGAACGCGTGGTCGACGCCTTCTACCTGACCGACCGCGACGGCGCGAAGCCCCGGCCCGGCAGACGTCTGGACGCGCTGCGGGACGCCCTGCACGCCGTCCTGGAGGCGGCGCCCGCGTCGCTCGCGGAAGGTCGACGGATCACGCCGGTCCGCGCCTCGATCCGCGACGTGTCCGACCTGTCGGCCGGCGCCGTTTCGCGGTCGGGCAAAGCGGGATAAGCGGAAGTGAACCTCTTCGACGGGACGCCCGGATCTTGACCTTCACGCCCGTTCCTCCGTCCGGCCCCACCGCCGCCGAGGCTCCTACCACGCCCGACCCCCAGCCCCCGAAAAAGGGCGGCGGCATGCTGCGGTCCTCGGCCATCTTCTCCGGCCTGACGCTGGTCAGCCGCCTGGTCGGCTTCGCCCGCGACGTGGTGATCACCGCGGCGCTGGGCGCCTCGGCCGGTCCGGCGGCGGACGCCTACAACACCGCGCTGAGCTTTCCGAACCTGTTCCGCCGCATCTTCGCCGAAGGCGCCTTCGCGGCCGCCTTCGTGCCGGCCTACACCCGGACGCTCAAGACCGAGGGCGAGGCCGAGGCCGACCGTGTCGCCACCCAGGCGCTGGCCGCCGTGGCCTTCGCCACGGTGCTGCTGACCGTGATCGCCCAGCTGGCCATGCCGTGGATCATGACCGTCGTGAACGTCGGCTTCCTCGACGATCCCGCGCGTTTCAAGCTGGCCGTGATCCTGACCCAGATCACCATGCCGTACCTGCCGTGCATGGCCATCGCGGCGCTTCTCAGCGGCGTTCTGAACGCGCGGGGACGGTTCATCGTCTCGGGCGCCTATCCGATCCTGCTGAACCTGATCATGCTGGTCGCCGTCATTCCGGCGCAGGGCGGACAGATCGGCGCCGCCTACGCCGCCAGCTGGGCCGTTCTGGTCGCCGGCGTCAGCCAGGCGGGCCTGTGCTGGTGGGGCGCGAGGAAGGCGGGGGCCGACGTGCGTCTGGCCCTGCCGCGCCTGACGCCGCCGGTGAAGGCGATCATCATCACGGCCATCCCCGCCGCCATCGGCAATTCGGCGACCCAGATCAACGTCTTCATCTCCGGCAACCTGGCCAGCTTCGTGGACGGCGGGCGGACGTGGCTGGCCACCGCCGACCGTCTGTACCAACTGCCGCTGGGGCTGGTCGGCGTGGCGATCGGCATAGCCCTGCTGCCGCGGCTGTCCGCGGCCGTGGCCACGAAGGATCGCGCGCAGGAGCAGTCGGCGATGGACGAGGCGGTCGTCCTTTCCATGGCGCTGACCCTGCCCGCGGCGGCGGCGCTGATGGCCATGCCCTACTTCCTGATCGACGGTCTGTTCACACGCGGCGAGTTTCTGCAGGTCGACGCCCGCGCGACCGCGGCCGCCCTGTTCCAGTTCGGCTGGGGCGTGCCGGCCTTCGTGCTGATCCGCATCCTGTCGCCGGGCTTCTTCGCGCGCGGCGACACCCGCACGCCCATGACCTTCGCCCTGGTCTCGGTCGCCGTGAACGCCGCCCTCGCCTTCGCCCTGTTCTATAGCGGCATGGGCGTGCCGGGCATAGCCGCGGCCGTGTCGGGCGCGGCGTGGAGCAACGCCCTGCTGCTCGGCGTCGCCCTGTGGCGCACCGGCCATTGGCGGCCCGGGCCGGCGGTGGTCAGCCGCGTGGCGCGCATCGCGCTCGCGGCGGTCGGTCTGGCCGGCGCGGTGTGGCTGGCCCAGCTGGGCCGACCCGCCATCGAGGGCTTCGTCGACGCGGTCTTCGGCGGTCTGACGCATGGTCACGGCGGCAAGGAACTGGCCTTGGTCCTGACCACGGCAGCCGGGGGCGTGGCCTACGTCGCCCTGGCGTTCGCCACACGCGCCGTGACGGTCGCCGAGGTCCGCAAGCTGGTCCGTCGCGGGCGATAGGGTTGCGGCGCCTGCGAGGCTGAGGCAAAGCCGCAGCCATGTCCGAGACCGCGTCCGCTCCCGTTTCCGCCTACGCCGGCCCCCGCCGCATCCTGTCGGGCATCCAGGCCTCCGGCGCCCTGCATCTGGGCAACTATCTGGGCGCGCTCAAACGGTTCACCCAGCTTCAGGACCAGGGCGCGCCCTGCTTCCTGTTCGTGGCCGACCTGCACGCCATCACGGTGTGGCAGGACCCGAAGCTGCTGACCGCCCAGACGCGCGAGATCGCGGCGGCCTATCTGGCCAGCGGGCTGGATCCGGCGCGGTCGGTGATCTTCCCGCAGTCGGCGGTCCGCGCCCATTCCGAACTTGCCTGGATCTTCAACTGCGTCGCCCGCCTCGGCTGGCTGGACCGCATGACCCAGTTCAAGGAGAAGTCCGGCAAGCACAAGGAGCGCTCGTCGGTCGGCCTCTACACCTATCCGGTGCTGCAGGCGGCGGACATCCTGCTGTACCGGGCCACCGAGGTGCCGACCGGCGAGGACCAGAAGCAGCATCTGGAGTTGACGCGCGACATCGCCGCCAAATTCAACGGCGACTTCGAGGTGCCGGGCTTCTTTCCCCTGCCCGAGCCGCTGACTCAGGGCCCGGCCCCGCGGGTCATGAGCCTGCGGGACGGCACGGCGAAGATGTCCAAGTCCGATCCGTCCGACGCCAGCCGCATCAACCTGACGGACGACGCGGACGCCATCGCCGGCAAGATCCGCAAGTCCAAGACCGACATGGGCGTCATGCCCGAGCCCGGCGAGAGCCTCGACGACCGCCCCGAGGTTCGGAACCTGCTGACGATCTACGCGGCGCTGTCGGATCGGTCGCGCGAGGACGTGATCGCCGAGTTCGCGGGTCAGGGCTTCGGCGCATTCAAGCCGAAGCTGGCCGATCTGGCGGTGGAAAGCCTCGCCCCCGTCACCGCCGAGATGCGGCGCCTGATGGCGGATCCGACCGAGATCGACCGGGTGCTGAAGGACGGCGCGGAACGAGCCGCGGCGGTGGCCGACGCCACGGTGGCCGAGGTCAAGGCCGTCGTGGGCTTCTGGGGATCCTGACGGCGCTGTTCGGACGTCGCCTTCCGTGGCGACGCTGACGCCGCGGGCGGGCGCCGCTATACCCCCGCCATGCCTCACCCGCTTGACCGCCCGATCTGGAGCGCGCTGACGACGCGTCAGGCGCATCTTGCCGTCGGCGACGGTCGCGCCCTCCGGTTCGACGCGGACTTCGCCCTGTTCGCCGCGGCGGCCGACGCCGGCCCTGAGGCCACGGCGGCGATGAGCGCCCTGATACCTGAGGAGGGCGTCGTGGGACTCGTCGAGGCGGGGGCGGTGGCTTTGCCCCCCGGAGCCCGCGTCGTGACCGAGGCGGCGTGCGTTCAGATGACGCTGACGAGTCTGACCCCTGCGCGCGGCCCTGAGCCGGACTGGATCGATCTCGGCGAGCCCGACGCGCCGGAGATGCTGGCGCTGGCCACGCTGACCGAGCCGGGTCCGTTCTTCGCCAAGACCCATCAGCTCGGCGCGTTCGTCGGCGTGAGGATCGGCGGCCGTCTGGCGGCCATGGCCGGAGAGCGCATGAAGCCGGACGGCTTCACCGAGGTCTCCGGCGTCTGCGCCCATCCGGATTTCCGCGGCCGCGGGCTGGCCGCAGCCCTGATGCGGATTGTGACCGAGCGCATCCTGGCGCGCGGCGAGACGCCCTTCCTCCACGCCTACGCCCACAAACCGCAGGCCTTGGCCCTGCATCAGGGCGTAGGCTTCACCGTCAGGTCGCCGGTCACCTTCACCGTCCTGAGCCGGAGAGACGACGATGAGCGAACATACGGCCACGGTTGAGTGGACGCGGGGTGATCAGCCCTTTGCCGACAATCGCTACTCCCGCGCCCACGACTGGCGTTTCGACGGCGGCGCCGTTGTGCGGGGCTCGTCGGCCCCGTCGAGCGTGCCGGAGCCGATGAGCGACCCGGCGGCGGTCGATCCGGAAGAGGCGCTCGTCGCGGCGGTGTCCAGCTGCCACATGCTGTTCTTCCTCGCCTATGCGGCCCGAGTGGGGCTGGTCGTGGACCGATACTCGGACGCCGCGTCAGGCACGCTGGCCAAGGACGCGCGCGGCAAGGTGTCGATGACCGAGATCGTGCTGCGGCCGCGCATCGACTGGGTCGGCGAAGGGCCGTCCGCGGCGGCCTTGGCCGACCTGCACCACCGCGCGCATGAGAGCTGCTACGTGGCGAACTCGATCCGTAGCGACGTCCGGATCGAGACCTAGGGCGCGACGGCGACGTCCTCAAGCAGGCGGCGGAACCGGTCCAGCGCCTGCGTCGTCAGGGCGTCGTCGTAGCGCATCGGCGGGGCGTTCATCGGCTCGTCGAAGCTGTGGGTGCCCTCGGCGATCCACGTCTCGACGTCGGCGCCGCAGTTGCGGACCATGTCATGCACGCGCTCGGCGTTGCGGACGGTGGTCAGGTGATCCTTGCGGGCGACGACGGCGAGCGTGCGCGGACAATGCCGCCATGGCCGCATCCGGTTCAGCGCCGCCACACCGACGTAAGGATAGGCCAGGAAGGTCGCCCGCACGCCCGAAAGGTCTCCGGCCGCCGCGTCGGCGACGCCCAGCGCGCCCGGCCGACCCAGATCGGCGCTCATCGCCTCCATGATGCCCCAGCCGCCGTGACTCCACCCGGCGAGGCAGATCGCCGAGGGGTCGACGGCCGGGCGCTGCGAGACGCCGTGCACCGTCGCCAGCACGTCGCCGCCGCGTTCCCAGCCGCGGAACATCAGGCCGGTGCAGACCGTCGCCATCGCCCACTCGCGGGACCACCCGCGCGGGGCGTAGGAGTCGACGATCACCGCCCGCCAGCCGGCCGACGCCGCCGCTTCGGCATACCTCGGCAGATGGGCCCGCACGCCGCCGCAGCCATGGAACAGCAACGCCGTCGGCCGCGGGCGGTCGTCTTTGGGGCCGTGCCACGACACGTGCGGCTCAAGGCGGGCCCAGCGGGCATCGAGCATGTCCATGTCGGGACTCCTAGTGCCTGAAGACCCGCACCCCGGTGAAGGCCATGGCGATCCCCTTGTCGTCGGCCGCGGCGATCACTTCCGCGTCCCGGATCGAGCCGCCCGGCTGGATCACCGCGGTGGCGCCCGCCGCGACCGCCTCCAGCAATCCATCGGCGAAGGGGAAGAAGGCCTCCGACGCGCAGGCAGAGCCCTCGGCCAGCGACGCCGGCAGGCCCAGGGCCTGACCCGCCTCGGCCGCACGCAGGGAGGCGATGCGCGCGGAGTCGCGACGGTTCATCTGGCCGGCGCCGATGCCCGCCGTCCGGCCGTCCTTCGCATAGACGACGGCGTTCGACTTCACATGCTTGGCCACGGTGAAGGCGAACAGCATGTCCTCGACCTCCTGCGGCGTCGGCCGGCGCTTCGTCACGATCTTCAGATCGGCCGCGGTCACCCGGGCCACGTCCCGAGACTGGACCAGGAAGCCGCCGGCGACGCTGCGGAACACCTCGCCGGCCGCCAGCGGATCGGGCAGGCCGTCGGTCAGCAGCAGGCGCAGGTTCTTCTTCGCGGCGAACACGGCGCGCGCCGCGTCTTCCGCGCCCGGCGCGATGACCACCTCGGTGAAGATGTCCACGATCTTTTCCGCGTCCGCCCCGGTCAGCGGCCGATTCACGGCGATGACGCCGCCGAAGGCCGACACCGGATCGCATTCCAGCGCGCGGCGATAGGCCTCGGTCAGGTCGCTCCCGGTCGCCACGCCGCACGGGTTGGCGTGCTTGACGATCACGCACGCCGGCGCGTCGAACTCGGCGACCAGTTCATAGGCGGCGTCGGCGTCGGCGATGTTGTTATAGCCCAGCTCCTTGCCCTGCAGCTGTCGGGCGTTGGCCACGCCGGCGCGCGTCTCCGACGTTCGGTAGAAGGCGCCCGCCTGATGCGGATTCTCGCCGTATCGCAGGGTCTGCGCCAGCGTGCCCGATATCGACTTGCGTGCGGGCGCGGCGTCCTCCACCTGCCCGGCGAACCAGCCGGCCACCGCGGCGTCGTAGGCGGCGGTGCGGGCGAAGGCGCGGGCGGCCAGCCGCTTGCGCAGTTCCAGCGAGGTCGCCCCGTCTGCCTTCAGCGCCTCGAGTATCCAGCCGACCGATTCCGCGTCCACAGCGACGGCGACGTGGCCGTGGTTCTTCGACGCCGAGCGGATCATGGCCGGGCCGCCGATGTCGACGTTCTCGATCGCCGCCTCGAAGCCGCCGCCGGCCGCAACCGTCGCCTCGAACGGATAGAGGTCGATCCACACCAGATCGATAGGGCCTATGCCGTGCTCGTCCATCGCCGCCGCGTGCGACGGGGCGTTGCGCACGCCCAGCAGACCGCCGTGGACAACGGGGTGAAGGGTCTTGACCCGTCCGTCCATCATCTCCGGAAAGCCGGTCAGGTCGGCCACATCCTTCACCGGCAGGTCCAGCGCCGCGATCGCCGCGCGCGTGCCGCCGGTGGAGACCAGTTCGACGCCCAGACCATGCAGGGTGAGGGCGACGTCCTCCAGCCCCGTCTTGTCGGACAGCGAGATCAGCGCGCGCGCGGGCACGACCCGGTCGGGCGCGGGCGGAAAGTCGGGGGCGGCGGGCATGGGCGGTCTCGACGTCTGGGGAGAGGCCGCGGACCTAGCAGACGGACGTTCTTCCGGCCACCTCAGCCGGCCACCGTGCCGAGGTATTCGACCGTCGTGGTCGTGACGGATTCGAGATAGAAGACCTTGCCGACGGCATCCTCGCCCTCCGCAGGGGCGACCTGCACCCCCGTCAGCCCTTCCCGAAGCGCCGCTGCCAGGCGGCGATCTCCCATTGCGCCCTCATCGACGCAGTCGTGAAGGCGGAGATCTTCCCCGACCAGACAGCTTACGGCGGTGACCCGCGTGCCTTCACGGCTTGAGCTGTAGGCGCTGCTGGGAAGGTCGGCCACCGTCCAGCCGACGATGTTCCCACGCAACAAGGGAACGGCGTCTCGCGCACTTTCCAATGGCCGATCGCACGCGCCGATGGCGCGATCGAGGTTGACCCAAGTCGCCGGCAGCTCGAAGGCCGCGCGGATGGCCGGGTCCGCTCCAGCGCTTCGTAGTCGCACGATGCCCCCTCCGCGCAAGGTCCGTGCCGCACGTGCACCTTCGCGGGCGCTCAGCACGCCGCCCGGCCTACGGTTCCAGACCATCGCGTCAGCGCGCCCGTCAGGCCGCATGACTTCCAGCCAGACCTCCCCTTCGTCGGGGCCCGGAAATCCCACGATGGCGACGGTCAGCAGCTTTTCGCTGCACTGGACCGCTAGGGCATGGCCGCTGTCATAGCGGGTGACCGCGGCCGCCATCTTGCGGCCGGCGTCCTCGCCGTACTCCCAGTCGTCCGCCTCCTGCGCCCCGGCGGCGGCGGGCGCGAGCAGGCAGCCAGCGACGGCCGCGGTGGCGATCAGTTTCATGGAACAGTCCTCCCGCCGGCAGAACACACCCGCAGCGAGCGCCCGGTCAAGTTTCAGACCGGATCCCCCGCCCCGCCCGCCGGGCTCAGCTTCCAGCGCACCTTGGTCTCGTTGTCGGTCCGCGCGGAGCCTCGCACCACGATCTGCAGCGAGCGCCGCGTGAGACCGCCGTCGACGTGGACGGACGGCTCGATGGCGACGTCGGGGCCGTCCGTGCGGAACCACCAGCCCCGGCTGGAATGGCCGCGCAGCAGGATCGACCGGCGATCCCGCGCCAGCGAGGCCTGCACGCCCGGCTCCAGATGGAAGCGGATGGCGTAGGGGGCTGCGATCTGGCGGGTCACGTCGGGCCGGCCCGCCGTGGGGAAAAGACGCTCCTCCGCGCGCAGCTCGTCCATGCGCTGGTCCAGATACAGGCGGCGCTGGTGCGTCAGACCGAACCCGATCCAGCCGTCGTGCTCGATCTCGAGCCAGACGGCGCCGTCGCCGTCCCGACGTTCGGTGCGCACCGGATAGGGCCTGCCCGCCAGACGCGCGCCCAGCACCTCCGCCCGCCAGCCGGACAACGGCTCGCCCAGAGAGCTTTCGCCCAGCGTCAGCGTGGAGTGGCCAGGCGTCAGCCGCAGGCCCTGCCGATCCGAGGCGAGCGGCGTCCAGCCGCAGCCGGTCACCAGCCGGTCCTTGCCGCACACGATCTCGAGCGCCATCGGCTGGGCGCAGGCCTCGCCCCCCCAGGCGCCGCGTGGCGGAGGCGCGGCGTCGGCCATCACGGTCAGCAAGGGGCTTTGCAGCCGGGCGAACCCGGCGCAGGCCACGCCGGGTTCGCCCGCTTCGCCGGGGTCCAGCGCCGCCGCGACGCAGGCGGAGGACGACGGCCCGCCGCCATGAAACGCGCCGAGCCGCCCGTCGGGCAGGGCCAGGGTGCGCACGCCCTTGCCCAGACGCGTCACGGCCCGCGCAACCGGCTCGGGCACGGGCTCGCCGATCTGACCCAAGGCGTCGGAGAGGGCCGTCAGGTCCAGCAGCAGCTCGAGGCCCGCCTCCGGACTGCGCAGGGCGTGTCCGCCGTCGTCGCCGATCCCCTGGGCCAGAGCGCGCGGCAGGGCTTTCAGCGCGCGACGCCGGATCGCGACGCCGGCGGGACCGGTCAGGACGCATCCTGCCAGGGCCGCGGCGGTCAGGCGCTCGGCGCGGCGCGCCGTGGGGTCCGGCGCGCGCAGCAACTGCCGCGCCTGCCGCGACAGGCTGACCGCCAGCGCCAGCCGGTCCGTCTCGTCCGCTACCGAGCCCAGCCGCCGCGCGGCGCAGGACAGGTTGAAGACGCGCCGCGCCAGACGGTCCGGATCCCACACGAACGGCGACCAGCGGCCGAAGGTGGCCTGCCATGCCCGCACCAGACGCAGCGCCTCGCGCGCGCCGCGCTCGCCCTCTCCCATCAGATGCGGCAGCCAGGCGAAGGCGTGCAGCTGGGCCGCGAAGGGCCGGGATGGACTGGGCCGATTCCACGGATCCTCGGGAGCGGCCGCGTCCATCGCCGTCCCGGCCAGAACGAAGCGGCCGTCCAGCACGGACCTGCCCAACGCGGCGTCCACCGGACGCGGGTCCTTCGGCGCGCAGGCGAAGGCGGCGACCCGGGTTCCCCCCAAGGTCGCGCCATAGCCGGGCAGGCCGTAGAGCTCGATCCACAGCTGGCGGGTCAGCATGCGCCCGGCGAGCGCGGGCCACAGCTCCGGTCCGGAGGCCGCGCCCGTCGGCTTCACAGGCGTGCGCATCGGCGCGCCGCGAAGGCCGGGGATGTCGGGGGCCCCGCTCACGCCGCGGCTTTGAGCGCCGCGATGTTGGCGGCGTAGGCGCCGGCGCCGCCCCTGAACGCCGCCGTCCCGGCGACCAGGGCGTCGGCCCCGGCGGCGACGCAGGCGCCGGCGTTGGCGGCGGTCACGCCCCCGTCGACCTGCAGGGTGGCCCTCGACCCCGCCGCGTCGAGGATGGCGCGGACGCGCTCGATCTTGCGCAGCGAGGACTCGATGAAGCCCTGACCGCCGAAGCCCGGATTGACCGACATGATCAGGACGAGGTCCAGCAGATCGACGGTTTCGGCCACCACCTCCACGGGCGTGGCCGGGTTCAGCACCAGCCCGGCCTTCGCGCCCAGCTTGCGGATCTGACCGAGGGTGCGATGCACGTGCGGGCCGCTTTCGGGATGCACCGACAGAATGTCGGCCCCGGCCTCGCGGTAGGCCTCCAGCCACGCGTCGACCGGCGCGACCATCAGGTGGACGTCGAACGGCTTCGTCGAATGCGGCCGCAGCGCTTTCACCACCATGGGGCCGATGGTCAGATTGGGCACGAAGTGACCGTCCATGACGTCGACGTGGATCCAGTCGGCCCCGGCGGCGTCGATGGCGGCGACCTCCTCGCCCAGCCGGGCGAAATCGGCGGACAGGATGGACGGACAGATCAGGGGCGCGGCCATGCCTCGGGCTTAAGCCCGGTCGCGGCGCCGGGCAAGCGGCGTCAGGCGACCCGGTCGAAGCGGGCGACGAAGAAGCCGTCCAGACCGCCGCGGTCCGACCACTGGCCGGGGTGCAGCCGCAGGCCGTGGTCGCTCAGCGCGTCGTCGGGCGCGCCGACGGCGGCGGGGTCGATCGGCGTCAGGCGGAAGTCGGCGCGCCGCCGCAGGAAGGCCGGGACCTGACCCTCGCCCTCCTCCCGTTCCAGCGAGCAGACGCAGTAGACCAGCCGCCCCCCCGGCTTCACCCGGTCGGCGGCGGCGTCCAGCAAGCGGTGCTGCACGTCCGACAGGTTGGCCACATCGGCCGGGCGGACCGCGTGCAGCGCCTCGGGATGCCGACGCAGGGTCCCCGTGGCGGTGCACGGCGCGTCCAGCAGGACCGCGTCGAAGGTGCGCGGGTCGTCCCACGCCGCGGCGTCGGCGGCGACCACCTCTGCGGCCAGTCCGGTGCGCGCCAGATTGTCGTGCACGCGCTTCAGCCGCGAGGCGTTGCGATCCACCGCCACGACCGCGGCGCCCGTCGCGGCGATCTGCAGCGTCTTGCCCCCGGGCGCGGCGCACAGGTCCAGAACCGTCTCGCCGGGCTGCGGCGCCAGCGCCCTGACCGGCACGGCGGCGGCCGCGTCCTGCACCCACCAGTCGCCGGCGTCGTAACCCGGCCAGGTCGACAGGTCGCCGCGGCGGCGCGTGCGCACCGACCCGCCCGGCAGGACCTCGCCCTCCAGCGCGGCCGCCAGCGCGCCTGCGTCCACGCCTGGCTTCAGGCTCAGGTCGGTAGCCGGCTCCTCGCGCGCCGCAGCCGCGACGGCGGCCACGGCGTCGGCACCCCAGGCCTGGGTCCAGCGCGCCGCCAGCCATCCCGGCAGGTTGGTCGCCGGATCTCCGTCGGACAGGCCGTCGCGTTCCAGCCCGCGCAGCACGGCGTTGACCAATGCCTTGTAGGGCCGGGTCTTCGCCTCGCGCTCGGCCAGCTTCACGGCGGTGGAGACCGCGGCGAAGGCCGGAACGTCAAGCGCCAGCCTCTGCGCCAGCGCCACCCGCAGCAAGGTCCGAACCTGCTGGGGCGGAGCGGTCTTCAGGCGGGCGTCCAGCGCGCGGTCGATCTCGCCCAGCCGTCGCAGCGCGCCCATGGCGACGGCGCGGGCGAAGGCGCGGTCCTGCGGGGACAGGGCGTTGAAGGGCTTGCCCGCCTGCACGGCGGCCAGACCGTCGCGGCCCGACAGGGCGCCTTCCAGCAGGGCCCCGGCGACGCGGCGCGCCTCGATGCCGGGCTCGGCCTCCGTCACACCGAAACCTGGGCGCCGAGCTCCACCACCCGCCCCGGCGGAATGTGGAAGAAGTCGGTCGGATTGGCGGCGTTGCGCATCAGGAAGATGTACAGCTTGTCCTGCCACAGCGGCATGCCCTGCTGGGCCGACGGCACCAGCGAGCGGCGGCCGAGGAAGAAGCTGGTCGACATGATGTCGAACTTCAGCCCCTGCTTCCGACAGACGGAGAGGGCGCGCGGGATGTGCGGCTGCTCCATGAAGCCGTAGCTGATGGTCAGTTTCTTGAAGTCGTCCGAGATCATTTCGATCTTGATCCGCTGATCCTCCGGCACCCGCGGCCGGTCGGTGGCGCGCACCGTGAGGATCACGTTCTTCTCGTGCAGAACCTTGTTGTGCTTCAGGTTGTGCATCAGGGCGACCGGTGCGACGTCGGGATCGCTGGTCAGGAAGATGGCCGTGCCCGGCGCCCGGTGCGGCGGCCGTGCCCGCAGCATCTCGATCAGGTCGGTCAGCGGCAGCGAGTCCTTGCGAGTCTTGGCCGTCAGGATTTGCGTGCCTCGCACCCAGGTCCACATCAGGATGACCAGGGCCGCGCCCAGAACCAGGGGCATCCACGCCCCGTCGGGGATCTTCAGCAGGTTCGACGTCAGGAAGACGCCGTCGACGAAACCGAACGGAACCAGGGTCGCCAGCACCGCCCACATGGGCCAGTTCCATTTCCGCGTCAGCACGAAATAGGCCATCAGGGTGTTGATCAGCATGACGCCGGTCACCGCGACGCCATAGGCCGCCGTCAGGTTCGACGAGCTCTGGAAGGCGAACAGCAGCACCAGCACCCCGACCATCAGCAGCTGGTTGACCGCCGGCACGTAGATCTGGCCCGCCTGCGTCTCCGACGTGTTGAGGATCGAGATGCGCGGCAGCAGGCCCAGCTGCGTGGCCTGCTGGGTCACCGAGAAGGCGCCCGTGATGACGGCCTGCGAGGCGATCACCGTGGCGGCCGTCGCCAGCGCCAGCATGGGCCAGTAGATCAGCGTCGGCACCATGCTCCAGAACGGGTTTTCCGAGGCCTGCGGGTTGTCGAGGATCAGGGCGCCCTGTCCCAGATAATTCAGCGTCAGGCAGGGAAGGACGAACGTCAGCCAGCCGATGCGGATGGGCGACTTTCCGAAGTGACCCATGTCGGCATACAGCGCCTCGGCCCCCGTTACGGCGAGGAAGACGCTGCCCAGAATGATGAAGCCCAGAAAGCCGTCGTTGATCAGCAGCATGACGCCGTAGTGCGGCGACAGGGCCCGCAGCACCGAGACGTCGTCGAAGATGTGATAGAGACCCAGCCCGCCCAGCGACAGGAACCAGACGGCCGTGATCGGGCCGAACCACTTCGCCAGTCCGGCCGTGCCGCGCGCCTGCACCAGGAACAGGGCGATCAGGATGCCCGCCGACACCGGCACGATGAAGGGGTCCAGCGCCCCGCCCACGCCCGGCGCGTCCTTCACCCCCTCGATCGCCGACAGCACGGAGATGGCCGGCGTGATGATGCCGTCGCCGTAGAACAGGGCCGCGCCGCAGACGCCAAGCAGGAAGATCAGCGCGCTGCGTCGGCCCAGCGCGTTCTGGGCCAGCGCCATCAGCGCAAGGGTGCCGCCCTCGCCCTTGTTGTCGGCGCGCATCAGGAAGAAGACGTACTTGAACGTCACCACCACCATCAGCGCCCAGAAGGCCAGCGACACCACGCCGATCACGGCCAGGTCGCCGGCGACGTCGCCGCCGCGCGCGTGATCGATCGCCTCGCGCAGGGCGTACAGGGGGCTGGTTCCGATGTCGCCGAACACCACGCCGATGGCGCCGATGATGAGGGCCGCCTTGCCGGAACGCGCGTGACCGTCCCCCTGACCGGGGTCCGAAGGCGCGGCGGTGGTGAAGGAGGCGGCGGGCGGAAGGGCCTCGTCGCGGGGTTGGACCCCAGCCATTCAGTGTCTCCGGGACCCGCGGGGAGGCGGTCCGTCCGTGAAAGCCGCGGGGCCTTACGCCCTTTCTTGCGGCGCATCAATCGCGCCCGGAACGGTTGCGAAGGAGAGCGGGTTGCGCGGGGTTTGTGAATCCCCCGCCGCATGCCTAAATTGCGGGACGGAGCAGACATGTCCGACAGCCAGAGATTCCCCGTCGCCGCCCACGCCCTGGCCTATCTGGCCCACAAGGGCGCCTATGGGCCCGAAGCCGCCGCCGCCAGCGCGGTGCTGGCCGCGTCGGTGCCGACCAATCCCGTCGTGGTGCGACGCGTGACTGCCCTGCTGGCCAAGGCGGGACTGATCGCCACGCGGCCCGGCGCATCGGGCGGAGCCTGGCTGCTGCGACGACCGGAAGACATCCATCTGGACGAAGTGCTGCGTGCCGTGAACGGCTGCGCCCATCTGGGCTCCACCCCCGCCGGGGCCAAGGGCTGCCCGGTCGGCGAACACATCCCGCGTCAGGTGGCCAAGGCGCTGACGGCCGCCGACGTGGCCGCCGGAGAAGCGCTGGCCAAAATCACGATCGCGGACCTGCTGGCCGAGGATCCCGACAGCCTGCGTCCGTTCGCGCCGCATTCCTCCTGTCCCGTCGCGGCGTGAGCCTGCCCTCGAAGGTGCGGCCGACGATGCTGGTCACCGGCGCCTCCGCCGGGATCGGCGCGGCGCTGGCGCGGGAGTACGCGCGGCACGGCTGGGACCTGATCCTGACGGCGCGACGTGCCGCGCCACTCGAAGCCCTGGCCGCGGAACTGACGCAGACGGGCGCCGCCGTGGCGGTGCTGACTGAGGATCTGGCCGATCCGGACGCCCCCGCGCGACTGGTCTCCGAGATCGCCCGGCGCGGCCTGCACGTCGACGGCCTCGCCAACAACGCCGGCTTCAGCCGGACCTCGGGCTTCCTGAACACCGATCCCGACGACCACCGCGCCATGACGCAGGTCATGCTGGGCGCGCCGGTCGAGCTGGCGCGCAGGCTGGCGCCCGGAATGGTCGGGCGCGGCTTCGGGCGCATCCTGAACGTCGCGTCGCTGGCGGGCCGGATGCCGGCGACGGGCGGCGACACCCTGTACGGCCCGATCAAAAGCTTCCTGATCAAGGCTTCGCAAGGTCTGCATCTGGAGCTGCGGGGGACCGGCGTTCACGTCACCGCGCTGTGTCCCGGCTACACCCTGACGGAGTTCCACGACGTCAATGGGACCCGCGAAGAGGTGTCGTCAGCCTATCCCGGCTGGATGTGGCAGACGGCCGAGCATGTGGCGCGCGTGGGATACGCGGCCTGCGAGGCGAACCGGGCGCAGGTGACGCCGGGGATCGTGAACAACCTGCTGGCCGGTCTGGCCAAACACCTGCCGGATCGCATGGCCCTGAACATGGTCGGCGGGCACGCGAAGCGGCTCAAGCGCATCTGACGCCTTACCGATCCTTCACGTGCGCGGTCCCGACCTTCGGGTAGCGTGGACGCGGGAGGACATCACCATGAAGACGCTCGTCTGCGCCGCAGCCCTGCTGGCCCTCGCCGCGCCCGCCGCGGCGCAGGTCATCCGCTTCGAGGACGCCGGCGACCGCCTGCCCGCCTTTGACGGCCACTGGACCATGGACGTCGGCTCCGCCGATCTGGACGGCGACGGCGATCTGGATCTGGTGCTTCCGCAGGAGTTCCGGCTGAACCGCATCGTGAAGAACGAGGGCGGCCGGTTCGTGGACGCCTCCGACCTGTTCCAGCCGCTGTCTGACGCCGAAATGGCCGGCGGCCCTCCGCAGCTGCAGTTTCCCGGCGCGGGGCATGACAGCGAGGACGTCTCCATCGCCGACTTCGACGGCGACGGCGGGCTGGACCTGATCATCGTCCAGGAGGACGACGTGAAGTTCGGCCGCACCGGGGTGCATGAAGGCTATCGCAGCGTCGACGGACGCTACGTGCGGGCCTTGCCCCTGCCCGACATGGAAGCCGACGCCGTCGCTCACGGCGACGTGGACGGGGACGGGGACCTCGACCTGATCCTCGCGGGCGCCGGCCAGGATCGGGTGCTGATCAACGCCAACGGGGTCTTCACCGACGAGACGGCGGCCCGTGCGCCGGCGGAGGCCCGAACCACCCAGGACGCGGAGTTCGTCGACGTCGACGCCGACGGCGATCCGGACGTGGTCCTGGGTCAGGAGGACGGCTGGGCCCTGTGGCTGAACGACGGGCGGGGTTCATTTCGCCGACGCTTCGGACCGCCTGCCCGATCCGGGCAACGTCGAGGCGCGCAAGGTGAGAGCGGCCGACGTGGACGGCGACGGCGATCTCGACCTCTTCTTCGCCCATGTCGCCTGGCAGGGCCGGGCGGGGCAGGACCGGCTGGTCCTGAACGACGGGACGGGGCGGTTCGTCATCTCCGACACCATCCCGGCCGAGGAGGGCACCACCGTGGACGGGGCCTTCGTCGATCTGGACGGCGACGGCGACCTGGACCTGATCCGCGCCGATCTGGGGCCGGTCACGGTGTGGGAAAACGATGGCCGTGGCCGCTTCGCCGACGCCACCGCACGGCATTTCGCCGAGCCGGTGAGCGGCCCAAACGTGGCGCTGGAGGTGGCGGATTTCGACGGCGACGGGGTCGTCGACCTGTATGTCGGCCGGCTGAAGGCGGCAGGCGCGGGCATGCCGGACGTCGTCGACCGGCTGTTCTTCGGGAAGCGTTAGGCATCTTCGCAAGCCCGATTTCAAGGGATGCCGGGGCAGGCTGCCCCCATGTCGCGTTCGTCCAGGTCCAGCGCCCCGCCCGCCGAGCTCTCACCGGAGCGTCAGTTCCTGAGGCTGATGAGCCATGAGATGCGCACGCCCCTGAACGGGGCGATCGGCATGCTGGGGCTGTTGCAGCGGACCCGTCTGGACGGCGCCCAGCGCGCCTATGCCGAGGCCGCCCGGGCCTCGGCCGAGCATCTGCTGGGTCTCGTCAACGACCTGCTCGACTATGCCCGGCTGGAAGCCGGCAAGCTGGAGTTCGACCTGGCGCCGGTCGATCCGGAGGCGCTGGTGCGTCAGGTGGTCGAGCTGCTGGCCCCGCGCGCCCACGACAAGGGGCTGGAGATCGTCGGCTGGTCCGACGGCCCGGCCGTGCGCCTGTCCGCCGACGAGGGCCGCCTGCGGCAGGTGCTTTTCAACCTCGCCGGCAATGCGGTGAAGTTCACGGAATCCGGGGCCGTAGCCGTCAGGGCGACGACGAAGACCCTGCCCGGCGGCCGGGCGCGGCTGACGCTGACGGTCGACGACACCGGCCCGGGCGTGCCGAAGGCGGCCCGCGCGCGCATCTTCGAGGAGTTCGGCCACGCCGAGGCGGGCGACGCGGTGCGCGTGGACGGCGCCGGCCTGGGGCTGGCCGTCGTCCGCAAGCTGGCCGGGGCCATGGGCGGTTCGGTCGCCGTGCAGGACCGACCCGACGGCCCGGGCGCCCGCTTCGTCTTCGTCGCCGAGTTCGACGCCACACCCGTGAAGGTCGCGGCTGCGCCGGCGCTGGCCGGTCTGACGGTCGCGGTGCGCAGCCCCGATCCCTTCGTGCGCCGCGCGGCCGAGGCCCAGGCACGGGCCTGCGGCGCCGCGATCGGCGAACAGTCCGACGTGCTTCTGGTCGATCACGCCGAGGCGGCCGCCGCCGGGCGGGCCCTGGCCGAGCGGCCCGACCGCCCCGCGCTGATCCTGCTGCGCCCGACTGACCGCGACCTGATCGCCCGGTATCGCGGCGCGGGCTGGGCGGGCTATCTGATCAAGCCCCTGCGCGGCGCATCGCTGGCCGAGCGCGCGGTGGCCGCCGTCAAGCGGGGCCCGCAGGCCGCCGCCGTCGTTCCCGACGACGACCGCGTGGCGCCGCCCCGCGCCTTCGCCGCACGCGTGTTGCTGGTCGAGGACAACCCGGTGGGCGCCCTGCTGGCCAAGACCCTGCTCAAGCGCGAAGGCTGCACGGTGGAGACCGCCGCCAGCGGCGACGAGGCGCTGCAGGCGCTGAAGCGGGCCCGCTACGACCTGGTCTTCATGGACATGCGGATGCCCGGCATGGACGGGCCGACCGCGACGCGGGCCATCCGCGCCGGCGGGGACCGGACGCCCATCGTCGCCCTGACGGCCAATGCCTTCGAGGAGGACAGGCGCGCCTGTCTGGAGGCCGGCATGGACGACTGGATGCCCAAGCCGCTGGAGCCCGAGACCCTGCGCGCCGCCCTGGCCCGCTGGACGAACCGCGAAGTCCGCGCCAAGGTCGCCTGATCGACGCCTTGGGGGGCGTTCGAAGAGGGACGCCTGAATGACCGATGCCGCGAAACCCGCCCGGGGCCTGGGGGGCCTGGCCGTCTATGGCGAGCGGCGGACCTTCGTCATGCTGCTGCTGGGCTTCGCGTCGGGCCTGCCCAACCTTCTGATCTTCGACACCCTGTCGGCGTGGCTCCGCGACGCGTCGGTGTCGCTGGAGGTCATCGCCTTCTTCGGCCTGGCCACCCTGACCTATGCGCTGAAGTTCGTCTGGGCGCCCCTGCTGGACCGGACGAACATTCCGGTCCTGACCAAATGGCTGGGCCATCGCCGGTCGTGGATGCTGGCGACGCAGGCCATGCTGATCCTCGGTCTGTGGCTGATCTCCGGATCGAACCCGCAGAACGCGCTGGGCATGGTCGCCCTGTTCGCCGTCATCGTCGGCTTCTTCGGCGCGACGCAGGACATCGCCATCGACGCCTGGCGCATCGAGGCGTCGGACGACAGCCGCCAGGGCGCCATGGCGGCCGCCTATCAGCTGGGCTGGCGCGTGGCCCAGATCACCGCCGGGGCCCTGCCTCTGATTTTGGCCGAGCTCTACAACTGGAACCTCTCCTATGCGGTCATGGCCGCGCTGATGGGCTTCGGCGTGCTGGGCGTGCTGATGGCCCCGCGTGAGAAACAGCATGTCATCCGCCCGATCCCGGTCGGCGACGTGCCGTCGCGCCCGGCCTTCGAGGTGATCGAGTGGATCGTGCGGCTGGCCCTGATCGCGATCGCGGCCCTGATCATCGGCACCGGCCTGACCGACCAGCCGGACGCCCTGCTCTGGGCCTTCGGCGGCGTTCTGGACGAGCCGACGCGGGCGGCCGTCACCGCCGGGCTGGAGAACGGCGAGCTGTCGGGCGTGCTGATCCAGTTCGCCTACGTCATCGGCGGCTTCGCCCTGGTGACCGCCGCCTGCTGGCCCATTCCGGGCTTCCGCACGCGGCCGGGCGCCTATCTGGCGGGATCGTTCGGCGAGCCGCTGGCCGACTTCTTCATCCGCTTCGGCCGACTGGCCCTGCCGATCCTGGCGCTGATCTGCCTCTACAGGCTCGCGGACTTCGTTCTGAACATCATGAACCCCTTCTACCTCGATCTGGGCTTCTCGAAGATCGAGGTGGCCGAGGTCCGCAAGGTGTTCGGCGTCGTGGCGACCTCGGTCGGCGTCTTCATCGGCGGGTGGATGGTCGCGCGGCTGGGTCTGATCCGGACCATGGTGATCGGCGCCTTCATGAGCCCGGTGTCGAACCTGATCTTCGCCTGGCTGGCGACGCAGGGGCACGACCTGTCGGCGCTGTTCGTCGCCATCTGCGTGGACAACGTGGCCACCGGCATCGCCGGAACGGCCCTGATCGCCTACATGTCCAGCCTGACGTCGATCGGCTTCACCGCGACGCAGTACGCCCTGTTCAGCTCGCTGTACGCCCTGCCGGGCAAGATCATCGCCTCGCAGTCCGGAAAGATCGTGGAGGCGTCGGCGCGCTCGGCCGACGCGGGGGGCCTGCCCGCCGCCTTCAAGGGGCTGTTCACCGGCATGCCGGAGGGGTCGCTGGTCGAAGGCGCGGCGAAGAGCGGCGTGACCGTGCAGGGTCTCGGCGCCGGCTATTTCAGCTTCTTCCTGTACTCGACCGTGATCGGGGTCTTCGCCATCCTGCTGGCCTTCTACGTCGCCAAGCGCCAGCCCGCGGTCATGGCCGAGGCCGCCGCCCGCGCCGAGGAAGAGAAGGCCGAAGCCCAGCCGTCGTGAGGTGAGACGAGGAGGGTCAGCCCTCCTCGATCACGCCCTCTTCATAGGCCGCGAAGGTGGCCGCCGTGATGATCTCGCTGACCGAGGCGCCCAGCGAAACGATCTGCACCGACTTCTCCAGCCCCACCAGCAGCGGGCCGATCACCGTCGCGCCGCCCAGCGCCTGGACCAGCTTGGTCGAGATCGAGGCGGAGTGGACCGCCGGCATGATCAGGACGTTGGCGTCCTTGGACAGGCGCATGAAGGGGTAGTTGGCGCGCTGTTCCGGATCCAGCGCCAGCTCGGGGGGCATCTCGCCCTCGTATTCGAAGTCGACGCCGCGCCGGTCGAGGATGCGGATGGCCTCGCGCACCTTCTCGCCCCGGTCGCCCGGCGGGTTGCCGAAGGTCGAATAGCTCATGAAGGCCACGCGCGGCGACCGCCCAAGCCGGCGCACGGTGTCCGCCGCCTGCACCGCGATGTCGGCCAGTTCCTCGGCGTCCGGCAGCTCGTGCACCGTGGTGTCGGCGACGAACAGGGTGCGGCCCTTGGCCAGCACGATCGACAGGCCGATCAGGGTGCCGCGCACGTCCAGCACGCGGCCGACCTCGCGCATGGCCATGTTGAAGTTGCGGGTCACGCCGGTGACCATGCAGTCGGCGTCGCCGTGGGCCAGCATGGCGGCGGCGAAGTAGTTGCGGTCCTGGTTGACCATGCGCTGCACGTCGCGGCGCAGCCAGCCGCGCCGTTGCAGCTTGCCGAACAGGAAGTCCACGTACTGCGTGTTCTTGTGCGAGACGCGCGCGTTGTGAATCTCGATTCCCAGCTCGTCGAAGTTCAGGCCCGCCTCGGCGGCGTTCTGGCGCACCAGATCCTCGCGGCCGATCAGGATCGGCGTGCCCAGCTCCGCCTGCTTGAACTGCCAGGCGGCGCGGATGACCGACGCTTCCTCCCCCTCGGCGAAGACCACGCGCTTGTTGGGCGCGCCGCGCACGGCGGAGGAGATCTTCTGCATCAGGGCGGCGGACGGATCGACCCGCTCGCGCAGCTGGGCGCGATAGGCGTCCATGTCGGCGATCGGTTTGCGCGCCACGCCGGTATCCATCGCAGCCTGGGCCACGAAGGGCGGGATGTACCAGATCAGGCGCGGGTCGAAGGGCGAGGGGATGATGTAGTCCGGCCCGAACTTCAGCTTGCGCCCGCGATAGGCGGCGGCGACCTCGTCCGGCACGTCCTCGCGCGCCAGCGCCGCCAGGGCCTGCGCGCAGGCGACCTTCATCTCATGGTTCACCTGCCGCGCCCGCACGTCCAGCGCGCCGCGGAAGATGTAGGGGAAGCCGAGCACGTTGTTGACCTGGTTCGGATAGTCCGACCGGCCCGTGGCGATGATGGCATCGGACCGCACGCTCATCACGTCTTCCGGCGTGATCTCCGGGTCCGGATTGGCCATGGCGAAGATGATCGGATTGGGCGCCATGGACGCCACCATCTCCTTGGTGATCGCCCCCTTGGCCGCGAGGCCCAGCACAACGTCGGCGCCGACCATGGCCTCTTCCAGCGTGCGGTGCGGCGTGTCGGTGGCGTGCGCCGCCTTCCACTGGTCGACGTTGGGGCGGCCTTTGTACACCACGCCGTCCCGGTCGAGGATGACGGTGTTCTCGGCCTTCACGCCGGCGGCCTTCATCAGGCCGATGGACGACAGGCCCGCGGCGCCGGCGCCCACCAGCACCACCTTCACCTCGTCCAGCCGCTTGCCGGCGATGTGGCAGGCGTTGATCAGGCCGGCGGTGGAGATGATGGCCGTGCCGTGCTGGTCGTCGTGAAAGACCGGGATGTCCAGCAGATCCTGCAGCTGGGTCTCGATCTCGAAGCATTCGGGGGACTTGATGTCCTCCAGATTGATCCCGCCCCAGGTGTCGCCGATGTTCTTCACGACCGTGACGAACTCGTCCGGGTCCGTGGTCTTCACCTCCACGTCGAAGCTGTCGACGTCGGCGAAGCGTTTGAACAGGACGGACTTGCCCTCCATCACCGGCTTGGACGCCATGTGGCCGAGGTTGCCGAGGCCGAGGATGGCGGTGCCGTTCGAGATCACGGCCACCATGTTGCCCTTCGCCGTGTAGTCGTAGGCGCGGTCCACGTCCTCGGCGATCGCCAGCACCGGCACGGCCACGCCCGGCGAATAGGCCAGCGACAGATCCCTCTGGGTCGCCATCGGCTTGGTCGGGGCCATCGAGATCTTGCCCGGGGTCGGGACGCGGTGGAATTCCAGCGCCTCGTCGTCGGAGAAGGTCTGTTTGTCGGTCTGGTCGGGCATGGGACTCGCGCGGGGTGGTGAAGCGCGCGAACCCTAGGCGGCGGGCGCTTCCTCGACAACCGCCGCACGGCCGCGGCGCGGCAGGCGCCAGATCTGGTTCTCCTCGAACCGCTCGCCCATCCACGCCATCACCGTGACGGTGATCTCGCGGTCGTCCCAGTCGATCAGGTTGAAGCTGGCCGGGGTGCCCCGAATCCGGTCCGACAGGGTGCCGCACCCAACGGCATAGGAGCAGTTGTCCACCAGCGGGATGGGCGTCGCGAACGGCACGTGGACGTGTCCCGTCAGGATCAGGTCCACCCCGGCCTCGGCGAAGATCATGGCCGCCGCCTCGCCGCGCTTCACGTCGCCGCTGACCGGCGTGCCGATCATCTCGATCAGCGGGTGGTGGCAGGCCAGCACGCGCAGCACGCCCTTCGGCGCGGCCTCCAGCGCCTGTGCCGCGCGGCGGGTCTGATCCAGATCGATGACGCCCTTGGACCAGTTCAGCCGCGCCTGCCAGCCGCGCGCGGTGGTGACGCCGCGCACCATGACCCGGTCGCCGACGAACTGGTGGTCGTGCGCCGGGTGTCCGATCACCGTCTCGAACGCCTTCCACGGCGAGAAAAGCCGATGCCAGACGTTGAAGTACGGGACGTCGTGATTGCCCACGACCACAAAGGTCGGGTTCGCCAGCCGGTCGATCCAGCGCGCCGCCGCCTCGAACTCCTCCGGCTGCCCTGACTGCGTCACGTCGCCGGTCACCAGAGTCAGGTCCGGCTTCAGCGTGTGGGTCAGCTCCATGGCGGCCTCCGCCGCCGCCGCGTTCTCGCGCCCGAAATGGACGTCCGAGACCTGCACCAGACGCCCGCTCACGCCTCGATCCCCGCGTGATCCAGATTGGGGGCCAGGGCCTTGAAGGCGCGCGGCCGGAAGCTGGCGATCGCCTCCGCGTCCAGCCGCAGGGGCTCGCCGTCGACCACCGCCGGAATGCGCGACCGCGCGCGCAGCGTCACCTTGCGGACCGTCTGGGTGGTCACCGCCGGGTCGTGCCGCCAGTCGTCGAACAGGGCGTGCGCGGCCAGCCTGAAGGCGTCCGCCGCGCCGGACGGAGACATGGCCGCGGCCTCCAGCCCCTTGTCGACGTCCATGACCTTCGAGATCAGCGGGGTGATCAGGGCCACCGCCTCGGCCCGTCGGACCGGCCCTCCGTCCAGCTGGTAGCGCAGGCGGCCGCCGAACGCCCGGCGAAGGGCGCGGCGGCCATGCAGCCAGGCCAGCCGCCAGTCGCCTTCGCGCACGGCCTCGCGCGCGGGCGCCCACAAGGCGGGCGCGCCGAAGATGGCGGCGCAGAAAAAGGCGCGGCCCTCGATCTCTCCGCCGGAGATGTGGCGGATCTCGCCGGTCTCGAGCGTTTCCCTCAGCGCCTTGCGCCAGTCGGTCGTGCCGTACAGCGCCTTCGGCAACATGTTCATGGTGCCGCCCGGCAGGGGCGCGATCATCGGGCCGTCGTCGCCTATGGACGAAGCGATGGTCCCCGCCGTGCCGTCGCCCGCCAGGATGATCAGCAGGTCGGGCCTGGCCTCCAGCGCCGTCGAGATGCCGTCGGAAAAGGCGCCGGGCTGCAATTCGACCACCTCCGCGTCCGCGATGGCGTACTCCGACAGGATCCCGCGGGCGGCTTCGGCCGCGCCCGCGTCGACGCTGCCGGACGCGGGATTCACGATCATCCGCACGCGGCCCAGCGTGACGTGCGGGGTCAGCTCCCGCGCCTCGGGTTCGCTGGGCGCGGGATCCACGGCAAAGGTTTCGCTCATGCCTGCCCGAACGTCCCGCAGGGCGGGGCGTTCCGGCGGCTCAGCCCGCCTTCTTCAGCTCTTCGGCCGTCTTGGCGGCGCCGGCCTCCAGCGCGTCGCCGGTCTTCTCCGCGGCCTTGCCGGCCTCGTCGGCGACCTTGTCGGCCGCGACGGGAACGGCGTCCACCGCCTCCTCCGTCTTGCCGCTGACGGTGTTCCACGCCGTGGCGATCCAGCCGTCCATGCGGGCGCCGGCCTCGGCCACCGACCGGTCCATGATCGACAGAACCGCCATCACCGCGCCGAACAGCGCCAGCAGTCCGACCAGAAAGCCCACCAGCGGATTGCCGCCGCGGCGACGCTTCGACGCCCAGACGGGGCCGGCGCCGTCGTCCGCCATGCGCGCGATCTCAGAAAAACGCATCATTCACCCAACCCCCAACTTAGATGTCGGCCCCCCAAGAGCCGCGTCCGGTCGCAGACGTTAACCTTATAGAGCCGACCTTACGGCTCAGCCTAATCGCGGAACCGCCATGGGGGTCCAGCGTTCTCACCCCCGGGGCGAACCAGAGATTCTTCCAGAGGACGAAACCACCATGAAAAAGGCTCTCATCGCCATCGCCGGCGCCGGCCTGCTGACCGCCGCCTGCGCCAGCGACCCCTACGGCTCGAATGAAACCGTGCGTCAGGGCGCCATCGGCGCCGGCATCGGCGCCGTCGCCGGCGCCATCATCGGCAACAACGTCGGCGGCGGCAACGCGGCCACCGGCGCCGCGGTCGGCGCGGCCATCGGCGGCGCCGCGGGCGCCATCCGCGGCTCGCAACAGGACCGCGCCAACCAGCGCTACGACCAGGCGCGCGGCATCTACTGCTATCCGGAAGGCGACTGCTACTATCCGGACGGCCGCCGCTATCGCTAAGGCGACCTGAAGCCTGCGAATCGCCCGCCTCTCCGCGGAGAGGCGGGCGTTTTCACGTAAGGCGAAGCTTCTGCGGCAACCCCCGCGGAGGATCGGCGTTACCCCGAAGCACACAGGGGGACGCCATGAAGACCGCAGCCACACTTCTCTCCGCCGCCGTCGTCGCCGCGTCCCTGTCCGCGTGCGCCCAAGGGCCCGTGAGCCGCGATCAGCTGGTGGCCCAGCCGTCGGCATGCGGTCCGCGTGGCTTCGAAGTCTACTTCGCCGAGAACGCGGCCCAGCTGACCCAGCCCGCCCGTCAGGCCATCGACCTGATGGCCGACCAGATGGCCGACTGCGCCATCAGCAAGGTGACGGTCATCGGACTGGCGTCGGCCACCGGCACGCCGGAAGCCAACCTCAGCCTGTCCCAGCGCCGGGCGCAGACCGTCGCGGCCGAGTTCGCCCGCAAGGGCTGGCCCGCCCCCGCCTTCGAGCTCGAGGCGGCCGGCGACGCGGGCGCCGTCGCCGCCGACGGGACGATGGAACCGCTGCGGCGCCGGACCCAGGTCTTCATCGAGGCCGCGCCGCGCTGACCGCCGCCTGCGGCGTCGCCGCGGCTTTGACCCGCGCCATATGACGGCTACGACGGAGGCGAACCCTCCGGAGTCCCGCGTGCGCCGCCTGTTCGCCCTCATCCTCGCGATCCTGCTCTGGCCCGCTCTGGCGGCGGCACAGCCGAAGGCCACCGAGCGGATCGAGGCCGAACTGGTGTCCATGTCGGCCTGGGCCACGCCCGGATCGACGCTGATGCTGGCGGTGCGGCAGGACACCCAGCCGGGCTGGCACACCTACTGGCGCAATCCCGGCGACTCGGGCGGCGCCACAACGCTGGACTGGCGTCTGCCGGCCGGCTTCACCGCCGGCGAGATCGTCTGGCCCCTGCCGGAGCGGCAGCGTCTCGGCGATCTGATGAACTACGGCTATTCCGGCGTCGTCTACCTGCCGGTTCCGGTGCAGGTCCCGGCCGACGCGGCCACGGGATCACGGCAGACCTTCACCGTCACGGCGCTGTTCCTCGTCTGCAGCGCCGAGATGTGCGTGCCGGACGAACTGGAGCTGTCTCTCGCCCTGCCCGTCGCCCCCGGCGCGGCGACCGACACGGATCACGCTCCGGCCATCCGGCAGGTCCTGGAGACCAGTCCCCGGCCGGCCCCGATCGCGGCGCGCGTGACCCTGGGCGACGACGGCCGGCCCGTTCTGACCGCCGCGGGCACGGAGCTGCAGGGCGTGACGCGGGCCTACTTCTTCCCCTTCGAAGGCGGCCTGGTGGACCATGCCGCGACGCAGACCGGGACGCGCGGGCCGGGCGGCGTGGCGCTGACCCTGACGGCCGGGAAGGGCTTCGGCACGGCGGCGCGATCGCTGGCGGGGGTTCTGGACACCGACCGGGGCGCCTTCGAGATCATGGCTGAACCCGGCGCCCTTCTCCCGGGCACGACGGGCGGCGGGGCGCTGGCCGAGGGCACGGGGACCTCCGGCGGCGGCGCCGCCGCAGGCGTGCTGGCGGCGCTGGGGCTGGCCCTGATCGGGGGGCTGATCCTGAACCTGATGCCCTGCGTCTTCCCCATTCTGGCGATGAAGGCGGCGTCGCTGGCCGCCACGGCGCACGACGCCTCGCGGGCCCGGCGCGACGGGCTGGCCTTCCTGGGCGGCGTGCTGGTCGCCTTCCTGGCGCTGGGCGGGGCCCTGCTGGCGTTGCGCGCGGCGGGACAGGCCGTCGGCTGGGGGTTTCAGCTGCAGTCGCCGGGCGTGATGGCCGGGCTGACGCTGCTGATGCTGGCCGTCGGACTGAATCTGTCGGGCGTCTTCCACGTCGGCGCGGGTCTGCAGGCAGCGGCCGGATCAGGCCCGCTGTCGCGCCTGCCGGGAGGCGTGGGCGCGTTCTTCACCGGGGTGCTGGCGGTGGTGGTGGCGGCGCCCTGCACCGCGCCCTTCATGGCGCTGGCCCTCGGGGCCGCGCTCGTCATGCCCTGGCCGCTGGCCCTGCTGGTCTTCGCCATGCTGGGCTTGGGACTGGCCCTGCCCTATCTGCTCGTGAGCTTCAGCCCGGCCGTTCTGCGCCGCCTGCCCCGCCCCGGTCCCTGGATGGAGCGGCTGAAAGGGCTTCTGGCCTTCCCCATGTACGGCACGGCCCTGTGGCTGGCCTGGGTGTTCAGCCGTCAGGCGGGGGCCGAGGCGCTGGCCCTGCTGTTCGCCGCCGCGCTGCTGGTCGCCTTCGGCCTGTGGCTGGCGGGGTTGAATCAGGTGGCCCGGGCGGAGGGACGCCCGGCGGTCCTTGGCGCCGTGGCGGCGACGCTGGCCCTGCTGGGCGGCCTCGGTCTGGCTGGAACGGCGGCGCTGCTGCCGGCCCCGGCCGCCGGGGAGGCCGGTGCAAGCGCGACAGCCCTGCCTTCGCAGCCATGGTCGGCCGAAGCGGTCGCCGCCGCGCGTCGCGAGGGCAGACCCGTGCTCGTCAACTTCACCGCCGACTGGTGCGTGACCTGCAAGATCAATGAACGTGCCGCCTTGGCGTCCGGGCGTGTGTCGCAGGCCCTCGAGGCGGCCGACGCCGTCTATCTGGTCGGCGACTGGACCCGACGCGACGACGTCATCGCCGCCGAGCTGGCCCGGCACGGCCGCTCGGGCGTGCCCCTGTATCTGCTCTACCCGGCGGGGGGCGGCGAGCCCCGCGTCCTGCCGCAACTTCTGACGGAGGGCGCCGTGATCCGGGCCCTTCAGGAGACGTCCGCCCGCCGACCCCAAGGAGACTTCCGATGATCCGCGTGACCTTCGCTTGCGCCGCCGTCCTGGCCCTCGCCGCATGCTCGCCCGCGTCGGAGGCACCCGAGCCGAAGACCGAAGCCGCCGCCCCGGCCGCCGCCCTCCCGGCGGCTCCCCCCTTCACCCTCGTCGACGCCGAGGGCGTCCAGCGCAGTCTGGCCGATTTCCGCGGCAAGACCGTCGTCATCGAGTGGACCAACGAGGGCTGCCCCTATGTGAAGAAGCACTATTCGACCGGCGCCATGCAGGCGCTGCAGCGCGAAGCCACGGGCGACGGCGTCGTCTGGCTGACCATCATCTCCTCGTCGCCGGGGACGCAAGGTTACGTCGAGGGCGAAGCGGCGCGGGCCTTCAGGGCGAAGCATCAGGGTCAGTGGACGCACCTGCTGCTCGACCCGACGGGTCAGGTCGGCAAGCTGTACGACGCGAAGACGACGCCCGACATGCGGATCATCGATCCCGAGGGCCGCGTGACCTACGTCGGCGGAATCGACGACCGGCCGACGAACAAGGTCGAGGATCTGGAAGGCGCCGACAACTTCGTCCGCGCCGCGCTGTCGGACATGGAGGCGGGACGACCCGTGGCGACGCCTTTCGCCCAGCCCTATGGCTGCGCGATCAAGTATCCGGAGACGGTCGAGGCCGAGGCCTGATCAGACTTCCGGCTGCGGCGGCGCGGTGATCACCGCCACGTTGTCGTCGAACAGGTGGATCAGTTCCGAAAGGGCCGAGGCGCGCTCCTCCGGCGTCGCGGCGCTCTCCAGGGCCGTCAGCCGAACCGGGATGTCTTCCGAGATGCCGCGCAGGATGCACTTCAGGTCGCCGTCCACGCCGCGCTCCTTCAGCACCAGGTGACCCTGCAGGTCGCGCTCGGCCAGCGCCAGCGCGTCGGTCCGGAACGCCGCCCAGTCGGGACCGCCCAGCACGGCGACCAGGTCCATGCCGGCCCAGCCCTCGGCCGTCGTCTTCAGCTTTCCGGCCCGGGCCACGATGTCGACGAACAGCGGCTCGTCGGCGACGGCGACCGGGTCTCCGGCCTGCCATGCGGGCTGCGCCGCGGAGACGGCGACGGCGGGATCGGTCAGCGAGAGCGCGACGGCGAGGGCGAGACCGCAGGACATGGCGGCGTTCCTTCTGCATCCGAACATCGCGCGACTGGCGAATCGGTCATTGAAAGGGGGTACGCCCCACCCGTAAACGGACGCTTACGCCGCGTCCGCCGGAGCCGAGAATGCCGACCGCCCGTCCCGCCGATCCCGACAAGGCCTGGAAGGCTTTCCGCCGCGCCGTCGCAGCGGACGCGGGGACGCGCATCGCCGACTGGTTCGAAAAGCAGCCCGATCGTCTCGGGCGGCTTACGCTCGAGGCGGCGGGCCTGACGCTGGACCTGTCGAAACAGCCTTGGGGTCCCGGCGCGCTGGCCGCGGCGCTAACGCTCGCGCGCGCCGTCGACGTCGAGGGTCGCCGTGCCGCGCTGTTCGGGGGCGAGGTCGTCAATCCCACCGAGGGGCGCGCGGTCCTCCACCCCGCCCTCCGCGCGCCCGACGGTGCCGTCTTCACCGCTCTGGGCGAGCCCGTGTCCCACGAGGTCGAGGCCGTCCGCGAGGCCATGGCCGAATTCGCCGAGGACGTCCGCTCGGCGCGTGAGACGGGCACGGGCGGCCGCCCGTTTGAAGCGGTCGTCCACATCGGCATCGGCGGATCGGACCTCGGCCCGCGGCTGGTCTGGGACGCGCTGCGCCCCGTGGAGCCGACGATCGACCTGCGCTTCGTCGCCAACATCGACCCGCGCGAGATGGCCGAGGCCCTGGCCGGGCTGGACCCGGAAGCCACGCTCATCGTCGTGGTCTCCAAGACCTTCACCACGCAGGAGACGCTGGCCAACGCGGAACTGGCGCGCGACTGGCTGAAGACCGCCGTCCCCGCCAAACACCTGGGCCGGCACATCGTCGGCGTCACCGCCGCGCCTGAACGCGCCGAGGCTTTCGGCTGCGGCCGCACCTTCGGCTTCAGGGACTGGGTCGGCGGCCGTTACTCCCTGTGGTCGGCCGTGGGTCTGTCGTGCGCCGTCGGCCTGGGCTGGGACGTCTTCTCCGCGATGCTCGAGGGCGCCGCGGAGATGGACGGTCACTTCCGGTCGGCGCCGCTCGAGGCCAATGCGCCGGTCCTGCTGGCCCTGGCCCAGATCCTCAACGTCGCAGGGTTGGAACGCGCCGCGCGCACCGTCGCCCCCTATGCCCACGGTCTGCGCCGCCTGCCGGCCTTCCTGCAGCAGCTCGAGATGGAATCGAACGGCAAGGGCGTGACGCTCGACGGGGCGCCGGTCCCGGCGTCCGGCCCGGTCGTCTTCGGCGAGCCCGGCACGAACGGCCAGCACGCCTTTTTCCAGCAGCTGCATCAGGGCCCGCAGGTGGTCCCGGCGGAATTCGTGGTCGTGGGCGACACGATGGGGGCGGAGGGGGGCACGGGCGCTTCGGAGGCGCCGTTGTGGTCCAACGCCCTGGCGCAGGCGCGGGCGCTGATGGTCGGCAAGACCGCGGGTCAGGCCCTCGCGGAAATGCTGGAACTGGGCATGGAGCCGGAGGAGGCGGATCGTCTGGCCCCGCACAAGGCCTTCCCGGGGAACCGTCCCTCGACCACGATCGTCATGGACGCGCTGACGCCGCGCGCCCTGGGCGCGCTGCTGGCCCTCTATGAGCACAAGACCTTCGTCGAGGGGGTGATCTGGGGCGTCAACAGCTTCGACCAATGGGGCGTCGAGCTGGGCAAGGTCATGGCCCGCAGCCTGCTGGCCGACGCGGAAGCCGGCGCCCCGTCGCCGGAGCTGGATCCTTCGACCGCCGCCCTGCTGACGCGGCTCGCCACCCGCCCCTCGCCGAAAACCGCGCCCGAGGTCGGGGCGAAGACGAAAACGAAGCCGGACAAGGCCAAAAAGAAAAAAGAGCGCGCCCCCGGCAAGGAAGCGCGCCCCCTGTTCCTGTCCCGCAGGAAGCCGCAGGACTAGGCCGGTCTACCAGCGACGGTCGTAGCGGTAGTCGCGGTCGCGGCGGTTCTGCGAACTGCGCCACTCGCCGTGGTTCCTCCAGAAGCGGCCGTCGCGGTAATAGCCGCGGCCCTGATAGGTACGGCCGTCGACGTACCGCTGGTCATAGCCATACCCCGACTGGTAGCCGGAGCGGCTCCGGTCGATGCCGTGTTCCCGCTCCCAGTGGCCCTGATTGCGCCAGCACTGGCCGTCGCGGCGATAGCCGCAGTCGTCGCCGCCGCTCGCCGTGACCCCCACCGCCGCGCCGGCCAGCGCGCCGCCGAGAATGTAGGTGCCGTCGCCCTGACCGATGACGGCGCCGGCCACCGCGCCCACGGCGGCGCCCAGCAGGGCGTCCCGGGTCGAATCGTTGCGGTCGCGGTCCCGATCGTAGCGATAGTCTTGCGCCGCCGCGGGGGCGGCCGTCAGCATCAGGGCGGCCAGAGGGGCGGCCGCCGTCGTCAGGATCGTGGTCTTCATGTCGGCGCTCCTTTCGTGAGGCATGTCCGCACCTTGCGCTTCAGGGACTGAACCAGCAGGGCACGGGGCGTTCAGCGGGCGTTCATGCCCTGCGCCTTGCAGGCGGGCTCCGGGACCGGCAGGGTCGTGCCATGGCGATCTGGGGCGGGCTGAAACGAGCGTTCACCGGCGTGGCGGCGCTGGCCGCGCTGGCGCTGGCCGGCTGCGCCACGGCGCAGGACGTCCCGCCTCCGCCCCCGCCGCCTCCGCCGGTGTCGCCGCCCCCTCCGCCTCCGCCTCCGCCCCCGACCGACGTCCGCATCGCCGACGCGCGTGCCCTCGCCGAGGCGGGAGATCTGGTCGGCGCCGAGATCGCCTTTCTGCGGATCGCCCAGGCCGCCGACTTCCGCGGCGACGCCCGCGCCGCGGCCGAGGCCTGGGTCGAGACCGCCAAGGTCAGGCTGGCTTTGCGGCGCGAGCCGGACGCCGACGCGGCGATCGGTCAGGCGCTGGACGTTCTGGAGGCCGCGTTCGGCCCGGCTTCGCCCGAGCTGGCTCCGACGCTGCTGACGCAGGCGCGCATGCGCTACATTCAGGGGCGGCACGAGGAGGCGCTGGCCGTGGCGGACCGGGGCCTGTCCCTGACCGCCGATCCTCGCTCGCGGGAGGATCTGACCCTCATCGCCGACCTCACCTATGAGCGCGGCAAGAACCTCGACGCGCTGGGCCGCTTCGCGGACGCGGAGGAGGCCGCCCGTACGGTGATCGCCCTGCGAACCGACCTGCTGGGCGCCGACGATCCCTACGTCGGGGACGCCCTGAACCAGCTGGCCAACGCCCTGATGGCGCAAGGTCGCTTCGCCGAGGCCGAGCCGCACCAGCGGCGCGCGCTGGTGATCTACGAGGCCGTCTACGGGGGCGAGGACGCGCAGGTGGCGCTGGCGCTCAGCAATCTGGGCAACATCCTGCGCCGCACCGGCCGCATGGAGGAGGCGGAGCGGTCGCACCGCCGCGCGGTGGCCATCGCACAGGGGGTCGACGATCCCGTCCTGCTGGCCCAGACCCTGACCAACCACGGCTGGCTGCTGCACCTCACCGGTCGCGGAGATCTGGCCGAGCCGATCTTCCGGCAGGCCCTGGCGCTGGCGCTGGACATCGTCGGGCCGGATCATCCCTTCACCGGCGTCGCCACGGCCAATCTGGCCTTCAGCCTCGTGGATCAGGGCCGCCACGCCGAGGCCCTGCCGCTGTTCCAGACCGCCCTGCCGGTGCTGGAAGCCGGGCTGGGCGCCGACAGCCCGGATCTGGTCACGACGCTGGACGGCTATGGACAGGCCCTGATCGGTCTGAACCGGCCGGCCGAGGCCGAGGCCCTGATGGTCCGCTCGGCCGCCATCCTCGCCGCACGCCAGCCGGCGGGCCATCCCGACGCCGTCTTCCAGGCCGCGAACCACGGCGGCTTCCTGGCCGGCGCCGGCCGGCCCGGCGAGGCGCTGGCCGTGCTCAGGCCGGCGCGCGACGCCCTGTTCCGTCGCGACGGACGCCGACTTGAGGGGGGTGATCCCACCCGCCGCGCGGCCCCGCTTTTCCGCCGCCTCGTGCAGGCGGCGTGGCTGGCGAAATCGCCCGACTGAATCCGCACCCAAGCCTTGACGCCCCGTCGCCCCGGACCTACTTCCGCGGCGCGTTAGCACTCGGGCGCGGCGGCTGCCAAAAGCGCCGACGTCCGGGGGCGCTCAATCATCAGAGGCCCTGAAGGGAGAACTACAGATGGCGTTTCGTCCGCTCGGCGATCGCGTGCTGGTCAAGCGCGTGGAAGAGGAATCGAAGACCAAGGGCGGGATCATCATCCCCGACACCGCCAAGGAGAAGCCGCAGGAAGGCGAAGTCGTCTCCGTCGGCCCCGGCGCCCGTGACGACTCGGGCAAGGTCAACGCGCTCGAGCTGAAGGCCGGCGACCGCATCCTGTTCGGCAAGTGGTCGGGCACGGAAGTGAAGATCGACGGCGAAGACCTGATCATCATGAAGGAATCGGACGTCCTGGGCGTGCTGTCGTAAGCACCCGGCGCCTGATTTCACTCCCGTAAACAGACAGATAAGGAGCAGCCGCACATGGCCGCCAAGATCGTTCAGTTCAACACCGACGCCCGCGACAAGATGCTGCGCGGCGTCAACGTCCTCGCCAATGCGGTGAAGGTCACCCTGGGTCCCAAGGGCCGCAACGTCGTCATCCAGAAGTCCTTCGGCGCCCCGCGCTCGACCAAGGACGGCGTCTCGGTGGCCAAGGAGATCGAGCTGGAGGACGCCTTCGAGAACATGGGCGCCCAGATGATCCGTGAGGTCGCCTCCAAGACCAACGACAAGGCGGGCGACGGCACCACCACCGCCACCGTCCTGGCCCAGGCCATCGTTCAGGAAGGCCTGAAGTCGGTCGCCGCCGGCATGAACCCGATGGATCTGAAGCGCGGCATCGACAAGGCCGTGCAGGTCGTGATCGAGGAAGTGAAGTCCTCGTCCAAGAAGGTCTCGGCCAACTCTGAAATCGCCCAGGTCGGCACCATCTCGGCCAACGGCGACAAGGAAGTGGGCGACATGATCGCCCAGGCCATGGAAAAGGTCGGCAACGAAGGCGTTATCACGGTCGAGGAGGCCAAGACCGCCGAGACCGAGCTGGACGTCGTCGAGGGCATGCAGTTCGACCGCGGCTACCTGTCGCCCTACTTCATCACCAACGCCGACAAGATGCAGGCCGAGCTCGAAGAGCCCCTGATCCTGCTGCACGAGAAGAAGCTGTCCAGCCTGCAGCCCATGCTGCCGATCCTGGAGGCCGTGGTGCAGTCGGGCCGTCCGCTGCTGATCATCGCCGAGGACATCGAGGGCGAGGCCCTGGCCACCCTGGTGGTCAACCGCCTGCGCGGCGGCCTGCGCGTCGCCGCCGTCAAGGCGCCGGGCTTCGGCGACCGCCGCAAGGCCATGCTGGAGGACATCGCCGTCCTGACCGGCGGCCAGGTCATCTCGGAAGACCTGGGCATCAAGCTGGAGAACGTCTCGCTCGACATGCTGGGCAAGGCCAAGAAGGTCACCATCACCAAGGACGACACCACCATCGTGGACGGCGTCGGTGAGAAGGACGCCATCGAGGCCCGCATCGGCCAGATCAAGAAGCAGATCGAGGACACCACCTCGGACTACGACAAGGAGAAGCTGCAGGAACGTCTGGCCAAGCTGGCCGGCGGCGTCGCGGTCATCCGCGTCGGCGGCTCGACCGAGGTCGAGGTCAAGGAGAAGAAGGACCGCGTCGACGACGCCCTGAACGCCACCCGCGCCGCGGTGGAAGAAGGCATCGTTCCCGGCGGCGGCATCGCCCTGCTGAAGGCCAGCAAGGCCCTGGACGGCCTGACCGGCGACAACGCCGACCAGACCGCCGGCATCGCCATCATCCGCCGCGCCATCCAGGCCCCGATCCGTCAGATCTCGGAGAACGCCGGGGTCGAAGGCTCGATCGTGGTCGGCAAGGTGCTGGAGAACGCCGACAAGTCGTTCGGCTTCAACGCCCAGACCGAAGAGTACGGCGACCTGGTCGCCATGGGCGTGATCGACCCGGCCAAGGTCGTCCGCACGGCGCTTCAGGATGCCGCCTCCGTGGCCGGCATCCTGATCACCACCGAAGCGGCCGTCGCCGACGCCCCCAAGAAGGCCTCGGCCGGCGCCGGCGGCATGCCGGGCGGCGGCATGGGCGGCATGGGCGACATGGACTTCTGATCCGGAAGGGCGGGCTCGCAAGAGCCCGCCTGCACGGCCCTCTGGCGCAGGCCGGAGGCAAGGAGTTCGGTCAGACCGACATGAGAACGGGCCCGGCGACGGGCCCGTTTTCTATTGCCGACTGGCTGATCCTTTGAGGTGGGTGCGGTGCTGTGTGTGGGAGCGCACCACGTTCCTCATGCTTTCTCCGCACCGGCGGGATGACCCCACCCTTGCCTCCCCCCACGTAACCGTGGCTCCCTCTGCGGCATGAGCGAACTCGACGATTTCCGCGCCTCGACCCGCCAGTGGCTGGAGGCGAACTGTCCGGCCGAGGTGCGGGGGCCCGTGCGGTCCGAGGACGAGGTGATCTGGGGTGGGCGCAAGGCCGTCTTCGCCACGCCGGGGCACGAACGCTGGCTGAAGGTCATGGGCGAGCGGGGGTGGACCGCGCCGGAGTGGCCGGTGGAGTACGGCGGCGGCGGCCTGTCGCGGGAACAGGCCAAGGTGCTGGGCCAGGAGCTGGCGCGCATCGGGGCGCAGCCGGCGCTGAACAGCTTCGGCGTCTGGATGCTGGGCCCGGCCCTGCTGAGGTTCGGCACGGAGGAACAAAAGAAGCGCTTTCTGCCCGAGATCGTGCGCGGCGAGATCCGCTGGTGCCAGGGCTATTCCGAGCCGGGCGCGGGGTCCGACCTGGCGGGCCTTCAGACCCGGGCCGAGGACCGCGGCGACCACTGGATCGTAAACGGCCAGAAGGTGTGGACCAGCTATGCCGACAAGGCGGACTGGATCTTCTGTCTGGTGCGCACCGACCCGGAGGCGCCCAAGCATCTGGGCATCAGCTTCGTCCTGTTCGACATGGCGACGCCGGGGGTGACGACGAAGCCGATCACGCTGATCTCCGGCAAGTCGCCCTTCTGCGAGACCTTCTTCGACGACGTGCGGGTGGAGAAGGAAAATCTGGTCGGGGAGCTGAACCGCGGCTGGGACGTGGCCAAGCACCTGCTGGCGCACGAGCGGACCATGATCGGCGCCATGGGCGAGATCGGCGCCGGCCGCCCGCTGGGCCAGGTCGCGACCGGCGCGATCGGTGTGGACGACGACGGCCGCCTGCTGGACCCCATGCTCCGTGCACGGATCGCCGAGCTGGAAGTGGACGCCGCGGCCTTCCGTCTGGCGCTGGAGCGCACCGGCGACCGGATGAAGGCGAAACAGGCGCACCCCGCGCTGGCGTCCATGCTGAAATACTATGGCTCCGAACTGAACAAGCGGCGGCACGAGCTCTTGATGGCCGCCGGCGGCTCGGATGCGCTGGAGTGGGAGGGCGAACGGTCGAGGGACGGCGCCATGGCCCGAGACTGGCTGCGCACCAAGGCCAACTCCATCGAGGGCGGGACCAGCGAGATCCAGCTGAACATCCTGGCCAAGCACGTCCTCCAGCTGCCGGGGGCGTGAGCGGATGCCGCTGATCCTGACCGACGAACAGACCATGCTGAAGGAGGCCGCCGACGGCTTCCTGACCGAACGCGCGCCGATCGCGCATCTGCGCACGCTGCGCGATTCGCGCGATCCCGACGGCGTCTCGCGCGAGCTGTGGGCCGCGTTCGGGGAGATGGGCTTCGCCGGCGTGGTGGTGCCCGAGGCCGACGGCGGCTCCGGCCTCGGCGCGGTCGAGGCCGGCGTCATCGCCGAGAGCCTGGGGCGCACCCTGACGCCCTCGCCCTTCCTCGGTTCTTCCGTGCTGGCCGCGACCGTTCTGACGCAGGCGGGGTCGGAGACGCAGAAGGCCTGGCTGGCCCGGACCGCGGCGGGCGAGGCGATCCTGTCCCTGGCCGTGGACGAGGGGCCCAAGCATGCGCCCGCCCGCATCACGACGACGGCGCAGCGTCAGGGCAACGGCTTCGTCCTGAACGGAGCCAAGGGCTTCGTGCTGGACGGCCACGTCGCCGACGCCCTGATCGTCGCGGCCAGGACCGACGGCGGCCTGACCCTGTTCCTGATCGATCCGTCCACGGACGGCGTCGCGATCGAACGCACCGTCATGGTCGACGCCCACAACGCCGCGCGTGTCACCCTGAGCGACGTCCGCGTCGACGCCGACGCCGTGATCGGCGCCGTGGACGGGGGCGAGGGGCCGCTGACCGCCGCCCTGAACCTGGGGCGCGCCTGCGCCGCGGCGTCGCTGGTGGGAGCCGGAGACCAAGCCTTCCAGATCACGCTGGACTACCTGCGCACGCGCAAGCAGTTCGGCAAGGCGATCGGCGAGTTCCAGGCCCTGCAGCACCGCGCCGCCCATCTGTTCACCGAGATCGAGATCGCGCAGGCCGCGGTGCTGGCCGCGCTGCAGGCGCTGGACGCCGGCCGCGAGGACGCCGGTCTTGTCGTCTCCGTCGCCAAGGCCAAGGCCGGCCGCGTCGCCGAACTGGCGGTGCAGGAGGCGGTGCAGATGCACGGCGGCGTCGGCATGACCGACGAGTTCGACGTCGGCCTCTACATGAAGCGCGTGCGCGTCCTGAACGAGCTGCTGGGCGACGCCGCCTTCCATCAGGAGGCGCTGGCGCGGTCGCAGGGGTTCTGACGGTGCGCGTGACGCCCTACGAGGACTTCTATCCGGACTCGCCGGCCTATCGGGAGCTCGTGTCCCTACGCATTCCCGGCGGCTGGACGGTGGGGATCAACAAGCTGCGCGTCGGCATGGACGCCGACCTGACCGAGGTGGGCGGCTCGTCGCAGTTCTATGCGTCCAACCCCGGTCGACGGTTCGACATCGACGTGGAGTTCACGCCGGAGTTCGATCCCGAGGGCGTCTTCGTCATGAGCGTCGGCTATCAGCCCTGGCCCCGCTCGCCGAACGGGCGCCGCCGCAAGGACGTGCCGTTCGCCTTCGACGGCCATGCGGAACTGGTCCACCGGTTCGAGACCCGGTCCTTCCCCGAGCTGATCCGCGAGCTGGAGCACTGGATCGCCCGCTGCACCGTCTGGGTGCGCGAACCGAACTAGGCCTGCCGGAAGCCCAGCACGTCCTGCATGTCGTAGAGCCCCGGCTTGCGGCTGCGGACCCAGGCGGCCGCCACCACCGCGCCCTTGGCGAACAGGCTGCGGTCCACCGCCGAGTGGCTGAGCGTCACCGTCTCGTCCTCGCTGGCGAAGATGACCGAGTGCTCGCCGATGATGCCGCCGGCGCGCAGGGCGGCGAAGCCGATCTCGCCTTCCTTGCGGGGCTGGCCGACGCCGTCGCGCGGGGCCGCGCGCACCGCGTCCAGATCGACGTCCCGGCCGTTGGCGACCGCCTGCCCCAGCATCAGGGCCGTCCCGGACGGCGCGTCGACCTTGCGCCGGTGGTGAGCCTCCAGAACCTCGACGTCCCAGTCGCGGCCGTCCAGCCGCTGGGCCGCGTGCTCGACCAGACCGATCAGGATGTTGACGCCCAGCGAGAAGTTGCCGCTGCGGACCACCGCCACCTTCTCGGCCGCGGCCTCGATCCCGGCCAGCTGCTCCGGCGTGAAGCCCGTCGAGCCGATGACCAGCGCGGGGCCCCCGCGTTCGGCGCAGGCTTCCGCCAGCTCCAGCGAGGCCTCCGGCGTGGAGAAGTCGATCACGACGTCGCAGCGGGACAGGTCCGGCGTCTCGCCGCGGTCGAAGCGGGCGGCCACCACCACGTCGTCCCGGGCGTCCAGCGCCGCCGACACCGCCCGGCCCATCCGTCCGCGGGCGCCGGATATGCCGACGTGCAGCACGCCGTTCACTGGGCGGTCTCGCCGCTGCCGAGGATGTCGGCCCAGAACCGCTTCGCCTTGCCCGTGAAGCTGGAATTCCGCGGCGTCTGCGTCTCGCCCAGCGAGTCCGCGAGTTCCTGCAGCAGCTCCTTCTGGCGGGCCGTCAGGTCGGTCGGCGTCTCGACGAACAGTTCGACCACCAGATCGCCGCGAGACTTGCCGTTCAGGTGCGGCATGCCCTTGCCCTTGATGCGGACCGTCTTGCCGGTCTGGGCGCCGGCGGGGACGGTGACGGGCGCCTTGCAGTTGCCGTCGCAGGCCTGGCTGACCAGACAGGGCGCCTCGATCTCGCCGCCCAGGGCCGCGACCGTCATGGGCACCGGCACGGTGACCAGCAGATCCAGGTTGTCGCGCTCGAACAGGTCGTGGGGCGTCACCGACAGGAAGACGTAGAGGTCGCCGCGCGGGCCGCCGCGCTGACCCGCGTCGCCCTCGCCCGTCAGGCGGATGCGCGAGCCGTCGTCCACGCCGGCGGGAATCTGCAGGTTCAGGGTGCGGGTCTTTCGCACCAGCCCATGACCCATGCAGCTGGGGCACGGCTCGGCGATCATCTTGCCCTGACCGCCGCAGCGGGGGCAGGTGCGCTCCATCTGGAAGAAGCCGTTGGCCGTGCGCACCCGGCCCTGCCCCTGACAGGTGGTGCAGGTCACAGGCTGCGTCCCGGCCTTGGCGCCGGAGCCCTCGCAGGTGGTGCAGGTCAGGGTGGCCGGCACCGAAATCTCGACCTCGGCGCCCTGATAGGCCTGCTCCAGAGTGATCTCGAGGTCGTAGCGCAGGTCCGAGCCGCGACGCGGACCGCCCCGCGCCCCGCCGCCGGCGCGCCCGCCGAACACGTCCCCGAAGGCGTCGCCGAAGACCTGGGCGAAGATGTCGTTGACGTCGGCGAAACCCTGCCCCTGACCGAAGGGGTTTCCGCCCGCGCCGCCCGCGTGACCGAACCGGTCGTAGTGGGCGCGTTTCTGCGCGTCCGACAGCACGGCATAGGCTTCGGACACTTCCTTGAACCTGGCCGACGCCTCCTCCGAGCCGCCGTTGCGGTCGGGGTGGTGCTGCATCGCCAGCTTGCGGTAGGCGGCCTTCAGCGCGGCGGCGTCCGCCGTGCGCTCGACTCCCAGCACTTCGTAATAGTCACGCTGCGCCATGCGGCGGGAACCCTCTGACTCTCAGCCGCCCCTCCGCGTCGTTCCGACGTCTGAAGATCGGCGATGACCGGGCTGACATGGGAACCCGATCCGGTGATGCAAGGCTTAAGAAAAGGCCCCGCCCGTCGGATGACAAGCGGGGCCGTTTCCGGATTTCACACGCCTCAGGCGCTCTTCTTGTCGTCGGAGTCCGAGACTTCCTCGAACTCGGCGTCGACCACGCCGTCGTCGGCCGGCTGGCCTTCGGCTGCGGCGCCTTCGCCAGAGCCCTGCTGGGCGGCGTACATGGCCTCGCCCAGCTTCATCGACGCCTGCGCCAGCGTGTTGGTCTTCTCGCGCAGGGCCTCGGGGTCGGATCCTTCCTTCGCCGCCTTCAGATCGTCCAGGGCCGTCTGGATGGCGGTCTTCTCGGTCTCGCCGATCTTGTCGCCGTGCTCCGACAGGGCCTTCTCGGTCGAGTGGATCAGGGCGTCGGCCGAGTTCTGGGCCTCGACCATCTCCTTGCGGGCCTTGTCGGCCGTGGCGTTGGCTTCGGCTTCCTTGACCATCTTGTCGATGTCCGCGTCCGAAAGGCCGCCGTTGGCCTGGATGCGGATCGACTGTTCCTTGTTGGTCGCCTTGTCCTTGGCGGTGACGTGCACGATGCCATTGGCGTCGATGTCGAAGGCGACCTCGATCTGGGGCATGCCGCGCGGGGCAGGCGGAATGCCCATCAGGTCGAACTGACCCAGGATCTTGTTGTCGGCCGCCATCGGGCGCTCGCCCTGGAAGACCCGGATCGTCACGGCCGACTGGTTGTCGTCGGCGGTCGAGAAGGTCTGGCTCTTCTTGGTCGGGATCGTCGTGTTGCGCTCGATCAGCGGGGTGAACACGCCGCCCAGCGTCTCGATGCCCAGCGTCAGCGGGGTCACGTCCAGCAGCAGCACGTCCTTGACGTCGCCCTGCAGCACGCCGGCCTGAACCGCGGCGCCCAGCGCCACGACCTCATCGGGGTTCACGCCCTTGTGCGGCTCCTTGCCGAAGAAGGCCTTCACCGCCTCCTGCACCTTCGGCATGCGGGTCATGCCGCCGACCAGAACCACCTCGTCGATGTCGGAGGCCTTCATGCCCGCGTCGGCCAGCGCCTTCTTGCAGGGCTCGATGGTGCGGGCCACCAGATCCTCGACCAGGGCCTCCAGCTTTGCGCGCGACAGTTTGATGTTCAGGTGCAGCGGACCCGACGCGTTCATGGTGATGAACGGCAGGTTGACCTCGTACTGCGTCGTCGAGGACAGCTCCTTCTTGGCCTTTTCGGCCTCTTCCTTCAGGCGCTGCAGGGCCAGCTTGTCCTGACGCAGGTCGACGCCCTGCTCCTTCTTGAACTCGTCGGCCAGATAGTCGACCAGACGCAGGTCGAAGTCCTCGCCGCCCAGGAAGGTGTCGCCGTTCGTCGACTTCACCTCGAACACGCCGTCGCCGATCTCCAGGATCGAGACGTCGAAGGTGCCGCCGCCGAGGTCATAGACCGCGATCTTCTGGCCGTCGTTCTTCTCGAGGCCATAGGCCAGCGCGGCCGCCGTCGGCTCGTTGATGATGCGCAGGACTTCCAGGCCGGCGATCTTGCCGGCGTCCTTGGTCGCCTGACGCTGGCTGTCGTTGAAATAGGCGGGGACGGTGATGACGGCCTGGGTGACCTTCTCGCCCAGATAGGCCTCCGCGGCCTCCTTCATCTTGCCCAGGGTGAAGGCCGAGACCTGCTGGGGCGAATAGTCCTTGCCGTGCGCCTTCACCCAGGCGTCGCCGGTGGGACCCTTGACGATCTCATAGGGCACCATGCCCTTGTCCTTGGCCACCACGGGATCGTCCCAGTTGCGGCCGATCAGGCGCTTGATGGCGAAGAAGGTGTTGGCCGGGTTGGTCACGGCCTGGCGCTTGGCCGGCTGGCCGACGAGGATCTCGCCCCCGTCCTGGATGGCGACCACCGACGGGGTGGTGCGATTGCCCTCGGCGTTCTCGATGACCTTGGGCGAACCGCCCTCCATCACCGCGACGCAGGAGTTGGTGGTGCCGAGGTCGATGCCGATGATCTTGGCCATGGTCTGGTCTTCGTCTCCGTTTCGGCGGGCGATGCGGCGGCCTTGGATCAAGCGCCGCGCGTGACCGCCCCCGTGGGTTGGGGTCTGTGGGTGAGAAGCCCCAGCGATCGCGGGGTTTCTCGGGTCAGGCGGCATATGGGAAGCCTGCCCCTCCCCGCAAGGACTCTTTCGTCCGCGGCCCGTCAGGCGTCGTCATTGGCGCGCATCGGTCTTTGGGCGCAGGATGGGGCCAATTCGCCGGAGCCTTAGATGCCGCCTCTTGCCCGCGCCGCCCTGATCCTGACCGTCTGCGCGACGGCCTGCGGCGTGGCGGATGGGGCGCTCGCCCAGTCCCGGTCCCCGGACGCCGAGAACCGGCGCGTGCGCGTACACAATCAGACCGGCGTGGCGGTGCGCGCTCTCAGCGTGTCCGAACCCGGCGGGGGCTTCGGCCCCGATCTGCTGGCGGGCGAGGCTCTTGAGCCGGGCCGCAGCCGCCCCCTGACCATCGACGCCGGTTCGGGCGCCTGCCAATTCACGATCCGTGCGGTTCTCGCCAACGGCCAGTCGCTGGAGCGGCCGGGCGTCAACGTCTGCCGCATCGCCGACTGGTACCTGACGCGCTGATCGGTCACGGCGAAGGGACTCGACGCCCCGACGGCCTGCGGTCAAGGTCACCGCCTCAAAACAGGAGCGCGCCCATGACCGTCCGCCTGACCCGACCGGAAGGCTCGCAGCCGCAGGACTTCGCCCTCAGCCGCCGCGCCCTGGCCGGCGTTTCCGCCGGCAGCCTGTTCTTCGCCGGCTATGCGCCCGCGGCGCTGGCGGCGCAGGCGGCGCCGATCCGCACCGACGCCGAGGGGCTGGAGGTCGGCGACGTGACGTATCCGGCGCCGGACGGCTTTCAGCTGCCGGCCTATGTGGCCCGGCCGCAGGGCGACGGCCCGTTTCCCGTGGTCATCGTCGTCTCCGAGATCTTCGGCGTGCACGAGTATGTCCGCGACGTCTGCCGCCGTCTGGCCAAGGCGGGCTACGCCGCGATCGCGCCGGCCTTCTTCGTCCGCGTCGAGGACCCCGCGCCCCTGTCCGACATGGCGCGGGTCCAGGAGATCGTGGCCGCGGCGAAATACCCGCAGGTGATGGGCGACGTCTCGGCGACGATGGAATGGGCCTCGACCCAGCCCTGGGTCCGCGACGACCGCATGGGCATCACCGGCTTCTGCTGGGGCGGCAAGGTCGTCTGGCAGGCCTGCGCCCGCTTCGCCGCGCTGGACGCCGGCGTCGCCTGGTACGGCCGCCTGGCGCCATCGGCGGAGGCGACGCCCGAACAGAGGGCCGCCGGCGAGCCGTGGCCGGTCGATCTGGCCGACGATCTGAAATGTCCGGTTCTGGGCCTGTACGGCGAGGCCGACCGCGGCATCCCCCTGCCGTCGGTCGAGGCGATGAACACCGCCCTGCAGCGCGCCGGGCGCACGGACAGCGGCATCCACGTCTACCCAGGCGCGCCCCACGGCTTCCACGCCGACTATCGCGACAGCTATCGCGAGGCCGACGCCCGCGACGGCTGGCGCCGGCTGCTGGAGCTGTTCGACGCGCGGCTGAAGGCCTGACGCGGCTGACGGCGCCTGACGTGAACGGCGAGGCGCGTTGACCTCCCGCGCCTCCGGATGTGTGATCCGGTCATGACCGTCGCCTCTCCCTTCGGCCGGATGCTCACGGCCCTGCCCGCCGCTTCTTGGCCGCGCACGGGCCGCGCATGAAGATCCCCGGCTTCCTCACGCCCGTCGGAGCGGCCGCGGCGTTGCTGGCGGGGGCCTGCGGGGCGCCGTACGACCCCGGCCCCGTTCCGCAGAGCCCGCCGGCGGCGCTGACGATGCCGCGCCCGCCGCGCAGCGATCCGCCGCCTCCGCCGCCCTCGCATGCCGCCTTCATGACGTCCTGGCTGGCGCACGTCTGCTGGAACGCGCCCGCGCCCGCCGAAGCCGGATACGTCGACTCCGGGCTGGAATCCGGCTGGCTGCGAAGCGACGTCGGTCCGCCCTGCAGGGTGGCCACACGCGCGCACGCCAACGGTTTGGAGGCGATCGACGCGGCGCTTGTGGAGGCGGCGTCCGCCCCGGGGGCTGCGCCCGGTCGAAGGCAGCGCGCCGGGCGCCCGCCGGATGACCGGCGCGGACGGAGATGCGCTTGCGTGGAGCCATTCTCCCGCCAGCGCCGGGGAATCCTGGCTCGAGATCGAATGGACCGAGGGGCCCTAGGGCCTCAGCCCTGATCGCTGGCCCTGGCGTAGGCTGCGGCGCCCGCGACCTGATCCGACGCCGACGCCGACGCCGACGCGCCGGACCCCTTGGCCGCGACTACGACCATGGCGGGGCGCACCGTGCGGCCGAACAGGGCATAGCCGGCCTGAAGCGTCTGGACGACCTTGCCACCATCGACCTCGGTCGAGGGCTGCTCCATCATCGCCTGGTGCAGATGCGGGTCGAACGCCTCGCCGGCGGCCGGCGCCACGCGCACCAGATTGTTGGCCTCGAATGCCGACAGCAGCGACTTCTGCGTCATCTCCAGCCCGGTGACCAGGCCGGCGGCGGCGCCCTCGGCGTCCTTGGGCGCGGCCTGCAGCGCCCGCTCCAGGTTGTCAGCCACGCCCAGCAGGTCGCGGGCGAAGCGCTGGATGGCATAGGCGCGGGCGTCGTTGTTCTGCGTCTCGGCGCGCTTCCTGGTGTTCTCCGCCTCGGCCACGGCGCGCAGCGCGCGGTCCTTCCACTGGTCGCGCTCGGCGATCAGCTGGTCGATCGGGCCCAGGTCGTCGCCCGGGTGGGCGTTCAGCCCCGCTTCGGCGTCGGCCTCCAGTGCGGGATCGAAGTCGTTCGGGTCGTTGGTCGCGTCGGTCACGTCTCTTGTCCGTCCAGAATTCGGCCCAGCACCCGTGCGGTGTAGTCCACCAACGGGATGACCCGGGCATAGTTCAGCCGTGCGGGCCCGATCACGCCAAGCGCCCCGATCACCCGCTGCCGGCCGGTCATATAGGGCGCCGCGATCACGGCGGAACCCGAAAGCGAAAACAGGCGCGTCTCCGAGCCGATGAAGATGCGCACGCCCTGCGCCGACGAGACGCCGTCCAGCAGGCCGATCAGCTGCTCCTTCTGCTCCAGGTCGTCGAACAGGACCCGCACCCGCTCCAGATCCTCGACCGCCTCGCGGTCCTGCAGCAGGTTGGCGCGGCCGCGGACGATCAGGGCCCGCTCGCGCTCCCCGCCGCCCGACCATGCCGCCAGCCCGTCCTCGACCAGTCGCGCCGCCGCGGCGTCCAGCTCGCGCCGGGCGGCGTCCAGCTCGGTCCGCATTTCGCTGCGCGCCTCGTGCAGGGGTCGGCCCTTCAGCCGGGCGTTCAGGAAGTTCGACGCCTCCTGCAACGTCGACGGCGTGACGCCGGCCTTCAGCGGCATCAGGCGGTTCTCGACCGTGCCGTCGTCGCCGACCAGCACCGCCAACGCCTGATCATGACCGAGGGCGACGAACTCGACGTGCTTGACGCCCGCGTCCCGGACCGGACTGGCGACGATGCCCGCCCCGCCCGCCAGACCCGACAGCAGGGCCGACGCCTCGTTCAGAACCTCGTCGAAGCCGCGCCCCCGCCCGGCCAGACGCGCGTCGATCTCGCGCCGTTCCTCAGCCCCCACATCTCCGACCTCCAGCAGGCCGTCGACGAACAGGCGCAGCCCCGCATGCGTCGGAATCCGCCCCGCCGAAGTGTGCGGCGAGGCCAGCAGTCCCGCCAGCGTCAGATCCTGCATGGTGTTGCGGATCGACGCGGGCGACAGCGACACGCCCGTCATCGACAGGGTACGGGACCCGACGGGCTCGCCGGTCTGCAGATAGGTCTCGACGATGCGCCGGAAGATGTCGCGCGCCCGCTGGTCCAGCACCGTCAGCGGGGCGGAGGCGCCGAGGTACGTCATGCCCGCCCCTCCCACGCGTCGCGCTCCAGCCGCATGACGAGACAGTCGTCGTCGCCGAACATCCGGCGGCCTTCGTCCCGAAAACCCAGCCGGCGGTAGAACCGGTGCGCCGCGACGTTGGAATTCAGCGGGTCGATGACGACGGCCTTCACCTGCGGCTGGGCGAAACATCGATCCAGCATCTGCGCCATCATCTGCGTGCCGACGCCCCGGTTCAGCCACTCCGGCGGGCCGATCCAGACGTCGATCGCCTGCAGGTCCGGCTCGATCTCTCCCCAGTAGTGGCTGGGTTCCGTGTGCGGATCGCAGACCGCCATGACGCCAACCGGCTCGCCCGCGACTTCGGCGATCAGGTAGGTCAGCTCATAGTCCGAGTTCGACAGCTCGTCGGCCCAGTCGATCCCGTCGAACGCCACCTCGGCGTCAGGATCGTCGCTGGAACAGGCGATGACGTGCGGCTGCCGGTCCCACGCCGTCAGCAAGGGCGCGTCGGCGACCGTGGCGGGTCTGAGGGTGACGGTTTCGGGGCTCACGCTTTCAGGATAAGCAGCGCGCGGACTCTGTCCAAGCGGTCTCCGTTCCCTCTCCATTCGATTGTCCAAGGTTCTCAATGCGCCCGTCCGACCGCCGTCCCGACCAGCTCCGCGCCGTCACGCTCGAGACCGGGGTCAACCGCCACGCCGAGGGCTCGTGCCTCGTGGCCTTCGGTCACACGCGCGTTCTGGTCACCTGCTCGGTCGAGGACGGCGTCCCGGGCTGGCTGCGCGGCAAGGGCCAGGGCTGGGTCACCGCCGAGTACGGCATGCTGCCCCGCGCCACCCACACCCGCGGCCGCCGCGAGGCCGCGTCCGGCAAGCAGTCGGGCCGCACCCAGGAGATTCAGCGCCTGATCGGCCGGTCCCTGCGCGCCGTGGTCGACCTGAAGGCGCTGGGCGAGCGGCAGGTGACGCTGGACTGCGACGTCATCCAGGCCGACGGGGGCACCCGCACCGCCGCCATCACGGGCGCCTGGACGGCCATGGCCTCCGCCTTCGCCCACATGCGCGCCGAGGGCGTGCTGAAGACCGATCCGATCCTCGATCAGGTCGCCGCCGTCAGCTGCGGCGTTTTCCGGGACGCGCCGGTGCTGGACCTCGACTACGAGGAAGATTCCGCGGCCGAGGCGGATTCGAACTTCGTCCTGACGGGTTCGGGCTCGATCGTGGAGATTCAGGCCACCGGCGAGAAGCGCGGATTCACGCGCGACGAGTTCGAACGCCTGTTCAGCCTGGCCGAAGGCGGCTGCGCCGAGCTGTTCGTCCTGCAGCGGGCCGCACTCGCCTGACCCGGCGCGGCCCTACTGGGCGGTCATGCCGCCGTCGATCTTGAACTCGGCGCCCGTCACGTACTTCGACTCGTCCGAGGCGAGGTACAGCACGCAGAACGCCACGTCGTCGGGCTCGCCGATGCGCTTCAGGGGAATGCCGCGCGCCAGCTTCTGGTGCGCGGCCCCTTCGTCGCCCCCGGCCATGGCCACGAAGGGATCGAGGATCGGCGTCTTGATGAAGACGGGATGCACCGAGTTGCAGCGCACGTTCCACTCGGCCTTGGCCGCCTCCAGCGCGACCGTTTTGCTGTACATCCACACGCCGGCCTTGGTGGCGTTGTAGGCCCCCATGCCCGGTCCGGCGGCCAGGCCGGCGATCGACGAGATGTTGATGATTGAGGCCGGCGCCGCGGCGCGCAGGTGCGGCATGGCGTGTTTGCAGCCGAACATCACGGAGCGGAGGTTCACCTGGTACTGGCGATCCCAGTTCGCGGCGGTGTCGCCTTCGACGAAGACCAGGTCGCCGCCGATCCCCGCGTTGTTGATCAACACCGACAGCCCGCCCATGGCCGAGGCCGCGCCCCCGATCACCGCAACCCACTGCGCCTCGTCCGCCACGTCGTGGCCGAAGGCGAAGGCGGCGCCGGCGATTTCCGCGTTGATCTCCGCCGCCAGCGTCTCTGCGGCCGCGCCGTCGACGTCGGTGATCGCGACCTGCGCCCCCTCGCGGACCAGCATCCACGCCATGGCCCGGCCCAGCCCGCCGGCTCCGCCGGTGATGAGGACCTTCTTCCCCGCGACGCGTCCGGCCATCAGCGTCCTCCCGCGGCCGCGGCCGCCTCGTCGATGAAGCGCGCCAGGGCGACGTCCCGGTCCGTCACCCCCTCGGCGTCGTGCGTCGTCAGCACGATCTGCACGCGGTCGTAGACGTTGGACCATTCCGGGTGATGATCGGCCTTGTCGGCCCACAGGGCCACGCGCGTCATGAAGCCGAAGGCGGCGTTGAAGTCCGCGAACTTGAGATCGCGCCGGATGGCGGGTCTGTCGCCCGGCTCCTCCCGCCACGACGGCAGGCCGTTCAGAACCCCGCCCACATCCAGCCGATCCGCCATGACGTCCTCCGTTTGCTCCGGCCTAGCGGCGCTCGGCCCCATCCACAAGCGCGGCGGAACACACGGTCAAGCTGGAGCGTTGCCGTACGTCCGCAAACGGGGGTCCGACATGAGCAATCTCTGGATCGAGGCGCTGGAGCCGACCGATCGCCGCCGCATCGAGCCGCACCTGAACGAACGTCCCTTCGTTCAGGGCCAGACCCTGTTCGACGCGGGCGAGGCCGTCGACGAGGTCTGGTTTCCCCTGGACGGCGTCGTCTCCCTCATGACGGTGCTGGCCGACGACCGCATGGTCGAGACCGCCGCCATCGGGCGCGAGGGTCTGGTCGGCGTCACCTGCGGCCCGTTGAACGCCCGCGCGTCCAGCCGCGCGATCGCCCAGATCGAGGGCTCGGCCGCCTGCTGCCCGGCGGACGTCTTCTCCGACGCCCTGTCGAAGAGCGAGGCCATGCGCACCGCTCTGTCGCGCTTCACCGAGAATCTTCTGGCCCAGGTCCAGCAGACCGCGGCCTGCAACGCCCAGCACCGGCTGGACGAACGTCTGGCCCGCTGGCTTCTGACGCTGCACGACCGCGCCGACGCGGACCGGTTCGACCTCACCCAGCAGGACATCGCCGGAATGCTGGGGGTCCGTCGGGCCACCGTCAGCGAGGTCGGCGCGCTGCTGGAGGACCGCAAGCTGATCGCCCGCGGACGCGGCTGGGTCGAAGTGTTGAACCGCGCCGGCCTGGAGAAGGCGTCGTGCGGCTGCTACCGCATGATGCGCGCGGTCTCCACGGACCTGGGAGTTCCCCTGCCGAAGTTCGACTGAGGTCTTGGCAGGACGGCATGCGTCGGGCGAAGCTGCGCCATGGACGCGTCGACCGAAGCTCCGCCGCCGAAGAAGCTCCGCCGCGACTGGCGGCGCTGGGGCCCGCGCGCGGCGTTCGAATGCGCCCTGATCGTGTTTTCGGTGATCCTGGCGCTTGCCCTGACAAACTGGGCCGAGGACCGCAAGGTCGCCGCAGAGGTGGCGGAAGCCAGGGCATTCTTCGTTGCGGAGATTCGTGCCAACCGACAGCTTCTGGCCAGCGACGCCTTCCTGCCGCACCACAGGCGCCTGCGCCGCGTCTTCAACGAGGCGGCGGGCCTCGAGATCCTGACGCGGGTGGAGACCATGCGGGCGTACGGGGCCATGTTCGAGACCGGTCTGCACCTTCCACCGCTTCGGGACGCCGTCTGGCGCAGCGTCGGCTCGGGGGAACTGCTGGGCGAGATGGATCTCGAGGACGTGTTTCTTCTGGCCGACGTCTACGCGGCCCAGGCGCGGGTGATGGGCACGCACGACCGGTTCGTGGCTTCCCTTCCGCCGATCCTGGGCGAGATCGAGCGGGGCGAGGGCCTGCGGGCCGGCGTGGTCGCGGGCCAGCTCAGCCTCGGCGACGTCGTCGCCAGCGAGGAGGGGCTCATCCGGCTGTACGACCAGGCGCTGGCCCGGCTGGATCCGGACGGGGAGACCGCGACCCCGAGGACGCGTGACGCGGCCCCCGCAGGCGGCTAAACCGCGCCCATGACCGACGCCGCCTCCGGGTCCCAGAAGACGTCTCCTTTCGGTTTCCGCGATCTGGAGGCGGGCGAGAAGGTGCGCGCCGTGCGCGGCGTCTTCGAAAGCGTCGCACCCAGCTACGACCGCATGAACGACCTGATGTCGGTCGGCGTGCATCGTCTGTGGAAGGACGCGGTCGCCGCCCGGATGAATCCGCGGCCGGGAGAGACCATTCTGGACGTCGCGGGGGGCACCGGCGACCTGGCGCGCCGCTACGCCGCCCTCGCCCGCAAGGCGCAGGCGCGCAACGGCGGCCCGGACGCTTCGGTGATCGTGCTGGACTACAACGCCGAGATGATCCGCGCCGGAATCGCGCGCGGACACGAGCCGGAGCTGACATGGGTGGTCGGCGACGCCATGGCCCTGCCGCTGCCCGACGCCTCGATCGACGCCTATTCCATCGGTTTCGGCATCCGCAACGTGGCCGACGTGGACCAGGCGCTGCGCGAGGCGCGGCGCGTGCTGAAGCCGGGAGGGCGTTTCCTGTGTCTGGAGTTCAGCCGGCCCACCGCCGCGGCGATCCGGGCCGCCTACGACGCCTGGTCGTTCCGCGCGATTCCGAAGATCGGCAAGTGGGTGGCGAAGGACGAGGACAGCTACGTCTATCTGGTCGAAAGCATCCGCCGCTTCCCCGACCAGCAGCGCTTCAAGGCGATGATCGAGGCCGCCGGCTTCGGCCGGGTCGGCGTCACCAACCTCTCGGGCGGGGTCGCCGCCCTGCATCAGGGGTGGGCGATCTGACCCGTCTGGCCGACGTCGCGACGCCGCCGCCCGCGCCGGTCGCCCAGCCGGTGCGCCGCCCCGTCGATGCGTTTGCGCGCCTGATGCGGTGGGGCTGGGTCCTGCTGCGCCACGACGCGCTGATCCCGCGCGAGGTCACGCCGCTGCTGCCGCCCGCCGCCCGGCTGACGGCGCGGTTCTTCCACCTGTTCGCCGGCCCGCAGTCCCGCGCGGGACGTCCCGGCGAACGCGTGGGCCGCGCATTCGAAAGTCTGGGCCCCGTCGCCGTCAAACTGGGCCAGGTGCTGGCCACTCGCGCCGACATTTTCGGGATTCAGTTCGCCCGCGATCTGGGTCGGCTGAAGGACCGCCTGCCGCCCTTCCCGGTCGAGGAAGCGCGGCGCGAGATCGAGCGCGGACTGGGCCGCCCGATCGAGAGCCTGTTCGTCGACCTGCAGCCGGCGGTCGCCGCGGCTTCTCTGGCGCAGGCTCATCCGGCCATGCTGGCGGACGGCCGCAAGGTGGCGGTGAAGGTGCTTCGCCCGGGCGTGGAGCGGCGCGTGGCGCGGGGACTCGACGCCATGCGGCTGGCCGCCCGGCTGGCCGAGCGCCACGTCGAGCCGTCGCGGCGTCTGGAGCCGCGGGCCTTCGTCGAGATCGTCGCGCGCTCGATGCAGATCGAACTGGACATGCGGCTTGAGGCCGCCGCCGCTTCCGAACTGGGTGAGGTGATGTCGCGCGCCCGCGCCGAAGGCCGCGCCCACATGTCCGCCCCCGCCGTGATCTGGGACGGGGTCGGCAGGCGCGTGCTGACGCTGGAATGGGCGCCCGGCCTGCCGATGACCGATCCGGCCGCGGCGGAGCAGCCGGGGATCGACAGGAACGCCCTGGCCGACAACGTCGTTCGCGCCTTCCTGATCCAGGCGCTGGATCACGGGACCTTCCATGCCGACCTGCACGAGGGAAACCTGTTCTGCCACGCGCCCGCAGAACTGACGGCGGTCGACTTCGGCATCGTCGGCCGGCTGGGCCCGGCGGAGCGGCGCTACCTGGCCGAGATTTTGTGGGGGTTCCTGAACCGCGACTACGACCGCATCGCCCGCGTGCATTTCGAGGCGGGCTACGTGCCGCCGGAGCATTCCGTCGAAGCCTTCGCCCAGGCCTTGCGCGCCGTGGGCGAGCCCGTCATCGGCAAACAGGCGTCGCAGGTGTCGATGGGCCGCTTGCTGGGACAGCTGTTCGAGATCACCGACCTGTTCGACATGCGCCTTCGCCCGGAGCTGATCCTGCTGCAGAAAACGATGGTCTCGGTCGAAGGCGTGGCGCGACGCCTGAACCCGGACCACGACCTGTGGGCCGCGGCAGAGCCCGTGGTGGCGGCGTGGATCCGGCGCGAACTGGGCCCGCAGGCGCAGGTCCGCGATCTGCTGGAAGAGGCGCGCGCCGTTCTGAAGGCGCTGGCCCGTCAGGCCCGGACCCCGCCGCCGCCCGCCGTGATCGTCGAGGCCGCGCCGGCGGCGCGATGGCCGGGCGTGGTCGCGGTGATCGGGCTTCTGGCGGGAGCCTCCGCCCTCGTTCTGTCGTTTTGGCCCCGCATTCTCGGATGACAGGGTTCGTGTCGGGAGTCTCGTGATGATCAGGGTTTTTGCCGTCGGCGCCTTCGCCGTGACCGTACTCGTGGCCGGCGCCGCCGCCGCGCAGGAGGAGACCGTCGCCGCCGGACGCATCCAGAACACGTTCGACGCCAACGGCCGGCCGACGCCGCGGGCGACGCCGGCGCGCACCGAAGCCGACGTCCGCTCCGAGCCGGCCATCCGCGCCTTCGTCGGGGGTCTGCAGACCGGCACGGTCGACTGGAGCGTCTTCACACCGAACGTCGTGGAGCAGCTGCGGCCCGCCGAAGCGCAGATGTCGGAGGCGGTGCGCGGTCTGGGCGCGCTGGAGAGCGTCGAATTCTTCCAGCATCGCGACGGCGCCGACCTGTTTCTGGTGCGCTTCGCCGAGGCGGACACCCAGTGGATCATCGGCTTCGACGAGGCCGGCAAGATCGCGGCGCTGATGTTCCGCCCCGCGCCGCCGATCCAGCACACGCCGGAAGCCGCGCCGGCCGAGTGATCAGTCGAGGGCAGGCCGGCCGCGGCCCGACTTGATGCCCGCGCGCGCCGATTTCGCCTGAAGGCGGCGCTCTTTCGAGGCGCGGGTGGGGCGGGTGGCGACGCGGCGGACCGGGCGGACGGCGGCCCGGTCGATGAGCTCGTGCAGGCGGTCCAGCGCATCCTGCCGATTGCGCTCCTGCGTGCGGAAGCGCACCGCCTGGATCACGATGACGCCCTCCGTCGTCAGTCGTGAGCCGGCCAGCCGCATCAGCCGCTCGCGCACGTCCTCGGGCAGCGTCGGCGAGCCGCGCGCGTCGAAGCGCAGCTGCACCGCCGTCGAGACCTTGTTGACGTTCTGACCGCCCGGTCCGCCGGCGCGGAAGAAGCGGAACTCCAGCTCTGACTCGGGCGGACGGATCATCGCCCCATCATGACGCGCCCCGTCGTCAGCCCCAAGGGCCGCGCGGCCGGTCGAAGGTCGTCGGCACGCTGGTTCCCACGGGCGCGGCGGCCAGGACCGTCGACGTCGCGGGACGCGGTCGCACGCCAAGCCGATCGGCCATCTCCATCAGCGCACGCACGCGATTGCCCGTCGCCGGGTGGGTGGAGAACAGGTTGTCCGCGCCCTTGCCCGCCAGCGGGTTGATGATGAACAGCTGGGCCGAGGCGGGATTGCGCTCGGCGGTCGGATTGACGATCCCCCGGGCGTGCGCCTCGATCTTCTGCAGGGCGCTGGCCAGGGCGTGGGGATCGCCGGCGATCTCGGCCCCGACGCGGTCGGCCTCGTATTCGCGCGAGCGGCTGATGGCCATCTGCACCAGCGCGGCCGCCATCGGCGCCAGCAGCATCAGGGCGATCGTCCCCACGATCCCGCCCGGCCGCTCACGGTCGCCGCCGAAGATCAGGGCGAAGTTCGCCAAGGCCGAAATCGCTCCCGCTATGGTCGCCGTCACCGTCATGGTCAGGGTGTCGCGGTTCTTCACGTGCGCCAGCTCGTGCGCCATCACCCCGCGGACCTCTTCCCGGGTCAGGAGGTCGAGCAGACCCGTGGTGGCGCACACGGCGGCGTTCTTCGGGTCGCGGCCCGTGGCGAAGGCGTTGGGCTGATCCGAGGGGATGATCGCCACCCTGGGCCGCGGCAGCCCGGCGGCCTGCGCCATCTCCAGCACGTCGGTGACGTAGGCGCGGACCATGGCGTTGGGGTGGCTCTCGTCCACCGGCTGGGCGCGGTAGAGGCGGAGCACGATCTTGTCGGCGTTCCAGTAGCTGAACAGGTTCATGGCCGCGGCGATCGCCAGCGCGATCAGCATGCCGTTCACGCCGCCGATCCACAGGCCGACGGCGCCGAACAGGGCGGTCAGGGCGGCCAGCAGGACGAAGGTCTTCAGATGATTCATCATGGGTCCGGGGTCGCGCGGGGCGGCGGGCCCCATTAAATGAGATCGCGCCCCTTCCCCTCAAGAGACCGCCCCTGTGACCGAAGCGCCCACCATGCCGGAGCCGAAGCTGAACCCGGACGTGCCCGGCGCCCGGGGGGACCGGCCCCTGACGGCCGTGGAGCGCGCGGCGCTTATGGAGGCGGAGGACCGGCGCCGTTCCGCGGTCGCCGCGGAACTGCCGCCCGAGGACGGCGGCCCGCGGGGTCCGGAGCCCACGCGTTACGGCGACTGGGAGAAGAAGGGTCTGGCCATCGACTTCTGACGCCCGGAGATCGCTCCACGGGCGAAATCGACGGCTCGGGCTCGCCCGGATCAGGATTTCCGAACCGGGCGGCGCGAACGGCGTTAACGTTTCCGCAATCGCGCGGAGGAGGGACCCATGCGCCGCATCGTCTTCGGAGCCCTGACGGGCGCAGCCGTTCTGGGGCTGGCCGCCGCAGCCTCGGCGCAGTCGGCCTATCTCGATTACGGTCAGCCGGCCTATGGCGGCCAGGCCTACGTCGCCTATGGCCAGTCCGGCGTGCAGGACCATCGCTACGCCTACGGCGGTCAGGTCGCGGTCGAGACGCGCGGCGCGGCCTATGCGGCGACGGGCGCCTACGCCGACGGGCGATCCGGCTACGGCTACGGCTATGAGAGCTACGGTTACGACGACGGCTATGGCCGGGGATGCCGCGACCGGTGCGGCGGGCACTACCCGCCTCCGCCGCCTCCGCCCGCGCCGCCGACCCACGGCTGCCATGACCGCTGCGGCGGTGGCTACGCCTACGGCGACGGTTATGCCTACGCCGGGGGATACTCATACTCCCGGAGCACCCGCTGGACCGACCGGCGCGGCCACTGGGGCCGCTACCAGCCGTGGGGCGGGCACGACAGGGGCGGACGGTACGGCTACAGCGTCGGGCACGACCGGCGCGGATACTACGAGCGCGACGGCTATCACGACGACCGCCCGCCTTACGGCCGCGACCGCCGCGGGCGTGATCGTCACGACCGCGGCTGTGACTGCTACACCATCCTGGACGACCGCTGAGGGTCAGGCCGGCGGCTGGATCATCTCCGCGGCGATGCGCGCGGCGGCCATGATCGGCGAGGGGTCGGACAGGACGGGGCGCGCGACCACGACGTGCGTCGCGCCCGCCGCCAGCGCCTGCGACGGCGTCGCCACGCGCTGCTGATCGCCGACGTCCGCGCCGACCGGCCGGACGCCCGGCGTGACGATCAGGAAGTCGGGGCGCCCCGCCTCCGCGGCGATCTGCCGGACCCGGGCGGCCTCCAGCGGGCTGGAGACGACGCCGTCGACGCCGCAGTCCAGCGCCTGTCGCACGCGGCTCTCGACCAGCGATGCGACGTCGTCGGAATGTCCCAGCTCGACCAGATCGCGCCCGGACAGACTGGTCAGCACGGTGACCCCGAGGATCTTCGTGTCCGCCCCCGCCCCGTCGCGGCCCTTGACCGCCGCCCGCATGACCTGCGGATGCGCATGCACCGTCAACAGGTCGCAGCCGCCCTCGGCCACGGCGCGCGCCGCGCCTTCGACCTGGGCGCCGATGTCGTGCAGCTTCCAGTCCTGGAACACCATCTTGCCGCGGCCGCGGAGCTCATGGGCGAAGGCGACGCCGCCGGGCCGCGCCAGCAGGCCGAGGCCGATCTTGTAGCTCTCCACGGCGCCGCCGAGATGTTCGACCATGCTGCGGGCCGCCTCGATCGAGGGCAGGTCGAGGCCGACGATCAGGCGCGGGTCGGCGAGCACGGGCGAGGTCATGGCGATCCTTTCGGGCGCGGGGGTGGACGCGCAGGTCGTCGTCCGCCCTTATGGCGGTCAGGCTGAATTGTCGGGCAAGGGGATCAAATGGACGCCGTCGATCTGGGGGTCAACCTGTTCGTGGCGCTGTTCGCCCTGGTCGATCCCATCGGCAACATCCCGATCTTCGCCGCCGCCACGGCAGGGGCCAGCCTGCGGCAGCGCGCGTCGCTGGCGGCGCTGATCTGCATCTTCGCGGCCTTCCTGCTGGCCTTCTTCTTCCTGACCGGCCTGTCGCTGCTGCAGTTCTTCGGCATTTCGCTGGCGGCGTTCCGGATCGCGGGCGGCATCCTGCTGCTGCTGCTGGGCCTGCACATGACGGGCGACGACTTCCTGAAGAGCTTTCACGACGCGGACGCCGGCGCGGATCTGGCCGACGTCCGCGGCTATGCGCGGCGGCGGTTCCAGCGTCTGGTCGTGCCGTTCGCCATGCCGCTGATGATCGGGCCAGGAGCGATCTCGACCATGATCATCCAGGCCGGCGAGGCCGAAAAGATCGGACCGGCGGCGCAGGCGGCGGGGTACGTCGCCATCGCGGCGGCGGCCTTCGCCACCTTCGTCTGCTTCGCCCTGACCGGGCCGATCAGCCGGGTGCTGGGCGAGGTCGGCATGGCCATCATCGTGCGCGTGCTGGGGCTGATCCTGTGCGCCCTGGCGATCCAGTTCATCCTGATGGGCCTGTCGGAAGCCCTGCCCGGAATGATTTCCTCCGGCGTCACAGCGCCCTATCCGACCGGCGGCCACTGACGGTTCAGAAGGCGGGCGCCGCGGCCCGCCGGTCGAAGTCGTCCTGGGCCGCGACGGTGCTGCGGCGGTACATCAGGGCCTCGGCCACGTGCGTGCGGCGGATGCCGTCGGCGCCGTCCAGATCGGCGATGGTGCGCGCCAGCCGCAGCGTCCGGGTCCAGCCGCGCGCCGTCAGGCCGGCCGCCTCGCCCGCCCGGGACAGCAGGGCGCGGCCCGGATCGTCCGGCGTGGCGAAACGGTCCAGCGCCTCGCCTTCCAGACGTGCGTTGACGCCGCCGGACCGGGCGGTCTGGGCGTCGCGGGCGGCGGCGACGCGGGCCGCGGCCTCGGCCGTGCCCTCGACCGGCGACGGCAGCGCCATGTCGGCGGCGGTCACCGGCGGAACCTCGACGGTCAGGTCGATGCGGTCGAACAGGGGACCGGAGATGCGCCCGGCATAGTCGCGCTGGCAGCGCGGGGCCTTGCCGCAGGCCCCCTTGCCGGCGCCGCCCAGCCCGCAACGACAGGGGTTCATCGCCGCCACCAGCTGGAAACGCGCCGGATAGCGGACGTGGGCGTTGGCGCGCGCCACCGTGACCTCGCCGGTCTCCAGCGGCTGACGCAGCGAATCCAGCGCCTGCGGCGAGAACTCGGGAAGCTCGTCGAGGAACAGCACGCCGTTGTGCGCCAGCGAGACCTCGCCGGGACGGGCGCGCAGTCCCCCGCCGGTCAGGGCCGCCATCGAGGCGGAGTGGTGCGGGCTGCGGAACGGACGGTCCCGGGCGATGGCGCCGCGCTCGATCATGCCGGCCACGGACCAGACCATCGACGTCTCGAGCAGCTCCTGCGGCGTCAGGGGCGGCAGGAGGCCCGGCAGCCGCTGCGCCAGCATGGACTTGCCGGAACCGGGCGGCCCGACGAACAGCAGGTTGTGGCCGCCGGCGGCGGCGATTTCCAGCGCCCGCTTGGCGCCCTCCTGACCCTTGACCTCGCGCAGGTCGCGCACGGCCTCGCCCTGTCTCAGCGGGCCGGGCTCGGGCTGGTACAGGCGCTGCGTGCCCTTGAAGTGGTTGATCAGGCCGATCAGCGAGCGGGGCGCCAGGATCCGGGCGTCGCCGGCCCAGGCCGCCTCGGGGCCGTTGGCCTCCGGACAGATCAGGCCCATGCCCATGGAGGAGGCGGTCACGGCGGCCGGCAGGGCGCCGCCCACCGGCGCGGTCTGGCCGCTGAGGCCCAGTTCGCCGACGGCGCACCAGCCGTCCAGCGCGTCCAGGGGAATGACGCCCATGGCGGTCAGCAGGGCCAGCGCGATCGGCAGGTCGAAATGACTGCCCTCCTTGGTCAGGTCCGCCGGCGCGAGGTTGGCGATGATCCGCTTCGGCGGCAGGGCCAGACCGATGCCGGCGAAGGCGCCGCGCACGCGCTCGCGGCTTTCGGCCACCGCCTTGTCCGGCAGGCCGACGATGGTGAAGCTGGGCTGGCTGGCGTCGATCAGCTGCACCTCGACGTCCACGCGCCGCGCATCGACCCCGTCGAACGCCACCGTCACCGCCCGCGCGACCATCCGGCTCCTCCCGCCTCTCGACCGGAACAGAACATGAACTAACGGCGTTTGGCAAGACCTCGCTCAGGTGGGAGGGCGTGCCGAAGCGCCCCGCCGCGGGACGGCGAGGTTGGAGGGCGGGCGGAGCGCCGGGCGCGAAGCCCGGATGCAGAAAGAAAATACCGTTTCGGCTTCGCGTGACGCTCCGCGCGCATGGTTTTCCGGAAGCCCGCGTCGGGTGGCGCTGTTCACGCCTTACCGCGGTCGCCTCCGGCGGGCGGCGACGTCCTGCGACGTCTGCCGGATCGGTCCGAGTATCCCCCTCGACCCTTGCCGGATCTCATCTCTTGGTGAGACCCGTCGGCCCCGCCGCCCGAAGGCGGCGAGCCCCGCTCCACACGCTCCCGCCGCCGCAAGGTCGCAGGCCTCACGAGCCCTCCGGTGCGACGGGACGAAGGAAGGGTGGGTCAGGTCCGGAGCGACGTCGACGTGGAGGTCGAAACTTTCCTGCTCTCGTTGATCGCACGGAGAAATCCGGGAGCGATCATCGCAATCGCCGGCGCCCCGCCGACGCATCCGGTCATCCCAGACGCTTTTCGATCGCGTCCCACATCAGGGCGGTGGCGTCGACGCCGGTGAAGCGCTTCAGCTGCTGGGCGCCGGTGGGGGAGGTGACGTTGATCTCGGTCAGGAAGTCGCCGATCACGTCGATGCCGACGAAGACCAGGCCCCGCGCCTTCAATTCCGGCCCGATCAGGGCGCAGATCTCGCGGTCGCGGGCGGTCAGCTCGACGGCCTCGGCCGTGCCGCCGACGCGCAGGTTGGAGCGGACCTGACCCTTCAGCGGGACGCGGTTGATGGCCCCGACAGGCTCGCCCTCGATCAGGATGACGCGCTTGTCGCCGGCCGAGACCTGGGGAACGAATTTCTGGATCACCAGCGGGTCGCGGCTGCCGGTCGCGTGGATTTCGACCAGAGCCGCCAGATTGGGATCGCCCGCCTTCAGCCGCACCACGCCCGAGCCGGCGGCGCCGTGCAGGGGCTTCAACACCACGTCGCCCTCTCGCGCGTGGAAATCCTCCAGTGCCTCGACGTCCGAGCTGATCAGGGTCGGAGGCTGCAGCCGGGGCCAACGGGTGACCATCAGCTTCTCGGGCGCCGACCGCACCTCGGCCGGATCGTTCAGGACCAGGGTGTCGCCGCGCAGCGCCTCCAGCAGGTAGGTGGCGGTGACGTAGGCCATGTCGAAGGGCGGGTCCTGTCGCATCAGCACGACATCGACGTCGTCATGCAGATCCAGCTTCTGCATCTCGCCCAATTCGACGACGTCGCCCCTGAGGACGGTGCGGCGCGCGCGGCAGGACAGGCGGCCGTTCTCGAGCGCGAGGGTGCGGAAGTCATAGGTCCAGACGTCGAAGCCGCGATCCTGCGCCGACTGGATCATCAGCCAGGTGGTGTCCGACTGCGGGTTCACCTGTTCGATGGGGTCCATCTGGACGGCGACCCGGGTCATGCGCGGCTCCTGAAGCTGGGGTTCGAAGGGAATGGGCGCGCGGGCGCTGAACCGCAAGGCTCAGCCGTCGAAAGCCAGCCGCCGGAGGTGGCGCGGCAGGCGGCCCGGCGCCAGTGCGATCAGGTCGATGCGCAGGGCCTGGCCGCGCAACGCGGGGCGCGAGCGCCGCACCGCCTCGCCCGCGGCCAACAGGCGCTTCGCCTGTTGGGGCGTCAGGGCCAGTTCGGCGGCGTCGCGCAGCCGGCGGCGTTTCACCTCCACCACGATCAGCTCCCGGCCCTTGTGCGCCAACAGGTCGATCTCGCCTTGGGGCGTCTTCAGGCGGAAGGCGAGGATGCGGTGGCCGGTCAGCATCAGCCAGATGGCGGCCAGCCATTCCGCCGCATGGCCCTCGCGCCACGCCGCCCCGCCCCGCGCGCGGCGGTCGAGGCGGGGACCGGTCATCCGCCGGCCTTCAACTGGAGCGCGCGAGCGTACAGTGCCTTGCGGTTCGCGCCTGTTCGTTTCGCCACCTCGGCCGCGGCCGGGCCGGGCGCGAGGCGGGTCAGGGCCTCGGACAGGGCGGCGTCGACGTCTTCCGCGCTGGCGGCGACCGCTTCGCCGGGGCCGATCACGACGACGATCTCGCCCTTCGGCGCCTGCGTTCCGGGATGGGCCGCGAGTTCCGACAGGGATCCGCGCAGGCATTCCTCGTGCAGCTTGGTCAGCTCGCGGGTCACGGCCGCCGGGCGGTCGCCCAGCACCTCGGCCATGTCGGTCAGGCTGGCGGCGAGGCGGGGGCCGCTCTCGAAGACGACCAGCGTGCGGCCCGGCTCGGCCAGTTCAGCGAGAGCCGTCTTCCGCGCGGCGGACTTCGGCGGCAGGAAGCCGGCGAACAGCACGCGGTCGGCGGGCAGGCCGGCGAGGCACAGGGCGGCCAGCAGGCTGGACGCGCCCGGGATCGGATGCACCGGCAGCCCCGCGGCGACGACCTCGCGCGCGACGACGAAGCCGGGGTCCGAGATCATGGGCGTGCCGGCGTCGGAGACGAGGGCCACCACCTGCCCCCCGGCGATCCGCTCGACCGCGATCAGGGCAGCCCGTTCCGAGGCGTGGTCGTCGCAGCGTTCCAGCTTCGCCCTCAGGCCATAGGCGGCCAGCAGTTTGGCGGAGACCCGCGTGTCCTCGGCCAGCACCAGATCGGCCGCGGCCAGAACGTCCAGCGCCCGCAGCGTCACGTCGCGCAGGTTCCCGATGGGCGTGGCGACCAGATACAGCCCGGGCGTCACCGGCCGGGGCGGCGGCGCGGCGGGCGGGAAGGGGCTGGGATCCGGCATGGGCGCGACCGTGCCAGCGGCGGGCGCCGCGCTCAAGCGGTCAGCAGGCGCGCGGTCACGGCGTCCAGCAGCGGGCGGCCCGCGGGAGTGGCGATCAGGCGACCGTCGGCGACGGTCAGGAACCCCTCCTCGACCATTTCGGCCACGGGACGGGACGTCGCGGGCAGGGCGTCGAGGACGCACAGGGGCACGCCCTCGACGGTGCGCAGCCCCAGCAGGACGCGCTCCTCGGCGGCGTCCTGCGGCGACAGGTCGGCGCGCTCCTCCCACGGGGACCCGGCCGCGACGCCGGCGACGTAGGCGTCGACGCCGCGACGGGCCACGGTGGCCGTGCGGACGCCTGCGAGAGTCAGACGGCCGTGGGCGCCGGGACCGACGCCCAGGTAGTCGCCGCCGCGCCAGACATGGAGGTTGTGCGCCGAGCGCGCCGCGACGCCGCGGGCGTGGTTGGACACCTCATAGGCGTCGAAGCCCGCGGCCCCCAGCGTCTCCTGCGTGGTCTCATAGAGGGCGGCGGCGAGGTCTTCGTCGGGCGGGGACCAGTCGCCGCGGCCGACGGCGCGGGCGAAGGCGGTGCCCTGGGCGATGGTCAGCTGGTACGGCGAGACGTGCTCGAAGCCGAGGTCCAGCGCCTGGGTCAGGGCGGCGCGCCAGTCGGCGACGGACTGGCCGGGCAGGGCGTGGATCAGGTCGATCGACAGACGCGGGAAGACTCGCGCGGCGACGCCGACGGCGCGGCGCGCCTCCTCCGCCGAGTGGTTGCGGCCGAGGAAGGCCAGCCGGGCGTCGTCCAGCGCCTGCACGCCCATGGACAGGCGGTTCACCCCGGCGTCGGCGAAGGCGGCGAACCGGTCGGCCTCGGCGTCGGTCGGATTGGCCTCCAGCGTCACCTCCCCGGCGCCGCCGGGGAACAGGGCGCGGGCCGCCTCGACGATCGCGCCGACGTCGCAGGAGGACATCAGGGACGGCGTGCCGCCGCCGAAGAAGATCGACGCCAGCCGCCGCGGACCCACCCGCGCCGCCTGCGCCCGCAGGTCGTCGAGGATCGCCGCGGTCAGCCGCTCCGCCCGCGCCTCGTTCCCCCGCGCCCGCACGACGTTGAAGTCGCAGTAGGGGCAGATGCGCGCGCAGAAGGGCCAGTGGACGTAGAGGGCGACGTCCGTGCCGGGGTCGGGCGGCTCAGTCGTCAATCAGGGCCGCCCTGAGCCTGGCGAAGGCGACGGCCCGATGGCTCATGGCGTCCTTGGCCCCGGGGTCCATCTCGCCGAAGGTCTCGCTGAAGCCGTCCGGGCGGAAAATGGGATCGTATCCGAAGCCGCGGTCGCCGCGCGGGGGAAAGGTCACCGTGCCGTCGACGCGCCCCTCGACCGCCACCACCGGGCCGTCCGGCCACGCCACCGCCAGCGCCGAGGTGAACCAGGCGCTGCGGTCGTCGCCGCCGACCTCCTCCAGCCGGCGCTCGACCTGGGCCATGGCGTGGGCGAAGTCCTTGTCGGGTCCCGCCCACCGCGCGGAGTAGATGCCGGGCGCGCCGCCCAGGGCGGTGACCGACAGACCGGAGTCGTCGGCCAGCGCCGGCAGGCCCGACCGGTCGGCGGCGTGGCGCGCCTTCAGCACCGCGTTGCCGACGAACGTGCTCTCGGTCTCGTCGGGTTCGGGCAGATTCAGCTCACCGGCGGTGACGATCGTGTAATTTCCGTCCAGCAGCGCCGCGATCTCTCGCGCCTTGCCGGGATTATGCGTGGCGGCGACCAGCCGCATGCCCTTGATAAGTCTGGGTTTCATCGCGACTGATGCTCCGAGCCGGCAACCTTGCCTAAGTTTAATATCGTTAAACGATATGTAACGTGCATTCCCACGGCGCACGTCCTATCTATGATCTCAAGAACGACGGGCCGCATCGTTCCCCCGAAAAGACCCCAAGGGCATCGGAGTGCAGCGGCAGACAAAAAGAAGCAATGAACAACCTCACTCAGGATAAACGGAGAAAGACGATGCAAGCCCTGAACGCCACCATGTTCATCGAGAAAGTCGGCCACGCCGTGGTCAACGGCGCCCTGCTGGCCGCCCTGCCGACCGCCATGGTCGCCATCCTGCTGCAAGCCTTCTGAGCGGCGGGATTTTGACCCGGATGACAGTCGAAGCGATGCTGGAGCCGCGCGCGGTTCTTACGAACCCCGCGCGGTGATCCGGCCCCGACCGTCATAAGGACTTCGAATGCCCCTGTCGCCCCGACGCCTCGCCATGCCGCCCCTGAAGGGCCTGCGCGCGCTGGGGCCGGGGTCGGTGTCCAGCCTGCTGAAGACCGCGCTGGACGTCGCCTACGCCGTGCTGATCCTGCTGACCGTGCTGGGCGCGGTCCTGTTCGTCACGGTCGCCTTCATTCCCATGGATCAGCTGGCGCTGAACGTCACCGACGACGCCGGCGGCGCCCAGATCCCCCTGCCGCGACCCCATGCCCTGTTCGGGGTCGGCGCCTTCATCGGCTATTTCGCCGGCTTCGCCCTGATCCTGCGCAACCTGCGCCGGGTGTTCCGCACCCTGACGCTGGGCGACCCCTTTCAGCCCGAGAACGTGGCGCGGCTGCGCCAGATCGGGTGGATCCTGACCACCGTCACCGGCGGCGTCTGGGTCGGCCAGATGGCCGTGTCGCATCTGGCGCGCGGCATCATGGATCCGCCGAGCCTGTTCAACCTGGTCACGCCCGCCTTCTCCGTGCTGGTCGTCTTCGTGCTGGCGGAGGTGTTCCGCGAGGGCGCCCGGCTGCGCCGCGAATCCGAACTGACGATCTGAACGAGCCGGTGTAAGAGCGCGCCCATGGCCATCCGCGTCCAACTCGACAGACTGCTGGCGGAACGCCGCATGTCGCTGACGGAGCTCAGCGACCGCGTCGGCGTGACCGTCGCCAACCTGTCGATCCTGAAGACCGGCAAGGCGCGGGCCATGCGCTTCTCGACGCTGGACGCCCTCTGCCGCGAGCTGAACTGCACGCCGGGCGACCTGCTGGGCCACGAGCCCGGGCCGCAGCCGGGCGGCGAGGACGACCGCGAGGCATGAGCCGGCGCGACGACCTGTCGCCCGACGATCGCCGCATCTGGGCGCGGGTGGCGGGCTCCGCGACGCCGCATCGGCGCAGGAAGGCCCTGCTGGCCTCCACGGTCGACGAGCCGGCGCCGGCCCCCAAGGCTCCCTCGCCCGGCAGGGCAGCCGCCCGGCCCGTGCAGATCGCGCCCCCGGCCCCGCCGAAAGCCGCTCCGGCACGTGCGCGCGGCACGCCGGAGGAACTGGAACCCCGCCGCCAGCGCCGCCTGTCGCGCGAGCGCGATCCCATCGACGCGCGCATCGACCTGCACGGCTATGGGCGGTTTCAGGCCCAGGACGCCCTGACGGCATTTCTGGTGAGCGCACAGGCGCGCGGGCATGGGGCCGTGCTGGTCATCACCGGTCAGGGCCGGCGGGGCGGCACGGGCGTCATCAAGTCCAGCGTGCACGAATGGCTGACGGCGCCCGCCCTGCGCGGCGTCGTCTCCGGCTTCGCCCCGGCCGCCCGCAAGCACGGCGGCGACGGGGCCCTGTACGTGACGATCAGGCGAGCCTGAGCCCCGCGTCCCGGGCCAGGGCCTCCAGTGAAACCATCGGGCGCGGTCCCCAGTGGGCGATGACCTCGGCGGCGGCGAGGGAGCCAAGCTTGCCGGCGTCTTCCAGCGGCAGGCCGCGGGCGAGGCCGAGGAGGAAGCCGGCGGCGTACTGGTCGCCCGCGCCGGTGGTGTCGACGACCTTGTCGACGGGCACGGCGGCGACCTGAACCCGTCGGTCGCCCGCGATGATCACCGAGCCGTCCGGTCCGCGCGTGACCGCCGCCACCTCGACCATGGCCGCCAGACGGTCGGCGGCGGCGTTGAAGTCGTCAGTCTCGAACAGGGCCGTCAGTTCGGCCTCGTTGGCGAGGACGACGTCGGCGGAGGTCCGGAGGAAGTCCAGCAGGTCCGCGCGCCAGCGGTGGACCACGAAGCTGTCCGACAGGGTGATGGCGACCTTGCGTCCGGCCTTGTGGGCGGCCTCGGCCGCAGCCTCGAAGGCCGCGCGGCCGGGGGCCGGGTCGAACAGGTAGCCTTCCAGATAGACCACGGCGCTGTCGGCGATCAGGGCGGCGTCGACGTCGGCCGCCGTCAGCTGATTGGCGGCGCCCAGGAAGGTGCACATGGTGCGCTGGCCGTCCGCCGTCACGTTGATCAGGCAGCGACCGGTGCCGAGGCCCGCGGCCGCGCCGTCGACCAGCGGCGCGACGTCGAAATGCACGCCGGCGGCGCGGATGTCGTGGGCGAAGACCTGGCCCAGCTGGTCGTCGGCGATCTTGCCCAGATAGGCGGCGCGGCCGCCGAAGGAGCCGACGCCGGCCACCGTGTTGCCGGCCGAGCCGCCCGACGCCTCGACCCCCGCGGCCATGGCCTCGTACAGGGCCGCGCTCTGGTCCGCGTCGACCAGCTGCATGGAGCCGGCCGTCAGGCCCTGCGCCTCCAGAAAGGCCGGATCGCAGGGGGCCAGCACGTCGACGATGGCGTTGCCGACGGCGCAGACGTCGAAGCGGGCGGGAGCGGAGGCCTGGGTCATGGCGCGCCCTTAGCCGTCCGGGCGCGCTTTCGCCAGCGCCGCGGCCACCTGCGACGGCGGGAATTCTTGACCCGAAGGGCCGCGAAGCCTACCTCGACCGCATGACCGTGCGCCGCATCCTGACCGTCGACAACGCCGCCGACCTGGCCGTGCTGAAGCAGGTCTCGACCCCCGTCGGGACGGTGGACGACGGCGTGCGCGCCCTGATGGACGACATGCTGGAGACGATGTACGCGGCCCCCGGCATCGGCCTGGCCGCCGTGCAGATCGGGGAGCTGACGCGCGTCGTGGTCATGGACCTGGGCGACGGCGCGCCGGATCCGGACGCGGAGACGGCGGAGGGCGAGGAGCCCGCCCGCGTCCCCAACCCGCGCTTCTTCGTCAATCCCGAGGTCCTGTGGGCGTCGGACGAGACCCTGCCTTATGAGGAAGGCTGCCTGTCGATCCCGGAATATTTCGACAGCGTCGAGCGCCCCGCCCGTTGTCGCGTCCGCTATCTGGACCGTGAGGGCCGGACGGTGGAGGAAGAGATCGGGGGGCTGTACGCCGTCTGTTTCCAGCACGAGCTGGATCACCTGAACGGCGTGCTGTTCATCGACCACCTGTCCCGCCTGCGGCGCGACCGGGCCATGGCCAAGGTCAAGAAGGCCGCGAGGATGGCCGCCTGATGCCCCGTCTGAAGCGCAGCCCCGACCGCATCATCGACCCGCACGGCCGCCGCCGCCTGACGCGCAACGAGAAGGTCGGCGTGGCCGGGGTGGTGACCCTGGTCGGCGTGGCGCTGGCCGGCGTGGTGGCGGGCATGATCATCGACCGCCTGCTGAGCTTCGACGACGCCCTGGACGCGGGCGGCGAATGGGACGAGGGCGGCGGGGTCTTCACCCGCTGGGACTAGCTTTCCTTGCCCTGACGCGCGCGACGCGGTCGCTCGCGGCTTGAGGGCGGCTCCGCTCTCTGACAAGACCGCGCCATGCGCCTCGCCTTCATGGGAACTCCCGAATTCGCCGTGCCGTCGCTGGCCGAGCTGGTGGCGGCCGGGCATGAGGTCGTGGCCGTCTACAGCCAGCCGCCCCGGCCGCGCGGGCGGGGGCAGAAGTTGACCCCGTCGCCGGTGCAGGCCTTCGCCGAGACCATGGGCCTGCCGGTCTTCACCCCGGAGTCGATGAAGGCGCCGGAGGCGATCGAGACCTTCCACAGCCTGGACCTCGACGCCGCCTGCGTGGTCGCCTACGGCCAGATCCTGAAGCCGGAAGTGCTGGAGGCGCCGCGGCTGGGGTGTCTGAACCTGCATGGCTCACTGCTGCCGCGCTGGCGAGGCGCCGCGCCGATCCAGCGGGCGATCATGGCCGGCGACCGGCAGACGGGCGTGCAGATCATGCAGATGAGCGCGGGACTGGACGAAGGGCCGATCCTGCTGAGCGAGGTCATGGACATAGCCCAGGACGACACGGCCGGGTCGCTCGGGCAGCGCATGGCGCACGTCGGCGCCGCCCTTTGGCCCCGGGCGCTGGCGGCGCTGGAGCGCGGCGGGCTGGAGGCGGTGGAGCAGGTCGGCGAGGCCACCTATGCCCGCAAGATCACGCCGAGCGAGGCGCGCATCGACTGGACCCGCCCCGCGGCCGAGGTCGACGCCCATGTCCGCGGCCTGTCGCCCGCGCCCGGCGCCTGGTTCGAGGCGCCCGGCCCCGACGGACCGGTGCGGATCAAGGCGCTGATGTCGGTGGTGACCGCCAAGGGCTCAGGCGCCGGCGTCGTCGGCAGGCCTGGCGATGTCGTCAACGACCACCTGCTGATCGCCTGCGGGGAGGGTGTGGTGCGGCTGTCGCAGGTGCAACGCGCCGGCAAAGCGGCGCAATCCGCCGAGGATTTCCTCAAAGGATTCCGTATTCCTGACGGATCGCGAGTGTTCTGATGCCCCGCTATCGCCTGACGGTCGAGTACGACGGCTCGGCCTACAACGGCTTTCAGGTGCAGGCCGGACAGCCGACGGTGCAGGGGGCGATCGAGGCGGCGCTGACGGCCTTCTGCGGCGAACAGGTGCGGCTGTTCGCGGCGGGGCGGACCGACACGGGCGTGCACGCCACGGGGCAGGTGATCGGCTTCGACCTGGAGAAGGCCTGGCCGGCGCGGACGGTGATGAATGCGCTGAACGCCCACCTGGTCGAGGAGGCCGTGTCGGTGCTGGACTGCGTCGAGGCCGATCCGGAGTGGCACGCGCGCTTCTCCGCGATCGGAAGGCGCTACCTGTACCGCATCCTGAACCGCCCCGGCCGCCCCGCGCTGGATCTCGGGCGCGTGTGGCACATGAAGAAGCCGCTGGACGCCGGCGCCATGCACGCGGCGGCGCAGGCGCTGGTGGGCCTGCACGACTTCACCACATTCCGGGACGTGAACTGTCAGTCGGCGTCGCCGGTGAAGTCCCTGGACGCGGCGTCGGTGGTGCGGGTCGGAGAGGAGGTGCGGCTGACCTTCGCCGCCCGCAGCTTCCTGCATCGGCAGGTGCGGTCGATGACCGGCAGTCTGGTCGAGGTGGGCCTCGGCCGCTGGAGCGCCGCGGACCTGAAGGCCGCGCTCGACGCCCGCGACCGCGCCGCCTGCGGGCCCGTGGCCCCCAGCGACGGACTGTATCTGACGGGCGTCGAGTACGGGTGACGCCTTGGCCCGCCGCGGGCGGTCAGGCCCGCGGCGGAGGGGCGGCTCAGTTCTTCGCCGTCTCGGCGCCCGAGGTGACGGCGTCGCCGGCGGCGGAGACGTCGCGGCCGACGCCCGAGATGGTGTTGCAGGCCGACACGGCCATGGCGGCGGCGATCAGGGTCAGGGTGACGATCTTCTTCATGGTGAACTCTCCAAGTTGAACCCGGCCGCACAACGCCAAGCGTGACCATTGGGTTGCGCCGCCGCCTCGCCAAGCCGCGCCCCGATCTGCTAACGCGACGCCATGACGCAAGCCCCGAACACCGCCGCCCGCCGACTGGTCGAGACCCTGGTCGTCAACGGCATCGACAAGGTCTTCTGCGTTCCGGGCGAAAGCTATCTGGCCGTGCTGGACGCCCTGGCCGACGTGCGCGACCGGATCGAGGTGATCACGTGCCGGCACGAGGCGGGCGCCGCCAACATGGCCGAGGCCTACGGCAAGCTGACCGGCAGGCCGGGCGTCTGCATGGTCACCCGGGGGCCGGGGGCGACGCACGCCGCCATCGGCGTGCATACGGCGCATCAGGACTCCACGCCGATGATCCTGTTCGTCGGCCAGATCGCCCTGACCGACCGGGGACGCGGGGCGTTTCAGGAAGTGGACTATCGCGAGGTGTTCGGCGGTCTGGCCAAATGGGCGACCGAGATCGAGAGCCCGGAGCGGACGGTCGAGATCGTCGAGCGCGCCTTCGCCACGGCGCTGCAGGGGCGGATGGGCCCGGTGGTCGTGGCCCTGCCCGAGGACCTGCTCCACGCCGATGGCGGCCCTGCCCCGAAACGCGCGGTGGTCCCGGCCAAGGCGGCGCTGGACCCTGCCGTTTTGGCGCAGATCGGCGACCGGCTGAAAAAGGCGGAACGGCCGCTGATCGTCGTCGGCGGGTCCGGCTGGACGACCGAGGCCAGCCACGCCCTGGCCGACTGGGCCGAGCGGCACATGATCCCGATCACGGGCTCGTTCCGGAGGAAGGACGTCATCTCCAACGACCGGCCGAACTATGCCGGCGACCTGGGGCTGGGGTGCAATCCGAAGCTGACGGCGCGGGCGAAGGCGGCCGATCTGATCATCGCCGTCGGCGCGCGGCTGGGGGAGAATCCGACGCAGGGCTACACCCTGTTCGACCGCGCCCACACGGCGGGCGTGCTGGTGCATCTACATCCGGGGCCGGAGGAGCTGGGCCGCGTCTGGCCGACGGCCATCGCGGCCACGGCGGACAACAGCCTGGCCGCGCTGGCGCTGACGACGCTGGAGCCGGGGCGCGACTGGCGGGCGGAGGGAGAACAGGCCCACGCCGACTTCCTCGCCTTCTCGACCCCCGTGCCGGTGACGGGCGCGGTCAACATGAGCGAATGCATGGCGCACCTGATGAACGCCCTGCCCGAGGATGCGGTGGTGACCAACGGCGCCGGCAACTTCGCCGCCTGGCTGCATCGCTTCTATCGCCACCGCGCCTGCCGCACCCAGCTGGCGCCGACCTCGGGCGCCATGGGCTACGGCTGGCCCGCGGCCCTCGCCGCGAAGGCGGTCGATCGCGAGCGCGAGGTGGTCTGCGTGGCCGGCGACGGCGACTTCCTGATGACCGGCCAGGAGATGGCCACCGCGGTCCAGCACGAGCTGAACCCGGTGGTGATCGTGGTCGACAACGGAACCTACGGCACCATCCGGATGCATCAGGAGGGGCACTATCCGGGGGCGGCACGGGTCATCGCCACCGACCTGAAGAACCCGGACTTCGTCATGTGGGCGCAGGCGTTCGGGGCCTTCGGCGTGCGCTGCCAGACCACGGAGGACTTCCCGGCCGCGCTCGAGGACGCGCGCGACGCCGCGATCGCGCGCCGGGTTCCGGCGCTGGTGCACCTGATCACCTCGGCCGAGGACATCGCCCCGGGCCGCACGATTAGCGGGCTGCGGAACACGTAGGAGCGGATCATGAAGGTCGCCTGCATCGTTTCGGCCGCAGCCTTGGCGTTGGGAAGCTGCGCCACGCCGCCCACCTCCGAAGTTCCCGTGACGGACGGGAACGACTGCGCCGTGATCGCGGCGGTCGCCAGGGAGCACTACGGCTTCAACGCCACCGATCGCCTGCCGCCGCCCTTGTGGCTGGGCGACGGCCGCGGATGGTCGCCCGTCTGCGACTGGAGCCGCCACGGCCTCGTGTTCCCGGACACCTACGACCCGCACCGACCATACCCGGAAGAGGGCGGCGCCCTGCCCCGCGACCGCTGGGTGAGTTTCCGGCGTCCAAAGTACGACGGACAGGGCGCGACCATCGAGAGCAGCGTCGTCTGGGGGCCGCTGATGGGCGAGGGCGTCCGCTGCCGCGTGCGCTCGGGCTTCGCCGGCTGGACGGTCGAGCGATGCGAGCAGGACTGGATCAGCTGAGGCATGCCCTTCACCGCCACCGTCCTGACCATGTTTCCGGAGGCCTTTCCCGGCCCGCTGGGCGTGTCGCTGATCGGCACGGCGCAGCAGGAACGGGGTCTGTGGAAGCTCGAAACGGTTGACATCCGGGGCTTCAGCGACGATAGGCGCGGCTTCCTGGACGACACCCCTGCGGGCGGCGGACCGGGAGCGGTTCTGAAGGCGGACGTGGTGGCCAGGGCTCTTGACGGGCTGGACGGGCCGCGGCGGCCGCTTTTGTACATGAGCGCCCGGGGTCGGCCCCTGACCCAGGCGCGCGTCAGGGACTGGGCCACGGGCGACGGGATCGTCGTGCTGTGCGGCCGGTTCGAGGGGGTGGACCAACGGGTGCTGGACGCCCGGGGGTTCGAGGAGGTCTCCGTCGGAGACGCGGTGCTCGCCGGCGGCGAGGCGGCGGCGATGGTGGTGATCGAGGCGTGCGTAAGACTGATCCCCGGGGTGCTCGGCTCAGGCGAAAGCCTGTCGTCCGAGAGCTTCGAGGACGGGCTTCTGGAGCATCCGCAGTACACGCGACCGCGGACGTTCGAGGGGCTCGACATCCCCGAGGTCCTGCTGTCGGGCGACCACAAGAAGGTCGCGAAATGGCGCCAGGAGCAGAGGGAGACGACCACGCGGGAGCGGCGACCGGATCTCTGGGAGCGGCATCTCGCCAACTCACAGCTAAAGAGCGCAAAAGCTCGAGGAGAATGACATGAACATCCTGCAGACGATCGCTGCCGAAGAGAAAGCCCGCGTCCTGGGCGACCGCAAGATCCCGGACTTCCAGCCCGGCGACACCCTGCGCGTCATGGTCAAGATCAAGGAAGGCGAGCGCGAGCGCATCCAGGCGTTCGAAGGCGTCTGCATCGCCCGTGACGGCGGCGGCGTGAACGAGACCTTCACGGTCCGCAAGATTTCGTTCGGCGAGGGCGTGGAGCGGAAATTCCCCATCCTGTCGCCGAACCTCGACGCCATCGAGGTCAAGCGCCGCGGCGTCGTGCGTCGCGCCAAGCTGTATTACCTGCGCGATCGTCGCGGCAAGTCGGCCCGCATCGCCGAGCGCCAGACGCAGAAGCGCGGCGTCGAAGTGCCGTCGGAAGGCGCCGCCGACGCGGCCCCGGAGGCGACCGAGGCCTGATTTCGGCCGCGGCCCACGACTTCGAAAGGCCCGGACCCGACGGTCCGGGCCTTTTGCGTTCCTGACGGGACGTGACGCGACGGGCGAGCGGGATTGCGGCGGGAAATGGGCGCGCTAGGGTGCGGGCAAGCCTTGTGGCCCCTGAACCCCGGAGACTGATATGCGCCTGTTCCCCACCCTTTTCGCCGGCGCCGCCCTGGCCGCCGTCGCCCTGCCCGTCATGGCGCAGGATCCGCTGCCCAACTCGGGTCCGTACTACATCATGGACGTGACCGAGGAGAACATCATCCTGGCCGCCGGCGGGACGCGGGCGCGTCAGGGCGGCGAGGCCGCTGTGACCATCTCGGTCGTGAGCGCGGCGGACTCCGTGCAGGACGGCATCGCCCGGCTGGACATGGACTACCGTTTCCAGTGCTCGCAGAAGACGTTCAAGACCCCGGGCGCCTCGGCCTATGGCCTGGACGGCGGGTTCATGGGCGGCATCGAGGACGAGCAGCAGTGGGAGGCGGTCAACATGACCGCCACCAGCGCGGTCATCATGGCCTATGCCTGCGACGGCACGCTGCCGGAGGGCATCGAGCCGATCGACGGCGACATCAACGTCATCGCCGAGCGCTATCGCGAGATTTCCGCCGGCGAATGATCGCCGCCTCGCCGCAATGAAAAAGGCCCCCGGCGCGAGCCGGGGGCCTTCGTCGTTTCAGATCGGTCGCGTCACATCGACAGCGGACGGCCGTCGGGCGTGGTCGTGGTGACGGGGCGGCCGTCGGCGCCTTCCAGCGCATGCTTCAGGTCGCGCATCTCGTCGTGGCCGTCCTTGATCGTCAGATAGGCGCGGCGGATGACTTCGCGGGTCGTGGCCGAGACCTTGTCGTCTTCCAGCGCCCGCTCGAACTTGCCCTTGATGAAATCCTCGCCGTTCTCGACCGAGTTCACCACGGCCTGTTCGTCGCGCAGCAGTGCGTGCTTCACGTCGAGGAAGGCGCGATGGGCCTTGGCGAGGATCGAGCCGTCGTCCTCCGGCGTGGCGCCGAGACCGCGCACGGCGGTCTGCAGGTCGGCGGCGACGCGGCGGCGCTCGCCCGCGCGCTTCACGAAGCGGTCGCGGTAGGCGGCGACGTCGGTCTCCTTGGCGGCCTCTTCATAGCCGTCGGCGCTGTCGAGCGTGGTCTCGATCAGGCTGTTCAGGGCGTCGATGTCGTGTCGGTTGGCGTCGCTCATGGCGGGTCCTTTCGCTGTTGCACAGTTATGGACAAAGCGCCGGACTTCGTTTGGAGTTTCAGCTTGGCCGTATGGACGGGGTGCGGCTCACAGCCGCGTCCGAAGCGACCACAGCTCCGGGAAGCAGCGGCGGGAGAGGGTCTCGGCCAGATAGGCGACGCCCGCGGTCCCGCCCGTGCCCATGCGGCGGCCGATGATGCGTTCCACGGTCACGACGTGCTTGTGCCGCCAGGTCAGGAGGGCGTCGTCCAGATCGACCAGTTTTTCGGCCAGCTGATACAGGTCCCAGAATTCCCGCGGGCGGCGATAGACCTCCAGCCAGGCGTCCTCCACGCCGGAGTTGGGCTCATAGGGCCGGGACACGTCGCGGCTCAGGACGTCGGCGGGCACGGGCAGCCCGGAGGCGGCGAGGCGCGCCAGGACGTCGTCGTAGAGGCTGGGCGCCTCCATCGCGGCCTTCAGGGCCGCATGGGCGTGCGGCCGGCCGACGTGGAACCTCAGGAATTTCTCGTCCTTGAGGCCCAGCAGGGCCTCGAAGCGGCGGAACTGGTCGCTCTGGAATCCGGAGGATGAGCCCAGCACCTCGCGGAAGTTCAGGTAGTCGGCCGGCGTCATGGTGGCCAGGACGTCCCAGCTTTGGGTCATCACGGCCTGGATGCGGCTGATGCGCGCCAGGCTCTTGTAGGCCGGAACCAGATCGCCGGCGCGGACCAGCGACTGGGCCAGGGCCACCTCGTGCAGCATTTGCTTGAGCCACAGCTCCTTGGTCTGGTGAATGACCACGAACAGCATCTCGTCGTGCTGGTCGGATAGGGGCTTCTGCGCCGACAGCAGGACGTCGAGGTCCAGATAGCCGGCGTAGGTCATGTCGCGCGCGTCGGTCATGCGGCCTTGTCGCGTCCGCGCCGCATCGGCGCAAGGTTCACAGCCAGCCGCGCTTCCGGAACCAGGCCAGCGGCAGGACGGCCGACACGACCATGGCGACCAGCGCCGCCGGATAGGCCCACGGCCAGGCCAGTTCCGGCATGTGGTCGAAATTCATGCCGTAGATCGAGGCGATCAGGGTGGGCGGCAGGAAGGCGACGGCGGCCACCGAGAAGATCTTGATGATCGAGGACTGCTGGATGTTGATCAGGCCGAGGGTGGCGTTGAGCTGAAAGTCGATCGAGGCGGCCACCGAGCGGTTGTGGTCGTTGAGGCTGCGGGCGTCGCGGGTCAGGGAGGCGAGGTGGTCGCGCGCCTCGGCGTCCTTCTCGACCCGGTCGTCCAGCCCCAGGAAGACGAAGGCGCGCATCAGGCCGGCGAGGCTCTTCTCCAGCCGCGCATTGGCCAGCCGGGCCCGGCCCAGCCGGTTGATGTAGGGCTCGAAGCTCCTGGCGCGGTTGGTCTCGGCGAAGATGTGCTCGCCGAACTCCTCCACCCGGTCGACGGTGGCGGACAGAACGTCGGATGTGCGGTCCACCACCATCTCGAACAGGTGCAGGGCCAGTCCCGGCGCGGTGGCGCAGATCGCCTCCTCGCGCGCCAGCGCCGCCTCCAGCATGGCGAACGGTTTGGGGTCGAAATAACGGATGGTCACCAGCGGCCCGGCGGTGACCACGAAGGTGACGGGATCGAGCAGGGGCACCTCCTCGTCGCCGCGATGCAGGAGATCGACGGTGACGTAGGTCGCGCCGTGTTCGCGATAGAAGCGGCTGGACGCCTCCAGCTCCGACATCTCCTCGCGCGTCGGCAGGGGGATGCCGCCCAGCGCGCGTTCGATCGACAGCTCCTCCTCGCGCGTGGGCGCGACGAGGTCGATCCACAGGACGTCGGCGTCGATCGTGCCCGTCGGCGGCGCTTCCAGGGCGCGGCATCCGTTCTCGCCGCGCCGGTGGATCCGGATCATGTGCGGGGGATCAGGCGTCCGACGACGGCAGGGAGGCGATCAGGGTCGAGCCGCCCAGGCGTTCGTTGTGAACGAAGCCGTAGACCGGATAGACCGAGGTCCCCAGGTCGTTGATCGGCGCGTACCAGACCTTGACCGCGCTCCAGTCGCCGGCCTCGGAGACGTCGGCCACGGTGACGTTCTCCTCGATCTTGCCGCGGCTGCCGCCCCAGTTGGCGTGAGTGATGCGGATGACGCGGTCGGTCAGGATTTCCGAGACGACGGCGACGTGGCCGCGGGTCATGCGACCCGTCTGGCGGAAGACCAGGACGGAGCCGACTTCCGGCTCGCTGCCCGTGCGGTACTGGCCTTGGGCCGAGTTCCACCAGGTCCATGCGTCGCCGCGGATCTCGATGCCGGAAGTCAGGCGGGCGAAGGTCACGCACTGCCAATACGGCGCGTCAGCCTGGGCGATTTGGGGGGTCAGCGGCGAAAAACCGACGACCATTGCAACCAGGGCGACCGCGAGCCGTTTCAGCATGAGGCGTGCTCCGTTCCGTTGGACCGAGGGCCCTGCGTAGCCGAATTCATCCTGCGGGGGAAACCCGTGCGGGAGATTTTTCCTGCGTCGTTTTCGCGCGGCGGGCGTCACGGCTCCGCTTCGGCAGGTTCCGAAGCCACGTGCGGGCGGGCCTTTCCACCAGATGATGGGCGATCGCCGCGGCGACCACCGCCCCCAGAACGATCCCCAGCCAGAGCGGCAGGGCGAAGGTTTTCGTCTCCGAGCCCGTGACCCGGGCGAGGCCGTTCACGGCCACCAGGGTCCACGGGATCAGCACCATGTAGAGGGCGTAGGAAATCTCGCCCAGCCAGACCGCGAAGCGGCTGGACAAGGGCCCGGCGCGTACGTTGTCCAGCGAGGCCAGGGCGAGGATCAGCAGGCCGCCCATGAGGACGATGGCGCCGTCCCAGGCCTGAAGCGAGGCCGCGCCCACGATCAGCACCAGCGCGAGCGCGGAAAGCAGGCCCGGGCGCGGCACGCCGCCGTGACGGTGGACGAGGTACAGGGCGCAGCCGAGGGCGAAGCAGGGGACGATGCGCAGCGCGCCCCAGCGGATGGTCGCCTGCGTCAGCGGAAAGCCCGCCAGGCTCTGGAAGACGACGTAGAGCGCCAGCAGGGCGGCGGCGGCGACGGCGACCGCCAGCCACGGCCGCGCCCGCAGGGCCCAGGCGCCCGCGGCGAAGACCGGGAAGGTCAGATAGGCGAACCACTCGGCCGAGATCGACCAGGACGGATGGTTGAAGGCCGCCTCGGGCGCCAGACCCCAGGCGTGTAGCATCAGGACGTTCGCCGGCAGCGACGGCCAGTCGATGACCCGAGCCTGCATGGCGACGCCGGCCGCGGCCGCGGCCAGCGCCAGCGCCATGACGCCCAGCAGGGTGACGAGGTGCAGCGGATAGACCCGGGCGATCCGGGCCCAGAGGAAGCCCCTGTAGCCGAACCGTTTCGCGCCGAACGCCTCCAGATAGACGTGGCTGAGGATGAAGCCCGACAGGACGAAGAACAGTTCGACGCCCAGGTAGCCCTTGGCCGCCAGATGCGGGGTGAAGCCGACGTCGAGGAAGGGCCAGCAGGTGTAGAGCACCACCCAGGCCGCCGCCAGGAACCGCAGCGCCGTCAGCGGGCGCAGGTCGGCCGGGGCGATCGGACCTTCGTCGTCGGGAGAGGGCACGGCGGTCATGCCGCCACCCTGCCCTCAAACGGCTTGGGGAAACCTTAAGGCCGGGTCGCGGCCGCAGCCTCGGGCTCGACCGCCGCGACCGGGCCGGATTCGGGCGCCGTCATGATGGCGTCGCGCGCGGCGGCGCAGCCCTGAAGCGTCTCCTCGCCGATCTCCACCCGGGCCGTCAGGGGATAGAGGCGGTCGCTCATGCCGTCCGAACAGTCGGTGTCGATCAGGGTGACGGTGATGGCGCGTCCCTTGTCCGTCTGGCCGGTGAAGACGGCCATGGTGCCCATCAGCTCGACCTCGCCGCGCGGTGCGACCTCGCGCGGGCGATCGACGCCCTCATAGGCGATGCCGTCGGGCCCGATGTCGACGCCCCAGAACGGCTCGGTGCCGAGCGCGCGCACCGGCTGGCCCAGATCGACGCCGCCCAGCACGGGCGCCGGCTGCGGGGCGGGATCGGGCTCGGACGGCGGCGCGGGCTCGCCGCAGGCGGCGAGGGTCAGGACGGCGGACGACAGAAGGATCAGACGCATGACGGGGCTCCGGAAACCGGCGGCATCGGACGCGGACGCAAGGCGCAGGTCAAGGGCGGCGGTTCGTGTCAGGCTGGCGGGATGACGAATCAGGTCTCCAGCAACGCTCCGACGGCGTGGGAGTTCTTCGCCGGCGGCGGTCTGGCGGGCCTCGGGCTGGACGGCTGGCGCGTGGGCTTCGCCAACGATCTGGACGCCGCCAAGGCGCGCGCCTTTCGCGCCAATCACCCGGACGTACCGTTCCATGAGGGCGACGTGGGCGCGCTGACGCCGGCCGACCTGCCGGGCTCCGCCGATCTGGCCTGGGCGTCGTCGCCCTGTCAGGACCTGAGCCTGGCCGGCGCGCGCGGCGGGCTGGCAGGACGCAGGTCCGGCGCCTTCTGGGGCTTCATGGAGCTGATGCGGGGGCTGGAGGCCGAAGGTCGGGCGCCGGACCGGATCGTGGTCGAGAACGTGTGCGGCCTGTTGACGTCCGGCGGCGGGGCGGACTTCGCGGCGGTGTGCGCGGCGCTGGGCGAGGGCGGGCGGCGCGTCGGAGCGCTGGAGATCGACGCCGCACACTGGCTGCCGCAGTCGCGCCCGCGGCTGTTCGTCGTGGCGGTGCGCGGTGACGCCCCGCCGGAGATCGCGGGGCCCGTCGCGCCTTTCCACTCCGCCCGGCTGGTCGCCGCCCATGATCGCCTGCCCGACGCGGTGAAAGCGAGCTGGGCGTGGTGGTCGCTGGCCGCGCCGCCGCGACGCAATCTGGATCTCGCCGGGATGCTGGAGCCGGACGACCGCGTGGCGTGGTTTTCCGACGAACGGACGAAGGCGGCGCTGGCGCTGCTGTCGCCGCTGCATCGCCGGCGGCTGGAGGCGGAGCGGGCGTCGGGGGGCCGTCGCACGGCCGCCGGCTATCGGCGGGTGCGGATCGAGGACGGCGTCCGGACCCAGAGGCTGGAACTGCGCTTCGACGGCATGGCCGGCTGCCTGCGCACGCCGGCGGGCGGATCGTCGCGCCAGATCGTGGTGGTGGTCGACGGCGGGCGCACGCGCCTCCGCTGGCTGACGCCGGTGGAGGCGGCGCGGCTGATGGGGGTTCCGGACGCCTATCGCCTGCCCGCGTCCGCCTCGGCGGGCCTGAAGCTGATGGGCGACGCCGTGGCCGTGCCGGTGGTGCGCGCCCTGGCGGACGGGCTGTTGGCGCCCGGCGCCGGCAGGCGGGCCGCCGCCTAGTCCTCCTCCCGCTCCCTGCCCGGATCGAGGGTGTTGTCGACGCGGTCGTCCCAGCCTTCGCGCGAGGATTTGAAGGCCAGGGCCATCAGGGCCCAGGCCAGCGCCACGCTGCCGAACATGCCGAGCCCCAGCGCCACCCAGCCGTGGACCGACATGGGCGCCCCGCCGATCAGCTCCCACAGGCGGGCCGCGCCGAAGGTGGCGGCGGCCGCGACCAGCAGGGCCAGCAGCGAGGCCAAAAGAAAACGGGCCAGACGCGAGGTCATGGCCCGTTCCTTAGTTCAGAATGCCGACGCGGTCAGCGGCGGACCCACTGGCCCGAAGCGTTTCGCCACCACTGGCCGGACGAGATGCGCGGCTGGACGATGGTCTCGAAGGCGCGGGCGGCGGCCACGTCGACGCTGACGCCGGTTTCGGCGGCGGCGCGGGCATAGGCGGCGCGACGGCCGTCGTTGGTGACGCGGACCGCGGCCTGCAGGCCGCCGTCGGTCGAGGCGACGCGGAAGCCGAGGTAACCGTCGGCCTGCTCGCCGACCGTGCCCTCGGCCTTGGCGCGGTCGACCAGCGCCTTCTGCTCCGCGGACTGGGCGAAGGCGGCGCCTGCGGCGGCGAAGGCCAGGGCGGCCACGGCCGCGACGGCGACGAAGGTCTTGCGGAAGGTCATGATCTGTCTCCCCCGGTCACGTTCAGAACAGGTTGGGGTTTTCCTGGAGCAGCTGCTCCAGCTCGCGGTCCAGGCGGACGCGCACGTCGGCGTCCAGCTTGGCGTAGATCTGGATCGGATCGACCTGGAGCCGGACGGTCGGCGTGCAGGCGGCGATCGTCACGGCGGTCAGTCCGACGGCCAGGTGGGCGGCGGCGCGCTTCATGCTGAGTCTCATGGGCGGTCATCCTGCGAATGCGTTCGCACCCATAAGGCCGGGGCAGGGATGAACGCGGTCTGAATGCCCGAACGCGGGCCCCTAGTCCGCGTTCCCGTTCCCCTCGCGCGCCCGCTGGACGGCCAGAAGGTCGCTGATCAGCTGGTTGACGTTCAGGTCCACGTCCAGCGTCAGGTCGATGCCCGTGTCGGAGGGCAGCGGCAGGTCGGTCCGGTTCAGGAAGTCGCGACGGATCAGCTCCAGCCAGCCGAGGCGCAGCTCCTGCCGGACGGGCGGGTCATGCCGGCCCAGGATGTGGAAGCGCAGCGCCAGACGGCCGCCGTCGGTGCTGTCCATGGCGGCGGTCAGTTCGCTGAAGGCGAGGTTCTCCATGGCCTGATAGGCCAGCTGTTCCACCGTGCCCGGGGGCACGGCCTCCCCGCCGCCGCCGGCGTCGAGGCCGGACAGGGCCTCGCGCTGGATCGACAGGCGTCCGGGCTGGACCGAGTAGAGGCTGCCGCCCTGCACGGTCGCGCCGGCGCCGGGGGTCCAGGTGAAGGGAACGCGGCCGGAGACGACGGCGTCGATCGCCACCTTGTCCGCCAATCCCGTGGGCGAGATCAGGTCGCCGATCTGGATGCGGTCCAGCACCAGAACCCCGGACCACGGCTGGTCGGGCGCCAGCGGCAGGGCCGTCGGCTCCAGAGTGACCGTGCCGCCGGCGGCGGCCACGGAGGCGGCGTCGAGGTTCAGCGTGGCCTTGTTCAGGTCGAAGGTCAGGGTCAGGTCCGTGGCGTCGGTCAGGGCCGCGACCCGCCGGATGGTCACCGTCTGGTCCGGCGCGGTCTCCAGCGGGGCGAGACTGGTCAGGCGGAGGGCGCCGGACAGCCCTTCGACCGGGCCGGCGGGGCTGTCGAAGCCGAGGTCGTCGAGGACCAGCAGGCCGCCGCTGCTCCCGCCGTCGGGGTCGGCCGTCCAGTCGACGCGACCGTCGAAGCGGACGCGGCCGGCGACCGGCGACCGGATCAGGTCGGCGCCGAGGGGGGTCAGGTCCGACGGCTGCAGACCGCCTTCGGCGAAGATCAGGTCTTCGGAGACGATCCCCACCTCGCCGACGCCCGACGGCCCGTCGTGGGCGAGCGACAGGCGACCCACCGGGAAGCCCTGACGCGACAGGGAGAAGTCGCCGGTCCAGCGATCGCCGGCCAGCGCGGCGCGGCCGGTCGCGTCCAGCGGGTGGAAGCGCAGGGGATCGGTGGCGTCGATCACGCGGGCGCGGTCGACGCCGACGGTCAGGCCGAGGCCGGCGGCCGAGCCGCGCACGGCCAGCGGACCGCCGGCGTCGGCGAAGCGCAGCGCGAGGAAGGGAGCGGCGGCGGACACGTCGGCCAGCCGGCCGTCGACGCGCCAGCCGCCGTCGGCGACGGAGACCAGCGGCCGACCTGCGGGGCAGAGGCCGCCGGTCAGGTCGGTCACGTCGTTCTCGCCCAGTTCCAGCCGCTCGATCGACAGCGGGGCGCAGCGGGAGGCGGTGAAGGTCAGGCCCGCCGAACTCGTGGCCAGCCGGCCGGCGGCGTTCAGCACGACGCCCCGGCCGAGGCCGAAGTCCAGCGCCGCCCGGCCCGACAGATCGGCCTGGAAGCCCGCGCCGGTCAGGCGCCATCCGGACACGCGGACGCGCGCTTCGGGCAGGCCGCCGCCCTGGAGCGCGAGGTCGAAGGCCCCGCGCGGGGCGGCGCCGGCCGCGGCGACCAGCACCGGACCGCCCGCCTGCGTCACCACCGCCGTGCCGCCCGAGCGGGGGCGGACGGTCAGGCCGCGTCGCAGGTCCAGCGTCGTGCCGTTCGGTCCGACCGCCAGCGACAGCGTCGGCGCCTCGAGGGAGAAGTCCGACAGGGCGCGCTTCAGCGTGCCCAGTTCCGGCACGTCGTCGCCGGCGGGGGCGCCCAGAATGGGCCAGCGACCGCTCGACGCGGCCAGCGACCCGGAGAACCCCAGCCGCATCGGACCGTCCATCACCACGTCCAGTGCGCCGCGCGAGGCGACGCCCGTCAACGACAGGTCGCCGGTCGCCAAGGCGGCGGCCCGGAGCAGGACGGGTCCGGAGGCCTCCACCGCGCCCCCGCGGCCGCCGAGGGTGAGGTTTGTGGAGGCCAGCGACAGGCCGCGCGTCCGGAAGCCGTCGGCCTGCAGCGTGGACGCAGCGAGGCTGACCGGTCCGTCCAGCCGCCACAGCGGCGCGCCGTCGTCGAAGGCCAGACGGGTGCGGGCGCCGGTCGCCTGAATCCGCGCGCCGGTCGCCTCGACGGGTCCGTCCAGCCCGGCCGACCGCAGGTCGAGCGTCGTCAGTCCGGTCAGGGTCAGCCCCTGGCCCGCCCCCGCCGCCTCGCCGACGAAGGACAGGTCGGCGTTCAGGGAGCGACCCGCCCAGCCGCCGGCGGCGACGCGGTCGAGGGAGACGGCCCCGTCCAGCCGCACCGGGCCGTCTGCCGAGCGGCGGCCGATGTCCGGGTACGCCGCCACGCCCTGAAGATTCAGCTTCAGCCCCGCCCCCGAGACGCCGGGCAGGTTGGCCTCGGTCGAGGCCAGCGTCACGTCGAACCGCGTCCGGCCCTGCACCGTGGCGAGTTCCACGCGCCCGCCGACCCCGCGCGCGAACCGGTCGCCGTTCCTGTAGTCGGCGGCGGGCAGCACGGCGTCGAGAGACGCCAGCTTGCCGTCGGTCACCCGGGCGTCGCCGAGCATGGTCGTGCGGCCCCACCCGGAATCGAGACGCACCGTCGCCCGTTCCAGAAGAATGACGGGGCCGACCTGATCGGTGCGCGCGGGGCGACGGGCGAACTCGTCGATAAGGGGATCGAGCTGCCCGAAGCTGAGACGCCTCCCCGTCCAACGGGCGCGCACCGTCGGGCCGACCAGCCGGATGCGGGTCGGGGTGGGCCCCAGACCGCCGGCCCGCCAGGGCGTCCCGATCGTCCAGTCCACCTCCACGCGGGGCGCCGTCACCTGGGGGTTGCGGGGGTCGCCGAGGGTGACGGCTCCGACCATGCCGTTCAGTTCCAGCCTGTCGACCCGAACCTGGGCTTCCACGCCGCGGCGCTCCAGCCAGAAGACCACGGCCTCGCGCGCCAGCGTCCGCCGTCCCAGCCAGCCGGCGACGGCGACGATCAGCAGCAGGGCCAGCAGGGCGGCCGCCACGCCCCCCGCCGCCGCGCGCCGTCGGCGGCGTCGCGGCGTTTGCGGACGCGTCTGTTCCGTTTCGGTCACGCTCACGATCGCCGCTCAGTCAGGCGGTCGCGCCACAGCGTTGCGCTGCCATCACACCCAAGTGGCGCGGAGGTCACTTTCAATCGAGGCGTCCGCGCGCGCAGAGTGAAACGGCCAAGGTCGCCCGCGTTCACGTGCCGTTCCTTCTTTGTCACTGGTGGCACGCCTCGAAGTTCTCTTTCCGAACCTTGGAAATACACAAGCCCCGCTTCCGGTTTAACGAATGGTAATGGAGATGCTTCACACAGGGTCCCGGAGAGGGTATAGGCGGGGCGCGCTTCCGGGGGGACCGGGCCGGCGCGAACCTTGCTTCTCAGTGGTTTGGCGCCGCCGGGCGTCGTCGTTTGCCGGGTACCGATGGCTCAGTTCGATCCACGTCGCCAGCCCCTGCGGCTCGCGCCTCACGTGTTCACCGTTCTGGCCGCCGTGGCCGTGACGCTGCTGGCCGGCAAGGTCTATCAGCCCGTCCGCGCCGAAACCCTGCCCCCCATGACCGCCGAGCAGCTGGAAGCGCTCGAGGCCCGCGCCATGGCCAACGCCGGCGCCCAGGCCGGCCTGACGGCGCCGGAAGCCGTTCCCGTCCAGATCCGCAGCGGCGAGACCTTCGAGCAGGCCCTGCGCCGCACCGGCGTCGGCGGGGCCGACGTGCAGGCCGTGGTCGCCACCATCGCCTCCGCTTTCGACGTCAGCCAGCTGCGCGCCGGCCTGAAGTTCGAGACCGCCATCGCCCGCCCGCGCGCGGGTCGCGGCGACACCCGCCTGATCGGCCTGACGATGCGCACCGGCCCGGCCAGCCAGCTGACCGTGTCGCGCACCTTCGACGGCGCGCTGCGCCTGCGCGCGCTGGAGGAGAAGGTCACGCACGAGACCGTCGTCCTGAAGGGCGAGGTCAAGGGATCCCTGTACGCCACGGCCCAGCGCATGGGCGCCTCGGGCGCCGTGACCCGCAAGGCCGTGCAGCTGTTCTCGCACAAGTTCGACATGGACCGGGACGTGAAGGGCTCGGACCAGTTCACCCTGGTGTTCGCCCGCACGGTCACCGAGACCGGCCGGGTCGTGGAAACCGGCGAGCTGCTGTACGCCGAGCTGAAGGGTCAGGTCTTCTATCGCTACAAGCCCGTGGGCGGCGGCGAGACCCAGTATTTCGACGCCTCGGGCAAGAACACGCGCTCGGCCTTCATGCGCACGCCGCTGGCCGGCGGGTTCCGCATGAGCTCGTCCTTCGGCTATCGCCGCCACCCGATCTCCGGCTATCGCCGCATGCACCAGGGCATCGACTTCGCCGCCGGCACGGGCACGCCGATCGTGGCGCCGGCCGACGGCGTGGTGGTCGAGGCCCGTCGCTGGGGCGGTTACGGCAACTGGCTGCGCATCCGCCACTCGAACGGCCTGGAGAGCGGCTACGGCCACCTGTCGCGCTATGCGCCGGGCGTCCGCGCCGGCCAGCGGGTGCGTCAGGGTCAGGTCGTCGCCTACGTCGGCTCGACCGGCGCCTCCACCGGGCCGCACCTGCACTACGAAATCTGGCGCAACGGCCAGCGGATCAATCCGGCCGGCGTGAAGACGCAGGAAGGCACCGTTCTGTCGGGCGCCGAACTGACCGCCTTCCGCGCCGAGAAGTCCCGCATCGACCGCATCGTGCTGGCCGGCGGCGAACGCCGCGCGGGTCAGGCCTCGCAGCTGGTCGCGCCCAAGGCCTAGGCGGCCCTCCGCATCTCCGAGATCACCTCGATCAGCCGGGCCAGATCGTCCGGCGTCGACAGCCGGTGATCGCCGTCGGGGATCAGTTCCAGACGCACGGACGCCGATTTCAGCCGTTCCAGCAGCGCCATCTGATGCGTCCACGGCACGACGTCGTCGCGGCGACCCTGCAGCACGTGGACCGGGCAGGCGATCGCCAGATCCGCGTCCAGCACCTTCCAGTCGCGCGCCTCGTCGAACATGCGGCGCGTGAGGGCATAGCGGCCCAGACCCGGCTCCTCGATCTCGGCCCGGCCGTCGCGCAGGACGGCCTGACGCACATGGTCGTCAAGCGACGGCCACATCAGGCGATCGGTGAAGTCCGGCGCGGGATTGACGAGAACCAGCCCCGCCATGCGGCCCGGCCGGGCCTGGGCCAGCAGCAGCGCGACCCAGCCGCCCATGGACGAGCCGACCGGCAGGACGGGTCCGTCCAGTCCGTCGACAAGGGCGATCGCGTCCTCGCGCCAGCGGCCGATCGTGGCCTGCTCCCAGTCTCCGGACGAGACGCCGTGCGCGAAGTGGTCGTAGCGGACGAAGTTCCAGCCCCGCTCGCGCGCCGCGCGGTCCAGCGTCAGTGCCTTGGTCCCCTCCATGTCCGACCGGAAGCCGCCGATCCACAGGACGGTCGGGCCGGCGCCGGGCACGCGCTGAAGGGCAAGGGTCTCGCCATCGGGGCGGGTCAGGCGTTCGATCTCGCTCATGGCCGCCTTGTGCCCCGACTTCCCGGCGCCGTCACCCTCGGTTAGGACGGGGCATGCCCGCGCCCAAGGTCCTGTTCGTCACATCCAACCGCATCGGGGACTGCGTCATCTCCTCGGGCGTGATCCGCGAGATCGGGCGGCAGCTGCCCGGCGCGGAGATCACCGTGGCCTGCGGCCGCCCGCCCGCGCCGCTGTTCCGGGCAGCCCCGGGCGTGGTCGAGGTCGTGCCGCTGGACAAGAAACCCCTGTCCGGACACTGGGTCGAACTGTGGAAGCGGGCGCGGGGCACGCGCTGGGACCTGGTCATCGACGTGCGCGGCTCGGGCCTGGCCTGGGCGCTGAACGCCAGGCGCCGGGTCGTCTATTCCCGCAGGCTGGAGACCGGGCGGCGCAAGGTCGAGACGGCGACGGCCATGATGGGGGCCACGGAGCCGCTGCATCCCGAAATCTTTCTGGACGATCGCGCGCGGGCCGAGGCGGCGGCGGTGATCGACCCGCAGCTTGCCGGCGGGGCGGGGCCGGGACCGATCCTGGCGCTGGCGCCGATCGCGCACCAGCCGGGCAAGAGCTGGCCGGCCGACCGCTGGGGCGCCCTGGTGGAGAAGCTGAAGGCCGAGCCGCGCTTCGACGGCTGGCGCTTCATGCCCGTGGGCGGACCGGGCGACCGCCCGCCGGCGACCCCGGCGCTGGAGGCGGCGGGTCCGCGCGGCGTCGACTTCGTCGGCAAGGGCGACATCCTGGCCTCGGCCGCGGCCATCGACCGGGCGGCGCTGTTCGTGGGCAACGACTCCGGCCTGATGCACGTCGCGGCCGCGGCCGGCCGGCCGACGCTGGGCCTGTTCGGACCGACGGAGTGGTGGCTGTACGGACCGTGGGGCCCCCGCACGCGGACCGTGGCGTCCAACGAGACGCGCGGCCAGTTCGCGCCGATCGAGGACCTGACGGTGGACCGTGTCTTTTCCGCCGTGATCGACCTCCACGACGCCTTCCCGCGCGCCTGAACCCGGCCCGCCTTGAAGAAAGCCCGCCGGGACGGCATATTGGGGCGGCGGAGAGGGACCGCAGGCGCACGCGCGCCCGCCGCTCACCGCGATTGAACTGACAAGGAACCGACGCCCATTCGTAGACCGATGCAAGCGCCGCCCGTGAAGGACGGCCCCCCGATGAACCAGGACATCCGCGCGCCGCGGGTGCTTCTGATCGACCAGAACGGCGAGAAGCAGGGCGTCATGCCCCTGTCGGCCGCGCTGGAGGCCGCCGAGGAGGCGGGCCTGGACCTGGTTCAGATCGTGTCGACGTCCGAGCCGCCGGTCTGCAAGATCCTCGACTACGGCAAATTCCGCTTCGAGGAGCAGAAGAAGAAGGCCGCCGCCCGCAAGAAGCAGAAGGTCGTCGAGCTGAAGGAGATCAAGCTCCGTCCGAACATCGACACCCACGACTACGACGTGAAGGCCAAGGCCATGACGCGCTTCTTCGAGGAGGGCGACAAGGTCAAGGTGACCCTGCGCTTCCGCGGCCGCGAGATGGCCCACCCCGAACTGGGCATGAAGCTGCTGAACAAGGTGCAGGCCGACTTCGAGGAAGTCGCCAAGGTCGAGTACGCCCCCCGCATGGAGGGCCGCCAGATGATCATGATCCTGGCGCCGAGATAGGCTCCGCGCCCTGAACGCCCCGACGACGCCCCGCCCGACCGGCGGGGCGTTTTCGCGAGTCCCATTGCCATTCCGGCGCGGTTCCCCTAAAAGCCGCGCCTTCGCGTACCGGACCGCCGGGCGAACAGGCATGCCTGGGCGGTCCTAAATCAGGGAAATCCCTATGGGCTCAAGCAGCCGATAGGCGATGGCCCACTCAAAACGAGAGAGTGAAAATGCCGAAGCTGAAGACGAAGTCGGGCGCCAAGAAGCGCTTCAAATTCACCGCGTCGGGCAAGGTCAAGGCAGGGGTCGCCGGCAAGCGCCACCGCCTGATCAGCCACAACTCGAAGTACATCCGTCAGAACCGCGGCACCGCGGTGATGTCGGACGCCGACGCCAAGAAGATCAAGACCTACATGCCGTACGCCTGACCGGCGCGCGCATCGGATCGATCCTCAACCCTGAATTTGAACTCAAGCCCCTCAAGCAGTGAGCGCCCGCGGCGCGAACGTTAGGGGCCCTTCCCGAAGAGAAACATCATGGCTCGCGTCACCCGGGGCGTCACGTCCCACGCCAAGCACAAGAAGGTCCTGAAGCAGGCCAAGGGCTTCTACGGCCGCCGCAAGAACACCATCCGCACGGCCAAGGCCGCCGTGGACCGCGCCGGGCAGTACGCCTATCGCGACCGCCGCAACAAGAAGCGCAGCTTCCGCGCCCTGTGGATCCAGCGCATCAACGCCGCCGCCCGCCTGCACGACATGACCTATTCGCAGTTCATGCACGGCCTGTCGCTGGCCGGCATCGAGATGGACCGCAAGGTCATGGCCGCCATCGCCGCCGACGACGCCGGCTTCGCCGCCATCGCCGGCAAGGTGCGCGACGCCCTGGACAAGAAGGCCAAGGCCTAAGGCTTTCCGGACACGGAACCCGCAAAAGCCCCCCGGCCCGCGCCGGGGGGCTTTTTGCTTTCGGCCGCAGACGCTAGACGAACCGCGACATGACCGACCTGAACCAGCTGGAACTCGATCTGATCAACGCCATCGGGGCGGCCGAAACCGCCGCCGCGGTCGAGGATCTGCGGGTGGCGGCGCTGGGCAAGTCCGGCACGATCTCCGGCCTGCTGAAGGGCATGGGCGCGATGAGCCCCGACGAGCGGCGCGAGAAGGGCCCGGTCATCAACGGCCTGCGCGACCGGGTGCAGTCGGCGCTGGCGGCCCGCAAGGCCGAGCTGGAGGCCGCGGAGCTGGACGCCCGGCTGCAGTCCGAACGGGTCGATCTGTCTCTGCCGGCCCGCCCTCGTCGCAAGGGCGGGGTGCATCCGACCATGCAGGTGATGGAGGAGATGATCTCCCTCTTCGCCGACATGGGCTTCGCCGTGGCGGAGGGCCCGGACGTCGAGGACGACTTCCACAACTTCACCGCCCTGAACTTCCCGCCCAAGCATCCGGCGCGGGAGATGCACGACACCTTCTTCCTGAAGCCCGATCCGGAGACGGGCGAGCGCAAGGTGCTGCGCACCCACACCAGCCCGGTGCAGGTGCGCACCATGATGAGCCAGACGCCGCCGATCCGGATCGTCGCGCCCGGCCGCACCTTCCGCAAGGATTCCGACGCCACCCACACGCCGATGTTCCATCAGGTGGAAGGGCTGGTCATCGATCGCGCCGTTCACATGGGCCACCTGAAGTGGACGCTGGAAACCTTCGTGGCGCGCTTCTTCGAGCTGGACGGCATCGACGCCCGCTTTCGCCCGCACCACTTCCCCTTCACCGAGCCCTCGGCCGAGATGGACATCCGCTGCGACCGCTCCGGCGGGACGCTGAAGCTGAACGAGGGCGACGACTGGATGGAGATTCTGGGCTGCGGGATGGTGCATCCCAACGTCCTGAAGGCCTGCGGTCTGGACCCCGACGAGTGGCAGGGCTTCGCCTTCGGCATGGGCGTGGATCGCCTGGCCATGCTGAAATACGGCATCTCCGACCTTCGCCCCATGTTCGAGGCCGACGTGCGCTGGCTGGCGCACTACGGCTTCTCTCCCTTCGCCGCGCCGAGTTCGGCCGGAGGCCTGTCATGACCGATCGCACGCCCGTCGCCACCCCGATCAGCCGGGAGATCGATCCGCGCGCCAGGGAGCTGCGCGGCGGCCATTTCTCGCTGTTCGACCTGTATCGCGCCAACATCCAAGCGGGCGGGGGTGCAGTCCTCGAAGGCCGGACGTTCGTGGACTGTCTCATCGAAGGTCCCGGCCTGATGCTCGTGCAGGACGGAACCCATTTCGAGGGCGTCGACTTCGGCCCGTGCGGCGGCGACCTTCGCGGAATGCTGTTCCGGTCGCTGAACGGAACGGCGGCCATCGGCTCCATTCCGGTGAGGAACTGCACCTTCCGCAACTGCCGCTTTCACACGCTCGGCTTCACTGGAAGCGAGTCCCTGCTGCAGACCCTGATCGAACAGGTCCGCGTCGACTGACGACCCGAAAGAGACGATGATCATGACCGTGAAGATCCCCGCCAGCTTCCACGCCGACGAGGCCTATGGCCGCGAACTGGTGGCGCGCCCCGGCTTCGAAAAGGAGGCGGTGTGGCTGCCCCTGCTGGCGGTGCACCACTGGAATGCGGGCGAGACGGCGATCCGGGGCAAGACCTTCACGGACTGTGTGATCGAGGGCCCCGCCGTGATGGCCGTGATGTCGGGAACCACGTTCGAGTCGTGCGCCATGGGCACGACCCGAGACATGAACAACCTTCTGTACAGGCCGCAGGGCGAGAAGCTGGCCGGGGTGGTCGGGATGGCCGATTGCCGGTTCGTCCGCTGCCGCTTCGTCCAGGTGGGCTTCACCGGCTCGGACGCGCTGCTGGACGACCTGCGGAGCGTGCAGACCCTGTCGCCGTCGGAGCCGCAGGCGTGAAATTCACCCTGTCCTGGCTGAAGGACCATCTTGAGACCGACGCGGACGCCGGCGCCGTGGCCGACGCCATGACGCGCGCCGGTCTGGAGGTCGAGGAGGTCCACGACCCGATCGCGGCGCTGGCCCCGTTCACGGCGGCCCGCATCGTCTCGGCCGACCGCCATCCCCAGGCGGACCGCCTTCAGGTCTGTCAGGTCGAGACGGTCGACGGCATGAAGGAGATCGTCTGCGGCGCACCGAACGCGCGCGCCGGGCTGATGACCATCTACGCGCCGATCGGCGCGTACGTGCCCGGCCTGGGCGTGACCCTGGTCGAGAAGCCGGTGCGCGGCGTGGTGTCGAACGGCATGCTGTGCTCGGCCTCCGAGCTCGAACTGGCCGACGAGAGCGACGGCATCCAGGAGCTGCCGGACGACGTCCAGGTCGGCGCCCCGGCGGCCGGCGTCTTCGGCGCGGAGCCGGTGATCGACTTCGAGGTGACGCCCAACCGCCCCGACTGGCTGGGCGTGGCGGGCATCGCCCGCGATCTGGCGGCCGCCGGTCTGGGCCGGCTGACGACGCCGGCGATCGAGCCCGTTCCCGGCCGCTTCGCCAATCCCGTCGGCGTGCGGCTGGAGGCGCCGGAGCTGTGCCCCGCCTTCGCCGGGCGGGTGATCCGCGGCGTGAGCAACGGGCCGTCTCCCGAATGGCTGAAGCGGCGTTTGACGGCCATCGGCCTGCGCTCCATCAACCGGCTGGTCGACGTCACCAACCTGATTTCCTACGACCGGGCGCGGCCGCTGCACGTCTACGATCTGGCCAAGCTGGTCGGGTCGGAGATCGTCGTCCGCGGCGGTCAGGTCGCCCGCGACACCGGCGAGCCCGAGCACCTGATCGCGCTGGACGGCAAGACCTACGCCGTCGCCCCGACCCACTGCGTCATCGCCGACGCGGCGGGCGAACGTCCGATCGGTCTGGGCGGCGTCATGGGCGGTGAGAGCACCGGCTGCGACGAGGCGACGACCGACGTCTTCCTCGAGAGCGCGTGGTTCGATCCTCTGGTCATCGCCCAGACCGGACGCGATCTCGGAATCGCCTCCGACGCCCAGTACCGCTTCGCCCGCGGCGTCGATCCGCAGTCGCTGGTTCCGGGAATGGAGCAGGCGACGCGCCTGATCCTGGACCTTTGCGGGGGCGAGGCCTCAGAGACGGTGCTGACGGGTGAGGCGCCGGCCGCGCCGGCCGCCTTCGCCTTCGATCCCGGTCGGGTCGCGTCCCTGACCGGGCTGGAGGTCGGCGACGACCGCATCTCGACGATCCTGACCGACCTCGGTTTCGCGGTGGATCGGGGTGCGACGTGGTCGGTCACGCCGCCGAGCTGGCGGCGCGACGTCGAGGGGCCGGCGGATCTGGTCGAGGAAGTCGCCCGCATCGTCGGATACGACGCCCTGCCCTCCACCCCCCTTCCCGATCTCGGCGCCCCGCCGCGCGGCGTGCTGAGCCCGCGGCAGGCCCGCGTGCGCACGGCGCGTCGCGCCATGGCGGCGCTGGGCTGGTCCGAGGCGGTGACCTGGTCGTTCCTGAAGCAGGATGCGGCCCGCCTGTTCGGCGGCGGCGACGCGCGTCTGGTGCTCGAGAACCCGATCGCGGCCGATCTGGACTGCATGCGGCCGTCGGTGTTGCCGAACCTGATCCAGGCCGCGGCGCGCAACGCCGCGCGCGGCCATGGCGACGTCGCCCTGTTCGAGATCGGCCCGATCTACCTCGGAGACGGACCGAAGGACCAGCGCACCGTGCTGGCCGGCGTCATGTCGGACCGCGCCGCCCGGCACTGGTCGGGCAAGGGCGAGGACGCCCTGTTCACCCTCAAGGGCGACCTGATGACCGTGCTGGACCGACTGGGCGCGCCGGTGGCGTCGCTGCAGCTGGCGCAGGGTCAGAACCGCGACTGGTGGCACCCGGGCCGTTCAGCCCGCCTGCAGCTGGGGCCGAAGATGGTCGTGGCCGAGTTCGGTCAGCTGCATCCGCGCGTGCTCAAGGCGCTGGACGCCGACGGCCCGCTGTACGGGTTCGAGGTCGTTCTGGACGCCCTGCCGGAGCCGCGGGGACAGAAGTCGAAGTCGCGCGGCGCCGCAGACCTGCCGGTGCTGATGCCGCTGACCCGCGACTTCGCCTTCGTCGTCGACGACGGCGTCGCGGCGGGCGATCTGGTGCGGGCGGTGGCGGGGGCCGACAAGGCCCTGATCTGGGACGTGCGCGTGTTCGACGTCTATCGCGGCGCGGGCGTGCCGGACGGCAAGGCCTCGGTCGCGCTGGAGGTCGTCCTGCAACCGCGCGAGGCGACCCTGTCGGACGCGGAGATCGAGGCGCTGACCTCCCGGGTGACCGCCGCGGCGGGCAAGCTGGGCGCGACCCTGAGGACCTGACGCCACGCACGGCGGCAAGGTCCCGTTAACTTTGCCGCCGCAAGGCTGACGCATTGGACGGCGAGGCTGCGCGTCGTCGCACTTCTCGCCGAACGGGGCCGTTTCGCCATGCATCGTCGCCATCTGATCCAGTCCGGCCTCGCCCTGGGCGCCACGTCGGGACTGGCCGCCTGCGCCACCCCGAATGCGGCGCCGACGACCAACTATCCGATCGAGCGCGACCGTCAGGCGCCCGCCTACACGTCCGAGGAGCTGATCGCCGCGGGCTCGCGAGAGCTGGGCATCGCGGCGGAGGCCATCGGCGGCGCCATCGAGCGCATCTTCGCCGATCAGGGCGACAGCCCGACCGCCTACATCGCGGGCGAGGAAGGCTCCGGCGCCGTGGGCGTCGGCGCGCGCTACGGCCGCGGCGCCCTGCACATGAAGGACCTGTCGGCCAGTCAGGAGGTGTTCTGGCAGGGCATCTCGATCGGCTGGGACGTGGGCGGGAACGCCAGCCGGGTCTTCACCCTGGTCTACGGCCTCTACTATCCCGACATGATCTATCGCCGGTACCCGGGGGTCGAGGGGTCGGCCTATCTGATCGGCGGTCTGGGCGTGAACTACCAGCAGGCGGACGGCATCATCCTGGCCCCGATCCGCACCGGGGTGGGCCTGCGTCTGGGCGCCAACGTCGGCACCATGGCCTACAGCCGCCAGCGGAACCTGCTGCCTTTCTGAGTGGCCCTGTCGCTCAGCCCGCGGGGCCTCGCTGCTTGAGGGCGCCGCGTCATGTGCGGGTTTCGGCGCTCAGGATCGCTTCCAGCCCCTCCCGGTAGCCCGGATACAGCGGCCGCCAGCCCAGTTCGGCCTTGGCGCGGGCGTTCGAGAGGCGTTTGGAATCGCGATAGAAGCGGCGCATCTCGTCCGACACCTGCGGGTCGGTCCAGTCGACCTCGGGCGGCGGCGGCAGGCCCAGGCGGGCGGCGGCCCAGTCGATGACCTCGTCCGCGGGCGAGGGTTCGTCGTCGCACAGGGTGTACACGCCGCCCGGCCGGGGCCGCGCCATGGACGCCAGAAAGCCGCGGGCGGCGTCGTCCTCATGGATGCGGTTGAAGACCTGGCCCGGCTTCTTCACGCGCCGCGCCGTGCCGGCGCGCAGACGGTCGAACGGAGAGCGACCGGGGCCGTACAACGCCGGCAGGCGGAAGACCTGAACCGTCAGGCCCAGCCCCTGCGCGATCTCCAGCCAAGCCCGCTCGGCGCGGACGCGACGCGCGCCCTCCAGCGTGGCGGCGTGCAGGGGATCGTCCTCGAACGCCCAGCCGCCGTCGCGGTCGCCGTAGACCGCGGTGGACGAGACGTAGCCGATCCAGTCAGGCCAGACGTCGCCGCCCAGACAGGGCTCCAGGGCGCGCAGGCCGGGGCAGCCGTCGGCGTCCGGGGGCGCGGTGACGAGAAGCGCGGAACAGTCGGCCACGGCGCGGGACAGCGCTTCGGAATCCCCCGGGTCGACGGCGGCGACGCCCCCGGTCTCCAGCGCCGCCCGTCGGTCCGGATCGCGCGAGGTCGCCGCGCAGCTGCCCCCGCGCTCCAGCACGAGGCGGGCCGTGGCCCGGCCCAGCCGCCCGCCGCCGAAGACCAGCAGCCGCACCGGACCGTCGGCTGGATTCATCCGGCGATGCGGGCGGGCGCCGGCGTGACCACAGACGCCTGCCCCGAGGCCAGCGCCTGCCCGCGCTTCGCGTTCCAGGCCGAGACGCAGGGGATCTTCGCCATGTCGACGCGGTCGGCGTATCGGCGCGCCACCTCGGTGACCTCGTCCATAAGACCTTGGGCCAGGGTGATCGGCTTCAGGCCCAGATCGCGGAACTGGTCGTTGGCGACCACCAGCTCGTTCTCGTCGGCCTCCTGACGCGGATTGGCGACGTTGTGCACCTCGGCGCCCGTCATGCCGGCGATCATGGCGGCGAGGTCGCGGACGCGCCGGCTCTCGGTCATCTGGTTGAGGATCTTCACGCGGTCCCCGGACTTCGGCGGATTGTTCAGGGCCAGCTCGACGCAGCGCACCGTGTCCTGGATGTGGATGAAGGCCCGCGTCTGGCCGCCCGAGCCGTGCACCGTCAGCGGATGGCCCACCGCCGCCTGCATCAGGAAGCGGTTCAGAACCGTGCCGTAGTCGCCGTCATAGTCGAAGCGGTTGATCAGACGCTCGTCGCGGCGCGTCTCCTCGGTCTGGGTGCCCCAGACGATGCCCTGATGCAGGTCGGTGATCCGCAGCCCGTCGTTCTTGGCGTAGAACTGGAACAGCAGGGCGTCCTGCGTCTTGGTCATGTGATAGATGCTGCCCGGGTTGGGCGGGAACAGGATCTCCTGCTTCGTCGGGCCGAAGTCGGTGTCGACCGTGACGGTCAGATACCCCTCGGGGATGCGGAGGCCGGCGGTGGTGTAGCCGTAGACGCCCATGGTCCCGAGGTGGGCCAGATGCACGTCCTGCCCGCTCTCGACGATGGCGGCCAGCAGGTGGTTGGTGGCGTTCAGGTTGTTGTCGACGGTGTACAGCTTGTGCCGCGCCGACTTCATCGAATAGGGCGCGGCCCGCTGCTCGGCGAAATGCACGACGCTGTCGGGCTTCCAGTCGCGGATCAGGCCGACCAGGCCGTCGAAGTCCTTGCCGACGGTCAGGTCGACGAAGCCGATCTCGCGGCCCGAGATCTCCTTCCACGCGGCTATGCGCTCGTGGATCGGGCGGATCGGGGTGAGCGACTGGACTTCCAGCTCCTGATCGATGGCGCGCCGGCTGAGGTTGTCGACGATCAGGACATCCCACCCCCGTGCCGACAGGTGCAGGGCCGTGGGCCAGCCGCAGAAGCCGTCGCCGCCCAGAACCAGAACCTTCATGGTCGCTCCTCGATCACAGTCGGACCTGCCTAGACGATGATGCGAGGCGGTCAAGCGGACTTGCCGGGGCCGCGAAGGGGGCGCAGGCTCGTCGCGGAAGGAACGGCCGGAAGCCCGCGCCGTTTCCTCGTCGAACGATGGAAAGACCCCGATGACCGCACTCGCCCTCCGCGCCCTCGCCTCAGCCGCCCTGATCGCCACCTCCGCCTGCGCCGGCGGAATGGCGTCGGACGACCGCTATTCCAGCGAACTGCAGCGCCTCACTGAAGACTGTCGCGCGCGAGGCGGCATCCTCACGCCGAACAGCGCCCAGTCCTCGGGTGCACCCGAGCGTGATTTCGCCTGCAAGATCAATGGAGAGCCTTCCAGCCGGACGCGCTGAACCCGCGACCTGGACAGGCATGGCGCACCCGACACGATTCGAACGTGTGACCTTTGCCTTCGGAGGGCAACGCTCTATCCAGCTGAGCTACGGGTGCGTGGGCCGGCGGCCTTCCTAGGGGAAACCGCAGCGGAAGGGAAGCGCGCTTCCCCCCGGCGCGATAGGGCTCTAGCGTGAGGACGACAACGTCCCCGCGGAGCCGTCCATGCGCGTCCTGATCCTGTCCACCCTCGCCCTGATCGCGGCGTCGTGCGCGCCCGCACCCGGCGCCGTCAGCCCGGTCGGCGACGACCTGAACGCCATCGCCGAGGACTACGTCCGGCTGATCCTGGACGTGGGCGAGATCGAGGAGGGCTACGTCGACGCCTATTACGGGCCGGCCGAGTGGCAGGCCGAGGCGAAGGCGGTGAAGGAGACGCCGGCCGAGCTGAAGATCCGCGCCGAGGACCTGACCCGGCGTCTGGAGGCCGTCGCCGTGCCGTCGTCCGCGCCGGAAGAGGTCGGACGACGCAAGGCCTATCTGCTGGCCCACGTCTCGGCCGCCCACGCCCGCCTGCGCATGATCGAGGGCGAGAAGTTCAGCTTCGCCGACGAGGCCGAGGCCCTGTTCGGCGTGAGGCCGGAGACGCGGCCGCTGTCCAGCTTCGACCCCGTGCTGGCGCGGCTGGACGCCCTGCTGCCGGGCGAGGGCACGATCAACGAGCGGCTGGCCGCCTTCCGCGTCGGCGCCGCGGTGCCGCGCGAACGGCAGGAGGCGGTGATGCGCGCCGCCATCGACGAGTGCAAGGCGCGCACCGAGCAGCACATCGACCTGCCGGCGGGCGAGACCTTCACCCTGGAGTTCGTCACCGACAAGCCGTGGAGCGGCTACAACTGGTACCAGGGCAATTCGAAGAGCCTGATCCAGATCAACGTCGACCAGCCGATCTCCATCGAGCGCGCGATCGATCTGGGCTGCCACGAGGGCTATCCGGGCCACCACGTCTACAACATGCTGCTGGAGAAGACCTTCGTCCGCGAAAAGGGCTGGGTCGAGATGAGCGTCTATCCGCTCTACAGCCCCATGAGCCTGATCGCCGAGGGCAGCGCCAACTACGGCGTCGACCTGGCCTTCCCGGGCGCGACGCGCGGCGAGTGGGAGCGGCGGGTGCTGTATCCGCTGGCCGGGCTGGATCCCCGCGGCGTGGACGTTCAGGAGGGCATCCTTTCGATCATGCGCGAGCTGGCGCGGGCGGAATACACGATCGCCGACGACTGGCTGTCGGGCCGGGCGGACCGCGAGACGACGATCCAGAACCTGATGAAGTACGGCCTGCACAGCCGCGCGTCGGCCGAGCGCCGCATCCGCTTCATCGACGCCTATCGCAGCTACATCATCAACTACAGCCTGGGCCGCGACATGGTGCAGGACTGGGTCGAGGCGCAGGGGCCGGATCATTGGGCGACGACCGAGCGCCTTCTGGCCAGCCAGATTCTGCCAGTGGATCTGCTGTAGATCTCACGGCGCGCGCTCCCGGAGGGCGCGACCGCCCCGCCAGCGATGGACCCCGAAATCGAAAAACCCCCGCCGGAGCGATCCGGCGGGGGTTCTTCGTTTCAGCGATCGACCCGGGGATCAGTCCCGGCGACGACGGCCGCGGTCGCCGCCGCGGTCGCGGTCGCCGCCCTCGCGCTTGGGACGACCGCCGGTGTCTTCCGACATCGGGGGCTCGCCACGCTCGGCGCGCTCGGCGTTGATCTTGTCGGTCAGGTCTTCGCCCGTGGCCTGATCGACGACCTTCATCGACAGCTTGGTCTTGCCGCGGTCGTCCATTCCCAGGAACTTGACCTTGACCTCCTGGCCTTCCGAGACGACGTCGGCCGGGTTGGCGACGCGTTCCAGGGCCATCTGCGACACGTGGACCAGACCGTCCTTGGCGCCGAAGAAGTTCACGAAGGCGCCGAAGTCGACGACCTTCACGACCTTGCCGGTGTAGATCGTGCCGACCTCGGGCTCCGAGGTGATCGACTTGATCCAGTCGCGGGCGGCGTCGATCTTTTCCTGGTCCGAAGCGGCGATCTTGATGGTGCCGTCGTCCTCGACGTTGACCTTGGCGCCGGTCTTTTCGACGATCTCGCGGATCACCTTGCCGCCGGTGCCGATCACGTCGCGGATCTTGTCGACCGGGATCTTGATCGACTCGATCTTGGGCGCGAACTCGCCCAGCTCGGTGCGGGCGCCGTCGATGGCCTTGTCCATCTCGTCGAGGATGTGCAGGCGGCCGGCCGAAGCCTGGGCGATCGCCTTCTTCATGATCTCCTCGGTGATGCCGGCGACCTTGATGTCCATCTGCAGCGAGGTGATGCCGTCACGCGTGCCGGCGACCTTGAAGTCCATGTCGCCGAGGTGATCCTCGTCGCCCAGGATGTCCGACAGGATTGCGAACTCGCCCGACGGCTCCAGGATCAGGCCCATGGCGATGCCCGAGACGGGCTTCTTCAGCGGCACGCCCGCGTCCATCAGCGCCAGCGACGAGCCGCAGACCGTGGCCATCGAGGACGAGCCGTTGGACTCGGTGATCTCCGACACCAGACGGATGGTGTAGGGGAACTCCTCCGACGACGGCAGCATCGGACGGATCGCCCGCCAGGCCAGCTTGCCGTGACCGATTTCCCGACGGCCCGCGCCGCCCATCCGCCCGGTCTCGCCGACCGAGTAGGGAGGGAAGTTGTAGTGCAGGAGGAACTTCTCCTTGTACGTCCCCGACAGGGCGTCGACGTACTGCTCGTCCTCGCCGGTGCCCAGCGTGGCCACGACGATGGCCTGGGTCTCGCCGCGGGTGAACAGGGCCGAGCCGTGGGTGCGCGGGAAGACGCCGACTTCCGAGACGATCGGGCGGACCTTGTCGAGGGCGCGGCCGTCGACGCGGTGACCGTTCTCGATGATGTCGCGACGCAGGACCTCGGCCTCGCACTCCTTGAACGCCGTGGCGAACTTCGCGGCCTCGACGCCGTCCGGGTTCTCGTCGGTCTTCACCAGCCGGGCGGCGGCGGTCTTCTTCGCGGCGTCGACGCCCGAGCGGCGGTCGTACTTGCCGGCGTGCGTGTAGGCCGTCTTGATGTCCTCGCCGACCAGCTGCTTGATCGAGGCGACGACGTCCGAGTGGTCCTCGGCCTGGAAGTCGAACGGCTCCTTGGCGGCGTGCTCGGCCAGTTCGATGATGGCCTCGATGACCGGCTGCATGCCGCGGTGGGCGAACATCAGGGCGTCGAGGAAGGTCTCTTCCGACAGTTCCTTCGCTTCCGACTCGACCATCATCAGGGCGTCGGACGTTCCGGCGACGACCAGGTCCAGATCCGAGTCCGGCATCTGGTCCAGCGTCGGGTTCAGCACCAGCTCGCCGTCGATGTAGCCGACGCGCGCGCCGCCGATGGGGCCCATGAAGGGCACGCCCGAGATGGTCAGCGCGGCCGAGGTGGCGACCATAGCGACCACGTCCGGGTCGTTTTCCATGTCGTGCTGCAGCACGGTGACGACGACCTGGGTCTCGTTCTTGAAGCCCTTCACGAACAGCGGGCGGATGGGGCGGTCGATCAGACGGGAGACCAGCGTCTCCTTCTCGGTCGGACGGCCTTCACGCTTGAAATAGCCGCCCGGAATCTTGCCGGCGGCGAAGGTCTTTTCCTGGTAGTTCACGGTCAGGGGGAAGAAATCCAGACCCGGCTTCGGCGCGCGGCCGTAGACGACGGTGGCCAGAACCACGGTCTCGCCATAGGTCGCCAGCACGGCGCCGTCGGCCTGGCGGGCGATGCGGCCCGTCTCCAGCGTCAGCGGGCGGCCGGCCCAGTCGATCGTCTTGCGTTTGATGTCGAACATTTTTCTTTTCTCTCGTCCCGCGGCCGTATTGCCGTCGGGGGCGGGCGGTCAGGGGTTCAGTCCGTCGGTCCCAGTTGACCCGTCGTCCGGATGACGGCGGGCGGGTGAGCGAGGACCGGAACGGCCCTCCGTCTTGGTCGAACCCGGTCGGGTTCCTGCGCCGTACGTCCGGCGGCGCGCCGGTCCTTGAATGCGGAACGAGGCGCGGACGTGACCGTCGCGCGCCTCGAAATCTCTTTCCGCGATCCCGTGCCTCAGCGGCGCAGGTTCAGCTTGCCGATCAGCGCCGTGTAGCGCTCGCGATCGACCTTGTTCAGGTGGTCCAGAAGGCGACGACGCTGCGAGACCATCTTGAGCAGGCCGCGACGCGAGTGGTTGTCCTTCTTGTGGGTCTTGAAGTGCTCGGTCAGGTTGGCGATGCGTTCCGAAAGGATCGCGACCTGGACCTCGGCCGAGCCGGTGTCGCCCGCGCCGCGGGCGTTGTCGTTGATGACCTGAGCCTTGCGCTCGGGAGTGATCGACATCGAGATGCTCCATTTCTTTTGCCCTACCGCTCGCGACGCGGTCGCTCGCTGCTTGAGGGCGGCTGGAGTCCCCTGACCGGAGTCAGGAGAGATTGAAAACGCGGTCGGGTTCGATCCGACCGGCCCGCAACTGACCGAGAGCGACGAGGGTCTGGCCCGAGAAAACCGAAACGGTCCGGGCGTCGCCTTGCAGCTGACCCGTGAGCGTTTCGACCTGTCCGGGGAGCAGAGCGATCGGCCGTCCCTGCCGAAGCGAGAAGGCGTCCTGATCCGTCACGGCCAGCTCCGGGATGTCGTCCAGGGCGGTCGCGACGGGAAGCAAGCCTTCCGAGGCGGCGCCCCTATGCACCATTTGCTCCAGAGAATCCAGCGTCACGGCGTTTTCGAGCGAGAACGGACCCACGCGCTCGCGCCGCAGCAGCGAGACGTGACCTTCCGCGCCCAGCGCCGCGGCCAGGTCGCGCGCCAGCGAACGGACGTAGACGCCTTTCCCGGTCTCGATGCGGATCTCGACGTGGTCGGCGTCGCGGGCCGAGACGACCGTGGCCGAATGGATGACGACCGGGCGGGCCTTCAGCTCCACCTCGACGCCTTCGCGGGCCAGATCGTAGGCGCGCTGACCGTCGACCTTGATGGCCGAGAAGGCCGGGGGGACCTGCTCGATCCGGCCGACGAAGGCGGGCAGCGCCGCGGCCACATGCGCCACGGTCGGCCGGGCGTCGGACCGCGCGATCACGGCGCCCTCGCGGTCGACGCTGTCGGTGGAGACGCCCCATTCGATCTCGAAGCGATAGACCTTCCGCGCCTCCATCATGAACGGCACGGTCTTGGTCGCCTCGCCCAGCGCGATCGGCAGGATGCCCGAGGCCAGCGGATCCAGCGTGCCCGCGTGGCCCGCCTTGTTCGCGTCGAACAGGCGGCGGACGGCGGAGACGGCCTGGGTCGACCCCATGCCCAGCGGCTTGTCCAGACAGACCCAGCCGTGAACCGGCTGACCACGCTTTCGGCGGCTCACGCCTGATCTTCCCCGTCGTCGTGGCGCTGCAGATCGGCGCGGACGCGGGGATCGTCGAACAGTCGGTCGATGCGGCCGGCGGCGTCGAAGCTCTCGTCGTGCCGGAAGCGCAGGTCCGGCGTGAACTTCATGTCGATGTGTTTGCCCAACACGCCGCGCAGGAATTTCGCATGGGCGTTGAGCGCCTTGACGATCTCCTCGACGTGCCCGGCCGTCGGCGCCGAGGCCACCCCGGCGCCCAGCGGCTCGACGAAGCAGGTCGCGTGCTTCAGGTCCGGGCTCATGCGGACCTCGGTCACGGTGACGGAGACGCCGTCCATGGCCTCGTCGTGGATCTCCTCCTCGCGCAGGACCTCGACCAGGGCGTGACGGATCAGTTCGCCGGCGCGCAGCTGGCGCTGGCTGGGACCCTGCGGGCCGGTGGCGTTTCGGGTGTGCTGCTTGCGGCCCATGGCGCGCTCCTTCCGTCTCGCCCGCCGGGGATCGGACCCGGCTCGAAAGCGAAGGGGCGCGGTCTAGTCCCGCCGGGCAGCCCTGTCCAGTTGGGCGTCGGCGCGCCGGAAGCGGTCGACGGACGCCAGCACCTCGGGCGAAACCACGGACCGCAGGGGGCGGACCTGCAGACCGGCGGCATTCAGCGTGCGCGCCGCCCAGGTGTTGCAGAGGTTGAGGATCCAGAAATGGCCCTGGGCCGCGTAGAAGCGGGCGTCGTCCCCGCCGCGCGCGGCGCGCACCCGGGCGCGACCGTCCGTCAGTTCCAGGGTCGCCTCGACGTGGGCGGCGAGCCGTTCGAAGGCGGCGGGCGGCAGGCGAAGGGCGCGCCTGCGGGCGGGCGGGATGCGGAACGACGGGTCCCCCGCGAACGGATCGAGCATCAGGACCGAGGGATTGCCGGGGCGGAAGAAGGCGCGGGCGCCGTCGGGCAGCCGGCGCTCGATCGGGCTCTGGTCGACGTAGAAGACGGCGTCGCCCCAGCCGGTCAGGATCCAGTCCCCCGGGCCCAGCGCGCGCACCGCGTCGGCGAGGGGGCCGGGCCGCGCCTCGAGCGCCCCGCGCGGAAGGGCCAGATCGGTGTGGAAGCCGTTGTCGAGGACGAGGACGGGCACGCCGGCCATGTCTTCCCGCAGGCCCGGGTCGCCCGGCAGGGTCCAGGTCCAGAGCGCCGCGATCAGGCCCAGCAGGCCCGCGGCGAACACCGCTCTCACCGGCGGGCGCCCTCATAGACATGGCGACCGCAGAGGACGGCGCCCGGGGCGTCCGGCGCCGGGCCGGCGGCCCAGACCTGCAGATGAAGCGTCCCGCCGTCGCGCACGATCGCCAGCCAGCCGGGCTTGCCGCCGCCGCACAGGGGCGACCCCGCGACCGGGGTGCCGGCGTCCAGCGGCACGATCTCGCGCAGCTCGATCTGGCGGTCGGCGGGCAGGGCCATGCCGCGCACGGCCGCGTCACGTCCCAAGGCGATGCGGTGGGGGCGGGTGCGCAGCGCCGGCGCGCCTTCGAAGACCAGCACCGCGCCGTCCACGCTCACGTCGCCGCCGGGCGTGCCGTCCCGGGCGGCGAAGGCGCCGACGACGGCGCGGCTTCCGGGCGTCGTCGCGGCCGGCGCCGACGGCCGCAGCACCGGCGCCCGCTCGCGCAGGCGTTCGACGGCGGGCTCGATCTTGGTGCGGACCACGTCGACGCCCCGCTTCACCTGGCCCTCGTCGAACGCCATGACGAGCAGCACGAGGCACAGGAAGCCGAGGAAGGCCGCCAGCTTCTTCAACATGTCGACAGGCCGTGTCCGCGCATGGATCCACGGTAGCGGCGGGACATGTCCGACGATAGGGCCGTCGCGCTCCGCGCGAACCTAGTCGATGACCGGCCCGCTCGCGTCCGGCGCCGTCCAGTCCCCGCGGAAGGCGTAGTTCAGCTGGACGCAGTGGCGGTAACGCCCGTCCGCCCAGCGGCCGACGGCGTGCATGGTCAGCGGTCGCCCGGCGCGGACGTGCCCCATGACGAGCCATGCCTGTTCGGCGGAGGGACAGAGCGCGCGGACCAGGCCGCGCCCCTCGCCCTCGGGCACGATCTGATAGACGTCGCGCTCGCGGGCGCCGGCGGGCAGGACCGACACGGCTTCGGGCGGTCCGCCCCAGCGGACCTCGGCCGACCCGCGGCTGGTGGTGGCGTGGATCTTCAGCACGGACACCGCGCCGAACAGCCCGCGCCGCACCTCGAACGTCAGGCCCTGCGTCAGGGCGCGGGTGACGCGGTCGGCCGCGTCGTAGGACCACAGGCGCACGTCGGCGAGCGCCGGTCCGGCGGCCAGGATCACGGCCAGAAATGCGACGATCGCCCGCTTCATGCGCCCTTCCTCCGAAACGACTGCGGCGGAACCGGGGCTGACCCGATCCCGCCGCAAACCAACCACCCGCTCAGAACGCCCTCAGGCAGCGAGGCGCCGCGCGCCGAGCGGCAGGGCCCACATCAGAGGCTCCGCTTGATCTCTTCGACCGTGAAGCACTCGATGTAGTCGCCTTCCTTGATGTCGGTGAAGCCCTGGAAGTGCATGCCGCACTCCTGGCCCGACGGCACCTCGTTGACCTCGTCCTTGAAGCGCTTGAGCGTCTGCAGCGTGCCGAGCTCCAGCACCACGACGTCGTCGCGGACGATGCGGACCTTGGCGCCCTTGCGGACCACGCCCTCGGTGACGCGGCAACCGGCGATCTTGCCGATCTTGGAGATGTCGAAGACCTGAAGCACCTGGGCGTTGCCCAGGAAGGTCTCGCGCTGGATCGGCGCCAGCATGCCCGACAGCACGCCCTTCATGTCGTCCAGCAGGTCGTAGATGATCGCGTAGTAGCGGATCTCCACGCCCTCGCGCTCGGCCAGGTCGCGGGCCTGTTTCGAGGCGCGGACGTTGAAGCCGAGGATGGGCGCGCCGGCCGACTTGGCCAGGTTGACGTCGCTCTCGGTGATGCCGCCCGCGCCGGACATGACGATGCGTGCGCGGACCTCGTCGTTGCCCATCTTCTCCAGCGAGGCGGCGATCGCCTCACCCGAGCCCTGCACGTCCGACTTGATGAGAACCGGCAGCTCCGAGATCTTCTTGGAGCCGAGGCGGGCCATCATGTCCGCCAGCGAGGCGCCCGAGGCGCCCGAACCGGCGGCCTTCTCGCGCTTCTGACGGGCGCGGAACTCGGTCAGCTCGCGGGCGCGGGCCTCGTTCTCCACGGTGGCGAAGACGTCGCCCGGAGACGGGGCCTCGTCCAGACCCAGGATCTCGACCGGAACCGACGGACCGGCGCTGGTCAGCTGGGCGTTGCGTTCGTCCAGCAGGGCGCGGACCTTGCCCCACGCCGAGCCGGCCACGACGATGTCGCCGCGCTTCAGCGTGCCGCGCTTGACCAGGACGGTGGCGACCGGGCCGCGGCCCTTGTCCAGCTTGGCCTCGATGACCACGCCCTCGGCAGAGCGGTCCGGATTGGCGCGCAGGTCCATGACCTCGGCCTGCAGCAGGATGGCGTCGGTCAGACCGCCGAGGTTGGTCTTCTCCTTGGCGGAGACCTCGATGATCTGCGTCTCGCCGCCCAGCGATTCCGCGATGACCTCGTACTGCAGCAGCTCGTTCACGACGCGCTGCGGGTCGGCGCCGGGCTTGTCGACCTTGTTGACCGCCACGATCAGCGGCGCGCCGGCCGCCCGGGCGTGCTGGATGGCCTCGACCGTCTGGGGCATGACGCCGTCGTCCGCGGCGACCACCAGAACCACGATGTCGGTCACGTTGGCGCCGCGGGCGCGCATGGCGCTGAACGCCGCGTGGCCCGGGGTGTCGAGGAAGGTGATCCGCTGGCCGTCGCCCAGACGCACCTGATAGGCGCCGATGTGCTGGGTGATGCCGCCGGCCTCGCCGCCCGCCACGTCGGTGGTGCGCAGCGCGTCCAGAAGCGAGGTCTTGCCGTGGTCGACGTGGCCCATGATGGCCACGACCGGGGCGCGGGTCTCGGTGGCGTCGGCGTCGTCGGCCTCGGCCAGGAAGCCGGTCTCGACGTCGGATTCCGAGACGCGCTTGACCGCCATGCCGTATTCCTCGGCCACCAGTTCGGCGGTGTCGGAATCGATCACGTCGTTGATCTTCATCATCATGCCCTGACGCATCAGGAACTTGACGACGTCGGCGCCGCGGATGGCCATGCGGTTGGCCAGCTCGCCGACCGTGATGGTGTCCGGGATGACCACTTCGCGCGGACGGTTCGGCGCGTCGGTCGAGCCGCCCTTGCGCTTTTCCTTCTCCCGTTCGCGGGCGCGGCGGACCGAGGCCAGCGAGCGCATGCGCTCGGCGGCGTCCTCGTCTCCCCCGGCCACGGCCTGGATGGTCAGGCGGCCTTCGCGGCGCTTGGGCTCGCCCCGCGTGCGCGAGACGGCCTTGCCGGGGCCGGCTTCCGAGAAGCGGCGATCACGGTCGTCGTCACGGCCTCCGCCGGCCGGACGCGGGGCGCCGAAGCCGGCGCGGACGGGACGGGCGACCTCGGGCTGGGCCGGAGGCGCGGCGCCGCGGGGACCGCCCGGTCCCGTGCGGGGGCCGCCGGGGCCGCGGGCGCCCGGCGCCGGCTTGGGCGCCACGGCGGAATAGCGGACCGGCTCGCCCGGCGTGCGGGCGCGGCCGGCGGGACCGGCGCCGGTCGTGCCGCCGGGGCGCGGCGCATAGCTGCGCTCGCCGCCGCCCATGGCCTGCTCGCGGGCCGAACGGCCGCCGAAGGCCGGACGTTCGACGGGGGCGCGGCCGGGGTTGCCGGGCTTGGGCGCGCGTTGACCGAAGTTGACAGTCGGTCGGGCCGGGGCGGCCGGACGCGGCGCGGGGGCGGGAGCCGGGGCCTCCACCGGAGCCTCGGCGACCGGGGCCGGGGCGGGCTTGGCCTTCGGAGCTTCCGGAGCCGGCGCGGCGGCGCCCAGCTTGGCGGCTTCCTGACGCGCGGCCTCGGCGGCGGCGCGGGCGGCGGCGGCTTCGGCCTGGGCGGCCTGGGCGGCCTCGGCGGCACGGGCGGCCTCGGCGCGCTGGGCGGCGTCCTTGCGGGCGCGGTCCTCGGCGGCCTGACGCTCGCGCTCGGCCTGCTGGCGCGTGGCCAGTTCGATGGCGCGGCGACGCGCCTCCTGCTCGGACTGCGACAGGCCCCCGGCGTCGGCCGGCGCGGCGGAGCGCGGCGCCTGCGGGGCGGCCGGCGCCTCGGTGCGCGGACGAGCGACGTCGAAGCCCTGCGGACGCTGGTGACCGCCGCCGGGAGGCGCGCCGACGCGGCGCTTGGTCTCGACCACGACGGTCTTGGAGCGGCCGTGGCTGAAGCTCTGCTTCACCGTGCCGGCCGAGACCGCGCCGGCCTGGCGCGGCTTCAGGCTCAGCGGCGCGCGCGGCCCCGTCGCGGAGGGGGTCGGGGTCGTCTTGCCGTCGTTGGTCTTGTCGTTCTCGTCGGTCATCCGGTCGCTTCATCATGACGGCGCAAAAGTCGCCGTCCTCAAACACAAAAAGCCGTGCGGCGCCCCGCCCCGCTAGGGAGCGAAACCCCGCCCGTCTGAAAATCCATCCGGGTCCTCAGCCGCGTCGCCCCGCCAGGAAGGCGGCGTCAACGGTCGAAATCCCGCCAGTCGTTCGACCTCGGTGGTCCAGCGATCGGCCCGCCCGCCCTCAAGCAGGACGGCGTGTATCGCATTTTCCAGCCCCAGGGCCAAACTCAAATCGTCCGCAGTGAAAAGCCCGCAGACCTTCGGCGGCGGCGTCTGGTGGCGCGCCAGCGCGAGAAGTTTGCCGCGGCCGTCCGCGGACCCGTCCGCCGCCTCGACCAGCCATGCGGCCCGGCCCGACCGGATCGCGGCCGCCGCCTTTTCGAACCCGGAGATAAGCACGCCCTCGCGCCGGGCAAGCCCCAGCTGGTCCAGACAGCGCCGGAAAAGCAGGGTTTCGACCGTTTCCGCCAGATCGGCTGAGGGCTTCAGCGGCGCCTTTGCGGCGCGCGCGAACAGGTTCTTCGACGCGGCGTGGGCGACGGCGTCGCGGGTGGCCTCCACCCACATGCCGCGCCCCGGGAGCTTGCGCGCCAGGTCAGGGGCGACCGAGCCGTCGGGGGCCGCGACGAAACGGATCAGACGAGATTCGTCCATGACCTGGCGGGTGACCAGGTCGCGGCGTTCCCTATCTGCCGTGGCGTCGCGCAGCCCCATGAACGGTCCGGGCCTCCATCACGCGTCTTGCGGCTGATCGTCGGCTTCGTCCGAAGCCTCCGGTTCGCCCGCATCGGCGTCGCCGCCGCCGAAGACCACGTCCGGGTCGTATTCGCCCTCGGCGTACTCTTCCTCATACTCCGGCTCGGGCTGCGGCAGTTCCGAGGCGTCGATCCAGCCGGCGGCCACGCGGGCCTGCAGGATCAGCAGCTCGGCGTCCTCCTGCGCCAGGTTGAAGGCTTCCAGAACGCCGGGGACCTTCACACGCTCGCCGTTCCGCATCTCGTAGCCGCCGCGGATCTCGTCGGTGGCCAGGTCGGCCAGATCCTCGACCGTCTTCACGCCGCCCTCGCCGAGGGCGACGGCGATCGGCAGGGTCACGCCCGGCACGTCCAGCACGCCGTCCTCGACGCCCAGCTCGCGACGCTTCGCGTCCTGCTCGGCGGCCAGCTTGTCCAGCCAGTCGCGGGCGCGGGCCTGAAGCTCCTCGGCGGTGTCCTCGTCGAAGCCTTCGATGTCGGAGATCTCGTAGGACTCGACGTAGGCCAGGTCCTCGACCGTGGCGAAGCCCTCGGTGACCAGCAGCTGGGCGATGACCTCGTCGACGTCCAGCGCCTCCTGGAACAGGGCGGTGCGCTCGGCGAACTCACGCTGGCGGCGCTCGGAGTCCTGGCTCTCGGTGATGATGTCGATCTGCCAGCCGGTCAGCTGGGAGGCGAGGCGGACGTTCTGGCCGCGACGGCCGATGGCCAGCGACAGCTGCTCGTCCGGCACGACGACCTCGACGCGGTCGGCTTCCTCGTCCAGCACCACCTTCGACACCTCGGCCGGGGCGAGCGCGTTGACGATGAAGGTCGGCTCGTCGTTGTTCCACTGGATGATGTCGATCTTCTCGCCCTGCAGCTCGGCGACGACCGCCTGCACGCGCGAGCCGCGCATGCCGACGCAGGCCCCGACCGGGTCGATCGAGCTGTCGTTGGACAGCACCGCCATCTTGGCGCGCGAGCCGGCGTCGCGGGCGGCGGCGCGGATCTCGATCACGCCGTCGTAGACCTCGGGCACCTCCTGGGCGAACAGCTTGGCCATGAAGCCGGGATGGGCGCGCGACAGCATGACCTGCGGGCCCTTGGCCTCGGGGCGCACGTCGTAGATGTAGGTGCGGATCCGGTCGCCGATGTTGAACACCTCGCGCGGGATCGAGTCGTTGCGGCGCATGATGCCCTCGCCGCGGCCCAGGTCGACGATGGTGTTGCCGTATTCGACCCGCTTGACCGTGCCGTTGACGATCTCGCCCACGCGGTCCTTGAACTCTTCGTACTGGTTGGCCCGCTCGGCGTCGCGGACCTTCCCCATCACGACCTGACGGGCCATCTGGGTCTGCACGCGGCCGAACTCGAACGGCGGCAGATCCTCTACGTACTCCTTGCCGACGACGGCTTCGGGATCGCGCTTCGAGGCGTCGCGCAGACGCACCATGGCGCTGTCGTTGAACTCTTCCAGCTCGTCTTCCGGCTGCCAGTCGTCCTCGACGATGGTGACGTGACGGGTCAGCGCCATCTCGCCGGTCTTCGGATCCATCTTCGCGCGAATGTCGTGGTGCGCGCCGTAGCGGGACTTGGCGCCCTTCTGCACGGCCTCCTCGATCGCCTCGATCACGATCTCGCGGTCGATGTTCTTCTCGCGCGCGACGGCGTCGGCGATCTGGAGAAGTTCGAGACGGTTCGCGGAAACGCCGACGGCCATGGTTCAGGTCCTCAGTCTTCTTCGGTTTCGGTGCGGGCGGCGCGCTTTTCGGCCCCCGCCTTCATCAGGTTGTCGGTCAGCACCAGCTTGGCGTCGGCCAGCCAGGCGAAGGGCAGAAGGGCGGTGTCCTCCTCGCCCTCCAGGTCGATGAGGACGTCGTCCCCCTCCACGCCGGCCAGCACGCCCTTGAAGCGCTTGCGGCCCTCGACCATGCGGTCGGTCTCGAGACGGGCCTCATGGCCCTCGAATGTGTCGAAGTCCTCGAGCCGGGTCAGCGGGCGGTCGACGCCGGGGGACGAGACCTCCAGCAGATACTCGCCCGCGATCGGATCGGCGGCGTCGAAAACCTCGGACACGGCGCGGCTGAGACGGGCGCACTCCTCGACGGAGATGTCGTGGTCGGACGGGCGCTCGGCCATGATCTGCAGGCGGCGCCGCTGGGTCCCGCCCATCAGCCGCACGCGCACGACCGCCAGGCCCAGCGTCTCGGCGACGGGCTCGATCAGCTCCAGCAGCTGGCGATCTTCGGCGGTCTTGGCTTTCAGGGCCGTGCGTCCAAAACAAAAGCGGCGCCCGGTCCGGACGCCGCTTGATCGGCGCCGTCAGGCCGCCGGTCCAACGATGTGAGCGGTCCTATAGACCCGCCGAAGCGCCTTGTCAGCCCCCGATCGTCCGCGACGCGGATTGTCGGAACCGCCGGGGCATGGTCAGCAGGCGAGATGTCCGCCCTGACCCGCCCCCTGCTCGCCCTCGCCTTCGCCGCCCTGATGGCGCTCGGGGCGCAGATCGACGTGCCGATGCATCCGGTGCCGATGACGATGCAGAGCTTCGCCGTGCTCTTGGCGGGCGCGGCGCTGGGACCGACATGGGGCGTCGTTGCGGTGGTGATCTATCTCGCCGCGGCGGCGTCGGGGCTGCCGGTCCTGTCGGAGGGAGCGCACGGGTTCGCCCCGTTCACCGGCGCGACCGCGGGCTACATCTTCGCCTTTCCGATCGCGGCGGCGCTCGCCGGACTGGCGGCGCGGCGCGGTCTGCTGGACGGCTGGCTCCGCGGCGCCGCGACGCTGCTCGCCCTCCACCTGCTTCTGCTGGGCATGGGCGGCGGATGGCTGGCGACGAAGATCGGCGCGGCCGACGCCTGGTCGGGCGGCGTTCAGCCGTTCCTGATCGGAGCGGCGGTGAAGTCGCTGCTGGTGCTGGCCGCGCTCGAGGGGTGGCGTCGCCTGACGCCTCAGTCGCGCGCGTAGTCCAGGAAGACCGGCGCGCAGTCGCCCAGCTTCTTCTCTTCGTAGCGCGTGATCACGTGGTCGCCGGGGGCGGTGCGGTCCTCAGGATCGCCGCCCGTGTCCGGGACGCGCGTCAGCCCCTCGGTGGCGTCCAGCAGGTCGCGCGACTGGTCGGCATAGTCCTGCCAGTCAGTGACGAAGCGCAGGCGGCCGCCCGGCTTCAGCACGCGCATCAGCTCGGCGAGAAAGGCCGGCTGCAGCAGTCGGCGCTTGTTGTGTCGCGCCTTCTGCCAGGGGTCGGGGAACAGGATGAAGACGCGGTCGACCGACGCGTCGGGCAGGACGGCGACCACGTCGCGGCCGTCGTCGGGGTGGATCCGGACGTTCCTCAGCCCGCCCTCGTCCACGTGCCGCAGGGCCGAGGCCACGCCGTTGACGAAGGGCTCGCAGCCGATGACCAGAACCTCGGGCCGGCGCGCGGCCTGAACCGCCATGTGCTCGCCGCCGCCGAAACCGATCTCCAGCCAGACCTCGGCCGCGCCGGGCATGAGCGCCGTCGGGTCGATCGGTCCCGCCTTGGGATCGGGCACGCGGATCGACGGCAGCAGGGCGTCGAACAGCGCCGCTTGCCGAGGCTTCACGGCACGCGACTTGATGCGGCCGAAGGAGCGCAGGGGGGGATGGGCGGAAGAGGCCGGGTCGGACATGGGCGCGCTGTCTAGACCCTCCGCCGGGAAGGGAGAAGGCAGATGCTTCAGGCCAGCGCCTTCAGCTTCTCGACCAGATCCGTCTTCTCCCAAGAGAAGCCGCCGTCGGCGTCCGGCTTCTGGCCGAAGTGACCATAGGCGGCGGTGCGGGCGTAGATCGGCTTGTTCAGGCCCAGATGGGTGCGGATCGAGCGCGGGGTGGCGCCGCCGATCAGCTTCGGCAGCTCGCGCTCCAGCACCTCGGCGTCGATCCTGCCCGTGCCGTGCAGGTCGACGTGGACCGACTGGGGCTGGGCCACGCCGATGGCGTAGGACAGCTGGATGGTGCAGCGATCGGCCAGACCGGCGGCGACCACGTTCTTGGCCAGATAGCGCGCGGCGTAGGCGGCCGAGCGGTCGACCTTGGTCGGGTCCTTGCCGGAGAAGGCGCCGCCGCCGTGCGGGGCTGCCCCACCGTAGGTGTCGACGATGATCTTGCGCCCCGTCAGGCCGGTGTCGCCGTCCGGTCCCCCGATCTCGAAGATGCCGGTCGGATTGATGTGCCACACCGTTTCGTCGGTGATGAAGTCGGCGGGCAGCACCTCGCGCACCACCGGCTCGACGACCTTGCGCACGTCGGCCTGGGTCAGGCCCTTCGCATGCTGGGTCGATACCACGATGGACGAGGCGCGCACGGGCTTGCCGTTCTCGTAGAACAGGGTGACCTGGCTCTTGGCGTCCGGCTCCAGCGCCTTTTCGCCGGCATGACGCAGGGCGGCCAGACGGCGCAGAATTTCGTGGCTGTAGGCCAGGGTGGCCGGCATCAGCTCCGGCGTCTCGTTCGAGGCGTAGCCGAACATGATGCCCTGATCGCCCGCGCCCTCGTCCTTGTCGCCGGCGGCGTCGACCCCCACCGCGATGTCGACCGACTGGCCATGCAGGTGGTTGGCGAACTCGAACGTCTCCCAGTGGAAGCCGTCCTGCTCGTAGCCGATGTCCTTGACCGCCGCCCGGACCGCATTCTCGATCTCGGCCTCGATGCCGCCGACCCAGGCGTCGTTTTCCCAGATGCCCTTGCCGCGGATCTCGCCGGCCAGCACCACGCGATTGGTGGTGGTCAGCGTCTCGCAGGCGACCCGCGCCTCGGGATCGCGGGCCAGAAACAGATCCACGATGGTGTCGGAGATGCGGTCGGCGACCTTGTCGGGGTGCCCCTCGGAGACGCTCTCGGAGGTGAAGTAGAACGACGAACGGCTCACGGGGCGCTCCTGGGGACGGCGAGGCGGCCACATATAAGGATATCCTTATATGACGCAAGCGACCCCGGCGCGCCTACCCCCGCGCCCGTGCGCTGCGGATCAGCTGCGCCGTCCGTTCGGGGCCAAGCTGGTGATTGAGGCTGAGGCGCGACCTGCCGTCCGGTCCCATCAGCCAGATCGCGAGGGAATGGTTCATGGAATAGCCCTCGCCCTCGCCCACCTTCTCGAAATAGGCGCCGTAGGCTTTCGCCACACCGGCGATCTGGTCGGGCGCGCCGGTCAGCCCGATCACGCCCTGCGGGAAGCCGGGGCTGGACAGATAGTCCCTGAGGACCTGCGGCGTGTCCCGCTCGGGATCGACGGAGACGAAGACGACCTGCAGGTCCTCGCCCTCGCGGCCCAGCTCGCGCTTCGTCGCGTCGATCATGGCCAGCGTCGTCGGGCAGTAGTCGGGGCAGTAGGTGAAGCCGAAGAAGACGAGGCTCCATCGGTCCTTCAGAAGATCCTCCGTCACCGTGCGGCCGTCCTGATCCACCAGGGTGAAGGGCCCGCCGACCTGCGGCTGACCCGTGCCGCCGGCCTGGACGGAACTGCCCGCCATGCCCTGCGCCGGCGCGGCGCGGTCGCGGGCGCCGACGACCAGCACGGTCACCAGGGCCAGCGCCAGGGCGATGCCGGACACGGCGGCGGCGAAAAGGACGACGGTGCGGCGCGGCATCGCGGCTCCAGTGGCTCGTTCGGAATGACGCGGCGGTCTATAGGTCGCGCATGAGCCCCGTGGAAGCCGACGCCGCGCCGCAGGACCGGACCGCCCCCGAAGGCTGGCGCGACCTGCAGCGGCGCGGCCGCGGCCTGTCGCTGCGCACCCTGATCATCCTGCGCTGGATGGCGCTGCTGGGGCAGAGCGCGACGATCTTCACCGCCACGGTGATCCTGCACTTCGACCTGCCGCTTCTGGCCTGTTCGGCGGCCATCGCGGCCGGCGTGCTGTTCAACCTGTACGCCGCGTCGGAACTGAAGACGCTGGATCCCAATCCGACCGACGGACGGCGGACGGCGCTGCACCTCGGCTTCGACATGCTGCAGCTGACCGTGCTGCTGGCGCTGACGGGCGGGCTGCGCAATCCGTTCTGCCTGCTGCTGGTCGCGCCGGTGACGGTGGCGGCCGCCTCCCTGCCCGCGCGTCAGGCGCTGGCGCTGGGGTTCCTGGCCCTGCTGGCGTCGGTGGCGCTGTTCCACTGGTCCATGCCGCTGCCGTGGGCCAAGGGGACCGAGCTGGACCTGCCGCCCCTCTATCGCTTCGGCATCGGGCTGGCGCTGGTCACGGGGGTGGTCTTCACCGCCACCTATGCGTGGCGGGTCGCGGCCGACGCCGAGAAGCTGGAACTGGCGCTGGCCACGACGCAGGACGTCCTTCAGCGCGAGCAGCGTCTGGCCGCCATGGGCGGGCTGGCGGCGGCGGCGGCCCATGAGCTGGGCACGCCGCTGGCCACCATCCAGGTCGTGGCCAAGGAGCTGAGCCGGGCCGCTCGCGACAATCCAGCCCTGGCGGAGGACGCGCAACTGATCCTGCAGCAGGCCGAGCGCTGTCGGGACATCCTGAAGCGCCTGAGCCAGGCCCCGGAGGACGACGGCGCCCTTACCGCCTCGGTCAGCCTCAGGGCGCTGCTGGAAGAAGTGATCCAGCCGCACCGCGGCTTCGACCTGGACTTCGCCGCCGTGGTCCGCACGCGCTCGGGCGAGGCCCCGCCTCAGGTCCGCAGGCTGCCCGAGGTGGTGCACGGCCTGTCGACGCTGGTGGAGAACGCGGCCGACTTCGCCGCCGCGGCCGTGCGGATCGAGGCGGTGGTCGACGCCGGCTGGATCGAGATCTCCGTGCTGGACGACGGGCCAGGGTTCGCCGCGGACGTCCTGCCCCGGCTGGGCGAGCCCTATGTGACCAGCCGGCCGCACGGCAAGGCCCGACGGGCCCTGACCGCCCAGATCGCCGCCGCCGCGCAGGCCGCCGCGGGCGCACGCCGCGGGCGCAAGGCCCCGCCGCCGCAGGCCGAGCCGGTCGCGCCCAGTCAGGGCGGCATGGGTCTGGGCTTCTTCATTTCGCGCACCCTGCTGGAACGCAGCGGCGGCGTGGTGTCCGTGGGGTCGGCCGAACAGGCCGATCCGCCGTTGAAGGGCGCGCGCGTGTCCGTGCGCTGGCCCCGGCCGGCGCTCGAATCGTCGCAGGGGGCCTGAAAGCCTTGCGCCCGGAACCGGACGGTCCGACATCGGCGTTACAGGAGCAGCCATGACCGACGCCCAGACCGCCGATCCCTCCGCCCTCGAAGCGCGCCTCGCCGGCCTGACCGACCGGTCGCTGCTGCTGCTGGACGACGATCAGGCGCTGCGGACGCGCATGGGCCGTGCGCTGGAAAGCCGCGGTTTCGAAGTGGTGACCGTCGCCTCCGTCGCCGAGGCCGGCGTGGCGGTCGCCGGCCGCCCGCCCGCCTTCGCCGTGCTGGACATGCGGCTGGAAGACGGCAACGGCCTGAAGGTCGTCGAGATGATCCGCGAGCGGCGCGAGGACAGTCGCATCGTCATGCTGACCGGCTACGGCGCGATCGCCACCGCCGTCGCGGCGGTCAAGGCCGGCGCGGTCGACTATCTGCAGAAGCCGGCCGACGCCGACGACGTGGTCAAGGCCCTTCTGATGACCGGCGAGGCGCCGGAACCGCCGGACAATCCCATGAGCGCCGACCGCGTGCGCTGGGAGCACATCCAGCGGGTCTACGAGCTGTGCGACCACAACGTCTCGGAGACCGCGCGCCGCCTGGGAATGCATCGCCGGACGCTGCAGCGCATCCTGGCGAAGCGGGCGCCGCGCTAGGTCCGCAGCGCCCGCATGGCGCCGAGGCGCGCGAAGGCCAGCGTCAGCGCCTTGCGTCGCGCGGGGGCCAGCGGCGTCGGCGTCGCCTGCCGCAGCACCGTGCCGCCGAACCCGTCGGCGACGATCAGGCCGCAGTCGCTTTCGATCAGGTCCTGCGGAAAGCCGGGATCCACCGCGAAGAAGAAGGCGTCGCAGAAGGGGCCGTACTCGCGCCACTTCTGGTCGCAACGGAAATCCTCGAGGCCGGACTTCACCTCGACGATGACGATCTCGCCGCGCGGGCTCAGGGCCATGACGTCGGCGCGCCGACCGTTGGGCAGGCCGACCTCGAGCAGGGGCGCATACCCCATGTCCACCAGCAGGCGCGCGGCGCCTCGCGTCACGGCCAGGGTGGTCTCCGGGCGCGAGAAGACGAGGTCGATCTGAAGCGCCGCCGCGGCCATGGCCGCATATGTTCCGGTTGTGTTCCGGCCGTCAAGCGGCGGCGGCTCACCCGCCCGTCGTCACCACCTGCGACGTGTTCAGACCCAGCTGGCGGGCGCGGGCCAGGGTCTGGCTGCGGACGGCCGCCGACGGGCTCTGGCTGCGGCTCCAGATCCACCAGTCGGACTTGTTCGGCAGAGACAGGATGGCCCAGCTGTAGTCGGGCGCGTGAGCCTGAACCCAGTAATTCTGGCCGGCCAGACCGCCGAAACTCAGCACGCCGCGCAGAGTGAAGCGGAACTTGGCGTTGTTCGACGGGTCGATGCGCGCATCGGCACGCAGCGTCTCGACCCGGCCATCGGCGCGCCGGGTGCAGGCTACGGTAATGCCGTATCGGTCGGCCCGGTTCGTCGCGGTGAAGTCGATCTGGGCGCGGCTGCAGTCCTTCTGCACGTCGTTGGGGCTGCGCGCGATCTCGAACCAGCGGCCGTCGAAGCGGTCGAGGTCGAGGCCCGACACCTGCGCCTGCGCGGCGACGGGAACCAGCAGGGCGAAGGCGAGGGCGGCGCTCGCGAGGTGGCGCATTAGGATCTCCATCTCTGCCCGACCCGTCAGATACGGACGGCCGACGTCAGCGGTTGCGCCGCGCTTTCCATCGCTCCCGCGTCTGACCCCAGCGGTCGACGGGGGCGTCCTGAAACGGCGGCGGCAGCCTGGTCGGGCCGAGATTGGACGAGCCGAGGCGTTCGGCCAGTCTTTGCGACGGGACGTTGTCCGGATCGATGCAGTGGATGACGTCCGTCCAGCCGAGCACGTCGAAGGCGTAGTCCAGCGCCGCCGTCGCGCCTTCGACGCCGTAGCCCTTGCCCTGGGCGTCGGGGTGCAGGCCCCAGCCCACCTCAGTCCCGGGCCACCCTTCGGGAGTCCACGGCCCCAGCCGGCCGACCCACAGGCCGGTCGACTTCTCGATCAGGCTGAACATGGCCACCCCCGTCAGCGTCCAGGCGCCCGCCATGGTCATGAAGCCGCGCCAGGCCGTCGCCGCCGGCTGGGGCCCGCCGATGAAGCGGGCGGCTTCCGGGTCGGCCATCATCCCGGCCCAGCGCGGAAAATCGGCCATGGCCGTCGGGCGCAGGATCAGGCGCTCCGTCTCCAGCGTCGGCCCGGGCGCGATCCCGTCGGTCACAGCAGATACTCCCGCTCCAGCTCATAATGGCTGCCGTCATGGGTCAGGACGCTGGACCAGAGACCGAACCGGTCCACCCGGGTGGGCGGCGAGGACAGAAGGTTGTGGCCGGTGATCCAGGCGCCGATGCGGGCCGGATCGGCCTGCGGCTTCAGATAGGCCAGCGTCACGTGCGGCCGGTAGGTCCGGGTCTCCAGCTTCAGGCCCGCACGTTCGCCCGCCGCGCGGCAACGCCCGGCGAGGACGTGCAGGCGCTCGTTGGCGGCGACGCCGGCCCAGATCGCGTGGGTGCGGTGGCCTTCGCCGAAGGCGCCGACGCCCGACAGCGAAAGATCGAGCGGACCGCCCGTCGCGGCGCGCTGCAGTTCCGCGGCCAGATCGTCCGCCGCGCGCTCGCCCACCTCGCCGTAGAAGGCCAGCGTCACGTGCAGCGCCTCGAGCGGCCGCCAGCGCGCGCCGGGCAGGCCGGTCTGGCGGCGCGCCAGAGGTTCCGACAGGTCGGGCGGCAGGGAAATCGCGGTGAACAGCCGGATCATGCGGCCATTGGTAGCGGCCGGAACGCGTGGTCCCAAGTCCGGTTTTTCTTGCGGAGCGGGAACCCGGCCCCGATATTCCGAAGCTGAACCCGGACCGATCCGGGAGATTTGGGAGATCGAACTCGCGATGAGCGACTTCAACAACGGTTATGCGCGTCCGCTGCCGCAATCGGCCGACATGTCGGTCGACGCCGGCCTGCGCGCCTTCATGCTGGGCGTCTACAACAAGCTGGCGCTGGGCCTCGTGGTGGCCGGCGTGCTGGCGTACGTCACCGGCAATGTGCCGGAGGTGACGCAGCTGTTCTTCGCCCAGACGCCGGACGGCCGGATCGGCCTGACCATGCTGGGCATGGTGGTGCAGTTCGCGCCGCTGGTGCTGCTGTTCGGATCGATGTTCTTCATGAAGAACCCGACGGCCGGCGGGGTGAACCTGCTCTACTGGGCCGTCGTGGCGTCGATCGGCGCCAGCCTGGGCTTGGTGTTCCTGATCTACACCTCGTCGTCGGTGGCCTCGACCTTCTTCGTCACCGCGGCCGCCTTCGGCGCGCTGAGCCTGTACGGCTACACGACCAAGCGGGACCTCGGCCCGCTGGGCACCTTCCTGATCATGGGCGTGATCGGTCTGATCATCGCCTCGATCGTGAACATGTTCGTGGGTTCGGGCACGCTGGGCCTGATCATCTCGGCCGCCGGCGTGCTGATCTTCTCGGCGCTAATCGCTTATGACACCCAGCGCCTGAAGATGACCTACTATGCGCTGGGCGGGGACCAGGCGGCGCTGGGCGTGGCCACCGGCTTCGGCGCGCTGAGCCTGTTCATCAACTTCGTGAACCTGTTCCAGTTTCTGCTGTCGTTCATGGGCAGCCGCGAGTAGGGCGAAAAAGCCTCTTGCGGGTCCGGCGGGGCGTCCGCTATACGCCCCGCTCTCGACTGAGAGCGCGGGCGTAGCTCAGGGGTAGAGCATCACCTTGCCAAGGTGAGGGTCGGGCGTTCGAATCGCCTCGCCCGCTCCAGTCAGAGACCGAAGAAGGCTCCGCTCCGGCGGGGCCTTTCTTGTTTTCGGGCCCGTGTTGCGCCAGCCTTCGTCCGGGGACGGGGGGCGGACATGACCATCGCGGACATCGAGCGGGAAGCGGGCAAGCGGCTGGACGCCTTCGTGGACGCGGCCTTCGCCTTCGCCGTGACCCTGCTGATCATCGCCGGCGCCGAGCCGCTGACCTCCTTCGCCGATCTGGGACGGGCGCTCGCCCATGTGCCGGCGTTCGCCTCCGGCTTTGCGCTGGTGACCATGTTCTGGGCCGCGCATCGCGGGTTCGGCCGCCTCACGTCGGAACGCGGCGGCGCGATCGGCCTGATCAGCCTGGCGATCGTGTTCACCGTGCTGGTCTACGTCTTCCCCCTGCGCCTGCTGACCGAGACGGGCATGGGCTGGATGTCGGGCGGCCGCCTGCCGGGGGCGGAGCTGATCGGATCGCTGGACGACCTGCGGGGCATCTTCGTCGCCTACGGCATCGGCTTCGGCTTCCTGAGCCTGCTGTTCGTGCTGCTGAACCACTGCGGCCGGCGGCACGCGCACGACGAGGCTGCGCGCGTGGCCCTGACGGCGGCGCGCGACGTGTGGATCCTGTGCGTGGGCGCGGGGCTGGTCTCGGCGGGGCTGGCGGCCTCGCCCCTGCTGGCCGGCATGCCGTGGGCGCCGGGCTTCGCCTACTGGCTGATCCCGGCGGGCATCGGCGTCTACTACGGCGTCAAGCGGCGGCCGAAGGCGGCCGTCTAGAGGCCCAAGGCCGCCTTCACGTCGCGCCAGTCGATGTATTTGAAGTTCTGTGCGCCGCCCGGATTGACGTCGTCCTGGACGACGATCAGCCCTTGGGGGAAGGCGTCGCCGACGGGGCCGCCCAGCGCGTCCAGACCGTCCGTGCCCGTGACGCCGTCGACGACGCCGTCGTGCACCGCGAAGCGTCCGATCCAGGTCGGACCGCCCTCGTCCAGGCGCCAGACCGCGAAGCCGGAGTCGCCCTGACTGGACGCGATCATGTAGCGGACGGTGCCGTCGATCAGGATGGTCGCCCCTTCGACGTCGGCCGTCAGCCGAACGCCGTCGACGGCCTGGACCTGGGTGCGGGCGTCGCCGGACGCCGGATCGAAGCCGTAGCTCCAGACGCCCACCATCTCCTCGTTGACGAACAGCGTGTCGGACGCCTCGTCGACGGCGCAGCCTTCCGAGATCGAGCCGACCTGGAAGCGGCGGACGATGCGGGCGGCGGGCTTGCCGTCGGCGTCCTCCGTGATCACCGACTGCACCACCTCCCCGGCCTTGGAGACCAGGATGGCGTGGACCTGGCCGTCGCGGCGGCCGAAGCAGAAGCCGTAAGGTTCGGAGACGTCGAACGGCACGACGCCCCAGGGCCGGACCGTGGCCGACACGCCCGGCTCATAGAGGAAGAAGGACACGCCCATGCGGTCAGCCCCGCGGTCGCTGGCGCCCAGCAGAACCTGGGACCGACCGCCGGCGCGGAAGCCGTCGACGACGTCGACGTTGTTGAGCAGGCCCTCGGGCAGGAACTGCATGACCTGCCCATCCAGCGCGTAGATGTAGAGACCGGCCTTCTTGTCCGTGCCGGCGACGAAGCCGCGCGAGGTCACCTCCCCGATGGTGATCGGCCGGGATGAGGCCCAGATCGCCGGATCGTCGGCGGCGTCGGCGTTGGCCGTGCCCACCGCGGGGGTTTCGAGGCGGGCCGTGACGGGAGCGCCGGGGCCAGGAACCTCCACGGTCGAACAGGCGGCCAGCAGGGCGGCGGCGGCGGTCAGGACGAGCAGGCGCATGGTGTGGATCCCCCGAATGACGTCGCGGCGGTCGCATCCGGAGACCCCCCGGGTCAACCCCCGGAGCGAGGCGCGGCGGCAACGTCACAAAACGGAGATCGTCGTGCGACGGGGGCGTCACTCAAGCTTCGCCGTAACGTCGTGATGCCAGCCTAACCACCGCCCGTCAGGCCGAGGCGAAACATCGTCCGGTCGTTGGGGAAGCACATCCAATGCGCATCAAACTGTTCATGGGCGCCGCGCTCGCGCCGCTCGCCCTGGTCACGGCCGCCCAGGCCCAAGAGGCTCAGGGCCCCGTCACGTCGGTCGAGGACGTCATCGTCACCGGCCGCCCCGTGCTCCGCAACCGCACCGACGACACCGCGCCGACGCTGTCGTACGACCGCGAATACTTCCAGCGGTTCGAGCCGCTGACGGTCGGGGACGCCCTGAAGCGCGTGCCCTCGGTCACCTTCCTGTCCGACGTGCTGGAATCCGACGGCGCCCGCCTGCGCGGACTGGACCCGGGCTACACCAAGATCCTGATCGACGGCGAGGAAGTTCCCGGCGCCGGGGTCGACCGTTCCTTCTTCGTCGACCGCATCCCCGCCGAACTGATCGAGCGTGTGGAGGTGGTGCGCTCCTCCTCGGCCAACCGCTCGGGCGACGCAGTCGCCGGCACGATCAACATCGTGCTGCGCGACGCCCTGTCGCTGGACGGCGGATACGTCCGTCTGGGCGCGATCATGTTCCCGGACAGCGAATATGGCGAATGGGGCGGCACCTATGGCGCGGTCTGGGGCGGCGAGGCCCTGGGCGGGCGCCTGCTGCTGGGCGCCAACGTGCAGGACCGCCGCAATCCCAAGAACAAGTACAGCCAGCGTTTCGACGAGCCCGGCGGCACGCTGGACAACACCGAGGTGCAGACGGACGTCCGCGACGGCACCGACTATGCCTTCAACGCGGCCTATGAGACCGAGATCGGCGGCGGGACGTTCGACGTCGCCGGCGCGTTCGTGCGCACCGATCGCGTGCAGGACGAGGACTCCATCGAGTACCTGGGCGGCATCGAGAACGCGGCCAACCTGTCGACCATCAACGACAACGACCTGGACATCCAGACCGACAACCTGACCGTCCGCACGGGCTATGAGCGCGAGATGTTCGGCGGCGACACCGAGTTCAAGCTGGCCTACGCCTCGATCAGCGACGAACAGTACGAGTTCGAAGGCGAGTCCGAGTATCGCCGCGACGCCATCATCTTCCCGGACGAGGACCGCTACACCCTCGATTCCACCACGACCGACATCCAGGACGAGGAGTGGAAGGCCGCGATCGAGCACGAGATCGAGCTGTCGAACGGCATGGAGCTGGAGTTCGGCCTGCAGGGCAACTGGAAGACCCGCGACAGCCTGGTCACCGAGACCCCGCGCATCCGCTTCACCGTGCCGAACGCCCCGGCGCCGCGCCCGGCCGTCCCGGCTTTCGGTCCGTCGACGCCGGTTCCGGGCGGCGACGTGACGATCGAGGAGAACCGCCTCGATCCCTACGTCATGCTGTCGGGCGAGACCGGCGCCCTGACCTGGGAAGCCGGCCTGCGCTACGAGACGACCGACACCACGATCACCGACCGCACCGTCGCGCCGGCCGATCAGGTCAGCGAGAGCGACGAGGCCGAGCTGCTGCCGTCGTTCAGCCTGCGCTACGCCCTGAGCGAGGACGACCGGATCATCTTCTCGGCCGCGCGCACTGTGCGCCGTCCCAGCTTCAACCGCCTGTCCCCGGCCCTGCTTGTGGAAGAGTTCGGCGACAGCGACTTCGTGGGCAACCCCGACCTGAAGCCGGAGATCGCCACCGGGTTCGACCTGGGCTTCGAGCGTCGTCTGGGCCGTCGCGGCGTGGCGGGCATGAACGTCTTCTATCGTGACGTCCAGGATCTGGTGGAGGAGACCAACACCGGCCAGGAAGGCGACGGCGGTCCGGGCACCTTCATCTACACCGTGGACAATGTCGGCGACGGCAAGGTCTACGGCGTCGAGTTCGACCTCTCGACCCCGCTGGACTTCATCGGCATGGAGTCGACCGGCGTGTTCCTGAACTACTCCTGGCTGGACTCCGAGATCACCGACTTCATCGGCGAGCGCCGGTTCAACAGCCAGTCGGACTACGTCTACAGCGTCGGCTTCACCCAGGATCTGCCCACCTGGGGCGCGGCTTTCGGGGCCAGCTACCGCAAGCAGGGCGACGCCTTCAGCCGCGTGCTGGCCGAGGAAGTCACCACCTCCTACGGCGCCGACCTGGAGGTCTTCGTCGAGAAGCAGTTCGGCTCCAACGTCGTGGTCCGCCTGACCGGCTCCAACCTGCTCGACTCGTCCAAGGACGAGGTCTTCGACAAGTTCGCGAACGAGGCCGACCAGCGGAACCGCGTCTACGACGAGTATGAAGTCGAGACCGAGGAAGCGGGGCCGGTGTACCAGCTGGTCATGCGCGTCGCCTTCTGACCCGATCCGCACACCGGCGAGGACCAAGGGGGGCCGGGCGGCGACGTCCGGCCCCGTCTTCGTGCCGAAAGGGGACGGCGAAGCTGGACCGGCGCCGGGAGGCGTTCTAGTCGCCTTGGGGGCGAGCGGTTCGCCTCTTGCAAGAACCCCGGACGGGCGCATCCGGCGCCCCATTTCGGGATGGAGCGCGCGTCATCATGGTCATGGAAGGGCAGATCGACTGGACGCTGGTGTTCGCCGGCCTGGCCGTTCTCGGCTTCCTGCTGGCGATCGCGGCCTGGCTGTGGGGTCTGACCCGCCGGGGCCGGACCGACGCCACCGGCGCCGCCCTGGACGACGCCGTCCGCCGCGCCGAGACGGCGGAGGCGCGCACGCTGGAGATCCTGAACGCCATTCCCGTCGCGCTGGTGGAGACCGACAAGCAGGGCAAGTTCGTCTTCGCCAACCGGGCGGCGCATCAGCTGCTGGGGCGCCGCGACGCCGAGCTTCTGGGCCTGCGCTTCCACTCGGCGACCTGGGGCATCACCTACCCGGACGGCCGCGCCATTCCCCCCGACCTGCTGCCCAGCGCGCGCGCCCTGCGCGGCCAGACGGTCAAGGGCTTCCAGCACCTGCTGGCCAACCCGGCGACGCGCCGCAAGATGCTGGTGTCCGTCACCGCCATGCCGATCGAGACGGCCAACGGCGAGATCGTCGGATCCACCGCCGCCATCGTCGAGACCGACGGTCTGACCCAGCCCGTCATGGAGCCGGACGTCGCGGCCCCGCCTGAACCGGCGACGTCGGACGGCCTGGTCCGGCGGGTCTTCGAATCCGCGTCCAGCGCTCTGGTGATCCTCGACGCCGAGGGTCGCGTGCGGGAGGCCAACCCGGTGGCGCGCACGTTGAGCGGCCGCGACGACCTGATCGTCGGCGGCGATTTCGCCGACCTGTTCGCCGGCGAGGAGGAACGGGCGGAGGCCCGCCAAAGCCTGCGCGCGGCGCTGGCCGCGCCGGTCGGCGAGGCCGGGCCCCTGGACGTGCACGGGGGGCGCGCGGCCGGCACGCGGTGGCGCCTGTTGCCCCTCCTGGCCGAGGACGGATCGGTCGAGGCCCTGCTGGCGGCCGGGGAGCGGGCCGGCGGCGACCTGGCGACCGGGGCGGAGACCGCCGGCGAGACGGCTCCCGTCGAGGACCTGAGGCCGGAGCTGGACGCCCTGCGTGCCCGGCTCGAAGCCGCCGAAGCGGAGGCGGAGCGCGCCCGCGCCGAAGCGCGCGCCGAGGTGGAGGCCGCGCGACGGCTGGAAGGCGTCGGACGCCTGACGGGAGGGGTCAGTCAGGATTTCCACGCCCTGCTGGGCGTGATGACCAGCGCGCTGGACATGATGGTGAGCCAGGCCGAGGAGCCCGAGCGCGTGCGTCGCCTCGGCCGCGCGGCCCTGGCCGCGGGACAAAGAGGCGAGGCTCTGACCCGTCGTCTGGCGGCCTTCGCGGAGGGCGAGGACGCCGCGCCGGTGCAGACGATCGATCTTGGCGCCGTGGTGCGCGGGATGGAGGGCAAGTTGCGGCTGGTCGCCGGGCCGGCGGTGGACCTGATGGTCGAGGTTTCCCCGACGCCGATGGTCGCGCGCGTCGATCCGGTGGCGCTGGAGGGCGCGCTCGCCGCCCTGGTCTCCAACGCCGCGCAGGCGACCGGCGGCCGGGGATCGATCGCGGTGCGCCTGTCCGGGGTCGACGACGCCCTGCTGCGTCTGTCCGTGCGGGACGACGGCCCCGGCATGGACGCGGACGTCGTAAGGCGTGCGGTCGAGCCCTTCTTCACGACGCGGGAGGGGGCGGCGGGTCTGGGGCTGTCGCAGGCGCACGCCTTCGCGCGTCAGTCGGGCGGCGCGTTGTCGATCGAGTCGACGCCCGGAGCCGGCGCCACGGTGTCGCTGGACCTGCCGGCCGCCGGCTGACGGACTCGCGGTCCGCCACGTTTTGGAGTTTGATCGTCCCATAACGGGAAAGGCGATCCGATGAAGCTCCTCCGCGTCGTGCTGCTGCTGGCCGTTCTGGCCTATGCGGGCTGGCTGGCCTGGCCGGTGATCTCGCCCCTGATCGAGGGCGCCGACCCCGGCGCCGCGATCACGCGCGTGGGCGCGGAGATGGGCGCGGGCGGGACCCTGACCGCCGTGCTGTGGATCGGGGCCATCCTGCTCTATCTGATCGCGGCCGGCATGCTGGGTTCGGGAAACCCGCGGGCCGCAGCCGCCTATTTCCTGGGCTTTCTGGCGGACGCGGCGCTGCGACTGGCCATCGATCGCGGTCGCGGCGGCGCCGGCGAAATGACGACGCGGTCGGCGGAGGCGTCCATCGCCGAGGGCGGGCCGGCCGCGGCGCCGGGCGACCTGGGCGCCTCGCTGGGCGTGGATCCGATGTGGCTGGTGCTGGGCGGACTGGTTCTGCTGGGCCTGCTGATCGTCGTGGCGACGCGACGGCGGCGGCGGGCGCGCACCCCCGGCCAGCTGGCGATCTGAGCGGCGCCGCGCGGTTGATTCCGCGCGCGTGATCGCTAGGTTCCCGGCGCGCGCTCTCCCGACGCCCGAGGACCCCATGGCCGACCAGACCCCCGCCTACGACGTCATCATCATCGGCGGCGGCCCCGGCGGCTACAACGCCGCGATCCGCGCGGGCCAGCTGGGTCTGAAGGTCGCCTGCGTGGAGATGCGGCCGACGCTGGGCGGGACCTGCCTCAACGTGGGCTGCATGCCGTCGAAGGCCCTGCTGCACGCGTCCGAGCTGTTCGAGGCGGCGTCGAAGGACTTCGCCGGCCTGGGCATCGAGGTCGCGCCGAAGCTCAACCTCGGCCAGATGATGGCCCAGAAGCAGGACAGCGTGACGGCCCTGACCAAGGGCATCGAATTCCTGTTCAAGAAGAACAAGGTCGACTGGCTGAAGGGCCGCGGCCGTCTGGACGGACCTGGCCGGGTGGTGGTGGAGGGGCCCGACGGCGCCGCGACCTATGAGACGAAGAACGTGATCATCGCCACGGGGTCCGAGCCGACCCCCCTGCCGGGCGTGGAGTTCGTCGAGGGCAAGGTGGTGGACTCCACCGGGGCCCTGTCGCTGCCGGCCGTGCCGAAGTCGATGGTGGTGATCGGCGCGGGCGTGATCGGACTGGAGCTGGGCTCGGTCTGGCGTCGCCTCGGCGCGCAGGTGACGGTGATCGAATATCTGGACGCCATCGGCGCGGGCATGGACTCCGAGGTGGCGACCGCCTTCCAGCGTGGCCTGACCAAACAGGGAATGACCTTCCGCATGGGGCAGAAGGTGACCTCGGCCTCCGCCGGAGCCGACGGCGTCGCCCTGACGGTAGAGCCTGCCAGGGGGGGCCAGGCCGAGACCCTGACGGCGGACGTCGTTCTGGTCGCCATCGGTCGCCGCCCGTACACGCAGGGACTGGGGCTCGAGACGGTCGGCGCGGCGCCCGACGCCCGCGGCTTCGTCGCCCACGACCATTTCAAGGTGGCTGACGGCGTCTGGGTGATCGGCGACGTGACGCACGGACCCATGCTGGCGCACAAGGCGGAGGAGGACGGCGTCGCCGCCGTCGAGCTGATCGCCGGCAAGGCGGGACACGTCGACTACGACCTGGTGCCCAGCGTCATCTACACCACGCCGGAAGTGGCCTGGGTCGGCAAGACTGAAGAACAGCTGAAGGCCGCGGGCGTCGCCTATTCGAAGGGCAAGTTCCCGTTCACCGCCAACAGCCGGTCAAAGATCAACCACGAGGGCGAGGGCTTCGTGAAGGTGCTGGCCGACAAGGCCACCGACCGGGTTCTGGGCGTGCACATCTACGGGCCGCAGGCGGGCGAGCTGATCGGCGAGGCCTGCGTGCTGATGGCCTTCGGCGGCGCGTCCGAGGATCTGGCCCGCATCTGCCACCCGCACCCGACCCGGTCGGAAGCGGTGCGTCAGGCGGCCATGGGCGTCGAAGGCTGGACGATGCAGGCCTGACCGGCCCGCGTCGCCTTTCTCAGTAGCGCTGCAGCACGCCCAGCCGGTCCTTGACCTCCGGCCGGGGCTCCACGGCGATGAAGGCGGCGCACAGGCCGGCCCACAGGGCATAGGACACGCCCACCACCGCCGCCAGCGGCAGACCGCCGACGCCGAACAGCAGCAGCGCCGTCTCGGTGAAACCGAGCGCCTGTCCGACGTCGGCCGAGGTCACCCAGCCGAGGATCGAGACGATCAGGGCCAGCAGGCCCTGCAGCGCCACCGCCAGCAGGCCGCCGTAGAACATGAAACGCCAGACGACGCCCATCCGGGTGCCGGGACGGCCGGTCCGCACATGCTCACGACGCAGCCACCACAGCAGGGTCGGCACGGCGATCACGCCGACCGCCAGCACGATCAGCCGCCAGTCGGTGTCGACGCCGCGAAACCACGTCGCGGGACGCCAGATCAGCAAGGTCAGCCACAGCGGCGGCCACAGCACGCCGGCGACGGCGGCCAGCACCAGCGCGGCCGTCGAGCGCTTCCAGGCCACGGGATCGCGGCCCGGCAGGCTCTTCGGATCCTCGAAATCGACCTTCATCGCGTGGGGACCGGGGTTGCGCCGGAATAGTCGTAGAAGCCGCGCCCGGCCTTGCGGCCCAGCCATCCGGCCTCGACGTACTTCACCAGCAGGGGACAGGGCCGGTACTTGCTGTCGGCCAGCCCGTCGTAGAGCACGTTCATGATGGCGAGGACGACGTCCAGGCCCATGAAGTCCGCCAGCTCCAGCGGCCCCATCGGGTGGTTGGCGCCCAGCTTCAGCGCCGCGTCGATCGAGGCCACGTCGCCCACGCCCTCATACAGGGTGAAGACCGCCTCGTTGATCATCGGCGCGAGGATGCGGTTGACGATGAAGGCGGGGAAGTCCTCGGCGTTCGTCGTCGTTTTGCCGAGGCTTTCGGCGAAGGCCACGGCGGCGTCGTAGGTCGCGGCCGAGGTGGCGATCCCGCGCACGATCTCGACCAGCTTCATCGTCGGGGCCGGCTTCATGAAGTGCAGGCCGATGAAGCGGTCCGGCCGGTCCGTCGACGAGGCCAGCCGGGTGATCGAGATGGACGAGGTGTTGGACGCCAGCAGGGTGTCGGCGGCCAGATGCGGAGTCAGTTCGGTGAAGACGGCCTTCTTGACGGCTTCGTCCTCGACCGCCGCCTCGATGACCAGATCGGCCGTGCCGACCTCGCCCAGAGAGCCGGCGGCGGCGATGCGGGCCCCGGCGGCGGCGCCCTGCTCCGCGGTCAGGACCCCGCGTTCCACCTGTCGCGCGAGGCTGGCGCCGATCTCGGCGCGCGCCGTCGCCACGCGGGCGGGATCGACGTCGTAAAGGCGGACCTGATAGCCGCCGGCCGCCACGGCCTGGGCGATGCCGGCGCCCATCTGGCCGGCGCCGAGGATGGAGACTGTGCGGATGGAACTCATGACTTCCGGATGATGTCGGACGGCCCCGCCCGTCGCCGCCACCTTAGAAGGCGCGGCCATGGGCGCAAGGGCGGCAAGGCCTCAGAATCCGCCGAACAGCTCGTACAGCGCCTGACACGACATCGGCAGGATGTAGCGCTGAATGCCGGAGATCAGGACCAGCGCCACCAGGGGCGACAGGTCGAAGCCGCCGATCGGCGGGATGATCGACCGGAGCGGAGCCAGAACCGGCGCGGTCACGGCGTCCAGGAACCGGGCGATCTGCGACACGAAGCGGTTGCGGTAGTTGATGACGTCGAAGGCGAACAGCCAGCTGAGGATCACCGTGCCGATGATCGCCCACCACAGGAAGCTGAAGGCCGTTCCGACCAGAAAGCAGATGAAGCCCGCGATGCCGCCGCCCATGGAAGAAATCCGTCCGACTGATGCCCTTGCCCGCTTCTAGCCGCCCCGGCCGCCGCGTCCAAAGGATTCCGCGGCGCGTCCCGTTGACACGTCCCCTCGGGGCCGCCTATGTCGCGCCCTCGCCTGGACCGGGAAACCGGGGCCGTAGCTCAGTTGGTAGAGCGCGTCGTTCGCAATGACGAGGTCAGGGGTTCGACTCCCCTCGGCTCCACCAGGCCCCCTTAAAAATAAATCCCCGTCCGCCGGAGCCGCCAAGCTTGGCCGTGCGTTGGCCGTGCGGAGAGGGAGCTTCCGCATGTCCGAAATCTGCCAGATCGCCTACCTCAGCCGGGCGACCACGCCGATGGACCACCTGCTGAACATCGCCGAGATCCTCGCCGTGTCCCAGCGCAACAACTGGCGGGACGGGATCACGGGCGCGCTGGTCTACGCTGACGGCCGGTTCTTTCAGGCGGTGGAGGGCCGGCCGGAATCCGTGGATCGGCTGATGGCCCGGGTCGGCGGCGATCCCCGCCACGCCGACGTCGAGGTGGTGCTGCGTCGCCCGGTCGCCGAGCGCGGATTCCCCGACTGGTCGATGGCGGCGCCGCGCATCACCCCGGAGGCGGAACCGCTGATGCGCGAGGCGGTCGAGACCGCGACCAAGGACCCGGAGAAAGCCGTGGGTCTGCTGCGGCGCCTCACCGAGGTGGACGCCATCCACACCTGACGGGCCTCATTCGCCCTCGTCGAACTTCCGGTCGACCAGATCGGCCAGGGCCGCCACGGCGTCGTCGGCATCCGGCCCCCGGGCCGCGATCTCCAGACCGCAGCCGTTGCCGGCGCCCAGCATCAGCAGGCCCATGATGGACAGGGCGTTGACCGTCGCGCCGTCGCGGGTGACGCGGATTTCGCTCTCGTAGGCGGCCGCCAGCTTGACGAACTTGGCGCTGGCGCGCGCGTGCAGGCCGCGCTGGTTGCAGATGCCGACCGTGCGGCGAACCCACGTCTCTTCGCTCATTTGTCCCCCGACAGCACCCAGGACGCGACCGAGATGTACTTCCGTCCGGCGTCCTGCGCATGCGCCACGCAGGCCTCGATGGGTTCGCGGCCCCGCACGCCGGCCAGTTTGATCAGCATCGGAAGGTTCAGCCCGGCGATGACCTCGGCCCGGGTTTCCTCCATCACGGAGATGGCCAGATTCGACGGGGTGCCGCCGAACATGTCGGTCAGGAGGATGACGCCCTGACCGTCGTCCACGGCATGCGCGGCGTCGACGATGTCGCGCCGTCGACGCTCCATGTCGTCGTCCGGCCCGATGCAGATGGCGGCCACGCCGCGTTGGGGCCCGACCACGTGCTCCATGGCGGCGAGGAACTCCGACGCCAGTCCCCCGTGGGTGACGATCACCAGACCGATCATGAAGGGAGCGATCCCCGCGACCGGGCCCAATCCGGCCCGCAAGCGGCGCTTGATAGGCCAAAGCGCGTCGAGATCAAAGCCGTCGGACGGCGTGTCGCACCACGGCGGCGGCGGAGGGCGCGCGGGCGTCCACGTCCAGGGCGGCGAGGTCGACGCCGTCCCGGCTCCAGACCTGCGGCTCCGGCAGACGTTCGGGCGGATGACCGACGCAGGCGACGACCAGTCCCAGCCGGACCACGGTCCGCGACGGCGCCGCGACGATGCCGAGGCCGCGCACCTCCATCCTGCCGGCGATCGTATCCGGACAGGCGGCGTGAAGCGCCTCGCCGTCACGCCAGACCAGCGTGGCGTCGTCGGCCACCAGCCGGGCGCCGCCGTGGATCAGGCGCAGGGCCAGATCGCTTTTCCCCGAACCCGAAGCCCCCGTCAGAAGCACGCCGGTCCAGCCGGCCGGGCCGAACAGCGCCACGCAGGTCGCGTGCAGGGGCTGGAGGGTCACGTGGCCGTGCCGTCCGTGGGCAGCACGACGGTGAAGCGGGCGCCCTCGACCTCGCCCGCATCCGACCCCCGGTTCTCCGCCCAGACCCGCCCGCCGTGGGCCAGCACGATCTGTCGGACGATCGACAGGCCGAGGCCGGAGTTGCCGCCGAACGCCGTGCCCTTGGGCCGCGACGTGTAGAAGCGCTCGAACACCGTCTCCAGATTCTCGTGCGGAATGCCGGGGCCGTCGTCGTCGACCGTGATCCGCCAGCCGTCCACGTCGCGGGCCAGGGCCACCCGTACCGTGCCGGACCCCGGGCTGAAGGACAGGGCGTTGTCGATCAGGTTGCGGAACACCTGACCCAACGGGCCGTCCCTACCGGTCAGCCGCGCCGCGCCGCCGACCGAGGAACGGAAGGTGACGGGCACGGTCCCCGGGCGCGGAGAATCGCGATAGACGCCCACGACTTCGCCCAGCAGCGCGCCGAGATCCACCACCCGCAGGCGGTCCCGGGCCAGTTCGGCGTCCAGACGCGAGGCGTTGGAGATGTCGGTGATCAGACGGTCGAGGCGGCGCACGTCCTGCTGGAGCAGGGCCGTCAGACGCTCGCGCTGCTCCGGCGTCCTGACCAGTTCGAGCGTCTCCAGCGCCGAGCGGATCGAGGTCAGCGGGTTCTTGATTTCGTGCGAGACGTCGGCGGCGAACCGCTCGATGGCGTCCATCCGCTCCGACAGGGTGGTGGTCATGGTCTCGAGCGAACGGGCCAGGTCGCCGATCTCGTCGCGACGCCCCTCAAGATCCGGAAAGGAGATCGCGCGGGCTCTCTGCATCCGCACCTGATCCGCCGCGGCGGACAGGCGCATGATCGGCCGCACCACGAAGATGTGCAGCAACAGCGACGACAGCAGGGACACGGCCAGCGCCACCAGGGCGAACGGCATCAAGGCCGCACGCTGCGCGGCCAGGATGGCGTCGACGTCCGCCGCCTCCAGCGTGAGCACGCCGAGCACCTGACGGACGTGGCGGATGGGGATGGAGACGGAGATGACCCGCTCGCCGGTTTCGGATCGGCGGACGACGACCTGCGGCTCTCCGTCGAGCGCGGCCTCGACCTCCTGCGCCAGCGCGGCGCGGGCGCGCTCGACCTGCGGATCCTCGCCGGGCGCGCGGGCGGCTTCCAGCCGCCGCATCGCGCCCGACCCGACGGGCGGAAGGGGGCGTCCCGGGATCTGGTCGGACACCTGGAAGCTGTCGGCCACGAACAGACCGTCGGCGTCGTGGACGCTGGCGCGCTGGCCGGCCGGGATGAAGGTGTCGCGAAGCCAGTCGGCCACCTCCAGCACGTCCAGCGCGGGGCGCGGCTCCCCCTCGGTGATGCCCAGTTCGCCCAGCACGTTGGCCAGGAGCTCGGCCTGCGACAGCAGGGATTCCTGTCGCGCCTCGACGAGGCCGCGCCGCCACTCGTTCAGCGCCAAAGCCCCGCCGAACAGGATCAGCAGGCTGAGCAGATTGAGGATCAGGATCAGGGCGCCGAGACGCGAACCGAGAAGCCGAAGCCTCGGTCTCAGCCCTTCGTCCGTCTCCTGACGATCAGCTCTCGCGATATCGGTAGCCGACGCCATACAGGGTCTCGATGGCGTCGAACTCCGGGTCGACCATCCGGAACTTCTTGCGCATGCGTTTCACATGGCTGTCGATGGTCCGGTCGTCGACGTAGACCTGATCGTCGTAGGCGGCGTCCATCAGGTTGTCGCGGCTCTTCACGAAGCCGGGGCGCTGGGCGAGGGCCTGCAGCAGCAGAAACTCCGTGACCGTCAGCTTCACCGCCTTGCCGTCCCACGTGCTCTCGTGGCGGGCCGGGTCCATCGTCAGCTTGCCGCGCTTGATGGCGCGCGAGGCGGCGTCGCCGGCGCTTTCCGGCTCGACCCCCTCGGCGCCCGTGCGGCGCAGCAGGGCCTTCACCCGCTCGATCAGCAGGCGCTGGCTGAAGGGTTTGTGGATGTAGTCGTCGGCGCCCAGGTTGAAGCCGAGGATCTCGTCGATCTCCTCGTCCTTGGAGGTCAGGATGATCACCGGCAGGGTCGAGGTCTGACGCAGGCGGCGCAGCACCTCCATGCCGTCCATGCGGGGCATCTTCACGTCGAGGATGGCCAGGTCCGGCGGGCTGGCCTCCAGCGCCTCCAGGCCCGTGGCGCCGTCATGATAGGCGGTCACCTTGTGGCCGTGGCTTTCCAGCGCCAGCGACACCGAAGCCACGATGTTCTCGTCGTCGTCCACGAGGGTGATGTTGGCCAAGTCCGTCTCCTTGGGGCCCGCGCCCCCTTCCGTGGCGTTGCAACGCGCGGGAAGCGTAACCGTTCTGCCGTTCCGCGGCGAGAGCAAGGCGCAAGGTAGGCGCGCCGGGGGCGGATCGAAACCCCGCCTTAAGCCGCGTCGCCTAGATTCGGCCCCTCAGTAGGAAGAGCGTTCATGTCCGGGGCCGTCCACTACGAGGTCTTCATCCGCAAGACGGCGCCCGCGCCGTGGTCCCTGCTGATGGCCACGGAGGACCGCAAGATCGCGGTGGAGACCGCCGAGGACCTGCTGCGCGACGACCGCGCCGCCGCCGTCCGCGTCACCAAGGAGACGCTGGACCCGGAGACGCTGGAGTTCTCCAGCATCACCGTGCTGAACCGCGGCGCGCCCGAGGTCGCCCGCAAGCGCGTGGTGCCCGAGGAAGAGGCCGGACCGCGCTGCGGCGGGCCGCAGGACCTCTATACGCCGCAGGCGCGGGAACTGCTTGGACGCGTGCTGGAGGACTGGCTGCAGCGTCAGGGCGTGACGGTGTTCGAACTGCTGCACCGGCCGGATCTGGCGGAACGCCTGGAGGCGGCGGGCGTGGAGCTGCAGCACGCGGTGCAGAAGGTGGCGGTGCCGGAAAGTCAGGCCGTCGGGCAGCCGGTCCACGAACTGATGCGGCACTATCAGAAGCTGGCGGATCAGGGCATCGAGCGGCTCGTCTCGGCGGGGCGGCGCAAGCTGTTCCTGGGGCTGGAGGACCGCAGCCTGGCCGATCTGGCGCACCGTCTCGCCGGCGCGCCCGATCGCGCCTTCGTCATGGGCGGGGTGGTGGCGGGCGCCTTGCAGGGGGTGAAGGGCCCGCGCGCCCGGCTTGAGCGGCTGATGTCGCTGGCCGACGCGGCGCCGCTGGAAGGACCTCCGCGCGCACTGGTCATGGTCGTGATCGAGCAGATCCTGTGCGAGCTGCTGTCGTCCCGCACAGGTCTGGCCGACGTGCTGGGACCGTCGCTGGATCAGGGCGCGAGTCTGGCGGCCGTGGTGCGCATGGTCGCGCCCAGGGAGATCGACGCCCTGATCGCGCAGGATCCCCGGCTCGACCTGCTGATTCCGACCGTGGACGGTCCGGCGGCGCGGCTGGGCGCGCGGCTGCAAGCCGGCGAGTTCCCACTGCTGGGCGCCGCTCTGGCGCGCATGGTGCTGCGGGAGCTCATGAGCCCGCGCCGGCTGCGCCCACGGGACGCGGCGGGCGAGATCGACATCCTGCGCGGGCTCGCCCTGACCCTGACCGCCACGGCGGGGCGGCTGCTGACGCTGGACGAGATCCAGAACGCCTTCACCGAACGGTCGAAGAGTCTGGTGACCGCGGACTTCGTGGCCGCCTACGTCAAGGATTGCGATACCGTGCTGTGCGAGGCCGAACAGCTGACGCGCCTGTGCGAGAACGTCACCGGCCTCGCCAACAAGCGATCGGCGGCGCGCTGGCTGGCCGCCTGCGTCGGCTCCCTGCGGTTCGAGAGCGAGATGCGCCGCCACGCCGACGGCCACTCCCACGCCCTGGCCGCCCTGGCCGCGCTGCAGAAGTCGGTGCGCGCCTCGGCGCTGTCGCCGACGGACGAGGAGGCCATCCTGACCGCCATCGGCGCGGTCGGCGGGACGGTCGAGGCCGAGGCGCGCATCGTCGCCCAGCTGGCCCGTTCGCCCGCGCCCGTTCCCGCCCGCCTGCGCGTGCTGCTGAAGCTGGCGGCGGGCGAGACGGGGCCGGCCGGGCCTTGTGCCGACAGGGCGAAGGCCGAGGCCGTGAAGATGCTGCGCATGCCGGAGGTGCGGGGCGCGCTCGGGGCTGCCCCCGACGAGGTCGCCCCCATCAAGGCGCTGATGCGTCAGGCGGGTCTCGCCGCCTGACGGTCAGGCGTCAGTCGAAGATGTCGAAGATCGACGGCCGCTTCTTGCGGTAGCCGTGACCGTACTCGCCGCGCTCGCCATATTCCCCGCGCTCTCCATACTCGCCGCGTTCGCCGTGGCCCCAGTGCTGCGGTTGGGACGGCGGGGCCTGATGGCGCGGCGGAGGCGGCGCGGCCGCGGGCTGGGGCGCAGCGGTGCGGGGCGCGTCGTCCACGGCGGCCTGCATAAGGTTTTCCAGCTCGCCCCGGTCCAGCCAGACGCCCCGGCATTTCGGACACATGTCGAACTGTACGCCGGACCGCTCCACGGTCTGCATGGGGGCGTCGTCGTTGGGGCACATCAGAAGGGGCATTCGGGCTCCACGGCTTGAGAAAAGAGGCTCGGACGGCCGGCGCGGCGGTTGGGGGCCGAACGAACGCCGGCGCGTCCGAAGCGGTCCGACATCACGCGTCCGGTTTCGGCGGAGGGGCGCCGGTCCGGACGCGCCAGAGGGGCCCGTCCCGCGTGACCAGTCCAGCGGGCGCGCGGCGCGCGGTCAAGGCGGCGGATCAGCACACCTGACCGGCGGCCCAGCCGGACGACCACGCCCACTGGAAATTGTAGCCACCCAGCCAGCCGGTGACGTCGACGGCCTCCCCGACCACGAAGAGGCCGGGCACGGACCTGGCCATCATCGTCTGCTGGTCCAGCTGGTCCGTGGCGACGCCGCCCAGCGTCACCTCGGCCGTGCGATAGCCTTCCGAGCCCGTCGGTTTCACCACCCAGCCGTTCACGGCCTGATCCAGCCGGGCCAGGACCTTGTCGCCGACCTCGGCCAGCTTGCCGCGCACGCCCTCGTGGTCGGCCACCGCCTCGGCCAGCCGGCGGGGCACGATCTCCGCCAGCGCCGTGTGGACCATCTGACGGCCGTTCGCCGTCTTCGCCGCCTTGAGCTCGGCGCCGATCTCACGATCCGGGGCCAGACGCAGGGTGAGGGGCTCGCCTTCCCGCCAGTAGGAGCTGATCTGCAGGATCGACGGCCCGCTGAGGCCGCGGTGGGTGAACAGCAACCCTTCCCGGAAGCGCGTGCCGCCGGCCTGCACGACGGCGTCGACCGACAGTCCGCTCAGCGCCGCCCAGCGGGCCAGCCAGTCGGGGTCGAAGGTCAGGGGCACGAGCGCCGGGCGGGTTTCCGTGACCCTCAGACCGAAGCGCCGCGCAACATCCCAGGCCCAGCCGGTCGCGCCCATCTTCGGGATCGACTTGCCGCCCGTGGCCAGGACGACCGAGGCCGGACGGACGGAGGACCCGTCGGACAGCGCGACCTCGAACCGGTCGCCGCCGCGCTCCAGCCGATCGACCGAGACGCCCGTCGATAGACGCGCGCCCGCCTCAGCCATGTGGTCCGTCAGCATACGGACTATCTGCCTGGCGGACTCGTCGCAGAACAGCTGGCCCAACGTCTTCTCGTGCCATGCGATCCCGGCCCGATCGACCCGGGCGATGAAGTCGCGCGGCGCGAACCGCTTCAGCGCCGAGGTGGCGAAGCGGGGGTTCTCGCCCAGATACCGGTCGATCCGGTCGCCTTCCAGATTGGTGAAGTTGCAGCGCCCGCCGCCGGAGATGCGGATCTTCTCGCCCGGCGCCCGCGCATGGTCGACGACGCGGACGGTCCGGCCGCGACGCCCGGCCTCGACCGCGCACATCATGCCCGCCGCGCCGGCGCCGACGATCAGGACGTCCAGCGGTTCAGAGCCCAAGGGCCAGCCGGTAGCTGGGATGGACGACGTCGCGCCATTCCGGATGCTTCTTCAGATAGCCGGAGAAGAAGGGACAGGTCGGGAGAACCACGAGACCCCTTCGCCGGATGTCCTCCAGCACATGCCGGGCCATGCGGCTGGCGACGCCGCGCCCCTCCAGCGGCGGCGGGACCAGGGTCTCGGTGATCATCAGGCCGCCGCCGGCCTCGTTGTACATGACCACCGACGTCAGACCGTCGAGGGTGAGCTCATAGCGGCGGGAGTCGCGGTCGTCGCGGATGTCGGGATCGAGGTCGGTCATCAGTGGGCGTCGTCCCAGTTGGCCGCGGCGCGGGCGTCGACGACCAGAGGCACCGTCAGGGCCACGGCCGGTTCGGCGGCGCCTTCCATGACGCGACGGATGACGGCGATGGCCCGCTCGGCCTCCGCCTCCGGCGCCTCGAACACCAGTTCGTCGTGCACCTGCAGCAGCATTCGGGTCGTCAGGCCGGCGTCGCGAAGGGCGTCGGGCATGCGGATCATGGCGCGGCGGATGACGTCGGCGGCCGCGCCCTGGATGGGCGCGTTGATGGCCGCGCGCTCGCCGAAGCTGCGCTCCGCCGCCGACTTCGAGGCGATGGCCGGAATGTGGATTCGCCGCCCGAAGATGGTCGAGACGAAGCCCGCCTCCCTGACCTTCGCCTTCGTCGCGTCCATGTAGGCGCGGATGCCGGGGAAGCGCTCGAAATAGGTCTTGATGTAGGCGCCCGCCTCGCCCTGCTCGATGCCCAGCTGGGCCGCCAGACCGAAGGCCGAGATGCCGTAGACGATGCCGAAGTTGATCGCCTTGGCCCGGCGGCGGGTCTCCGGATCCATCTGCTCCACAGGGACGCCGAACATCTCGGAGGCGGTCGCAGTGTGGATGTCGATCCCGGCCGAGAAGGCGCGCTTCAGCTCGGGGATGTCGCCGATGTGGGCCAGCAGCCGCAGCTCGATCTGGCTGTAATCCGCGCTGATCAGCACATGGCCGAGCGCGGCGATGAAGGCCTTGCGGATCTGGCGGCCCGTTTCCGTCCGTATGGGGATGTTCTGCAGATTGGGATCGCTGGATGCCAGCCGGCCCGTCGAGGCCGCCGCCAGCTGGTAGCTGGTGTGCACGCGATCGGTCGCCGGATCCGCCGCCTCAATCAGGGCGTCGGTGTAGGTGCCCTTCAGCTTCGACAGCTGGCGCCATTCCAGAAGCACGCGCGGCAGTTCGTGCGTCTCCGCCAGGGCCTCCAGCGTCGCGGCGCCCGTCTCCCACTGGCCGCTGGCCGTCTTCTTGCCGCCGTCCATGCTCAACTCGCCGAACAGGATGTCGCCGATCTGGCGCGGGCTGCCGACGTTGAACGGCCGGCCGGCCAGCGCGTGCGCCTTCGCCTCCAGCTCCGCCATCTTCATTCCGAACTCGGACGACAGGCTCTTCAGACGCGCCGGATCGACGCGGACGCCGGCCCGCTCCATGTCGGCGAGCACGGCGGGCATGCCGCGCTCCAGCGTCTCATAGACCGTCACCAGCCCCTCGTCGGCCAGCCGCGGCTTGAGGATGCGCCACAGCCGCAGCGTCACGTCGGCATCCTCGGCCGCGTAGCAGGTCGCGGGCTTCAGCTCGACGTGTTTGAAGCTCTTCTGCGCCTTGCCCGTCCCGGCCACCTTCTTGAACGGCACGGGATCGTGGCCCAGCCACCGCCGCGCCAGGTCGTCCATGCCGTGGGCGTGCCGGCCGCCGTCCAGGACGTAGGAGATGAGCATGGTGTCGTCGATCGGCGCCACGCGGATGCCGCGGCGGGCCATGACGGCGAGGTCGTACTTGCCGTTCTGCACGACCTTGAGGACGGCGGGGTTCTCAAGCAGGGGCTTCAGGCGGGCCAGCGCCGTCGGCTTGTCGATCTGGGCCAGCGGCTCGCGTTGATCGGCCTGGGCGCCGTCGAAATCCAGCCCGCCGGAACTGGCCAGCGGCTCATGCTCATGCGTCAGAGGCACGTAACAGGCGTCGTTCGGCCCGATCGCCAGAGACACGCCGCACAGACCCGCGTGGGTGGCCGACAGCGCGTCGGTCTCGGTGTCGAACCCGACCACGCCGGCCTCGGTCGCCCGGGCGATGAAGGCGTCGAGCTCTTCCAGCGTCTGGACGCAGCGATAGGCGTCGAGGTCGAAGCTCTGGGCCTCGACCGGCGCGGCCTCCGTCGGGGCGAAGCGCGGCGTGGCGATCGGCGCCGTCAGCGGGCGCGGCCGCGCCGCGAAGGCCGAGCCGTCCCTGGCCGGCGCCTTGCCGTCGCCGACCCGCATGCGGAGGGAGCGGAACTCCATTTCGTCCAGGAAGGCCGACAGCGTCTCCGGATCGGGGTCGCGCACGGCGAAGTCCTCGATCGGCTCGGGCGCGGGCGCGTCGCAGGTCAGCTTCACCAGTTCCCGGCTGAGCAGGATCTGGTCCCGGAAATTGATCAGGGTCTCGCGCCGCTTGGGCTGCTTGATCTCCCCGGCCCGCTCCAGCAGCGCGTCGAGGTCGCCGTACTCCTCCAGCAGCTGGGCGGCCGTCTTGGGGCCGATGCCGGGAGCGCCGGGCACGTTGTCCACGCTGTCGCCGATCAGCGCCTGGAGATCGATCATCCTGTCCGGCGTCACGCCGAACTTCTCCATCACCGCGTCCTCGGCCAGACGGCGGTCCTTCATCGGATCCCACATGACGACCGAGGGACCGATCAACTGCATAAGGTCCTTGTCGGACGAGACGATGACCGCCTCACCGCCCGCGTCGCGCGCCTTGCAGGCATAGGTCGCGATCAGGTCGTCGGCCTCATAGCCGGGCAGCTCGACGCAATGTACGCCGAAGGCCGCGGTGGCGCGCCGGACCAGCGGAAACTGGGGGATCAGATCCTCCGGCGGGGCCGAGCGGTTGGCCTTGTACTGGTCGTAAAGCTCGTTGCGGAACGTCTTCTCCGAATGATCGAAGATGGCGACCAGGTGCGTCGGGCCGTCCGCGCCCTTCATGTCGCGCAGCAGCTTCCACAGCATGTTGCAGTAGCCCTGCACGGCGCCGACCGGCAGGCCGTCCGACTTGCGGGTGAGGGGCGGCAGGGCGTGATAGGCGCGGAAGATGTAAGCCGAGGCGTCGATCATCCAGAGCCGCAGCGCCGGGCCGTCCTGGGTCATCTCCCGTTCGGCGGGCGGGTCGCGGTCGGTCACGGCGTCGGTCATGGCCGGAACATAGGCGTGCAGAGACGCCGCGTCAGCCGGTCTCGATCAGAACTCGCGCCAGCTGTCGCCCGGATCGCGCTCGCCGGGGTCCAGCCTCTGCTGGCCCCAGGAGAAGATCATGAACAGCTTGTGGCTGCGGATCCGGAACTGCCCCGTCATGGGATCGACCACGCCCATCGGGGCGCCGGTGCGCGCGTCGTAGAGGAAGCCCGAAAACTCTGCGACGCCGACCCGGTCGCGGCGGCTGTAGACCGACAGTTCCGGCAGGGAGACGACGTTGAAGCTGTCGTTGATCGGGATGCGCATCTCCGGCACGCCGAACACGCGCCGCATCTGTTCCAGCGACAGGGCGCCGGCGCGTATTTCGAAGATGACGTCGGCTTCCTCGCGCGAGCGGGCCAGGGCGTGGCCGCCCCTAGACAGGGATTCGCGGATGGCGCTGACGGCGTACGGCGCGCTCTCGGCCCGGAAATAGCTGTCGTCCACGAACACGCGGGACGCCTTGGGCACCGGCAGCACGAGTCCGTCGACCGCGTCGTCGGCGGCGCGCGCGACCAGCAGCTGTTCGGTCGCGGTCCGGCCGGGATAGGTCTCGCTGGTGGAGGCGCAGGCGGCCAGCAGAAGCGGCAGAGCCAGGCCGAGGGCCCGACTCACCACGTGCCCACGTTCGGCATGGAGAGCCACGGCTCGGCCGGCGGCAGGCGCTCGCCCTCCTGCAGCAACTCGATGGAGATGCCGTCCGGCGACCGGACGAAGGCCATGTGTCCGTCGCGCGGGGGACGGTTGATCGTCACCCCGCCCGCCATCAGGCGTTCGCAGGCGGCGTACACGTCCGCGACCTTGTAGGCCAGGTGACCGAAGTTGCGTCCGCCGGAATAGGTCTCCGGATCCCAGTTGAAGGTCAGCTCGACCTCGGGCGACCGCTCGGCCGCGGACCGTTCGAGGTCCCGGGGCGCGGCGAGGAAGACCAGGGTGAAACGGCCTGCCTCGTTGTCCATGCGCCGCACCTCCTGCAGACCCAGCAGGTCGCACCAGAAGCGCAGCGAGGCGTCGAGATCCGTCACGCGGACCATGGTGTGAAGATAGCGCATGAGCTCGTCCGGGGAGAGGAGGGCCGGGCCTTCTAGCCCGCCCGGCGGGCGCGCCGGGTCAATTCGTGTGACTCAATGCTCGCCGACGTGGCGCGGCGAGGGGTCGTCGTAGTGGGTCTTCAGGCCCTTCGGCGCCTTCTTGCCCTCCTGCCGCACGAAGCGGCGGTCGCAGTAGCCGCAGTCGACGAACGGCTTCTCGCCCATCTCCAGCCAGACCAGCGGATGACCCAGGGCGCCGCCGCCGCCGTCGCAGGCCACGCGGTGGCCGGACACGGCGAACTGCTCGGGCGGGGGCAGGGCCTCGGGAGAGACGATGGCGGGCACGCGCGCGGTCATTCGGGGCTCACGACTTGGCGGGACGGGGTCGGCGGCATACCTATGCGGCCCCCCGCGCGGCGTCAAACCGGCCCGCCGGCAGCCCAAGGCCCCCATGTCCGACGCCCCCGCCCTGCCCGCCGACGCCGTCCGCATCCGCGGCCTGACGAAGACCTATGCGGGTTCGAAGTCCTCGCCGCCCAAGGAGGCGCTAAAGGGCATCGACCTGACCATTCCGCGCGGGTCGATGTTCGGCCTGCTGGGGCCCAACGGGGCGGGCAAGTCGACGCTGATCAACATCCTGGCCGGGGTGGTCAACAAGTCGGGCGGCGAGGTCGTCGTCTGGGGCCGTGACCTCGACCGCGATCCGCGAGGCGTCCGCGCCGCCCTGGGCGTGGTCCCGCAGGAGATCTCCGCCGACGTCTTCTTCACCCCGCGCGAGGCGCTGGAGGTGCAGGCCGGCTTCTATGGCGTGCCGGCGGGTCGTCGGCGGTCGGACGAACTGCTGGCGGCGCTCGGACTGGCGGACAAGGCGGGCGCCTACGTCCGCGCGCTGTCGGGCGGCATGAAGCGCCGGCTGATGGTGGCCAAGGCGCTGGTGCACAACCCCCCGATCCTGATCCTCGACGAGCCGACCGCCGGCGTGGACGTGGAGCTGCGGCGCCAGCTGTGGGCCTATGTGCGGGATCTCAACGCCGCCGGCGTCACGGTCATCCTGACCACGCACTATCTGGAAGAGGCGCAGGAGCTCTGCGACACCATCGCCATCGTCAACCGCGGCGAAGTGGTGGCGTGCGAGCCGACGCCGGTGCTGCTGCGCCGCCTCGACACGCGCAACGTCGTGGTCGTTCCGGAGGGTGAGCTGGACGCCCTGCCCGCCCTGGCCGGCTTCGACGTGGCGCCGCGCCCGGGCGGGGCCTTCGCCGTCACCTATCGCAAGGGCCACGGCTCCGTCGAACAGGTGCTGGCCGCCGTCCGCGGCGCGGGCGTGACCATTCAGGATGTGTCGACCGAGGACCCCGATCTGGAGGACGTCTTCGTGGCGCTGACCTATGGAGACGCGTCGCGCCCCGACCCGACCCGGGACTAGGCGCCCCGAAGCCGCGCGACCGCGTCCTCGCCGACGGCGCTCGTGATCAGGCGATCATCACCGTGCCCAGGAGCACGCGGGCGCCGGTCCGCCCGAGGATGCGGTCGGTCTCGGCCTGCAGCTCCCGGGCCAGCCGGTCCACGTCGGGCGGGGCGCCGGGCAGCAGAGCGGAGGCGGCCCGCTGGACGACGGCGTTGTAGGCGGCACGCAGGCGCGGGGCCGACTGGGTGGTGCGGGTGCGAAGGCCGGCGTCCGGCACGTCCAGGCCCGTCTCCACGGTCATGACGCCGCTTCCGCCGCCGCCGCGCCGGGCGTTGGCCGTGACCGTCGACAGACGGACGTAGGTCGCGCCGCCGCCTCCCCCGCCGCCGGCGTCACGTGTAAGTCCGAGAAGGGCGCGTCTGTCCATGCCGGCAGCCTGCACGGCCGCGCTTAATGTCGGGTTAGGCGACGTCAGATCTCCAGGATCAGCTCGCCGCGATCCAGATCGATGATGACGCCTTCGAAGACGCCGAGGACGTCGACGCCGATCAGCATCGTCGGCTCGTCCGCCAGACCAAGGTGCCCGAAGATGTGAAAGTCGCCCATGAGCACGCCGAGGCGATCCATAAGCATGCCGCCCATCCGCACGGAGCTGACCGACATCGGCAAGGCGGTGATTGCAGCGCCGGTGGGTGACTGCACCGCATGGCCGTCTTCCGCGCCCGGCAGCGACAGGGGACGCGCGCCTGCCGCGTCGGCCAGCGCCGGATTGATCAGGCTGACGGCAGCCCCGGTGTCGACGACGCCCTTGGCCGGTCGCCCGCGCACCAGCATCTGCAGGGTGATCAACCCGCGCGCCGGGGCGTCGGCGGGCGCCGGCGGCGGGGAGAAGGTCACGCGGGGACGTTCGGCCTGGAGGAAGCTGTCGCTGTCGAGGCGCGACCGACCGATGGTCGTGCCGCGTCGACCGCGGAGGCGCAGGTCGACCCTTTGTCCGGCCAGCAGATCGAGGCCGATCAGCCCGTCCAGTCCGATCAATCCGCGACGATCGCCGACGGCCAGCCGCGCCCCGACCCTCTGAAGAGCGCCGCTGGAAATGGCGTCGGCCATGACGAGATCGACGGGCTCCGCGCCGACCACGGTGTGCATGGTGGTCCGTCCCGCCGGGCGCAGGCCCAACTGGTCGACCAGGTCCGACGCCACGACCGACGCGGTGGCGGCAGTGTCGAGGGCAAAGATCAGATCCCGGCCGTTCAGACGCACCGGCACCGTGGATCGGCCGACGCGATCGAGGGGGTCCTGCGCCCGCGCCGGCGGGACGCCCGCGGTCAGCGCGGCAAGGCCGGCGAGACCCGCCAGCACGGCACGACGATCAGACGCCACCATCCGTTTCCCCTTCCCGCCGGCACGATGACATGCTCGCGCGGCGACGGCGAGAGCATCATATAAGGATATCCTTATGCGATGTTGCCGGTGGCGCGGGGAGAGGCTATAGGCGCGCGACCTCACTCCTCGCGAAAGCAGCGCCATGACCGACTACATCGTCCGCGACATTTCCCTGGCCCCCTACGGCAACAAGGAAATCGCCATCGCCGAGACCGAGATGCCGGGCCTGATGGCGCTGCGCGCCGAATACGGCGCGGCCCAGCCGCTGAAGGGCGCCCGCATCGCCGGCAGCCTTCACATGACGATCCAGACCGCCGTCCTGATCCAGACGCTGGAAGCGCTGGGCGCCGAGGTGCGCTGGGCCTCGTGCAACATCTTCTCGACCCAGGATCACGCCGCCGCCGCCATCGCGGCCAACGGCACGCCGGTGTTCGCCACAAAGGGCGAGACGCTGGAGGAATACTGGGACTACGCCCACAGGATCTTCGAATGGGCCGACGGCGGCTACCCGAACCTGATCCTGGACGACGGCGGCGACGCCACCCTGCTGTGCGTTCTGGGCCCCAAGGCCGAGAAGGACATCTCGGTGCTGGCCAACCCGCAGAACGAGGAAGAGGAAGCCCTGTTCGCAGTGATGAAGCGCTACATCGCCGAGAAGCCCGGCTTCTATTCGGCGATCCGTGACGCCATCGGCGGCGTCTCGGAAGAAACCACGACCGGCGTGCACCGCCTGTATCAGATGGCCGAGCGCGGCGAGCTGCCGTTCCCTGCCATCAACGTCAACGACAGCGTCACCAAGTCGAAGTTCGACAACCTGTACGGCTGCCGGGAATCGCTGGTCGACGCCATCCGCCGCGGCACCGACGTGATGCTGTCGGGCAAGGTCGCGGTCGTCTGCGGCTACGGCGACGTGGGCAAGGGCTCGGCGGCCTCGCTGCGTCAGGGCGGCGCCCGCGTGATCGTCACGGAGATCGACCCGATCTGCGCCCTGCAGGCGGCCATGGAAGGCTATGACGTCCAGACCCTGGACGACGTGGCGGACAAGGCCGACATCTTCGTCACCGCGACGGGCAACAAGGACGTCATCACCGTCGACCACATGCGGCGGATGAAGAACAACGCCATCGTCTGCAACATCGGCCACTTCGATTCCGAGATCCAGGTCGCGGGCCTGCGGAACTTCAAGTGGGACGAGATCAAGCCGCAGGTCGACCACATCGAGTTCCCGGGCGGCAACAAGATCATCCTGCTGTCTCAGGGCCGGCTGGTGAACCTGGGCAATGCGACCGGGCACCCGTCGTTCGTGATGAGCGCCAGCTTCACCAACCAGACGCTGGCCCAGATCGAACTGTGGACGAACAAGTCCAGGTACCAGAACCAGGTCTACGTCCTGCCCAAGCACCTGGACGAGAAGGTCGCCATGCTCCACCTCGAGAAGCTGGGAGCCAAGCTGACCAAACTGTCCAAGGAACAGGCGGACTACATTTCGGTCCCGACCGAAGGCCCGTTCAAGCCGGACCACTACCGCTATTGATCAGCCCGAAGGCCGGCGGGGATCAGTTCCCGCCGGTCGCCGGACGCGCGCCGCGCTGGCCGGCCTCGAGGATCGGCATGCCCGCCTCGGTCGGGATGTAGATGATCTGGCGGTCCTGCTGGTCCGCCGTCTCCTTGAGCATGTCGATGTAGGCCCAGCGGAGATAGTTCTCCGGCCCGCCGAGGCTCTGGGCCATGATGCGATTGGCCTCGTTCGTGCCCCGGGCCCGCTCGACCTCGGCCTGGGCCGTCAGGCGCGCAGAGTCGAGCGCGGCCTGCGCCTCCAGCACCCGGATGCGCCGGTCCTGGACCGCCTGTTCATAGGCCGCCTTGCCGGCCATCTGCTTGCGATAGACGTTGTAGGTCGGCAGCCCCAGCAGCACGCCGACGATCACCGCAACCGCCACCCCGGCCAGCACCAGGATCGATCCCGCTCCGCGCATCATGTCCTCCATCGCCACAGGGCGTCAGGGGACCGGTCGTCGGGCGTCGCGTCAAGTCAGCGCGGGACCACTTCCAGGAGATCCAGAGTCGATTCGTAGACCGGCCATGGCATCACCAGCCGCCAGCGACGGTCGCCGAAACGCTCCCACACGCCGACGACGTCCCGCTCCGGGTTCTGCCCGTAGGAACTGGCGTTCGGCTCGTCGCTGAGCGCCAGCCCGCCGAGGAAGACCATCCTCTCGGTCGACTCCGGAAACAGCAGGCCCGTCTGCCGCTGCGATCCGGTCAGCTTGGCGAAGCGCAGCCCGTTCCGCGTGCGTTCGATGCGGCAGTCGAACCATCCGTAGACGACGTAGCCCAGACCCCCGCGCCCGCCCTGGTTGCCCAGCTTGATCGTGCGGCAGCGGTAGTCGCCCACCGGCGGTTCGGCGCCCGGCCGGGCGGCGTCGGGATCGATCAGGTTTCCGACCGAGGCGAGGTCGCCGGACCCTTCGTCGCGACGCGCCTCGGTCAGGGCCTGCGACCACGCGCGGTCCAGCCGGTTCAGCCGGTCGCGATCGTTGGGCGTTATGGCGGCGCGCCAGTCGGTCAGCACTCCGCCGGAGCCGGGCGGAGGCGGCGGCGGCGGAACGCCCGGTCCGGCCGGCCCGCCGGAAGAGGCGCAGGCCGACGTCAGCAGGGCGAGCGACAGAAGGGGGGCGGCGGCGCGCATGGGACTCTCCTCGACGACGGTGCGACGAGAAGGCGTGCGCCCGGCCCCGTCAAGGACCGAACGCTGAAGCTTGCCGGCGGTTCGCCGATTATTCCGATGTGGTCTCGGCGGCCTTGCGGCGCGGAGCGCGCTTCTTCGGCGCGGGCGCTTCCGGTTCGCCGTCGGCCTCCGGGACCGCGTCGGCGGCGGCGCGCGACGGCGTGCGGCGGGTCAGGAAGCCCGGCAGGGCGCCGGCGTCGCCGTCGTCCTGCGGCGCGGTCTCCACCGCAGGCGCAGGCTCGGGCGCGCGGTCGTCGGCCGTTTCCGGCGACGCGTCCGCAGCGGCCGTCTCGCCCCGCTCCTCGGCGAAGCGGCGCTGGCGCTCCTGCTGGCGGCGTTCCCAGCGTTCGCGACGGGTTTCGCGGCGACCGCCGCCCTCGACCTCGGCGCGGGCCTCGCCGTCGTCGCCGTCGCGCTCGGGGCGATCGGCCCGGTCACGATCGCGCTCACGCTCCTGACGCTCGGGACGATCGCGGTCCTGACGCTGTTCGGTGCGCTGCTGCTCGCGGCGACGCTCCTCCTCGGCGGCGCGGTCGGCGGCCTGCTGCGCGGCGAGGAAGGCGGCGGCCTGGGCCCCGCTCTCGTCCTCGAAGTCGATGTCGAAGCCCTGACCGGCCATTTCGCGCTGGGCGATCTCGCTGGCCGGACGCTGCGGCTGCAGGGCACGCAGGACGCGGAAATAGTGCTCGGCGTGCTGCAGGTAGTTTTCGGCCAGAACGCGATCGCCGGCCGACGATGCGTCGCGCGCCAGCTGCATGTAGCGCTCATAGACCGTCTGGGCGTTGCCGCGGACCTTGATGTTCTCGGGACCCTGCGAGTCCCATGAACGGTTCGGATTGGCGCTGTTCGCGCCGCCGCCCCCGCCCGTCTTGCGGTTGCGTCCGCGCTGACGCTTCATGCCCTTGAAATCTCTCATGCAGGCTTACCGTCCTGGGGCGCCGCGAGCCTTGCGCTCGTCCGGTCGCCGTGTGGTCTTTCCGTTCGCTTCGGGCGGTACCCGTCGTCGATGTTGCGGAAAAAAGGCGCGTCGTCCCGGCGCGTCGGCGCTTCTGACCGCTCGCGCGTCGCCGGGCGACCGGCCCGGGAAGGTGCGAATGGGTGGGAGACGGGCAAGACTTAGCGCGCCGAGCCCGGCTTGGGAAGGGGCGCCGGCCTACAGGCTGACCGGCGCGGCGCGGGGGTCGGGCCCGTTGGTGACCACGCGGGCGCGGTTGGCCAGGTCGAGGGTGATCTTCACGTCCACGAAGCCCTCGGCCTCGAACAGGGCCTTGACCGCCTCGCCCTGCGTCCAGCCGATCTCGACGGCGAAGACGCCGCCCGGCCTCAGGATGCGGCGGATTTCGGGAGCCAGCACGCGATAGGCGTCCAGCCCGTCCTCGCCTCCGTCCAGCGCGAGGCGCGGATCGTGATCGCGGACCTCGGGATCCAGGGTCTCGATCTCGGCCGAGGCGATGTAGGGCGGGTTGGAGACGACGAGGTCGAAGGCCGCGTCGTCCAGACCGGCGGCCCAGTTGGTGCGCAAAAAGGCCGCGCGCCCATCCAGCCCCAGGTTGGCGGCGTTCTCGCGCGCCACGGCCAAGGCCTCGCTGGAGACGTCGGTGCCCAACCCGGTCGCGGCCGCCCGTTCGGCCAGCACGGCCAGCAGGATGGCGCCTGAGCCCGTGCCCAGGTCGATCATGCGGAACGCCTTGCCTTCCGGAAAGGCCGGCAGGACGACGTCGAGGATCGCCTCCGTGTCGGGCCGGGGGCTCAGCACGTCGGGCGTGACGTTCAGCAGGATCTTCCAGAACCCTTTGCGGCCCAGGATGCGCGAGGTCGGTTCGCGACGCAGGCGCCGCTCCACGAAGCCGTTCAGCGCGGCCTGCTGTTCGGTCGTCACGGCGCGATAGGGGTCGGTCAGGATGTCGGTGCGCGTCGCCCCCGTCGCCGCCTCCAGCAAAAGACGGGCGTCGATCGACGGGCTGTCGATGCGGCCCTCCTTCAGTCGGGCCTGTGCGGCTTTCCACGCGGTCAGCAGGGTGGGGGCGTCGGACATGGGCGCCGAGATAGGCCCTCCGTCCGCACAAGAAAAGTGAGGGAACGGGGTCGCCAGCTTCACCGTTGGCGTCTTCATGTCCCGACCGAAGGCCCCGTCGAAGTCCGCAGGCGCCCGTCGCGCCTCGCCGCTGCTGTGGCTGGGCGCCGCCTTCGGGGGACTGGCCGCCGGCGCGGGGGCGGCGCACCTGCTCTACACGCGGGGACACAAGATCGGCATGGACCTGCGGGTGTTCCGGCCCGATCCGCCGGACCTCGGGCCGCCGCAGCCGCAGGATTTCGAGGACAGGGAGCCGGGGCGGGGCCGCATGGCCGAGCGGCCCGAGCACATCCCGCGCAAGGGCTGGACCGACATCTTCTGGCGTTGGGGCGCGTCCTATTTCGGCGACCGCGTCGGCTTCGTCGCGGGCGGGGTGACGTTTTTCGTCATGCTGTCGCTGTTCCCGACGCTGGCGGCGATCGTGACGATCTACGGCCTGTTCGCCGATCCCACCGACGCCGTGGCCCGGCTCTATTTCCTCTATTCGGTGCTCCCCGCCGGCGTGGCGGAGTTCATCGCGGGCGAGATGCAGCGGCTGGCCGAGAACTCGAACACCCAGCTGACCTTCACCCTCGTCTGGACCCTTGCCCTGTCGCTCTGGACGGCCAACGGGGCTGTGAAGGTGCTCTTCTACGGGCTGAACGTGGCCTATCACGAGGTCGAGAAGCGCAACCTGATCAACTACAACCTGCAGTGCATGACCTTCACCCTCGTCGGGCTGACGGCCGTGCTGGTGTCGGCCGCCCTGGTCGTGGCCACTCCCCTTGTGCTCGGGCCCCTGGGCCTGCTGGACGAGTGGGCCTATCTGGCGCCGCTGCGGTGGCCTTTGCTGCTGGTCATCTACGTCGGCGTGCTGACCATGGTGTACCGGATGGGGCCATGCCGGGCGCGGGCCCGCTGGCGCTGGCTGACGCCGGGAGCGATCGCGGCCGCCCTGCTCAGCCTGACGCTGTCCCTCGGGTTCAGCTGGTATCTGACGACGTTCGTGCGCACGGCCTCCTACGGGCCGCTGGCGGCCATGATGGGCTTCCTCCTTTGGACCTGGCTGACGGTCCAGATCATCCTCATGGGGGCCGAGCTGAACGCCGAGATCGAGCATCAGACGGCGATGGACACCACCACCGGCTCGCCGCGCGCCATCGGCGAGCGGGGCGCGGTCGTGGCGGACACGGTGGGGCCGCGGCGCGGCAATCCGGCGGCGCTGGCCTTCACCCTGAAGCACGCCGAAGCCCTGTCTGACCGCCTGCTGAAGCGCCGCATCGGCAGATAGCTGCACCGCGGCGCGGTTTGCTCTAAGCGTGGCGGCATGACCCCCGACGACGCGCCGAAGCCCGCCGTGAAGACGCCCGCGCTGGCGGTGCTGTTCGCCACCGTGTTCATCAATCTGGTCGGCTTCGGTCTCGTGGTGCCGCTGCTGCCCTTCTTCGCGCGCAGCCTCGACGCCACGGCGTGGCAGATCACCCTGATGTTCTCGGCCTATTCGCTGGGCCAGTTCTTCGCGGAGCCGTTCTGGGGCCGGCTGTCGGACCGCATCGGGCGCAAACCCGTCCTGCTGATCACCCTGGCCGCCAACGCCGTCGGCTATCTGGCCCTGGCCTTCGCGCCGAACGTCTGGATCGCCATCGCTGTCCGGCTGTTCACAGGCTTCGGCGCGGGCAACATCTCCACGGTTCAGGGCTACGTCGCCGACGTCACGCCGCCGGCGCAGCGGGCGGGCCGCATGGGCCTGATCGGCGCGGCCTTCGGGCTTGGCTTCATCGTCGGGCCGGGGCTGGGCGGCCTGCTGACCCAGCCGCAGCTCGGCCACGTCGGCTTCCAGCTGCCGATCTTCGTGGCCTCCGGCATGGCGGCGCTGGCGGCGGTCGGGGTGGTGCTGTTCCTGCGGGAGAGCCGGGCCAAGGCCGACCCCGCCGCACCTCGCCCGGCCTTCCTGTCCGGCCTGCGGGACGCCCGGGACAATCCCGTGATCTCGCGGGTGCTGACGGTCACCCTCGTCTACATGGCCGGCTTCTCGGCCATGGAGAGCGTGTTCGGCATCTGGGCCGAGGACCGCTACGGCTGGGGCGCGCGCGAGGTGGGGCTCAGCTTCATGGTCGTCGGCATCGTCTCGGCCCTGAACCAGGGCGTGTTCACCGGCCGTCTGGCGCGGCGCTTCGGAGAGACGCGGGTGCTGGCCGTCGGCATGCTGATGTTCGGCCTGTCGCTGGTGCTGCAGGTCGTTGCCCCGCCGGCGTGGTTCCCGGCCTTGAACCTGAACCTGGGTCTGTTCACGCTTCCGGTGGTGCAGGGCTGGGTGGTGCCGCTATGCATGGTGGTCGGGGCCTGCGGCATGTCGCTGGCCATGCCCAACATCTCCGCCGTCATCAGCCGGTCCACCGCGCCCGACCGGCAAGGGGCCATGCTGGGTCTGAACATGGCCGCCGGGTCGATCGCGCGCATCGTCGGCCCGATCGTGGCCGGCGCCCTGTTCTCGAGCCTCGGCCATGACTGGCCGTTCCTTGTGGGGGCCATGCTGACGATCCCGGCGGCGATCATGGCGATCAACGCCGGACGGGCGATGCGGCGTCAGGCGGGGACCCCGGCCTAGGCGAACTCCGCCTCGAGATCGGCCAGACGCGCGGCCTGATCCTCGGCGATCAGGGCGTCCAGCATGGGGTCGAGGTCGCCCTCGAGGATCTGCGGCAGGCTGTGCAGCGTCAGGCCGATGCGGTGGTCGGTCACCCGCCCCTGCGGAAAATTGTAGGTGCGGATGCGCTCCGAGCGGTCGCCCGACCCGACCTGGGACTTGCGCGCGTCCGAACGGGCCGAGTCCCTGGCCTGACGCTGCATGTCGTACAGGCGCACGCGCAGGTTCTTCATCGCCTTGTCGCGGTTCACGTGCTGCGACTTCTCCGAGGACGTCACCACGATGCCGGTCGGCAGGTGGGTGATGCGGACGGCCGAATCGGTCTTGTTGACGTGCTGGCCTCCGGCGCCGGACGACCGATAGGTGTCGATGCGCAGGTCCTGATCGCGGATCTCGATCTCCACGTCCTCGACCTCGGGCAGGACCGCCACGGTGGCGGCCGAGGTGTGGATGCGCCCGCCCGCCTCTGTCGCCGGCACGCGCTGCACGCGGTGCACGCCGCTTTCGAACTTCAGCCGGCCGAACACGCCTTCGCCCGTGACGGTGGCGACGATCTCCTTGTAGCCGCCGACCTCGCCCTCGGAGATGGAGTCGATCTCCACCCGCCAGCCCCGCGCCTGGGCGTACCGCGAATACATGCGGAACAGGTCGCCGGCGAACAGGGCGGCCTCGTCCCCGCCGGTGCCGGCGCGCACTTCCAGCACGGCCGAGGCGTTCTCGTCGGCGTCGCGGGGCGCCAGCAGCAGGGCCACCTCCCGCTCAAGGTCGGGGAGCCGCGTCTCCAGCGCCTCCAGCTCGTCGGCGGCCATCGCGGCCAGCTCGGGATCGTCCTGCATGGCCTCCAGATCAGCCATCTCGGCGCGGGCGCGCGCCAGCCCCTGAACCGCGTCGGCGACGGGCTTCAGCTCGGCGTGCTCCTTCGACAGGCGCACGATCTCGGCCCCGTCGGACGCAGCCCCCATGCGCGCCTCCACCTCGTGGAAGCGGTCCAGCACCTGGTCGAGACGGGCCTGGGGCAGGCGCAAGGCGGACTCCTGATGTCGGGCGCGGAGCGATAGCGGACGGCGGACCCGGCGTCCAACATGGTCACGTTCGCGTCAGCCCGCGAGCGAACCGGAACCTCGATCGCCAGCTTCACCTTTACCGCATCTGCGAACGCGATCCGTCGCGGTGACGATTGGGGCCGATGGACACCTTCTTCCTGTTCCTGCTGGTGGGTCTGCTGGCCCAGGCCGTCGACGGCGCCCTGGGCATGGCCTACGGCGTGATCTCGTCGTCCGTGCTGCTGGCCTTCGGCGTGCCCCCGTCGGTCGCTTCGGCCAGCGTGCACGGCGCGGAGGTCTTCACCACCGGCGCCTCGGCCACCAGCCACGTCCTTCACAAGAACGTGGAGTGGCGGCTTTTCGTCCCGCTGGCGGTCGCGGGAGTGCTGGGCGGCGTCCTCGGAGCCTATGTGCTGTCCGGGATCGACGGCGACGCCATCAAGCCCTTCATCGTGGCCTATCTGGCGCTGATGGGTCTCTACATCCTGTGGCGGGCGACGCGGGACGTGAAGCCGAAGACGATCCGCCCCCGCTGGGTGGTGGCTCCGCTGGGGCTGGTCGGCGGCTTCATGGACGCGATCGGCGGGGGCGGTTGGGGGCCGACGGTGTCGTCCGCCATGGTCGGCGCCGGCGAGGAGCCGCGGCGCGCCATCGGCACGGTGAACACGGCCGAATTCTTCCTGACCACGGCCATTTCAGCGACCTTCGTCTGGGCGCTGCTGACCGGTCACTGGCAGGATGCGGAGGGAATCCAGAACCACGCCTGGGCCGTCGCCGGTCTGGTCGTGGGCGGCCTGATCGCGGCGCCCTTCGCCGGGCTGGTCACCCGAAAGGCGCCGCAAAGGGCGATGACCTATGCGGTCGGAGGTCTGCTGATCTGTCTGTCGGTCTTTCAGGGCCTGCAGCTGGCCGGACTGGTCGCCTAGGGCGCGTCCGGCCGGGTGTCGGCGAAGCTCGGCCGGGCCTCCAGCGCGGCCTGCAGGGCGACGAGCCGGGGCCGGCCGGCGGCCCAGTCCAGATCCGGGTGACGGAATCCCGCCCAGGTGACCAGAACCCCCGCGGTGATGCGGCCCATGTCCAGCGGCAGATCCGGCGCGATGCCCGGATCGCCCTCCAGCCGGTCCAGCACGCGATTAAGATTCTCGGTCCAGCGCGTGATCCACGACGCCGACCTCTCCTGCTCCGGCCGGCGCAGCTCCAGCACGCGCTTCACGCCCATCTCCAGTCCGGCGTTGGCGAGCGTCTCCAGCCGCTTCACGCGCCAGCGCTCCGCGCCGTCCGCGGGCAGCAAGAGGGGACCCGCGCCCGTGACGTCCAGCCATTCGCAGATCACCGGGCTGTCCGTCAGAACGCCGTCGGCGGTCTCCAGCGCCGGCACCTGAACGACCGGATTGGCCGCCACCAGCCGGGGATCGGAGGCGTAGGGGTCCACGGCCACCTCCTCGATCGCGACGCCCTTCTCGCGGGCGACGATCCGGCACTTGCGCGCATAGGGCGACGGGACGGTGATGTGCAGGCGAGGCGTCATTCCGCCGCCACCTTCGCGGCCGCGCGGGCGGCTTCCAGCTCGGCCGCCTTGCGCTCGACCATGTCGACGATCTCCTCGACCATGTCGGCGTTGGCCAGCTTCCGGGCGATCGACCCGTTCAGATACATCATGCCCGACCCCGCGCCGCCGCCGGTGAAGCCGACGTCGGTGTACAGGGCCTCGCCCGGGCCGTTGACGACGCAGCCGATGATCGACAGGGACATGGGCGTGGTCACGTGGGCCAGCCGCTCCTCGAGAATGCCGACCGTCTCGATCACGTTGAAGCCCTGACGCGCGCACGACGGGCAGGCGATGATGTTCACCCCCCGGTGCCGCAGGCCCAGCGACTTCAGGATGTCGAAGCCGACCTTGATCTCCTCCACCGGATCGGCGGCCAGGGAGACGCGGATGGTGTCGCCGATGCCCGCCCACAGCAGGTTTCCCATGGCGATGGACGACTTGATCGTGCCGGTGCGCAGCGGCCCCGCCTCGGTCACCCCGACGTGCAGCGGGCAGTCGATGGCGTCGGCCAGCTGGTGATACGCGGCCACCGTCAGGAAGGGATCCGACGCCTTCACCGAGATCTTGAACTCGTGGAAGTCATGGTCCTGCAGGATGCGGGCGTGGTTCAGCGCGCTCTCGACCATGGCCTCGGGACAGGGCTCGCCGTACTTCTCCAGCAGCTCCTTCTCCAGCGAGCCGGCGTTGACGCCGATCCGCATGGAGCAGCCGTGATCCTTGGCCGCCTGCACCACCTCGCGCACGCGCTCGGGACTGCCGATGTTGCCCGGATTGATGCGCAGGCAGGCGGCGCCCGCCTCGGCGGCCTCGATGCCGCGCCTGTAGTGAAAATGGATGTCGGCCACGAGCGGAACGCGCGCCTCCCGCGCGATCGTCCGGAAGGCCGTCGTCGACTCCACGTCCGGACAGGACACGCGCACGATGTCGGCGCCCGCCTCCTCCAGCTTGCGGATCTGGTCGATCGTCGCCGCCGCGTCGGAGGTCGGCGTGTTGGTCATGGACTGGACCGTGATCGGCGCGTCGCCGCCGACCAGAACGTCGCCGACGCGGATCTGGCGGCTCTTGCGGCGTTCGATGTGCCGCCAGGGGCGGACGTGCGTATGGTCGGCGCTCATGGACGGCGAAGATAGGCGCAACGCCTCGTCAAAACCATGACGGCGGCCGGATCAGCGGGTCAGGGAGTCGTAGGCCACGCCCGGACCTTCCGTCGCGGCTACCGGGGCGCGGGGCGCGGCGGCCGACGGCGCGGGCGTCGGGGCGGTCGGCGGCGCGGCGGCGGCCTTACGCGCGGCGCGGTCGCGGGCGGCGGCCTCGGCTGCGGCGGCGGTCTGGCGGGCCCTGGTCTGGGCCTGACCGTTCAGCGTGCCGACCTGGGTCTGGGCGTTGGGCAGGGTCCCGGCGTGCTCCCCGAACATGTAGACGTCGAAGGCGGCCGGGTCGGCGACGTCGATCACGGCGGTGACGCCGCGCGGCGCGCGCCAGGCCTCGCCGGCGGCCATCTGGCGGGCGAACAGCACGCGCTGGTCGGGCATGCGCACGACGACGTAGGCCGGCCGGCGCGCCTGGATGATCACGTCCGAGGAACCAGCCGCGGCACCGTGGACGGCGCCCCGCGGGTTGAAGGCGCGGGCCACCGGGCCGGTCGACGCGTCCGGCGCGCCCTCGACCGGGGCGGCCCCGGTCAGCTGCTCTTCCAGACCGGGCGTGACGTACAGCACCGGCACCGTCTGATCGGCCGGCGCAGGCCGCGGGGCCTCCAGCGCGGCCGGCGTGTTCTGACCCAGCACGCCGCCGAGGCTCCAGGTCTCCGGCACGGCGACGAGGTCGGAGCGCGACGGGGCGTCCAGCAGGTTCAGGCGCTGGAAGACGTTCCAGCCCAGCACGGCAACCACCACGACGGCGACCGCGGCGATGACGCGCGGCGAGTGGCGGCGCACCTCCTCGAAGGCCACGCCGACCGGCGGCTGCAGCGGGACCGAGCCGTCCGGCACGTCGCGCTTGAACCGTTCGACGGCCAGTTGCTCGTCCAGACCGAGGGCGTGGGCGTAGGCGCGGACGTAGCCGATGGAGAAGACGCGCGTAGGCAGAACCGACCAGTCGTTCTCTTCAAGCGCGGTCAGATAGCGGGTGTGGACGCGGGTGGCCGTCGACAGCTCGGCCAGCGATCGGCCGGAGGCCAGCCGGGCGGCGCGCAGGCCGGCGCCGAGAGTCGGCGCGTCGGTGATCGGAGGGACGGGATCCTTCCAATCCGGATGCGCCTTGAACTCTTCGGGGGCGTTCCCCGTATCCAGCGCCATGACGCCTGACCCCACACTCGCCCCGACCGGTCCGGCCGAGGCGTCACGCACACACGGGTCGCCGAATACAAGGTAACCATGACGGAAATCGCGTCCCCCACGACCGGCGCCCGTCTCGTCCTGTGGATAACCCATGAAGCCCGCCCGTTCAACGACTTCGTTAACGACGTCGTGCCGTCCCATGCCGGGACGATTCAGAGGGCGATGTTCAACTTCCGGGCCAGGGATTCGATCTCGTTGCGCACCGATCCGGCCGACGAGCCCAGAAGGCCCGGCATGGCGCGGCGCGCGGCGTTCAGGTCGGTCGACAGGACCATGCGCTTGACCGGGCCCACGCCGCCCGCCGGCGCGGACAGGCGGTGGAAGCCCAGCGTCAACAGGGCGAAGGCCTCCAGCGGCCGGCCGGCCAGCTCTCCGCACACCGACACCGGGGTGCCCGTGTCGACGCATTTGCGCTGGATCTCGGCCAGCGCCCGCAGGGCCGGCGGCGACAGCGGGTCGTAGCGGTCCGAGACCATCGGGTTCGTCCGGTCCGCGGCGAACATGTACTGTAGCAGGTCGTTCGTCCCGACCGAGATGAAGTCGGTCAGCGGCAGCAGGGCGTCGAGGTGCCACAGCAGCGACGGGCACTCGACCATGGCCCCCACCCGCAGCACGGCCGGAAGGGCGCGTCCGCGCCGCCGCGCCCAGGCGCATTCCTCGTCGACCATCTCCCGCGCGGCCCGGAACTCGTCGACCGTGGCGATCATGGGGAACATGACGCGCAGCTCGCGGCCGGAGCCCGCCGCCAGCAGCGCCCGCAGCTGCATGCGCAGCAAGGCCGGCCGGTCGAGCCCCAGGCGGATGGCGCGACGGCCCAGCGCCGGGTTCTCCTCCCGCTCCTGGTCCAGATAGGGCAGGACCTTGTCGCCGCCGACGTCCAGCGTCCGGAACGTCACCGGCCGGTCGCCCGCGGCGTCCAGCACGAGGCGGTACAGGGCGGTCTGGACGTCCAGGCGCGGCAGCTCGTCCGACACCATGAACTGGAACTCGGTGCGGAACAGGCCGATGCCCTCGGCGCCGGTCTCGTTCAGGTTCTCCAGATCGACCGCCAGCCCCGCGTTGGTCAGGAGCGTGACCCGGGTCCCGTCCAGGGTGACCGCCGGCACGTCGCGCAGCCGGGTGAACTCCGCCCTCCGCTGGTCGCGGACCTCCATGCGTGACTGCACCGCCTGCAGCATGTCGGGGCGGGGCCGCAGGTGCGCCTCGCCCGTCTCGCCGTCTGCGATGACCAGATCGCCCTCGGACAAACGGTCCCGCAGCCCCTGCAGGCGGCCGACGCACGGGATCTGCAGAGCGCGCGCGACGATGGCGGCGTGGCTGGCGGCCGACCCTTCCTCCAGCAGCAGGCCTTTCAGCTTGTGGCGCGGATATTCCAGCAGGTCGGCCGGTCCCAGGTTGCGCGCGACCAGGATGGCGTCGTCCGGCAGGTCGCGCTCGCCCGGCTTGTCCCCGGCCAGGATGCGCAGCAGCCGGTTCGCCAGATCCTCGAAGTCGTGCAGCCGTTCCTTGATGTAGGGGTCCCGGGCCTGGGCGAAGCGGGCGCGGTGCTCGTTGCGCACGCGGTCGACCGCCGCCTCGGCCGTCAGGCCGTTGCGCACCGCCTCCTCCAGCGACCGGTTCCAGCCGCGGTCGTCGGCAAACATGCGATAGGTCTCGAGGACTTCGAACGACGGCCCGGCCAGATTGCCCAGACCCCCTTCCAGCATGTGATCGACGTCGGCCTTGAGGCGGTTCAGCGCCTCGCGAAGACGGATTTCCTCGACCTGCTGGTTCTTGGCCAGAAGACGTTCGGGCGGCAGCGGGGCCTCGTGCAGGACGACGTGGCCGTAGGCCAGGCCGTCGCCGAACTTCTGGCCCTTGATCCGCTCCGGCCGGTGCGGCGCCACCTCGATGTCGCGCAGTTCCTCCTGCGCCAACAGCTCGCCGGAGGCGACGGTCTCGGCCAGCACCATGGCGATGGTCTGGATGTCCTCGACCTCGTCCTCGTCATAGCGGCGCTCGGCCCGGTTCTGGACGACCAGAACGCCGATGGCCCGGCCGCCGCGCAGCAGGGGCGCGCCGAGGAAGGCGTGATACGGGTCCTCGCCCGTCTCCGGACGGTAGGAGAAGCTGGGGTGGGTCGGGGCGTCCGACAGACTGATCGGCTGGGCCAGCCGTGCCACCTCGCCCACCAGACCTTCGCCCGGCCGCAGGCGGGTGTTGTGCACCGCCTCGCGGTTCAGGCCCTCGGTGGCGAACAGCTCGAGTTCGCCCGACGCGCGGCGCAGATAGATTGAGCAGACCTCGGCCACCATCGACCGGGCGATGATGCGCACGACGCCGTCCAGCCGCTCCTGGGCCGGGGCCGCGCCGGCCATGGCCTCGCGGATCTGACGCAGGAGGTTTCGCGGCCCCCTCGTCGTCATGGCCGGTCCTGTCGGCATGACCTCTCCGGTTCGCGCCCGGTCCGGACGCCGTCGATCTCTATACCGCCTCCAGCCCGTAGGCCGAATGCAGGGCCCGCACCGCCAGCTCGGCGTAGGCGGCGTCGATCAGCACGCTGATCTTGATCTCGGACGTCGAGATGGCCTGGAACTTGATGCCCTTGTCGGCCAGCGCCCGGAACATGGTCTGGGCCACGCCCGCGTGGCTGCGCATGCCCACGCCGACCACCGAGACCTTGGCCACGTCCTCGTCCACGCGGATGTCGCTGAAGCCCAGCGTCTCCTGCGCCTCGCGCATCAGCCCGGCGGCGCGCGGCGCGTCGCGACGGCCGGTCGTGAAGGTCATGTTGACCGTGCCTTCGGTGCGCGACTGGCTCTGGACGATCATGTCCACGTTGACCCCGGCCTCGGCCAGCCGGGTGAAGACCTCGGCCGGGGTCTCGGTGCGGTCGGAGAGGCCAAGCAGGGTGATGCGGGCCTCGTCCCGGCTCATGGTCACGCCGGACACGATGCGTTTTTCCACGATCTCCTCCTCGTCGCAGATCAGGGTGCCGCCCTTGTCGGGCAGGCGGCCGGTTTCGTCGGGTTCGATGAAGCTGGACAGGACGCGCACGGGCACGCGCTTCGCCATGGCCAGTTCGACGGAGCGGGTCTGCAGCACCTTGGCGCCCAGAGACGCCATCTCCAGCATCTCCTCATAGGAGATCTTCTCGATGCGCCGCGCCCGGCTCTCGATGCGCGGGTCGGTGGTGTAGACGCCGTCCACGTCGGTGTAGATGTCGCACGGACATTCCAGCGCGGCCGCCACGGCCACGGCCGAGGTGTCCGAGCCGCCGCGGCCCAGAGTGGTGATCCGCCCGTCGCGGGTGACGCCCTGGAAGCCCGGCACCACCGCCACCTGGCCGCCGTCCAGCGCCCTGCCCAGCACCTCTCCGGGCACGTCCTCGATCCGCGCGCGACCGTGGGCGTCGTCCGTGAGTATGGGAATCTGCCAGCCCATCCAGCTGCGGGCGTCGACGCCCATGTTGCGCAGGGTCAGGGCCAGAAGGCCGCTGGTCACCTGCTCGCCGGAGGCCACGACGACGTCGTACTCGTCGTCGGAAAGTTCGATGCCCTGCGCCGGGCGTCCGGCGCCGTCCGTCCATGCGACCAGTTCGTTGGTCTTGCCGGCCATGGCGGAGACGACGACGGCGACCTTGTGCCCCTGCGCCACCTCGGCGGCGACGATGCGGGCGGCGCGACGGATGCGTTCCAGATCGCCCATCGACGTGCCGCCGAACTTCATCACCAGGCGCGTCATCGTGAAACGGGGGGCTCCGTCTTGCGGGGGAGGGCCCGGCGGTCCATGCCTCGGGTCATGATCGGTTCTAGCGATGGGTCCGGGGCGCGCAATCCCCAAAGCGAAGCCGGCACGGGGGCGGCCGGTCCCTCGATCGACCCGGCCGACGTGGCCCGCTTCTCGGCCCAGGCGGCCGAGTGGTGGGATCCGAAGGGGCCGTTCGCGCCGCTGCACCGGTTCAATCCGTCGCGGCTGGCCTTTCTGCGCGACCAGTTCCAGGCGCGCTTCGACCGACGCGGGCGCGGCGCCTTCACGGGTCTGACCCTGATCGACGTCGGCTGCGGCGGAGGCCTGATCGCCGAGCCGATGCGGCGTCTGGGGTTTGAGGTGACGGGCGTGGACGCCTCGGCGGAGAACGTCGGCACGGCACGCGCCCATGCCGACCAGATGGGCCTCGACATCGCCTATCGCGCCGCCACGGCCGAGCAGATCGCGGCCGAGGGCCGGACCTTCGACGTCGTCCTGGCGCTCGAGATCGTCGAGCACGTGGTCGATCCGGCGGCCTTTCTGAAGACCTGCGCGGGCATGGTCGCGCCCGGCGGGCTGCTGGTGGTGGCCACGCTGAACCGCACGCTGAAGTCACTGGCGCTGGGCAAGGTCATGGCCGAATACGTGTTGCGCTGGGTGCCCGCCGGCACGCACGACTGGCGTCAGTTCCTCAAGCCGGAGGAAATCCGGGGGATGCTGGACGGGACGGGTCTGGACGTGACCGGTCCGTTTGGCGTGGCCTACGATCCGCTGGCCGACCGTTGGGACCAGGGAGACGACGCCGGCGTGAACTATTTCATGGTCGGCACGCGCGGCTGATTACGCCGATTTCACCTAGCTTGCGGGCTTGTAACGGGATTTGGAAGCGTCGCCGTGGGAGGGAGGCTCATCTCTCCTCCCCGGAACGGAGCCTTCCGATGCACAAGAAACTGACCGTCCTCGCCCTCGCCGCGGCGGCCTTGGCCACCTCGGCCTGCGTCACCGTGATCGACGCCGGCGACGGCGGCGACTACGCCTGGACCGGACAAGGCGCCCAGCCGTTCGACGCCGCCCGCGACCAGTGCCGCGAGCGCGCCGGCGACCGTGAGGGCACCACCGCCTTCATCACCTGCATGTCCGAGAAGGGCTGGACCCGCACGAACGATTGAGACGTCAGCTCGAGGCCGCGCAGCGCGTGTTCAGCGGCGCGGCCCTGAAGCTCCAGCTCATCGATGCGGGCTGACCGTTCATCGTCCCCTCGATGCGGGCGCTCAGCGCGTCGCCCTCGCGCGAGTAGATGATGCGCGTAGGGAAGTCGTTCTGTTCATTGACGAACACCGCCCGCATGGGCCCGCTCTCGGTCAGAACGAAGGCCGTCGGCGGCATGCCGTTGGGCTGGGCCAGATAGGTCACGCCCTGCGGCAGCTTGCTGATCTGCGCCACTTCGAACGAGACGCCTCCCGACGCCGAGACGCTGACGGCGTGGCCGACCATGAGGCCGGCGCGTGGATCGCTCCACGTCTCCGAGGCCTCGCGCCCGTCCGAGCAGTCCAGCCAGTAGCCGGCCATCCACGACAGGTCGGGGTCGGCGGGCGCGGCGGAGAGCAGGGCGGCGGTTGCTGCGGCGATGAACATCGGAGGCTCCCTCGTTTCGAGAGCTCCCGTCTAGGTCACCGATGCCAGGCCGGTCTTGTAGGATTGCGACGCGATGGCCCTGGCCAGCTCCATCTGCTCGCGCGCCCAGACCGTGGCGGGACAACCCAGGAAGCGGCGGAAGTCGCGCGCCATCTGCGGCTGGTCGAAATAGCCGGCAGTCAGCCCCGCTTCCAGCCAGTCCACGGCCGCGCCCGGGTCCTGCGCGTGATCGAACACCCGCCGAAAGCGAAAAATGGAGCGCAGCAGACGCGGCGAGACGCCCACGCGATCGAGGAAACGCCGTTGCAGGGCGCGACGGGCGGCCAGGTCCATCAGGTCACCCTCCCCGCTTGATTCAAGCCGCGCCACCTCGGCCCGCACCTGATCGTCCAGCGTCCAGCCGCCGGCGCTGCGCCGCGCCCCGTCCAGCCAGTCGCCCATGATCCGCGCCTGCGCGTCCGGATCGCCTTCCGGCAGGCGCAGGCCCGCCAGTCGCTCCACCACGTCCAGCCGCCGGTCGGTCGCCGCCGACAGCGGTCCGCCCAGCCAGTCGCGGGCGCCGTCGGGGTGGAAGCGGATCGCGCACAGTTCGATCGGCCCGGCCGGCCGCATGGCCAGCGGCCGCGTCATCTGGCCTGCGAAGATGGCCGGCGGCTGCAGCCGGAACACCCCGTCGTCGCCCAGCTCCTCGTACGGAGCGCCCAGATCCACGACCAGTTCGGGGCAGCCGTCGGGCGCGATGCGCTGGACCGTCGGGCTCGGCGTCGGAGCGGCGTAGGTCCAGACCTTGCGGACCCACGGCCGCAGCGCGGGGGGCGGATCGAACTCCTGATAACGCTCCCCCTCCCCCATGGTCAGTGCGCCTTGGCGGGGTCCGGTGGCAGCGGCGCGACGGGCACGCCGTCGTCCTTCAGCTTTCTGACCTCCGCCGGCGTGGCCTCGCCGTAGATCTCGCGCTTCTCGGACCGGCCCTCGTGGATGTCGCGCGCCTCGCGGGCGAAGGCGTCGCCGACGTAGTCGAAGTTCGCCTCGACGTGACTGCGGACCTCCTTCGCAGCGCGCATCATCATGCTTCGAAGCGCCGTCGGGTCGGGCGCGGCGGCCTTCTTCGTGCCCGCGACGGCCGGGGCCATGATCTGCTTCGACACCTGCTTCGAGGCGCAGAACGGACATTCCACCAGCCCCCGCGCCGACTGATCGTCCCAGTCCGAGGACGAGCCGAACCAGGCCTCGAAGGCGTGGCCGTCGTCGCAATGCAGGGCGTAGCGGATCATGTGGTCAACGGGTCGGGGGCGGCGAAGTCGCGGTCGTGGGTCAATTGCGGGACCGCTTGCCTCGCGCGGGAGACGGCGGACAGGTCGAGATCGGCGAAAAGCACGTCCGGGCGGTCGTGGTCCAGCCTCGCGACGACCTCGCCCCACGGCCCTACGACGGTGGACCGTCCCCAGGTGCGACGGCCGTCGGCGTGCGTGCCGCCCTGTGCCGGCGCCAGAACGAAGCATCCCGTCTCGATGGCCCGTGCCCGCAACAGGACCTCCCAGTGCGCCTCTCCCGTCGGCACGGTGAAGGCGGCGGGAACGGCGATCATGTCGGCCCCGGCCCGGGCGAGGGCGCGAAACAGGTGCGGAAAGCGGACGTCGTAGCAGACCGTCAGCCCCAGCCCTCCCCATGGCGTCCGCGCGACCGCCGCGCGATCTCCCGGCCTGACCGCCGCGCTTTCGCGCCACCGCTCGCCGGTCGGCAGGTCGACGTCGTAGACGTGCAGCTTGTCGTAGCGCGCGACCGTGCCGCCATGATCGTCGATCAGCAGCGAACGGTTCGCCGCGCGGCCGTCGTCGGGGTGGCCCGACCTGACTATGGCGGAGCCCATCAGCAGCCAGACGCCGAGTTCGGCCGCCAGCGATTTCAGGCCGGCCACCGCCAGGTCATCGCCCTCGTCGACCAGCAGGGCCTCGCGCCGCGTGCGGTCCTGCACCAGCAGGTTCGTGCCCTCCGGCGTCACGATCAGCCGGGCGCCGCCCTCGGCCGCCCGCCGGATCAGGGGCGCGACGTGCGCCAGACCCTGTGCCGGGTCGTCCGGCGTCGTGGTCTGGACCAAGGCGACGCGCAGCGGCCCCGTCATGCGGCCAGCAGCGCGTCCAGCTCGCCCTTGCGCTCGAGCTCGTGCAGATCGTCCGAGCCGCCGACGTGGCGGTCGTTGATGAAGATCTGCGGGAAGGTCATGCGGCCGTTGGACCGCTGGATCATCTCCTGCTTCTTCTTCGGATCGTTGGAGGCGACGATCTCCGTGAACTCGACGCCCTTGCGGGCCAGCAGGCCTTCGGCCATCGCGCAGTAGGGGCAGCCCGGCTTGGTGTAGATGACGACGTCGGCCATTCGGTTCTCCTTTTTCGTTCCCGTTCAACGCGCGAGGGACCGGGACGATCTCATGTAGTCAGGCTTCGGGCCGTCCGCACCCGGGCGACGACGGCCAGATCGACGGCGCGTGCGCCGGCGTCCAGCAAAGCCCGCGCGCAGGCCTCGGCCGTGGCGCCGGTCGTCAGGACGTCGTCGACCAGAAGGATGCGACGGCCGTGGACCGCGCGGCGGCCGGCGGCGGTCAGCCGGAAGGCCGACCGGACGTTCAGCCGCCGCCCGCGCGCGGACTTGCCACCCTGGCTGCCGGTGCGGACGGAGCGCACGAGGGCGTCGGGGAGGAACTGCCGGTTCGCCGCCCGGGCCAGCGGACGGGCGATCTCCGCCGCCTGGTTGAAGCGCCGCGACAACAGCCGCAGCCGGTGCAGCGGCACGGGCAGGACCGCGTCGCAGTCGGCCAGCAGAGGCGCCGCCGCCCGCTCCAGCCAGCGGGCGAACAGGGGCGCGAACTGCTGCTGGTCGCCGTGCTTGAGGCGCAGGATCACGGTGCGCGAGGCGTCGTCGTAGACGCAGGCGGCGCGGGCGCGGGCGAAGGCGTAGGGACGCGCCACGCAGGCGGCGCATCGTGGATCGGCGAAGACGCCGCCGTCATGCTCGAAGGCCGCGCCGCAGCCGTCACACACGGGATCCTCCAGAAAAGTGACCCGGCTGAAGGCGTCGGCGCTCAGGCCCGCGGCGCCCATGGCCTCCGGCGCGTCGTGCGCCAGCGGCGGCAGGATCAGGTCCGTCAGGCCACGGCCCAGATGCGCCAGCCGGGGCCGGGCGGCTTCCCAGGCGCGGGTCCAGACCCCATCCTGTGACGACATGACCCCTCCCTCGCCGACCCAGGCCCGCCTGTTCGATCCCGCCCGTCGCGCCGCGCGCCTTCGCCGCAGCCGGCCACTGTTCGCCGGCGCCGACTTCCTGCATCGCCGCGCCGCGACGGGCCTCGTCGAAAGCCTTGAGGCGATCCTGCGCGACTTTCCGACCGTCGTCGACCTGTCGCCCCATCCGGCGGCCTTCGCCGACGCCCTGGCCGCTTCGGACGCGGCGGAGAGGATCGGCGCGCCGAGAGCCCTTCCCGCGCCGATGGCGCCGGCGGATCTGGAGCTCGAGCCCGGCTCCGTCGATCTGATCGTGTCCGTGCTGGGTCTGCATTGGGTCGAGGACCTGCCCGGCCTGATGGCGCAGGCACGACGGGCGCTGAAGCCCGACGGGCTTTTCCTGGCCGCCCTGTTCGGCGGGTCCACCCTGACCGAGCTGCGACAGGCGTTGACCTCGGCGGAGCTGGAGATCACCGGCGGGGCGTCGGCGCGCGTGTCGCCCTTCGCTGACGGCTTCGACGGCGCCGCCCTGCTGCAGCGGGCCGGTCTGGCCCTGCCCGTCTGCGACGTCGACAGGGTCACCGTGCGCTACGGCGATCCGGTCTCGCTGATGAAGGATCTGCGCGCCATGGGGGAGACGGCGGTCCCGGGCGGCCCGATCCGTCCCCTGCGCCGGGACGTGCTGATCCGCGCCGCCGAGATCTACGCCGGACGGTTTTCCGGCGCGGACGGCCGGCTGACCGCCACCTTCGAGCTGGTGTTCCTGTCGGGCTGGGCGCCGCACGAGGGGCAGCAGAAGCCCCTGCCCCGCGGCTCGGCGAAAGTGCGTCTGGCCGATGCGTTCGGCGTCGTGGAACACAAGGGCGACTAGCCCCCCATCGCGCTCCGGATGGCGTTCATGGCGCCGTTGAAGATGCCCGTCGAAGTGTCGCCGAACGCCACCAGGGCCGTCAGGATCACCAGAAACATCAGCGAGATGATCAGACCATACTCCAGCGACGTCGCCCCGGAGCGGTTTTTCAGAAGCCGGCGCAGCAGTCGCATCGCGCCCCCTCCGGCGGCTAGAGCAGGTCGCGCAGCCAGGCGACCAGAGGCGCGTCGGCCGGAGGCATCGGATACTGGGCCAGGGCGTTGGGCCTGACCCACTTCAACGCGGCGTGCTCGCGCGCCACGACCGTGCCCGACCAGCGTCGGCACAGGTAAAGTGGCATCAACAGGTGAAAGCTTTCGTAAGCGTGGCTGGCGAAGACGAAGGGGGCCAGACAGGCCTCGTTCACGTCGATGCCGAGCTCTTCCCTGAGCTCGCGGATCAGCGCCTCTTCCGGACGCTCGCCGGGATCGACCTTGCCGCCGGGAAACTCCCACAGCCCCGCCAGCTGCTTGCCCTCGGGCCGTTGGGCGATCAGCACGCGGCCGTCGGCGTCGATCAGGGCCACGGCGACGACGAGGACGGTCGGCAGGCTCACGAGCGATAGTCGCCGTTGATCTCGACGTAGCGCTTCGTCAGGTCGCACGTCCAGACGGTGGCCGAGGCCCGCCCCATGCCGACGTCGACGGTGACCTCCAGCTCGGGCTTCTTCATGTAGGCGCTCATCTTCGCCTCGTCGTAGGTGGGCGACGGCGCCCCCTCGACGGCCGCGACGTGGGGCCCGAAGCGGATGGCCAGACGCTCGCGCGAAACCGGCTCGTCGGTCTTGCCCACGGCCATGACCACGCGGCCCCAGTTGGCGTCCTCGCCGGCGAAGGCGGTCTTCACCAGCGGGCTGTCGGCGATCGACTTGGCCAGCTTGCGGGCCGACGCCGGACTGGACGCCCCCTCGACCGTGACCCGGACGAACTTGGTCGCGCCCTCGCCGTCGCGGACCAGCTGATGGGCGAGGTCCAGCATGACCTTGTCCAGCGCGGCCGAGAATTCCTTCAGGCGGCGGTCGCCGACCCGGCCGATGAGCGGCGCGCCCGACGCCCCGGTGGCGAACAGCAGGCAGGTGTCGTTCGTCGAGGTGTCGCCGTCGACCGTGACGCTGTTGAAGGTGGTGCGCACGTGCAGCCCCAGGAGGGCTTTCAGCACCGGCGGGGCGATGGCGGCGTCGGTGACGATGAAGCCCAGCATGGTCGCCATGTCCGGCGCGATCATGCCCGAGCCCTTGGCGATGCCCGCGATGCGGACCTTGACCCCGTCGATGCGCGCCTCGGCGTACGAACCCTTGGGGAAGGTGTCGGTGGTCATGATGCCCAGACCGGCGCGGGCCCATTGCTCGCCGGCCGGGACGTCTCCGTCGAGGCCGGCCTCGACCTCGGGCAGGCGCGCGGCGATCTTCCGGTCGTCCAGCACCACGCCGATCACCCCGGTCGAGGCCAGCATGACGTCGCGCTGGCGACAGCCGAACCGCTTCGCCACCTCGGACGCCGTGCGACGCGCCGCGTCGGCGCCCGCCTTGCCCGTGAAGGCGTTGGCGCAGCCCGCGTTGACGACCAGGGCCCGGACGTCCGACCCGCCGTCCGCGCCGTCCAGATGCCGCTTGCACCAGTCCACCGGAGCCGAGCCGATGCGGTGCCGCGTGAACACGCCGGCGCAGGTCGTGCCGCGGGCGAACCGGAACACGGTCAGGTCGTCGCGCTCGTGCTTGTAAAAGCCCGCGCGGGCGGTGGTGATCTCCACGCCGCCGACCGCGCCGATCGTGGGGAAGGGCACGGCCAGGGGCGACACCTGCAGGCCGGGCTTTCCCGGTGCGGCGGCCGCTGCGGCCTTCGGCTTCAACGCCGAGGCCAGGGGATCCAGCGCCTTGCCGATCGCCTGCTCGATCTTGCGGCCGGTCGAGCGCCCCTCCCGCGACCCGCTCAAGGCCGGTCTTTCGGCGCGGCGGAGGCGGCGGGGGTCTGGCCGGAGGTCGGGGCCGAGGCGGGCGGCGGAGTCGGCGCGGGCGCGGGCGTGCGCGGCGCCGATGCGGGCTCCTGCCCGCCGCCGTCGGCGGACGATCCCAGCAGCACCTCGACGTCGGCGCGGCCGCGAAGGTCCTCCAGCAGGCGGCGCACGCCCTCATAGGTCAGGTACCGGACGATCTGCGGTCGGGCCTGCTCCAGCGTGGGCGGCGTTTCGCGCCGGCGGTCCTCGATGCGCACGACCGCCCAGCCGCCCTCGACCTGGAAGGGCCCGATGGTCGATCCGGCCGGCCGGTCCCGCAAGGCGTCGGCATAGGCCTTGGGCATGACGTCCAGGGTGGAATAGCCCAGGTCGCCCCCGGAATAGCGCGTCGCCTCGTCGATGGAGCGCTCGGCCGCCACGGCCTCGAAGGCCGCGCCGGCGGACAGGATGCCGACGACCTGCGCCGCCTCGGCCTGCGTCCGCGACACGATCTGGCGCACGCGGATCTCCTCCGAAGTCCGGGCGAGGCTCAGCTGTTCGTTGTACAGGGTCTGCACCGCCTGATCGGTGATGGTGCCGTTCACGACGGTCTCGACCAGCACGTCGCCCAGGATGCGGTCGCGGGTGGTGGCCAGTCGCCGCTGCACCGAAGGGCTGTTGTCCAGCCCGCGGCGCTCCGCCTCGCGGGCCAGCAGCTTCTGGTCGATGACCTCGTCAAGGACGCGCCGGAACAGGCCCGACGTCACGTCCAGCGGCTCGCCCTCGCCGATCAGGCCCTGCGCCACCGCCTCGCGCTTGACGTCGGAAGCCCAGATGGTCTCGCCGGCCACGCGGGCCACGGCGCGGTCTCCGGGCTCGGGCGGACGGTCGTTTCCGCCGGCGCCGCCGCACGCGGCGAGCGTCAGCAGGGCGAAGGCCGCCAGAAGCGCGAGAAGGGAGGTCGGGCGCTGTGGCATGGGCGGCTCGGCTCCGGGCGAAAGGGCCGCCGCGACGGGGTTTCCGGGCCGCGGCAAAGCCCCTCGCGTTGACAGGGTCAAGGCCGGTGCTTAAGTCCCGCCTGCGTTCAAGTCGAGGGGTTTTCGACGGTCCGCGCGCCCTCGCCGCGCCGCTGTTTCAGCCGGGTTCGGGTCGCGCCACGCCGAAGCCCCCGAGACCGGCGCGACCGCCCCGATCGGGGCTCGTCCTCAGGCCAGAGAGCCCCGTCCCAGAGCCTTCGCCCGCTCGACCGCACACCGGATCCCACATGCTCGGCTTCGCCAAGAAACTGTTCGGCAGCTCCAACGACCGCAGGGTCCGCGAGTTCATGGGTCAGGTGACCCGGATCAACGCCCTGGAGGAGAAGTTCGCCAAGGTCTCGGACGACGAGCTGCGGATGATGACGGACGTGTTCCGCGACCGTCTGGCCAAGGGCGAGAAGCTGGATTCCCTTCTGAACGAGGCCTTCGCCGTGGCGCGCGAGGCGTCGAAGCGGGTTCTGGGCCAGCGCCAGTACGACGTCCAGCTGACCGGCGGCATGATCCTGCACGAGGGCGGCATCGCCGAGATGCGGACCGGCGAGGGCAAGACGCTGGTCGCCGTGGCGCCCGTCTATCTGAACGCGCTCGAGGGCAAGGGCGTCCACGTCATCACGGTGAACGACTATCTGGCCCGACGCGACGCCGAGTGGATGGGTCGCGTCTATCGCTTCCTCGGCATGGAGGTCGGCGTCATCGTCAACGGCCTGTCGCAGGGCCAGCGTCAGGCCGCCTATGCGGCGGACGTCACCTACGGCACCAACAACGAGTTCGGCTTCGACTATCTGCGCGACAACCTGGTCTATGACCGGCGGGAGATGGTGCAGCGGGGGCACAACTTCGCGATCGTCGACGAGGTCGACTCCATCCTGATCGACGAGGCGCGCACGCCCTTGATCATCTCCGGCCCGACCGAGGACCGTTCGGACCTCTATGTGACGGTCGACGCCATCATCAAGGACCTGATCCAGGACAAGGCCACCTTCGATCTCGACGAGAAGCAGCGTCAGGCGCTGCTGACCGAAGAGGGCTCGGAACGGATCGAGCAGATCATGGAGGAGCGCGGCCTGTTCGCGCCCGACACCACCGGCCTTTACGACGCCGCCAACATCACCCTGGTGCACCACATCAACCAGGCCCTGCGCGCCAACACCCTGTACCAGCGCGACAAGGACTACATCATCCGCTCCGGCGAGATCATGCTGATCGACGAGTTCACCGGCCGCATGATGGTGGGCCGGCGCCTGTCGGAAGGTCTGCACCAGGCCATCGAGGCCAAGGAAGGCGTCAAGATCCAGCCCGAGAACCAGACCCTGGCCTCGGTCACGATCCAGAACTACTTCCGCCTGTACTCCAAGCTGTCGGGCATGACCGGCACCGCCGCCACCGAGGCGCAGGAGTTCCTCGACATCTACAGCATGGACGTCCTGGAGGTGCCGACGCACCGTCCGATCAAGCGCATCGACCACGACGACGAGGTCTACCGTTCGGCGCGCGAGAAGAACGGCGCCATCTGCAAGCAGATCGCCGAATGCTACGTCCGGGGCCAGCCGGTGCTGGTCGGCACCGTCTCGATCGAGAAGTCCGAGCAGCTGTCCGAACTGCTGCAGACCTATGAGTATGCTGTCGAGCTGAAGACGCTGAAGGACAGGCACCGCCAGCTGGAGATCGACGTCCGGTCCGACGACGCCAAGGCCCGTGCCGCCGCGCGCAAGGCCTATCAGGCGCTGAAGGACGAAGACTTCGACGTCGAGGTGCGCAAGGGCAGGGGCATTCCGCACAACGTCCTGAACGCCCGCCAGCACGAGCAGGAAGCCTACATCGTCGCCGACGCCGGTCTGCCGGGCGCCGTCACGATCGCCACCAACATGGCCGGCCGCGGGACCGACATCCAGCTGGGCGGCAATCTCGAGATGCGGATGCAGCGCTGGCGTCAGGACCAGCGCAATCTGGGCGTCGAGGTCACGCCGGAGAGCGAAGCCGCGCGCGAGGACGAGATCAAGGCCGACATCGCGGTGCAGAAGGAGCGGGCGCTGGCCGCCGGCGGTCTGTTCGTGCTGGGCACGGAACGCCACGAGAGCCGCCGCATCGACAACCAGCTGCGAGGCCGGACGGGTCGTCAGGGCGACCCCGGCACGTCCAAATTCTTCCTGTCCACGGAAGACGACCTGATGCGCATCTTCGCCGGCGAGCGGCTGGACGCCATCATGAAGACCTTCGGCGTGGCCGAGGGCGAGGCCATCAGCCACTCCATGCTGAACAAGGCCGTCGAGACCTCGCAGAAGCGGGTCGAGCAGCGCAACTACGACATCCGCAAGAACCTGCTGAAGTACGACGACGTCGTGAACGACCAGCGCAAGGCGGTCTTCGAACAGCGCCAGGAATTCCTCGACGCCGACGACCACGCCGAGCTGGTCGCGGAGTTCCGCCGCGACGTCATCGCCGACCTGGTCGAGCAGCACATGCCGCCCAAGGCCTATGCCGAGCAGTGGGACATCGACGGGCTCAAGGAGAAGGTCCAGTCCACGCTGGGGCTCGACCTGCCGCTGCATGACTGGGCCGCCGAGGAAGGCGTGTCGAACGAGGAGATCGAGGCCCGGCTGGTCGAGGCGGCCGACGCCCGCGCCGTCGAGCGCGAAGCGGCGGTGACGCCCGAGCGCATGCGCGGGCTGGAGAAGCAGTTCCTGATGCAGATGATCGATCTGCAGTGGCGCGAGCATCTGGTCCACCTGGACCACCTGCGCGGGGTGATCGGCCTCCGCGGCTACGGCCAGCGCGATCCGCTGAACGAATACAAGACCGAGGCCTTCAATCTGTTCGAAGGCCTGCTGACCCAGCTTCGCCACAACGTGACGCGCTGGCTGATGACGGTGGAGTTCCGCTTCCAGCCGCCCCCGCAGATGGAGATGCCCGAGTTTCAGGAGATTCACCTGAACCCGGAGACCGGCGAGAACGAGATGGCCAATCCGGCGGCTCAGCTGCCGGAAGGCGCGCTGCAGGGCGACGACCGCGCCCGGCTGCCGGTCGACGCCCTGCCGCCCGGCTGGGAGCGCACCGGCCGCAACGCCGACTGCCCCTGCGGATCGGGCCGCAAGTTCAAGCACTGCCACGGCGCTCTTGTTTAAGGCGCTGCCGCTCGCGACGCGGTCGCTTGCTGCCTGAGCGCGAGGGAGGATTGCGAATGACCGGCGCGCGGAAGGACCTTTTCACCCGCGCGCTTGCCGCCGCGCCCGGTCGGCTGCATTTCGCCGCCCACAGCCATCACCTCTGGCCCGACGCCGGGTTCGAGGGGCAGGTACAGGCGTGGGACGACGCGGCGCGTCATGCGGACCGCAAGTGGGACCATGTGTTCGGCGCCGTCATCCCCGAGGCGCAGGGACATGTGGCGCGGGAGCTGGGCCTGCCGGACCCCTCGACGCTGACCTTCTCCTCGAACACCCACGACTTCCTGCTGCGTATCTTTTCGGGTTTCGAGCGACGACCGGTCCGCATCCTGTCCACCGACGGGGAGTTCCATTCCTTCCGGCGGCAGGCGCAACGCTGGGAGGAGGCCGGTCGGGCCGTCGTCGAGCGCGTGCCGCTGCAGCCTTTCGCGACCTTCGCCGAGCGCTTCCTCGAGGCCGCCCGGGGGGGGCGCCACGACTGGATCGTCGTCAGCCACGTCTTCTTCCGCACCGGTCAGGCGTTCGAGGCGCTGGGCGAACTGGCGGACGTGGCCCGGCCGGAGGGCCCGTGGGTGCTGGTCGACGGCTATCACGGCTTCATGGCGCGGCGGACGGACCTGTCGGCCGTCGCGGACCGGATCTTCTACACCGCCGGAGTCTACAAGTACGCCATGTCGGGCGAAGGCGGCTGCTTCCTGCACGCGCCCGACGGCTTCTGCCCGCGCCCGGTCGTCACCGGCTGGTTCGCCGAGTTCGGCGATCTGGACGGACCGCCCGGGGGGGTCGGCTATCGCGCCGACGGCGGCCGTTTCTGGGGGGCGACCTTCGACGTTTCGGCCCTGTACCGCTTCAACGCCGCCCGTCGCCGGCTGGACGTGGAAGGGCTGACCACCGAGGCGATCTCGGCCCATGCGACGTCGCTGGCGGCGGCCTTCCAGTCGGCCGTGCGCGAGGGACGGGCCGGGCCGCTCGTCGAGGCCGAAATCCTGAACCCCGTGGCGGCGGACCAACCCGCCCGCGCCCGCTTTCTGGCCCTGCGGCACCCGCAGGCGAAGGCGTGGTCGGAGGCGCTGCTGGCGCGAAACGTGGTCACCGACGTCCGGGACGACGTCATCCGCTTCGGCTTCGGCCTGTATCAGGGCGACGAGGACCTGGACGGCCTGATCGCCGCCTGCGCGGCCCTGTGACGCCTCAGTAGAAGGTCGTGTCTTCCTGCTTCGTCGGCTCGGGCGTCCGGCGCGGCTGGGCCGGGGCGGGGCGCGGAGCCGGACGGGCGTTCGGAGCCTGGCCGGACGGCGCGGGCGTCGCCGGGGTCGGCCCCGGCTGTCCCGTCGGCGCGTCGGCGGGCGGGATCGTGGGCAGGGTCGGATAGGGAAGCGGCTGGCCCTGACCGCCCGGCGGCACGCCGTCGACCGGCGCGGGCGGCAGCCCCGGACCCGCCGGCGCGTCCGGATCGACCCGGTCCGGGGCCCCCAGATCGTCGCGGATGAAGGCCCAGGAGCGCGGATCGGTGCAGGCGCAGGCCTTCAGGAAGCCGTCCCGGTCTCGCCAGAGCACCAGCGGCCAGCGGGTCTGGAGGCCTGACGCCGACAACAGGTCGGACAGGTCGCCCGAGAAGCTCCGCCCCGCCTCGACCACCGCCATGCGGGCCAGATTGCCGTCGGCCTGCGGCAGGCCGGCCGCCGTCCACGACGCGGTCGGCGTGGCCGTCCAGCGCTGGTACAGCGACCAGTCGCGCGTCAGCCACAACTCGGCCACGGTCGAGCGCTCCGCGGCGGTGGACTGCTCCAGACCTTCGCGGTCCGGCCTCGCGAAGACGACGACGCGGACGTCGATGCCCGCCGCGCGCAGCTTGGGGCCCTCCTGCTGCTCGTACCGCTGCATGGCCGCGCTGTCGCGATAGCCGATGATCCACAACTGCTGGCCGCCGGAGCCGGCCGAGACCCAACCGGAGCCGTCCAGCAGGGTCTGGATCGCGCCTTGATGGCGGGTGACCGTGACCGGCTGGAACCGCGCGTGGAACTGCCAGTAGGCCCAGTATCCGCCGCCGGCGATCAGCAGCCCCACGAGGGCCGCGAGGGCCGACCAGACGAAGAAGCGACGCATGGAAAGGTCCGGGTCCGTTTCAGTCGAAGGCGACGCTTACCATCGAACGCCGGTCGGAAACATGACTCGAAGGACACGCCTCCGCGCCGCGTCCGCCGGGGGCCTCACCGCATCGTCGGGATGACGAAGGCGCTGTCGGCGTGCTCCAGCTCGCTGTCGGGCCAGCGAGCGGTGACGGTCTTGGTCTTGGTCCAGAAGCGGACGCCCTCCATGCCGTGCTGGTTGATGTCGCCGAAGGCCGAGCGCTTCCAGCCGCCGAAGGTGTGATAGGCGACCGGCACCGGGATCGGCACGTTGATCCCCACCATGCCGACGTTGACGCGGGCGGCGAAATCGCGGGCCGCGCGGCCGTTCTGGGTGAAGATGGCGACGCCGTTGCCGTACTGGTGCTTCGACGGCAGCGACAGCGCATCCTCGAAGCTGTCGGCGCGCACGATCTGCAGCACCGGGCCGAAGATCTCTTCCTGATAGCTGCTCATCTCCGGCGTCACGCGGTCGAACAGCGACGGGCCGATGAAATAGCCCTTCTCGTGGCCCTGAAGGGCGAAATCGCGACCGTCGACGACCAGCTCGGCGCCTTCCTGCACGCCCTTCTCGATCCAGCCGGCGACCCGTTCGCGGTGCTGGGCGGTCACGACTGGGCCGTAGTGGGCCTCGGCGTCGGTCGAGACGCCGACCTTCAGCGTGCGCATCTCGGCGACCATGCGCTCGCGGAGCTCGTCGGCGGTCTTCTGCCCCACCGGGACGACGACGGGCAGGGCCATGCAGCGCTCTCCGGCCGAGCCGAAGGCCGCGCCGGCCAGATCCTTGACCACCTGGTCCATGTCGGCGTCGGGCAGGACGATGCCGTGGTTCTTGGCGCCGCCCATGGCCTGCACGCGCTTATGGTTGGCCGCGCCCGTCTGATAGACGTAGTGGGCGATGTCGGAGGAGCCGACGAAGCTGACGGCGTGCACCAGCGGGTGGGTCAGGATGCCGTCCACCGCCGTCTTGTCGCCGTGGATCACGTTCAGCACGCCGGCGGGGGCGCCCGCCTCCATCATCAGCTCGGCCAGGCGCACCGGCACCGACGGGTCCCGCTCCGACGGCTTCAGCACGAAGGTGTTGCCCACCGCGATGGCCACGCCGAACATCCACATCGGGATCATGGCGGGGAAGTTGAACGGGGTGATGCCCGCGACCACGCCCAGCGGCTGACGCATGGAATAGACGTCGATGCCGGGGCCCGCGCCCCAGGTGTATTCGCCCTTCAGCGCATGCGGGATGCCGCAGGCGAACTCGATGACCTCCAGTCCGCGCTGGATGTCGCCCTTCGAGTCCGCGATGACCTTGCCGTGCTCGCTGGACAGCAGCTCGGCCAGTTCGTTCATGTTGGCCTCGACCAGGCGCTTGAACTCGAACATCACCCGGGCGCGGCGCTGCGGGTTGGTCGAGGACCAGACCTCGAAGGCGTTCTGGGCGGCCTGCACCGCGCGATCGACTTCCGACGTGGTGGCCAGCTGGACGCGGGCCTGCACCTCGCCGGTGTTGGGGTTCATCACGTCGCCGAAGCGGCCCGAGGCCCCCGTGAAGGCGGCGCCGTCGATGAAGTGCGTGATGTCGCGCATGGGCAGGCATTTCCTCAAGAAACTGACGCGCGCGGTTTAGCGGCTGGCGCCTGCCCGCGCCAGCCCGCCGCGCGCGCCCTGAGCCTCAGTGGGCGTGAACGCGACGGCCGCCCAGCCCCGGGATCAGGCTCTTGATCAGGAAGAAGACGGCGATCACCACCGAGAAGCCGAGGAACAGCGCCAACGCCGTCATCCAGAACGACAGCGTCATCACCGGCGGCAGGGCGAAGGCGGCGCCGTCCAGCACGGGGCGGAGCACCTGAACGATCAGATGCACGACCGTCGCGCCCGCGGCCGTCGCCCACAGGGCGCGCCATGCCGGCATCATCAGGGCGGCGACCAGGGCGATGATCAGGCCGACGACCTGGTTCACGCCGTCGAAGCCCGACTGGGCCAGCGCCCACAGGCCGGTCAGAAAAGCGCCGACCGCGTCGATCAGGGACTCCATGTCCGCATCTCCGTTTCGTCCGGCCAAGCTTGGCCGTCGTTTCGGTTAACGCGGTTCGGTCCAGGAAGGTTCAGCGTCCGGTCGAGCCGAAGCCGCCGGCCCCGCGGGCGGTCTCGTCCAGCACCTCGACCTCCAGGGGGGCGGCCTGGACGAAGGGGGCGATCACCATCTGGGCGATGCGCTCGCCGCGCGCCACCACGAAAGGCTCTCGTCCATGATTGATCAGGATCACCCCGACCTCGCCGCGGTAGTCGGCGTCGATCGTGCCCGGACTGTTCAGGCAGGTGACCCCATGCTTCAGCGCCAGACCGGAGCGGGGGCGCACCTGCGCCTCGTACCCCGGCTCCAGCGCGATCTGCAGGCCGGTTGGGATAAGGGCGCGGTCACCGGGCGCCAGCGTCACCGGGGCGTCGGCGGGCACGGCGGCGCGCAGGTCCATCCCCGCGGCCTGCGCCGTCTCATAGGCAGGCAGGGCCAGACCGTCCGAATGCGGCAGCCGCCGGACGCGCAGCGTGGTCATACGGGCTCCTGGAAATGGGCGGCTATGCGGGCGGCCAGCGTTCGCGCGATCTCGGCCTTCGACCGGCGGTCGAGGCTCTCCGCCGATCCGTCGGCGCCGATGAGGGTGACGGCGTTGGCGTCGGCGCCGAACACGTCGGCCGACACGTCGTTGGCGACGATCCAGTCGCAGCCCTTCCTGGACAGCTTGGCCTTCGCCTGCGCGATCAGGTCGCCGGTCTCGGCCGCGAAGCCGACCACCAGCCTCGGCCGTCCGGGGCCCTTGCGCGAGATTTCGGCCAGGATGTCCGGATTCTCGATGAGGCTCAGTTTCGGCGCGCCCCCGGGGGCCTTCTTGATCTTTCCGGTCGCCACGCCGTCCACGCGCCAGTCGGCGACCGCGGCCGACATCACCGCGACGTCGGCGGGCAAGGCGGCCTGCACGGCGCCGCGCATCTGCTCGGCCGTCTCGACCAGTACGCGCGTCACGCCGGCCGGCGCCTCCAGGGCCACCGGGCCGGACACCAGCGTGACGTCCGCGCCCAGTTCCGCCAGCGCCTGCGCCACCGCATAGCCCTGCTTGCCGCTGGACCGGTTGGTGAGCCCCCGGACGGGATCGATCGGCTCGAACGTGGGGCCGGCGGTGACCACGGCGCGGCGTCCGGCCAGAGGCCGGCCGTCCGGCCCGTTCAGCAGCGCCGTCGCCGCTTCCAGAATGGCCGCCGGCTCGGCCATCCGGCCCGGTCCGAACTCGCCGCACGCCATCTCGCCCTCGTCGGGGCCGACGACGGCGAAACGGTGCAGGCCTTCGAACCCCTTCAACCGGGCCACGTTCGCCTGCACCGCGGGGTGGGTCCACATCCGCACGTTCATGGCCGGAGCCATCAACACGCGCTTGTCGGTGGCCAGCAGGGTCGTCGAGGCCAGATCGTCGGCCAGCCCGTTGGCGACCTTGCCGATCAGGCCCGCGGTCGCGGGGGCCACCACGACCAGATCCGCCCACCGTGACAGCTCGATGTGGCCCATGGCCGTCTCGTCGTCGGGGCTGAACAGGGACTGGCGCACCGGCCGGCCGGTGAGGGCCGCCAGAGACAGCGGCGTCACGAACGCCTCGCCGGCCGTCGTCAGGATCGCCTGCGTCTCGACTCCGGCCTTCGCGAACAGACGGACCAGCTCCAGCGACTTGTACGCCGCGATGCCGCCGCCGACGATCAGCAGGACGCGACGGGGTCGGGCGGCGGAAGGGCTCATGAGGCCTAGATAGCCGTCCGCGCGGTCCGGCGTAATGGAACATTGCAAGAACAGATTTCCTGTGGGCGTGTATCCCCTCTAGACATGTAAGGCAGAATGTCGCATACTGCCCGCATGAAAGACGCGACCCCCAAAGGCCCCACGCTCCGCCAGTTCCAGCAGCGGTTTCCGACCGAGGACAGCTGCCTCGATCACCTTATGCGGGTTCGCTACGGGGCCAAGCACACCTGCGCCAAGTGCGAGCGCGAAGCCCGCTACTACCGGGTCAAAGCCCGCCGCTCGTTCGAGTGCGAATATTGCGGCCACCAAGTCTATCCGACGGCCGGGACGCCGTTCGAGAAGACCCGCACCAGCCTGCGCGACTGGTTCTACGTCATGTTCCTCTTCACGACGTCGCGGAACGGCGTGGCGGCCAAGCGCGTCCAGCGCGAGATTGGCGTCACCTACAAGACCGCTTGGCGCATGTGCCACCTGATCCGCCACTACATGGGCTATGTGGACGGCGACGATGCGCTGGGCGGCCCCGATGGCAAGCCGGTCGAAATCGACCACGCCTTCATCGGCGGCTTCTCCCCAGGCAAGACCGGCCAAGGCGACAAGATGGTCGTGCTGGGCATGGTCGAGACGGGCGGCAACGTCATCACCACGCCGGTCAACTCGATCAGCAGCGGCGAGAACATGCCGATCATCATGCGGGCGGTGAAGGCGGGCTCCAGCGTCACGACCGACACCGCCACGTCATTCCAAGGGCTTGCTCGCACGGCGAACGGCTACGACCACAAGATGGTCAATCACCTGCGGAAAGAGCGCGTCCGCGAAGGCCGGACCACGAACACGATCGAGGGCTACTGGTCGCTTCTCAAGCGCGGGATCAACGGCACCTACATCGCCGTCAGCGCCAAGCACCTGCCCAAATATCTGGCTGAGTTCGAGTTCCGCTATAACCTGCGGAAGCACCCGCACATCATGTTCGACCTGCTGCTGCAGTCGTTCCCGCGCGGAGCTTGAAACTAAGCGGTTTCATCCGGCCCGTTTAGTTTGGCGCTAGACACGCGGAATCCGGCGTGCCTATAGAACGCGAAGGGCGGCCCGGCCGTTAGACCGAACCGCCCCCCGTGGATGCCGCAACCGATGCAGCGACTGCCAGCTACGCCGACCCGGCACAGGTCAACGTAGCCGCCCTACCCGGACCGAATCGGTCCGGGAACGTGCCCCATTACTAATTCAGAGTTCGCCGGACGCGTGGAGTCCGAATCACCCACACGCCCGTGGACAGGGCTGTGGACGCGTCGGCCTATTCGCCCTCGCCGTCCTTCACATCGTCCTGATCGGCTTCCTGATCTTCAGACGGTGAGGAAGGGCCGGGCTTGGTGAGCATGGCGTCTAGGAGGGCGTCGAAGGGATCAGGGTCAGTCAAAGCGCGTCTCTCGCTTAAGGTCGCCGACGAAGCGATGGCGTCGCCAAGTTAGGTAGAAGCCAACCAATAGGCTTGCCGCACCTACCACCATGGCGGCGATCCTGTAGCCGCCCCATGTCACGGCGGCAGCGGCCGGCACGTCCGCCGTGATCGCGAAATCCTTAGTGAGATCCAGCACGAAAACGGCACAGGCCGACGCAATCGAGAAAGCGACAGCCGACGCGGTGTTGCTCAAGCCCTGGTCCCGCAATTCGGCGTCCGTCACAGGGTAGTATTTCACGGAACGCCTCCCGTACTCAGGGATGACGCTGCTGCCTCTAGTTCGGGTTCGAGGCGGTCCGTTTGTACGGCCTGCTCCCGTTGGAGTCGGGCCGCCGCGAGCGCTCGCGCCGGACGCGGGCGGGGGATTAGCTGAGGTCGCCACTGAGGAAGGCCTTCGCGTCGGTGATGAACCGGTTCAGCAAGCCCGAAAGCTCCTCCGCGTCGTGAAGGGCCAGCGACACGGCGGACCTGAACCTCGGCCCATGCTCTAGGTTCGCTTGATCCATGAAGCTGAGGCGCACCACAGGTCCGTGCTGCGAGAGGAAGTAGCGGTTGGCAAACGGTGCCGGTCCCGCAAATGCCTCTTCCGCCATAAGTCGCTGATCCCGCGCAATCTGCTCCTCGGTCAGGCCAATCAAATCCTCGACGGTGTCCAGCGGCGGTTCGTTTTTCATGGTGATCTCTCGCAAAAGCGAGTCGGTCTGTATCACACATTGATCTTACATGTCCTGTGGGGATAGGAGCCTTCCTGTGGCACGAGTCCGAACGCGGGTTTTTCAACGGAGGGTTGGATGAGGGGATTTCTTGTGACGGCCTGCGCCGCGCTGGCGCTTTCGGCTTGCGACGACGGGGCCTCGGCCGTCGAGACGCGCGACCGCGCCGCGGACGCGACGGGCGGGGTCCTGACCGCGGCGTCGGCGGAGGCCGTGCCTGCCGAGACGGTGGCCAAGGTCGAGGCGGCGCCGATCACGGCCAACCGGCGCGAGACCGTCGACGCCAAGGTGCAGCGTCTGTACGAGCGCAACGGCGCCGACTTCGGGGCCGCGTCGGCCGAGGACTATCTGGCCAAGGTGACGGCCTTCACGCGCAATCCGCCCGCTGGCGTGGAGCGGGCGGAGCGGCCGAACGGCGACGTCCTCCTGTATCAGGCCTCGACCAACACCTTCGCCGTGGTCGATCGCAACGGTTCGGCCCGGACCATGTTCAAGCCGCGCGAGGGCGCGGCCTACTGGGCCGAGCAGAAGGCGAACGCGCCGACGTTCGGACGGCGTCGGGCCGACTGAGGCGCCTCAGTCTTCCCGGGCGGCGTGCAGCGCGCGGATGAGGTCCAGCGCCAGCTTCTGCTTCTGCGGCGGCAGCTGGGGCACGAGCCGGGCGATCTCGACGGACTGGCGGGTGGCCGGAAAGTCGTGGTCGAACCCCGTCGGCTCCTCCGCCATCCCCGCCTGGGCCTCGCCTTGGAAGCCCTGGAAGAAGTAGCCGATGTCGGTGTGGAAGAAGCGCGCGATCTCGAACAGCTTCGACGCCGAGATGCGGTTCGATCCCTTTTCGTACTTCTGGATCTGCTGGAAGGTCACGCCGACCGCACGACCGAGGTCGCTCTGGTTATAGCCCAGCGCGATCCGCTTCTCGCAGACCTTGCGCCCCACGTGCCGGTCCACCGGGTGGGGACCGTCCTCCACGGATTTGCCTCGTGCCATGACGGCCTCCGCCGCTGCCCTAGCGGTCCGCGACTGCATGCGCCCGTGACGGGGCGCTGTCACGGGGAAAAATGCCCCCCTGCGTACGGAAGCGGACGTTCAATCCGCCGGCGACGGGATCGGGGCTCGACGGCGACGCAGGGAGAGGCCGCCCAGCAGGCAGGCGATCACGCCGGCCAGCCACGGGAGGTCGCCCGCCATGGCGTAGGGCGTGGTCGTCAGGGCCTGCGGCAGGGCCGCGTCGATGACTCCGCTCTCGCCCGGATCCAGCCGCTTGTCGCCGACCACGCGACCCCACGGGTCGATGACGGCCGACGTCCCGGTCGGCGTGGCACGCACGACCGGCAGGCCCGTCTCGATCGCGCGGTAGGAGGCGAGGTTCAGATGCTGCAACGGGCCCGAGGTGCGCCCGAACCACGCGTCATTGGAGACGTTGGCGATCCACGCCGCCCCGCTCCTGCGGCCGACGAAGCCGGGAAACAGGCTTTCGTAGCAGATCAGCGGCTGGACATTCGGCAGGCCCTCGAGCCGCAGCGTCCGCGGGCGCGGGCCGTGGCTGAAGTCCGCCGGAACGTGGACCAGGCTGCGCACGCCCAGTCGGCTCATCAAGGCGCCCGCCGGCAGGAACTCTCCGAACGGAACCAGCCGGTGCTTGTCGTAGACGTCTTCGACCCGCATGCCGCCGTCGCCCGGCAGGCGCTTCAGCGCCATCAGACTGTTGAAGTACTGCCCGCCGGTCGGCGACAGCGGATCCGGCTCGCCGCGGCTGAGCCCGGCCAGCAGGGTCTGCCCGGGCTGCAGGGACCGCACGATCGCCCGGGCTTCCCACGCCCCGGGGGCGAAGACGGCGTTGGCCGTGTTTGGCAGGGCGCCCTCAGGCCAGACGATCACGTCCGGGACGCGCGGGCCGGGTCGTGCGGTCAGGGCGACGTAGCGCTGGACGATGTCGCGATACGCTTCGGGCGACCACTTCGACTCCTGATCCACGTCCGCCTGGACCACGCGCACGATCGTGCCGGACGGACGGACCTCGGCGCCCGTCAGACGGACCGCGCCGCCGACGAACAGGGCCACGAGCGCCAGCACGCCGGCCACCGCGGCGCCGACGCGCAGCTTCTTCGGTCCGGGCGAGAGGAGCGGCGCGGCGGCGCACACGGCGAGCACCGTCACAAGCCCCAGCCCGTAGACGCCGACGACGGCGGCGAACTGCGACGGAGCCGAGCCCGCCTGCCACGTCGCGCCCGCGGGGTTCCACGGGAAGCCCGTCAGAACGTGGCCCCGCAGCCATTCCATGATGCAGAAGAAGGCGGCGAACGACAGGACGCCGCGCACCCCCGACGCGCCGAAGCGGCGGTGCAGCGCCGTCGCGGCGCCCCAGAAAAGGCCGAGCCCCGCCGGCAACAGGCTGGCCGCGAACGGGGCCATCCACGCCTGCGCTGGGTTCACCAGAAACGCTTCCGCCACCCACCAGCAGCCGACCGCGAAATAGGCGAAGCCCGCCAGCCACCCCATCCAGAAGCCGCCCCGCACGGTGCGGGACCGTTCCGTCAGGATCATCAGCAGGGGGTAGCCCAGCAGCCCGGGCAGGAGGCCGAACGGAGGATGGGCGAAGGCCGTCGCCGCGCCGGCCAGGAGCGCGAGTGCGAGGCGGGCGGCCCAGCTCCAGGTTCCTGGCCCGGGGCGAGGCTCGCGCGGCGCGGTGCGGACTTCGATCTCGGTCACGTCTGGCTCGCCTCGACACGATAGGGATCCGGAATCCCCAGCCCTGCAAGGATCGTGCGCTCCTCGGCCTCCATGGCCTCGGCCTCGGCGTCGTCCATGTGGTCGCGCCCCAACAGGTGCAGCACGCCGTGCACCACGAGGTGGCTGAGGTGATCCCCCACGGACTTGCCCTGCGTCTCCGCCTCGGCCCGGCACGTCTCCCACGCCAGCGAAAGGTCGCCCAGATGCGGCCGCGCCACGTCCGGCGCCGGAAAGCTGAGGACGTTGGTGGAGCCCTCGCGATTCCGGAACCGGGCGTTCAACTCCGCCTGCGCGGCGTCGTCGGTCAGCAGAATCGTGACGGCGCCGACGACCTGTCCCAGCGCGGCCGTCGCGGCACGGCTCGCCACCGCCTCGACGTCGGCGATCCCGCTCCAGTCCCCGGCCTCGACCTCGACGTCGACCTCGCCGTCGCTCACTGGGCGTCCTCGCCCCGGCCGCGCGCGGCGTCGGCGTCATAGGCGCGGACGATGCGTTCCACCATGGCGTGACGGACCACGTCGGCGGCCTGGAAGCGCTGGACCCCGATGCCCTCGACGCCCTCGAGGATGCGCAGGGCGTGGGCCAGGCCGGAGTCCCGCGTGTTCACCAGGTCGATCTGGCTGGGGTCGCCGGTGACGACCATGCGCGCCCCCTCGCCCAGCCGGGTCAGGACCATCTTCATCTGCAGCCGGGTCAGGTTCTGGGCCTCGTCGGCGATGACGAAGGCGTGGCTCAGGGTGCGGCCGCGCATGAAGGCGATCGGGGCGGCCTCGATCTCGCCCTTGTCGCGACGGCGGCGCACGTCGTCGGCGCCGAGGATGTCGTTCAGCGCTTCCCAGATCGGCGCGAGATAGGGATCGACCTTCTCGTTCAGGTCGCCGGGCAGAAAGCCCAGCTTCTCGCCCGCTTCGACCGCAGGACGCGTGACCACCAGCCGGTCCACCTCGCCGCGCCGCAGCAGGGACGCGCCGTAGGCCGCCGCCAGAAAGGTCTTGCCGGTGCCGGCCGGACCCACGCCGAAGGTCACCTCGCAGCGGCCCAGCATCGACATGTATTCGGCCTGGGCCGCCGTCTTGGGCGCGATGGCGCCGCGGCGGCCGACGGGCAGAGCCGCGGCGGCGGCGACGGCCTGATCCGCCTTTCGCCCGCCCTCGGGGCGGGGCGCGCTGACGGCTGCGCCCAGCGCCGTGCGCACGTCGGCCTCGGTGATCTCCGCGCCCTTGTCCGCCCGGTCGGCCAGCGTCTGGATCACCCGCTTCGCCTGGGCCCGGTCTCGCGGGCTGCCGTTCACGGTGACCCCGCCACCGGGGGCCTCGACCAGCACCTTGAAGGCCGTCTCGATCAGGGCCAGGTGGCGGCTCCCCGGCCCCACGACGGCGCGCAGGGCCTCGTCGCCCAGCGCCAGGAATTCTGTGTCTCGGGCCAAGGTCAGGCGGCTCCCATCGCGTGGACCGGCTCGGCCCCGGGCTGGGAAACGTGGCCGGGGCCCGTCAGTTCGCCCGTCAGACTGTTCTGCTGCCCGCTCAGGATCCGCACCGGCACGACCTGACCGATCAGGTGATCGGCGTCCTCGACGTGCACGGACTGCATATAGGGCGAGCGGCCGATGGCCTGCGCGCCGTGACGTCCCTTGCGCTCGAACAGGACCGGCAGGACCCGGCCCGCCTGGGACCGGTTGAAGGCCACCTGCTGCGCCGTCAGCAAGGCCTGCAGGGCGTGCAGGCGCGCACGGGAGACGTCCGCCGGGACCTGCGCGGCCATGGTCGCCGCGGGCGTGCCGGGACGCGGCGAGTACATGAAGGAGAAGGCCGAGGCGTAGTCGACCCGCCGCACCAGTTCCATCGTGTCCTCGAAATCGCGGTCCGTCTCGCCCGGGAAGCCGACGATGAAGTCGCCCGACATCGCCATGTCCGGCCGCGCCTCGCGGATGCGGTCGATCAGGTCGAAGTATTTCTGACGCCCGTGCTTGCGGTTCATCAGGCGCAGGATGCGGTCCGAGCCCGACTGCACCGGCAGGTGCAGATAGGGCATCAGCTGCGGCAGGTCCCGATGCGCGGCGATCAGTTCGTCGGTGAAGTCGTTCGGGTGGCTGGTGGTGTAGCGGATGCGGTCCAGCCCCGGGATTTCCGCCAGCGCCGCCGCCAGTCGGGCCAGCGACGACGGCGCGCCGTCTGGACCCTCGCCGTCGTAGGCGTTGACGTTCTGGCCCAGCAGGGTGACCTCGCGCACCCCGCGCGCCGCCAGCTCCCCCGCCTCGGCCAGCACGGCCGCGACGGGCCGCGACCACTCGGCGCCGCGGGTGTAGGGCACGACGCAGAAGGTGCAGAACTTGTCGCAGCCTTCCTGGACCGTCAGGAAGGCGGTGACGCCGTCGACCCCGCGCGTCATGGGCAGGGCGTCGAACTTGTCGTCGGGGGCGAAGTCGGCGCCGATGCGCTCGCCGCGGGCCCGCGCCGTGCGCGTCAGCAGCTCGGGCAGCTGGTGATAGGCCTGCGGCCCGACCACGAGGTCGACCGCCGGCTGGCGCTTCATGATTTCCTCGCCCTCGGCCTGGGCGACGCAGCCGGCCACGGCGATGGTCAAGGCGCCGGCCTTCTCCTCCTTCAGCATCCGCAGCTTGCCGAGCTCGGAATAGACCTTCTCGGCCGCCTTCTCGCGGATGTGGCAGGTGTTCAGGATGACGAAGTCGGCGTCCTCGACCACCTCGGTCGGCGCATAGCCCAGCGGGCGCAGCACGTCGGCCATGCGCTCGCTGTCGTAGACGTTCATCTGGCAGCCGTAGGTCTTGATGAACAGGCGCTTCGGCGCCCGCTCGGCCTGCGGCGGAACGAGGGTTTCGGTCATGACGGGCTTATGGTGCCGGAACCCGGCGACGGCAAGGCGCGGTCAGGCGTCGACCGAACCGGGCGGCACGCGCGCGGCGTGGCGCTTGTAGATCAGGCCCTCGCGCTCTTCCGGAGCGGCGCCGGGAATGGCCTTGCCGTAGAGCTCCAGCTTGTGGCCGACCAGTTCGAAGCCCAGGCGCTTGGCGATCTCGGTCTTCAGCCGCTCGATCTCGGCGTCGAAGAATTCGATGACCTCGCCCGTACGGGTGTCGATGAGGTGATCGTGGTGATCGTCGCCCGCCTCTTCATAGCGGCTGCGGCCGTCGCCGAAATCGTGCTTCTCGACGACCCCGGCCTCCTCGAACAGCCGCACGGTGCGATAGACGGTGGCGATGGAGATGTGCGGGTCGATGGCCGAGGCGCGGCGGTAAAGCTCCTCGACGTCCGGATGGTCCTCGGCGCTGGACAGCACGCGCGCGATGACGCGTCGCTGCTCGGTCATGCGCATGCCGCGCTCGGCGCAGAGTTTCTCGATCCGGTCCATGGCGGGCGAGAATAGGGGGGCGTCGCCGGCTAGGGAAGCGGGTCGACCAAGTTGAGAGCCAGTAGCAGGGCATCGACGTGCGGACCCCCGGTGCGGGCGTAATAGCGGGGACGGCGGCCCGCCTCGGTGAAGCCCAGCGCGGCGTAAAGCGCGCGCGCGGCCGCATTGTCTTCCGCCACCTCCAGGAAAAGCCGGGCCGCGCCGAAGGCCTGGGTGCGGGAGACGCCCTGCGCCATCAGGCGACGCCCCACGCCGCGACGTCGCGCGCGGGGATGAACGGCGAGCGTGATCACCTCCGCCTCGTCGCCCGCGACCTGGATCAGGACGAAGCCGTCGGCTTCCGCCTCAAGCACGGCGCCCGGCCGCTCGATCAGGGTCTTCAGGGCGTCGGCGCTCCACGGGACGTCGAACGCCGCGGCGTGCAGGTCCGCCAGCCGCGCGGGATCGGGGGTCACGCCCGCGCCGGACGGGGCTGGCCCGGAAGCCGGGTGGGCGGCGTGGCGTCGGGCGCGCGAAGGTACTGGGGACGGGGGGCGGCCGCGTCCCCGTCCGCCAGCGCTCGCGCGGTCAGCGTCAGCAGGGCTCCGGGCGTCGGGCCCGCCAGCGTCACCGGCTCCCACCCGGACGCGACCTCCGCGGCGAGGTCGGCGCCCGTGCCGACGAGGCGCCCTCCCGAACCGACGCCCTGCAGCCGCTCGGCCAGTTCCGTCAGGGGCGTGGCCGCGGCCTCGTCCAGCGGCGTGCCGGCGGCGCCGAACAGTCGGGCGTAGACCTGGCCCCGCCGGGCGTCGACGACGGCGGCGACGGGGCGCAGATCCGGCTCGACCGAGGCGGCCAGGGCGTCGAGCGTGGACAGGCCGACGACCGGCCGGCCGAGCGCCGCGCCCAGCCCCTGGGCGAAGGCCAGGCCGACGCGCAGACCGGTGAAGGACCCCGGACCGACGGTGACGCCGATCGCGGCCAGTCCGGCGAAGGTCAGACCGGCATCGGCCATGATCGCCTCGACCATGGGCGCGAGCGCCTCCTGATGACCGCGGACCATGGGCAGGGAGCGCGCGACCACGCGCCCCTGCTCCGCGACGGCCGCGGTGCAAAGACCCAGCGCGGTGTCGATCACCAGCAGGCTCACGGGCGCGCTTTCGAAGCGCTCAGGCCGCCAGAACGGCCGCCAGCCCGATCAGGGCCGCGCGGACGGCCGGGTCGGCGATGCGGGCGGTCAGCCGGTCGAAGGCGTCGCCGTCCGCTTCGGCCGCGGACGACGTCCCGGAGGGCGGCAACAGGGCGGCCGGCGACAGACTCAGGGATTCCGCCAGCAGGACCAGACGCGAGGCGGAAATCCGGTTGGCCCCCATCTCGTACTTGGCCAGTTGCTGGACGCTGACGCCCGCAGCCGACGCCACCTGATGACGCGTGAGGCCCAAGGCCACCCGCCGCGCCGCCAGACGCTCGCCCAGATGGCGGTCGACCTCCGTGCTGTTCCGCGCGCTCATGCCTCGCTCCGCCGCGTGTGTCCGGACGGAGTTGTTTCATGATGGGTCGTCGTTCGCAACAAAAACGTTTCATCCGTCGCGCCGGGCCGTAATCGCACTCACCTGCGCCACCAGGGACCGGTCCAGCCTTATGGTCGAGCCGAGCCCCCCGGCGCCGCCCCGGAGATGAAGCCTGTCGGCGTCCGCGCCGTCGAACAGCCAAACTGAAACGGAACCGTCATTTCCTTCGACGACGCATCCCTGACCACGACGGGGGAAACGGCCCGGGTCGTATTCCACCACCGTCCCGGCCCCCGCCCACGGATCGAGCCCGTCGTCCGTCAGGACCATCTGGAGCGGCGGGGCGGCGACGACGGGGGCGGGGGCCTCGCGGAATGCGGCGCCGCGGCTCTCGACCCCGGTCGCAAGGGGCTCGGAGGCGGCGGCCGGCCCCGCGGCGGCCAGCGCCAGCGTTTCGGCATCCGCGCCCAGAGCCGCGGTCAGACGGCGCTGCACGTCGGGGCGGAACAGTCCCGGGCGTCGGCCGGATTCGTAGAGGCCCCATCCCTGCCCGGTCATGCCGGCCCGGGCGCCCGCCTCGGCCTGGTTCAGCCCGGCGTCGCGACGCAGCCGCGCGAGCGCCGCGCCGAGCCGCCGCGCCTCCTCCGTCGCCCTGTCGTCGCCGCGAAACCCGCCCATGGGGGCATCATGCCGCGCGTCGGCGCGCGACGGAAGCGTTTCAGTCGCTCAGAGAGCGGCCTCGACCGCCGTCACCTCCGGCACGTAGTGCCGCATCATCTGTTCGACGCCGGCCTTGAGCGTCGCCGTGGAGGACGGACAGCCGGCGCAGGCGCCCCGCATCCGCAGGGTCAGGACGCCGGTCTCCGCGTCGAAGGCGTCGAACAGGATGTCGCCGCCGTCCTGCGCCACCGCCGGACGCACGCGTGAATCCAGCAGGGCCTTGATCTCGCGCACCACCTCGTCGTCGTCGTCGGATGCGGCATGCTCCGCGCCCGTCGCGCCGTCGCGCAGAAGCGGGGCGCCCGACATGAAATGATCCATGATCGTCGTCAGCACGTGGGGCTTCAGGTGGGTCCAGTCGGGGCCGGACGGCGCACGCGTCACCGCGACGTGGTCCGGGCCGAAGAAGACTCCGGCCACGCCGTGCAGCCCGAACAGCGCATGCGCCAGAGGCGACGCGGCCGCCGAGGCGGCGTCGTCGAAAGCCATGCCGGCGCCCTCGGCAACGATGCGGCCCGGCAGGAACTTCAGCGCGTCGGGATTGGGGGTCGGCTCGGTCTGGATGAACATGGGCCGCAGATGCGCCTCATGACCTTCACGCGCAAGGCTCCCTCAAGCAGCGAGCCGCCACGCCGCGGGAGCGGCAGGCGCGCGTCAGGCCAGATCGTCGACGTCCTTCTCGCTCAGCTCTCCGGGCACGATGGTGACCGGCAGCTTGCGGCCGCCGAAGCCCTTGATGGCGGCGGTGACCAGGGGGCCGGGCCCCCTGCCCCCGACGCCCGACGCCAGCACGAGGATCTTGATCTCCGGATCCTGCTCGACGGCGCGCCGGATGGCCTCGACCGGCTCGCCTTCCTCGATGAGGAACTGCGGCGCCGCGCCGGAACGCTGCTGCGCCTCCTGTCCAAGCCGGTTGAGCAGGCGTTCCGCCTCTTCGCGCAGCTCGCGCTGGATTTCGTCCCGCACCCCGGCCCAGTGAGCGTCCGACCCGCGCGGGATGACGCGCAGCAGGGCGACGCGTCCTCCCGTCGAGCGCGCCCGGCGCGCGGCGTAGCGCAGGGCGGCGTCGAACTCGGGGCTCTCGTCGGCGACGACCAGAAACTTGCGCGGCATCGGCCCCCTCCCCTTCCGCTCACCTCGCGGTGGCGGCGATCTCCCGGATCGTGGCGTTGGCGATCGTCAGCTTGGCGAAGGTCCAGCCGGCGCCCGACGCCTCGATCTCGTCGACCGAAGCGCGCACGCCCTCGACGATCGAAAGCCGCGGTCCGATCCAGGCGTCGACCGCCTTCTCCGCCGTCAGCTCGTCCTTGCCGCAGGAGGCGTCGCTGGCCTTGGCCACGGCGCGCGTCAGGTCCAGCTGCTCGGCCTTGAGCTCCTGAATCAGCCGGCGGACCGCCATGCGATCGAAGCGGTCGTGCGAGGGCACGCCGCCCGCCGCGGCGCGCAGGCGGTCGAAGTCGAAGGCCGCGCCGACCTGGTGATACAGCCGCGCCATGGACGGGGCGTCCCAGCCGGCCTCCTTCGCCAGATCGCCGATGTCCGCCGTCGCCACGGTCGGACGCAGCAGGGCGACGGTGCGGGCCAGGTCGTCCGGGGCCCCGACGGCGCGGAAGCCGTCGATGCGGGCCTGAAGCCGCGTCTGCTCGAACCGCGACAGCACCTCTCCACCGTGGGGCTTCAGCGCGTCCGCCACCGGCTGGTAGGCGTCGATGAGGCCGTGAACCGTGCTGCCGGCGCGCTGGGCGCGGCGCGTCAGCCAGAAGGTCTGACGGCGCATCACGGTGGCGATCTCGCGGTACAGCGCGGTCTGGGCCTCAGCCGGGATCTTCAGATCCAGAGCCGACACGGCGGCCCATGCCTCGTCCAGGCGGAAGATGCGGCGCGCCGCCGCGAAGGCCAGCACCATCGGGCCCGCGCCGGTCTCGGCGCTTTGCCGAAGGCGCAGGGGGAAGGTGGCGCCGCACGCGTTGACGATGTCGTTCGCCAGCACCGTCGAGATGATTTCGCGCCGCAGCCGGTGACCCCGCATCTCGGCGTCGAAACCGTGCAGGGCTGCGGGGAAATAGTTCACCAGCGTGGTGTGGAAGAAGGGGTCGTCCGGCGCGTCCGATCCCACGATCTCGTCGAACAGCTCGATCTTGGAATAGGCGGTCAGAACGGCCAGCTCGGGCCGCGTCAGGGCCGACCCGGTAGCCTTCATCTCCGCCAGTTTGAGGTCGTCCGGCAGGCCCTCGACCCGGCGATCGAGGCGTCCCCGGGCGCCCAGAGCCTGCATGAAGCCCTGCTGCGAATCCAGCGCGTCCACGCCTTCCGCCTGCTGCAGCGTCAGCGCCAGGGTCTGGTCGTAGTTGTGCTTCAGCACCTTCAGGCCGACCTCGTCGGTCATCGAGGCCAGAAGGGCGTCGCGATCTTCCGGCTTCAGCGCGCCGGAGGCGATGGCGCCGCCGGTCAGGATCTTGATGTTCACCTCGTGGTCGGAGGTGTCGACGCCGGCCGAGTTGTCGATGGCGTCGGTGTTGATGCGTCCGCCGCCCGAATTCCGGCCCGAGAGGGCGAAGTGAATGCGGCCGGCCTGGGTGAGGCCGAGGTTCGCGCCCTCGCCCACGACCTTGACCCTCAGATCGCCTCCGTCGATGCGCAGGGCGTCGTTGGCCTTGTCCCCGGCTTGGGCGTCGGTCTCGTGGGGGGCCTTTACATAGGTGCCGATGCCGCCGAGGTAGAGCAGCTCGACCGGCGCCTTGAGGATGGCCTTCATCAGCGACGGGGGGTCCATCGCCTCGTCCTGGACGCCCAGCAGCGCCCGGACCTCGGGCGACAGCGGGATCGACTTGTCGCCGCGCGAGAAAACGCCGCCGCCCTTCGAGATCTTCGACCTGTCGTAGTCCTGCCAGGACGAGCGGGGCAGCTGGAACATCCGGTTCCGCTCGGCCCAGCTCAGCGCGGGATCGGGATCGGGATCGAGGAAGACGTCGCGGTGGTCGAAGGCCGCCACCAGCTTCGTCGCCTTCGACAGCAGCATGCCGTTGCCGAAGACGTCGCCGGACATGTCGCCGACGCCGACGGCGGTGAAGGGCTCGGTCTGGATGTCCTTGCCCATCTCGCGGAAGTGGCGCTTGACCGCCTCCCACGCGCCGCGCGCCGTGATGCCCATGGCCTTGTGGTCGTAGCCCACCGAGCCGCCCGAAGCGAAGGCGTCGCCCAGCCAGAAGCCGTACTGGGCGGACACGCCGTTGGCGATGTCGGAGAAGGTGGCCGTGCCCTTGTCGGCGGCGACGACCAGATAGGGGTCGTCGTCCTCCCAGGCCACGACGTTCAGGGGACGCACCACCGCGCCGTCGGCCCCGATGTTGTCGGTCACGTCCAGCAGACCCGACAGGAACGTCCGATAGGCGCGGATGGCCTCGGCCTGCTGGGCGTCGCGGTCGGCGCCGGCGCGGACCAGCGCCGTCAGATTCTTCGGATAGAAGCCGCCCTTGGAGCCTACGGGCACGATGACGGCGTTCTTAACCTGCTGCGCCTTCACCAGCCCCAGCACCTCGGTGCGGAAGTCGTCGCGGCGGTCCGACCAGCGCAACCCGCCGCGCGCCACCGGGCCGAAGCGCAGGTGGACGCCCTCGACGTGCGGGGCCCAGACGAAGATCTCGCGGTACGGCTTCGGCAGCGGCAGGTCGTCCAGCTCCCGCGAGGCGACCTTGATCGAGATGTGCGGCTTCGGGCCCCCGTCCGGTCCGGTCTGGTGGAAGTTGGTGCGCTTGATCGCGCCGATGAGGGCGGCCATCCGGCGCAGGGCGCGGTCATGGTCGAGGCTTTTCACGCCCTGCAGCAGGTCCGTGAGCCGCGCGGTCAGGCGGTCGACCTCCTCCTGCCGCGCCGCCACGTCGCCGCGCGCCGGATCGAACTTCGCCGCGAACAGATCCAGCAGGGTGCGCGCCGCGTCGGGGTACAGCGTCAGCGCCTCTTCCTGCACCGCCTGGCTGGGGTCCAGACCGCTCTGCTGACGGTAGCGGGCGAGCACGCGGATCAGGGCGGCCTCGCGCCAGCCGACGCCCAGCTCCAGCACCAGCCGATTGAAGCCGTCGCTTTCGGTCAGCCCGCTCCAGACCGCCTGCACCGCCGCCTCGAAGGGGCCGGAGACCTGGTCGAACGAAAGGGCTTCGCCGCGCGGATCTTCCAGCAGGAACTCATGCACGTGCACAGGGTCGTCGCCGAGCGGTCTCACCGCATGGCCCCATTCTTCCAGCGTCTTCAGACCCATGTCCGCGAGGATCGGCAGGATGTCGGACAGTGGCACGGCGCCGCCCCGCCGGTACAGTTTGAAGCGGAACTGCAGCGGGGTGTCGCCGGGATTGCGGAAGGCGCGGACGCCCACCGGCTCTCCGTCGCCCGGCGCCCCGTCGTCGTTCAGACGGTCGAAGGCGTGGAGGTCGCGCACGGCCTCCGCGGCGTCGTAGCGGTCGCGGTACCCGGCGCCGAAGGCTTCCGCCCAGCGCTCGCTGAGCGGGCCGACGCCGATCTCGTCCACCGAGGCGGCGCGCAGGGCGCTCTCGAACCGGTCCTTCCAGCCGCGACCGGCCTCGGCGATCCTCTGTTCAAGCTCCGCCGGATCGGGGTTGGCGTGAGCCCCCGGCGTCACCCCGATGATGTAGTGGATGCGGACCAGCGGATTGTCCGAGAGCTCCGGATACCAGGCCGACAGGCGCCCGCCCCAGGCCTCGGCCAGAATGCGGCCGATCCGTTCGCGCACCGTGGCGTGGAAGCGGTCGCGGGGAATGAAGACCAGAACCGAGACGAAGCGGTCGAACGGATCCTTGCGCGTGAAGCTGCGGATCCGCGGCCGGTCCTGCAGGTGCAGGATGCCCGAGGCGATGTCGAGCAGCTCGTCCTCGCGGATCTGGAACAGCTCGTCGCGCGGGTAGGTCTCGAGGATGTTCTTCAGCCGCTTGTGGCTGTGGCTGCCCTCGGCCTTGGCCGCGCGGGCCAGCGCATTGGCGACCTTGCGCCGGATCAGCGGCACCTCGGACGTCTGCCGGTCGTAGGCCTCGGCCGTGAACAGGCCGACGAAGCGCGTTTCGCCGGAGGGCCGGCCATCGGGCCCGAACCGCTTCACGCCGACGTAGTCCATGTAGGCCCGCCGGTGCACGCGCGAGCGGGCGTTGGCCTTGGCCACGGTCACCGGGTCCGACAGATCGATCTGGCGTTTCATGGCGCCCGTGAGCACGGCCGGCTCGCTGGCGCGGCGCAGGACGGTGCGTTCCGGGTCCCGCAGGACGCCCAGCCCCTCGCCCGACTGGGACAGCGGCGCCTCGGCCTGATAGGCGCCTTCGCCGTCGCGCGGATAGTCGTAGTCACGCGCGCCCAGGAAGACGAAGTGGTCGTCGTTCAGCCATTCGAGAAAGGCGATCGACTCCGCCACCAGCGACGGGTCCGCCCCCTTGGGTCCGGCGCGCAGGTGAGCGATGGCCGCAGACATGGCCGCGTTCATCGCGCCATGATCGGAGACGGCGGCGCGAACGTCGTCCAGCGTCGCGGCCAGCCCGGCCTTCAGCGCGTCGCGTCGCTCCTGCGGCAGAGGGTCGATGACCACCATGATGATGGATTCCCGGCCTTCGCCCTCGCCGCGGGCGCCGGTCGGGTCACGGACGACCGGCACGACCGGGTGGAACATGGCGCGGGTCGACACGCCGGCGTCGGCCAGCTCGCCCATGACGCTGTCGACCAGGAAGGGGCCGTCGTCCTGGATCACCGTGATCAGGTCGAAGCCGGTGGCCCGCCCGTCAGCGCCCGTCAGAGGGTCGATGGTGATGCGGGGCGCCTCGGCCGCCGCCCGCGCGGCCGTCGCCGTCCACACGCCGGCGAGGGTGGCCGCGAGGTCGGCCAGCCCGATCTCCGGCGTCTCGTCCGCGGACCAGTCCTCAAGCGCGTGGCTGAGGAAAACACGCTCCAGCGGGCCGACGCCGCCCCCCGTCGCCTGCGCGAAGTCCCGCGCCAGCGCCTCCATCCGGTTGGCGGACGTCGGGGCGGCTTCGGCTTGGGCGGCCATGGGGGCTCTCTTGTCGGACGCGGTCCTCCCGACCGCCTTTGGGCGATGGTTAGAGCGGGCGCCGGAAAAGGGGAAGGCCGGGCGCAAAAAGAAGGCGCCGGACCCGGTTTCCCGGATCCGGCGCCCGCCGCGTCTTCAGATGCGGATCAGAAGCGGACGTTCATGCCCAGACGGAACTCGTGGGTCTTGAAGTCCGGGTTCGAGCGCGTGATGTCCGTGCCGGCCGTGTTGGGCGGCAGGATGAACGGGTTGGTGGCCGGCGCGGTCCCGGGTCCCGCGCGGACGACGTATTCGCCGGCTTCCAGATCGGTGTACAGATACTCCCCGACCAGCGTCAGGCTCGGCGCCAGGCGCCATTCCACGCCGCCGCCGTACTGGAAGCCGTCGGCGTCGTCTTCCTCGACGGTCTCGGTGAAGCTGTTGGCGCCGTTCGAGGTGTAGAACCGGTTCTCGATCTTGCCGTAGGCGGCGCCGCCGGTGGCGTAGACCAGGGCCGGACCCGTGGCGTAGCCGACGCGGGCGCGAAGACCGGCCGTATGCTCAAGGTTGCGCGTGAAGATGTAGCTGGCCGGCGTGGTCGAGAAGCCGGTCACCGAGTCTTCGGCGTCGACGCCCTGGATGTCGCCGACCACGCCCACGACCCAGTTGCCGAACTGCATGTCGTAGCCGACGCGCGCGCCGCCTTCGACGCCGCCGTCGTCACGGTCGCACAGACCGCTCGGGGTGGTGGTCGAAGCCTGTCCTGAGCAGAAGCCCGGGCCGAAGGCGTTGGTGGTGCCGCCGCTCAGGACCACGGTGTCGTCGAAGTCGCCGTCGAAGTCGCGATCGAACACGAGGGTTTCGTTCTTGTCCTCGTCCGTGTCCAAGAAGCCGCCATGAACGCCGACGTAGAAGCCGCTCCACTCCTGGGCGAGCACGGGGGTGGCGCCGGCGGCGACCGTCAGGGCCAAGGCGGCGGCTGCGAGTTTGATCTTCATCTGAATCCTCTGAGATGAGCGGCGCGAGCCCGTCGCGTCGTTATGAGTTGGGAGCCCTCCCACGGCGCATGAACGTGACGTCGAGCTTGGCCGTTCCGTGGCGGACCCCGGCGTTTGCGTGGGAGCTCCGGAACTGTGACAGATCGGCAACATAGGCGCGGAACGCCTCGGAATGCGAAAGGCCGCCGAAGCGAGCTTCGACGGCCTTTGCCGGGACGGCGCCGGGAGGGGGAGGGGAGGCGCCGGCCTTGTGTCCGCCGCGGTGGAGGGGAGGGAGCCGCGGCGATGATGCGGATGTGGGAAGCGCCCGCTCCGGTTCAAGTCTCCGGCGCGCGTCTGGCTGCCCGCGCGGGGCGCGGCGAGTCGTCGCGGGGGTCGGCGGTCGGTTCGTCGGCATAGGGTTCGCCGTCGCCCGACAGGAGGATCGCCATCCATCGGCTGCCTCTGAACTCGGCCAGGATCGCCATGGCCATGACCGCCAGCGGCGTCGACAGGAACATGCCGACCACGCCCCAGATCTTGCCCCAGAAGGCCAGCGACAGCAGCACCACCACCGGGTCGATGTTCTGGTTGTCGCCCTGCATCCGCGGCTGGATCATGTTGCCGACGACGAACAGGATCAGCTGCAGCCCGCCCAGCAGGGCCAGCGGCTGCCAGTAGGTGTCGAATTGGACCAGCGCGAACAGGGGGGGAGCCAGACCTGCGATGGCGCCGCCCAGCACCGGGATGAACCCGACGATGAAGATGACGAAGGTCCAGAACTCCGCGTTCTGCAGCCCCACCGCGCGCATCAGGATCCAGGCCGCCGCGCAGATGATGACGCCGGTCACCGTCTGCACCCAAAGGTATCCCTCGACCCCGCCCCGGACGCGCTCATACACCTCGGCGGCTTCGGCGCGTCCCTTCCTGTCCGGGAACATGTTCACGACCTTGCGGCGGAAGCCCCACTGCGACGCCAGCAGGAAGGCCAGGTAGATCAGGACGAAGGCCGCGCCCGACAGCACGTTCTGCAGCTGCATGGCCGCCTGCCCGATGTAGCTGCGCAGGTTGATCTGGGCGAGCAGGTCGGTGACCGTCGGCGGCGGCGCGGCGCTGAACATGGCCCAGACGTCGGTCAGGATCTGGTCCAGCCGCGGTCCGATCCGCGTGGACACTCCCGAGGCCTCTCCGAAGAAGCCCAGCGCGCCGTCCAGGATGATCGCGATGGAAACGAAGAAGGCCAGCACCACCAGTACGAGGGCGGCCACCCCCGCCCATCGCCCCGTCAACGGCGTCCGACGCTCCAGCCACCTTTGAAGCCCGCCGATCATGATCAGCAGGAAGATGGCCATGGCCAGCGGCGTCAGGATGTCGCGCAGCCAGTAGACCGCGGCGCCCGCCGCCACGGTGGCGATCACCACCAGTGCGTTGCGCGACACGGTCGGGGACGGGATCACGGTCGGGGCTTTCATCGGCATAAGGTCAAGCTCCGGGCCGACGGCGTCAATCGCCCTTGATCCGGGCTCCGTCGCGGTGAAGCATGAGCGTCGGGGAACCGCTGCGGTTCCTGGAGCCCGCCCGATGACCGACGCCGCCGCCCTCTTCCTCGGCCAGTCCGACCAGCCCGAGACCCTGCTTCTGAACCGGGCCAACCGTCACGGGGTGGTCGCGGGCGCCACCGGCACGGGCAAGACCGTGACGCTGCAGATCATGGCCCAGGGCTTTTCGGACGCGGGCGTTCCCGTGTTCTGCGCCGACGTGAAGGGCGACCTGTCCGGCATCAGCCAGATCGGCGCGCCCAACGAGAAGCTGACGGCCCGGGCGCAGGAAATGGGTCTGACGCTGACCCCGCGCGCCGCGCCGACGGTGTTCTGGGACCTCTACGGCCAGAAGGGTCACCCGATCCGGACCACGATCTCGGAGATCGGCCCGGTGCTGCTGGCGCGGATGCTGAACCTCAACGAGGTTCAGGAGGGCGTGCTGTCGGTGGTCTTCCACGTCGCCGACAAGGAGGGTCTGCTGCTGCTGGACCTCGACGACCTGCGGTCCATGCTGGCCTACGTCGGGGAGAACGCCGACCGCATCGGTCGCGAGGTCGGGAACGTCGCCCCGACGTCGATCGCCGCCATCCAGCGATCGATCCTGCAGCTGGAGCAGCAGGGCGGCGCGGACTTCTTCGGCGAGCCGGCCCTGCGGCTGGAGGACATGCTGCGCACCGGTCTGGACGGCCGGGGGCAGGTCAACGTGCTGGACGCCACGCGGCTGATGAACTCGCCGCGGCTCTACGCCGCCTTCCTGCTGTGGCTGCTGTCCGAGCTGTTCGAGCAGTTGCCGGAGGTCGGCGATCCGGAGAAGCCGCGGCTGGTCTTCTTCTTCGACGAGGCGCACCTGCTGTTCACCGACGCGCCCGACGCCCTGCGCGAAAAGGTCGAGCAGGTGGTCCGCCTGATCAGGTCCAAGGGGGTCGGCGTCTACTTCGTCACCCAGAACCCGGCCGACATTCCCGACAGCGTGCTGGCCCAGCTGGGCAACCGCATCCAGCACGCGCTGAGGGCCTACACGCCGTCGGAGCAGAAGGGGCTGAAGGCCGCCAGCCAGAGCTTCCGCCCGAACCCCGCCTTCGACACAGCCGAGGCCATTCAGGGTCTGGGCGTCGGCGAAGCGCTGGTCTCGACGCTCGACGAGAAGGGCGCCCCCCGCGTCGTCGGCCGCACGAAGATCCGCCCGCCGGACAGCCGATTGGGCCCCGCGACCGACGCCGAGCGGGCACAGGTCATGGCCGCTAGCCCCGTGCGCGGCATGTACGACACGCCGGTCGATCGTGAGTCCGCCGAGGAAGTGCTGGCCGCCCGCCGTGGCGCCGCCGATCAGGCCGCCGCCGACGCCAGACTGGCCGAGGCGAGGGCGAAGGCCGACGCGGCCGCGGCCAGGGACGCCGAGAAGGCCGCTCTCGCCCGTGAGAAGGAGCAGGCCCGTCTGGATCGCGAAGTCGAGCGGGCGCGCACTCCCGCCCGCCGCACCCGCGAAACGCCGGTGGAGGCCCTGACCAAATCGGTGCTGCGCACGGCGGGGAGCACGCTCACGCGGGAGCTGCTGCGCGGAGTGCTGGGCGGGCTGAAGCGGCGCTGAGGCTCAGCGAGGAACGATCCGCCACATCCTGAGGGGGTGGCGCACCGTGCCGGCCTCGTCCCCCGCCGCATCGCCGCGGCCCATGTAGAAGTCGGCGCGGACGGGGCCGCGGATGGCCGAGCCGGTGTCCAGAGCCATGACCAGACCGGAGTAGCCGGATCGGGCCCCGGCGAGGTTGCCCGCGTCGGCCTCGATCCACACCGGGGCGCCATAGGTCCAGTATGAGGGATCGACGGCGATGGAGCGGCGCGCGCTCAGGGGCACGCCGGCCGCGCCGGCGGGGTGACCGCCGTCGTCCGGGTCCATGCGGAAGTAGATGTAGCGGGGGTTCAGGGCCATGACCTCGGCCGCCCGAGGTCCACGGTGCGCCGCCAGCCAGCTGCGGATCGCTTCACCGGACGTGCCGTTCCGCGGGAGCAGGCCGCGCTCCGCCATCGGTGTGGCGATGCCGGTGAACCTCTGGCCGTTGTCGGCGGCGTAGGCGGCGCGGGCGCGCGAGCCGTCCTCGAAGGTCAGGTAGCCCGAGCCCTGGACCTGCATGAAGAACAGGTCCTCGGCCCGCATGAAGGCCAGCGCCTGAGGGGCGGGCCGGGCCTCGATCTCCGCCCGGGTCGGACCGACGTCGCCGCGACGCCAGCCGGGGGGCGCCGGCAGAACGGGCGCCGAGAACTCCGCGTCCGGAAAGCGGCGGGCTGGATACTCCGGCGCGAAATAGGCCGTCAGTCGGCCCGGCGCGCCGTCGGGCGTCCGTGCCTCCACGGCGGCGAAGTTGACCTCGAGCCAGTCTCTGGCTCGCGGAGCGCTGGGGTTCTGGGCGGCCGCGGCGCGGGCGCGCTCGCACATCGGATCGGCTGCGGGGCGGCACCCGGCGGCGTAGGCCTGAAGCGCCGCAGCGTGATCTTCCCGCTCCCAGCCGGGCAGGGCCGTCAGAGACACCGCGCCGGCGGGCAGGGGCGGGACGGCGGGGGCGGGCACGACCACCGGGCCGGACGGCGGACGCGGCGTGGCGACGGGAGGCGCCGGGGGGCCGCCCGGGGCCGGCGCCGTGGCGCAGGCGGCGGCCAGCAGTCCCAGCAGCGGGAGGAGGCGGCGGATCACGCCGTGGCGGGCTCGACCCGGGCCAGCACCCAGTTGGGGTCGTTGGCGCCCAGCGGCCGCTGGAAGGTCCAGACCTCGGCCGTGCGACGTTCCTCGGTGCGGTCCTCGCCGCCCTGTCCGGCGGAGATCGAGCGCAGCTCCGCCAGGAAGCGGACGCGGGCGACGGCGCGGTCGCCGTCGACGGTGGCCAGCTCCAGATCGGCGCGGGGGGGATGCACGAACTCGACGCGCTCCGTCTCGCCCCGGGCCTCGCGCGCGGCGATGCCGGCCTCGAACGAAGACATGACGGGCGGCGACAGCAGGGGCTTCAGCGCGGCGCGGTCGCCCGTGGCGTAGGCCTGAACGATGGTGTCGTGGGCGGTGCGGGCGCCCTCGAGGAAGCGGTGGGGATCGAAGCCCGGGTCTCGCGCCTTCAGCCCCTGGATCGCCGCCAGGGTGTGGCTGTCGACGGGCGCGGCCTGCTGCGCGCCGCCGGGGGCGGGCGTGGCCGCCACGGGCTGGGCGCGCACGTCGTCCTCGGGCTGACGTCCGACCTTCTTGCCCAGCACGTTGTAGAGCTGGAACAGGACGAAGGCGGCGATCACCGCGAAGAGCACGATCTGGAACTGGACGGGCACGGGGCATCCCTGACGGCGGGGAGGAGAGAGCAGGCTTAGGCGGTCATATGGGGACGGGCAAGCGCAACGCCCAACGCCCGGAAGCCCCGCGCCGTTGCGACCGGACGCCGCGCATGATAGTCGCCCCGCCTTCCGGCGGCCGCCCTACCGCCGCCATGTTTCGGATGCCCGCGACCCATGACCGACGCCACGACCCCCACGCCGACCGCCGGCGACCAGCCCATTCAGGGCCAGCCCGCCGCCCCGGGCTTCCGCATCCTGGCGCAGTATGTCCGCGACATGTCGTTCGAAAATCCCAAGGCGCCGGAAAGCCTGCGCGCCGAGGGCAAGCCGGCCATCGACATGGGCGTGGAGATGAACGCGGTGGGCCGCAAGGACGGCCTGTTCGAGGTGGACCTGAAGCTGTCGGTCAAGGCCTCGGTCGACGCCGGCCCGATCTTCGCGGCCGAACTGGTCTACGGCGGTCTGTTCCAGCTGATGGGCGTGGCCGAGCAGGACATCGAGCCGATGCTGCTGATCGAATGCCCGCGCTACCTCTATCCGTTCGCGCGCGAAATCATCGCCCGCGCGACGTCGGACGGCGGTCTGGTGCCGCCGTTCCTGATGGACCCGATCGACTTCGCCGCCATCTATTCGCAGCGCCGCGCCGAGATGGAGCGCACGCCGGCGCAGGCCTGAGGCCTCAGGCCGCGCGGTCTTCCGCCCCGGTCACCACGTCCCACAAGGTCGTGGACCTGATCTCGGCCTCGAGGAACGCCCGGTGCGCCGCCACGTCCGCTTCGGTGAGGCGCGGCGCCAGCGGGCGGGGCCGCGGGCCGTGGGTCGCACCACCGCCGCCGGCGCCGACCGCGGTCACGGCGGCGGCCATGGACAGGTCCAGCTTGCGCGCCTTGCCGCCCTTCAGCTCCAGATACACCTCGGCCAGCAGGCGGGCGTCGATCAGGGCGCCGTGCAGGGTGCGTTCGGTCAGCGAGATCTTGAACCGCCGGCACAGGGCGTCCAGCGAGTTGGGCATGCCCGGAAACTTCATCTGGGCCAGCTGAAGCGTGTCGATCCATCGGTCGGCCGGGATCAGGTCATGCCCGCAGTTCGTGCATTCCCAGTCGATGAAGTTGCGGTCGAAGTTCGCATTGTGGGCGATCACCGGCGCGTCGCCGACGAACTCCAGAAACTCGCCGACGATCTGATGAAACTTCGGCGCGTCGCGCACCTTGTCGTCGGTGATGCCGTGCACGGCGATCGCGCCCGCGGGGATCAGACGCTCGGGATTGACGTAGCGGTGGAAGGTCCGGCCGGTCGGCAGCAGATCCTCGATCTCGATGCAGCCGATCTCGATCAGCCGGTCGCCGGTCTTCGGGTCGAAGCCGGTCGTTTCGGTGTCGAGGACGATCTCGCGGGCCATGGCCCTTACTGACCCGGTTCGGGATCGGAAGGAAGGCGCGACCAGCCCGGCGCCAGAACCGTCCCCACGATCCGTTCGACCTGCGCCCGGGCCGCCTCGACCCCGTGGGACGTGTCGACGACGAAGTCCGCGCGCGCGCGCTTTTCGGCGTCCGGCGTCTGCCGCGCCAGGATGGCGTCCAGCCGGTCCTCCGTCATGCCGGGCCGGGCCAGGACACGGGCGCGCTGGACCTCCTGCGGGGCGGTGACGACGACCACCGCATCCACGCCCCGGTCGCCGCCGGTTTCGAACAGCAGGGGGATGTCCAGAACGGCCAGCTTCACGCCACGCCGCCGCGCGGCCTCCAGGTCGGCCAGCCGGCCCTGCCCCACCAGGGGGTGGACGATCGTCTCAAGCCGGCGGAAGGCCTCGCGATCGTCGCCGAGCGCCTGCGCCAGCCGGTCGCGGTCCACCGCGCCGTCGCTCACGACCCCGGGAAAGGCCTCGCCGACCGGCCCGACGGCCGCCCCGCCCCGGGCGTAGAGGGCATGGACGGCGTCGTCGGCGTTCCAGACGACGGCGCCCGCCTCGGCGAACAGGCGCGCGGTGGTGGACTTGCCCATGCCGATCGATCCGGTCAGGCCCAGCACGATCATGAGACGCCTCCCATGGCCCTGAGGCAGAGGGTCCGGACGTCCGTCGGCGGGGGAGCGACGCCATAGATGGCCTGAAACGAGGGCCGCGCCTGACCGATCAGCATGGCCAGGCCGTCCACCACGGTCATGCCCCGGTCAAGGGCCGCGGTCAGGAGCGGGGTGTGCAGGGGCCTGTAGGTCATGTCCATGACGACGGCGTGCGGGGACAGGGCGTCGACGTCGACCGCCGGGTCGACGGGCAGGGCGTTCACCACCAGATCGGCATCTCGCAGTTCCTCCGTGGTCTGATGGAGGGCGTCCAGAGCCGCCACCAGCTGCCGCGCGCGGTCAGGGCTGCGGTTCACGACGCCGACGACGGCGCCGGCGTCCTTCAAGGCCACGACCGCGGCGCGGGCCGCCCCGCCGGCTCCCAGCACCGTGACCCGGGCGCCGTCCAGCTCCAGCCCCGGCGCCTGTTCACGAAGCGCCGTCAGCAGTCCGTGCCCGTCCGTCGATTCTGCAGCGACCTGACCGTCGGCGAAGGTCAGGAGATTGGCCGATCCCGCGCGCCGCGCCGTTTCCGAGGCGCTGGATCCGGCGGCCCGCAGCGCCCTGAGCTTCCAGGGCGCCGTGACGTTCAGTCCCCGGAACATGCCCGCTTTTCCGCGCGCGATCAGGGCGTCGAAGGCGGGCTCGTCCTCCGCGGGCAGGGCCTGATAGACGCCCGTGATCCCGGCCGCCGACAACCAGGCTCCATGGATCAGGGGACTGAGCGAATGGCCGATCGGCCAGCCGACGACGCCGCCCAGCATCATGACGGCAGCGCCCCATGCGTTCGCAGGGCGTCCAGCAGGGGCCACAGGGGCATGCCCATGATCGTGGCGTGGGCGCCGTCGATGCGCGAGAACAGCTGCGCGCCCCGGCCCTCGATGCGGTAGCAGCCGACGGAGGTCAGCAGGTCGGCGCCTTCCGCGGCGAGGTAGGCGTCCAGAAAGGCGTCGGAGAAGGCGCGCATGGTCATGGTCGCCGCCTCCCGGGCCGACCACACCACTTTGCCCCCCCACGCCAGGGCGACGCCGGACCACAGGACATGCTCGCGCCCGCGCATCTCACGCAGCCGCGCGCGCGCCTCGTCGAGAGAGGTCGCCTTCGAAATCAGCCCGCTCTCGAAGGACAGGATCTGGTCGGAGCCCACGACCCAGTCCTTCGGCCGCCGCCGCGACACGTCCCGGGCCTTGGCCGACGCCAGCAGGACGCTGAGACCCGCCGGATCGCGACGGGCGTCCGGGGTCTTCAGGGCGGCCTCGTCGACGTCGGCCGGATCAATCTCGAAGTCCACGCCGGCGTCCTGGAGTAGGCGTCGTCGCGCGGCGCTGGCCGAGGCGAGGACGATCATCGCGGCGTCTCCGCGCGGCCCCGACGCTCCTGCAGAAGGTTGACCACCGCGGCCGCCGTCTCCTCCACGGAGCGGCGCGTCACGTCGATGACCGGCCACCCGCGCCGTTCGAAGGCCCGTCGCGCCCTGATCGTCTCGTCCCGGACGGCGTCATGATCGACGTAGGCCGAGGCGCGGTCCGCGTTCAGCCCCTCCAACCGGTTACGGCGGATCTGGACCAGCCGGTCCGGCGACACGGTCAGGCCGACGACCAACGGACGCTTCAGCGTGGTCAGGCGCTCTCCGTCCTCCTGACCCGGCACCAGCGGCACGTTGGCGGCACGGATGCCGCGGTGGGCCAGATAGATGCACGTCGGCGTCTTCGACGTGCGGCTGACCCCCGTCAGCACGACGTCCGCCTGTTCCAGCTGCTCCGTTGTGCCCTGCCCGTCGTCGTGGGCCATGGCGAAATCCAGCGCCGAGATCCGGTTGAAGTAGTCGTGATCGAGGGCGTGCTGCGCCCCCACACGGGTCGACAGGGCGGCCCCCAGATAGCGCGACAGGGCGCCGACCAGCGGATCGAGCGCCGCGATCTGGGGCATGTCCAGCCGCCGGCATCCCTCCTCCAGCTGCGCGCGCAACTCGGCGTCGACGAGGGTGTGGAGGACCACCCCGGGCGCGTTCGCGACCTCCTCCAGCACCCGCTCCATCTGACGCGACGACCGCACCAGGGCGTAGATGTGCTCGATGGGAATGATGCCGTCGAAGCGGGCGGTGACCGCCTTGGCCATGGCGTTCAGCGTCTCGCCGGTGGAGTCCGACACCAGATGGACGTGGAAGTAGGTGGCCAGCCGGCCCGGGCGCGGCGGCGTCACGGGGTCGATCCTCCGGGGACGGTCGCGTGCAATTCTGGGGAGAAAGTCTGGGGCAATCGGGGCGCCGTCCGCAGAGTCTGGGTCCGGAAAACCTATAACCGACGGTCGGACGGCGGGCGAGCGGGGATGACCGGGGATGGTCCCGTCGCCCGGGCGCGGGTTCTCCACCGGCTCAGGACCGGCCCTTGCCCGCCTGGGGAAATCTCTGACGAGGCGCCAAGCGCCCACAGAGGTGCGGCTCCTCCCCGGACCCCCCGGCGTCGGGCGTTAGGACTTCGTTAAGCCTTTTCCGGGCGCCGGCGCCCACGATCATCCCCAGGGCGCCACAGACGCCGGAGAGCGGTGGAGAACCGCCGGGCGGGTGGCGATCATGGGCGGTCTGTCCCCGCCGTCCCCGCTTCAACCCTCTTCTTCCCTTCTTTCAATTCAAGGGAAGGATAGGGAAGGAAGGCGGCGCGCTTGAGCGGGGACGCGCCAGCCCGTAAGTCCGTCGCATGACGACCCCCCGCCTGCTGCGCGTCCTCGCCGGAGAAACTCCGGACCGGCCTCCCGTATGGTTCATGCGCCAGGCCGGCCGATATCTGCCGGAGTATCGGGCGCTGCGGGCGACCGCGCCGGGCTTCATCGAATTCTGCCTCGACCCGGACAAGGCGGCGGAAGCCACGCTGCAGCCGATGCGGCGGTTCGGCTTCGACGCCGCCATCGTGTTCGCCGACATCCTGCTGATCCCGCGGGCCCTCGGTCAGGACGTCTGGTTCGAGGCGGGCGAGGGGCCGCGTCTGGGCGCCCTGCCGCCGGTCGAGGCCATGCGCGCGCTCACCGCCGGCGCGGGCCGGGCCTTGTCCGAGGTCGGCGAGACCCTGAAGATCGTCCGCCGGGAGCTGGAGCCCGAGCGCGCGCTGATCGGCTTCGCCGGGGCGCCGTGGACCGTGGCGACCTACATGCTGGACGGCGAGGCCCGCACCATCGGCAAGGGCGAGCGGGCGCAGGCCCGGACCTATGCCTATGCGCAGCCGGATCTGGTGGACGCCGTGCTGGACATTCTGGTGGAGGCGACGGCGCATTATCTGAAAATGCAGGCCGACGCCGGCGCGCAGGTGCTGAAGATCTTCGAGAGCTGGGCGGAGGGACTGCCCGACGACCTGTTCGAGCGGCTGGTGCTGCGGCCGCATCAGAAGCTGGTCGCCCGGGTGAGGGAGCTCGGCGTGACCGTGCCGCTGATCGGCTTTCCGCGTGGCTCGGCGGCCCTGGCCGAACGCTATGCTGCGGACTGCGAGGTCCAGGCGGTCGCGCTGGACACCGCCTGTCCTCTGGAAGTCGGGCGGCGCGTTCAGGCCATCAAGCCGATCCAGGGCGCGCTCGACCCGCTGCTGCTCCGGGCCGGGGGCGCGGCGCTGGACCGCAGGGTCGACCAGTTGACCGAGGCGTGGGGTCGGGGTCCGTGGGTCTTCAACCTCGGTCACGGCATCCTGCCGGACGTGCCGACGGCGCACGTCGACCAGGTGCTGCGGAGACTTGGCGCGCAATGACGGAAACGGCGACGGCGACGAGGCGGCGGATCGCCGTGGTCCTGTTCAATCTCGGCGGCCCCGACGGCCCCGGAGATGTGAAGCCGTTTCTGTTCAACCTGTTCAACGACCCCGCCATCATCGGCCTGCCCGGGATCGTCCGCACGCCTCTGGCCCGTCTGATCTCGTCGCGTCGGGAGAAGAGCGCCCAAGCGAACTACGCCCTGATGGGCGGCGGATCGCCGCTGCTGCCGGGCACGCAGGCCCAGGCCGAGGGTCTGGAGGCGCGACTGCGGGCGGTCCTGCCGGACGCCGACGTGCGCGCCTTCGTCTGCATGCGCTACTGGCGGCCGCTGACGGAGCAGGTCGCCGCCGCTGTCTGCGCGTTCGCACCCGACGAGATCGTGCAGCTGCCGCTGTATCCGCAGTTCTCCACCACGACCACTGGGTCGTCGCTGAAGCTCTGGCGCAAGACCTATCGCGGGCCGGGCCGGTCGCGCACGGTTTGCTGCTGGCCGGTCGCCGGCGGATGGATCGAAGCGCAGGCGCGGGCCGTCGCCGCGAAGCTGGCGGAGGCGGGGGAGCGTCCCGTCAGGGTGCTGATGTCGGCCCACGGCATCCCGGAGAAGCTGGTCGCCGGCAAGGGCGATCCCTATCAGGAACAGGTCGAGGCCACGTGCGCCGCCCTGGCCGCGCGGCTCGAGCTTGGACGGCGGGGCGATCGCTGGGACGTCTGCTACCAGAGCCGCGTCGGGCCGCTGAAATGGCTCGGGCCTGCCACGCCCGACGCGATCGCCAAGGCTGCGGCCGACGGCGTCGGCGTCGTGCTGACGCCCGTCGCCTTCGTGTCGGAGCATATCGAGACCCTTGTCGAGCTCGATGTGGAGTATGCCGAGCTGGCTCACGAACTGGGCGTGACGCCGTACCTGCGGGCCCCGGCCGTCGGGACGGCGCCGGATTTCATCGCCGAGCTGGCCCACGCGGTGGAGGACGCCCTGAGGCGTGACGGCGTGGAGCCGCACGGGCCGGGATGCCGGGCGGACTGGGCGGCGTGTCCGCGAACCTGCGAGCGGAGGGCCGCGTGACCACCTACGATCTCGTCCGCGGGCTGCACATCCTTGCCGTCATCGCCTGGATGGCGGGCCTCCTGTTCCTCCCCCGCCTCTATGCCTACGACGCCGAACAGGCCGACAAGCCCGAGCCGCTCCGCTCGGAAATGCGCGCGCTTCTGCGCACGTGGCAGACCCGTCTGCTCCGCATCATTCTCGATCCCGCCATGGCCGCGGCCTGGGCGTTCGGCGGCTGGTTGATCTGGATCGACGGCACGACGCGGGGGTGGGACTTCCTGCTGCAGCCGTGGATGCTGGCCAAGCTGGCCGGCGTGCTGGGGCTCAGCGCATGGCACGGCTTCATCGCCGGAGAGCGCAGACGCGTTCAGGGCGGGACCTCGGTCCGGTCCGCGCGCTTCTGGCGAATGACCAACGAAGTCCCGTTTCTGATGGCCGTGATCATGGTGCTGTCGGTCACGACGGAATGGACTTTCGGTTGACCTGACGACGGGGGCGTGGTTTCGCTGACGGCGAACCGTTCCTGGCTCCGCCGGACGGTCCCTCTCTCCCAGCGGCGCCGCCTCCCTCGCGCGAGGCGGAATCCGTCGCTTTCCCTGCGGCCGCCCGGCCGGACATTCCAAGCCGTCGACCTCGCCCGGTGCGAGCGTGCGATCGCGCCTGCCTGAGAAGACTTTGCATGACCGACGTCCGCGACACCGACCCGACCGCCCCGGAAACCGAAACGCCCGAGGCCGTGGCCGGCGAAGAGGTCTCCGCCGCCGATCTTCCCATGGTCGATCAGGAAGCCGAGGACGAGGAGGACGACGGCGAGCCGATCGTGCCGAACGGCCGCATCACCCTGGCCGAGCTGAACGAGAAGACGCCCGCCGATCTGGTCGCCTTCGCCGAGGGGCTGGAGATTGAGAACGCGTCGAACCTGCGCAAGCAGGACCTGCTGTTCGCCATCCTGAAGGCGCTGGCCGAGGAAGAGGTGGAGATCATCGCCGACGGGGTGCTGGAGATCCTGCCCGACGGCTTCGGCTTCCTGCGCAGCCCGGACGCCAACTACCTGCCGGGACCGGACGACATCTACGTCTCTCCCTCGCAGATCCGCCGCTTCGGCCTTCGCTCGGGCGACACGGTCCACGGCGCCGTGCGCGGCCCGCGGGAGGGCGAGCGCTACTTCGCCCTGCTAAAGTGCGACACGATCAATCTGGAAGACCCGGAACTGGTCAAGACCAAGGTCCTGTTCGACAACCTGACGCCGCTCTACCCCGAAGAGCGGCTGCACATGGAGATCCAGGATCCGACGCTGAAGGATCGCACCGGTCGCGTGGTCGACATCGTCGCGCCGCTGGGCAAGGGCCAGCGCTGCCTGATCGTGGCCCCGCCGCGCGTCGGCAAGACGGTGATGCTGCAGAACGTCGCCAAGTCGATCGAGGCCAACCACCCCGAGGTCTTCCTGATCGTCCTGCTGATCGACGAGCGTCCGGAAGAGGTCACCGACATGCAGCGCACCGTGAAGGGCGAGGTGGTGGCCTCGACCTTCGACGAGCCGGCCACGCGTCACGTCGCGGTGGCCGAAATGGTGATCGAGAAGGCCAAGCGTCTGGTCGAGCACAAGAAGGACGTCGTCATCCTGCTGGACTCCATCACGCGTCTTGGCCGCGCCTACAATGCGACGGTGCCGTCGTCCGGCAAGGTCCTGACCGGGGGCGTGGACGCCAACGCCCTGCAACGGCCGAAACGCTTCTTCGGCGCGGCGCGCAACATCGAGCAGGGCGGCAGCCTGACGATCATCGCCACGGCCCTGATCGACACGGGCAGCCGCATGGACGAGGTGATCTTCGAAGAGTTCAAGGGCACCGGCAACTCCGAGATCGTGCTGGACCGCAAGGTGGCGGACAAGCGGATCTTCCCGGCCATCGACGTGCTGAAGTCGGGCACGCGCAAGGAAGACCTGATCACGCCGAAGGATCAGCTGGCCAAGACCTACGTCCTGCGCCGGATCCTGAACCCGATGGGACCGCAGGACGCGATCGAGTTCCTGCTCGACAAGCTTCGGCAGTCCAAGAACAACGCCGACTTCTTCCAGTCGATGAACACCTGAGGCGTCCTTCGGCGTTTCACGTGAAACAGGGAGCCGGGTCATGAAGGTCAACGTCGAGATCGACTGCACCCCTGCGGAGGCGCGGGCCTTTCTGGGGTTGCCCGACGTGACGCCCCTTAACGACGCCATGGTCGCCGAGATGCAGAAGCGTATGGAGGCCAACGTCGCCGCCATGCAGCCGGAAGAGCTGATGAAGACCTGGACCAGCTTCGGTCTGCAGGCCCAGGATCAGTTCCGGCGTCTGATGGAAGCCGCGACGACGGTCTGACGTGACAGACACCGTCTTCGCCTTGGCCACGCCGCCGGGCCGCGGCGCCATCGCCGTCGTCCGACTGAGCGGGCCACGGACGGCGGATGTGCTCGCAGCGTTGGCCGGACGCCTTCCCGCTCCCCGTTTCGCGGCCCTGAGGACTCTCCGTCACGACGGCGCCCGGCTGGACGAGGCGTTGGTGCTCTGGTTTCCCGCCCCGGCCTCCTATACCGGCGAGGACGTGGCGGAACTGCACCTGCATGGTGGACGCGCGGTCGTGGACGGGGTTCTGGGCGCCCTGTCGGCGCTGGGCGCGCGTCCCGCGGAACCGGGCGAGTTCACCCGTCGGGCCTTTGAGAACGGCCGCATGGACCTGGCGCAGGCCGAAGCCGTGGCGGACCTCATCGACGCGGAAAGCGCGGCACAGACCCGTCAGGCCCTCGGGCAGCTGGGGGGTGCGCTGGGCGCGGTCTACGCCGGCTTCCGGGCCGATCTGTTGCAGGCCCTGTCGCTTGTGGAAGCCGAGATCGACTTTCCCGACGAGGAGGTGCCGGACAACCTCGCGGCGACCGCGGGACCAGCCCTGGACCGGCTGGCCGCCGACCTCAGGCATGCGCTGTCCGACGGCGACCGCGGCGAACGGGTGCGCGAGGGCTATCGCATCGTCCTGATCGGCGAGACCAATGCCGGCAAGAGCGCGTTGTTCAACGCCCTGGTCGCGCAGGACGCGGCGATCGTGACGCCGATCGCCGGGACGACGCGTGACGTTCTGGACGCCCAGCTGGTGATCGACGGCTATGCCGTCACCCTGTCCGATACGGCCGGTCTGCGGGAAAGCGCCGATCTCGTCGAGGCCGAAGGCGTGCGCAGGGCCCGTGCGCGGGCCGAGGCGGCCGATCTTCGCCTGTGGGTTCGGGCTCCCGGCGACCCCGACGGAGAGGCCGCGGCCTTCGTGCGGCCCGATGACCTCACCGTGAACACCAAGGCGGACCTCACGCCAGCTTCGGGGCTTGCCGTGTCTTCGGTCACCGGTCAGGGCATCGCGGAGCTGCACGCCGCGATCGCGGAGCGTCTGCGGCGCGACCTGGCCGGCGCCGACTTCCCGGCCGTGACGCGCGCGCGGCACCGCCTGAGGCTGACGGAGGCTCTGAACGCCGTCGTGGCCGCGCGCGGCGCGCTGGCGATCGCGCCGGAGATGGCAGGGGACGATCTTCGCCGGGCCGCCGCGGCTCTGGCCCAGGTGACCGGCGCCATCGGCGTGGAAGACGTGCTGGGCGAAGTGTTCGCGAACTTCTGCATCGGCAAGTAGGGTCGACGTTTCACGTGAAACACGAAGGTCAGGCGGTGGCGTTCCGACGCCGTTTCGACTATGTCCCGCCTCCCATGCTCAACTTCGACGTCATCGTGATCGGCGGCGGCCACGCCGGCTGCGAGGCCGCGGCGGCCTCGGCGCGCGCCGGCGCGCGCACAGTGCTGTTGACCCAGCGGCTCGAAACGATTGGCGAGATGAGCTGCAATCCCGCCATCGGGGGGCTGGGCAAGGGCCACCTGGTGCGCGAGATCGACGCCATGGACGGCCTGATGGGCCGCATGGCTGACGCGTCGGGCATTCAGTTCCGCATGCTGAACCGGTCCAAGGGCGCCGCCGTCAGGGGGCCCCGCAGCCAGATCGATCGGCGGCTGTACCGCGAGGCCATGCAGGCCGAACTGGCCGCCACACCCAATCTGACGCTGATGGCGGGAACGGCCGAGCGCCTGCGACTGGACGGCGACCGCGTCGTGGGCGTCGTCACCGGCGCCGGCGAGGAGATCGCCGCGGCCGCCGTCGTCCTGACCACAGGCACCTTCCTGAACGGCGTGATCCACAAAGGCGACCAGCGCATTCCCGCGGGCCGGCACGGAGAGGCGCCGTCGACCGGGCTGGCCGCCGATCTGCACGCCGCCGGTCTCGCGCTGGGTCGGCTGAAGACCGGCACGCCCGCGCGGCTGGACGGCCGCACCATCGCCTGGGACCGGCTGGAGATGCAGGCGGCGGACGACCAGCCCGTGCCGTTCAGCTTCCTCACCGACCGCATCAACGTGCCCCAGATCGCTTGCGGCATCACGGCGACGACCGAAGAGACGCACCGGATCATCGCCGACAATCTGGCCGAAAGCGCCGTGTATGGCGGCCACCTCTCCGGGCGGGGGCCGCGCTACTGTCCGTCAATCGAGGACAAGGTCGTGCGGTTCGCCGACAAGACCTCGCACCAGATCTTCCTCGAGCCCGAAGGACTGGACGACCCGACCGTCTATCCGAACGGCATCTCCACCTCGGTGTCCGACGCCACCCAGATGGCGTTCCTGCGCACCATTCCGGGGCTGGAGGCGGTCGAGGTGTTCCGCTTCGGCTACGCCATCGAGTACGACTACGTCGACCCGCGCGAACTGACGCCGGGACTTGAGGTCAAGGCGCGCCCTGGCCTGTTCCTGGCCGGTCAGATCAACGGCACGACCGGGTACGAGGAAGCGGGCGCCCAAGGGTTGATGGCCGGACTGAACGCCGCGCGCAGGGCGGCCGGGCAGGACGCCGTCGTGGTGGGGCGGGATCAGGGCTACGTCGGTGTGATGATCGACGATCTGGTGACGCGCGGCGTGACCGAGCCCTACCGCATGTTCACCAGCCGCGCCGAGTGGCGTCTCAACCTCCGCAGCGACAACGCCGATCAGCGCCTGACGCCCGTCGCGGCGGCGGCGGGAATCGTCGGCGCGGAGCGGTCGCGGCGATTCGCAGAGAAGGTGCGGCAGGTCGGCGAGGCGCTTTCGGCCGCGCGGGAGATCGCCTTCACGCCCAAGGAGGCCGCAGCCTTGGGCATCGCCGTCAACGCCGACGGCCGTCGCCGCTCGGTTCGCGATCTCCTCGGGCATCCCGGCGTGACGCTGGACAAGTTCAGCTCCGTCCTGCCGCAGATCGCGGACTGGCCCACGGACGTCCGCGAACAGGTGGAGGTCGACGCGGCCTATGCGGGATATCTGGATCGGCAGGCGGCCGACGCCGCGGCGCTGAAGCGGGACGAGGACCTGCGGCTGCCCGAGGACCTCGACTATGCCGAAGTCGGGGGACTGTCGAACGAAGTCAGGGAAAAGCTGTCGCGCGTGCGTCCGCTGAGCCTTGGCCAGGCGGGCCGCATCGAAGGCATGACGCCGGGCGCCCTGACCGCCCTGCTGGCCCACGTCCGGCGCGTCGCCGCGTGACCCTGGACGCCGCCGGGTTTCAGAGGGCCATCGGCGCGAACGACGCCGAGATCGCGGACCTGGACGCCTATCGCCGCATGCTGATCGAGTCCAACGCGGTCATGAACCTCGTGGGGCCCGACAGCCTGCCCGATTTCTGGAACCGGCATGCGCTGGACTCGGCGCAGCTCGTCGATCATGCCCCGGCGGCGAGGACCTGGGCGGATCTGGGCGCGGGGGCAGGGCTCCCCGGCGTCGTGCTGGCGGTCCTGATGAAGGGGCGGGGAGGGCACGTTCACCTGATCGACAGCCTGCAGAAGCGGTGCCGGTTCCTGCAGTCGGTCGTCGACGCCTTGTCTCTGCCGGCCACGGTCGTCTGGGCGCGTGCGGAGGCGCATGCGGCCGTCGTCGACGTCGTCACCGCCCGCGCCGTCGCGCCGCTGACGAAACTGCTCGGCTATGCACAGCCTTATCACCAGAAGGGCGCGACGGGCCTCTACCTGAAGGGGGAGAAGGCGGAAGCCGAGGTGGCGGAGGCCCGGCAGGTCTGGCATTTCGAGAGCGAACTGTTCCCGTCGCGCAGCGACGTACGGGGGCGCGTGGTGTCCGTCCGGAGTCTTCGCCGTGTCCGCTAAGCGTCGCGTCCTCGCCGTCTCCAATCAAAAGGGCGGCGTCGGGAAGACCACGACCGCGATCAATCTCGGCACGGCGCTGGCCGCGATCGGTCAGCGCGTGCTCATCGTCGACATGGACCCGCAGGGCAATGCGTCCACCGGTCTGGGTGTTCCACGTGAAACACGCCGCGTGACCATCTACGACGTGATCGTCGACGGACGGTCGGTCGACGACGCGGCGGTGGCCACGGCCGTTCCCGGCCTGCACATCATTCCGGCCGACGCCGACATGTCGGGCGTCGAGATCGAGCTCAGCCAGGCCGACCGTCGGTCATACCGGCTGCGGGATGCGCTGGCGTCGCAGGCGACGGGGGCCGGGGCCCCGTTCGACTACGTCCTGATCGATTGCCCACCCTCGCTGAATCTCCTGACGCTGAACGCCATGGCCGCCGCAGACGCCGTGCTGGTGCCGTTGCAGTGCGAATTCTTCGCTCTTGAGGGCCTGACCCAGTTGATGAAGACGGTGGACATGGTCCGCCAGAGCCTGAATCCGAAGCTGGAAATCCAGGGTCTGGTTCTGACCATGTACGATCGGCGCAACGCCCTGTCGGGGCAGGTCGAGGCGGACGTCCGCGCCCATTTCGGCGACAAGGTGTATGACTCCGTCATACCGCGAAACGTCCGCGTTTCGGAGGCGCCGTCGTTTGGGAAGCCGGCGCTGATCTACGATCTGAAATGCGCGGGCAGCCAGGCCTATTTGAGGTTGGCGCGCGAAGTCGTCGCGCGCGAGCGCGTGCGGCTGCGGGCGGCCTGAAGGAGCGGAGGGGATGATGAGCGAACGTCAGCGCGGATTGGGCCGGGGGCTGTCGGCCCTGCTGGGCGAGCAGGTCGCCGAAAGCGCGCCCGTGGACGGCGGGCCCGCGCCCGCGGGCGTCCGCAGCGTGCCGATCGAGGCCCTGAAGCCCAATCCCGACCAGCCGCGGAAGATCTTCCTCAAGGAGGATCTGGACGAGCTGGCCGGCTCGATCCGCGACCGGGGCGTGCTGCAGCCGATCCTGGTCCGCCCGCATCCGGACGACGCCGGCTCATGGCAGATCGTGGCCGGCGAGCGGAGGTGGCGGGCGGCCCAGCAGGCGCGTCTTACCGAAGTGCCCATCGTGGAACGCCTGCTGGACGACGTGGCGGTGCTGGAAGTGGCCATCATCGAGAACGTCCAGCGCGCGGACCTGAATCCGTTGGAGGAGGCCGAAGCCTACCGCGTGCTGATGGACCGGTTCGGGCGGACCCAGGACGCCGTCGCCGGCGTCGTCGGCAAGAGCCGCAGCCACGTGGCCAACACCCTTCGCCTGCTGCAGTTGCCCGAAAAGGTGCTGGCCTATGTGAGGGACGGCAAGCTGTCCGCAGGGCATGCGCGGGCGCTGATCAACACCCCTGATCCGACCGGTCTGGCCGAGCGGGCCTTCATGGACGGGCTGAACGTCCGGCAGACCGAAGCCCTGGCCCGCCGGGCGACGGAGGGGGACCGGCCAGCCCCGGCCCGGTCGCGCGTCGTGCCGCTGGATGGCGACAGCGATCCGGACGTCGCGGCCCTGCAGCAGGATCTGGCCGACGCCTTGGGCCTGAAGGTGCAGCTGTCCGCGCGCCCGGGCGAAAAGGGCGAGCTGACTCTGCACTGGCGCAGCCTCGATCAGCTGGACGACCTGTGTCGGCGCCTGATGAAGGCGTGACGGCCGCCGCGGAGGAGATCGTCGATCTCTATTCCCGCCATGCCGACGTCTGGGCCATCACGCGGGGAGACGTCCTGCGCGGGTCGGAAGCGATGCATCTCGAACGGTTCATGGACGGCCTGCCGTCGGGCGGGACCGTGCTCGATCTCGGATGCGGATCGGGTCGGCCGATCGCCTCCACCCTGATCTCGCGGGGATTTCACGCGACGGGCGTGGATGCGTCACCCGGTCTGATCGACCTGTGCCGCACCGCCTTCCCTAATCATCGCTGGATCTGCGCGGACATGCGCGGACTGGACCTGGGTCGCCGGTTCGACGGCGTGCTGGCCTGGTACTCCAGCTTCCATCTGACCGCACAGGCGCAGACGGAGATGCCGGAGGTCTATGCGCGGCATCTGGAGCCGGGCGGCACGCTGATGTTCGTCGGCGGACCCCGCCGCGGCACGGCGATGGGCGAGTGGATGGGACGGCCGCTGCATCACGCCAGCCTCGATCCGCAGGAATACCGCGCGGGGCTCGCGGCAGCCGGGTTCGTCAGCGTCGAGGAACGGGTTCTGGACCCGGACCGGGACGAGGGCGCCCGGGTCTGGACGGCGCGGCGAAAGGCGTCAGACTGACGCCATGAACGACACCCCCTCCAATCCGACCGCCGAGGCCATGAAGAAGGCGCTGGCCGCCAAGAAGTCAGGCGCCCGGACGCCGGGCTCCGGCGGCTTCAAGCCCGGCCAGCATGTGGAGAAGACCGTCGAGCGCCAGAACGCCGCGCTCAACAAGCCGGCTTTCCGACGGGCGTCGAAGCGAGGCTAGAGCCCCAGCCGGCGGGCGCGGGCGGAGATTTCGAGGATCAGCCGCTCCGCGATCAGCTGATCGGGCGAGCCCGTCGAACGGCACGCCAGCTCCGCGGCGTTCAGGGAGTCCATGACGGCGTCGAGGGCGTCGGGCGTCCACGATTTCACCTGACGCAGCACCTCCGCCTCCTGCTTCCAGAAGACTCCCGCGGACTTGGCGGCTTCCTTTGCCCCGGCGCCCGCCCCCGTCAGGGTCTGGATCCGGATCAGGATCTGCAGCTGGCGGCCGACGGCGCGAAGTGCGGCCACGGCGCCTTCGCCCTCCAGAAAGGCGCGCCTGAGCCCCGACTGCGCCGGCGCCGCCTTGCCGCCGAACGCCTGCTGGGCGGCGTCCTGCAGGCTGGCGTCGGGTTCGACGCCCAGGTGCTGGTCCAGCTCGACGACGTCCAAGGTCCGCCCGCTGCCGGGTCCGATGAACAGGGCCAGACGCTCGATCTCCTGGCGCATCAGCCCCCGCTCGCGGGGCAGGCGGGCGACGAAGCGGTCCAGCGCCTCGCCCGTCAGGCTCACCTTGTCGGCGGCCAGGGCCTCGCGCGTCATGCGGGCGACGTCTCCGACCTCGTCCTCGTAGCAGGCGATGCCGACGGCGTTCGGACTGGCCTCAGCCGCCTTGCGCAGCGCGGAGTCCCGGCCCAGCGCCCCCGCCTCCACCACCAGCAGGGCCTCGGGGTTGAAGCCGCCCTCCGAATGCGTTTTCAAGGCGGCGGCCAGCGCCTTGTCCGTCGCCGCCTTCTCGCCGGACAGCCTGACGCGCACCAGACGGCGCCCGCCCATCAGGGACATGGCGGCCAGCGCGTCTTCCAGCCGGCCGTCGCCGGCATCGACGTCGCCGTCGGCCAGCAGGCTGACGTTGAAGGGATCGTTCAGGTCCGGCGTGACGGTCTTGCAGAGGACCTCGGACCGTTCAGCCACGCCCGACCGGTCGCGCCCATGGATCACCACGGCGCGCACTGCGGGATCAGGAGATTTCAGGAAGCGCTCGACCTCGGGGCGCTTGCTCAGAATCACGGCGTCAGCGTCCCGCGATCGCGGCCAGAACGTCCAGACGGGTTTCGCGGGCCAGTTCGGCGGCCGCGCGCACCTCCGCGTCCTCCTGGGCGGCGATGGCGGCGACCGGCTGGTCGGCGGAGGCGTAGGTCACGACCGCCGTCGTCTCGCCCGTCACGGGGCCCCCGCCCGCGGCGGGCGTCAGGGTCCAGCCCATGCGCACCGTCAATTCGTACCGGGCCGCGGTGTCGTCGATGCGACGGCCGATGGGACGGCGCGCCTGCTCGACCACGGTCTCGAGACGCCAGGCGGGCGGCACGCCCAGATCGGTTCCGAACGCATCCTCCAGCGCCTCGCGCAGCCGGTACCCGAAGCGGTCGTCCGGAGTGGTCACGGCGACGCGGGACAGCGCCGCGCCGGCGCCTTCGCCGTACAAGGGCGTGAAACCGCACCCCGACAGGCCCAGAGCCGCGGCGACGATCAGGGCGAGGCGGCGGATCACGCCACCACCAGATTGACGATGCGGTCCTTGACCACGACCACCTTCCTCACGGTCTGCCCCTCCAGCCGCGCAAGAACGTCGGCGTCGGCCATGACGATCGCCTCGACATCGGCCGGCTCAAGACCGCGGGGGACCCGAATCTCGCCGCGGCGCTTTCCGTTGACCTGAATGGGCAAGACCACCTCGTCGTCGGCCGCCAGCGCCGGATCGAAGACCGGCCAGGGCGCGTCGAGGATCATTCCGCCTTCGCCGAGTCGCGTCCAGCATTCCTCTGCGAGGTGCGGCACGAAGGGCGACATCAGGCGGGCAAAGGCCGACAGGGCCTCGCGACGCGCCTCCCCGCCGGCCGCGTCAAGCGTCTTCAGGGCTCCCAGAAATCCGTACAGTTTCGCGATCGCCGAATTGAAACGAAACTGTTCCACGCCTTCAGTCACGGCCTTGATCGTCTTGTGCGTCTCGCGGCGCAACGCGGCGTCGGCCGTCGCGTCGCCCGGTCCGGCTTCGCGGTCGAACTCGGCCCAGACGCGCTGCACGAACCGGCTCGCGCCTTCGACGCCGCCGGTCGTCCATTGGACGTCGCGCTCCGGCGGACTGTCGGACAGCACGAACAGCCGCCCGGCGTCCACGCCGTGCAGGTCGACGATCTCCTGCGGGGCGACGACGTTCTTCTTCGACTTGGACATCTTCTCGACGTCGCCGATGACGAGCGGCTCTCCGGTCGACAAGCGACGCGCAGAGCGTCTGCCCGCCTCGTTGGAGAGGTCGACGTCGGCGGGCTCGACCCACTGGCCGTCGGCGGTGCGATACGTCTCGTGGACGACCATGCCCTGGGTGAACAGCCCGGCGAACGGCTCCTTCACGCCCATCAGTCCCGCGTCGGACAGGGCGCGGCTGATGAAGCGGGCATAGAGCAGGTGCAGGACGGCGTGCTCGACGCCGCCGATGTACTGATCGACGGGCAGCCAGCGATTTGCGGCCCCGGCGTCGATCGGCGCATCGGCGTGCGGATTGGCGAAGCGCGCGAAGTACCAGCTGGAGTCCACGAAGGTGTCGAGCGTGTCCGTCTCGCGCGTCGCCGCCCCGCCGCAGGACGGGCAGTTGACGTGCTTCCACGTCGGATGACGGTCCAGCGGATTGCCCGGCACGTCGAACGTCACGTCCTCCGGCAGCACGACCGGCAGCTGGGCGGCCGGGACGGGCACGACGCCGCAGGCGCCGCAATGGATCACCGGAATCGGGCAGCCCCAGTAGCGCTGACGGCTGACGCCCCAGTCGCGCAGACGATAGACCGTGGCGCCCGTGCCCTGACCCATGGCCTCGATGCGGGCGATCGCCTCGGCCTTGGCCGGCTCCACATCCATGCCGTCGAGAAAGTCGGAATGGAACAGGCGCCCGGGCCCCACATAGGCCTCGTCCGTGACGTCGAAGTCGTCGCCGGCCCCGTCGGGACGGACCACGGGGATGACGGGCAGGTCGTACTTCCGCGCGAAGTCCAGGTCGCGCTGGTCGTGCGCCGGACAGCCGAAGATGGCCCCGGTCCCGTAGTCGGAAAGGATGAAGTTGGCGATCCACACCGGGACCGGGCGGCCGTCGAACGGGTGGACGACCTTCAGGCCCGTGTCCCGGCCGATTTTCTCGGCCTGCTCGATGTCGGCGGTGGAGGCTCCGCCCTTGCGGCATTCGGCGACGAAGGCGGCGACGGCGGGGTCCGCCGCGGCCAGTTGCTGCGAGATCGGATGATCGGGCGCCAGTCCAAGGAAACTGGCCCCGAACAGCGTGTCCGGACGGGTCGTGTAGACGGTGATCCCGTCCTCAAAGCCCTGCGGAGCCTGCCCGGCGAAACGCCAGGTCATCTCGAGACCCTTGGACCGGCCGATCCAGTTCTCCTGCATCAGCCGGACCTTGTCGGGCCAGCGGCCTTCAAGCGCCTTCAGGCCCTCGATCAGGTCGTCGGCATAGTCGGTGATGCGCAGGAACCACTGGTTCAGCTTGCGCTTCTCGACGACCGCGCCGGAGCGCCAGCCGCGGCCGTCGATCACCTGCTCATTGGCCAGGACCGTGGCGTCGACGGGATCCCAGTTGACCGTCCCCTCGCGGCGGTAGACCAGCCCGCGGCGGAACAGCTCCAGAAACCACGCCTGCTGCTTGCCGTAGTATTCCGGCTCGCAGGTCGCGAACTCTCGCGACCAGTCCAGCGACAGGCCCAACAGCTTCAGCTGGTCGCGCATGGCGGCGATGTTGGAGCGGGTCCAGGCGCCCGGATGCACGCCGCGTTCCATGGCCGCGTTCTCGGCCGGCATGCCGAAGGCGTCCCAGCCCATGGGATGCAGCACGTCGAAACCCTGCATCCGTTTCAGACGCGCCACCACGTCGCCCATGACGTAGTTGCGGGCGTGGCCCATGTGGATGTTCCCCGACGGATAGGGAAACATCTCCAGCACATAGTATTTGGGTCGGCCGGTCGGCGCGTCGGGCGCGCGGAAGGCGTCGGCGGCGGCCCAGCGCGCCTGCTGGCGGGGTTCGGCGGTCTTGGGATCGTAGCGGGCCACGGGTCGGCGGTTCCTGGGGGCGAGGGGCCCGTCAGGCTCGGCCTCGGGGCCCGGGATCAGTCGGGGAGGACTATGCGCCCGGCGAACCGGGCGCGGAGGTCAGCGGGCGTCGGCCAGGTTGAACTGGCGGGCCTTGGTCAGGATGGCGTTTTCCAGATCCGTCTCGGTCTGGGCGTCGACCGCGGCCGCCACCCACTGGCCCGAGGCGTCCTGCACCTGCTTGGTCAGGGACACGTTCAGGGCGTCGGCCCGAAGGCGCGTGTCGAGGATGAAGACCGTCGCCTTGAAACGCTCGTTCGGCGTGCGCGGGTCGGAATACCAGTCGTAGTTGATCACGCCGCCCCAGGGATCGGCGCTGGCCAGCGGCATGAAGCTGAGCGTGTCCAGGGTGGCGCGCCACAGATAGGCGTTCACCCCGATGCCCAGCTGCGCGCTCTCGGCCGCCGCGCGGGTCGTCGGGCCGCCGCCGAGGACGTCGCCCACGGTCGGGCCGAACGGGCGTTCCGCCGTGCAGGCGCCCAGCGCCAGGGTCGAGCCGATCAGGATGGTCGCGGCGCCGCGAGCAAACAGCATGTAGACACTCCGTCAGACGTCGGCGCGCGCGGCGCGCAGGCCCCCGAAGCGCGGGCAGGTCCGGCTCGGTCGGGCTCTATAGCACGGCGAAAAGGGGCGATGACAAGGCGAAGACGCGGCGGAACGGCGAACCGGGGCCCGAACGGCGCCGTTCGCGTGGCGGGCGATGGGCGAAGCGGCGCGTTCGCGTGACGCGCGCGCCACAAGCGGCGATGGAACGACGCGCGGGCTTCGCCGTTCGATTGACCGCAGTCGGCCCCGGCGCCTAGATCGACGACCGGGCCGAAGGACGAAAGCCGCAGATGACCGCGCAGATCGGACGCATGCAGGGACGAGGAGCCGCAGCCGCGGCCGTCTGCGCCCTCCTGCTCGCCGGCGCGGCCGGAACCGCCGCGGCCCAGACGGCCCAGCGTCCCGTGGTTTCGGCCGGCGAGGCGTCCCGCGCCGCCCAGCTGGCGCCCGCACGCCGCGGCCTTAGGGTCGACCGCTCGGGCCGCTGGAGCGTGGACTTCTCGCTCGATCCGTCGCTGAGCGATCCCGCCCGCGTCGGCGACGTGGGCGCGGGCGCCTACTATCGCGTCAATCCGCGACTGCGCGTCGGCGCCTCGGCCGGCCTCGTCGAAGGCCCCGAGAACCCGGGCCGGCCGGTTCAGAACACCCGCGACGCCGCGCCGCGGGTCCGGCTGGAATCGACCTTCCGCTTCTAGTGGCCGAACGCGGCCGACACGGCCGCCACCGCCGCGATCCCGACCGCGCCGCCGTCCGCCAGCGTGCGGGCGTTCGCCGGACCGATCCCGCCCAGGGCATAAGCCGGCACGCCCGCCGCGGCGATCATCGCCGCGAGGCCTTGCGGTCCCAGCGGGGGGCGCGCGGCGGAGGCGCCGCCCGCCGCGAACACGGGCGAGACCAGAACGGCGTCCAGCGCGCGCGGCGCGGACCGCGCCGGCGCATGCAGGGCGCCGGTCAGCAGCCAGTCCGGGCGCCGCGCCCTGAGGGGATCGGCGCGGTGCAGGTCGCGCTCCGGCAGATGCAGACCGTCCGCCCCGACGGAAAGGGCGAGCGCCTCGTCCGCGGCCACGAGCAGCCGGACGCCCGCCGTCCGCGTGGCGTCGCGCAGGCGGGCCACCTCGTCCGGGGCCTCCGGCCGTCCAAATCCCCGGTGGATCACGGCGGCGCCGGCGGGCAGGCGGGCGGCGGTCCGCCACGGGCGGGGCGTGCGGATCGGATCGGTCATGAAGATCAGCGGCGGCAGCCGGCCTGCACGGGGGTCGACCGCGGCGGCCGCGCGGTTTAGGGCCACGGCGATCCGCCAGATCTCGCCCGGGGGAACTCGTCCGTCCATGGCCGCCTCATCGCCCATGACGCCGCCGCCGTCCATCGCGGCCCGCATCGCTGACGCCCGGGCGCGCATCGCGGCTGCGGAAACGGCGGCCGGCCGCCCGGCCGGGTCCGTGACCCTGACCGTCGTCAGCAAGACCCAGCCGCACGAGGCGGTGAGCGGGGCGATCGCCGCCGGGGCCGACGTGTTCGGCGAGAACCGGGTGCAGGAGGCGCAGGCGCGCTGGGCCGAACTTCCCCGGCCGGCCGAGCTGAGACTGATCGGCGCCCTGCAGTCCAACAAGGTCGCGGCCGCCTGCGACCTGTTCGACGTCGTCGAGACCCTGGACCGCGACAGTCTGCTGACCGCGCTGGCGGCGCGGGCGCAGACGCGCGGCCGCGCGCCCCGCCTTCTGATACAGGTCAACACGGGCGAGGAGCCCCAGAAGGCCGGCGTCGTCCCCGCTGCGGCCGACGCCCTCATCGCCCGGGCACGAGCGGCCGATCTGCCCGTCGAGGGCCTGATGTGCATTCCGCCGGCGGACGTGGCGCCGGGTCCCCATTTCGCCCTGCTGGCCGACATCGCCGCGCGCAACGGGCTGGCGACGCTGTCGATGGGGATGAGCGACGACTTCGGAACCGCCATCCGCCACGGCGCCACCCACGTGCGGCTGGGATCTGCCCTGTTCGGCCCGCGTCCGACGCGCGCGGGGTGAAGCCGATCCGGTTTTCGGGCGTTCGGGGTTGGCGTTCCCGCACAGCGTCGCCATTCTGAGTTCATGCCCAGCGCCAAGACGATCCTGATCATCGACGACGACGACGACCTGCGCGAGGCGCTGGCCGAGCAGCTGGCCCTGCACGAGGAGTTCGCGCCGATCCAGGCCACCACCGCCGGCGAGGGCGTAAAACTGGGCCGGGAGTCGCGCGCCGACCTGATCCTGCTGGACGTCGACCTGCCGGACATGGACGGCCGGGAGGCCTGCCGCCTTCTGCGCAAGGACGGCCTGTCGACGCCGATCATCATGCTGACCGGGCAGACTTCGGACAGCGACACCATCCTGGGCCTGGACTCCGGCGCCAACGACTACATCACCAAGCCCTTCCGCTTCGCCGTCCTCCTGGCCCGCATCCGAGCCCATCTGCGCAGCCATGAGCAGTCGGAGGACGCGGTCTTCCGCATCGGCCCCTACGACTTCCGGCCGGCCTCCAAGGTTCTGATGGGCGACAAGGGCCGGAAAGTGCGGCTGACCGAGAAGGAAACCAACATCCTGAAGTACCTCTATCGCGCCGGAGCCAAGGCCGTGTCGCGCGAGGAGCTGCTGACGGAGGTCTGGGGTTACAACGCCGGCGTCACCACGCACACGCTGGAGACCCACATCTATCGCCTGCGTCAGAAGATCGAGTCCGAGCCCGGCCAGGCGCGCCTGCTGGTCACCGACCAGGGCGGATACCGGCTGCAGCCGTGATCAGGCGGGCCTCCGCTCGCTGAACCTCTCATCGAGGCGCCGCGGACTCCAGGATTGAAGTCGCCCACCCCCCGGGGGGCCGGCGCCACGATCGCCATTGACGGCGTCGCTAGACGTCGAGATCGACCGCCACCGGGGCGTGGTCGCTTGGACGGTCCCAGGCGCGGACGGGTTCATGGATGACGGCCGAGCCGGGCACGACCGCGGGCGTCAGACCCGGACTGGTCCAGACGTGATCCAGCCTCAGGCCCCGGTTCGTCTTGCGGAAATCGACGGCGCGATAGCTCCACCAGCTGGCCAGTTTGGTCGGCTCCGGCGTCTGGTCGCGGACCACGTCGGCGAAGCCGCCGGCGTCCTGCAGCCGGCGCAGCGTCTCCACCTCGATCGGCGTGTGACTGACGATCTTCGACATGTGGCGGTGGTTCCAGACGTCGTTCTCACCCGGCGCGATGTTGAAGTCGCCGGCCATCACCAGCGGCGCCTGCCGGTCGCGCCGCGCCACGTCGGCGGTCAGCCGCTCGTAGAAGTCCAGCTTGTGATCGAACTTGGGATTCAGCCCCCGGTCGGGCAGGTCGCCGCCGGCCGGGATGTAGAAGTTATGGAACTCGACGCCCGCGATCCGCCCGGCGACGCACCGGCCATGGCCCTCGCGGCAGGCCTCGATCCGGCTCGCGTCCTCGATCGGCAGGCGGCTGGCGATGGCGACGCCGTGCCAGCCCTTCTGGCCCGCCAGCCGCAGGTGCGGCAGACCCATCTCCTCGAAGGCGGCGCGGGGGAACTGATCCTCCGTGCATTTGATCTCCTGCAGCATCAGGACGTCGGGTCGCGCCTCGGCCACGAACCGCGCCACCTGATCGATGCGCAGGCGGACGGAGTTGATGTTCCAGGTGACGATACGAAGCATGGCCGGGGACTAGCAGGCGTCGGGTCGGCTTGCGACCGCCCTCAAGCAGCGAGCGCCCGCGGCGCGAGCGGCAGGGCGTCAAACAAAGAAACGCCCGGCCAGAGGACCAGCCGGGCGCGTCTCAGTTTTCGTCTCTCTTCGCCGCCGGGAGGGGGATGTTCCGCGGAGGTCAAACGGGCCGAAGCCCTGTTGCCTGTGTGCCACAGCCGAAGAAAAACGTCAACCGTGGCTCGGCCGACGGGACGCCGTGGCCGAACGGCCACGCTTCGCCCGCCTGGTGAAGTTAGCGGCGGCCGGGGCGGCGGGTGGGGTCGCGCAGCTGGAACAGGCTGGCGGACAGGCCGCTGGCCGGCGACAGGCTGGTCAACTGGGTGCGCGTGCGCGTCCCCTGCGCGTCGACCACCGTCCACTCCTGCAGGCGCATGGGGGAGCCGGCGAAGGCCAGGATCGCGTAGCCCTCGTTCGGACGGCGCGCGTCGCGCACGGTGACGGCGAAGGCGCCGGAGCTGCGCATCGTCACATCGTCGACGCGCACGCCCTGATCGAAGCTGACGTTGCGCGACAGGAAGGTGCTGAGCGGCGTCTGGCCCAGCGGCACCTGCTGGAAGGTGTTCAGGCGCGGGTCGTAGCGCATGACGTTGGAGCCGTCGGACACGACCAGCAGCCCCTGCGGGCTGCTGTATTCAAAGCGCATCTTGCCCGGGCGCTGCAGCCAGAAGCGGCCGCTGCGGCGCTGGCCGCCCGCGCCGGTCTCGGTGAAATTCCCCTGCGCCGAGGTCAGGCCGCGCAGATAGGCCTGCGCCCGGCCCAAGGCCTCGCGGTCGGCGGCCGACAGGCCGGCCTGCGCCCATGCGGGCGCCGCGGCGAGGGCCGCCAGGGTGCCGAGCGCGAAAGCGCGACGGGAAACGGTCATGGTCTTCTCCCTTGAGGGATTGTCGGTTCGGCCTTCATGCCGCCCGGCCTTGGCGCGCGAAGGGCGCCAGCCTGACCATATTCCGGCGGCGGGATGAAGGGTCGTTCAGGAACGCCGACCGGACGCGCCGGTTCACATCACCGGCGGCGGCCCCGCCAGCACCTCGCGCTTGCCGGCATGGTTGGCGGCGGTGATGACGCCTTCCTGCTCCATGCGCTCGATCAGGGTGGCCGCGCGGTTGTAACCGATCTGCAGCCGCCGCTGGACGTAGCTGGTCGAGACCTTGCGGTCGCGGGTCACCACGGCCACGGCCTGATCGTACAGGTCGTCGCCGGAGGACGAGTTCCCGCCCATGCCGCCGCCGTAGGGGCCGTCGTCGTCGCCGTCGCCGTCCGGGTCGTCGGTGATCAGGTCCAGATACTCCGGCTCGGCCTGCGCGCGCAGATGCTTGCACACCGCCTCGACTTCCTGATCGGTCACGAACGGTCCGTGCAGGCGGGTGATGCGGCCGCCGCCGGCCATGTAGAGCATGTCGCCCTGACCCAGCAGCTGCTCGCCGCCCTGCTCGCCCAGGATGGTGCGGCTGTCGATCTTGGAGGTGACCTGGAAGGAAATCCGGGTCGGGAAGTTGGCCTTGATGGTGCCGGTGATCACGTCCACCGACGGACGCTGGGTGGCCATGATCAGGTGGATGCCGGCGGCGCGGGCCATCTGGGCCAGACGCTGGACGGCGCCCTCGACGTCCTTGCCGGCGACCAGCATGAGATCGGCCATCTCGTCCATGACCACGACCAGATAGGGCATGGGCTCGGGCCGGATCTTCTCGCTCTCGTAGACGGGGCGGCCCTGCTCGTCGAAGCCGGTCTGGACGGTCCGCTCGAAATGCTCGCCCGACGCTTGCGCCTGCCGGGCGCGCTCGTTGTAGCTGGCGACGTTGCGCACCCCCAGCTTGGACATGCGGCGATAGCGGTCCTCCATCTCACGCACCGTCCACTTCAGGGCCACGACGGCCTTTTTCGGATCGGTGACGACGGGGGCCAGCAGGTGCGGGATGCCGTCATAGACCGACAGCTCCAGCATCTTGGGGTCGATCATGATGAAGCGGCAGTCCGCGGGACTGTGCCGGTACAGGATCGACAGGATCATGGCGTTGACCCCGACCGACTTGCCCGACCCGGTGGTGCCCGCGATCAGCAGGTGCGGCATGCGCGCCAGATCGGCGACGTAGGGTTCGCCGCCGATGGTTTCGCCCAGCGCCAGCGGCAGCAGGTGCGCCGGCTTGTCGAACTCGCCCGAGGCCAGGAGGTCGCGCAGATAGACGGTCTCGCGCCGGGCGTTGGGCAGCTCGATGCCGATGGCGTTGCGACCCTGCACCACGCTGATGCGGCAGGCGCGGGCCGACATGCTGCGGGCGATGTCGTCGGACAGCGCCACGACGCGGCCGTGCTTCACGCCGGGGGCCGGCGCGAGCTCGTAGAGGGTGACCACCGGCCCCGGGCGGATCTGGTCGATCACGCCCTTGACGCCGAACTCGGCCAGCACCTCCTCCAGCATGCGGGCGTTCTGCTTCAGCGCCTCCTCGTCGACGGCTGCGGCGCGCCTGGCCGGCTTGGCCAGCATGCCGAGCGGCGGCAGGTCGAAGGCGCCTTCCGGGCGCACGAAGTCGAAGCTGCCTTGGTCGTCGTCGACCCGCCTGGAGGCCTTGGCCGCCTTCGGCGCCGCCACCCGGGGCTCGGGCACCAGCGCCGGCTCCGGCGCGCGCGGCGCGGCCGGCTCGTCCCACGGGGGGGAGACGTCGGCGGGCTCCGCGTCCGAAAGACGCTGCGCGACCTCAGGCTCGGGACGGGGTCGGGGACGCGGCTTGCGCGCCGGCGGCGGGACCGCCGCGGCACGCGGACGGGCGCGTCCGCTCGCCCAGTCGATCGCGTCGCGGAGATCGGAGGTCTTCAGCCCCAGGGCCCGACCCACCATGAACAGGGCGGCGCCGAAGCACAGCACGCCCATGATCGCCCGCGCGCCGGGCACGCCCAGCGCCTTCAGGCCGCCGGCCGTCAGGCCCAGCACCGCGTCGCCCCAAAGGCCGCCCAGTCCGGCGGCGAGAGGCCAGGCTTTCGGCGCGGCCGGCGCCGACATGGCCGCGGCCAGCATCAGCACGCCGCCGAAGGCCAGCAGGGCGTTGAGCGGCGTCGGCCGCAAGCGCTGACGCACGGCGTCGCCGAGAGCCGTGGCCAGGCCGAAGGCGATCAGCAGCAGGGCGGCGGCGTGGGCCGCCAGCCCGAGCGACTGCATGAACAGGTCGGCGAACAGGGCACCCTGCGACCCCAGCCAGTTGGTCGGCTCGGCCCGGCTGACGACGTTCAGACTGGGATCGTCCCGGTTCCACGAGGCCAGGGCGAAGACCAGCAGGCCCGCCAGCAGCGCCTGCAGCACGCCCCGGAACCGCACGGCCGCCGGCGCCCGCCACAGGATGCGGGCCCCGATCCAGACTTGCTGACCGACGGCGTGGGCGGCGGACATGGGGCGGCGATCCTCCGAATGCAGGGGCGTTCGCGCCCACCCTCGCCCGCGCAGGGTTAAGGGCCTGTTTACCGCGACCATTCGGCGGTGGACGTTCCGGCCACTCCGCGCGACAAGCGGAGCATGAGCGATCGGGACAGGTTCGACGTCGTGGTCTCGGGCGGCGGCATGGCCGGAGCGGCCTTCGCCCTCGCCGCCGTGCAGGCGGGGCTGCGGGTCGCGGTGGTGGACGCCGCGCCGTTGACGGATCAGGTCGCGCCGACCTTCGACGGTCGGGCCACGGCCCTGTCCTTCTCCAGTTTTCGCATGCTCGAGGCACTGGGGTTGGGCGAGCAACTGCGACCCCGCGCCTGCCGGATGGACCGCATCCTCGTGACCGACGGGCGGCGGCCCGGGGCCGCCTCGCGTCCCGCCTCTTCGGCCTTTCTTCGATTCGAGGCGGAGGAGATCGCGGACCGGACAGGCGGCGAGCCGCTGGGGTGGATGGTCGAGAACCGCTGGATCCGGGCCGCTCTCGTCGCCGCGCTGGGCCGCAGCGGCGTGACCATCCTGGCGCCGGCGGCGGTCAAGGACGTGACGGTCGGGCCGGGCTCGGCCGAGGTCCTGCTGGCCGACGGCCGGCGACTGACCACGACGCTGGTCGTGGGCGCCGAGGGGCGCGGTTCGGCGGTGCGCCGGGCGGCGGGCATCGACACCCTGGGCTGGAGCTATGGTCAGTCGGGCGTCGTCGCGACCGTGCGGATGGAGCGCGACCACGGCAATGTGGCGCACGAGCATTTCCTGCCCGGCGGACCCTTCGCCATCCTGCCCCTGACCGACCGACGCGCCAGTCTGGTCTGGACCGAGACCACGCGTCGCGCCGAGGCGTTGAGGGCCGCGTCGGACGAGGCCTTCCACGCCCACCTGATGCGGCGTTTCGGCCCGTTCCTCGGCGAGGCGACGGTCGAGGGTCCGCGCTTCGTCTACCCCTTGTCCATGGAACTGGCCGAGCGGCTGTGCGCCCCACGCGTCGCCCTGATCGGCGACGCGGCGCACGCCGTGCATCCCGTGGCGGGGCAGGGGTTCAACATGGGCCTGCGCGGCGCCGCCGTGCTGGCCGAGGTGCTGGCGGAGGCCGTTTCGGTCGGCGAGGACATGGGGTCGGAGCTGGTGCTGCAGCGCTACGTCCGGTGGCGGCGGTTCGACGTCGCCGTGCTGGCCGCGGGCTTCGACGGGTTCGTTCGCCTGTTCTCCAACGACCTTCCGCCGCTTCGACTGGCGCGCGACCTTGGCATGGCCGCCGTCAACCGCATCGCGCCGTTGCGTCGGGCCTTCATGCACGAGGCAGGCGGCGCGACCGGCGATCTGCCGAAGCTGATGCGCGGAGTGCCGCTGGCCGCCTGAGGCTTTCGCCGCGCTGCCGCCCGCGCCGCGGCGCTAGTCGGCGAGGTCGCGGGCCTCTTCTGGCAGCAGGACCGGAACGCCGTCGCGGATGGGATAGGCCTTCTTCGCGCCGGGCGAGATCAGCTCGTGCGCTTCCCGGTCCCACGTCAGCCGGCCGCGCGTTATGGGGCAGACCAGAACCTCAAGCAGGCGCGGGTCGACGGAGGCGGGGGTGACGAAGGCGTCGCTCATGGGTTCGGCTACTGTCTCGTGGTCTCGGCATCGTCGTCGGGATCGGCGGCGTCGATGCTGAGGATGGCGGTCAGCGCCGTCAACCTGTCGGCGACGGTCGCCGCCTCAAGAAGCGCCTGCTTCTCGGCGATCTCGAATGGCAGGGCCATGGCCAGACTGTTGACCAGCGGCTCGGCCGGCGCTTCGCGGGCGGCGTCCCAGTCGACGTCCATTCCCCGCCGCTCCAGCCAGCGGTGCAGGGACTCCAGCAAGGCCGCGCGGTCTTCCGGATCTTCGACCGCGTCGTCCGGCGTCAGGTCGGCCTCGAAGGCGGCGAAGTCGGCCCGAACCTGCCGATACGGCGTCTGCACGGGCAGCTCGCTCGTCAGCCGCCAGCGGCTGACGCCGGTCAGTGTGATCAGATAGCGACCGTCGGAAGTCTCGGCGAAGCTGGTGATGCGCCCGACGCAGCCCACGGGCGACAGGGCCGGCAGACTGGGCGCCCCGCCCGACGGCTGGACCATGCCGATCAACCGGTCCCCGGCCATGGCGTCGTCGATCATGTTCAGATAGCGCGGCTCGAAGACGTTCAGGGGCAGCTGCCCCCGCGGCAGCAGGATGGCCCCCGCCAAGGGGAACACCGGAATCACCTGCGGCAGGTCGGCGGCCTTCACGTATCCCTGGGGCACCGCCCGCTCCCCCGGCCTAGGCGAACAGCAGGGAGGACAGGCGGCGTCGGCCCTCGCGGGCGACGTCAGAGCCCGAACCGGCGGCGTCGAACACGGTCAGCAGGGTCTTGCGCGCGGCCTGATCGTTCCACTCGCGATCGGCGCGCACGATCTCCAGCAGTTCGTCCACCGCCCCCTTGAAGTCGCCCTGCGCGGCCAGCGCCTGCGCCAGGTCGTGCCGGGCCTGGTGGTCGGAGGGGCTTGCCGCGACCCTGGCCCGGAGATCGGCGGTCGCGCCGTCGTCCTGCGCCGGGGCCGAGCCGAGCGCCAGCTGGGCGCGCACGCTCTGGACGTCGGGATCGGTCGAATCCTTCGGCGCCATGGCGATGGTCTGGACCGCCTGTTCGTGGTCGCCGGTGGCCAGGTAGACGCGCGCCATGCCGGCGACCGCCTTCACGTTTCCGGGATCGATCGAAAGCACCTCGGCGAAGGCCTGGGCCGCGCCGCCGATGTCTTCGAGTCCCAGCGATTCATTGCCAAGCGCCAGAAGGTTCTCGACGTCGGACACGGCGCCGTCTCCGGTCAGCCGCTCGATGAAGGCCTTGATCTGGCTTTCGGGGATCGCGCCTTGGAAGCCGTCGACCGGCTTGCCGTCCCTGAAGGCGTAGACGGTCGGAATCGACTGGACCCGCAACTGGCCCGCATAGGCGGGGTTCCGGTCGACGTCGATCTTGACCAGCTTCACCGCGCCTCCGGCGGCGCGCACGGCCTTTTCCAGCGACGGCGTCAGCTGGCGGCACGGTCCGCACCATGTGGCCCAGAAGTCGACGATCACCGGCTGGGTCTTCGACGCCTCCACCACGTCGGCCATGAAGCCGGCATCGGAGCCGTCCTTGATCAGGTCGTCGGCGGGGGTGGCGTCGGTCAGGGTCATCGGTCTCTCTAACTCCGGGGCGGTCGCTCGGCTCCGCAGATGGTCACGCGTGCGGCAATTGGCAAAGGGTGGGCCCGGCGAGGGGGTCCCAGAAGTCGATCACCAGCGGGTCGCGGCCAAGGCTGGAAAGGAAGCGTCTGAAGTCGGCCTGCGTCAGGGCCGTCGTCGCCGCGTTCGTCAGGGGGTGAAAGTTGACGAATTCGGCGTCCCACAGCGCCCGGTCGAGCACGAACGTCACGCGCCGGTCCGGATCGTTGATCAGCGCCAGGGCGGTGACGGAGCCCGGCCGCACGCCCAGCAGGTCCCACAACAGCTCCTCGCGCCCGAACGACAGCCGGTCCGATCCGACCGCGCGGGGCAGGCGCTTGAGGTCGACGACCGTGTCCTGACGCGCCGAGACCAGCCAGACGGCGCCCCTCTTGTCCTTGAGGAACAGGTTCTTGGTGTGGGCTCCCGGCAAGGAGGACTTGAGCTCCTGACCCTCCTCCACCCGGAACACCGGAGGGTGGTCATGCGTCCGCGGCGTCAGGCCCTGCGTCCTCATCCAGTCAAGCAGGCGGTCGCGGTCGTAGGGAGGCGTCATGAGGCTCTTGGCGAGGGGCGGCACGGGCGGTTAGGAGGAAACGTCCGCGTCAGTAACGCATCGGAGCCGCGCCTTGGAACTCGAATGCTTCCCCATGACCGCCCGGCCGCCGGACATGGTGCCGGGCCGCCAGCCGCGCGCCTGGATGGACGCCTTCACCTCGCGCCACCCCTATCGCTGCCTGCCCCTGAACATGGCCAACACCACGGGGTGGGAGATCCTGTGCCCCTACGGCTTCACGGCGGAATGGAACGGAGGGCCGCGGCAGGAGGACATCAAGATCACCGGCGACCGGCCGACTCCTGAGCTGGAGCATTTCGTCACCTCGCACTTCACCCAGGGCGTGCTGACGATGCACCCCCAGTACCTGTTCCGGACGCCGCCGGGCTGGGGCATGCTGGCCATGGGGGCGCCGAACCACATCAAGGACGGGATCCAGGCGCTGACCGGGCTGATCGAGACCGACTGGCTGCCCTTCCCCTTCACGATGAACTGGCTGTTCACGCGACCGGGGCGCGTCCGCTTCGAGCGGGGCGAGCCATTCTGCTTCGTCACCCTGCTGGAACACCGCAAGATGGAGCAGGTCGACCCGGTGGTGCGGCCGCTGGAGAGCAATGCGGTGATGCAGGGCCAGTTCGAGGCCTGGAACCGCCAGCGCACCGACTTCAACCGGCGGCTGGCCGGCGGCGACCCGGCCGCGGCCAAGGAGGCGTGGCAACGCTTCTATTTCAAGGGCGAGATGCCCGAGGACCTCGGCACGGCGCCCGAGACCCACACCAACAAGCGCCGGCTGCGCGCTCCGCGCATCGGCTGATCGAAAGAAAAAGCCCCGGCCGAGGCCGGGGCTTTTCCGTCACATGCGGACGCGGGGCCCGATGTTGTCGATGACCTCACGCGCGTCGAAGGCGTTCGGATCTCCGGCCGGCTTGGCGCCGCGGCCCATCACGATCTCCGCGGTGGCCTCGTAGCGGTCGACCTGACGGACGTCGTAGTCGTCCATCCAGTAGCGATCGAACGGGCTCCAGTAGCCGCGACGATAGAAGCGCCAGCGCGGGGACCAGTAGGGACCGTAGCGGTCGTAGTAGAAGGGGTCCGGCGTGGTGTAGAAGCGCGTGTCGCGGTCGGTGGCGCGCTCGACCGTCGAGAACCAGTCGTAGCCGCTCTGCACCGTCAGTTCGGCCGAGCGCAGCAACAGCGACATCTCGACCATGTCGCGCGAGGTGATCGAGTTGCCGGCGAAGGTGACGCGATAGCGGTCGTTCTGGATCCGCTGTTCGGAATAGCCGTAGCGGCCGCCGGGCTCGGCGGGGCCATAAGCGGTCGATGTGGCGCAAGCGCCCAGGGCAAGCGCCGCAACGCCCGCCAATGTCGCCAACCGCACAGATTTCATGTTGAGTTTCATGGGGTTCTCCATCTGCCGCAATTGGCGCTCAACGAAGCTGAACGAACGCTGAACGGCGAAGTTCCGTGGCGTCAGCGCAGCCCTATCAGCGCGGCCGCCGTCATCAGAAGCAGGCCGATGACGACGTCGAAGGCGCGGCGCACCGTGGGTTTCGTCATCGCCCGCGCGAGGGCCGCGCCGCCCAGGCCGTAGGCGGTCATCGTCACGAAATCCATGCCGACGGTGGCGAGGGCGAACAGCGCGAGTTGGGGTCCGGCGGACCTCGCGGGATCCATGAAGGGCGGCAGGACGGCGGTGAAGAACAGGATGGCCTTCGGGTTGGCGATCTGCACCAGGAAGCCGTCGCTGAAGGGACCTCGTCCCAGGCGGGGCGCCGGCGCCGCCGGCGTGGCCGCGGAGAGGGGCCGCACGCCCGACCACAGCGACTTCACGCCAAGCCAGGCGACGTACAGCGCGCCGGCCCAGGCCACGCCGCGAAAGACCTGCGGAAAGGCCGTGACCAGCGCGCCAAGACCCAGAGCGGCCGCGCCGAACCAGACCAGGGTCGCCGCGCTCATGCCCAGCACGGCCGGCAAGGCGGCGGCCCGGCCCCGCGCCATGCCGTTCGCCACCGAGAACAGGTTGGCGGGCCCGGGCGTCACGGCCATCACGGCCATGACCGTCAGGAAGGTCGCGTAGCGATGCGGATCGACGGGCAACTCCATGCTCCGCCCCGATGGCGCGACCCCGGGCCGGCGTCAATCGTCGACGGCGGCGAACGATTCGCCCGCGACCGGCGTTGACTCGCGGCGTCTGCACGAAGGAGTCGTCACATGGCCGCGCGTCCCACCTGGCAGGGCCATCTGAAGCTGTCGCTGGTGACCTGCCCGGTCGCCCTCTACACCGCGACCAGCAGTTCGGACCGGGTCAGCTTCCACCTGATAAATCCGGAGACGAACAACCGCATCCGCATGGTGCCGACTGACCCGGACGCGGGACCGGTGGAGCGGTCGGACCTGGTCAAGGGCTATGAGGTGGCCAAGGACGAGTATGTCCTCATGGACGACGCGGACTTCGAGAAGGTCAAGCTGGAGTCCACCCGGACCATCTCGATAGACCGCTTCGTGGACGCCCATGAGATCGACCGGATCTATTGGGACAGCCCGTTCTACGTCGTGCCGGACAAGGGACCGGGGGCGGAGGCCTTCGCCGTGATCCGCGAGGCCATGCGGTCGGCGGACAAGATCGCCATCGGCTGCCTCGTGCTGCGCAACCGCGAGCGACAGATCGCGCTGGAAGTGCGTGACAAGGGGCTGGTGGCGTGGTCGTTGCGGCCGCATGACGAGGTCCGCGACGCCGGCGACTTCTTCGACGACATCCCCTCGGTCAAGGCCGACAAGGACATGGTCGACATCGCCGAGCGGATCATCTCGCAGAAGGCGGCGGACTTCGATCCCTCGAAATTCGTCGACCGCTATGACGAGGCGCTGAAGGAGCTGATCAAGGCCAAGCAGAAGGGCGGCAAGAAGCTGGTGGAGGCGCCGGAGCCCGAGGACACCAACGTCGTCGACCTGATGGCGGCCCTGCGCGCCAGCCTGAAGGGATCGGCGTCGGGCGGCCGGGCGTCGTCCGGCCCCGCCGCAGGCAAGACCGCCGCGAAGAAGTCCGCCGCGAAGAAGTCCGCGCCCAGGAAGAAGGCGGCCTAGCGACCCCCGGCGCGGCGCCAGGCGTCGCGCACGGCGACCAGTCGGCCCGGCACCAGGCCTCGCAGCGTGGCGCCGTCGCCCGACCGCCTCAGACCGGCCTCCTGCCCCTTCTGCCACACCACGGCCACCGGGGTGGCGACGCCGCCGGGCACGTCGACGATCATGATCTCGCGGGGAAGGGCCGACGCCCGGTCCAGTCGGACGCGAAGTCCGGATGCGGATTGATCCACCAGCCGGCAGACCTGCTCCACGCCGGACCCGACCAGCAGGCCCCGGCCGTCGGCGGGCAGGCGGATTTCGCTGCGGCGGTCGGCGGTCATGCGCTGAAAGAGCCCGGGACGCGGTTTCGATCCAGCGGCACGATCACGTCCGCCCGCACGCCGCCCGCCAGCATCCGCCGCGTCACGCGCTCGAAATACTGGATGAAGTCCGCGAGCCGCGCGCGTTCGTCGAGGGGGAGGTCCTCCGGCGGCACGCCGAGCAGGTCGGCCTCCTGCTGCGACCGCCAGTCCAGCACGACCTCGAAACCCGGCGCGCGCAGGAACAGGATCGCGTCCAGCCCGGCCGCGAACCCGGCGTAGGCGCCGCCCACGAAGCCGTCGACGGACCGCCGCCACACGCCGTCGGGGTCGCGGTCGCGCTCAAGGGCGTTGATCGGCGTCTCCAGCGCCGCGTCGCCCTCGGGCAGGGCGCCGAGGCACCAGGCGTCGATCAGGATGGCCCGCGGCCGACCCGTGAACGCCCGCCAGCGGTCGGCGGGGACGCGATCGTCGCCGCGCTTGTCGAAATCCGGCAGCGGCGTCGCGTCCGTGGGCCCGGCTTCCGAAAGCCGGTCCATCAGCGCCTGCAGCATGCCGAGGTCGTGGGTGCCCGGCGGCCCGCGGGTGACGAAAAGCGGGTGCACGTCCCGCGCCATCGCCTCGCGCTCGGCCCGCGTCAGGTAGACGTCGTCGATCGACACCGGGACCGCGCCGTACTCCGCTGCGGCCGCGCGCGCGAGCGTGGTCTTGCCGGATCCCTGAGCGCCCACGACCGCGATGCGGGGCGGGCGATCGGACGGGCCGGTCTCGATCAGCCGCCCCACCAGGGCGACCATGTCCGGGTTCGCGCTCAGTGCTGACTTTCCGGCAGGCGCACGATCAGGCCGTCCAGATCGTCGGAGACGCGAATCTGACACGACAGGCGGCTGTTCGGCTGCACGTTCTCGGCGAAGTCCAGCATGGACTCCTCCATCGGCGAGGCGCGCCCCGTCTCCGCCAGAAAGGCCTCGTCGACGTAGACGTGACAGGTGGCGCAGGCGCAGGCGCCGCCGCAGTCGGCGTCGATCCCCGGGACGTTGTTGCGGATCGCGCCCTCCATGACGGACAGCCCGTTCTTCACCTCGACCACATGCTCGCGGCCGTCGTGTTCGACGTAGGTGATCTTCGCCACCTTACGCTTCGACCTTCGTCTTCTTGCGCGACGGCGACACCATCAGCTTCTTGGTTTCGGCGATCGCCTTGGCCGGGTTGAGCCCCTTCGGGCACACCTGGGCGCAGTTCATGATGGTGTGGCAGCGATAGAGTTTGAAGGGGTCCTCGAGGTCGTCGAGCCGCTGGTCCGTGGCGTCGTCGCGGCTGTCGGCGATCCAGCGATAGGCCTGCAGCAGCGCCGCCGGGCCGAGGTAGTCGGTCTGATTCCACCAGTAGCTGGGACAGCTGGTCGAGCAGCAGGCGCACAGGATGCACTCGTACAGGCCGTCCAGCTTCGCGCGGTCCTCGGGCGACTGCAGGCGTTCCTTCTCGGGATCCGGCTCATCCGACTGAAGATAGGGCTGGATCGAGTCGTACTGCGCGTAGAACAGCGACAGGTCCGTGACCAGGTCCTTGACCACGGGCTGGTGCGGCAGGGGCGCGACCGAGATGGTCGAAGACGAGCATTCGTCCCATCCCTTGGTGCAGGCCAGAGCGTTGCGGCCGTCGATGGTCATCGAACACGAGCCGCAGATGCCCTCGCGGCACGAGCGCCGGAAGGACAGGGTCGGATCGATGGTGTTCTTGATGTGGATCAGGGCGTCCAGCAGCATCGGCCCGTGGTCGTCGGCCGAGACCTCGTACACGTCCCAGCGCGGGTCGGCGTCGACCTCGGGGTCGTAACGGTAGACCTTGTAGGTCTTCACGTTCTGCGCGCCTGCGGGCGCCTTGTGGACCTTGCCGGTCGTGGGCTTCGAGCCCTTGGGGAGGGTGAGCTGGACCATCAGTAAACCCGCGCCTTGGGGGCGATGTATTCGATCTCGTCGGTCATGGTGTAGGCGTGCACAGGACGGTCATCCAGGACCACGCCCTCGCCCGGACGCTTCCACGCCAGGGTATGCTTCATCCAGTTCGCGTCGTCGCGGTCTGGGAAGTCCTCGCGGGCGTGGGCGCCGCGGGATTCCGTGCGGTTCAGGGCGCCTTCGATGGTGACCAGGGCCTGGGCGATCAGGTTGTCGTACTCCAGCGTCTCGACCAGATCGGTGTTCCAGATCATGCCGCGGTCGGTCGTGCGGATCGTGTCGCCCGCCGCGTCGATGGCGCGCAGCTTGTCCACGCCTTCCTGCAGCGTCCTGCCGGTGCGGAACACCGCGGCGTCGGACTGCATGGCGCGCTGCATCTGGATGCGCAGCTCTGCGGTCGGGGTCGATCCCGAGGCGTGGCGGAAGCGGTCGAAGCGCGTCAGATGGCCCTCGGTCGCCGCAGCCGGCGCGTCGGGCACGGCCGAGGCCTTGTCGACGATCTGACCGGCGCGCAGGCCGGCGGCGCGGCCGAACACGACCAGGTCGATCAGCGAGTTGGAGCCCAGCCGGTTGGCGCCGTGCACCGACACGCAGGCCGCCTCGCCCACCGCCATCAGGCCGGGCACCACGGCGTCGGGGTCCCCGTCACGCTTGGTCAGCACCTCGCCGTGATAGTTCGTGGGGATGCCGCCCATGTTGTAGTGCACGGTCGGCAGCACCGGGATCGGCTGTTTCGTCACGTCGACGCCGGCGAAGATCTTGGCGCTTTCCGAGATGCCGGGCAGGCGCTCGTGCAGGATCTTCGGGTCAAGGTGATCGAGGTGCAGGAAGATGTGGTCCTTGTTCGGACCCACGCCGCGGCCCTCGCGGATCTCCACCGTCATGGAACGCGAGACGACGTCCCGCGACGCCAGATCCTTGGCGGAGGGGGCGTAGCGTTCCATGAACCGCTCGCCTTCGGAGTTGGTCAGGTATCCGCCCTCGCCCCGCGCGCCCTCGGTGATCAGACAGCCGGCGCCGTAGATCCCCGTCGGGTGGAACTGGACGAACTCCATGTCCTGACACGGCAGGCCCGCGCGCAGCACCATGGCGTTGCCGTCGCCGGTGCAGGTGTGGGCGCTGGTGGCGCTGAAATAGGCGCGGCCGTAGCCGCCGGTGGCCAGGATCACCAGCTTGGCGCGGAAGCGGTGCAGCGTCCCGTCGTCCAGCTTCCACGCCGTCACGCCGGTGCAGGCGCCGTCCTGCATGATCAGGTCCAGCGCGAAATACTCGATGAAGAACTCGACCTCCCGACGGACCGACTGGCCGTACAGGGTGTGCAGCATGGCGTGGCCGGTGCGGTCGGCGGCGGCGCAGGTGCGCTGGACCGGACCCTCGCCGAAGTTACGGGTCATGCCGCCGAAGGCGCGCTGGTAGATCTTCCCTTCCTCGGTGCGCGAGAAGGGCACGCCCCAGTGCTCAAGCTCATAGACGGCCTTGGGCGCTTCGCGGACCAGGTATTCGATGGCGTCCTGGTCGCCCAGCCAGTCCGACCCCTTGACGGTGTCGTACATGTGCCACTGCCAGGAATCCTCGCCCATGTTGCCCAGACTGGCGGAGATGCCGCCCTGGGCCGCGACGGTGTGGCTGCGGGTGGGGAAGACCTTGGTCACGCAGGCGACCTTCAGGCCCTGCTGGGCCGCCCCCAGGGCCGCGCGCAGGCCGGAGCCGCCGGCTCCGACGACGACGACGTCATAGGCGTGATCGACGAACTGGTAGGCGCTCATCAGACGGTCAGATCCCGAAGCCGGCCGGCAGCGGGGCGGACCCCAGATGCAGGCGCACGATGAAGAAGACGGCGGTCGCGGTCAGCACCAGAAAGGTCAGGTTGGACAGCGCCATCAGGGCGGTCTTGCTGGACGTACGGTGGATGTAGTCCTCGATGATCACCTTCCACGCCAGACTGGCGTAGAGGCAGAAGATCATGATGGTGGCGGCCGACAGCACGGCGTTCAGCGGCTGACCGAACCACGCCAGCGTCGCCTCATGGTCGGCGCCGGCCAGGGCGAAGCCGCTGGCGGCGACCCACAGGCTGAGCGGCAGCAGGGCGACCAGGGCGATCCGTTCCGTGGTCCACTCCCGCGCGCCGTGACGCTCCGACACCTTCACGCCCTTGCGATACCGGTGGGCGCTCATGCCGACGCTCCCATCAACGCGGCCCAGAAGGCCACCGCCAGCACGACCGGACCGATCACCGAGATCCACGACAGCACGTTGGAGGTCTTCGGCGTCAGGCCGTTCCCGGTGTCGTTGATCGTGTGGCGCGTGCCGTTCAGGAAAAAGGAGAACAGAACCACCGTCAGGCCGAAGCCGATCAGCAGCCCGAGCGGCGAGGACAGAAAATCCGTCGCGGCGGCGTGCGCGTCAGGCCCGAAGGCGATGGCCCCCAGCCACGCGGTGATCAGGATCGCGCCCACGCTGGCGGCGCCGATGGTGACCCGGAACAGGATCGAGGCCGCCATGGTGACGTGCCAGCGCCAGATCTGCATGTGCGGCGACAGGGGGCGGGGGCGGCCGTTCGGCTGAACGACGAAGCGACCCGTCTGGTCCTCCGCCGCCGCGCCGTCCGGAAAGGGCTTCGACATGCGAACAATTCTCAGCTGGCGCGGGGGTTTGACGCGCATCAGACGGCCTTGGCTTTAGGTCATGCGCGCGCCGGGCGTCAACGAACGCTGCTGCGCTGCGGCAAGAATGCGCGCGGCGGGCGTGTGGGCTTGCCGATCCCCGGCGGCGCGCGGCAGCCTGCGGCCATGTTCGACGCCGTGACCGCCCTCACATTGTCGCTGGGCCTTGCCGTTCAGGACCCCCCGGCCGGCGCGCGGGACCAGCTCTACACGCCGCCGCCCGTTCGGCCGTTCGAGCCGCCGTCCGACTTCGGGCGCGCGGCGCCGGAGGGCGACGGCGTGGCCCGGCCGTTCCGCAGCTCCATCCCGGCGTCCGTGGCGGTCGGGGCCTACGCCGGACAGTACGAGGCCGAACCCACGGCCGACGAGGCGCAGTACGCGCAGGGCGTGGCCGCCGCCGAGCTGGCCATGGACGCCCTGGCCGGTCCGCTGGACGGCCGCTGGTCCGTGGTCGACGCCGATGGCCGCCCCCTGCTGCGCCTCGTGTTCGACGATCCCGGCCCCGGTCTGGCGATCGAGGGCGCCTGGCGGTCGGAACGGTCGCGGACGCGCGGGACGGCGACGTCCGGGGGGCGCTCGCCGGAGACCGTGGAGATCATGCTGGAGAACGGCGGCGCGTTGGCCCTGACCTCGGCGGGCGGGTCGTGGGAGGGCGTGCTTCGTCAGCCGGACGGTCGCCGGATCGCCATTCGCCTCGTCCGCTAGCCGGCGCGGACGATCCCGAGGGCGCGGGCGCGCGCCCCGTCGTCGAGGGGCGACGCCGTGCCGCGGCCCCAGACCGGATCAGGCCACAGGCCGTCGTCGCCGCGACGTCCGACGACGTGCTGGTGCAGTTGCCGCGTGACGTTGCCCAGCGCCGCCACGTTCAGCTTCTCGACCGGCAGGCCCCTGTCGGCCCCGAGCGCGCGCACGATCCTGCCGGCCCGCACGGTCTCCTCGGCCAGCATGGCGCGCTCGACCGCCGACAGGTCTTCCAGCTCAACCAGCCCCGTCCGGCGCGGGATCAGGATCAGCCACGGAAATCGTCCGTCCAGCTGCAGACGCACGTGGCACAGCGGCCAGTCGGCAGCCGCGGTCGAGCCGGCGAGGAAGGCGGGGTCGGGCATGAAGTCGGAACTCGGATCGGTCACGTCGAAGCCCCCCGGTCAGGCGGCGGCGCCGCCTTCCATCAGGAAGGCGTTCAGCTTGTTGCCGTCGGGATCGCGAAAATAGGCGGCGTAGAAGCCCTCGCCGCGCGGCCCGGGCGGCCCCTCGCACGCGCCCCCGTTCGCCAGCGCGGTTTCATGCAGACGGTGGACCTGCTCGCGGTCCTTCGCCTCCAACGCCACCATGACGCCGTTGCCGACGCTGGCGGCGTTTCCGTCGAACGGTTTCGTCAGTCCGATTCCCGGCGCGCCGCCGGGCGTGCCCCAGGCGATCGCGCCCGGCCACTCCATCATCCGCCCAATGCCCAACACCTTCGCAAGGGCGTCGTAGAAGCCCGCGCCCCGCTCCAGGTCATTGGTGCCCAGCGTCACATAACCGATCATTCCGCGTCCCTCCGTCCCCTACACGAAGCCATGAACAAAGCAGGAACGCAAGCGGAGTCTGGTCAGGTGGCGGCCGGCGTGGCCGCGGTGCGCAGCTGTTCCGCGAAGCGCGCGGTTCCCTCCAGCCAGACCACCGCCGGATCCGCCAGCTGCCCGACGCCCTGGCCGCTGACCAGGAGCACGTCGAACTGGACGAAGATCACCGGCTGCCCATTGACCTCGGTGGTGAAGGCCTTGAGCCAGCGCTGATCGCGGTTCCACGCGTTCACGGTCGCGGCCGACACGCCCGTGCCGTCGAAGACGGTGTTGAACTGCAGGTCGCCGCAACGGCCGTCGGCCTCGCATCCGTAGAAGAAGAGGAACCAGACCAGGCCGCCGTCGTCGACGCGGAAAAAGACGTCGCCGTCCTCGCGGGTGACCTCACCGGCCTGCGCCCCGGCGGCGACCAGCCAGCCCCGCACCGCCTCCGGGGTCAGGCCGACGAAGGTGGGCGCTGCGGCCGCGGCGTCCTGGGCGCGGGCGGCGCCCGGCGCGGCGAGGCCGAGGGCCAGGGCGGCCAAGGCGGCGAGCAGAAGCGGGCGGATCATGCGGTAACTCCGGGAACGGGATCGTCATCCTGACGCCCTGCAGGCGTTCTGGAAAGCCAGGCCGGGGCCGTCATCTCGTTCAGGCGCGACACCGTGCGCTCGAACTCGAAGGCTCCCGTGCCCCTGACGTACAGGGCCTCGGGCGAGGCTTCGGCCAGCACCACCAGCCGCGCCCCGGCTTCGTAGAGGGCGTCGATCAGGGTGACGAGGCGGCGCGCATGCATGTGACGCGCCGCGTCCAGCACCGGCACGTCCTCAAGGAAGAGGGTGTGGAACCGCCCGGCGAGGGCCAGCCAGTCCTGCGGACCCAGCGCGCTGCCGCACAGCGCTTCGAACCCGGCGCGCGCCACGCCGCCGACGGTCCTGTCGATCCGGACCTCGCGTCCGAGCACGGTCAGGCAGGTCGGGGCCTCTTCCGCATCGCCCTTCAGTTCGGCCCAGAGGGCCTCGAACTCCGGCCTCTGGTCGCGCAGGAACCAGGTCCGCGAGCGAGCGAGCCGGTCGATCCGCCAGTCCCTTTCGCCGGACACCACCACGGTTTCGCAGCGTTCGCGGATCAGACCGACGAAGGGCAGGAAGAGCTCGCGGTTGATCCCGTTCGGATACAACCGGTCCGGTGCGCGGTTGGAAGTCACGGCCAGCACGGTGCCGCGATCGAAAAGCGCCTGGAACAGCCGGCCGAGGATCAGGGCGTCGGCGATGTCGGTCACTTCCAGCTCGTCGAAGCACAGCAGGCGCGCGCGTCGCGAGATCAGGTCCGCGACGGGCGCCAGCGGATCGTCGCCCTTCGACTGGCCGAAGCGCGCCTGCCGCGCGGCCCGGTCGCCCTCGCGCCACTCCCGGATCAGACCGTGGACCTCCGCCATGAAGACGTGGAAGTGACGCCGCAGCTTCGGCTCTGGCGCACAGGCGTGGAACAGGTCCATCAGCATGGACTTTCCGCGTCCGGGCGGTCCGTGCAGGTAGACCCCGCGCACGTCCGGCCGCCGGCCGAACAGGCCGCGACGTTTGAGGTCCGCTTCAAGCCGCGACAAGGCGTCGATCGCCGCCGCCTGCCCCGGGTCGGCGGTCAGACGACCTTCGGCCAGACGTTTCTCATAAGCGGCGCGAATGCGTGACCCCATGAACTCGGGCTTAGCGGCGCGGACCGATGAGGAAAAGCGATTGCGTCCCCGGCACGAAGGACTATCTGCCGGAGTCCCAGATCATCCGCCCTGAAGCAGCGAGCGACCGCGTCGCGAGCGGCAGGGCGTCCGAAGGACACAAACAAAGATGGGCTATTCCGTCGCCGTCGTGGGCGCCACCGGGGCCGTGGGCCGCGAGATGCTGACCATCCTGGAAGAGCTGAACTTCCCGGTCGCCGAGCTGCATGCCGTGGCGTCGCGCAAGTCCAAGGGCGTCGAGGTCGCGTTCGGCGACCGCACGGTGAAGTGCGAGGACATCGAGCAGTTCGACTTCTCGAAGGTGGACCTGGTGCTGATGAGCGCCGGCGGCGACGTGTCCCGCGCCTGGTCCGAGAAGATCGGGAAGCTGGGTCCGATCGTGATCGACAATTCCTCGGCCTTCCGCGCCGACCCCGACGTGCCGCTGATCGTGCCGGAAGTGAACCCGGAGGCGGCGAAGCTGGCGCGGACGAAGAACATCGTCGCCAATCCCAACTGCTCGACCGCCCAGCTGGTCGTGGCTCTGAAGCCCCTGCACGACGCGGCGAAGATCACCCGCGCGGTGGTGTCGACCTACCAGTCCGTTTCCGGCGCCGGGAAGGAGGGGATGGACGAGCTGTGGAACCAGACCAAGGCCATCTACGGCCTGGGCGACGCCACGCCCAAGGTGTTTCCGAAGCAGATCGCCTTCAACGTCATCCCCTTCATCGGGTCGTTCCGCGACGACGGCTACACCGACGAGGAGGCCAAGATGTGGACCGAGACCCACAAGATCCTGGACCCCTCGATCCGCCTGACGGTCACGTGCGTGCGGGCGCCCGTGTTCGTCGGCCATTCCGAGGCGGTGACGCTGGAGTTCGAACGCCCGATCGCGCCGGACGAGGCCCGTGCCCTGCTGCGCGACGCGCCGGGCGTGCTCGTCGTCGACAAGCAGGAGGCCGACGGTTTCGTGACCCCCGTCGACGCCGCGGGCGAGTTCGCCGTCTACGTCAGCCGCATCCGCAAGGACCACTCGGTGGAGAACGGCCTGTCGCTGTGGGTGGTGTCCGACAACCTGCGCAAGGGCGCGGCCCTGAACGCCGTGCAGATCGCGCAGCTGCTGGACGAGCAGGGGGTGATCACGCCGAAGAGCGGCTACCGCTCGATCACGGTCTGAGGTGACGCGCCCTTCTGAGGCCCGCGCCGCCCTGATCGCGGGCGTCGGCTGCTACGCCATCTGGGGCTTCATCCCGCTGGTGTTCCAGTCGATGGGGGCGATCGGCGCGGACGCGTGGGAGATCATGGCCCACCGCATGGTGTGGTCTCTGCTGCTGGCGGCGGTGCTGGTGGCGGTCCTGCGTCAGTGGGATCAGGTCGTGGCGGCCCTGCGCGATCCGCGCACGCTCGGGTGGCTGGTCGTTTCCACCCTGCTGATCGCCGTCAACTGGACGACCTACGTCATGGCGGTGAACGGCGGCCGCACGCTGGACGCCAGCCTCGGCTACTACCTCAATCCCCTGCTGAACATGGCCGCGGGCGCGTGGCTGTTCCGGGAGCGGCTGAGCCGGACGGGCCTGATCGCCATCGGGCTGGCCGCCGTCGGGGTGGCGTTGCAGGCCGCGGCGCTGGGGCACCTGCCGTGGGTTTCGCTGCTGCTGGGCTTCTCCTTCTGCGCCTACGGCATCATCCGCAAGAAAATCAGCGTGGACGCCGGGCCCGGGCTGTTCGTGGAATGCCTGATCCTCGCCCTGCCCGGACTGGCCTGGGTGCTGTGGCTGACGGCGCAGGGCACGGGGCATTTCGGCCAGAGCGCGCCGGCCACCCTGTGGCTGCTGGCGGCCGGCCCCGCCACGGTCGTGCCGATGGCCATGTTCGCCTGGGCGGCGCGGCGCATGCCGTATTCGACCATGGGCTTCCTGCAGTTTCTGGCGCCGTCGATCGTCTTCGTGATCGGGACGCTGCAGGGCGAACCGCTGGGGGCGCTGCGGCTGGTCAGCTTCGGCTTCATCTGGGGTGGAGCGGTGGTCTTCGCGATCGGGGCCCTGACCCGGAAGCGGGACGAGGCGCCCGAAGCCGGGGTCGCGCCGGAGCCCGGCCTGACCGACGACCCCGCAGAGGATCGGGCCAGACCCTAGAGCGCGGCGTACAGCGCCTCGATCAGCCGCACGGCGCGGGGGTCCCCGATCAGATGCGGCGATTGCCGCGTCATGACGTAGCTCGCGGACAGGCCGCGATCCGGGTCGGCGAAGGCGCACGACCCGCCCCAGCCATAGTGGCCGACGGTCGCCCGCCCGGGACCGAAGACGTTCAGGCCGGCGTTGCGCGTGAAGCCCGCCGCCCAGCTCATCACGAAGGGCAGCACGCGGTCGGGGCCGTGCACGCGCTCGCGCCGGGCGGCGACCAGCGTCGCCGGAGACAGGACCTGTCGTCCCTCGAACCGCCCGTCGGCCATCACGGACATGAAGCGGGCCAGCCCTTCGGCCGTGCCGTGCATGTTGGACGAGGGGATCTGGGCCACGCGCCACTGCGTGGTCTCACGCGGACCGGGCGCGGCGCCGCGGTCGTAGAAGGCGGCCTTCTTGATGGGATCCAGCACCCCCAGGGCCGGTGCGGCGGAAGGCTTGCGCATCTGCGCCACGCGCCCGTGCTCGCTTTCGGGCAGGCCGATCCAGAGGTCGAGGCCCGGGAAGTCGGCGCGCAGGGCCTCGCCCATGGCGCGGCCGTCGACGCGCCGGAACAGCTCGTCGGCCAGCACGCCGACGGTGTTCGGGTGGTAGCCGCTGGCCGTGCCGGGCGGCCACATCGGCGCCTGTTCGCACAGGATTTTCAGGATCGCAGGCCGGTCGAACCACAGCGCCGGATCGACCGGTTCCGCGAAACCCGGCAGGCCGGCCTGATGGCTCATCAGCTGCGCCACGGTGACCGCGTCCTTGCCCGCCTGTCCGAACTCCGGCCAGTACGCCGAAACCGGCCGGTCATAGTCCAGCAGGCCGCGCTCCACGCAGGTCGCGATCAGCGTCGCCATCACGGCCTTGCCGGTCGAGAAGACCGGGACGAGCGCGTCGGCGGTGAAAGGCGAGGTCTTCGCCACGTCTGCGTGACCTGCCCACAGGTCCATCACCGTTTCGCCGCCGATGCAGGCGGTGAAGCGCGCTGCCAGCTCGTTCAGGCCCTCGGGCGCGTCGGCGAAATTGGCGGCGAAGGCGTCCTTCACGGCCCCGAAGCGGACGGGGCAGGTTCCGTGGATCTCGGTCATGCAGGCGTCCTATCGCGTCGTCCGCGGGCGCGCCATCGACGCGCCACTTTCCAGGGTTCTCGTCGTCACGGGGCGAGGAGGGAAGACATGAAGCGCATCGCGATGCTCGGCCTGCTGCTGGCGGCGGGCTGCACCCAGCCGGCCGATCCCCGGGGCGTCCGGCCCGACGAGGTTCTTCTGCAGGTGGCGGCCACGGGCCGGGCCGAGGCGGCGCCGGACGAGGCGCGCATCACCGTCGGGGTGTCGTCGAACGGGGCGACCGCGCAGGCGGCCAGCGCCGCGAACGCCCAGGCGATGTCCCGCGTCACGGCCGCCCTGGCCCGGCTGGGGGTCAAGGCCGAGGATGTGCAGACCCAAAACCTGTCGCTGGGCCGCATCGACTACGGACCGGGGCGCGGCGGCTATCGGGCCGAAAATCTGGTGGAGGTCCGCATCCGCGACGTGAGGCAGGCAGGGCCGGCGATCGCCGCGGCGACCGAGGCGGGCGGCAACGTGGTCTCGGGTCCGAACCTGCGGGCGTCCGACCCCGACGCCGTTCTGAACCGCGCCTACGCCGCCGCCTATCGCGCCGCCCGGGTGCGGGCCGAGGCCTATGCCGAGGCGGCGGACCTCGAGATCGCGCGCGTCGTGGCCATCCGGGACGGCGCCGGCCAGCCGCCGGTGCCCTATGGCGGGCGCTATGCGGTGGTCGAGGCGCAGGCCGCGAACGTGGCGCCGCCGGTCCAGGCGGGCAGCGACACCTATCAGGTTCAGGTGCATGTGGACTTCGCGCTGAAGCGCTAGGTCCGGAGCCTGTTCAGGACGCCGTCGGCGGCGACGGCGCCGGAGGCGAGGCAGGCCTGCAGCAGATAGCCGCCGGTGGGCGCTTCCCAGTCCAGCATCTCGCCGGCGACGAAGACGCCGGGCAGGGCGGTCAGCATCAGCGCCCCGTCGACCTGATCGAGACGCACGCCCCCGGCGGAGGAGATGGCGCGGTCCAGACCCTGCATGCCCGTCACCGTCAGGCGCACCGCCTTGATGCGGCGCGCCAGCTTGTCGGGTCCTGTCGGAACCTCGCCGGGAATCTCACGCAGCAGGCCGGCCGCCACGGGCGACAGCCCGGCGGCCTTGCGCAGCCAGTTCGAGACGCTGTCCTTCCCGCGCCCGTTCGCGAGGCGCGCCGCGAGCGCCTCGACGGACAGGTCCGGGCGCAGGTCCACGGTCAGCGTCGTCGTGCCCCGGGCGTCCAGCGCGCGGCGCAGGTCTGCGGACAGGGCATAGACGGCGCCGCCTTCCAGTCCGTAGCGGGCGACCATGCCCTCGCCCCGCACGCCACGGCCGGCGTGGGTCAACGTGACGTTCTTCAAGGGGTGGCCGGCGAAGCGGTCGGCGAAGACGGGCGACCAGTCGACGTTCACGCCGGCGTTGGCCGGGCGGAAGGGCGCGACCTCGACGCCCCTCGCCTGGAGCAGGTCGCGCCAGCCCCCGTCCGACCCCAGACGGGGCCAGGACGCGCCGCCCATGGCCAGCACGGTCGCGTTCGCGTCGACGCGCTTCGGGCCGTCGGGCGTGTCGAAGGTGGCGGCGTCGCCCTCCCAGCCGGTCCACGCCCAGCGCGTGTTCAGGGTCACGCCCAGCTCCGTGAGGCGGGAGAGCCAGGCGCGGAGCAGGGGCGAGGCCTTCATGGCCCGTGGGAAGACGCGGCCGCTGGAGCCGGTGAAGGTCGGCTGGCCCAGGCCTTCCGCCCACGCCGTCAGATCGCCGGGCGACAGACGGTCCAGCCAGGCGGAGACGCGCGGCGCCGCCTCGGCGTAGCGGGCGCGGAAGCGGTCCGGCGGCTCGGAGTGGGTCAGATTCAGGCCGCCGCGCCCGGCGATGAGGAATTTGCGCGCCGGCGAAGGCATGCGGTCGGCGACGGTGACCCGCAGCCCGGCCTGGGCCAGATGCTCGGCGGCGAACAGGCCCGCGGGGCCGGCGCCGACGATCAGGACGTGGGAAGGGGGCATCACGCCGGTCCAGCACGGCGGCCGGACCGGCGCAAGCGGGTCAGTCGGCGTCGTCCTGCGCCATTTCGGCCAGTTCGACTTCCAGCGCGGCCAGATCGGCCTCGAGGGCGGACAGGTCGACCTCGACGTCGTCGACCTGGCTCATCGCGTAATCGGCCATCAGGCCGTAGGTCGCCATGTGCTCCGGATCGTTGGAGGCCCAGGCCCCGTTGGCGGCGAAACCGCCCGCCATGGCCATGACGTCCACGTCCGCGTTCGACAGGGCGTCGGCGACCAGGGCGTCGACGTCGACCTCGGCCAGCGCCTGTTCGGCGATCAGGCCGGCGTTCTCGGACACCACACCGGTGAAGGCGTCCACTGCCGGCTGGTACTCCAGCCACAGCGCGGCGATGCGGGTCTCGCGCTCGTCCTCGCTCAGGGTCTCGTCCGCGGCGATCAGCTCGGCGCGTTCGCCGAACTCCTCCATGCGGGCCTCGAACACTTCGGCGGCGGCCTCGATGGAGGCCTCGGGGTCCGCCGGACTCTCCTGAGCGGAGGCGGCGGAGAGCGGCAGGATGGCCAGAGCGGCGGCGAGGGACAGGGCGCGGATCATGGCGTCAGGCTCCTGAAGGGTTGCGGGATCAGCCGCCCATGCCGGTGAACTCACCGGACTTGAGGGCGGCGGGCAGTTGGGCGAACTGGCTGCGGATCATGTCGACGACCATGTCGGTCTGGGCGGCGTCCATGCCTTCCGAGCCGGCTTCCTGACGGATGAAGGCTTCGAGGTAGTTCAGGAAGGCGTCGATCTCGGGCTGTTTGGCGGCGATCGCGGCGTCGATGCGGGCGCTCTTCTGCTCGTCCGACAGGGCGGCGTCGGCACGGATGGACGCGGCTTCCTCGGCCAGGGCCTCGATGACCACCTCGAACTCGGTGGCCCTGGCCTCGACGTCGGCCTCGGTGATCGGGTCCTGGGCCACGGCGATCACGGCCGGCGCGGCTGCAGCGGCGGGCAGGGCGACGCCCACGGTCAGGCCGGCGGCTACGGCGGCGGCGAGGGCGAACTTGCGGGACATGGCGAACTCACTGGAACGGGGGGAGGGGGCTTCTGCTCGAAGAGATGCGCTCCGCCCCTTATCCCCTCAAGTGAAATCGCGGACAGGAAGTTACAGCCGCGTCAGGATCAGCGCCGCTCCCGCTTTCCCAGCACCCGCAGGCGCAGCGCGTTGAGCTTGATGAAGCCCTCGGCGTCGTGGTGGTCATAGGCCTGCACGCCCTCTTCGAAGGTCACCAGATCCTGATCGTAGAGGCTGTCCGGGCTCTCACGGCCGATGACGGTCACATTGCCCTTGTAGAGCTTGACCCGCACCGTGCCGTTCACCCGGGTCTGGGACCAGTCGACGGCGGCCTGCAGCATCTCGCGCTCGGGCGAGAACCAGAAGCCGTTGTAGACCAGGTGGGCGTACTTGACGGCCAGTTCGTCCTTCAGGTGCATGGCGCCGCGATCCAGCGTGATGCTTTCGATGCCGCGGTGCGCCGCCAGCAGGATCGTTCCGCCGGGGGTCTCATAGACGCCGCGCGACTTCATGCCCACGAAGCGGTTCTCGACCAGGTCAAGCCGGCCGACGCCGTTGTCGTGACCGTACTGGTTCAGGGCGGTCAGCAGGGTCGCCGGGCTCATGGCCTCGCCGTTGATCGAGACGGCGTCGCCCTTCTCGAAGCCGATGGTGATGACCGTCGGCGCATCCGGCGCGTCCTCAGGTGAGATGGTGCGCTGATGGACGAACTCGGGCGCCTCGACGGACGGATCCTCAAGCACCTTGCCCTCCGAGGACGAGTGCAGAAGGTTGGCGTCGACGCTGAACGGGGCCTCGCCGCGCTTGTCCTTTGCGATCGGGATCTGGTGCTTTTCGGCGAAGTCCAGCAGCGCCTCGCGGGACCGGAACTCCCACTCGCGCCACGGTGCGATGACGCGGATGTCGGGCTCCAGGGCATAGTAGCCGAGCTCGAAGCGGACCTGATCGTTGCCCTTGCCGGTGGCGCCATGACAGACGGCGTCGGCGCCGACCATGCGGGCGATCTCGATCTGGCGCCTGGCGATCAGCGGCCGGGCGATCGAGGTGCCCAGCAGATACTGGCCCTCGTACACGGCGTTGGCGCGGAACATCGGGAAGACGAAGTCGCGCACGAACTCCTCGCGCAGGTCGTCGATGAAGATGTTCTCGGGCTTGATGCCCAGCTTCAGCGCCTTTTCCCTGGCGGGCGCCAGCTCCTCGCCCTGGCCCAGGTCGGCGGTGAAGGTCACCACCTCCGCGCCGTATTCGGTCTGCAGCCATTTCAGGATGATCGAGGTGTCCAGCCCGCCGGAATAGGCGAGGACGACCTTCTTCGGCGCGGTCTTGGCGGTCATGGACATATCCTTGAGCGAACGCGGGGAGGCGTGGCCGCGCTTAAAGGGCCGCCGGACCCGCGATGCAAGGGCGGGAATGGGGCGGGGCAAGCGGAAGCGCCCTGCGGCGGCGGCGGCAAGGTGGAAAGGGCGGGCGGAGCGCCGGGCGCGGAGCCCGGATGCTGTGATGTGTTACCGTTTCGGCTTCGCGACGACGCTCCGCGCGGTTCGTCTGATCGAAAGCTGTCCGAGGTGGAGAGGACCACCGCATAGGGCCGCTGCTTGGCGACTAACGGACGCGCCTTCGGCGGGCGGGCGGGAGACCTGCGAACCCCGGACCCGGACGCGCGCCTTCCCGTGACGCGCCATGATCGCCGGCCTGATCCGGAGGCGTCTCATTGCCCCCGGCCCCCGCGCCGCCGCCCACCTCCGATGGCCACGACCTTGCAGGTTCACGCCGACGCCGGCCGGCCGTGGACATGTGAGCCCCCGGCGTCGACCCCCGCTCGAACCGCTCCCGCCGCGACAAGCTCGCAAGGCCTTGCGCCCTTCCCCCGCGACGGAACCACGCGAAGGTTGGCATGAGGCCGGACCGGTCATGACGGATAGGGTGAAGATTCCGGGCGGGCGTTGGGAAGGCGGGGGAATTCGGCGTGGGTCTTCGCAACTGAGCTGGGTCGGCCGACGCAATCCCTCCGCTCGAGGCGGGACCACGGAGGCCGCGGCGCCCTACAGGAAGCTGTACGGATCCACGTCGACGGTCAGGCGGACGCTGGAGGGCAGCTTCACCCGGGTCAGCCAGGCGCGGAGGAAACCCTGAAGATCCACGTCGCGGTCGGCGCGGACCAGCAGGCGCTTGCGACGGCGGCCACGGATCAGCGCCAGCGGCGCGTCGGCGGGGCCGTAGACCTCCAGCCGCCCGGCGTTGGGGATCGATCCGGCCAGAAGACCCGCGGCCTTGTCCACGGCGTCGGCCTTCTCGCCCGAAAGGATCAGGGCCGCCAGTCTGCCGAAGGGCGGCAGTCCGGCGGCCTCGCGCTCGGCCAGCTCGGCCTCGACGAAGGCGTCGCGGTCGCCCGCGGCCAGGGCCTGAAGCACCGGATGCTCGGGGGTCCAGGTCTGCAGCAGGGCGCGGCCCGGCCGATCGGCGCGTCCGGCCCGGCCGGTGGCCTGCATCAACAGCTGGAACGTGCGCTCCGCCGCGCGCAGGTCGCCGCCGCGCAGACCCAGATCGGCGTCGACCACGCCCACGAGGGTCAGGCGGGGGAAGTTGTGGCCCTTGGCGGCGGCCTGCGTGGCGACGAGAACGTCGATCTCGCCGTCCTGCATGCGACGGATCAGGCCGCGCGCGGCGCCGGCGTCGGGCGCGGTGTCGGAGCTGAAGACCGCGGTGCGCGCCTGCGGAAACAGGGAGCGGACCTCCTCTTCCACCCGCTCCACCCCCGGACCCACGGGCGTCAGGCTGTCGGCCGCGCCGCATTCCGGACAGCGGGCGGGCTTGGGCATGGAGAAGCCCGTCAGGTGGCAGACGAGACGGCCGGTGTAGCGATGCTCGACCAGCCAGCTGTCGGTGTCGGGGGCCGTCAGGCGGTGGCCGCAGGCGCGGCAGAGGACGACGGGGGCGTAGCCGCGTCGGTTCAGGAACAGCAGGGTCTGCTCGCCGCGGGCGAAGACGTCGGCCATTTCGGCGACCAGTTTCGGCGACAGCCACCGGTCGCGCTCCGGCGGGTCGGCGCGGAGGTCCAGCAGCTCCAGCGTCGGCAGGACGGCGGCGCCGTGGCGCGCCTTCAGCCGCAGCCAGCCGTAGCGGCCCGCCCGGGCGTTCGCCAGCGTCTCCAGCGAGGGGGTGGCGGAGGCCAGGACGACGGTCCCGCCCTCGATCATGGCGCGCGCCACGGCCAGGTCGCGACCGTGATAGACGAGACCGTCCTCCTGCTTGAACGAGCCGTCGTGCTCCTCGTCGACCACCAGCAGGCGCAGGTTCGGGAAGGGCAGGAACAGGGCCGAGCGGGCGCCCACGACGATGCGGACGCGCCCGGAGACCACGCCCTGCCACACCTGGCGTCGGCGCGGGCCGGACACGCCGGAATGCCACTCGGCCGGCGCGGCGCCGAACCGGGCCGCGACCCGCTCGATCAACGCCTGAGTGAGGGCGATCTCCGGCAGGAGGATCAGGACCTGCGCCGCCGGATCGATCGACAGGGCCCGCGCGGCGGCCTCCAGATAGGCTTCCGTCTTTCCCGAGCCGGTGACGCCGTCGAGCAGGAAGGGCCGGAAGCCGCCCGCCGCGACCGCGTCGCCGATCTGATCCGCGGCCGCCGCCTGGTCGGGGTTGAGATCCGACGGCGCGTGCGCGGGGTCGGGCGCCGGGAAGTCCGTCCGGGCCGTGACCTCGACCCGGACCAGGACGCCCTCGTCGACCAGTCCCTTGACCACGCCTGCGGAGACCCCGGCCGCGCGGGCCAGATCGGCGGCGGTCATCGGCACGGTGGCGGCGGCCAGAACGGCGGCGCGGGCCGCGGTGGCGCGCGGAGGCTCGACGGCAGGATCGCGGGCCAGCTTCACCGTCGGCTTCGGCTCGGGCGCGCGCAGGCCCTTCAGCGCCATGGCCGCCATCTCGCCCGGCGGCGACAGGGTCCAGCGGGCCGCCCATTCCACGAATTCCATCGTGCCGGGGGGCAGGGCCGGGTCGTCCAGCTTCGCCTCGACCGCCTTCAGCTTCCGGTTCGAGCCGGTCGTTTCGTGCGTGTCCGACACCAGACCGCGCATCAGGCGCGGACCCAGCGGCACGGCCACCTGATCGCCGCGGTTCAGGTCGAGCCCGTCCGGGACCTCATAGTCGAAGGCTTCGGGCACCGGCAGCGGGACGAGGACGGAGGCGACTTTCACGCGAGGGGCCGGTCGGCTATTGAGCCGCCCATGAAACTCTTCCTCGACACCGCCGACGTCGCCGTCATCCGGGACATGGTCCCCACCGGCATGGTGGACGGCGTGACCACCAATCCCACTCTGATCGCGAAGTCGGGCCGGAACATCGCCGAGGTCATCGCCGAAATCTGCGCCCTGGTCGAGGGGCCGATCTCGGCCGAGGCCGTGGCCACCGATTTCGAGACCATGGTGCGCGAGGGCGACAAGCTGGCCGCCATCGCCCCGAACGTGGTGGTCAAGCTGCCGCTGACGACGGACGGCCTGCGCGCCGCCCGCGCCTTCGCCGACAAGGGCGTGCGCACCAACGTGACGCTGTGCTTCTCGGCCGCGCAGGCCCTGCTGGCGGCCAAGGCGGGCGCGACCTTCGTGTCGCCGTTCGTGGGCCGGCTGGAAGATCACGGCGCGGACGGGATCGGCCTGCTGGAAGAGATCCGCACGCTCTACGACATCCACGGCTTCGACACCGAGATCCTGGCCGCCAGCCTGCGCAATCCCGGCCACGTGTCGGCGGCGGCGCTGGCCGGCGCCGACGCGGCGACCCTGCCGCCGGAGACCTTCCGGGCCCTGGTCAAACACCCGTTAACCGACAAGGGGTTGGATGCCTTCCTGGCCGACTGGGGCAAGACCGGTCAGTCCATCCTCTGAATTCGACGCCGGCGCCCGCTTGCAGGGCTCCTGGCGGGAGCACGGCGCGTGACGGCTGAATCCCTCGACCTCTTCGCCGACGAGCCCGGCCTGCACTGGCCGCAGGTCCGTGGGTGGCTGCAGGGGCACGGCGAGCTGCTGACGGGCGATCGCGCCCTGCTGGAAGAGCTGGGCTTGCGCGCCCACGGTCCCAACGTCGTCGACTTCACGCCCGCCGCGCTGACGCGGCTCGAGGCCGAGGTGGAGCGCGAGACCGACGCACGAAAGCGCATCGAGACGGTGGCGCGGGCGAATTTCGCGGCGCAGACCCAGACGCATGTGGCCACGCTGGACCTGATGGAGGCGCGGTCGAATTCCGATCTGGCGCGGCGGCTGGACGCGACGGCCAAGGCGAGGTTCGGCCTCGCCGGGGCGGCGATGGGGCTGGAGAAGCCGGGCGCCGTGCCGTTCGGCTGGAAGGCGCTGGAGCCGGGCCGCGTCGACGCCCTTGTGGGTCAGGACGGGCTGCACTGGCTGGGATCGAACTTCGACGGCCTGAACCTGTTCGGCGCGACGGACGAGGCCGTGGCCTCGGTCGCCCTGATCCGCATGGCCCCGGCGATCACGCCGGGCCGCCCGCCGCGGCCGGGACTGGTGGCGTTCGGCTCGCCCGATCCGGACGGCTTCCATCCCGCCATGGGTTGCGAACTGGCCGCCTTCGTGACCCGCGTGACGGAGCGCATGGCCGAACGCTGGCCGGCGCTTGACTGAGATCTTGACCGCCGACGACGCGCTCAGGGCCTGGCTGGACTGGCTGGCCTATGAGCGGCGCGCGTCGCCGCGCACGCTGGAAGCCTACGGCCATGCCGGGCGGCGGTGGATCTCGTTTCTGGAGCGGCATCGCGGCGGGCCGCAGGCGCTGGCCGATCTGGCGGACGTCGCGGCGGCCGAGCTGAGGGCGCACCTGGCCGAGCGGCGCGGCGGTGACCGCCCCCTGTCGGCGCGGAGTCTGGCGCAGGCGCTGGCGGCGATCCGCGGCTTTCACAAATACCTTGAGCGGCGGCACGACGTGCGCAGCCCGCAGCTGACCCTGGTGCGCGGGCCCCGGCCAAAGCCGACCCTGCCGCGCCCGGTGGCGGAAGCACAGGCGTTCGCCCTGTTGGCCGAGTCGGAAGCGGATGCGGATCTGCAGCCGTGGGAGGCGGCGCGCGACCGGGCGGTGCTGACGCTGCTCTACGGCTGCGGCCTGCGGATTTCCGAGGCGCTGGCGCTGACGGAGGCCGACGCGCCGCTGGCGGATTCATTGCGGGTGACCGGCAAGGGGGGCAAGACGCGGCTGGTCCCCGTGCTGCCGGCCGTGCGGCAGGCGGTCGAGGACTGGCGGACGGTGAATCCGTTCACGGCGACCGGTCGCGATCCGCTGTTCCGGGCGAAGCGCGGCGGGCCGCTGACGCCGCGGCACGTGCAGGCGACGGTGCAGCGGTTGAGGGGCCGGCTGGGCTTGCCCGCTTCGACCACGCCCCACGCCCTGCGACACAGCTTCGCCACCCACCTGCTGGGCGCCGGCGCCGATCTTCGCTCGATCCAGAGCCTGCTGGGACACGCGGGCCTGTCGACGACGCAAAAGTACACGGCCGTCGATGCGGCGCGTCTGCTCGAGGCCTATGCGACGGCCCATCCCCGGGCGTGAGCGCCCGGATTACGGGAATTTCATGCGGAGGGCGGGCGTGAAGGTGCGAGGCTGCGCCGTCGTCGACCATGGGGGGCCGTGATGACAGATTCCACGCTGGAGCCCGCGCGCCTCGCGCCGATCTCCGAAACCGACCGCATCCGCAATCTGGACATGCTGCGCGGCTGGGCCGTGCTGGGCATCCTGGCGGTGAACGCCGTGGCGTTCGCCTGGCCGTCGCTGTTGATGATGGCGCAGCAGCCGCCGCCTGCCGACGCGTCGCAGGCGGACGTGATCGGGCGCTGGGTGATCACGACCTTCTTCGCCGACAAGATGCGCACCCTGTTCACGATGCTGTTCGGGGTCTCGATCTTTCTGGTCGGGGGCGAACGCAGCGATCTGGATCGGGGATCCCTGCTGCGCAGGCGCCTGGGCTGGCTGCTGCTGATCGGGGCGCTGCACGGCGCGGTGCTGTGGTGGGGCGACATCCTGCTGCTGTACGCCGTCAGCGGCTTCGTCTTCCTGATGTGCCGGTCATGGAGCGCGCGTCGGCTGCTGTGGGTCGGCGGGACGGTCACGATCCTGTGGGCCGTCGTGGCGACGCTGGGATACTGGGGCATGGCGAACCTGCCGCCCGCGATCGCGGCCAAGATGGCGGGCAGCATGCCGTCGGCGACGCCGGAGGCGGTTCAGGCCGTGGTCGACGCCTGGTTGGCGGGGGGCGGGGCGTCCTTCGTCCAGAACTTCACCACCTGGATCGGCATGGCGCCCTTCTTCATCCCGTTCATGCTGCCGGTGACCGTGCCGCTGATGATGGTGGGGCTGGGCCTGTTCAAGTCCGGCTTCTTCTCGGGCAAGGCGCCGACCGGGGCCTATCTGACCTTCATCGTGCTGGGCGGCGCCAATCTGGCGGTTCTGGCCGTGCTGGGCTGGCAGAAGGCCATGGCGGGGGAGGGCGTCGATCCGACCGGCGGCCTGGCCGACGCGGCGCGCGGCGCGGCGCCGCTGATCACCCTTTTCTATGCGTCGCTCCTGATCCTGCTGGCGAGGTCGGCGCTGAAGGCGGCGACGGCGATCTTCGTGCCCGTCGGCCGCATGGCCTTCACCAACTATCTGTCCCAGACGCTGATCATGATGTCGCTCTACTATGCGCCATGGGGGCCGCAGTGGTTCGGTCAACATTCGACCAGCCAGATGTGGATGGTGGTCGGCGCGATCTGGATCGCCCAGATCGTCTGGTCGCCGCTGTGGCTGAAGGCCTTCTCAATGGGGCCGCTGGAATGGCTCTGGCGCTGCCTGACCTATGGGCGGATGCTGCCGCTGCGGCGCGCAGTCTGATTGCTCTTGGGCGGCGCCCGGTTTAAGCGCCGCGCATGACCGACGCCTCGTCCTCCCGCCCCGAAGCGCGCGCGCCGCGCGGCTTCGCCGACCGCCGCGCCCGCGACCTGATGGTCGAGCGGGGCCTGATCGCGCGCGTGTCGGAGGTGTACGAGCGCTGGGGCTTCGAGCCGCTGGAGACGCCGGCGTTCGAATACGCCGACGCGCTCGGCAAGTTCCTGCCCGACGCGGATCGCCCGAACGCGGGGGTGTTCGCGCTGCAGGACGACGACGACCAGTGGATGGCGCTGCGCTACGACCACACCGCGCCGCTGGCCCGGTTCGCGGCCGAGAGCTGGCAGACGCTGCCCAAGCCCTATCGCCGCTATGCCTTCGGGCCGGTGTGGCGCAACGAGAAGCCGGGGCCGGGGCGGTTCCGCGAGTTCATGCAGTGCGATGCGGACACCGTCGGCAGCGACCGCCCGGAAAGCGACGCCGAGATCGTGGCCATGGCCTGCGAGGGCCTGACGGCCGCGGGACTGGGCGAAGGGCAGGCGGTGTTGCGGGTCTCGGACAGGCGTCTGTTCGACGGCCTGTTCGACGAGGGCGGGGTGACCGACGCGGGGCAGCGGCTGACGGCCCTGCGCGCCGTCGACAAGTACGATCGGCTGGGCTGGGAGGGCGTCCGCGACCTGCTGGGCGCCGGGCGTCTGGACGAGTCGGGCGACTATACGAAGGGCGCCGAGCTGGGCGCGGGCGTGATCGGCCGCATTGAAGGTTTCCTGAAGGCCGAGCAGGCCGGGGGCTGGACCGACCGCATCGACCGTCTGGCCGCCGCGGGCGGGCTGGGCGCGGCGGGTCAGGCGGCGCTGGAGTCGCTGGCCAAAATCGGCGCCGCGGTGAAGGCGCTGGGGGCGCCCGAGGGCGCGGTGACCTTCGATCCGGCGGTGGTGCGCGGGCTGGAATACTACACCGCCGCGGTGTTCGAGGCGGAACTGCTGCTGGAGACGACCGACGAGAAAGGCCGCCCGGTGCGGTTCGGCTCGATCGGCGGCGGCGGGCGCTATGACGATCTGGTGGCGCGCTTCACCGGCGAGCGCGTGCCGGCGACCGGCTTTTCGTTCGGCGTGTCGCGGCTGGCGGCGGCCCTGCGGGCCGCGGGCCGCGCCCCGGCGGAGCCGCGCGGACCGGTGGTGGTGATCGTGTTCGACGACGACGGCATGACGCACGGCCTGGCCTGCGCCGCCGAGATCCGCCGGGCCGGTCTCGCCGCGGAGGTCTATCTGGGTCGCGCCGGCATGAAGACGCAGATGAAGTACGCCGATCGCCGGGCCGCGCCGGCCGCGGTCATCCTGGGAGGGGACGAGATCGCGCAGGGCACGGCCACGGTGAAGGATCTGGACGCCGGCCGCGTCGCCGCGGCGGGCCTGGCGGACAACGCCGCGTGGAAGGCGGAACGGCCGGGGCAGGTCACCGTGCCTCGGGCCGACCTGGTCGCCGTCCTGAGCTGTATTGTCGAAGAAGCTTCGAGAAAACCGCCGACCGCAGGCTGAGTTATCGACGATCAGTCAGGGAAACGCCCGATTTCCCCCGTCGATTGATTGACTTGCCCCGATCATGGCGGTTTCATGAACACCTCGACGGCGCGGGGCGACCTGCAGCCATCGGAGGCGTTTCGGGGAGGAAACGTCCGCTCTCAAGAGCAGAAGGCCCGCTGCGTGTATCCCCCGCAGCGGGCTTTTTCTTTGCCTGAAGCGCAGCGCCACGAAAAAGGGCCGCCCCGAAGGACGGCCCTGATCCGCTTTTTCTCTTGCCGGTCCTACCAGAGGCGGACGCGGTCGGACGGGGCGAGCCAGTAGCGGTCGCCTTCCTTGACGCCGAACGCCTCGTACCAGGCGTCCAGGTTCCGCACGGGGCCGATGACGCGGTATTCCGGCGGCGAGTGCGGGTCGGTGGCGACGAGGTTCTTCATGGCGTCCTCGCGGTACTTCGACTGCCAGACCTGCGCCCAGCCGTAGAAGACGCGCTGGTCGCCAGTGATGCCGTCCAGCACCGGAGAGGCCTGTCCGCCCAGCGAGCGGCGGTAGCCCTCGAGCCCCAGGGTGATGCCGGCCAGATCGCCGATGTTCTCGCCCATCGTCAGACCGGGCTTGATGTTGTGGCCTTCCAGCGGGGCATAGGAGGCGTACTGGGCGCCCAGAACGTCGGTGCGGGCGGTGAAGTTGGACGCGTCCTCGGCCGTCCACCAGTCGCGCAGCACGCCGTCGCCGTCCGACTTGCGCCCCTGATCGTCGAAGCCGTGGCCGATCTCATGGCCGATGACCCCGCCGATGCCGCCGTAGTTCACGGCCGGGTCGGCGGTCGGATCGAAGAAGGGCGGCTGCAGGATGGCGGCCGGGAAGACGATCTCGTTCTTGGTCGAGTTGTAGTACGCGTTGACCGTCTGCGGGGTCATGCCCCACTCGGCGCGATCGACCGGGCCGTTCATGCGGCCGACCTGATAGTTCCAGCGGAATTCGCCCGCGCGCTCGGCGTTGCCGACCAGATCACCGGGGTCGACCTGAAGCGCCGAGTAGTCGCGCCATTTGGTGGGATAGCCGACCTTCACGGTGAAATTGTCGAGCTTGTAGAGGGCCTGTTCCTTGGTGGCGTCGCCCATCCAGTCCAGCTGGCGGATGCGGTCGGCCAGCGCCAGACGCAGGTTCGCGACCAGCTCTTCCATCTTCATCTTCGACTCGGCGGGGAACCAGCGGTCGACGTACAGTCGGCCGAAGGCCTCGCCCATGGTGCCCTCGGCGAAGCTGACGGCGCGCTTCTCACGGGTGCGCTGCTCCGGCTGGCCGGCCAGATCGCGCGAGCGGAACTGCCACTGGCGGTCCGAGAAGCGCTTCGACAGGAAGGGCGCCATGTCGTCCACGGTGTGGAAGGCCTGCCACGCCTGGATGTCGGCGATCGGCGTGTCGGCGTAGATCGCCGCGATCTTCGGCATGGCCGTGTTCTGGCGCACGACGACGGTCGTCACGCCGCCCAGATCCGCCTGCCCCAGCCACGCGCCCCAGTCGAAGCCCGGCGCATAGGTCGCCAGATCGGCCGGAGTGAAGGGGTTGTAGGTCATGTCGCGGTTGCGGTTCTGCTCCGGCGTCCAGTGGGCCTCGGCGATCCGCGTCTCCAGCGCCACGATGCGGGCGGCGGCCTCCTGCGGGTTCTCCCAGCCGATCATGCCCAGCATGTCGGCGACGTAGGCCTCGTACAGCGCCTTCTTCTCGCCGAAGCGGGCGGCGTCGAGATAGTAGTCGCGGTTCGGCAGGCCGATGCCCGACTGGCCGACGTAGGTGGTGTAGCGGCTGGGGTCCTTCTGGTCGTCGCCGATCGAGACGCCGAAGAAGCCGGAGCCGAAGCCGCCCTGCAGCGTGCCCATGTAAGCCGCCATCTTCGCATGGTCGTCGGCCGCGCGAATGGCGGCGAGGTAGGGCTGCATCGGCTGGGCGTCCAGCGCCTCGATGCGGTCCACGTCCATGTAGGACCGATAGAGATCGGCCATCTTCCGCTCGTCGGTGCCGGCCGCAAGGTTCGGATTGGCCAGCAGCTCGTCCAGCAGGGCGCGCAGACGGTTGTCCGACAGCTCGCGCAGCAGGGCGAACGAGCCGTAGGAGGTGCGGTCCGACGGGATTTCCAGCGACTTCAGCGCCGTGCCGTTGGCGTGCTGGAAGAAGTTCTCGCCGGGCGACACCGACATGTCGCGGCCGTCGACTGCGAAGCCCCACGTGCCGTACTTCGGCGCCTCGACGCCTTCCCACGACCCGCCCTCGAACAGAGCGGGATTGAAGAGGGTGAAGATGGTGCACGCCTCGTCCACGCATTCGTGGCCGTGGCCGTCGTCGATCGTGTGGCGCTGCTGGGCCACGGCCGGAGCTCCGGCGAGGAGGGCGGCCGAGGCGGCCACCGACAGAAGCAGGGATTTACGCATGGGCATCTCTCTCCGTGCCGTCGCTGGGGACGGTTCGGCGCGGACCCTACGCCCGGCCCGGCCGTCGCCACCTTAAATTATTGTCATGAAGCCGTGAGCGCGCCTGTCCAAGCGGGGCCGCGCCGGTCATGATGCCGCGGACGGTTTCGGAGGGGCGATGGCGGCGGGACACGGCGGCGGCGAGTACAAGGATCTGGTGGTCTTTCTGGCCGCGGCCGGGGTGGTCGTGCCCCTGTTCAACCGGCTGAAGATCAGCCCCATCCTCGGCTTTCTCGCCGCCGGCGTCCTGCTGGGGCCCGACGGACTGGCACGGTTCGCCCAGACCGTGCCGTGGCTGGGCTGGCTGACCATCTCCGACGCCGGGCAGATCCGGGCGCTGTCGGAACTGGGCGTCGCCTTCCTGCTGTTCATGATCGGGCTGGAACTGTCGTGGGAGCGGTTGCGCGCCATGCGGCGGCTCGTCTTCGGGCTTGGGATGACGCAGATGGCGGCGTGCACCGCCGGTCTGGCCGGTCTGTTCATGCTGATGGGCCAGCCCTTCGTGTCGGCCGCCGTGCTGGGCATGGGGCTGGCGCTGTCGTCGACGGCGGTGGTCATGCCGGTGATGGCCGAGCGCGGGCGCATGGGCGGCGCGGCGGGCCGCACGACCTTCTCCATCCTGCTGGCGCAGGATCTGGCCGTGGCCCCGATCCTGATCACCGTGACGGTCATGGCCGCAACCGCGCTGGAGGGGACCACTCCGGCGGGGGAATTCGATCCCTCGGTTCTGGGCCCGGCGCTGTTGACGCTGATCCCTGCGGCGATCGGGCTGGCCCTGATCGTCGTCGTCGGCCGTCTGGTGCTGCGGCCCATGTTCCGCTCGGTGGCCAAGGCGCGGGCGCGGGGGCAGGGGCAGGAGATGTTCGTGGCCGCCAGCCTGCTGGTCGTCGTGGCGGCCGGGCTGGCGGCGCAGGCGGCGGGTCTGTCGATGAGCCTGGGCGCGCTGGTCGCCGGCCTGCTGCTGGCCGAAACGGAGTTCCGGCGCGAGGTCGAGGTCTCGATCGAGCCGTTCAAGGGCCTGTTGCTGGGCGTCTTCTTCGTCGGCGTGGGGATCGGGCTGGATCTGGACGCGGTGGCCGCGGACCCGGCCATGGTGTTCGGGCTGGCGCTGGGGCTGACGGCGCTGAAGGCGGCGCTGATCTATGCCTCGGCGCGGGCCTGGAGGGTGCGGCCGCGCACGGCGCTGGAGACGGCGCTGGTGCTGGGGCCGGCGGGTGAGTTCGCCTTCGTGATCCTGGGCGCCGGCATGGTCGAGGGCGTCGCCTCGCCCGCCTTCACCGGCACGGTCATGCTCGCGGCCACGATCAGCATCTTCACCATCCCGTTCATGGCCATGCTGGCGGATCGGCTCGTGGCCCGGGTCGACGCGGCGGCTCCGGACCTGCCGCCCGAGGCCGCGATCCCGGCCGTCGCCGACGGAAAGGTCCTGATCGTGGGCTATGGCCGCGTCGGAAGACTGGTCGGCGACATGCTGAGCGAACACGACCAGGGCTTCATGGCGGTCGACAGCGATCCTTCCGTGGTGGCGGCGGCGCGTGCGCAGGGCGTGGACGTCAGCTGGGGCGACGCGTCGCGGGGCGAGTTTCTGGAGAAGTGCGATCTGGAGCAGGCACGCGCCGTGGTGGTCACCATGGACGCGCCGGGCAAGGTCGACGAGGTGGTGCGCAGCGTGCGCGCCGCCCATCCCGAGCTCTGCCTGATCGCGCGGGCCCGCGACGAGAAGCACGCCGTGCGGCTTTATGGACTGGGCGCCACGGACGCCGTGCCGGAAACGACGGAAGCCAGCCTGCAATTGGCGGAGAACACCCTGGTCGACGTCGGCGTGCCGATGGGTCTGGTTCTGGCCTCGGTTCATGAGCGGCGTGACGTGTTCCGCAAGGCGTTCCAGGAGGCGCGCCCGGAGGCGGGGCGGACGCGGCCGGCGCGTGCGCTGCGCGGGCGGTTGCGTCCTTCAGCCTGATTTTCGACCGCCGGTTTTCCTTGCGGGGCGGGCGATTCAACCTGTGTAACACCATTACGGCGCAGTCGCCTCACGGGCGCATTTTGGTCATCGTTCCGTGTTCAGACCGAGCCTCGCCCGGCCCGTCGACACGTCGGTCAGGCCTTTCCGTGTGGAAACCACGTTCGTCAGGTTTCGCTTCATCCAGTTCCGAGTAGCCCTCCCCTCCATGCGCGACGTATCCCCCTCCGCCGACGCCGGCGCCGTCATGAACCGCCGTCAGGCCGCCAAGGTGCGGACCCGCGGCAAGGTCCTGTCCTCCGCCCGCGAGCTGTTCGCCCAGCGCGGCTATGATCCCGCCACCATCCGCGACATCGCCAAGGGCGCGGGCATGTCGACGGGCGCCGTCTTCGCCAACTTCCAGGACAAGGCCGAGCTGTTCGAGGCGGTGCTGGCCGAGGACCTCGACCGCGTCGCGGGCGAAATGAAGACGGCCGCGGAGGCTGAAGGTTCGGCCCGCAAGCGCCTGGGCGCCGCCTTGACCGCCGGCTATCGCGCCACGCTGGATCACCTTCCGCTGGTGCAGGCCGTGGTCGCCCGCGCCTGGTTCCACCCGGCCGAGGCCGAGCGCCGCGCGCGAGAGGCGGTCAAGCCGCTGACGGCCCTGATGGGCGAGATCCTGTCCGGCGCCGCGTCGCGGGGCGAGATCGCGCGCGACGCCGATCTGGACCTGATCGGCGGCATGATCTGGACCGCATTCGTCTCGGGTTTCCGCCGCGCCGCCTATGAGGGGCACGACCTGAAGGCGCTGTCCTCGACGCTGGAGCGCCAGATCGACCTGATCTTCGCCGGCGCCCGCCAGCAACAGGCCCAGCTCAGCGCCGCCTGAGCCGGCTCAGCTGCGCCAGCGCAGCGTGGTCGGTTCGATCGGATTGGAGAAGCCGCGCCCCTCGGCGCGGCTTTTCTGCCATTCGCGCTTGAGCTGCTGGTACCACTTGGCCTGACGGTCGGCGTCGTCGATCCAGATCAGGGTCGGGTCGAAGGCCAGCCCCATGTTCTGCAGGTTCACCATGCCGCCGTCCTGCTTCAGGAAGGCGCGCACGCCCATGCGCAGGAAGGGCCTGGCGAGCGCGAACACCCAGTGGTCGGACCAGAAGATCTGGGTGATCCGCGTGTGGTCGTCGTCCAGCGGCGTCAGGCAGGTCAGGGCCAGGACCTGTTTCGCGCCGACCTGGATGTGCTCCCAGCGATAGCCCGGCAGGCGGAAGGTGATCTCGGTCGCCGGCGCCCCGCCCAGGATCTTGTAGGCGCGGCTGTTGGACGACGGCGCGTGCCGGACCATGGCCCAGCCGTGCTCGACGGGGGCGAAGGCTTTCTTTTTCTCGTGCATGGAATGCTCGGACCGCCACCACCACTGCTGATGCACGTAGGGGCCGTGGGCCGGGTCCATCAGGCCGACGACGGCGTGGTCGACGTGGCTGTCGAACGTCATGGCCTCCACCAGCTTCGCCTCGCCGTCGGCGCCGGGGAAGAGGGGCGGTTCGTGGTCCGGCGCACCCGCGCCGCGAGGATCGGACGACATCCAGACGAAGACGATCCCCTGGCTTTCGCGCACGGGGTAGGAGCGCACCCGGATCCGCGAGGGATCGGTGGCGTCGCCCTCGACCAGCGAAGGAATGGCAGCGCAGGCGCCGTCGGGCCGGAAGCGCCAGCCGTGGTACGGGCACTCGATCGTCTCGCCGCCGTCTTCCGCGCGGTCGACGACGCGCCCGGCCGACAGGGGCGCCGCCCTGTGGGGACAGACGTCGCGCATGGCGAAGACCTGACCAGCCCGGGTCCGACCGACCAGCACGGGTTCGCCCAGGATCATGCGGCGCGCCTGCGTGCCAGGGCGGATCTCGCGTCCGAGGTCGACGAAATACCAGGCGTCGCGCAGAAATCCCTTGCCGAACTTCGTCGTCGTGGTCGTGGTGTCGGCGGTCATGCGTGGGTTCTAGCGTCCCGGCGGGCCGTGTCGCCAGCGTCTTTGAAAAAGAACTTTACATCACAAAGTAAGTGGGGCATGTCGGTCCTGCATCACCGGAGACCCTCATGCGCGCCCTGCTTCTGACCGCCGTCGCCTGCCTTTCCCTGACCGCGCCCGCGGTGCTGGCGCAGGAGCATGGCCACCACGCCGCCGCTGCGGAACACGGCGCCCATGAAGGTCACCGCCACGCCGACTTCGCCTCCGGCCGCTTCCACGTGCGCGTAGAGGGCACGGAGGGGCCGAACGTCATCCTGATCCCCGGCCTGACGTCGCACCCCGACGTGTGGCAGCCTCTGGTCGACCGGCTGGAGGGCCCGCATCGCCTGCATCTGGTTCACGTCCAGGGCTTCGCCGGGGCCGCGCCGATGGACAACGCCACGGGCCTGGTGTCGGCCCCGGTCGCCGAGGACCTGGCCCGCTACATTCGGGAACAGGGAATCGAGGACCCGATCGTCATCGGCCATTCCATGGGCGGCACCATCGCCCTGATGCTGGCGGCGCGGCATCCCGATCTGGTCGGCAAGCTGATGGTGGTCGACCAGATTCCGTTCATGGGTCAGGCCTTCGGCAACCCGAACGCGACGCCGGAGAACATGAAGCCGATGGCCGACATGATCCGCGACGGCATGGTCAACGCCACGCCCGAGGTCTGGGCGCAGCAGTCGGCGGCCAGCATCACCCAGATGATCCGCACGGAGTCGCTGCGCGAGGGTCCGATCCGGCACGGCGCGACGTCCGACCGCACCGTGGCGGGCAATGCCATGCACGAGCTGATCGTCACGGACCTGCGGCCCGAGCTGAAGAACATCACCGCGCCGACGGAGGTGGTCTACGTCACCTTCGCCTGGCCCGGCATGACGCCGGAGATGACCGACCAGATCTATCGCGGCGCCTATACGGGCCTGAACGGGGCGACGTTCAGGCGCGTCGACGAGTCGGCGCACTTCATCATGCTGGACCAGCCCGACGTGTTCGCCGCCGAGGTCAACGCCTTCATCGACTAGGTCAGGGCGGCGAACCACCGCTCCAGCAGACGCGCCTCCTCCCGCCGGGCGGAGGTGCGTTCGGCGTTCTCGGCATCGACGCCCCACCGCTCCTCCTGAAAAACCTCGTCCAGACGCGAGGCGTCGAACAGCGCGTCCGCGCCGCCCGCCGCGCGCTGCAGGGCGAAGGCCAGAACGGCGCTGCCCAGCAGGGGCGTCGCCATCGCCAGGCCGGTCAGGGCGAAGTCGTCCAGCCGCAGCGCCAGTTCGCGCACGCGGGCGACGGCGGCGGGATCCTGCGGCCGGTGCACGATCCCCTCGGCCGGCTCCAGATGCACGGCCAGCTCGGTCGCGGCCCACGCCCGCCATGGCGCCCACTCGCGCGCCTGCCGCTCCACCAGCGAAGCGGGCCCTTCGGCGAGGTAGCAGATCAGGTCCGAGCCGGCGAAGGCGGCCACTTCTTCGGCGACGGCGTCCCGCGCCTGCGACACCCGGTCGATCGCGGTCGAAGCCAGACGGGTGGCGGGCATGGCGGCGGGATCGAGATGCTCGCCCTGCGCGGCCCATTCGTCGGCGACCAGGCGGGCCGCCGCCTCGGTCGGCAGGATCAGCGGCGCGTGCGCCGGCGTCTTCGGCGTCCGCCCGTCCAGCCGCACCGCCCAGCCGCCGTCGGCTGGAGCCACGTCCACGTCCTTCCAGAATCGCTTCAGCCGCTCCTCGGACTCGCGGAAACCCTTGCGGGCGGCGACGTTGGGATCGAGCGACGGGATCTGCATGGCGGCCATATAGGTCGGTCAGGCGGCGGGTTCGAGGCGCTGGGAGGCGAAGGCGTCCAGAGCGGCGTCCAGCTCCGCGAAATCCGCGGCGACCAGAGCCGCGCCCGCCGCCAGCTGCTCCGCCGCGGTCTGAAACCCCCAGCCGACGCCGTAGGCGGGGACGCCTGCATTCTGCGCCATCGCATGGTCGTGCGCCGTGTCGCCGATCATGACCGTAGTCGCGGGGCAGGCGTCGCAGGCGCGCATGGCGGCGACCAGCATGGCGGGATCGGGCTTGCCGGGCCCGTCCTCGGCGCAATGGCTCGAAAGGAAGAGGTCCGCCCAGCCGTCGCGCGCCAGATTGCGGGCCACGCCGCGACGGTTCTGTCCCGTGGCGATGGCCAGCCGCCATCCGTCCCGCTTCAGGCGCCGCAGGTGATCCACGGCGCCTTCGTAGAGGGGCTCCTCGTGCCCGGCGGCGTAAAGGTCGAGGAAGGTCTGCCGAAATCCGTCGACGTAGTCGGCCGATTCCGACGGCGTCAGATGCGGCTCCAGAACCCGGATGGCGAGGGTCAGCTCCAGCCCCACGATCTGCCGGACGCGATCGTAGGACGGCTCGGGCAGTCCCAGCCGACGCGCGCCGGCGCAGCAGGCGGCATGTATGGACGCCCGGCTGTCGACCAGCGTCCCGTCGACGTCGAAGACGGCCAGCGGGCGCGTCATCGCATCCTCTTCACGCCGTGGAACGGGTCTTCGTCGGCCTCGTCCTCGGAGAAGCCGAAGTGCGCGAAGCCGGCCTTCATCTCGGGGCTCAGCGGCGCCTCGACGATCAGCTTGCCGCCGCCGGGGTGATCGAGCTCGATGCGGCGGGCGTGCAGCTGAAGCTTCAGCGGGCCGGACAGCGCCGTCGACTCCGGCGTGCCGTATTTGGGATCGCCGAGGATGGGGTGGCCGATGGCGCCCATGTGCGCCCGCAGCTGGTGGGTGCGGCCGGTGAAGGGGCGCAGCGCCATCCAGGCGGCCCGGTGGGCGGCGCGGCTGACGGTGGCGTAGGCGGTTTCCGCCGGCTCGGCGCCATGCTCCTTCGGATCGGCGGGGCGCATCATCTCGAAGTCGTTGATGCCCGACTTCTTCAGCGCCATGTCGATCTGGCCGGCCACCGGCCTGGGCGCGCCCATGACGATGGCCCAGTAGGTCTTCTTCGCCTGACGCCGGGCGAAGGCGCCGGCCAGCCGCTTCGCGGCCTCCGGGCCCTTGCCGAGCAGCAGGACGCCCGAGGTGTCGCGGTCCAGACGGTGCACCAGCCTTGGCCGCTCCAGCCCCTCGCCCCAGGCCGACAGCAGGCGGTCGACGTGCTTCGTCGTCTTGGTGCCGCCCTGAACGGCGAGGCCATGCGGCTTGTTCAGCGCGATGACGAGGTCGTCCTCGTACAGCACCAGCGACTTCGCATAGGCGGCGTCGCGGTCGGTGAGCCTGGGCCGGTCGCCGGGCGTCCTCTCCACCGGATCGGGGATGGGCGGCACGCGCACGGCGGCGCCGGCGGTGAGACGGTCCTGCGGCTTGATGCGGGCCCCATCGACGCGGATCTGACCGGAACGGGCCAGTTTCTCGACCTGGATGTGGGACAGGTGCGGCCAGCGGCGCCTGAACCAGCGGTCCAGCCGGATGCCGTCCTCGGCCTCGGCGACGTAGAGCGTCTTCACCTCACGGGTCATGGGCGCCGCATACATCCTCCCGCCCGGGAAGCGAAGGCCGCGGGGCCTGACCGAAACTTCACTTGCCGGGGACGGGGTTAACGGCGAAGGCTTCCCGTGACGGGAGAACGTCGTCCGGCGGGCGGCGAACTTCGCCATACTGGCCGATCAGTTCGGGGATTTCGCGATCGCCATGTCGCACGACGACCACAACCACGGATTCGACGACGGCCACGGCGGGCAGGGCCACGACCGGCGGCTGGAGCCCGCCAATCCGCCGCCCCCGGGGGCCGCGGATCACGCCGACCGGGCCGTGCCGCCCACGCCGACGCCGGTGCGCGAGCCCCTGCGGGGCGGTGACGGCATCCTGCGGCCGATCAGCGAAAGCGAGTATTTCGCCCAGACGCCGGAAGCCGAGGCGATCGTCTCGTCCCACATCGACGAGTACTTCAACCAGCCGCTGGACATCTTTCCCTTCTGGGAGACGGAGTCCAAGCCCGACCGCTTCCACGTCCTGTTCGGACGGCAGATCGAGGAACGGTTCCCGGTCGACAAGGACATCCGTGGACGCATCCACGACTATGGGCGGCGCGTGTTCCGCGCGCTGGTCACGCACGTCTTCGTCAAGCGCCTGAGCCAGGCCGGGGCGCTGGCGGCCTTCGCGGCGCTGGCGATCCTGGGGCCGGGGTGGTTCGCCCGTTGGGCGGGGACCGAGGCGATGGGCCTCGGTCTGGCCGCCGGGGCCATGCTGGCTGCGTTCGGCGTGTTCTGGGCCCTGCAGGCGATCCTGTTCATCCAGTACCGGTTCCAGCTGGAGAACGATTCCTACGAGCTGTCGCGCGAGGTGGTGCAGCGGACGCGCGAGCTGCAGAACCTGTTCACCAGCGCGCGGGCCATGGCCGACCAGGCCGAGACCCAGTTCCAGATGGACGGCAAGGGCTGGGGCCGCCGGGCGCAGTATCTGACCCGCCTGACCATGTGGATCGGCGCGCGCATGGAGTACCTGGAGAAGTTCGTCCAGATGGAGCTGTGGCGCGTGCGGCGCGAACGCTACTGGATGCGCTGGGCGCAGCGCATCATGACGCCGCTGGTGCTGATCGTCGGTCTGGCGGTTCTGGCTCTCGAGCCGGCGCCCGGGACGGGCGAAGCCGGGTTCCGTGGCCTGCAGGCGCTGGCGGCCGTGCTGGGAATCGCCGTCAGCTGGCTGTCCTACTTCCGCTGGCGCACGCCGGTCGCCGCCGTCCAGGACAAGCTGGGCGTCGAGGGCTGGGTCCGCTACGCCTCGCTGGACGTGGACAACGCCGTCTCGGACCAGGTCCGCCGCGACAAGGAGCGGCTGGTCGAGTACCGCGCCCTGACCCGCGGACGTTAGTAGCGCCCGATCGTCTCCAGCACGCCGCGGGCGTCGTAGACGGCGCCGCGATCCGGGGCCGGGCCGTCCCCGGTGACGATCTCCAGCGTGGTTGTCGTCGGCGAGGGGCCGCTGAAGTTCAGGCCGACGCCCACGCCGACTCCCGAGGTGGAATAGCTGCCGTAGCGGCCCGAATAGCGGCCCGAGCCGGCGCCCACGGACAGGGACGGGCGGATGCCGCCTGCGGAGTCCGGGCGGCCGTCGGTGTAGCGCTGGACCACCTCGAACCAGTCGTCGCCATTGGCCACGGTCAGCTCGGCCGCGCGGCGCAGGGCCAGCTCCGCGACGGGGGCGGGCGCGCCGACGCCGGAATAGGTCACGCGCCAGCGGTTCGATTCGATCCGCTGCTCGGCATAGCCCTGACCTCCGGACCCGGTCTGGGGGCCATAGGGAGCGAGCGAGGCGCAGGCCGTCAGGGCGAGCGCGGCGGCGGACACGGTCAGGATGCGGAACATGGCGGGTCTCCTCGCCGGTTCAGCGCTCAGGTCACGTCTTGCGTTCCCAGCCCCGCCTTCCGCATGAGGTCGAGGACGTCCGCGGGGGGCGCGGCCCGCACCGTGCGTTCCCCGCCCTCGGGATGCGGAAAGGTCAGCTTCCACGCGTGCAGCATGAGCCGGGGCGCCGGCGCGCCGGCAAGCGTCAGGGCGCCGCCGTAGCGCGCGTCGCCGACGAGGGCCCGGCCGATCGAGGCCATGTGCACGCGCAACTGGTGCATGCGGCCGGTCAGGGGGCTGAGCTCGACCAGGGCCGCCTCGTCGGTCGCCGAGAGGGTGCGGTAGAGGCTGGTCGAGGCCTGGGCGCCGGGCTCGTCGTCGGCGGCGATCCGCATGTGGCTCTCGCGGCCGATCTCGACGCGGAGAAGCGGGGTCTCGATCCGGCCGGCGCGGGGCTCGGGCGCGGCGGAGACGAGGGCGAGATAGGTCTTCTTCAGCCTGTGGGCCTGGATGGCCTTGCCGAGGAAGCCGGCCGCCGGCTTCGTCTTCGCCGCGAGAATGACGCCCGAGGTGTCGCGGTCCAGCCGGTGCACCAGATCGGGCCGCTTGCCGTTCGAGCGGGCGAAGGCCCACAGCAGGTCGTCCAGCGTGTGCGCCCGCACGCGGCCGCCCTGGCTCGACAGGCCGGACGGCTTGTTCAGGACCAGCACGTGGGCGTCTTCTTGGATCACCCACGAGCGTACGGCGGCGATCTCGTCTTCAGTGAGCGCGGCGGGCTGTCGGGGGGCTTTCACCCCCCGCGGTTAGCGCAGGACGCCGCGCTTGCCCATGGTCCAGGCGTACCAGGCCAGGAAGGCCGCGACGACCGCGATGAGCCACGGCATCCACTTCATCATCGCCATCGCTTCGGGCAGTTCGGGCATCGGATGGATCAGGCCGAACAGCAAGCTGGCCACCGCGCCCAGCAGCGAGGCCGCAAAGGCCCAGACGGCCAGACGATTGCGCAGCAGAAGCAGGATCGAGCCGAGCACCGCGCCCCAGACGCCCAGCGTCCACGGCACGTACATCCATGTCGGCATGGCGTTGAAGTAGTCGATCATGCCCTGCGTCATGCCGGACGCGCGCATGTAGGCCTCGCCCTGCGTGTTGGTCATGATGAAGTCGTAGGCGCCGAAGCCGTTCCACAGCAGGCTGACGACGCCCACGGCCCACAGGTGCCACGGCGTCTTCACGGTCATGTCGGTCATTCTTCCCTCCCCAGGTCGACCTGACGGGAGACTGCGCCCGGAACGCGGTTATGGCAACGCTTTGGCGGATGGTGCGCATGACGCTAGACAGCGGCCATGACCGCGCCGCGCCTGTTCATCGACGCCGACGCCTGTCCGGTGAAGGCCGAGGCCTTCCGCGTGGCCGAGCGGTGCGGCCTGCACGTCTTCGTCGTGTCGAACGGCTGGATTCAGCTGCCCCGCGCGAGCTTCATCGAGCAGGTCGTGGTCGACGCCGGGCCGGACGTGGCCGACGACTGGATCGCCGACCGGGTGGGGCCCGCCGACGTGGTCGTGACGTCCGACATTCCCCTGGCCGAGCGGTGTCTGGCCGCCGGTGCGCAGGCGATCCGGCCGAACGGGGATGCCTTCACCGAAAACTCCATCGGCTCGGCGCTGGCGGGGCGGATGGTCGGCGAGCACCTGCGGTCCATCGGCGTGGCGACCAGCGGACCGCCGCCGTTCGGGCCGAAGGACCGGTCGAACTTCCTGCAGGCGCTGGACCGGGCGGTGGTCGTCGCCCGACGCCGCGCGGCGGGATGAACGCCCGCTCACGTTTCCGTCATCGTTTGGACGGATTGGTGCGTTCACTCTTCAGGCGAGCGGCGGTGTTCGACCCCGCGCCGGGCGGCTAAGGTCGGCCCGGGCACTTTTGAGGGCGGCGATGGCGCGGTTCGGAACTCCGGGTGGACGTGGCGACGGCGCGGGCGCGACGCGCACGCCGATGCAGAAGGCCCTGTACTGGGGCGGCGTCCTTGCCGTCTGGGGCGTCATCTTCCTGGTGGCCTTCTTCGCGGTCTTCGCGCGGGGCCTGCCCGACACCTCGACCCTGTATGAAGTCGATCGTCAGCCCTCGATCACCTACCTGGACCGCAACGGCGCGCTGATCGCGGTGCGCGGGACGCAGCAGGCGCCGCCGGCCGACCTGAACGCCCTGCCGGACTACGTCCCGGCCGCCTTCATCGCCATCGAGGATCAGCGTTTCCGCTGGCATCCCGGGTTCGACCCGGTCGGCATGGTGCGCGCCATGGTGGCCAACATGCGCGCCGGACGGGTGGTGCAGGGCGGCTCGACGATCACCCAGCAGCTGGCCAAGAACCTGTTCCTGACGCCCGACCAGACCCTGCGTCGCAAGGTGCAGGAGCTGATGCTGGCCGTGTGGCTGGAGATGAAATTCTCCAAGGACGAAATTCTGGCCCTCTACCTGAACCGGGTCTACTTCGGCGCCGGCGCCTATGGCATCGAGGCGGCGTCGCAGCGCTATTTCGACAAGTCGGCCAAGGACCTGTCGGTCGGCGAGGCCGCCCTGCTGGCCGGCCTGCTGAAGGCGCCGTCGCGGTACTCGCCCGTGTCGGAAAGCGAGCGGGCCGCGACCCGGGCGACCGTGGTGCTGGACGAGATGGAGGAGAGCGGCGTCATCTCCGCCGACCAGCGCGCCGCCGCCGTGCTCGAGCCGGTGCGGGTGTCGCGAACGCTGGCGACCCAGCATGCCCAGTACTTCATCGACTGGCTGGATTCCGAGGTGCGCGCCCTGGTCGGCGACGAGCCGGGCGAGGACCTGATCGTCGAGACGACGCTGGACCTGACGCTGCAGACCTCGGCCGAGCGGGCGGTGCGCCGCATTCTGGACCGCGACAGGTCCAAGGGCGTGCAGCAGGCCGCGCTGGTCGCCGTGGACGGCGACGGCCGGGTCCGCGCGATGATCGGCGGCGCCAGCTATGCCGACAGCCAGTTCAACCGCGCCGTGGATGCGCGGCGTCAGGCGGGGTCGGCGTTCAAGCCTTTCGTCTACCTGACCGCACTGGAGGCCGGCTACACGCCGGAGACCCCGGTGGTGGACGAACCGATCCGCATCGGTAGCTGGTCGCCGCGCAACTATTCCGGCGGCTACGCCGGGCGCATGAGCCTGGCCAGCGCCGTCGCGCAGTCGACCAACACCGTCGCCGTGCGGCTGGCCGACACCCTGGGCCGCGATCAGGTGGCGCGCACCGCGCGGCGTCTGGGCATCGAAAGCCAGATCGGTCTGGAGCCGGCCATGGCGCTGGGTGCCGTGGAAGTCAGCCCGCTGGAGATGGCGCAGGCCTATGCCCCCTTCGCCAACGGCGGCAAGCGGGTGGAGGCCTATGGCATTTCGCGCATCCGCACGCCGAAGGGCCGGGTGATCTATCAGCGCGGCGCGCGTGACGTGCGCGGCGTGCAGGCGATCGCCAATCCGCCGCTCTACTACATGAACCAGATGCTGCGCGGCGTGGTGTCGGGCGGCACGGCCCGGTCGGTCGGGATTTCGGGCCGCGATCTGGCCGGCAAGACGGGCACGACCTCGGACTACAAGGACGCGTGGTTCGTCGGCTACACCGGCGGCTTCGTGACCGCGGTCTGGGTCGGCAAGGACGACAACACCGCCATGCGCGGCGTCACCGGCGGCGCGTCGCCGGCGGCGATCTGGAAAGGATTCATGGAGGCGGCCCTGCCGCGCCTGAACGCGCCCCGCATTCCCGACGGCCCGCCCATGCCGGAAGGCTGGATGCCGCCGGACCCGATGACGGAGCTCATGGGCTCGATCGAAGACCCCTACGCCGAGGGCGAGGAACTGGTGACCGGACCGGAGGTCGAACCGTCGACGCCGGAGCCCGCGGTCCCACCGGTCGACCGGCCGGTGGTGCGTCCGACCACCCCGCAGCCCGTCGAGCCGCGCCGCCCCGAAACCCAGCCGGCGCCCGAGAAGAAGTCCGAGCCGCTGTTCTTCTGACGCTCACCCCACGGCGTGCAGGGCCGCGCCGTGGGACCTGAGCCACCGCCGGTGCGGCCGGTGATCGCCGATCAGCCGCTCGACCACCGACCAGTAGGCCGGACTGTGGTCGGCGTGGACGAGGTGCGCCACCTCGTGGGCGGCCAGATAGTCGAGCACCGCCTCGGGGGCCATGACCACGCGCCAGCTGTAGCGGATCGACCGGTTGTGCGGGCTGCATGAGCCCCAGCGGGTGCGCGAGTCGGTGATCGAGACGCGGACAGGCGCCTGACCCAGGGCGGCGCGATGGACCTCGGTGCGGTCCGTCAGACGGCGACGGGCTTCGGCCCGAAGCCAGTTCAGCACGCGGCGGGAGAAGGCCTCGCCGTCGCCGCCCGCGCGCAGCACGGGGCCGGCGTCGGTGTCGACCAGACGCGCCGCGGCGGCGGCGCCCGTCGCCTCCAGCCGGACGGCGCGGCCGGCCAGCAGGATCTCCTGGCCGGGCGACAGCGGCGTGGTCTGCGGGCGCGCCGTCAGCCGCTCGGCGATCCACAGGGCGCGGGTGCGGGCGAAGTCGACGGCCTGGGGCAGGGTGCGCAGGCTGGGCGCCACGACCACGGCCTCTCCCGCGCGGGCGTCGATGCGCACCGACAGGCGGCGCGCGCGGGCGTTGACGGACAGGCGCAGGGTCAGCGGCTCGCCGCCGCCCGGCCGCTCAAGCCGCAGCCGCGCGCCGTTGTGGAACTGCGTCATGGATCGCCTGGTTGCGGGCGATGAAGTCGCGCACGCGCGGATAGATGTCGTCGCGGAAGCGGCGGCCGTTGAAGACGCCGTAGTGGCCGACGTCGGGGTTCACATACAGCTCGCGCCGGGTCTCGGGGATGGCCGTGCACAGGCCGTGCGCGGCCTGGGTCTGGCCGACGCCGGAGATGTCGTCCTTCTCGCCCTCGACCGTCATCAGGCCGACGTCGCTGATCGCCGTCAGATCGACCCGGCGTCCGCGATGGTCCAGCAGGCCGCGGGCCAGCAGATGCTGCTGGAACACGATGTCGATGGTCTGGAGGTAGAACTCCTCCGTCAGGTCGAGGACGGACAGGTACTCGTCGTAGAATTCCTCGTGCTTGTCCGTGGCGTCGCCGTCGCCGCGCACCAGACCGTCGAAATAGTCGCGGTGGGCGTCGACGTGGCGGTCCTCGTTCATCGACATGAAGCTGTAGAGCTGGACGAAACCCGGATAGACCCGACGCCCTGCGCCCGGATAGGGCAGGGGCACGGTGTGAATCATGTTCGAGCGGAACCATGTGAAGGGCTTCTGCTCGGCCAGCCGGTTGGTCACCGTGGGCGACAGGCGCGCGTCGATGGGCGAACCCATGAAGGTCATCGACGCCGGGCGGTTCGGGTCGTCGTCCATGGCCATGCAGGCGACCGCGGCCAGCACCGGCGGGCCCGGCTGGCAGACGCCGACGACGTGAGCGCCGGTGCCCAGCTGACCCAGCATGGTCCGGACGTGGTCGATGTAGTCGTGGAAGTCGAAACGGCCTTCCAGCATCGGCACCTGCCGGGCGTTGACCCAGTCGGTGACGTGGACTTCGTGGTCCTGGATGAAGGCCTCGACGGTGCCGCGCAGCAGGGTGGCGTAGTGGCCGGACAGCGGCGCGACGATCAGCACGCGCGGGGCGTCGACCGGCTTGCCCGCCGCCTTCAGGTCCTCAGGGTTCCGGACGAAGCGGATCAGGCGGCACCACGGCGAGGTCCAGACGGTCTCCTCCGTCACCCGCACGTCCACGCCGTTCACCGGCACGACGTCCAGCCCCCAGGCCGGCTTGCCGTAGCGCCGGGTCAGGTGCTCGAACACCTCGGCGGCGGCCGCGGCGGAGCGGCCCATCAGGGTGTCGGCGGCCGGGTTGAAGGGATGGGTCCAGAAGCTTCGGGCGGCCTGGGCCCCCAGCCGGAACGGCGTCGCCCCGTAGTAGGCGAGCTCGTGAAGAGTATACAGCATGCCAGTCCTGAAGCGGCCCCCGCCTTTGCGGCAGGGCAGCATAGAACGCGCCGCGCTGCAAAAAGATTATCGCGGCGCGCGGACGGCGGGGGAGGGGAAAGGTGGTGCCGCTTGCGTGACTCGAACACGCGACCCCCTCATTACGAATGAGGTGCTCTACCGGCTGAGCTAAAGCGGCCCGGAGGCGCGCCTTTACACGGCGGGCGGGGGCTTGCCAAGCGGGGCCAGAAGATGGGCTTCGTCGGGGTGCGCCGCGACGTGCAGCGCGGCCCACGGCAGGGCCCCGAGCGGCGCGGCTGCGGCGGCGGAGATGGCGGCCAGCCGGCGGCCTTGAGCGGCGTCAGGCGACAGGCCTGCGGCCAGCACGCGGGCGGCGCGCGGCGAGTGCACCAGAACGAGGTCGAAGTCGGGCGCCGCCAAGGGATCGACGGGTCGCGTCTCGTAGACCGGCGCCGCGCGCACCTCGACCACGCCGGTCAGGGCTGAGGCCAGATCGAAGGCCGGTTCGGCGGCGCGGGGCCAGAGCAGGGCTCCGGGCGGGTCGGCGGCGATCAGGGCGGCCAGGGCATGCCCGTCGCCCGCGGCCGAGGCGACGTCGGCGAAGCCGGCCTCCGCCGCGGCCCGGGCGGTGGCGTCGCCCACGGCGAAGACACGGGCCGACCGCGCGCCGCTGAGCCGGGCGAAGGCGGCGACCGCGTTGGGGCTGGTGAAGGCCACGGCCTCGTGCGGCGGAACCGGGCCGGGGAGGTCGTGAACCTCGAGGACGGGCGCCACGACCGGCACATGTCCCAGGTCGGCGACGGCGCGGGCGGTGCGGGCGGCGCCGGGCTCGGTGCGGGTGATCCAGACGCGCACGGCCTCAGGGCACGAGGTCGGGGCCGACCTCGGCCCTGACCTGGGCGCCGAGGTCGAGGCCGAGGGCGCGCGCCTCCTCGCCGTCGGTCGGGGCGGCCGAAGCGGCCCGCCGGACGCGGCGGCGGCCGTCGGGGGACAGCCATTCGACGGTCAGGGTCAGCACGTCGCCGGACCAGACCCCGTGCGCGGCCACGGCGGTGCGGCAAGACCCTTCCAGAACCGCCATGGCCCCGCGTTCGGCCTCGACGGACAGGCGCGTGGGGGCGTGATCCTGAGCGACCAGCCAGTCCGACTCCGCCACGTCGAGGCGGGCCTGCAGGGCCAGCGCGCCCTGACCCGGCGCGGGCGGGAAGTCGTCCAGCGAAAGGCGCTCATGGATGGCGTCCGCCATGCCCAGCCGCGACAGACCGGCCACGGCCAGCAGGATGGCGTCGAAGTCGCCCTCGGCGAGGCGGCGCATGCGGGTGTCGACGTTGCCGCGCAGCATGTCGATGGTCAGGTCCGGACGCAGGGCGAGGCACTGGGCCTGACGCCGCAGCGAGGCGGTGCCGAGCCGGGCGCCGTGCGGCAGGTCGATCAGGCGGCGCGCGTCGCGGCCGAGGAAGGCGTCGCGGGCGTCCTCGCGTTCGGGAACCGCGGCCAGCGTCAGCCCGCCCGGCATGTCGGCCGGGACGTCCTTCATGGAATGCACGGCGAGGTCGAGACGGCCGTCCTGCAGGCACTCCTCCAGCTCACGCGTGAACAGGGCCTTGCCGCCGATTTCCATGAGACGGCGGTCCTGGATGCGGTCGCCCTCGGTGACGATGGGGACGAGGACGGCGAACTGCTCCTCCTCGCCCGGCGCGGCGCCGAGGGTGCGGGCGACGGCGTCCCGGACCATGCCGGACTGGGCCAGCGCCAGCCGGCTTTTGCGGGTGCCGATGCGGATCGGGCGGTCCATCGCCGTTGCGCCTGTGCCTGCGGGTCTTTACCTCGGACCCCATGAGTGGACGCCCGCCCTACAGCAGGGGTTCGGACCCGGCAACCGAGGCGCTGACCGTGCTGGGGCTGGAAACGAGCTGCGACGAGACGGCCGCGGCGGTCGTGCGCCTGTCGCCGGACGGCCGGACCGAGGTCCTGTCCAGCGTGGTGCACAGCCAGATCGACGATCATGCGGCCTATGGCGGCGTCGTGCCCGAGATCGCGGCGCGCAGCCACGTCGAGGCGATCGACGGCGTGGCGCGGCGCGCCCTCACCGAGGCGGCGGTCGACTGGCGCGCGATCGACGGGGTGGCGGCGACGGCGGGGCCCGGCCTGATCGGCGGCGTCATGGTCGGCTTGAGCTGGGCCAAGGGCGCGGCGCTGGCGCGCGGCCTGCCGCTGGTGGCGGTGAACCATCTGGAGGGGCACGCCGTGTCGGCGCGGTTGACGGAGCCGATCGCCTATCCCTTCCTGCTGCTGCTGGTGTCGGGCGGGCATTGCCAGCTGCTGGACGTGCGCGGGGTGGGCGAGGTGCGGCGGATCGGCGCGACGATCGACGACGCCGCCGGCGAGGCCTTCGACAAGATCGCGAAGTCCATGGGGCTGGGCTACCCCGGCGGACCGGCGCTGGAGCGAGCCGCCGCGGCAGGCGACGCGAGCCGGTATGAGCTGCCGCGGGCGCTTCTGGGCCGCAAGGACTGCGACTTCTCCTTCTCCGGCCTGAAGACGGCGGCGGCGCGGATCGCGCAGACGCTGACGACCGACGCCGAGCGCGCCGATCTTGCCGCGGCGGTGCAGGCGGCGATCGTGCGGCAGCTGGTGGAACGGTCCGGCCGGGCGATGGACGGCTGGGCCGCGGCGGCCGGCGGGGCGGAGCGGGTCTTCGTCGTCGCCGGCGGCGTGGCGGCCAACAGGGCCGTGCGCGCCGGGCTGGAACAGGCCGCGGCGAAGCGGGGATTCCGCTTCCTGGCGCCGCCGCTGGCCTATTGCACCGACAATGCGGCGATGATCGCGCTGGCGGGGGCGGAACGACTGGCGCTGGGTCTGACTTCCGCACTGGATGCGCCGGCGCGGCCGCGGTGGCCTCTGGACGAGGCGGCCGCTCTGGCCGATCCGATGCACGTCGCGGGCCGAAAGGGAGCCAAGGCATGAGGTTTCGCACGGCGGGCGTGATCGGCGCGGGCGCCTGGGGCACGGCTCTGGCGCAGGTGTGCGCGCGCGCGGGCATGGACGTGATCCTGCAAGCGCGCGAGGCCGAGGTGGTCGAGAGCGTCGCCGCGCGGGGCGAGAACGAAGCCTTTCTGCCGGGCGTCAAGCTGGAGCCGGGGGTGCGCGCGGTGGGCGATCTGGCCGATCTGGCCGGGTGCGACCTGATCCTGGCGGTGCCGCCGGCGCAGCACATGCGCGGAACGCTGGAGGCCTATCGCCCGCACTGGCGGCCCGGCGTGCCCGTGGTCCTGTGCTCCAAGGGCGTCGAGCGCGGGTCGCTGGCGCTGATGACCGACGTGGCGGCGCAGGCCCTGCCCGAGGCGCCGATCGCGGTGCTGTCGGGCCCCAGTTTCGCGGCCGAGGTGGCGCGCGGCCTGCCGACGGCGGTGACGCTGGCGTGCGCGGACACGGCGCTGGGCGAGGATCTGATGCAGGCGCTGAGCGCCCCCCACTTCCGCCCCTATCTGGCCGACGACCTGATCGGGGCCGAGGTCGGCGGCGCGGTCAAAAACGTTCTGGCCATCGCCTGCGGCGTGTCGGAGGGCATGAAGCTGGGTCGCAGCGCGCACGCGGCGCTGATCACAAGGGGCTTCGTGGAGATGACCCGGCTGGGCGTGGCCCTGGGCGGACAGGCGGAGACGGTGGCGGGCCTGTGCGGTCTGGGAGACCTGGTGCTTACCTGCTCCAGCCCCCAGTCACGCAACATGAGCCTGGGCCTGGCGCTGGGCCAGGGGCAGACCCTGCAGCAGGCGCTGGCGGGCAAGCGCAGCGTGGCCGAAGGCATGGAGAGCGCGCCGGCGGTGCGCGCCCTGTCCGACGCGCTGGGCGTCGAGATGCCGATCTGCACCGCCGTCGACCGGCTGCTGAGGGCCGAAATCACCTCCCTGCAGGCCATCGACCAGCTGCTGTCGCGACCGCTGAAGGCCGAGAACGCGTGAGCGAGGGGACGCCGGAGGCCGTGGCCCGGCGGCGCGTGTGGAAGACGCCGCCCGGGGTGCCGCTGTGCGTCGAGGCGGATCTGCCGGACCCGGGTGCGCGGTCGCTGGTCCTTCAGATCGGCGAGGCCTTCTTCCACGGCTTCGTCGTGAGGAAGGACGGGCAGGTGGCGGGCTACGTCGACCGGTGCCCGCACGCCGGGCATCCGCTGGCGCTGGAGCTGGACCGTTATCTGACGCCGGACGGCCAGCTGATCCTGTGCGGCTGGCACGGCGCGGTCTTCGAGCCGTTGAGCGGCCTGTGCGTCGGCGGACCCTGCGCGGGCGGGCGGCTGACGCCATGGCCGGTTCAGGTGACGGGTGGGGTGATCAGGACGGCGTGACCACGTGAGGGCGGGACGGAGATGTGGGCGATTATTTGGATGAGAAGGTGGCCCGCGCTCCTCGGCGCGTCGGGGATAGCGACGTATCTACTGTCGCTGGCCTTCCGCGATTTTGGTCAGGTCCCCTTCCTGCTCATCATATTGGGCATGGCCGGAGAGAGCGTCAAACGACAGGATCGCCGCGAGAAGCGGCTTCTGGATCGCCTTTCGCGCGCCGACATTGAGGGGCTGCTTCTCAATCGCCGCATCGCGGCGGCGTCCGCTGCGGCCATCGCACTGACTTCGGTGAGCTTGGCGACGCTTATGGCCAGTTATCTTCGCCTAATGAGCGCTGGCTCGGTCGTCGCGCTCGCGTGTCTCGCTGGATTGATCCTCGCAGCGGCCATAATGATGCTTGTCGAGTGGCGCGCGGCGCGCTGATCCGGTCAGCGCTTCAGCCGCTTCGCATTGGCCACGGCGACGCGGCGGACGGGCTCCAGCGCGGCGGCCTGGGCCTCGAGCATGGAGGCGGTGAAGGCGGTGGCGGCGTCCGCCGCGCGCAACCAACCGCCCATCAGCCATGCCGCCTGCACGGCCACGGCGCCGGACGGATCGGTCGAGGCGCGGGTCCAGGCGTCCAGCGCCAGCTTCGCCTCCTGCGTCGCGTCGCGCGCGGCGCGGTCGCCGGCGGCGGACAGGATGCGGCCCGCGTCGGCGGCGCCCTCGCCCAGGGCCTGCAGTTTTTCCATGCCCATCAGGGCGGCCTCGTCGACGTTCAGCCGCCCCGATCGGGCCAGCGCAAGCCGGGCGACCACGACCTCATGCGCGGCGTGCGCCGTTTCCTGTGCGCCCTTGATCAGGCGCAGGCTGGAGCGTTCGGCGCGGCGGGAAGGGCTCATGCGCCACAGGTGCGCCCGTTTCAGACGCCCGGCAAGGCCTCGGCCGAGAAGTCGGCCAAGTCCCTGAGCAGGGCGGGGACGGCGGCGTCGATGATGGTCTGGCCCAGTTCGGGCGACGCCAGCGTAGGATCCGAGCCGATGCGGCCGTCGGGAAAGCGGGCGCGGTAGTCCAGCGCGTCGCGGATCGGGCCGACGGGGGCGATCTTCGGCGTCATCTCCGGCGCGGTCTTGATGCGGTCGGGCCAGGCCGCCTGCGTCACCGCGATCTCGGAAGGGGTGGCGTGCATGCCGTGGCCGGTCGGGAACAGGCGGTTGCACAGGGCGGTGACGCCCGGCAGGTCCCACCAGTTGCGCAGCTTCAGGGCGAAGTCGGTGCGTTCCGCCGCGAAGCTCCATTCCGCGTAGATCTCGGCGAACGTCGCCTCGATGGTGGCGACGTTGCCGCCGTGGCCGTTCAGGAAATAGATCCGTTCGAAGCCGTGGCGGGCCAGCGAATGCGTCCAGTCGGTGATGGCCGCCATGAAGGTGGACGGGCGGAACGAGATGGTGCCCGGAAAGGCCAGATGGTGCTGGGCCATGCCGATGTTGAAGGTCGGGGCGACGATCAGGCTCTCGTCCGACGCCTCGGCCGCGTGGGCGATGATCTCGGGGCACATCCAGTCGGTGCCGAGCAGGCCGGTCGGGCCGTGCTGCTCGTTGGAGCCGATGGGCACGACGACGGTCTTCGTCGTCTTCAGCCGTGCGTCGATCTCGGGCCAGGAGGAGAAGTGAATCAGCATGGGGACGCTCCGCGAAACTGCGCCGGTTCCTAGACCCCCTTGCCCGCGAAGGACAGGCGCCCGACATCACCGCAATGGCCGCTGAACTTCCCGCCGAAGTCGACGTCGCCGTGGTCGGCGCCGGGGCGGCGGGGATCGCGGCGGCACGCGTGCTGGCGAATCGACCGTTGAGCGTGGCCGTTCTGGAGGCGCGGCGCCGGATCGGCGGGCGGGCGCTGACGATGGACCGGGGTGGACACGGCGTCGACCTGGGCTGCGGCTGGCTGCATTCGGCCGACGAAAACCCGTTGGCGGCGCGCGTCGAGGCCGAAGGGCTGACGATCGACCGCACGCCGCCGCCGTGGGAGCGGCAGGCCTTCAACCACGAGATGACCGAGGCCGAACAGGGCGAGTTCGGCCGCGCGTTCGGCGCCTTCGAGGATCGCCTGGCCGAGGCGGCTTCGCGTGGCGAGACGGGGCCGGCGTCGCGGTGGTTCGAGGCGGATTGTCGCTGGAACGCGCGGATGGACGCCATCTCCGGCGCCCTGAACGGCGCCCCGTTCGATCAGGTCGAGACGCAGGACTACGACGCCTATCGCGACACCGGGGTGAACTGGCGGGTGGTGGAGGGCTACGGGCGGCTGGTGACCGGGCTGGGCACGGGCCTTCCGGTGATCCTCGACTGCGCCGTGACGCGGATCGACCGGAGCGCGGCGCCGCTGGCGCTGGAGACGAGGCGCGGCACGATCATGGCACGGGCGGTGATCCTGACCGTGCCGACGGCGCTGATCGCGGCGGAGACGCCGCGGATCGACCCGCCTCTGCGGGAGCTGCTGGAGGCGGCCGACGGGACGCCGCTGGGGCTGGCGGACAAGGTGCAGATGGCGGTGACGGGCGCGGAGGACTTTCCGCCGGATTCGCAGCTGTGGGGGCGCGCCGACACCCGGGACACGGGCGGGCATCACCTGCGGCCGTTCGGGCGGTCGATGATCGAGACCTATCTGGGCGGGGAGCTGGCGCGGGGACTGGAGGCCGAAGGGCCGGGCGCGGGCTTCGCCTTCGCGGTCGACGAGCTGGTCGCGCTGCTCGGCTCGGACATGCGCAAGCGGCTGACGCTGCTGGCGGAGACGCGATGGGGCGCGGCGCCGTGGTCGCGCGGGTCGTATTCGCATGTGCTGCCGGGGCGCGCGGGAGCCCGCCAGGCGCTGGCGCGGCCGGTCGAGGATCGGATCTTCGTGGCCGGAGAGGCGACTTCCCTGGACTTCTACGGCACGGCGCACGGCGCGTGGCTGGAGGGCGAGCGCGCCGCCCGTGAGGCGCTGGCGGCTCTGGGCGTCGACGCATGACGGCTCCGGCGGATCGTCCCCGCAGGTCGAAGACGCCCAAGTCCGCGCCGCGCCGGCTGGGATGGCCGCCGGACGAGGACCGGGTCGAGGCGATCTTCGAACGTCTGTCGGCGGTGATGCCGGAGCCGAAGACCGAACTGGACTTCACCGATCCCTTCACCCTGGTGGTGGCGGTCGCGTTGTCGGCGCAGGCGACGGACGTATCGGTGAACAGGGCCACCGCGAAGCTGTTCGCCGTGGCCGACACGCCGCAGAAGATGCTGGCGCTGGGCGAGGCGGGGCTGATCCCCTTCATCGCCTCGATCGGCCTGTACCGGAACAAGGCGCGGAACGTCGTCGCCCTGAGCCGGATCGTGCTGGAGAGGCACGGGGGCCGGGTGCCGCTGAACCGGGACGATCTGCAGGCCCTGCCGGGCGTGGGGCGAAAGACCGCCAGCGTGGTGCTGAACGAACTGGGCATCGAGCCCGCCATCGCCGTGGACACCCACGTGTTCCGCGTGTCGCACCGCCTGGGGCTGGCGAACGCCGCGACCCCGGACAAGGTGGAGGCGCAGTTGCACAGGGTGGTGCCGGAGCGCTGGCTGCCGAAGGCGCACCACTGGCTGATCCTGCACGGGCGTTACACCTGTCTGGCGCGGCGGCCGAAGTGCGGGGCCTGCGTGATCTCGGACCTGTGTCCGAGCCGGGGGGAGTTCGTGGAACTGCCGGCCTAGAGGCGTCCCCTGACCGCCCGCGCGAAGGCCGCGCCGCCGTCCGGGGCCTGGGCGAGGTAGAGGTCCGGTTCGATCAGCTCCGCCTCCATCAGCAGCCATCCGCCGTCGGCGTCGCGGGCCAGGTCGATGCGGGCGTAGAGCAGGTCCTCGTCGATCCCGGCCAGCACGGCCTCGGCCAACGCCAGCGCCTCGGGGGGCGGCGCGACGCTCTCGTAACGGCCGCCGAACTGGACCTGGATGCGGAAGTCGCCCGGGACGGGCGTCTTGCGCACCGCGTGGCTGAAGCGGCGGCCGAAGAACAGCAGGCTGGTCTCGCCGTCGGTCACGATTGAGGGGAGATAGGGCTGGATCAGCGACGGACCGTCCGGTGCGCCGGTCAGGGGCTGGCCACGGGACAGGCGCAAGGTTTTCCACGCGCCTCCGGAGACGCGGGGCTTCACCACCACCTGATCCGTCCCGAACCGGTCGAAGGCGGAGTCGACGTCGGACCGCGTCGGGGCGTCGGTCCAGATCGTCGGCGGGATCGGCACGCCGCGGTCGGCGAGGCGCCCGAGGTAGGATTTGTCGGAGTTCCAGCCCAGCACGCCCGGCGGATTGAACATGCGCACCCCGTCGCGGGCCCAGGCGGCGCAGGCGGCGGTCAGCGGGCGTGGTCGCGGTGATAGCCCCAGGCCACAAGCGGCAGCACCAGCGGGGCGTCGGCGAGGACCCCGCCGCTTTCGACGTGGTCGGTCCAGGGTTCGGCGCGCGACTGCACGCCTTCCGTCGCCAGCGCCGTCTGATGACGGGCCAGCACCTCCGGCCATTGGCCGGCATATGACGGATCGCCGGGGTCGGGCGTAAGGATCACCACACTCACGCGGTGATCTCCGGCAGGACGCGCGGACGGCGCTCACCGTCTATGGCGACGTAGGTGAAGACGCCCTCGGTCACCCGCATGGACTGGGCGTGCGCCTGACCGCGCGACCGCTTCCACGCCTCGACGTGGACGCGGATCGAGGTCCGGCCGGTGGAGACGACGCGGGCGTGGATGGACACCTCGTCGCCGACGGCCACGGGCTGGTGAAACACCATGGCGTCGACGGCCACGGTGACGCAGCGGCCCTGCGCCCGCTCGAAGGCGGGCGTGGCGCCGGCGAGGTCCATGTGCGCCAGCAGCCAGCCCCCGAAGATGTCGCCTTCGGGGTTGGTGTCGGCCGGCATGGCGATGACGCGCCCGACGGGCGGGCCGGACGGCTGGGCGGCAAGGTCGGAAGAGGACATGACGGGCCTCTAGGCCCCTCACGCCCTCCGATCAATCACGAGCCGGACGTGGGCCCGCAGGCGGTCTGGTCGCCGGCGACGCAGGCTTCGTAGCGCGCGGTGGCGGCGCGGTGCGCGGCCATGTCGGACTCGTATTTGGCCTGGGCCGCGCGATATTCCGCCATGGCGCGGGCCTCGGCCTCGTCCTGCGCCTTCAGGCGCGCGGCGACCTCGGCGTTCAGTTCGTGGGTGCGCTTGTCGCCGTTCGGATCGGTCGGATCCTGGGCCAGGGCGGGAGCGGCGAAGGCGGCGAGGGCCGCGGCGACGATCACGGTACGCATGGAATTTCCTCCATCGACACGCCGGCGCACGCCGGCCGATGGAGCGAAAACTCACAACGGCAGGGCCAGTTCAAAAACGGTGCCGTCCGGACCGCTCTCGACCAGTCTCAGGTCGCCGCCGTGGCCGACCGCCAGCTCGCGGGCGATGGACAGGCCCAGGCCCGTGCCCTCGGGCCCCGCGCCGGAGACGAAGGGCTGGAACAACCGGGCGCGCACCCGCTCGGGGATGCCGGGGCCGTCGTCGGCGATGCGGATCACGGACAGGCCGTCGCGGGTTTCGGCCGTGACGCGCACGCGGCCCGGTCCGCGGCCGGACGCCTTGCGCGCCGCGTCGCCCTCGATGGCCTGACGGGCGTTGCGGAAGAGGTTCACCAGAACGCGGTTCAGCTGGTCCGGGTCGGCGTTGACCGTGAAGCGCGCGGGGATGGACCGGCTCAGCTTGACGCCGTCGCCCAGCCCGGCGTCCTCGGCGGCGACCGAGACTGCGGGGGCGAGGGCCATGCGGTGCGGACGCGCGGCCGGCTCTTCCGACTTGCCGTAGTCCAGCACGTTGCGCGTCAGGGCGGCGGCGCGTCCCAGCGCCCGCTCAAGCCGGGGGACGGCCTTGGCCACCTGTGGATCCGACGAGGTCGAGAGCCGCTCGGAGGCGATCTGGGCCGAGGTCAGCATGTTGCGCAGGTCATGATTGATCTTGGCCACGGCCTCGCCGAGGGCCGCCAGGCGCGCGCGGCTGCGCAACGATTGACGCACCTCCTCCTGCATCCGGGCCAGTTCGCGCTCGACCTGACCGATCTCGTCGTCGCGGTCGGACGGCGCGGACGGGCGTCGCTCGGGGTCGTCGGCGAAGGCCTCGATCGACTGGGTGACCCGCTGCAGGGGGCGCAGCACGAGGAAGGCGAGGCCGAGATAGAGCAGGCCGCCCGCCACGATCGACAGCAGCAGGGACAGCAGCAGGCTGTTGGCCAGATAGGCCGCAAGCTCGCGCTTCAGCGGCTCCGCCGGGGCGAGGATCTCGACGTAGTCGCCCGAGCGGTAGCGGGGACGCGCCTGCACCCTCAGCGACCGGTCCGGGTGGCCGAACAGGGTGCGCCAGGGGTCGCTGAGGCGCGCGACGGTGCCGCGGCGGCGCAGGTCGATGAGGTCGGGCGCGCGCGGCAGGTTGGGCGCCTGGAGCAGGAGGCGGCGGACGCCCTGCTCGCCGACGACCACGGCCTGCACCCCGCCGATCCGCAGCAGCTCCTCGGCCGTCTCGTCCTCGACCATGGAATAGGGCAGGGCCTCGACGCCGACCGAGGCCAGTTCGGCGGCCTGCAAGCGATCCAGAAGCCATCGCTCGTGGAAGCTGGCGGCGCCGGGGGCGACGATCAGGATCTCCACGCCGAGGGTGAAGGCGGCGGTCAGCAGCAACAGGCGCCACGCCAGCCCCCGGCGGCCCGCGCGGCGCACGGGCCAGCGCGACCGGATCCGGGCGAGGAGCTCCGCGGCGGTCATGACGCCTCGCGGCCGCCGCGGGCCCGTTGCGCCAGCTTCAGGATCAGGGGCAGGAGAATGGAGAGGAAGGCCACTCCCAGCAGCGGCCACATGAACTCGCCGAACAGCGCGGCCAGGTCGGGATCCGGGTTGTCGGCCAGCACCTCGTTCAGGCCCGAGCCGATCCAGCAGTAGATCACGTGCGCGGGCAGCAGGCCGATGAAGGTGGCCAGGGCGTAGGGGCGGATCGGCGCCGCGACCAGTCCGGCGGCGACGTTGATCAGGTGGAAGGGCACGCTGACGACCAGGCGGGCGACCAGCACGTACCAGAAGGCGTCGCGGTCCACCCCGTCGCAGATCTTCTTCATAAGTCCGGCGTCGGCCTCGCGGGCCTTGCGGCGAAAGCCCTCGCCCAGCGCCGTCCGGCCGACGGCGTAGACGCCCAGCGCGCCCAGGGTGGCTGCGAAGGCCGTGGCGACCCCGCCGACCCACGGCCCGAACAGATAGCCGGCGGTGACCGTGACGAAGACCACGCCCGGCACCACGCTGGCCGTCAGGGCGGCGAAGATCAGGATGAGGAGCAGCAGCGAGAGCGCGTAGTTGTCGGCGACGAAGGCGCGCAGGAAGGTCCCGTGGTCGCGCACCGTGTCCAGCGACAGATACCGGTTCCAGCCCATGGCGAAGACCAGCGCCAGGGCGGCCAGCAGGATCAGCAGGGGCAGAAACCGACGAACCCTGGCCATTCCGCTGCGCGATCTCCTGGAACCGATGGGGCCGCGGCGTTGACAGGCGCGCCCCGATGGCCCTATACGCCCGCCTCCCGCGGCGGACGCTCGTTACGAATGTTCCGCCCGCCCACTTGTTTCTGGAGCCGACCGTGAAGCGGACCTATCAGCCGTCCCGACTCGTGCGCAAGCGCCGTCACGGCTTCCGCGCGCGCATGGCCACCAAGAATGGCCAGAAGATCGTCGCGCGCCGTCGCGCCAAGGGCCGCAAGCGCCTGACGGCCTGAGCGGCCTGACCCCTCTCCCGCAGGGGGAGGATCGATGGACGAACCCCTGACAATCCGACGCCTGACGCGGCGGCCCCAGTTTCTGGCGGCCGCCAAAGGCCGTTCCGAAGCGCGCGGCGCCGTGGTGGTCCAGCGTCTGGAACGGGCCGACGGCGATCCGGCCGTGGGCGTCGGCTTCACCGCCACGCGGAAGGTCGGCGGCGCGGTGGTGCGCAACCGGGCCAAGCGGCGGCTGAGGGAGGCGGCGCGGAGGCTGCTGCCCCTGTTGGCGGCCCCCGGCAGCGACTATGTGCTGGTGGCCCGCATGGGCACGGCCGACAGGGACTGGACCCGTTTGCTTGACGACCTGAGTTCCGCCCTTACAAGGCTGGCGACCCCGCGGCCGACCCCGGCCCCGGACCGCGCGCCCGCCGCGCCGCCCTCATCGCCCGAGCAGGACGCCTGACCTCATGAGAGACGACAACGGCCGCAACACGATCATCTTCGTGGTCGTCACGGCGATCTTCCTGATCGGCTACCAGATGCTGGTGCTGGGGCCGCAGGCGGAGCGCCGCAAGGCCGCCCAGCAGGCGCAGCGCGAGGCGACCGCCTCCGCCGCGGTGACGCCGGACGGCGCGCCCGTCGCGACCGGTGAACCGGGCGACGCCTCCACGGCCACGCCGCGTCCCGTGGTGGTCGACCGGAGCCAGGCCCTGGCGACCGACGCCGTGACGGGCCAGCGGTCGGAGCGGGTGATCGTCCGCACGCCGACGCTCAGCGGATCGATCTCGCTGATCGGCGCGCGCGTCGACGACCTGTATCTGACGCGCTACCGCGAGACGATCGCGGCGGACTCCCAGCCGGTCGAGCTGTTCCGTCCGCAGGGCATGAACCACGCCTATCAGGCCCTGTTCGGCTGGACCGGGGCGAACGTGGCCGGCGGCGTGCCGGGACCGGCGACGCCGTGGCGGCTGACCGAGGGATCGACCCTGACCCCGACGACGCCCGTGACGCTGACGTGGGACAACGGCGCCGGTCTGCGCTTCACGCGCCGCATCTCGGTCGACGACCGCTACGTCTTCACCGTGCGCGACACCGTGGCCAATTTCGGCACGGCGCCGATCACCCTGCGCCCGTGGGGCCGGGTCGAGCGGCTGGGCGTGCCGGCGGATCTGGGCAAGCAGCAGATCCTGCACGAGGGGGCCATCGGCACCTTCAGCGACGACGGCAACGGCTACACCACGACGCAGCTGAAGTACGGCGCCTGGGTCAAGAAGCCGATCGAGGAGGAGGAGTCGGTCGGCGGCTGGCTGGGCATCACGGACAAGTACTGGCTGGCGGCCCTGATCCCGGATCAGGACGAGCGCATCGACGCCGGCTTCCGCATCCGCGACGGCGCCGCCTACGACACCTATTCGGCGACCATGCAGGGCGCCGAGCGCACCGTCTCGCCCGGCATGCAGATCACCCACGAGCAGCGGCTGTTCGCAGGGGCCAAGGTCAACGACGTGCTGAGCGCCTATGAGAAGGAGCTGGGCCTGCCCCGGTTCGTCTATGCGATCGACTGGGGCTTCCTGTTCTTCCTGACCCGGCCGATCCTGATCGTGCTGGACTTCTTCTACGGCATTCTGGGCAACGTCGGTCTGGCGATCCTGGCGCTGACGGTCTGCATCAAGATCCTGCTCTTCCCGCTGGCCAACAAGGCCTATGAGAGCCTGTCGAAGATGCGGAACCTCCAGCCCAAAATGGAGGAGATCAAGAAAAAGCACGGGAACGACGCGCAGAAGCAGCAGCAGGAGCTGATGGCCCTGTATCAGCGCGAGAAGATCAATCCGCTGGCCGGCTGTGTGCCGATCCTGATCCAGATCCCGGTCTTCTACGCCCTGTACAAGGTGCTGTTCGTGACCATCGAGGTGCGGCATGCGCCCTTCTTCGGCTGGATCCAGGACCTGTCGGCGCGCGACCCGTCGAACATCTGGACCCTGTTCGGACTGATCCCTTGGGATCCGGCGTCGGCGCCGGTGATCGGCGGCCTGCTGGTCGGCGCGCTGGGCCTGGGCGTTCTGGCCATCATCTACGGCTTCACCATGTGGCTGCAGCAGGCGATGAACCCGCCGCCGCCGGACCCGGTGCAGCGCCAGATCTTCGCCTTCCTGCCGTTCGTCTTCACCTTCATCATGGCGCCGTTCGCGGCGGGCCTGCTGGTCTACTGGATCTGGAACAACATCCTGTCGATCCTGCAGCAGTACGTGATCATGCACCGCTTCAAGGCGCCCAATCCGATCGACGGCTTCATCGACAAGCACATCCGGAAGAAGGCGGCGTGACGCCCGAGGAGCAGGCGGAGCGCGAGGCGGAGATCGAGGCCGCGCGCGTCCTGTTCGCCCGGCCGGCCACCTTCGTGCTGGGCTGCGCCAAGATCGAGCAACTGCCCGATCCCGACCTGCCGGAGATCGCCTTCGCCGGACGGTCGAACGTCGGCAAGTCCAGCCTGATCAACGCCCTGGTCGGCATGCACAAGCTGGCGCGCGCCTCCACAGAGCCGGGCCGCACGCGCGAGGTCAACTTCTTCGACCTGGACGGCAAGATGCGGCTGGTCGACCTGCCCGGCTACGGCTGGGCCAAGGCGTCGAAGGGCGAGGTGAAGCGCTTCCAGAACCTGGGCCGCGACTATCTGCGGGGCCGGGTGACGCTGAAGCGGGTCTATCTGCTGATCGACGCGCGCCACGGCCTGAAGAAGGTCGACGACGAGGCGCTGGACGCGCTGGACCTGTCGGCCGTAAGTTATCAGATCGTCCTGACGAAGGCCGACAAGATCAAGCCGCACGAGGGTCAGAAGGTCGCCGAGGCGACGCTGAAGGCGGTGTCGAAACGGCCCGCGGCCTATCCCGAGGTCCTGCTGACCTCGTCGGAGAAGGGAACCGGCATTCCCGAACTGCGCGCCGCGGTCATGCGCGCGACCGGGACGGCCCCCTAGTCAGCTCCAGGGCGGCGAGCAGGTCCTCGGGCGTCAGCGGTTCGCCGGAGGACAGCCGCGCGCGGAGACGGGCCAGGGTCTTCAGCGTCGCGGAGGCCCGGCGCGGCCCGGGTCGCCCGTCCATCGCGCCCAGATCGGCCAGCGTCGCGTGCCGCCAGCCCTTTTCCGGCGGTCGTGCCAGCACCTCGGCCCAGCGCGCCTCCGGCGACAGGTCGGCGGCGAGAAGGGACCACGCCTTCGCCCGCGGACCCTTGCGGTAGTGCCCCGGACGCGTCGGCAGGCCGTGCCTCGCATAGGCCGACAACGCTTCGGCCTCGATCGCCGCCAGCCTGACCAGCACGGCGGAGAGGCTCATCTCAGTCGAAGTTCGCGGCGCCGGTGACCGAGACGTCGTAGACGACGCGCGTCACGCTCTGGACCAGTTCGAAGAAGCCGCGAAGCTCCGCAGAGCCCGAACGCGGCACGTAGATCAGGTCGTCGGGTCGGACGACGAATTCCTGGGCGACGAACAGGCCGTCCGGCCGCGACAGGTCCAGCCGGTAGATCACCGGCACGCCGCGGGGCGAGACGGGCTGGGACAGGCCCAGCGCCCGCGCGATCTCCGGCCGCTCGAAGCGGAACACCAGCACCTGACGCGCGTCGGCCCGGTCGGGGGCCAGACCGCCGGTGCGGGCCAGTGCGGCGGCGAGGGTCAGCTCGCCCGGACCCATGTCCTGCTGGGTGACCTGGCCCAGGGCGCCGAAAGCCGAGAACCGGCGCGGGCGGTGGATCAGCGCCAGCTGGTCGCCGGGGGCCAGCCGCACGTTGGCGTCGAACCGCGACATGACCGCCGTCAGGGGGGCGGACCATTCGCGGCCGTCGCGACGCAGGCGCACCTCGACCTCTTCCGCCGGGCGCGAGGCGCCGCCGGCCGAGGCGATCACGTCCAGAACGCGACTGGCGCCGGTGCGTAAGGTCGCGCGGCCGGGCGTGCGCACCTCGCCCAGCACGGTGACGCCGTTGGACGGCCGCTCGGCGAGGGAAACGGTGACCTGCGGTGATCCGACCCGACCCTGAAGGGCGCGCCGCACGGCGTCGGCGGCCTGGGACGAGGTCAGACCGGCCACGGCGACGCGACCGCCGAAGGGCACGCCGATTCGTCCCTCGCGATCGACCGTGGCCGACAGGGTCTCCGATCCGCCCGACACCCGGCCGTCGGGGCCCCGCGCGCCGAACAGGGCGCCGGACGGCTCGTAGATCGAGACGCTGAGCACGTCGTCGACGCCGATCAGGTCCAGCGGCCCTGCGAAGTCCGCGCCCGTGAGGCCCGCGTCCTCGCCGGGCTCGACCAGCCGAAGCGCCTGCGTCGTCGCATAGTCCAGCTCGACCATGGCATAGGTGGCCGACGCCGCGTCCAAAGCGCGCGACGACGGCCCGTCCGCCGGCAGGGTGGAACAGCCGGCGAGCAGCAGGGCGGCGCAGAGGGCGGACAGGCGACGCGTCATGCCGCGACCCTATCGGCCTTCCGGCAGGCCCGCCAGCGGGGCGACCGCCGCGAAGTGGTCGGGCCATGTCGGCGGCGTGAAGATCGCCCGCGGACTGACGACCGCACAGGCCGAGGCGATCGCCGAGGTCCAGCCGGGGCCGTCGAGCGGATCGATCAGGCGCGCGCCCCTGGCCAGCTCGCGATGGGCGGCGATGTCCGAAGCGATCACGGGCACGCCCAGCGACAACGCCTCGAGGGCCGGGAGGTCGAATCCCTCGACGGCGGAGGGGGCGAGAACCGCGCGGGCGCCCGTCATAAGGCGAGCCAGCGCGGCGTCGGGCAGGTCGGCGGCGTGGTGCACCAGCCCCTGAAGCGGCGGCGACCGCTCCAGCAGATCGAGAACCGCCTCGTTCTCCCAGCCGTGGCGGCCGATCAGCGCAAGGCGCGGCGCGGCGTCGCCCATGGTCTCCGCCAGACGGCGCCAGACCGTCAGCAGAAAGGCGAGGTTCTTGCGCGCCTCCAGCGTGCCGACGCAGACGAAGTACGGCGCGGCGCCCGGCGCCCACCGCGGACCTGCGAACAGCGCCTCCAGACCCAGCGGCGCGGCGACGAGGCGCGGCGGCGTGACGTTTTCGCGTGCGGCGAAGGCCGCCAGCGCTTCCGCCGTGGCGACCGAGTTGGCCACGATGCCCGACGCGTGCGTCAGGGCGGCCCGGACGCGGCTCCGGTGGCGCGGGCCTTCGCCGGGCCGGCAGAACTCCGGATGAGAGACCGGGATCAGGTCGTGGATCATGACAAGGGGACGAACGCCCTGTGTCCTGAGACGCGCCAATCCGTAGGGGCCGTCCAGCGGCGCGTGGCCGACGTCGACGTAGACGTCGCCCCGCCTCGGCTCCGGCAGGGGTCGGGTGCGGAGCAGGCGTTCGACGGTGCGGCGCCCCCGGCCGGTTTCGACCTCCGTCGGCGCGTCCAGCAACGAGCGTGAGGGGCGGGGTCCCGTCAGGGCGCGGATCAGCCGGGTCTCGGCGGGCAAGGGCGCCGCGGATGCGTCCCCCGTCCAGCGATGGGCCAGCTCCGCGATGCGGTCCCCGACCCATCGCGGGTCCAGCGCCGTCATGCGGCGGCGGGTCGTGTGCACCGGAACGACGGTCACGCCCTTCAGGCCACGCAGCCATCTGTCGTAGGCGAGGCACACCCGGTCGACGCCGGTCGGCGCGGCCCGGTCCCGACGGCCGATCAGCCGCCCCACCTCGAACAGGACGCGGGTCACAGAACCCGGGCGTACAGGTCCTGCAGCCGCGCCCGGTGCGCCGCAGGGCTGAATTTCGCCGCCTGCACCCTGCCGCGGGCGACGAGGTCGTCGGCGAGGGCGTCGTCGGCGTCCAGATCCCGGATGGCCCGCGAAATGGCGGCCGGGTCATAGGGGTCGACCATGATCGCCGCGTCTCCCGCCACCTCCGGAAGCGAAGCGACGTTCGAGGTGATCACCGGGGTGTCCAGCAGCATGGATTCCAGCACGGGCAATCCGAACCCTTCATAGATCGACGGGAACACCGTCCCCCGCGCGCCACGGATCAGCGACACGAGGAGGGAGAAGGGCAGGTGGTCGAAGACGCGGATGCGCTTGCGCTGGGCCTTTCCGCGCGACCGGTGCGCATGCATCAGCGCCGTCTCGTCCTCGTCGAGCCAGCCTTTGCCGCCGACCACCACGAGGGGCCGGGTCGAGCCGGAGGTCAGATAGGCCTCGACCACGCGGCCGAGGTTCTTCTTGGGCTCGATCGCGCCCCAGTGCAGCCAGTAGTCCTTCCAGCCCAGGTCGAAGGCCGACGTCAGCTCCGCGGACACGTCGGCGTCCGTGCGATCGCGCAGGCGGGCGGGGACCTCCACCGATTGCCAGGTGGTGACCAGCTTATCCTCCGGCACGCCGAGCAGGCGCACCACGTCGACACGGGTGGCGTCCGAAACGACGGCGATCGCGTCGGCCCGGCGCGCGGCGTCGCGGCACAGGCGGAAGAAGGCGCGCTTGTTGTCCAGCGTCACATGCGGCAGGCGCAGCGGGATCAGATCGTGGATCGTCAGGACGTTTGCCCGGCCCGTGGCGTGCAACGGCAGCGGCGTGGTCCAGTGGACGACGTCCGGACCGCCGACCGTGGGGTGCGCGGCGAACCGCAGCCGCGTGGTGCGGCGCTGACCGGCGAAATTGCGCTGGGCCGTGGTGAACAGGCGCGACGCGGTCCAGTACGCCCGGGCCCGGGGGCGGCCGCCGCCGCGGGCGGGCCAGATCACGTCGTCGGATGGCTCGACGGCCCGGGCGGTCCGGCCGAGGCGCCCTGAAAATACGCCGGTCACGCGGTCAAGCGCGCCTTCGCGGATTTCACGCGCGTCGATCAGGCCGATCTCGTTGAACAAAGGGCGTTTCGACGGCTTCGACTGCGGGCCGTACAGGACCTGGGTCTCGTGCCCCATGCCCTCGAGCGCGCTCAGCAGATTGCGGCCGTAGGCGCCGATGCCGGTCGTCTTGCGCAGGCCGATGTTGAAGCCGTCGACGCAGATGCGGGCCATCAGCTGACGTAACCCGCCTGCATCAGCTCGGCCACGTGCATGATGGCGACCGGCCGCGCGTCCTCGACCACCAGCAGGGTGGCGATGCGGTTCTGGGTCATCAGATCCAGGGCGTCGCTCATGCGCGCGTCCGGGTGGACCGTCTTGGGCCGGGGGCTCATCAGTTCGGCCGCCGTCAGGGCCTTGACGTCGCCGTCGCGCGAGAAGGCGCGGCGCACGTCGCCGTCCGTGACGATGCCGCCCAGCGTCCCGTCGGGATTCAGCACGGCGACGGCGCCCTTGCGGCCCTCGGTGATGGCCGAGACGACCTGAACGAAGCCGGCGTCGGCGGCGATCGTGGCCGGCTGGGGCGGGCGGTCGCCCATCCAGTCGCGCACTGACTGCAAGCTCATGCCAAGCTTGCCGCCGGGATGGTGCAGGCCGAAGTCCTGGGCGGTGAAGCCCCGCCGGTCCATCAGCACCATGGCCAGGGCGTCGCCCAGCGCCAGACTCATCAGGGTCGAGGTGGTGGGCGCCAGCCCGTTGGGACAGGCCTCGGCCACCTGCGGCAAGGTCAAGCAGACGGTGGAGCTGCGGGAGAGGAAACTGTCGGGCCGCTGGGTCATGCCGATGACCGGAATGCCGCGCCGGCGACAGAAGATCAGCGGATCGCGCAGCTCGCGGCTTTCCCCCGAGTTCGACAGCGCCAGCAGGGTGACGTCGTCGCGCAGCATGCCCAGATCGCCGTGGCTCATTTCGGCGGGGTGGACGAAGAAGCTGGCGGTGCCCGTGGAGGCGAGCGTGGCGGCGATCTTGCCGCCGATGTGGCCGGACTTGCCCATGCCGGTGACGATCAGATAGCCGGGCCGCGACAGCACCACCTCGACGGCCCGCGCAAGGGCGTCGCCGACCGACGCCTCCAGCGCCTGCAGGGCCGAGACGTTCAGGCGGACCACCTCGCGGGCGCGGTCGATCATGGCGGCGTCGTTCATGTCTCCGGTTTCGCCCATCGCGCCGCCCGGCACAACTCGCGCGCGGAGGCGGCGACCGGCGGTTTTTCGGAACCTTGGCCGTGAGGGGGCGTTGGCGGACCGTCATGGGGATACCGCAAGACACGCTCGACGCCGGCGCGCCGGCCGCCGAAAGTCTCGCCGCGCGCCTGCCGCCGCCGCCGGACGTCCTGCCGCGCCTCTCGCTTTTCCTGGATCTGGACGGCGTGCTGGCGCCGCTGGCCCCGACCCCCGACGCCGTGGGGCCGGACCCGCGACGCAGCCGCGTGCTGCGGGCCCTGTCGCAGAGGCTGGACGGGCGCGTGGCCATCGTCAGCGGCCGGCCGCTGGAAGAGATCGACCGCATCGCCGAGCGGGCCGTGGTGCCGGCCTCGGGCGTGCACGGCCTCGCGCGCCGGACGGCCGACGGCGCGATCATCGAGGCGGAGCCGCACGAAGGGGTGCGCGAAGCCGTGGCCGCCTTCCAGGCCTTCGCGCGGGAGCGGCCGGGACTTCTGGTCGAGGACAAGGAAGTCGCGGCCGGACTGCACTATCGCGGCGACCCGCGGCAGGCCGACGCGGCTGAGGCGCTGGCGCGAAATCTGGCAGAGCGGACCGGCCTGAAGCTGCAACCCGGCAAGCTGGTCATGGAGCTGAAGACGCCGGGCGCCGACAAGGGCACGGCCCTGACGGCCTTCATGGCCGAACCGCCCTTTGCGGGGAGCGTTCCGGTGATGGTCGGCGACGACCTGACGGACGAACACGGTTTCCGCGCGGCCGAGGCGCTGGGCGGCTTCGGCGTGCTGGTGGGATCGTCGCGACGCACGGCGGCCCGGCACGGGCTGGAAGGCGTCGGGCAGGTACTGGACTGGCTTGAAAGGGTGCGCGTCGCATGACCCCGAACCTGGACCTCGCCCCCGTCGGAAACTGCGCGGTCACGGCGCTGGTCGACCGGCGTGGCCGCTTCGTCTGGGCCTGCGCGCCGAGGGTCGACGGCGATCCGGTGTTTTCGGCGCTGATGAACGGCACCGATCCGGAGCACGGCTTCTGGGACGTGGAGATGGAAGGCTGCGTCAAGGTGGAGCAGGCCTACGTCCGCAACACGCCCGTGCTGCGGACCGTCATGACCGCCGCCGACGGCGCCGCGCTGGAACTGCTGGACTTCGCGCCGCGCCATCCCAAGCTGAGCCGGACGTATCGGCCGCTGGCGTTCGGACGGCTGCTGCGGCCGCTGTCAGGCGCGCCCCGCGTGCGCGTGCGCCTGCGCCCCTCGGCCGACTGGGGGGCGCGACGGGCGGAACACACGTCCGGCTCCAACCACATCCGCTACCTGTGCACCGACGTGACGTTCCGCCTGACGACGGACTGTCCGGTGTCGCACGTGCTGAACGAGCGCACCTTCCGGCTGGAGAAGCCGCTGGCCTTCTTCTTCGGGCCGGACGAGGGCTACGACCAGGACGTCGGCCCGGGGGTGCAGGCGGCGCTCGACCGCACCGTCGTGTACTGGCAGGACTGGGTCCGCAGCCTCTACCTGCCGCTGGACTGGCAGGAGGCGGTGATCCGCGCCGCCATCACGCTGAAGCTGTGCGCCTATGAGGAGACGGGCGCCATCGTCGCGGCGCTGACCACGTCCGTGCCGGAGTTTCCCGAGAGCGGCCGGAACTGGGACTACCGCTACTGCTGGATCCGCGACGCCTACTACGTCGTGCGGGCGCTGAACCGGCTGGGCGCGGTCGACATCCTGGAGAACTATCTGGGCTATCTGCGCAACCTGGTGGACGACTCCGGCGGCGGGCACGTGCAGCCGGTCTATGGCGTGGGTCTGGAGGCCGAAATCGACGAGCGCGTGGTGGAGAGCGTCGAGGGCTATCGCGGCATGAAGCCCGTGCGCGTCGGCAATCAGGCGCGCGAACACCTGCAGCACGACGTCTATGGCCAGATCGTGCTGCCGCTGGTGCAGAGCTTCTACGACCAGCGCCTGCTTCGGCCGGGGACGATCGACGACTTCCGCGCGCTGGAGAAGGTGGGCGACCGGGCCTTCGAGATGCACGACCAGGTCGACGCCGGCCTGTGGGAGTTCCGGACCATCGCCCGGGTGCACACCTACTCCTCGGTCATGTGCTGGGCGGCCTGCGACCGGCTGGCCAAGGCCGCGACGCATCTTGGACTGGTCGACCGCGCCGAGTTCTGGCGGGCGCGGGCGCAGATCATCCGCGAGCGGATCGAAGCCGAAGCCTTCGTCGAGGACGAGGGCCGGTTCGCGGCCAGCTTCGGCAACCGCGAGCTGGACGCCAGCCTGCTGCAGATGACCGATCTCGGCTTTCTCGACGCCCGGGATCCGCGGCAGGTCGCCACGTTCGACGCGATCGAGCGCGACCTGAAGAGAGGGCCGTACCTGTTCCGCTACGTCGAGCCGGACGATTTCGGCGAGCCGGAGACGGCCTTCAACTTCTGCACCTTCTGGTTCATCGAGGCCCTGCACCAGAACGGCCGCGACGCCGAGGCGCGCGAGATCTTCGAGCAGATGCTGAGCCGGCGCACGCATGCGGGCCTGCTCAGCGAGGACATTTCGCTGTCGGACCACGAGCTGTGGGGCAACTATCCGCAGACCTATTCGCTGGTCGGCATCATCAACTGCGCCATCCTGCTCAGCCGGTCGTGGACCGACGTGCGATGACCGGCCGCCTGATCGTGGTGTCGAACCGGGTGTCGGCTCCGAAAGATCCGGCCGCCGGCTCCGTGGGCGGGCTGGCCATGGCCCTGTCGGCCGCGCTCAGGAAGTTCGACGGACTGTGGTTCGGCTGGTCGGGCGAAACCACCGCCGAGTGGAAGCCGGAGGCGAAGATCGAGGATCGCGGCGGCGTCACCGTGGCGCTGGTGGACCTCGAGGCGCAGGACGTCGACGAATACTATAACGGCTACGCCAACAAGACGCTGTGGCCGCTGTTCCACCACCGCGTCGACCTGACCGCCTATGAGCGGTCGTACGGCGAGGGCTACGAGCGGACCAACGCCCGGTTCGCCGAAGTGCTGGCCCCCCTGATCCAGCCCGACGACGTGGTCTGGATCCACGACTATCACATGATCCCGCTGGCCCGGGACCTGCGGCGACGCGGCATCCGGAACCGGATCGGCTTCTTCCTGCATGTGCCGTGGCCCGCGCGGCAGCTGCTGGTGACGCTGCCGCATCACCGGCGACTGGTGGAGTCGATGTTCGACTACGACCTGATCGGCTTCCACACGCGCGAATGGCTGGACCTGTTCCGTGACTACGTCGCCTCGGAGCCCGGAGTGGACGGGCGGCTGCTGCCGAACGACGCGCTGGAGGCCTTCGGTCGCCGGGTCCAGACCGGCGTCTTCCCCATCGGCATCGACGTGGAGGGTTTCGAGCAGGCGAAGGAGTCGGCGCTGGGCGCCCGGACCTTCGATCGCATGTTCGCCTCGACCGCCTTCCGCAAGCTGATCGTGGGCGTGGACAGGCTGGACTACTCCAAGGGCCTCGAGCAGCGGCTGCTGGGCTATGAGCAGTTTCTGGAGAGCCATCCCGACATGCGTTCGGAGGTGTTGCTGCTGCAGGTCACGCCGATCAGCCGGGACGAGGTCGACGCCTATCAGGACATCCGTGCGCGGCTGGACGCCCTGGCCGGCCGCATCAACGGCGAATACGCCGAGATGGACTGGCAGCCGATCCGCTATCTGAACCGCACCTATCGCCGGGACCAGCTGGCCGGCATCTATCGCGCGGCGCGGGTGGGTCTGGTCACCCCGCTGCGCGACGGCATGAACCTCGTGGCCAAGGAATTCGTCGCCGCCCAGGATCCGGAGGACCCCGGCGTGCTGATCCTGTCGCGCTTCGCCGGCGCGGCGGAGCAGATGGGCGAGGCGCTGCTGGTCAATCCGTTCAGCCGCGAGGAGCTGTCCGACGCCATCCACCGGGCCCTGACGCTGCCGCTGGCCGAGCGCCGCCGGAAATGGGAGGCGCTGATGCAGGTGGTGCGCGACACCGACGTGTCGATCTGGCGTGACGAGTTCGTCGCCACGCTGCGCGCCGTCGACCGGCCTTCCGACGACGATCACGACGCCGGCGCGGCACACGCCGCCTGAGCGGCTCAGGTCTGCGGCAGCTGCGGCGGCGGACCGTCCTTGGCCATGGCCCACGCGTTGGCCGGTCGGGCGGTGGCGCGTTCCAGATAGGCGTCCAGCGCGGCGTCCTCCGGCAGATGCTCCCGCGCCCAGGCCAGGGTCGAGGCGACCATGACGTCCACCGCGGTGAAGCGGTCGCCCATCAGCCAGGGGCCCCGCGACAGGGCGTCGGACAATCTGCGCCGGACGGCCTCGAAGCGCCGGTCGGCGATCGGATTTCGACCGCCCGGCTCCATCCGCGACCACACCGCCGGCTCCAGCTCCCCGGCCACCCAGGCGATCCAGCTCAGAAAGGCCCCGCGCTCCGCCGAGCCCGGGTCCGCGCCGAGGTTCGGCTGTGGAAACCGCTCGGTCAGATAGAGGGCGACTGCGGCCGACTCCGTGACGAGGGCGTCTCCATCGCGCAGGGCGGGCACCTTGCCGTCCGGGTGCGGATTGCGCGGGTCGCGGGCGCCGACGCCGAACTGCGGCCGCTCGATGTCGACTTGGACGATCTCGAAGTCGGCCCCGAGCTCCTCCAGCAGCCACATGATGCGTCCGGAGCGGCTCCAGCTCGCGTGGTAAAAGGTCAGCATGGCGGCTCCTCCCTGAGCGACGGACCCTGCCGCCGCGAACGTCGGTTGACTACTGCCACGCTGCTGACAGCATGATGTCAGCAGCGGTGCGCGAGAGTGATCCGGCAGCGGGAGATCCGTCGCAACGGGAGGACATGCGATGAGACGGGCGGACAGGCTGTTCCAGATCATCCAAGTGCTGCGGCGCGCGTCGAAGCCGGTGACGGCGGACGCCATGGCGGCGGAGCTGGAGACCTCGAAGCGCTCGATCTATCGCGACGTGGCCACGCTGATGGGGCAACGCGTGCCGATAAGGGGCGAGGCCGGGATCGGCTACGTGCTGGACGGCGGGTTCGACATGCCCCCGCTGATGCTGACGTCCGACGAGGTCGAGGCGGCGGTTCTGGGGGCCCAATGGGTGGCGGGTCGGGGCGATCCCGCCTTGGCGCGGGCGGCGCGCGACCTGATCGCCAAGATCGCCGCGACGGTTCCGGAGAAGCTGCGGCCCGTGCTGCTGGAGCCGGCCGTCACCTCGCCGCCGACGTGGAAACGGGAAGTCGAGACGCTGGACATGGCCAAGGTCCGGGCCTGGATCCACGCCGGCCGCAAGCTCCGGCTGCAGTACGCCGACGAGCAGGGGCGCGAGACCGTGCGGATCATCTGGCCCTGTCTGGTCGGCTATCGGGAGACGACCCGCCTGCTGGTCGGCTGGTGCGAGGCGCGGGACGACTTCCGCACCTTCCGCACCGACCGCGTCGTGGAGGTCGACTTTCTGGATGATCGCTATCCCCACCGCCCGGCCGTTCTGCGCGGGCGGTGGTACGCGAAGATGGAGGCCGAGCGTAGCGCGTGGGAGCAGGCGCAGGCGGCCGGGGCGGCTCAGTAGATTTCGAACAGCCCGGCCGCGCAGCCCGAAGCGCTTGCGCTTCGGGCCATTTTCGTGGGGCGCGGCTTTCGGGCGTTCTCAGTAGATTTCGAACAGCCCGGCCGCGCAGCCCGAAGCGCTTGCGCTTCGGGCCATTTTCGTGGGGCGCGGCTTTTCGGGCGTTCTCAGTAGATTTCGAACAGCCCGGCCGCGCCCATCCCGCCGCCGACGCACATGGTGACGACGCCCCATCTGGCGCCGCGTCGCTTGCCCTCGATCAGGACATGTCCCGTCATCCGGGCCCCCGACATGCCGTAGGGGTGGCCTATGGAAATGGCGCCGCCGGAAACGTTCAGCCGCTCATCGGGGATGCCCAACCGGTCACGGCAGTAGAGCACCTGCACGGCGAAGGCTTCGTTCAGTTCCCAGATGTCGACGTCGTCGACGGTCAGACCGTGACGTTCCAGAAGGCGCGGCACGGCGAAGACGGGACCGATGCCCATCTCGTCGGGGTCGCAGCCGGCCACCGCCATGCCGGCGTAGCGGCCCAGCGGGGTCAGACCCCGGCGCTCCGCCTCCTTCGCCTCCATGAGCACGCTGGCCGAGGCGCCGTCGGACAGCTGCGACGCATTGCCGGCGGTGATGAAGCGGCCCTGTTCGATCTTCTCACCGCCGCCGAACACAGGCTTCAGCGAGGCCAGGCCTTCCAGCGTGGTGTCGGGACGATTTCCCTCGTCCTTCGACAGGGTGACCTCCCTGGCGGAGGCCTGCCCTGTGGCCTTGTCCACGACCTGCATGGTGGCGGTCATGGGCACGATCTCGGCGTCCAGACGCCCTTCGGCCTGCGCCTGCGCCGTGCGTTGCTGGGACTGAAGGGCGTAGGCGTCCTGGGCCTCACGGCTGATGCCGTAGCGATCCGCCACGACCTCAGCCGTCTCCAGCATCGACATGTAGATGTGCGGGGACAGCTTCAGCAGCGCCTCGTCCTTCATGCGATGCAGGTTCATGTGCGTGTTCTGGACGAGGGAGATCGACTCCAGTCCGCCGCCGACGGCGACGACCTGCCCGTCGTGGCTGACCTGCTTGGCCGCGGTGGCGATCGCCATCAGGCCCGAGGCGCACTGTCGATCCAGCGTCATGCCGGCCGTGATGGCCGGCAGGCCCGCGGCCAGGGCGATCTGACGGGCCACGTTGGTGCCGGTCGAGCCCTGCTGCAGCGCCGCGCCCATGACCACGTCCTCGACCTCGGCCGGATCGACGCCGGCCCGGGCGACGGCGTGCCGGACCGCATGCGCGCCCAGCTGCTGGGCCTGGGTGTCGTTGAACGCCCCGCGGTAGGCCCGGCCGATCGGCGTGCGGGCGGTGGAGATGATGACGGCTTCGCGCATGGGAGTCGGGTCCAGTTGAGGAGGTTCGCCACATTGGTCCGCCCAGGCGGACCCGCGCAACCCGCCGCCAGCCCTCGCCCGACCCGCAAAATGTGTTGAAAGGGCGCCACAGTCGCGGCCAGTGTGGTCGAAATGCGGAACCGTGTACGGTCCCCGCCGTTCATCGCGCCGTAGTGGCCCCTCACGGGGGACACGGATGGCCATTGGCATCATGGACTGTGAGGACCGTATGAAACTGAAACTTTTCACCACCGTCGCGGCGGCGGGACTGCTGTCGGCCGGCGCGGCTTCGGCGGATCCGCTGGGCTGGTACGGCGCGATCGACGCGGGCTGGCACAAGGCGGAGAACGTCTCGGCGTTCGCGTTCGACGGCACGGGTCCGGAGTTCGAGTTCGAA